>Ga0172370_10000150_pt1 | contig 97666 bp, 62 predicted proteins | sample LakKiv5m_FD_114538 | JGI IMG/M metagenome (GOLD analysis project Ga0172370, IMG submission 114538) | Freshwater microbial communities from Kabuno Bay, South-Kivu, Congo - kab_022012_11.5m | ecosystem: Environmental > Aquatic > Freshwater > Lake | place: Democratic Republic of the Congo...
CATCCCGACGCTCCCCATCGCGCCGCCCGTGCCGCGTTCGTGGGCCGAGGTGCGCCGCCTGCTCGACCTGCTCCTCGCGGCGGCGGGCCGGGTCGCGCCGGAGCTCCCGCCGGCCGACCTGGGCAGCCTGCTGGCCCGTACGGCCGTGCTGTGGTGCGCCTACGCCCCGGTCCCCGAGCGCTCCGGGCTGGCGGCGCGGCGCGGCGACCTGGTGATCACGGGCAACGATCGCACGCTGAACCTCGCGACCTTCGTGGTCGAGGGCGCGCGGCAGGGTGCGCGGACGGTGACGCTGCAGGACGGCGTCTTCGATGGCACCCTCCACGTCGCGACCTTCCCGTCGGATCGCATCGGGCTCTTCGGCGAGCACTTCCAACGCCTCTACGTCGCGGCGGGCGCCGACCCCGAGCGCCTGGTCGTGGTGGGGCAGCGTGCCTTCGAAGCGTACCGGCCGGGGGCGGCCGTCACAGCCGCCGAGCGCGCCGAGGTCTTCGGCACGGGCTCGCGCGTGGTCCTCTTCTGCACGCAGTACTTCCCGGTATCGGACCTGGAGATGCGCGACGCCATCGAGCTGGCTCTCGCCGCCGTGGACCGCGTGCCGGGCTGGGAGCTCGTCGTGAAGCCGCACCCGGGCTACGCGATCGATCACGTGCTGGCGCACCTGTCGCGGCCGGTCCGCCAGGTGAAGGGCCCCATCGCGCGGTTCCTGGCGGCCGCCGACGCGGTGCTGGCCATCAGCTCGACCGTGCTCATCGAGGCCACCCTGACGGGGCGTCCGGCGGCCGCCGTGAACGCCTCGGGCCGGACGGGTGTGTGCATCGTGGCCGATGGGGTCGCGGTGCGCGAGCTCACGTCCGCAGAGGCCATCGCCCGATTCCTGGAGGCGCCGCCCCCGGTCGACGTCGATCGCTACCGGGCGTCGAACGCTCCGCCCTTCGATCCCGGCAAGGTCCGCGTGCTGTGCTGCGAGGCTGCCGATTGACGGCGCGGGGCTCCTCTCCGTATAGTCCGCTGCAACCGGAGGCGGGATGAATCTGCTCTACATCGGTGGCGCCGTTGCGGCCATCCTGGTCGTGATCGCGATCGTTCGCTACCCGCTCTTCGGCTTCCTACTCATCGTCGTCCAGAGCCCCATCGACTACCTCATCGCCGAGAAGACCTCGCTGAGCTTCGGCCGCGTCCTGGGCGTCGTCACGGCGCTCGGCTGGCTCGCGAGCGTCGTCGTCAACCGCCGCACCCGCATGCTGAAGCACTGGCCGGTCAACCTGCTGGTCCTGTCGCTGGCGACCGTCATGGTGGCGTCCACGCTGGTCTCGCGCGAGCCCGAGTACGGCATGCGCTACGTGATCACGCTCTCGCTGCTCATGGTGCTGGCGCTCTTCATCCAGGACTTCATCGGCGACCGCATGGATCTGCAGCGCCTCATCTGGGTCATCGCCCTGACCATGGGCCTGTCGTCGCTCGTGGGGCTCGTGCAGTACCGCGAGATCGTCGCCGGCGAGACGGCCATGGGTACGGTCGACACCATCGTCGGCGGCTACCGGATGGGCGGCACCCGCACCAACGCAAACGGCTACGGCATGATGCTCATGTCGGGGCTGCCCTTCCTCGTGTTCCTGGCACAGACGGCCCGCGGCACCTGGACTCGCATGCTGCTGGCGGGGCTGGTGCTCACGTCGATCCTCTCGATCTTCCTGACCGTGTCCCGTACCCAGGTCACGAGCATGTTCGCGTTCTTCCTGGCGCTGCTCTTCGTCCGCTTCGCCTACCTGCGCGGACGGCTCGGGACCGTCCTCGTCTTCAGCGGCGTGGTCACGCTGCTCGCGACCATCTACTTCCTGCTGCCGGACTACGTGTTCAACCGCCTGATCGGCGCGACGTTCGCGGTCGATACCTCCACGCGCATCCGAATGGGGTTCCTCTCGAAGGCGATCGACCTCGTGGTCGATCACCCGCTGTTCGGCATCGGTGTCGGCAACTTCGGCTTCTACGGGCCCCTGCGCGGCATGGACCCCCACGACACGGTCTCGTTCCTGCTCTCCAGCATCGGGCTGGTCGGTTCGGGAGTGTTCGTCGGGATCGTGCTCACGACGTTGGTCAAGATGTCGGGGAACATCCGGGCGTTCCGCAGCCGGGGCGATTACCACCTGACGAACCTGTCGATCACGCTGCTGGCGGCGTTCCTGGCGTTGCTGGTCGCGGGCTTCGGGACGCTGATCGTTTTCCAGCGCGTGTTCTGGATCTACGTGGCGCTCGCCGCCGTGCTGTCGAAGGCCGAGGCCTACGGGCTGGCCGCGTCACCGCCCGCGGACGGCCGTGTGCCCTGCGGAGCTCCGCCCGGGGGGCCGCGGTGACGGGCGCCGGCGCGAGGCCGCCGGACGGCCCATGGGGGGTGCGGGAGGCCAGGCTGGTGCTGCATTCGGGGCGGCAGGGCGTCGCGATCGCGCGGGCGTTGCACGTCCTGGAGCGCACGGAACAGCGCGGCGCAACCGCGGTGCGCGAGGTCGCCGAGGCGAAGCTCCAGCGGCTGTTGGCGTTGCTCGCCGCGCGTGTCCCCCACTATCGGCAGGTCTTCCTCGAGCGCGGCCTCGAGCCGCGGGGCGCGGGTGTCGACCTCGCGCAGTTGCCCGTCCTCGCGAAGGCGACGGTTCGCGCCCACCCCGAGGCGCTCCGGGCCGAGGGGGCAGGGCGGCGCACCCTCCCCATTTCGACCGGCGGCAGCACGGGTGAGCCGCTGCGCCTGCTGGCCGACGTCGAGTCGCTGGCGTGGGGCCTGGCCGCCCAGTGGCGCGGGCGCGCGTGGGCCGGCGTGGGGGTCGGCAGCCGCGGGGTGCTCCTGGCCGGGCGCGGGCAGGCCAGTCGGCTCGGTTCCCTGCGGTTGCGGCTCCTGGGTGCCCTCCCGTGGCGCATGCCCGAGGGCGACGAGCGCGCTGCGCGGGCGACGCTCGAGGTGCTCGAGCGCGTGCGGCCGGCGTACGTGGCCAGCAACCCCTCCACGCTCGGCTTCCTCGAGGAGGCCGCGCGGGCCCTCGGGCGCGGGCTCGCGGTGCCCGTCATGTTCTCGACCGGCGAGCTGCTCGACGCGGGCCTCCGCGAGCGCCTGCACCGAACGTTCGGCGCACGCGTCTTCGACCAGTATGGCTGCAACGAGGTGACCAGCCTGGCGTACGAGTGCGAGCAGGGGCGGCTGCACGTCACCGAGGAGCACGCCGTGCTCGAGGTGGTCGACGACGCGGGCCGGGCCGTGCGCGATCGCTCCGGGCGCATCCTGGTGACCGACCTCGACAACCTGGCGATGCCGCTGGTGAGGTACGAGGTGGGCGACGTGGGCGTGCTGTCGTCGAAGCCGTGCCCGTGCGGGCGTCCGCACCAGGTCCTCCTGCGCCTCGAGGGCCGCATGCAGGACGTGCTCCGCGGACCCGGGGGCCGGCGGCTCGCGGCGTTCGATCTGGCAGGCGTCTTCCGCGGCCTCCTGGCCATCCGCGCCTACCAGCTGCAGCAGGTCGCGCTCGATCGCGTCGAGCTGCGCTACGTCGGCGACGAGCGCGCGGCCGCCACCGAGGTAGCCGCCGTGCGGCGCTTCGTCCTGGAGCGGCTGGGCCCGTCCGTGACCGTGGCGGTCGAGCGCCGCGACGCTATCGCCCTGACGCCGCGCGGCAAGTCGCGGTTCGTGATCGGGCTGCCGCCCGAGGCCTCCGAGAGGCCCTGATGCGCGTCGTCGTCATCAGTCACGGCTACCCGTCGTCGGTCGATCCCACGGCCGGGATCTTCATCCACCAGCACGTGGCGGCCCTGCGCCGCGCGGGCGCCGAGGTCCAGGTGCTCTCCCCCGTGCCCTGGGCTCCGGGGCCGCTGCGGGCCCACGCGCGGTGGGGCCGGTACGCCGCGCTCGCCGAAGCCGCCCCCCTGCCCGACGGCCCCTTCGAGCGGCCCGCGTACCTGCACGCTCCGACGGCTCTCGGCAACGCCGCGGCCGGCTTCGCGCTCGCGGCGCGCCTGCTGCCGTTGCTGCGGGCGCGCCGCCGTTCCTTTCCGTTCGACGTGCTGCACGCTCACACGCTCACGCCCGACGGGCTGGCCGCGTGGCTCTGCGCGCGGGCGTTGAACGTGCCCGTCGTGGTCTCGATCCGTGGCAGCGATCTCCACGTGGTGGCCGAGCACGCCGGTGCCCGCCTGGCCCTCACGCGCCGGGTGCTGCTGGGGGCCGACGCCGTCACCGCCGTCAGCGCCGAGCTCGCGCGCGAGGCGCGGCGCGTGGCGGGTCGTGACGTCGACGTGCGCGTGGTGTACAACGGGGTCGACACCGACCGCTTCCGCCCCTGCACCGACCGGGCGGCGCTGCGCGACGCGCTCGGTCTGCCCCGCGGGGCCGTGCTCGCGCTGTTCGTCGGGCGGGTCGAGCCCGAAAAGGGCGTCGACGAGTTGTTCGGGGCGTTCGAGCGCGCGGCGCCCGGCGTACCCGACCTTCACCTGGTGCTGGTGGGTGCGGGACCGTCGCTCGACGGGGGGCTGGCGCGACTGGCCCGAGCGGGCCTGTCCCAGCGGGTGCACGCGCCGGGCCGCCTGGCCCACGCGCAGGTGGCCGCGATGATGCAGGCGTGCGACCTGCTCGTCTTGCCGTCGTGGGCCGAGGGGATGCCGAACGTGATGCTCGAAGCCATGGCGTGCGGGCTCCCGCCGATCGTGACGCCGGTGGGGGGCGTGCCCGAGGTGATCGTCGACGGCGCCAACGGCTGCCTCGTGCCGCCGAGGGCGCCCGACGCGTTGGCCGCGGCCTTGAGCGCCCTGGCGACGTCGGTCGAGCGACGCGAGCGGCTGGGGCGGGCCGCGCTGGCTGCGATCCTCGAGCGCTTCTCGTGGGAACGGAACGCCCGCGAGACGCTCGCGGTGTACGCCCGGGTCGCCCGGAGGTCCGCATGACCATCTGCGTGCTCACCACGCGGCACGCCGCCGACGACGATCGTATCTACCACAAGCAGGTGCAGAGCCTGCGCGCGCGCTTTCCCGACCTGGTCGTCGTGGCGCCGCCCGACGGTGCGCGGCTGGCGACCGACGGGGTGCGCCACGTCGAGGTGACGAAGCGCGATGGCTTGCTGGGCCGCGTCCGCTCGGCGCTCGAGGCCGTGGCCGTGGTGCGCCGCCTCGATCCCGCGATCGTGCACTTCCACGACTTCGACCTGCTGGCGGCGGTGCCGTTCCTCAAGCTGCTGACCCACGCGCGGCTCATCTACGACGTGCACGAGGTCTTCCCCGACGTGGTGCGCGACGGTCGGCGCTTCTCGCCGCGCGTCCGTCCGGTTGCCGCCTGGCTCGTCGAGCGGGTCGAGGTGGCGGCGGCGCGCCTCTGCGATGGCGTCATCACCGCGTACGAAGCCGCCGATCGCCCCATCGGCCGGACGGGCAGGCTCACCCGCGTGGTCTTCAACTACCCGCGCCTCAGCCTGTGGGAGCCCGACCCCGACCTGGCGGCCGGGCTGCGGGCGCGGTACGCCGGGCGCGAACTGATCGTGTACCAGGGCGGCATGAGCGAGTCGCGCGGGCTCTTCCACATGCTCGAGGGGTTGGCCCGCCTGACCGCCCGTCGCCCGGCCGTCAGCCTGCTGCTCCTCGGCCTGCGCGACCCCGCGCTGCGCGCCGAGACCGAGCGTCGGGCCTTGGCGCTGGGCGTGCTGGAGCGCCTCGAGATCGTCCCGTGGGTGCCCCACGAGCAGATGGCCTCGTACCTCTCGGTGTGCCGGCTGGGGCTCCTGCCGCTCCAGCCGTTGCCCCGCTACTTCGTGGGCATCCCCATCAAGGTGCTCGAGTACATGGCGGCCGGGCTGCCCGTGCTCTCGGCGGCGCTGCCCAACGTGGCCGGCTACCTCGAAAGCTCCGAGGCGGGCGTCACCTACGACTCGACCGACGCCGAGGCGTTCGCCGTGGCGGTCGATCGACTGCTCTCCGACGACGCGCTCCTGCAGCGCATGGCCGCCTCCGGGCGAAAGGCCGTGCGGGAGCGCTGGAGTTGGGACGTCATGGAGCCGATCCTGTTCGACGTCTACGAGCACCTCCTCGCGTCGAGCGGGGGTGGAGGCGCCCGATGAAGGCCCGGCTCATCGACTCCTCGACCCGGGCTGCGTTCGACGAGGCCGCGGCGCGCTTCGGCGGCGTGTTCGTCTCGCCTGCGTGGCGCGCGCTCCACGGTCCCCACGTCCGCTGCGTGGGGCTCTTCGACGAGGGCGACCACGTCATCGGCGGGCTCGCGTTCCAGGAGGCGCGCCGCTTCGGGCTGCGCGTGGCACGAAACCTGCCCCTTACGCCCGTGGTCGGACCGTTCCTCGACGTGACCGCCTCCAACCCGGTCACGAGCCAGACCCGCGTGAAGCAGGCCGGCGTCGCGCTCTGCGAGTGGTTCGAGGCCGCGGGGCACGCCGTGGTGAGCGTCGGTTTCGACCGCTCCTGGCGCGACCTGCAGCCCTTCGCATGGAGCGGCTACCACGTGACCCCGACGTATACGTACCTGCTCGACCTGGGGCGCTCCGACGACGAGCTGTGGGCGCGGTTGTCCAGCGACCGTCGCAAGGCCGTCCGCAAGGCGGCCAAGGACGGCATCGAGGTGCAGCCCACGTTCGACGCGGCGCGCGTCCTGGCGCTCGTGCGGGCCACGTTCCGCCGGCAGAGGCTCGCGTTCCACGAGGCCGTCGCCGCTGCTGCCCTGCGGGATTTCCTGGCTCCGGGGCGGGGCTTCGCCTTCGTCGCGACCCGCGATGGGGTCGATCTGGCCACCGTGTTCTGCCTGGCCGACCGCGCCACCGCCACCTACCTGCTGGGTGGCTACGACGAGGCGCACCGCCACGGCGGCGCTGGCGCGCTGGCCATGTGGGAGGCCATCCGGCACGCCCGCGCGCTGGGACTCGCCACCTACGACTTCGAGGGCTCGTCGGTACCGGCCATCGAGCAGTACTTCCGTGGGTTCGGCGGCGAGCTCACGCCCGGCTGGCGCGTCTCCAAGGCCTGGCTGCCCCTCGAGCTCGGGCTGAAGCTCGTCCGCCGCGGCCTGTTCTAGGGTACTGCCTATGCAACGCCCCCTGCGGATCCGCCTCGACGTCCCGCCGCCGCTGGTCGCGCGCGCGCAGTGGGCGCTGGCGGCGCTGTCGGCGCGTTGGGGCGTGCCGGTGCTCGCACGCCCCGGGCTCGCGCGTCCCGACGTCGTGTACGGGCTCGCGAGCGGGGCGCCGCCGGTCCCTCGCGTCCTGAGGTGGGACTTCGACCCGCCGGCGTGGAGCCCCGACGCCCGGTACGGGCGGCGGCGCATCGGCGAACGGTCGTGCTGGGTGCGGGCCGAGGCGGATCCGGGCGCTCCCGATCTCGTGGCCGGGGCGGCCCGGCTGCTGGCGCAGGTCGACGAGGCCGCCGTACCCGAGGCTCGCCGCGACGCGCTCGGCACCTTCCCCGCGGCGGCGCTCGAGGAGGTCGACGCCGCGCTGCTCGCCATGCCGCTGGTCGAGGAGCACGCGGCGGCCTTGCTGGCGCCGCTGCGTCGCGCCGTTCCGGCCCTCGTCGCCGATCCCGAGCCCCGCTGGCCCGACGGCCGGAGCTTCGCGGTCGCGCTCACACACGACGTCGACACGCTGCGCCTGGGGGCTCCGCTCGAGCTGCTCTCGAACCTGGCCAAGGCCGTCATTCGCCGCGATCCCGTCTCGGCGCGCCTGGTCCTGGCGGGCCTCCGCCACGCGGGAGCCCCGGCCGCCGACCCGTTCTTCGCGTTCCCGGCGTGGCGCCGCTACGAAGGCCAGCGTGGGCTCCGGAGCGCCTTCTACCTCTTCCTGCGCGACCCCCAGGCGCCCGCGGCCCTCCACGACAGTCGCTCCCACGTGGCGAACACCGCGCTGCCCTGGGAGGTGCTGCGCGACGCGGTCGACGCGGGGTGGGAGTTCGGCCTGCACCCGTCGCTGCACGCCCGTCGCGCCGCCGGCGCCTTCGCGCGCAGCCGGGCTTGGCTCTCGGAGCGCCTCGGGCGCGAGGTGGTGGGCCTGCGGCACCACTACTACGCCTTCGACTGGCGCGCCCCCCACCGCACCTTCCGGGCGCACGCCGCGGCCGGGTTCCGCTACGACGCCTCGCTCGCGTGGCGCGACCGGGCCGGCTTCCGGGCCGGCACGTGCCTGCCGTTCGCGCCGTTCGACGGCGATCGCGATCGTCCGATCGACCTGGTGCTGCTCCCCACCGTGCTCATGGACAGCCACGTGGCGACCTCGGTCCGACGGGGCACGCGCGCCTACCTCGACAACCCCGCCGAGGTCGCCCGGGCCGACCGCCTCGTGGCCGACGCCCGGGCAGCGGGCGGGCTGGTCGTGCTCAACTGGCACCAGGAGGCCATCTGCGACGACTGGCACCTGGCCGGCGTGCTGGCCCGCCTCGAGCACTTCCTGCTCCCCCTGCTGGCCGACTCCGACGCCTGGGTCGCGACCCCCGCCGCCATCGCCGCGCACTGGCACGAGCGCGCCGCTCGTCTGCAGCGCCGGGCGGTCGGTTGACGCGGGTCTCGTTTGTCATCGACCCTCCGATGACGATAATGGAAAGGTCGATCTCGCCGCGAGGCCTCATGCCGCTGTTCGCGTCCACCCTGGCCGCCGAGTTCGGGCTCACCCTCCTCGGCGTCGACCGAGAGATCGGGGGCCCCGCGCGGCTGTTCGAGGCGCGCGCCGGGGACCTGACCTGGCTGCTGACGCTGGGCGCCGGGCACCGGGCGCTCGCCGACGGCCTCGACGGCGCGGTGGTCCTGGCCCCCGGAGCCCGCGACGACGTCGAGACCGCGTTCCTCGGCCAGTTGTCGGCCAGGAACGCCGTGCTCGTCATCCCCGACCTGACCGATCCCCGCCTGGCGTTCGCGCGCTTCCTCTCGCGACACTTCGCGTGGCTCGAGGTGCGGGTCCCGCCCGGCGTCGACCCGTCGGCGCGCGTCGATCCGACCGCGCGGCTGGGCAACGACGTGACCATCGGGGCCTTCTGCTTCGTCGGCGCCGAGGTCGAGATCGGCGACGAGACGGTGCTGCACCCGGGCGCTGTCGTCCACTCCCGCACGGTCGTCGGGCGCCGGTGCATCGTGGGCTCGAACTGCGTCGTGGGCACGCGGGGCTTCGGCTTCGTACGCGAGCCCGACGGCCACTGGACCCACTTCCCCCAGACCGGCCGGGTCGTGCTCGAGGACGACGTCGAGCTGCAGGCCGGGACCATCGTGGCCCGCCCGGGCATGGGCGAGACGCGGATCCTGCGCGGCTCCAAGATCGACGCGATGGTCCACGTGGGGCACGGCTCGCGCATCGGCCCCGACGCGATCGTCACCGCGTGCGCCGAGATCGGCGCCGAGGTCGTGGTCGGCGAGGGCGCCTGGGTCGGGCCGCAGGCCTGCACCCTCGAGCGCGTCACCATCGGCGCGGGCGCTCGCGTGGGCCTCGGCGGGGTGGTCGTACACGACGTGCTCCCCGGAGCCGTGGTGGCCGGAAGCCCGGCGGAGCCGACCGGCGACCTGCGTCGGAAGCGGCAAGCCCTGGCGCGGCTGGCCGACGTGGGCGACGAGGGTGCGCATTGACGCGCCGCGGAGGCTCGTGCTAGCGTTCGAGCCCGTCGATCCTGCCAGTTGCAACGGAGCTCCGAGCATGCTGCGCGTCCTGACGATCGCTGCCCACGCCGACGACGAAGTCCTCGGGCCCGGTGCCACCCTCGCGCGATATCGCGCCGAGGGCGCCGAGCTGTTCGTGGCGATCGTGACCGACAGCTGCTCGACGCAGTACCCCGACCGACCCGAGCTGATCCCGCTGAAAGAGGCCGCCGCCCGCACCGCGCTCGACGCACTGGGCGGGGGGCAGCTCGTGTTCGGGCGCCTGCCCGACATGCGGCTCGACACGCTGCCGCTGGTCGAGGTCAACCGCTTCCTCGAGCGGGTCGTCGACGAGGTACGGCCCGACGTCGTCTTCACGCACCACCCGGGCGACCTGAACGCCGATCACCGCGTGGTGTTCGAGGCTACCGTCGTGGCGGCGCGTCCGGGCCGGGCTCACCGCGTCGGCGCGCTCTACGCCTACGAGGTCCTCGGCGCCAGCGACTTCGGCGGCGTGCGGTCCGCGTTCGCGCCCGATACCTTCGTCGACGGCCAGGCCTTCCTTGGCGCCAAGCTCGCGGCGCTCCGCGCGTACGACGTCGAGATGCGGCCGTTCCCCCACCCACGCTCGCTCGAGGCCGTCGAGGCGCTCGGCCGCACGCGGGGCTCCCTGGCGGGCCTGCCCTGGGCCGAGGCGTTCGAGACCCTGCGGGTCGTGCGATGACGGGAGCCCGTGGCGGTCCACGATGAAGATCCTCTACATCCACCAACACTTCGCGACCAACCGCGGGTCCACCGGCACCCGCAGCTACGACTACGCCCGCTACCTGGTCGAGCGCGGGCACCAGGTGCACATGCTGACCGGCGAGCACGCGCGCGCCGGCTTCGACACCGCCTCGTTGCCGGGGCGCTTCCTGGCGCGCCTCCAGGTCGACGGCATCGACGTGCTGGTCGTGCGCGTGCCCTACGCGAACCAGATGGGCGCGGCGTCGCGCCTGCTCAGCTTCGCGACCTTCGCCGCCGTGAGCAGCGCCGCGGCCGTGCTCAGCGACGCCGACGTCACGTTCGCCACCAGCACGCCCCTCACCGTCGGCGTGCCGGCGCTGGTCGCCCGCTTCCTGCGCGGTCGCCCCTACGCCTTCGAGGTGCGCGACATCTGGCCCGAGATGCTCGTGAACGCCGGCCTGCTGAAGAACCGTGCCGTGATCGCCACCGCCACGTTCGCCGAAGAGACCTTCTATCGCTTCGCGCGCCGGGTCGTGGGCATCAGCCGCGGCATCTCCGATCGCCTGGCCGAGCGCGGCGTCCCCCGCGACAAGCTGCGCGTCCTCTACACGGGTGTCGATCTCTCGCTGTACGAAGGCGTAGAGCCCAACCGCGAGATCCTCAGGTCCCTCGGGCTCGAGGGGCGGTTCGTCGCGGTCTACGCCGGCGCCCACTCGTTCGCGAACGATCTCACGTACGTGCTCGACGCCGCCGAGGCGCTCGCCGGCGACCCGCGCGTGGCGTTCCTGCTGGTGGGCGACGGGCGCGATCGCGACGCCCTGATGGCCGACGCGGCCCGGCGCGGCCTCGCGAACGTAGTGTTCCTGCCGGCGCTGCCGAAGACCGAGCTGGTCGCGTTGCTGAAGGCCTGCGACGCGGGCCTCATGATCCTGAAGGACGTGCCCGACTTCGTCGCGGCCATGCCGAACAAGTTCTACGACTACCTGGCGGCGGGGCTGCCCGTGGTCGTGAACTTCCCCGGTGAGCTGGCCGGGCACCTCGGCGAGCACGACTGCGGGGTCGAGGTGCCGGCGGGCGACCCAGCGGCGCTCGGGCGGGCCCTGCTCGCGCTGGCCTCGACCCCCGAGGCGGAGCGATCCGCGCGCTCGCGCCGGGCCCGGGGCCTCGTCGAGGCGCGCTTCGATCGCCGGGCGCTGGTCGACGACCTCGAGCAGCTCTTGCGGGAGACCTGCGCATGAACCGCCTGCTCGCCAAGCGCGCCCTCGACCTGGCCCTCACGGTGCCCGGGCTGGCCGTGGTGGCGCCCGTCATGGCCGGCGTGGCCGTCGCGGTGCGCCTCACCATGGGCGCTCCAGTGCTCTTCCGCCAGCAACGCCCCGGGCTGCACGGTCGCCTGTTCTGGCTGTACAAGTTCCGCACCATGCGCGACGCGGTCGACGCGGCCGGGCGACCCTTGCCCGACGCCGAGCGGCTCGTGCCGTTCGGGCGCTTCCTGCGCTCCACCAGCCTTGACGAGCTGCCCGAGCTCCTGAACGTGCTGAAGGGCGACATGAGCCTGGTCGGGCCGCGCCCGTTGCTGCCGCAGTACCTTTCGCGCTACACGCCCCGCATGTGGCGGCGCCACGACGTGCCCCCCGGCATCACGGGGCTGGCGGCGGTGCGCGGCCGCAACGCGCAGACGTGGGCGCAGAAGTTCCGCTCCGACCTCGAGTACGCCGAGGGCTGGAGCCTCGGCCTCGACCTGTCGATCCTGGGGCGCACCCTGCTCACGGTCCTGAGGCGCGAGGGCATCTCGCAGGAGGGGCAGGCCACGGCCGTGGAGTTCACGGGCAACGAACCGGATCTTCCGTGAGGGCACCATGCAGCGCCTCGTGATCTTCGGCTCTTCCGACCTCGCCGAGGAGGTGGCCGCGCTCGTCGACGAGATCAACCGCGCCGAGCCCACGTGGCGGCTCGAGGGCTTCGTCGACGACGACGCCCGTCGCTGGGGGCAGCGCGTGCTGGGATTGCCGGTGCTGGGCGGGGCCGACGTGCTCGAGCACGCCGGCGCCGACGCGCCGTTCGTGGTCGTGGCCATCGGCGATTCCCGCGTGCGCCGCCTCGTGGCCGCGCGGCTCGAGGGCAAGGTACGCTTCGCCACGCTGGTCCACCCGTCGGTCACGCTGCACCCTTCGTGCCGCGTGGGCGACGGGTCGGTGATCTTCGGCGGCACCGTGGCCACCGTGCGTGTGACGCTCGGGAGGCACGTGCTCGTGAACCCCGGCTGCACGCTGTCTCACGGGGTCGTGCTCGGCGACGGCTGCACCCTCAGCCCCGGCGTCCGCGTGTCGGGCGACGTCACGCTCGGGCCGGGCGTCGCGGTGGGCGCGGGCGCCGTCTTCGCCGACGTGCTGCAGGTCGGCGCCGACACGCTGGTGGGCGCGGGCGCCGTCGTCCTCGACAGCCTGCCCGCCGGGGTCGTCGCCGTCGGCAACCCCGCCCGCGTCCTCAGGCCGCGCGGGCCGGGCGAGTCGCTCTACCGGAAGTCCCCGGATCTGCCCGAGTAGGAGGCGCGCATGGCCCGAATCCCGCTCTCCGTCCCCCACATGGGCACCGCCGAGCGCGCGCTGCTGCTCGACGCCTTCGACTCGAACTGGATCGCGCCGCTCGGTCCGCACGTCGACGCGTTCGAGCGCGAGGTCGCCGCCCGGCTCGCGATGCCTCACGCCGCTGCGCTCTCCAGCGGTACGGCCGCGCTGCACCTGGCCCTCCTGCTCCTCGACGTGGAGCCCGGCGCCGAGGTGATCGCCTCGACCCTCACCTTCGCGGGCACCGTGAACCCCATCCGCTACGTGGGGGCCCAGCCCGTGCTGCTCGACAGCGAGCCGCAGAGCTGGAACCTCGACGCCGCGTTGCTGGCCGACGAGCTCGACGCCTGCGCCCGGCGCGGGCGGCTCCCGGCGGCGGTCATCGCGGTCGACCTCTACGGCCAGTGCCCCGACTACGACGCCATCCGCGCCGCGTGCGATCGCCACCGCGTGCCCCTGATCGAAGACGCCGCCGAGGCGCTCGGCGCCACCTACCACGACCGGCCCGCCGGGTCGCTGGGCGACCTCAACATCCTCTCGTTCAACGGCAACAAGATCATCACCACCAGCGGCGGCGGCATGCTGCTCGGCGCCAACGGCGACACCATCGCCCGCGCCCGCATGCTGGCCACCCAGGCGCGCGACCCGGCGCCCTGGTACCAGCACTCGACCATCGGCTACAACTACCGGCTGTCGAACCTGCTGGCGGCGGTGGGGCGGGGCCAGCTGCAGGTGCTCGAGGACCGCATCCAGCGTCGGCGCGCCATCAACCGCCTGTACCGCGAGGCGTTGGCCGACGTGCCCGGGCTCAGCTTCCAGCCCGAGGCGCCGTGGGGCCGCTCGACCTTCTGGCTCACGGTCGTGCTGCTCGACGCGACGGCGTTCGGCGCTACGCCGGAGCAGGCGCGCGTGCGGTTGCTCGAGCAGGACATCGAGGCGCGCCCCGTGTGGAAGCCCATGCACCTGCAGCCGGTGATGGCCGGCGCCCGCACGCGCCTCACGGGGGTGTCCGATCGCCTGTTCCGCGACGGGCTCTGCCTGCCGAGCGGCAGCACCCTCTCCGACGCCGACGTGCTGCGGGTCGCCGACGCCATCCGAGCGGCCCGCGGCGTTCGATAACCTGGCGGCCGACCCGCGGGTCGGCGCGCTGGCGGAGGACGACATGCCCGGAACCACGTTGCTGCTGGTCGCCGACCCGAGCCGGCTCTCGGCCTCCGCCTTCGCGGCTGCCCAGGACGTCATGCTCCACCAGGACGACTACCGGGCCGTCCGGGAGACCTCCGAGCTCCTGGCGTGGGGCCACGTGGGCTATCCCGGCTACCCTGCGCGCGTCGTCACGCGCGAGCCGTGCGTCGTACTCCTCGAGGGGCGCGTCTACAACCTCGCGGCCGACGAGATCGAGCGCGAGCTGCAGCGGCTCGCCGACGCGTTCGTGGCGGCCCGGGGACCCGACGAGCTTGCCGGCGCGGTCGAGGCCTGGATCCGGCGGGCCGAGGGCGAGTTCGTCGTCTCGCTGCTCGACCCGGCGCGGCAGCGCGTGGCCGTGTTCTCCGACTCGCTGGGGCGCTTGCCGCTGTACTGGCACGCCGACGCCGGGCGCCTGCTCGTGGCGCGCGAGGCGAAGTTCCTCCTGGCGATGACGCCCGGGCTGGCCTTCGACCGCCTCGGGTGGGCGCAGACGCTGTGGCTCAACTATCCGCTCGGCGAGCGTACGCTGCTCGAGGGCGTGCGGCGCGCGCCCGGAGGTTGCCTGCTGTGGGGCAACGTGGCGGCGGGGCGCGTCGAGGCCAGCGTCCGCACCCTCTTCACGTACGACTTCGGCGCCAAGCGGGAGTGCGCCTCCCTGCCCGCCGAAGCGCGTCGCCTGGCCGAGCTGCTGGTCGATGGCTGCCGACGCCGGGGGCTGCACCCCGACGCCTCGGTCAACGTGGTCAGCCTCAGTGGCGGACAGGACTCCCGCGCCGTCGCGGCCGGCTTCTGGCGTGCCGGCGTGCCCTTCGTGACGGCCTCGTACGTCACCGAGACCGATCGCTCCCGTCGCGACGCCGCGCTGGCGCGCCAGGTGGCCGAGGCCATGCGCGTCCAGTGGCACCGCTTCGAGGTCCCGGGCGGCGACGAGTCGGCTGCCGCCGAGTTGGCGTGGCTGCGCGACGGGCTCAACTACGCGGCCATGGCGTTCATCCTGGCCTACTGCCGGGGCCTGGTCCGTACCTGGGGCCGCGGCGCCGTCTACGTCAGCGGCGACGGCGGCGACAAGGTGCTGCCCGACCTGCGCGCGGCCCCGCGCCTGCGCTCCACCGACGAGCTGATCGCGACGCTGATCCGCCAGCACGCCACGTGCCCGGCCTCTGAGGCCGCCGCGCTCGTCGGGATCGACGCGCGTGCCCTCGGCGACAGCCTGCGCGAGGTCGTCGAGACCTACCCCGAAACGGATCCGGTGCAGCGCTCGGTGCACTACGTCGTGTACGAGCGCGGCCGCAAGTGGCTCTACGAGGGCGAGGATCGTACGCGCGGCTTCCTGTGGCAGACGTCCCCGTTCTACGACACGGCGTTCTTCTCGGCCTGCATGTCGCTGCCCGACGACATCAAGACCGACTACCGCTTCTACCGCCACGTCCAGAACGCGCTCTCTCGCGAGCTCGCGAGCCTGCCCGACGCCGGCCTCGGGCTGGCCTCGAGCAGTCCGTTCTACGTGCCCAAGCGCTGGCTGGTGCGCACCGTGGTCGGGCTGCCCCCGGCCGTGCGCGAGCCGCTGCGGGCGCTGGTGAAGGGGCCCCGCGCGGTGCCGAAGCCCACGACGTCGCCGTTCTCGGCGCCCGTGGTCCGCGAGGCCGCCGCCAGCTGCGCGGGCGTGTTCGATCGCGCGCGGCTCGCGACCTTGCTGGCGCACGGGAGCCCGGTGCCCCTCACGCAGGTGGCCACCCTGGCGCTGCTCCTGGAGCAGTACCGCGCGCACCAGTTGATTTGAGAAGGCGGGACGCGTTCAGCTCCGGTCGGCGGCGCGGAAGCCGATGCCCATGGCGCCCAGGCGCGCGCGCACCTCGGCCCCGTCGGCCTCTCGGGCGTGCTCGATCAGCTCGGCCAGCTGGCGCTGGTAGGTCTCGAAGTCGCGCAGCTCGGGCTTCGACACGAAGATCTTCTCGAGTCGTGTAGGCACCACGTCGTCGCCGTCCAGCAGCAGCTCTTCGTACAGCTTCTCGCCGGGGCGGAGCCCGATGAAGCGGATCGGGATCTGCTCCTCGGTGAAGCCGGACAAGCGCACCATGTGCCGCGCCAGGTCGACGATCTTCACCGGCTCGCCCATGTCGAGCACGAAGATCTCGGCCTTGTCGGCCAGCGTGCCGGCCTTCAGCACCAGCTGCGTGGCCTCGGGGATGGTCATGAAGTAGCGGATGACGTCGGGGTGGGTCACGGTGACCGGACCGCCCCGGCGGATCTGCTCCTGGAACGTGGGGATGACCGAGCCGCGCGAGCCGAGCACGTTGCCGAAGCGCACGCAGGCGAAGCGGGTGCTGGCGCTGCGTTCGGCCAACTGGCGGATGATCAGCTCGGCCAGGCGCTTGGTGGCCCCCATGACCGACGTGGGGTTCACGGCCTTGTCGGTCGAGATCATCACGAAGCGCTCGACCCCGGCCTGCAGCGCCGCCTCGGCCGTGTTGCGCGTGCCCACGACGTTGTTCTCGAGGGCCTCGTAGGGGTTCTCCTCCATCAGCGGCACGTGCTTGTAGGCGGCGGCGTGCAGCACCACGTCGGGGCGCGTGGCCGCCATCACGCGATCGAGCTTCGGCCGCACGCGCACGTCGAGGATGCGCGGCACGATCTCGACGCCGGGGAAGCGCCGCCGCAGCTCACCGTCGATGTAGAAGACGTTGTTCTCGTCCTTGTCGACCAGGATCAGCGCGGCCGGCTCGAGGGGGCCCAACTGCCGGCACAACTCGGAGCCGATGCTGCCGCCCGCGCCGGTGATCAGCACGCGCTTGCCGCCGTACACGGGGGCCAGCAGCGGGTCGCCCCTGGCCAGGTCGAGCACCGGGCGTCCGAGCAGGTCCTCGATGGCCACGTCGCGGATCTCGGAGACCTTCACCTTGCCCGTGATGAGCGCGCCCGACGCCGGCATCACGCGCAGCCGGACCTCGAGCGCCTCGCACGCCTCGACCACGCGCCGCTTGCGCGAGTAGGGCAGGTCGGCGATGGCGATCAGCGCGGTGGTGAAGCGGTAGCGTTGGTAGATGGCCGGGATGTCGTCGAGGGAGCCGAGCACCTGCGCCCCCTCGATCTCGAGGCCGCGCTTCTGCGGGTCGTCGTCGACGAAGCCGATCACCGCCATGTCGATCTCGGCGTGCAGGCGGATCTCGCGGGCGGACAGGCGCGCCATGTCGCCGGCGCCGATGACCAGCACCTTCTGGGCCTGGTCGCGCAGCGTGGAGAGCCCGCCCTGCATGGTCTCGCGGGTCCAGCGGCGCAGGAAGCGCACGCCCAGGGTGCCGAGGAACGAGAGCGACCCTTCGAGGACCACGACGCTGAGGGGCACGCGGAAGTACGGGTTGGTGCCCGAGTAGAACAGGCGGAAGATGAAGAAGACCGCCGACACCGCCCCGATGGACTTCACGAAGCGCGGCAGCTCGTACAGCGAGATGTGGCTCCAGGCCACGCGATAGACCCGGAAGAGCTGGTGCATGCCCAGGCGCGCCAGCACCGTGTAGGGCAGCAGCAACACCATCTGCTTCCAGTACTGGTACGGGATCGCGAACTCGAAGCGGATGGAGTACGCCGTGAACAGGGCCGCGGCCACGATGAGGCCGTCGAGCACCATCTGGCCCGGCCGTCCCGCCAGGGCGATGGCTCCTTGCAGCAGCGCCGACACCGTCGCGAGCAGGATCCGCACGTCCTCGATGAAGCCGCGGGCGTTCAGGTACGCCAGGTTCAGGCGCAGCTTGCGCGGGAGGATCTGCTCCTCGTAGGTGCGCATGGGGTCGGTGGAGCGCGCCAGCAGGTCGGACTCGTCGAGCATCGCCAGGGTGGCCACGTCGGTCAGCCCGGGGCGTACCGAGAGGACGGCGCGCTGCTCGTCGGTGTAGCGCTCCACGATCTGCGGGAGCTCGGGGCGGGGGCCCACCAGGCTCATGTGGCCGACCAGCACGTTCACCAGTTGCGGTAGCTCGTCGAGCCGGTGGCGGCGCAGGACGCGGCCCACGCGCGTGATGCGGGGATCGTCGGAGGCGGTGATGAGCGGCCCCTTCGCGGGGGCGTCGGCCACCATGGTGCGCAGCTTGACGATGCGGAAGCGCTTGCCGGCGCGCCCCACGCGCTCCTGAAGGAAGAACGCGGGGCCGCGGCTGTCGAGGCGTACGACCAGCGCGAGCACCAGCACGAGGGGACTCACCACCACCAGGGCGAGCGCCGATACCGTCACGTCGAACAGGCGCTTCCACATGGGATTACCTTCGCCCCGATTCGTCGAGGGCGGCCTGCATGGCGGCGATGACGTGCGCCACCTGCGCGTCGGACAGCGTGGAGTAGATGGGCAGCGACACGGCCTGTCGCGAGCGCGCCAGGGCCTGCGGCAACGCCTCGGGAGCGAGGTGATAGCGCTCGCGGTAGGCGCGGTGCAGGTGCAGCGGGCGATAGTGCAGCGAGGTGGCCACGCCGCGGCGACGCAGGGATTCGCGCAGGGGATCGCGCGCCTCGGCCGGTACGAACACCGGGAAGAGGTGCCAGGCGTGCACGTCGCCCTGGCGTGGTCCCGCAGGCAGCTCGAGGCGCGGGTCGCCGGCGAAGGCGTCGCGGTAGGCGCGCGCCACGGCTTCGCGACGCGCGTGCATGGCCGCGCAGCGTTCGAGCTGCGACACGCCCAGGGCGGCGGCCACGTCGGAGAGGTTGGCCTTCAGGCCCTCCTCGACCACCTCGTAATCGCCCTCGGGCGCCGGGTTGTCGCCGCCGCGTGCCCAGGGGTCGCGGTCGATGCCGTGCAGCCTCAGCCGGCGTAGGCGCGCCGCCAGGTCGGCGTCGTCGGTCACGATCATCCCGCCCTCGCCCGTGGTCACGGGCTTGGTCGCGTAGAAGCTGAAGACCGCCGGGTGCCCGTGGCGGCCGATGGGCACGCCGCCGAACGAGCAGGGCAGGGCGTGCGCCGCGTCGTCGACCAGCGTCAACCCGTGCTCGCGGGCGATGGCGCCGAGGGCGTCGAGATCGCAGGCCAGTCCCCCCACGTGCACCGGTACGAGCGCCTTCAGGCGCGCGCGTTGTTCGGGGGCTTCGGTGGCCAGCCGGGCCAGCCGCTCGCGGACAGCTCGCGGATCGAGGTCGAGGGTGGCCGGGTCGATGTCGGCAAAGACCAGCGACGCGCCGCACGCGTGCACCGCGTCGCCGGTGGCCGTGAACGTGTACGAGGAGGTCAGGACCAGGTCGCCGGGGCCCACGCCGACCCCTCGCAACGCCAGTTGCAGCCCCGCCGTGGCGGAGCTGACGGCGATGGCGTGGCCCCCGCCGAGCAGGCGCTCGAACCCCTGCTCGAACGCTCGCACCTCGGGGCCCGTGGTGAGCCAGCCGCTCTCGAGCACGGCCACCACCCGCGCGACGTCGGCGGGCGAGATGTCGGGACGCGAGAAGGGAACGAACGGCTCGTTGGGGCTCATGCGTACCGCTGGCATCGACTCGGGAACGGCTTGCTTCGCACGGCCAACGGATACTCGCGTCTCACCGCGATTGCAAGCCCGGAGCGGCTCGACTACCTTCGTGGCATGACGATCCTGCACCTCCGCCCGACCGACACGCCGCTCGCGCTCGCGCTGCTGCGCCGGGCAGCCGGCGTGCCCACCGGGCCGTTGCCCGCCGACTCCGACGACGCCGTGCTGGCGTTGACCGCCGCGCCCCTCTCGGCGCTCGGGCGGCTGGTGGCGCCCCTCGTGGCCGGCCTGCGCGCTTCGGACGACTTCGACGCGCTACGGCCTCACACGCGCCGCTTGCTCCTGGCCCGCCGCGACGACGCGGTGCGCGCCGACCTCGTGGCGCGGCGCTTCCTGGCGCATCGCCTGCTGCCCGCGTGGCCCGAGGGCATGCCCGTCGCGCTGGTCAAGGGCGTGGCGTTGAACGGCCTGGCCTACGGCGATGACGAGCCCCGGCAGGCGCGCGATCTCGACCTGGTCGTGGCCGCCGCAGACCACGAGCGCGCGCTGGCCGTGCTCACGCGCCTGGGCGGCCGGGTCGTGCACGTGCCGGGCCGGCGCATCTCGCACGCGCGCTCGCCCGAGCGCACCGTGCGCTTCGAGGGCGCGCGGCCGGTGGAGGTGGACCTCCACGCCGGCTTCAGCCTGCCACGCCTCTTCCCGGTGGCCGAAGGTCTCGTGTGGGCGCGCGCCGTACCCTGGCCCGTCGCCGCCGATTCGGCGGCCCGCGTGCTGGCGCCGGGCGACGCGTTGGCACACCTGGCGGCGCACGCCATCACGCACGCACGCCTGGGAGCCCGGTCGCTGGTCGATGCCCACCGCCTGGTGACGCGCGGATCCGTCGACTGGGCCTCTCTGCCGAGCGTCGCCGCCTCGTGGAGTGCGGCTACTCCCCTGTTCCTGCTCCTCCACGCTGCCCGGGCCGCGCTGGACACTCCGGTCGACTCCGAGGCGCTCGCCTCCCTGGCCCCCGTGGGTTGGAAGCAACGCCTGGGCTCGGCGCTGCTGGGGAGCGGCCGGGTCGACGTCCCGTCGGGGCTCCCGGTGGCCGTTCGACGCGTGCTGGCCCTGGTGCTGCTCGAGCAGCCCGGTGCCGCGCTGGGGGTCGTCCCGCGCCAGGCGGCGCTCCGGGTCCTCGACGTCCTCGATCGACTCCTGCCTCGCAGGTGAGGGGGCGCCCGCGCGCTCGATCGGGCGCGACGCGTGTCGCAAACTTCGGCTATACTTTGCCAGTTCGTCCCGTCGTGGAGTTGGGGCTCATGCGCATCCGGGTGGCCCTCGCCGGCTTCGTCCTTGTCCTCGCCGCCGCGTGCGGCTCCACCTCCGCCGACAGCGACGGGTTCGACGCGGCGACCGACGACGTCTCCGGTGATACGATCGAAGGCCCCACGTTCGAGATCGAGCAGCCCGCCGACGGCGCCGTCTACCTGCCCGGGCTCGCGGTCCCGTTCGAGATCCACACCACGTGCATCGGCTGCACCATCCGCGTGACCAGCAGCCTCGACGGCCGGTTGATCGACGAGCGCCCGTCGTCGTCCGGCGCGCTCTCGACCTCCGTGGGCGACCTGCGGGCGGGCGTGCACGTGCTCTCGCTGCAGCTGCTGCACCCCGACGGGCGCGTGCTGCGCGACGCTTCGCGCACCGTGCGCATCGACACGGTACCGGGCGCGCCGGTCGTCCACCTCGAGCCCCTCGAGCCCACCACCGACGACACGCTGACCGTCGTGTTCGACAGCTACGCCACCGACCCCGACAACGACCCCGTCTCCTATACCTACCGCTGGTCGCGGAACGGCACGCTCGCGCAGGAGAACGGCTCCAAGACCCTGAGCGCGACCGTGACCGCGCGCGGTGAGACCTGGACCGTCGCCGTCATCCCGCGCGACCCCTGGGGCGAGGGGCCCTCCGGCTCGGCGCAGGTCGTCATCGGCGACTCGGCGCCGTCGATCACCACCGTGGTCGTGCTGCCCAGCGTGGGCACCGCCGACACCGCGTTCAGCTGCGCCTACCATGGCTGGAGCGACCCCGACGCGGGCGACCCCGAGCTGCCGCGCTTCGTCTTCCTGCGCAACGGCGGCGAGATCGCCAGCGTCGACGACACGTCGCCCACCTTTCCCGGCGGCCACCAGCGCGGCGACGAGCTCGCCTGCCGCGTGATCCCCTCGGACGGCGTGCTCGAGGGCGAGCCCGTGCAGAGCGCGGCCGTCGTCATCGCCGACGCACCCCCCGTCGTGGGCTCGGCGCAGTTGCTACCCGCCACGGGCGACGTCACCGACACGTTCACGTGCGCGCCGGGGGCCCTCGCGGATCCCGACGGAGATCCCGTCACGGTCACCATCCGCTGGCGCGTCGACGGGGTGCTGCTGCCGGGCGAGACCTCCGAGACCGTCGAGGGCAGCCTCTTCGCCCGCGGGCAACGCCTGGCGTGCGAGGTGGTCCCCTCCGACGGCGTGCTCGACGGGTTCCCCGTGGCGTCCAACGAGGTGCTGCTGGCCGACGCGCCCCCCGTTCTGGCGGCCGCCATGCTGGCGCCGGCCGAGGCCACCGAAGAAACGACGCTGACCTGTACGATCGGCGCGGCGGTCGACCCCGACGGCGACGACGTCGGCTTCGTGATCGACTGGTTGGTCGACGGCCTGCCGGTCGACGAGGAGCACGGCGCGACCCTGACCGGCGCGCGCTTCGACAAGGGCCAGGGCGTCGAGTGCGCGGTGACACCCGAGGCGAACGGCCTCTTCGGCGACCTCGTGTTCGCGAAGCCGGTGGTCCAGGTGGTCAACACGCCCCCGACGTTGGCGGGAGCCCGCGTCGTGCCGGAAGAGGGGGGGCGCCAGACGCTGTTCACGTGCGAAGCCACCGGCTTCGTCGACCCCGACCCGACCGACGACCCCGCGATCTGGGCGCTGGTGCCGGATCCACAGGACACGTCCACGCCGGGCTTCACCTACGCGTGGTACCTGAACGGGCAGAAGATCGCGGGCGCCTACGACCCGACGTTCCGCCCCACCACCGGAGCCCCGGGGCAGGCCCTGCGCTGCCGCATCTCCGTCACCGACGGGCAGGTCGCGGCGGTACCGGCCGACGCGCCCAACGTGACGTTGGTCAATCACGCCCCGAGCGTGGCCGACGTCACGCTGACCCCGGACGAGCCCACCGAGGCCGACGTGCTGCTCTGCTCGGCCAACCAGGGCATCGATCCCGACGACGACGCGCTCCAGTTCCTGGTCGATTGGCTCGTGAACGGTGAGACGCTGTCCGACGAAGCCCAGGTGCAGCTCGACGGTGCCTCGTTTGGCGAGGGCGACGTGGTGGCCTGCCGGGTGACCCCGGTCGACATGTTCGGGCTGGCGGGCGAGCCAGTGACCTCGCCCGCGGTCACCGTGCAGAACTCCGTCCCGGTCGTGCAGTCGGTGTCCCTGACGCCCGCCGCGGCCGGGCCCTACACGACCTTCACGTGCACGCCCGAGGGTCTGGCCGACGCCGATCCCGGTGACACGCCGCTGCCCCTCTTCCACTGGTGGCGCAACGGCGTCGCGGTCGAGGGCGCGGGACTCGCCACCTATGCGGTGGGCGCCGCGGCCAACGATGAGACGGTGCGGTGCTCGGTCACGCCCTTCGACGGCGACGTGCAGGGCGTCGAGGTGGCCAGCAACACGGTCGTGCTGCAGAACCAGGCGCCCTCCGTGGCCTCGGTCGCGATCACGCCGGCGGGGCTGACCACCGAAACCCCGGCCGTGTGCGCGGTCGAGGGCGTGGTCGATCCCGAAGGCGAGGCCGTGACGCTGGCCTTCGACTGGTACCTGAACAGCGCGCTGGTGGCCGACGTCACGAGCGACACCCTGCCGGCCGACCGCTTCGTGCGGGGAGATACGCTGTTCTGCGTGGTCACGCCCTCCGATGGCACCGCGTCCGGCTCGCCACGCACGTCGGCGCTCGTGACGGTGTTGAACTCGGTGCCGGGCCCGTTCGACGTGGCGATCACGCCCGCGGAGCCCAGCCTGGCCGACGAGACGCTGCAGTGCGCGCCGACCGTCGTACCCGCCGACGCCGACGGCGACTCCCCGACCTACGCCTACGCGTGGGCGCTGGACGACGGGGCGGCGCTGGGTGTGGGGGCGACGCTCTCCACCAACGGCCTGGCGCGCTGCGACCTCGTGCGCTGCGCGGCCACGGCCTCCGACGGCTATGGCGGCGCATCGCAGGCCACGTCGGCGCCGGTGGTGATCGACGGATCGTTCGGCGCGCGCTTCGACGGGGCGTCCTCGCGCGTGGTCGTGGCCGCCGCGCCCGAACTGGCCAGCCCCGGCGCGCTGACGCTCGAGGCCTGGGTGCGGCTCGACGGCCCCTGCCCGACCGCCTGGCTCGCGACCCGCGGCGCGGCCGGCGGCTCGCGGGTCGCCCTGGGGCTCACCGCCTCCGGAGCCGTGCGCTTCGAGCTCACGACCGAGGGCGCCGGCGCGGGCACGCTCACCCTCGAGTCCGCGTCGCTGGTCGTCCCCGGCACCTGGGTGCACGTGGCCGGCCAATGGGATGGCGCGGCCGCGCGTCTCTTCGTGCAGGGCGCGCTGCAAAGCGGGGCGGCCCTCGGCGGGTTCCTGTCGACGGCGGGCGACCTGGCGATCGGGGCGGCCCCCTTCGCGGGCGTGCTCGATGATCTGCGGCTGTCGTCCATCGCGCGCTACGACCTGTCGTTCGTGCCGTCCACCACGGCCGCCGCCGACGCCGATACGATCCTGCTCTACCGCTTCGAGCGCGTGGTCGCGAACGGCGTGGTCGACGCGGGGCCGAAGGGCCTCGACGGCCAGCCCACCGCGCTCATCGAGGCCGGCGGCGCCTGTTTCGAGAGCGGCCAGCCCGACCTGCCGCCCACCGCGCCCGAGGTGACCTTGACGCCGCTCGCGCCCACCGTCGACCAGGACCTCGTGTGCCAGGTCGTCGTGCCGTCGACCGATCCCGAAGGCGCCGCGGTCACCTACACGCCGTATTGGTACGTCGACGGCGTCCTGGCGGCCGACCTGACCGGGCAGTGGGTCTACTCCGCCGCGCAGACCGACTTCTGCGACCTCGTCACCTGCCGCGTCGCGCCCTCCGACGGAGCCCTGACCGGCCCCTACGGCAGCGCGACGGTACAAGTCGAGGCGCCCATCGTGAACGAGTACGTTGGCTACTTCACGTGGCCCTCCACGCCGGCTCCCGAGCACTGGACGTCCGGTTGGATCGACAACCTGTCGTACGGGCAGACCTTCGAGTTCACGGAAGCCGTCACCGTCCTCGGCCTGCGGTTCTACCACCGCGGCGTCTACAACAACGGGCAGGGGAAGATGCGCTGGCGCTACGACCACAGCCCGCCTCTCGACCCGGACGAGGCACACTTCGGCACCAAGGTTCCGTACTCCGATACCGGCGCGACGTTCCAGCAGACTGTCGATTCGGGCTGGAACACGTACTGGTACCCGACTCCGATCGTCCTCGATCAGCCCGTGGTCGTGATGTGGACGTTCAGCAGCGGCGGTTCGGGGACCGGATCGACCTATCGTTACGTCTACTTCGACGACGACGGCGCCAACCCAGCGACGCGCAACTGGATCATCCCGGCCGCGGGGGCGCCGATCAAGGCCGTCGACTACAACCCGTCGATCACCGGCGACTTCCTGATAGAGCTCATCCTCGAGGGCGACCAGAGCGGCGTCTGCCCGTAGTGCCCCAAAGGGATCCGCCCCAAAGGGGTCGGTCTTACGATCTTGACGATCTTGGGGGACGGTCTTACGATCCCGGCCGAACGAACGTCGCGCGCAGGTCCTCGCACGCGCCGCGCAACCGGCAGCCCGCCAGGTGGTCATTGACCACGCCGACGGCTTGCATACACGCGTACAGCCCGGTCGGTCCCGCGAACTTCCACCCGCGGCGCTTCAGTTCCCGCGACAGCGCGTGGCTCTCGGGGCTGGTGGGGCGCAGGTCGGCGCGACTCGTGGGAACGGGAGGCGCCTCGTTGGCCTCGAAACGCCAGAGGAAGGCCGCCAGCGAACCGGCCTCCTGCTGCAGTGCCAGGCAGCGCCCGGCGTTGTGGATCACCGCTTCGATCTTGGCCCGGTTGCGTACGATGCCGGCGTCGGCGACCAACCGCTCGATGTCCTCGGAGGTCATCCCGGCGACGCGTCGTGGGTCGAAATCGTGGAAGGCGCGTCGGAATGCAGCGCGCTTGCGGAGCACGATGAGCCACGACAGCCCGGCCTGGAACGCCTCGAGGCACAGGTGCTCGAACAGCAGCGCGTCGTCGGCCACGGGCCGGCCCCACTCGGCGTCGTGGTAGGCCACGTACAGGGCATCGCGCCCGGGCCACCAGCAGCGATCGAAGCCGTCCGCGTGCCGGAGGAGGTCGTCGGAATCGTTCAAATCGTAACTCCGTCCCCTGAGATCGTCAAGATCGTAAGACCGACCCCTTCGGGGCTTAAGACCGACCCCTTCGGGGCTAGTCCTCGCGGGTGTGCGAAACCGAGAGCTTGGTCCGACCGTCGGCCTCCCAGGTGCGCAAGCCTGAGCCCATCGCCGAGCAGCCGCCGTTCCGGTACTGCTCGCGGAACATGAGCACGCGCCGCACGTAGTCGGCGTTCGCCGGGGTGACCCCCGCCTTCTTCCAGCGCTGGGCGTTGGCCAACCCCGCGTTGTAGGCGGACAAACCTAGCTCGAGGTCGCCGCCGATGCGCTTCACGTAGTCGGCCAGCACCCGTGCGCCACAGGCCACGTTGACCTCGGCGTCGTACAGGTCGTCGCAGCCGAAGTGGTCACCGGTCGAGGGCATCACCTGCATGAGCCCCACGGCGCCCACGTGCGACTCAGCGTCCTCGCGGAAGCCGCTCTCGACGCGCATGACGCCCATGATCAGCGCGACGTCGAGCCCCGTCGCGTCGGCCGCGTCCTCGGCCAGCCCGACGTAGCGCTCGCAGGCCTCCTGGGCCGGGGCGGACTCGTCCTCCCAGTCGGCGTCGTGATAGCCCGGCTCGGGGCGGCACGCGACCAGCCCGAGCAACGCCACGCTCACTGTAACCCATCGCGCGCGCATGTGTTCCCCCCACGTCTCCTGAACCGTAGCCCAACGCGCGACGACGTCAAGTCGGCGGGGTGCCTCGAGTTGACCCCCCCGGAGAAACGGGTATCCTTAGCGGCCAGATTGGGAAGGGGACCGCCCCGGATGAAGTACATCTGCCCGGAGTGCGACGCCCAGTTCGAAGAGGACCTGGGCAAGTGCCCCACGGACGGCTGCCGCCTCCTACCGTTCAAGGAGTCGAGCGATCCGCTCGTGGGCAAGGAGATCGCGGGCCGATTCCTCGTGAAGAAGAAGCTCGGCGAAGGCGGCATGGGCTCCGTCTACATCGCGCACCAGGCGTCGGTCGACCGCCTGGTCGCCCTGAAGGTGCTGAAGCCCGAGTTCCAGGAAGACATCACGGTCGTCAAGCGCTTCTTCCTCGAGGCCAAGGCCGCCAGCCGCCTGCGCAATCCCCACACCATCACCATCTACGACTTCGACAAGACCCAGGACGGCGTCCTGTACATCGCCATGGAGCTCCTGTCCGGGCGCGACCTGCGCGCGAAGATGGACGAACTGGGTCGCCTGACGCTCGACGAGACCGCGCGCATCCTCGAGGGCGCCTCGGAGTCGCTCGGCGAGGCCCACGAAGCGGGCATCGTCCACCGCGACATCAAGCCCGAGAACATCTTCCTGGCGGCGGGCTCCGGTGAGCCCGAGTTCGTGAAGGTGCTCGACTTCGGGATCGCCAAGGCGCAGACGCTCACCGACACCAAGATGACCCGCACCGGTATCGTGCAGGGCACGCCGGCCTACATGGCGCCCGAGGCCATCATTGGTGAGAAGATAGGCCCCGAGGCCGACGTCTACGCCCTCGGCATCATGATGTACGAGATGCTCGCGGGCCTCGTGCCGTTCAAGGCCGAGACCCCCATGCAGATGATGATGGCGCACCTGCAGTCCGAGCCGCAGGCCATCGAAGAGATCTGCCCCGACATCATGCTCCCGCGGTCGGTGCACGAGTTCCTGTGGCGCTGCCTGGCCAAGCAGCGCGAGCAGCGGCCCGCCAACGCCGGCAAGTTCCGCGAAGAGCTGAAGGCCGCCATGGCCGCCGCCACGATGAGCGACTCGGAGCGCATGAAGCCGCTCTACGTCACCGGCTCGGGCTTCCGTGGCGCCTCCGACGCGGTGGCCGAGCTGTCCACCAAGGCCCGCCCCGCGGCGTCCGGCACGAACGACACCGTCGCGCGCGGCTCCGTCGCCGCCGGTGACGACGTGGCCAGCCTGATCGGCGAGGCTCCGCCGTCCCGCAAGGGTATTTTCATCGCGCTGGGCCTCGGTCTGGTGCTCATCGCCGCGGTCGTCGGCTTCTTCGTGCTGCGCCCCGGCGACGCCCCGGCCCCGGCCCCTGCACCTGCGGCCGCGGCGGTCGCGCCTGCGGTCAAGCCTGCCGCCCCGCGCGAGCCCAAGCGCGAGGAGCCCAAAGCCATCGAGTACGTGTCGCTCACGATCACCTCGTCGCCCCAGGGCGCCGACGTCGAGCTGAGCGGCCAGAAGGTGGGCAAGACCCCGCTCATGTACAAGGTGCCGAAGGGCACCGACAAGGTGCACGTCGTGCTGTCGCTCGAAGGCTACCTTCGGCAGGAGAACGACCTGCTGCCGAGCGAGGACCAGCTCTTCTCGCGGACGCTCGAGGCCGATCCGGCGCTCGCGAAGAAGGAGCCGCCGCCGCCCGAGCCCGCCGCACAGGTCAAGCCCGCCCCGAAACCGGCCGCCAAGCCCGCCGCCAAGCCCGCCGCCAAGCCCGCCGCCAAGGCCAAGAAGGCGGTCGACGATCTGTTGCTCGACTGACCCGGTGCCCGCGGGCGACCTTTGGGCCCGCCGTCGGCGCGTGGCGGGGTTGCCACGCAGGGTGGATCCTTAGTATGCTCCTGCCGTTGCGCCTGCTCGTCGAACGATTGGGGTTCGCATGCTCCGTTCCCATCTGGCCGTTGGGCTCCTCGTCGTCTGCACGCTCCTGCCGCTCCCCCGCGCCTTCGCCGACGTCGCGGTCGGCGTCGACGCCCTCTACGAGGAGGCCAAGGAGGACCTGAAGCAGGGGCTGTTCCCCTTCGCCCTCGAAAAGTTCCGGCGCGGGCTCGCCCTGGCGGGCACCGACGGGCAGCAGACGTGGCGCATGCTCCTCGGCATCGGCCTGGCGTACGAGAAGATGGGCCAGCTCGAACACACGATCGAGGCCTATCGCCGCTTCCTGTCGTCGTACTCGGCGCATCCGGCGGCGCCTGGCGACGTGTGGGGGCAGCGCGCCAAGCTCGTCGAGGACCAGGTCGTGCAGATGGAGGCCAGCATGCTCCAGACCCGTGGGGCGCTGGTCATCAGCAGCCAGCCCGAGGGCGCGCGCGTCGAGATCGACGGCCTGGCACAAGGCGCCGAGGGCACCGCGATCGCGCCCTTCACGGCCTTCCTGGCGCCCGGGCAGCACGAGGTACGTCTGCTGCGCGAGTCGTTCCGCCCCACCATGGTCCGCGCCACGGTCGAGGTGGGGGCGCGCCGCACCATCAACGTGGTGCTCGAGCCCATGCAGCGCAAGGGTCGCCTCGTAGTACGAACGGGCTCGCCCGACGCCCTGATCTTCGTCGACCGTTCGCGCGTGGGGGAGGGCGTCGAGGTGGCCGTCGAGGTCGACGTCGGTCCGCACCTGGTGCGTGTCGCGAGCCCGGGCAAGCCGGCCTTCGAGCAGTCCGTCACCGTCACCGTCGACGACCCGGTGACCGTGTCCTCCGACACCGGTCGCGGCGACGTGCGTCCCGACTCCGGCGTGGTGACCGCGGCGCCGCGCCGCCCGCTTCGGCCGCTGTGGGGCTGGATCGGCGTCGGCGCTGGTGGCGGCATCCTGGCCACGGGCGTGGTCTTCACGGTGCTCGCCAAGCTGAAGCACGACGATCTCGCCGCGCTCGACGGCCAGCTCGACGTCAACCCGTCGCTGCTGGCGGACCAGGCCACCTACGACCGCTACAACGGCCTGAAGCGCGACGTGGCGCGCAACCAGATCGTCGCCGGCGTGATGTACGGCGTGGGTGGGGCGGTCGTGGCCGGAAGCGCCATCTACCTGATCTTCTTCGCCGACCACGGCAAGCGGGCGGCCGACCTGCCCGTCCGGCTGGTCTTCGATCCGACCGGTGGTGTCGCCGCCACGTTCTCCTGGTAATCGACGCTGTGACGACGAGGCGCTGCATGCAGACGATCCGATCCGGACTCCTCGCGGCCCTGCTCTTCCTCCTCGCGGCCTGCTTCGCGCCGCCGCCCACGCCGGCCTGGCAGATCGGTCACGACGTCGCGGCCGTCGACGCCGATGAGCTCTCCGACGCCCTCGCGGACCAGGTCCTCCCCGAAGCGGGCGACCTGTCCGACGCGTCCGATCTCGCCGACCTCGTCCCCGACCGCGTCGACCTGCCCGAACCCGATCGCGTCGAGCCGTCCGAGCCCGAACCCGAGATCGAGGCCGCCGATGTCCCCGACGTCGACCAGGGGCCGTGCGAGGTCGTCGACTGCGATCCCGCGAGCGTCCCCGATCTCGAGCTCGGGGAGTGCGAGCGCCTGGCGTGGGTCCCGGAGACCTGCGCCTGCCAGGCCGTCGCCAAGGGTCAGGGGGAGCCCTGTGACGACGGGGACCCCTGCACGGTCGAAGACGCCTGCGGATCCGCGGGCGCCTGCGTGGGCATCGCGCTGTCGTGCGACGACCACGACCCCTGCACCAACGATCAGTGCGAGCACGGCGAGGGCTGCCGACATTCCTTCAACACCGCCGGGTGCGACGACGGCAACGTGTGCACCAAGGGCGACGCGTGCCTGAATGGCGTGTGCGTGGGCGGGACCCCGAACCCGGCCTGCGGCCAGTGCGACCCGTCCGCCGATGCCTGCGAGGCTTCGTGGGGCGACGGCGACGCCTGCAACGGCACCCTGGTGTGCGTGGCCGGCGCGTGCCTGGTCGACGCCGACAGCGTGGTGCGCTGCAACGACGCCCACGACTCCGACTGCATCAAGAACACGTGCGATCCCGAGACCGGTGTGTGCGCCCCGCAGCCGGTCTACGACGGCGCGCCGTGCACCGACACCAACACCTGCACCAGGAACGACGCGTGCCACGACGGCGCCTGCGAGGGTGTGTTCGACACCGCCCTGGCGGGCTGCTCGTGCGAGGCCGATCCCGACTGCCAGCCGTTCGAGAACGGCAACGTGTGCGACGGGCTGGTGCGCTGCCTCGGACAGCAGTGCCTGCTCGACGCGAGCACGGTGGTCCCGTCCTGCGACGATACCCTCGACACGACGTGTCGGAAGAACCGCTGCAACCCCGCCACCGGCGGCTGCCAGATGGTCGATCTCCCGACCAGCACGGCCTGCGAGGACGGCAACCCCTGTACGTTCGACGACCACTGCGAAGGCGGTCAGTGCCGCTACGGTACCCTGAACGAGTGCGCGGCGACCGCCGACGCCTGCAACGTCGGCGTGTGCCTGCCGACCACGGGCGAGTGCCTGGCCGTGCCCGCCCACGAGGGCGGCACCTGCACCCTGCCGGACAAGTGCGTGCTGCAGGCCCGCTGCGCAAGCGGCCACTGCGTGGCCTGGCAGCAGAGCGAGTGCGCCGACGACGACCCGTGCACCGCCGACGGGTGCGATCCCGACACCGGATCGTGCACGCACGCGTTCGTCAGCAAGGATACTCCCGAGCTGTGCAACGATCAGGACGACGACTGCGACGGGCTCACCGACGAGGATCTCACGTACGTGGAGCCCTCGGGAGGGCTGCGCGCACCGGGCGAGGAGTGCGAAGGCCTGGGCGTCTGCGGGGCCGGCGTGGCCGAGTGCGCCCCCGAGGGTGGCGTCACGTGCTCGACCAACGCCGACGGCAGCGCCCCGGGCGGCGTCGACGAGGCGTGCAACGGCCAGGACGACGACTGCGACGGCGTGATCGACAACGGCCTGTCGTGGCTGGGCGTCCCGGTGGGCGCGGCCTGCGACGGCGTGGGAGCGTGCGGCCAGGGCGTCGTCGAGTGCGCGGCCGGCGGCGGCGCCACGTGCTCCACGAACCCCGGTGCCACCGCGTCGGAGGCGATCGACGAGATCTGCAACGGCCGGGACGACGACTGCGACGGCGCCACCGACGATGGGCTCGCGCCGGTCGACAGCTCGTGCCTGTTGCTCGGGGTCTGCGCCTCGGGCTCGGTTTCGGTCGCCTGCCTGGGTGACGCGGGCTGGTCCTGCGACTACTCGGCCATCGACGGCTACCAGGCCGGCGACGAGGCCGGGCGCTGCGACGGACGCGACAACGACTGCGACGGCGCGATCGACGAGGACTTCGGCGGCCTGGGTGACGCCTGCGACGGCCCCGACGCCGACCTGTGCCCGGCCGGCCACGTCGCGTGCCTGGCCGATGGCAATGGCGTCACGTGCGCCGACGACTTCGTGTCCGTGGAGACCTGCGACGGCGGCGACAACGACTGCGACGGCGACGCCGACGAAGAGGGCGCGGGCGGCTGCACCCCGTACTACCTCGACGCCGACGGCGACGGCTTCGGGGCCGGCGAGGCGCGCTGCCTGTGTGCGGCGGATCCCGACCTCGGAGTCACGGCCACCGTGGCGGGTGATTGCGACGACAGCTTCGAGACCGGCGCCGCCGTCAACCCCGACGGTGACGAGGCGTGCAACGGCGTCGACGACGACTGCGACGGCCAGACGGACGCGCAGGACGTCGACGCCCCGACCGGCGGGTTGGTCCGCGTGGCCTGCGTGCTGCAGTCCGGCGTGTGTGCCGGCGCGCAGGCGTCGGCCGCGCGTTGCGTCGACGGGGCGTGGCAGCCCTGCGCGGCCGACGACTACGAAGCCCGCTCGCCCGCCTACGAGGACGCCCTCGAGGCCAGCTGCGACGGGCAGGACAACGACTGCGACGGCGCCACCGACGAGGACTTCGCGTACGTCCGCGTCGACGGCACCGAGGTGCTCGGGCTCGGCCAGGCCTGCGGGCGCGGCCGTTGCGCGGGCGGCGTCACCACCTGCAAGGCCGATCGCAGCGGCGTGCGCTGCTCCACGTCGGGCAGCGCGATCCCCGAGACGTGCAACGGCGCCGACGACGATTGCGACGGCAAGACCGACGCCGACGACCCCGACCTGGTCGTGACCGACCTGCAACTCTGCGAGAACCAGGAGGGCGTGTGCGCCGGCGTGCGCAAACCCGTCGAGCTCTGCTCTGCGGGCAACTGGGCCGCCTGCGATGCGCTCGATTACGCGGCCGAAGCGACCGCCTACGAGTCCGGCACCGAGCAGTCGTGCGACGGCATCGACAACGACTGCGACGGATCCGCCGACGAAGACCTGGGCTTCGTGCTGGCCGACGGCACCACGGTCTACGGGCCGTCCCAGCCCTGCGGCGTCGGGGCCTGCGCGGGCGGCATCACGTCCTGCGCGCCCGACGGCTCCGGCCTCGTGTGCGGCGAGAGCGGCGCGTCGCTTCACGAGATCTGTGACGGCGGCGACGACGACTGCGACGGCCTGACCGACGCCGACGATCCCGACCTTGAGCCCGCTCCCTGCGAGCGCCAGGCCGGCGAGTGCGCTGGCGCGGTGCACCCGGTCGGGCTCTGCCGGTTCGGCTCGTGGGCGGTCTGCGGCGTCGGCGAGTACGGCCTCGTATCGGCCGCCTGGCAGGGCGCCGTCGAGAGCACCTGCGACGGGCTCGACAACGACTGCGACGGCGCGGCCGACGACGACTTCCTGTGGACCGGGCTCGACGGGGCGACGGCCCGCGGCGTGGGTCGCGCCTGCGGCACGGGCGCGTGCGCCGGTGGCCTGACGGTCTGCGACGGCGGCTCGGCGCTCGCCTGCAGCACCGAGGACGGCGCCACGACCGAGCGCTGCAACGGGGTCGACGACGACTGCGACGGGCAGACCGACGAGGACCTCGACGCGTTCTCGGCCGATGCGCCCTGCCGCGTGGTGGGCGCCTGCTCGCGTTCCACCGTCACGGCCACCTGTGACGACGGAGCGTGGAGCTGCGCCTACGACCAGGTGGTGGCCTACGAGGACGGCGTCGAGCTCTCGTGCGACGACGTCGACAACGACTGTGACGGTCGGACCGACGAAGACTTCGCGCTGCCAAGCGGCGCGACGAAGGGCGACTCGTGCGTCGGCGGCGGCTGCATCGGCGTGGTGGCGTGCGCGCCCACGGCCGACTCGGTGGCCTGTACGGCCGACCTGGGCTTCGAGGTCTGCAACGACGGCGACGACGACTGCGACGGCCAGATCGACGAGGGGCTGCTCTACCGCGAGCCCGCGACCGGCCACCTGCACGGCAAGGGCGAGCCCTGCGACGGGCGCGGCGCCTGCGCCCTCGGCGTGGTCGAGTGCGGCGCGAGCGGCGACATCACGTGCTCGACCAACCCCGACGGGAGCGCTTCGGGTGCGCTGCCCGAGGTCTGCAACGGGGTCGACGACGACTGCGACGGCGACGTCGACGACGGGCTCACCTGGCACGGGCTGGCGTTGTACGCGCCCTGCGACGGCGACGGCGCGTGCGGCGTCGGCGCGGTCGAGTGCGGCGTGAGCGGCGCCGCCACCTGTTCGACCAACCCCGACGGCAGCACGCCCCAGGCCAAGCCCGAAGCCTGCAACGCGGTCGACGACGACTGCGACGGCAAGACCGACACGGCCGATCCGAGCTTGGTGCGCCCGGCCTGCGAGCTTCAACTCGGCGTCTGCCAGGGCTCGTCCAAACCCCTCGGCCTCTGCAGCGGCGGGGCGTGGGCCGCGTGCGGCACGGCCGCCTATACGGCCTTCGCGCCGGCCTACCAGGCGGGCGCCGAGCTGTCCTGCGACGGCCTCGACAACGACTGCGACGGGCAGACCGACGAAGATTTCGCGCTCACGGGGCCGAGCGGGGCCGTCTACCACGGCGCCGGCGTCGACTGCGGCGTGGGCGCTTGCGCCGGTGGCACCACGGTGTGCCGCGCCGACCAGGCGGGGATTCGCTGCACCACCCACGTGGCGGCGGCGCCCGAGCGCTGCAACGCGATCGACGACGACTGCGACGGCAAGACCGACGCGACCGACGCCGCCGACCTGCTCGCGAACGACCGGCAGGCCTGCGCGCTGCAGGCGGGTGTGTGCGCCGGCAGCTTCAAGCCGGTCGCGCTCTGCCAGGGTGGCGTGTGGGCTGCGTGCGGCTCGACCGACTACCTGGCGCGCGACCCGCGCTACCAGGCCGCGTTCGAGACCTCGTGCGACGGCGTCGACAACGACTGCGACGGCGCCAAGGACGACGACTTCCTGCTCACCCTGCGCGACGGCTCCGTCGTCGCGGGCGTCTCGAAGGCCTGCGGACGCGGCCTCTGCTCCGGCGGCGTGACCACCTGCAACGCGGCGGGCGACGGCATCACCTGTCCCACCGAGGGCTACGCGCTCGCCGAGACCTGCAACGGGCAGGACGACGACTGTGACGGCCTGACCGACGCCGCCGACGGCCAGGACCTGGTGGCGAACGACGCGCAGCCCTGCGCGAACCAGGCGGGCGTGTGCGCCGGGGCGTTCAAGCCCGCCGCCCTCTGCGAAGAGGGCGCGTGGGGCGCGTGCACTCCGGCGGCCTACGCCGCCCACGACCCGGCGTTCCAGGCCGGCGTCGAGGTCACGTGCGATGCGCTGGACAACGACTGCGACGGCGCCACCGACGAGGACTTCGTGCTGGTGGGGCCGAGCGGCGTCTCGTACTCCGGCGTGGGGGTCGCGTGCGGCGTGGGCGTGTGCGCGGGCGGCGCGACTGTCTGCCGCGACGATGGCGCGCGCACCACGTGCTCGACCTACACGCGGATCACGGGCGAGGCGTGCAACGGGCAGGATGACGACTGCGACGGCAAGGCCGACGCCGCCGATCCCGTGGATCTGCTGCGCTACGACCTGCGCGCATGCGAGAAGACCTCGGGCGTCTGTGCCGGGGCCACCAAGCCCGCCGCGTTGTGCGAGGGCGGCACCTGGACGACCTGCGGCGATGCGGTCTACGCGGCGCGCGACGCGGCCTACCAGGCTGGCGCCGAGCTCGCGTGCGACGCCAAGGACAACGACTGCGACGGCGCCGTCGACGAGGACTTCTCGATGGTCCTGAAGAACGGCGCGACCGTCAGCGGCGTCGGCGCGGCGTGCGGCGTGGGTGCCTGCGCCGCCGGTCTCACCGCGTGCGCCGCCTCGGCGGCCGCCATCACGTGCCCGTCCGAGGCCAAGGCCACGCCCGAGGTCTGCGACGACCGCGACAACGACTGCGACGGCAAGGCCGACGCCGCCGATCCCGATCTGCCGGTCACCGACCCGCAGGTCTGCGCGCTGCAGTCCGGCGTCTGCGCCGGCGCGCGCAAGCCGGCGTCACTCTGTGCCAACGGCGCCTGGGGCGCGTGCGAGGCGGCCACGTACCTGGCGTTCAACCCTGCCTACGAGGCCGGCGCCGAGCTGACCTGCGACGGCCGGGACAACGACTGCGACGGCGGCATCGACGACGACTTCCGGACCACGGGCGCCGACGGGACGGTCGTCTCGGGCTCGGGTCGGCCCTGCGGCGTGGGGCGGTGCGCCGGCGGAACCACCGCCTGCACGGCCGACCACACCGCGCTCGTCTGCTCCTCGGCCGGCCTGGCGCTGCCCGAGACCTGCAACGGGGTCGACGACGACTGCGACGGCCTGAAGGACGCGGCCGACCCGGTCGATCTGCTGGCCAACGACCTGAGGCCCTGCGCGAAGCAGCAGGGCGTGTGCGCCGGCTCCTCGCGGCCGGCGGCGCTCTGCAAGCAGGGCGCCTGGACGGCCTGCACCGACCAGACGTACCTCGACTTCACGAGCACCTACGAGGCCGCGCCCGAGACGCGCTGCGACGGCAGGGACAACGACTGCGACGGCCTCGCCGACGAGGACATGCCCGACACCGACGGCGACCTCCTTTCCGACTGCGTCGATCCCGACGACGACAACGACACCTGGCTCGACGCCACCGACAACTGCCGGCTGGTGCCGAACGGGAGCCAGGCCGACCTCGACGGCGACGGGCAGGGCGACGCCTGCGACGACGACCTCGACGGCGACGGCGACCCCAACGGCACCGACTGCAAGCCCTCCGACGCCGCCGTGCGCCACGGCGCCCCCGAGACGTGCAACGCGGTCGACGACGACTGCGACGCGCTGGTCGACGCCTCCGACTCCGACCTGAGCCTGTTCGACGCCCCGCCCTGCGAGAACCAGAAGGGCGCGTGCTCGGGCGCGAAGAAGCGGCCCGTGCTCTGCGTGGCGGGGGCGTGGAGCGCCTGCGGCGCGTCCGACTACGCGGCCTGGTCGCTGCTGTTCCAGTCGGGCGTCGAGACCGCCTGTGACGGCCAGGACAACGACTGCGACGGCGCCACCGACGACGACTTCACCTACACCCCCGCCGGCGGCGGCGCGACCAAGAAGAAGGGCGAACCCTGCGGCACGGGCGCCTGCACCGGCGGCACCGTCGTGTGCAACGCAGCGGGTACCGGCCTCATCTGCTCCACCGACACGGGCGCCGGCTTCGAGCGCTGCGACGGCATCGACAACGACTGCGACGGCAAGACCGACGGCCAGGATCCCGATCTCGCCACCTCCGACGTGCGTGCCTGCGAGAAGCAGGCGGGCGTGTGCGCCGGATCGTCGAAGCCCGTCAGCCTGTGCGTGGGCGGCGCCTGGCAGCCCTGCGCCGACGCCACCTACACCGCGTGGTCGACCCTGTACCGCTCGGGCACCGAGCCGCTCTGCGACGGGGTCGACAACGACTGCGACGGCGCGGCCGACGAGGACTTCTCGTTCGTGGGCCTCAGCGGCGTCACCCATACCGGGGTCGGCGTGGCCTGCGGTGTGGGCGCCTGTGCGGGGGGACAGATCCTCTGCAAGGTCGACAAGTCCGGCACCACGTGCTCGACCTACGGCAACGTGGCCCACGAGACGTGCGACAACCTCGACAACGACTGCGACGGCAAGAAGGACGCCGCCGACACGGACGAGATGGTCGACGGCTTCCTGCGCTGGGACCAGCCCCTGTGCGCCAACCAGGCGGGCGTGTGCCAGGGCACGAAGAAGCCCGCCGGGCTCTGCCAGGGCGGCCAGTGGCAGGCGTGCACCGACGCCACCTACGACGCCCAGCGCACGACGTTCGACGCCGGGGCCGAGCTCACCTGCGACGGCCTCGACAACGACTGCAACGGCGCGGTCGACGAAGACTTCGCCGCCACCCTGCAGGACGGGCGCACGGTCTGGGGCGCCGGCAGCGCCTGCGGCGCCGGGCTCTGCCAGGGCGGCGTGCTCGCCTGCACGCCGACGGGGCAGGGCGTGGCCTGCTCCACCGAGCACCTGGCGGTCGCGGAGGTGTGCAACGGCCTCGACGACGACTGCGACGGCAAGACCGACGCCGCCGATCCCGCCGACCTGCTGAGCCACGACGGACGCTCCTGCGAGAAGCAGCAGGGCGTGTGCGCAGGCTCGACCAAGCCCGCCGCCCTCTGCGTGGGCGGGGCCTGGCAGCCGTGCGTCGCCACGACCTACGGCCCGACCTACCAGGGCGACACCGAGACCACCTGCGACGCGGTCGACGGCGACTGTGACGGCCAGACCGACGAGGACTTCGCGGTCAGCGGCTACGACGGCACCGTCTACCACGGCGTGGGGGCGTCCTGCGGCGTGGGGGCTTGCTCCGGCGGCACCACCACGTGCCTCACCAACGGGACGGGCATCCGCTGCCCCACGTTCTCGAACGCCACGAACGAGGTGTGCAACGGGTTCGACGACGACTGCGACGGGATGACGGACACCGCCGACACCGACGACCTCGCGTACGGCTACTTCCGCTACGACGTGCCTGCGTGTGAGCTCCAGGCCGGCGTGTGCCTGGGCAGCCTGAAGCCGGCCGGGCTATGCGTCGAGGGGGCCTGGGGGTCGTGCGGGCCCGCGGAGTACGGCGCGAGCGGTGCGAGCTTCCAGCCGGGCGCCGAGACCGCGTGCGACGGCAGGGACAACGACTGCGACGGCCAGGTCGACGAAGACTTCCTGCTGCTCGGTCCCAACGGCCTGTGGTACGTGGGCGCGGGCGCGTCCTGCGGCGTCGGCAACTGCTCGGGCGGCCTGACCGTCTGCAACGATCCGGGCGACGGCATCGTGTGCACCACGGCCGGGAAGACCACGGACGAGGGGTGCGACGACCTCGACAACGACTGCGACGGCCTCTACGACGAGGGCTGCGACGACGACGGCGATGGCTGGTGCGACGACGCCATGGCGTTCGGCTACCCGCGCTCGGTCTGCCCCTTCTCTACCGACTACGAGGTGCTCGACTGCGACGACAGCGATCCCGATGTCACGCCGTACGCCGGAGAGGTCTGCGACACCGTCGACAACGACTGCAACGGCGCGGTCGACGAGGGGTGCGACGACGACGGCGACGGGTACTGCGACGCCGACATGATCGTGGCTGGGACCACGGGGGTGTGCCCGAACGGCGTCGGCGATTGCTGCGACATCGACACCGGATCGCACCCGGACCTGCCCGTGAAGGTCTGGTTCACTTCGAAGAACGCGTGCAACAGCTGGAACTGGGACTGCGACAAGGAGGTCCTTCAGCAGTACCCGACCAAGGGCGGCGAATGCACCTGCAGCGGGACGCTCTGCAAGGACTGCCTGGCCGCCGTCGGCTGGGCGGGCGCCACCGTGCCTCCCTGCGGGGCCAAGGCTCCCTACGTGTACGCCGCGGGTAGCTGCTCGTCCTTCCTGCTCGACTGTGTCTTCCAGGGCACCCAGGCCACGCAGGGCTGCCGCTGATACGGGCCGCGTCGCGCGTTGACAACGTTTCGTTTCGACGGTATACAGTCGCGTCCACGTGCGCATTCGGCATAGGGAGGTTTTTGTGGCTCGTTACACGAAGACGAAGCGCCCCGAGAAGAAGCTCGGGGTCGAGCAGGATATCCAGCAGGCCGAGCACATCCAGTCCGGGCTCGAGACCTTCTTCGAGAAGCTCGTCGAGTACAAGTGGCTGGCCCTCGGCGCCCTGGCGGCCCTGGTCCTGGTGATCGTGGCCGGCTCGATGATCACCCAGCGCGTCCACTCGAGCGGCGGCGCCGTCGGGGCCGCCATCGTCACCGCCGAGGTCGCGGTCAAGGCCATCGACACCGCCGAGGGCGACGACGCTCGCAAGGCCGCGGTCGACAAGGCCCTGGCCGACATCGAGCCCCTGATCGGCACCTACGCGGGCAAGCCCGCGGGGAGCACCCTCACGTTCCTGAAGGCCGCCGCGCTGCTGAAGGGCGGCCGCTCGGCCGACGCACTCCCGGTGCTCGAGCAGTTGAAGGCCGACACGAACGCGGCCACGCTGGCGTTGCCCCTGCTGCTCCAGACCGTCCAGGCCCTGAAGGCCAAGGGCGATCTCGAGGCGGGCGCCAAGGCTATCGACGAGGTCAAGGACTCGAGCGACCTGCTGGCGCGCCTCGTGCTCACCAAGCTGCTCGGCGACCTGTACAATCCCTTCATCGGCGACGCCAAGAACGCGGCCAAGGACCGCGAAAAGGCGCTCCACCACTACAACGAGGCCCTGGCGCTCCTCAAGGACCGTCCGACCGGCAAGGCGGGTAGCACCGAGGATTTCTATCAGAACGAGATCAAGAAGCGCATCGCGTTTTTAAAGGGTTAGGCAGGGGAGTGCGCGAATGACCGCGCTCCTCCTGACCCTCCTCTCCGTCGTCACGCCCGCGCAGTGGTCCGTCGACCACGATCCGTGGAAGGTGCTGTTCCAGGTGCGGCTCGGCGAGTTCGGGCTGTTCGAATCCCTGCCCGAAGAGCCCGAGCGCGCGGCCATCGACGAGCGCCGCGGCGCCGTCTACATCGGCGGGCGCCAGGGCGTGCTGCGCTGCCTCGACTGGAGCACCGGGCACGAGCGCTGGCGGCACGAGTCCAAGGGTGCCATCCGCGTCACGCCGCTGCTCCACAAGGGCCGCGTCTACGCGGGCAACATGGACGGCCGCTTCTGGGCGCTCGACGCCGCCTCGGGCGCGCTGCTGTGGGAGGCCGCGGTCGGCGACGCCGTGACCGGTGACGCCGTGGTGGTCGGCAGCCGCGTGCTGTTCACGGACGCGCGCGGGGCGCTGCAGGCCTACGATCTCGACAAGGGCGTGCGCCAGTGGCGGCACCGTCGCGAGGTGGCCCAGCGCTTCACCGTGCTCGCCAAGGGCGCGCTGCTCGTGCAGGGCAACGAGGTCACCGCCGGCTTCCCCGACGGCCACCTGCTCACCTTCGACGCCACCACCGGCGACGTGCTGCGCGACGTCGATCTCTCGGGGGGAGCCCGCGACCTGGCCGACGTCGAGTCCGCGCCGTTGCTGCTGGGCGACCTGCTGGTGGCCGCGTCGTACTCGGGGGGCCTGTGGGGCCTCGACGCCGCCACGGGCGCGGTGCGCTGGCACGACGAGGGCGCCGCGTTCTCGTTCCCCACGCTGCACCAGGGCCGCCTGCTGGTCGTCAAGGACGGCTCCAAGCTGCTGCAGGTCGAGCCCGCCACGGGCGCCCTCACGCCGCTAGCCGAGCTCCGGCACGGCTCGGTGCACGATCTCGCCTCGGTGGGCGGCGACCTGTGGCTGGCCGACGGCAAGTCCCTCCTGCGCTTCGACGAAAAGGCGCCCGACGGCAGCCTGCGCGTGGCCTTCTTCTACGGCATCTCGGCGGCCCCCGCGGGCGCGGGATCGCGGCTGTACATCCTCTCCGACTCCGGCTATATCTACGGGGTCGAAAAGCCCTGAGACAGGCTCTCCGGGCGCATCCGACGGGGGGAGTGCAATGAAGCGCTGGTACGTCCTCGCCCTGGTCGCGCTCGTCGCGGCCTGCAGCAGCTCGGGAAGCAACGGGAACGGCAACCACGACGTGCAGGGCGGCGACACCGACGTCGTCGGCACCGACGGGGTCACCCCTCCGGCCGACACGACGACGAAGGACGCCGAGGCCATCGATCCGTCGCAGTTCTGGGAGTGTCGCTCCGACGGCGACTGCTCGGACGACCTGGCCTGCAACTGCCGCCACAAGTGCGTCGAGCGTGGGTTGCTGTATTGCTCGAACGGCGCCAAGACCCAGCTGTGCGGCAAGCAGGCCGATTGCCCGGACCTGTGGGACGTGTGCGCGCCCTGCACGGGCGACCTGAACTGCGGCTCCGAGAACTACTGCGACCCGTGCGCGCACATGTGCTACCCGCGCCGCAGCCTGTGCCAGCCCTGCACGCCCGCCGTGTGCGACCCGTCCACCGGCATCTGCGCCGAGTCCGGCACCCAGTGCGGCGACTACGCGGCGTGCATCGAGTTCGTGGACGGCAACGCCTACTGCGGCGAGCAGTGCAACGCCACCACCGGGTACGGATGCCCGCCCCAGTTCACGTGCCACGCCATCCCCGGCGTCGCGCAGGGCCAGTGCCTGCCCGAGACCGGCGTGTGCGGCAGCCTGTCCGACTGCCAGGGCGACGCCGACTGCCCCTACGGCGAGATCTGCAACGAGATGTTGAAGGTCTGCGCGCCGGGCTGCATCGACGACGGCACCTGCCCCGAGGGCCTGATCTGCTCGGGCTTCCACTGCACCGATCCGTGCGATCCCGTGAACAACCCCTGCGACCCCGGCTTCGAGTGCACCGACGAGGGGCGCTGCAAGAAGCCCGGCTTCTGCGTCGACTGGCGCGACTGCGAGGAGCCCGCCACCTACTGCGACCTGAACGACAACCAGTGCAAGCCCGGCTGCCTGCAGGACATCGACTGCAAGACGGCCAAGCAGATCTGCGAGAACAAGGAGTGCGTCATCAAGCCGTGCAAGGCCGCCTGGAGCTGCTCGTTCGGGCAGATGTGCCAGAACGACGCCGGAGCCCCGACCCTGGGGGAGTGCTACGAGCCCGAGGGGCCCTATTGCGACGCCTGCAACGGCGACGACGTCAAGTCGTGCGGCGAGACCAACATGTGCGTCAACTTCCAGGACGAGGACGGGAACGACAAGGGCGCCTTCTGCCTGGTAGCGTGTGACCTGACCGACCCCGACAACGTCTGCCCCCAGGGCTGGCAGTGCCAGGAGCTCGAGGACCAGGACGGCAAGAAGCAGCAGATGTGCGCCCGCACCTGCTACAAGCCTCCGGTGACTGACTACTAGGAGCCTGTTGCGGTTGTGGGGGATCTGCCCATGCTCCGTCTCTGGCAGGAATCGGGACGTCGTAGGCACCGCCTCGAAAGCCGAACGAACAGGCTCCTAGGTTGCTTGCCCGGGGGGAAAGGCCCCCCCACCCCAGCAACCCCCCCGGCGTCGCCCGTGGCTCTGCGCGCCACGGACTCCTGATGGACCCGACCGACCCCTTCACCGGGGTACACGGCGTCGCGCTGATCGCGATCTTCGTCAACCTGCTGGCCGCGCTGGTGGCCGTGCCCTTGGCGCTCCGCGGGCTGCTCGCGGGACGTCGGGGTCGCATCGCCCGCGAGGTGCTGCCCGTCGCGCTGCTGGTCGGCGCGGCGTTCGTGCTGCGCTGGGGACTGCCGGTGCACACGACCATCCATGAGAACCACCACGGCTTCAACATCCTCTGGCCGTTGACGTCGCCGGTCCAGAACGTGTCGGTCTTCGGCATCCCGTGGGCGTTCCACGTGCTCGTGCGCCTGGCGAACGCGCTCTTGCCGGTGTCGGACGAGACCACCTTCCTCGTGAACGTGCTGCTCGCGTCCGCGGGAGTCGGGGGCGTGGCGGTGTTCGCTCGCGTGGTGTTCCGTTCTCGCCTGGCGGGCTGGGCGGCGGGCGTGACCCTCCTGTTCCTGCCGATCGGGATCGGGATGGCGGCCACCGAGGAGTCCATGGTTGCGGGCACCGGGTTCTTCCTGTGCGGCGCGCCCCTGGTCTGGCTGGGCGCGCGGGATCGGGCGTTCGTGCCGCTCGTGGCGGGGCTCCTGCTGATCTCGCTGGCGGCGGCCCAGCGCGACATCACGTTGGTGCTGTCGGCGTCCGTCCCCCTGCTGGTGCTGGCCGCCGAGCGCGGCACGCCGTGGCAGAACCGCCTGACCTGGGCCCTGGCCCTCGGCGTGCCCTTCGCGTTGCTCGCGCCCCGCGCGTGGCTCACGGTGAGCGCCTTGCAGGATTGCGGGCGCGTTCCGTGCGGCGTCATGGGTTTCCCGCGCGTGCAGTTCCTGGACTGGTGGCTGGAGGGGCAGGCGCCCTTCGTCCCCACCTGGGTGACGGTCGCCAGCGCGCTCGGGGTGGTGCTGCTGGTCGTGCGCGCGCCTTTCACACGCGCCTGGCGGGCTCCCCTGGCGGTCGTCGGGTGCCTGGCCGTCGCGCGCGTGTCGGCGGGCCTCGTGACCGGGGGCTACTTCCCCTCCCACCTCCGGCACGGCTTCCTGGCGACGTCGCTGCTCGCGCTGCCCGTGGGGTGGCTCGTGGCGAGGCTGGTCGAGGGCGTGCCGCGCCTGGCGCCGCACCTGGCGCGGGCGGTCTTCGTGCTCGTGCCGATCGGCGGCGCCCTGTCGCTGGCCGTCAACCGGGACGGCGCCGTCTTCGACTTCCCCATCGCCAACGAGTACCGCTTCCTGCGCGACACGCTGGCGGGGCAGGAGCCGCGCGCGCGCTTCGTGTCGCTGGACCTGCCCGGGAGCCCGCTGCCGCCGGTCACCGAGCCGTGGGTGCACACCTTCCAGCCCGCGTGGGAGGCCGTACCCCTGGCGCGCTGGCTGGCCGGTGACCGGGGACGGGGCGAGGCGCCCACGTACCTGGTGCTCGATCGCTCCTGCTTCACCGAAGCGGCGTGCCCGGCCGAGCCGCGCCGTTGCGGCACACCCACGCCGAGCCCGTTCGGCGCGCTGAACCAACGTTGTGCGCAGGCCCTGGCCTCGGCGCCCTGGCAGAAGGTGGCCGAGCTCGAGATCGTCGCCTCGACCTACGCCGACCTGTGCCGCCGCCTGGGGCAGCCCCTCGACCTCCGCTCGTTTGACGAACCGGTACGCGTGGCTATCCTGCGGCTCGAATGAAGGGGAGGACGCCCATGCTGCGGAGTCGAAGCCGATGCGCCCGGGCGGCGGTGCTGATCGTGGTGCTGGCGTGGGGCTGCTCGCGGCCCCCTGCGGGCGGCGGAGGCGCGGTCTCGAAGGCCCGCAGCCTGCCGCTGGCCGTCGCGGGGGTGCGCGTCACCGACCTGACGGCGCCCGAGGAGCGCCCCGAGGGCTACGTGATGCCCGACGTGGCGGCGTGGGCCGACGACGAGCTGTCCCGCGCCGCCTCGTTGCGGCTGACGAAGGACGAGGCCGCCGGGGCCCCCACCATCAGCGTGGCGCTGCTCTACGGCGTGGTCACCTCCGACCGCGAGGCCTCTCGCCAGCCCTTGGCGGGCGCCCTGCTGACGGCCGGCGCGCAGGTGAACCTGGGCCTCAACCTGCCCGGCGAGCCCCCGCTCATCTTCCAGGCCGAGCGCGTCGGCGAGCAGGCCCTGACCGAGGCCGACACCCGGGGCTTCAGCGGCACGCTCTCGCGGCACCTCGAGGGCCTCGTGCGCGCCACCCTCCGCCAGCTCGACCGCAAGGTGGCCCTGTACCACGGAGAGGCCGACGCGGTGCTGGCCACGCTCTCGTCGGACGACGACGCGCTGATCGAGTACGCGGCCACCCTGGCCGGCGAGCGAGGCTTCTCGAAGGCCGTGCCCCGGCTGCTGCACCTGTTGTCCAGCCAGAACCCGGCCTTGCGCCTGCGCGCCATCGGGGCGCTGGGCCAGCTGAAGGCCCCCGAAGCGGTCAAGCCGCTGGCCGACCTGGCAGGCTCCGCCGAAGCGCCCCGCGAGATCGCCGGGGCGGTCCAGGCGCTCGGCGATATCGGCACCCCCGAAGCCCGCCGCTACCTCGAGAGCCTGCGCGCCACCACGCCCTTCGACGACGTGCGAGCCCTGATCGAGCGCGTGCTCGGCGGCGCGCCCGAGCCTTCGCACTGACCTCGATCGGCCCCGAGCCCCTGGCACAAGGCGGCGCGCGACGCGCCGTTGACGTCTTCACATCGGGCACGCTATAAATTGTCATTCTTTCCTCTCGTGGATCGACCATGCCCGTCCACCTTGCCCCGTACGTCCCGATGGCCCTGGTGGCGTTGCTCGTCGTCGTGGCCGTGCTCGGCATCTTCGTCTTGAACCAGGTGCTCGGGCCCAAGCGCCCCAATGCGCTGAAGGGACAGGCCTTCGAGTGCGGCAACCCGCCCTCGGGTCCCAGCCGTCGCCGCTTCCCGGTCAAGTACTACGTCGTCGCGCTGCTCTTCCTCGTGTTCGACGTCGAGGCCGTCTTCCTCTACCCCTGGGCCGCCGAGTACCGCACGTTCCTGGCCGATCCCGGCATCGGCCTGCTGGCGCTGGTCGAGATGATGCTCTTCGTGGGCGTCCTGGCGGCCGGGCTCGTGTACGTGTGGCGCCGCGGCGCGCTGAAGTGGGAGTGATGCCATGAGCCGCCAGGTCGTCTCCGCCCTCACGGCCCGCTTCGCCGACGCCATCGTGGCCACCCACGACCGCTTCGGCGACGACACGGTCATCCTGAAGCGCGAGGCGCTGCTGGCCGCGCTCCGGTTCCTGAAGGAGGACCCCGCGCTGGCCTTCGACATGCCCATCGACGTCTGCGGCGTCGACTACCAGGCCTATGTGCCGGCGCGCCCGCACGCCGAGCGCTTCGAGGTGGTGTACCACCTGCGCAGCACGACGAAGAACCACCGCGTGCGCCTGCGCGTGCCCGTCCCCGAGTCCGATCCGGTGGTCGACTCGTCGGTGTCGGTCTGGCGTGGCACCGCGTGGTTCGAGCGCGAGACGTTCGACATGTTCGGCATCCGCTTCCAGGGCCACCCCGACCTGCGCCGCATCCTGACCTACGACGAGTTCGAGGGGCACCCCCTGCGCAAGGACTACCCCGTGCGCGGGTACCAGCCGCGGCTCGAGATGCCGCGCCTGAAGGGCGACGAGCTCCCCTGGCGCAAGCAGCCCGACGAGGAGGCCTGACCCATGCCGGCGCGTGACCTCCACACCGAGATGATGACCCTGAACATGGGGCCGTCGCACCCCGCGATGCACGGCACCGTGCGCATGAAGCTGACCCTCGACGGCGAGACCGTCGTGCACTGCGACCCCGAGGTCGGCTACCTGCACCGCGGCTTCGAGAAGATGTGCGAGAACCGCACGTGGCCGCAGTGCCTGCCCTACACCGACCGCCTGAACTACTCGTCGCCGCTGATCAACAACGTGGGCTTCGTGCTGGCGCTCGAGAAGCTGCTGGGAGCGAAGTCCACGCCGCGCGCCGACTTCATCCGCGTGATCATCAGCGAGCTCAGCCGCATCACCGATCACTTCACGGCCATCGCCGCGGGCGCGCTCGAGCTCGGCGGCTTCACGCCCATGATCTGGGGCGTCGAGGCCCGCGACCACCTGTACAACCTGGTCGAGGACCTGACGGGCGCGCGCCTCACCGTGAACTACACGCGCGTGGGCGGCGTGAAGCACGACCTGCCCGTCGACTTCGAGGCGCACTGGCGCGAGTACCGCGACAAGATCCTGAAGCTCCACCACGACATCGACGTGGTGCTCACCAAGAACGGCGTGTTCCTCGACCGCAACGAGGGCGTGGGGTGCATCTCGCGCGCCGACGCCATCGAGCACGGCTTCACGGGGGTCGTGCTGCGCTCCACGGGCGAGCCCTACGACGTGCGGCGCGCGCACCCCTACCTGGTATACGACCAGCTCGACTGGACGGTGCCGGTGGGCACGAAGGGCGACAACCTCGACCGGTACCTCTGCCGCATGGAAGAGATCCTGCAGTCCATCTCGATCATCGACCAGTGCCTGGCGCGACTGCCCCAGGGGCCGTTCCTCTCGTCCGAGTGGGCGTCGGCGCTGCCCGACAAGGAGTACGTCTACCACACCATCGAGGGCATGATCGCGCACTTCGAGATGATCATGAAGGGCATCGAGGTTCCGCCGGGCGAGGCCTACGGCTACGTCGAGGGCGGCAACGGCGAGCTCGGCTTCTACCTGGTGGCCGACGGCCGTGGCGGGCCGTACCGGTGCCACGTGCGTCCGCCGTGCTTCGCCCTCATGCAGGGGCTGCACCTCATGGTCGAGGGCGGCATGCTGGCCGACATCATCCCGACCTTCGACTCCATCAACATGATCGGCGGGGAGATCGACCGATGACCGTGAACCCGACCACCCCTCCCGCGCCCCTGGCACCTGCCCCCAGCGACCTCGTGCGGGTCGTGATCGACGGCGTCGAGGTGCACGTGCCGAAGGGGACGACCCTGCTGAAGGCCGCGCGCCAGGTGGGCATCGACCTCCCCGTGTTCTGCTACCACGACGGCCTGAGCGTCGCGGCCAACTGCCGCATGTGCCTGGTCGAGACCAACAAGGCGCCCAAGCTGCTGCCGGCGTGCCACGCCACCGTCATGCCCGACATGGAGGTCCAGACCCGCTCGGCGCGCGTGGTCGAGGCGCGCAGGGGCGTCCTGCAGTTCATCCTGCTGCACCACCCGGTCGACTGCCCCATCTGCGACCAGGCCGGCGAGTGCCTGCTGCAGGACACCTACGACGCCCACAGCCTGCAGCCGTCCGCGCACGACTTCCGCAAGAACCACAAGGCCAAGGCCGAAGACCTGGGGCCCCACGTGATGCTCGACGCCGAGCGTTGCATCCTGTGTACGCGCTGCATCCGCTTCTGCGACGAGGTCGCCAAGACGCCGCAGCTCGGCATCAAGCAGCGCGGCAACCGCTCCGAGATCACCACGTACCCCGGCCAGCCGCTCGACAACCCCTACAGCCTCTGCACGGTCGACCTGTGCCCGGTGGGCGCGCTCACCAGCAAGGACTTCCGCTTCAAGAAGCGCGTGTGGTTCCTGTCGGGCACCGCCACGATCTGCACCGGCTGTGCGCGTGGCTGCAATGTGCGCGCCGACCACCACGAGGGGGTCGTCTACCGCCTGGTGCCGACGTACAACGCCAAGGTGAACCGGTGGTGGGCCTGCGACGAGGGGCGGCTGGGCTTCCACCGCTACGAGGTCGACCGGCTGCTCGCGCCGCGCCTGGCCGGCCGCGACGTGACCGAGGCCGAGGCCCTGGCGAGAGCGGCCGAGTTGGTGAAGGAGGGCGCGAGCGTCGACCTGGCCGTCAGCGAGCTGCTGCCCCTCGAGGACCTGTACCTGGCCCTGGCCTTCGCCCGCGGCCACCTGGGCGGCCGACCCGTCTACGTGACGCGGCGCTCCGACGGCGTGGGCGACGACCTGCTGGTGCGGGCCGACAAGAACCCGAACGGCGCCGGGCTCGCGCTGCTGGCGGCCCACTTCGGGGTGACGCTGAAGCCGCTCAGCGAGCTGCCGGCCCAGGCGGGGCGCACGCTGCTGGCGCTCTGCCCCGAGATCCCCGACGGCTGCCCCGGGAACGAGCTGCCGGGCAAGGGCGTGAGCGTGATCGTGACCAGCACCTTCGACAACGCCCTCTCGAAGAAGGCCGCGGTGGCCCTGCCCGCCGTGTCGCCCCTCGAGCGCGGCGGCACGTACGTGACCTTCGAGGGGGTCGTGCAGCAGGCGCACAAGGCCATCGACGGCCCCGCGGGCACGCACTCGCCCTGGGTGTTCCTCCGAAACCTGGGCAAGGCCGCGGGGTGCGGCGAGACCTTCCCCGCCACCCGCCAAGAGGCCCGAGAGGCCGTCTTCCGTGCGGTCCCCGGCCTGGCCGAAGGAGGCCGCCCATGACGTTCAGCGCGTTCGACGTGCTCGTGATCCTGGTGAAGGGCCTGGTCATCGTGTTCGCCTTCGCCTTCGGGCTGGGGGCCGTGCTGTCGTGGGTCGAGCGCAAGCAGTCGGCGCTGATCCAGGACCGCTACGGGCCGAACCGCGCCGACATCCTCGGCCTGCGCCTGGCCGGGCTGTTCCACATGATCGCCGACGGCATCAAGATCTTCACCAAGGAGGCCTTCATCCCGGCGGGCGCCAACAAGGCGCTGTTCTGGATCGCGCCGGTGATCGCGCTGGCCTGCCCATTGCTCGTGTGGATCGTCATCCCGTTCGGCCCCGGGCCGCACCTTCAGATCTCCAGCGCCGGCACCGGCGTCTTGATCCTGTTCGCGGTGTCGGGCTTCGGCATCCTCGGGCCCGTGCTGGGCGGCTGGGCGTCGAACAACAAGTGGTCGCTGCTCGGCGCCATGCGCAGCGGCGCGCAGCTGATCAGCTACGAGGTGGCGCTCGGCCTGTCGGCCATCGGCGTGTTCATGGTCTACGGCTCGCTCGACCTGATGGTGCTGTCCGAGCGGCAGTCGGGGCTGTTCCTCGGCTTCCTGCCGAACTGGGGCGTCTTCACGCAGCCCCTTGGCTTCCTCGTGTTCCTCATCGCCGCCATCGCCGAGAACAAGCGCGCGCCCTTCGACGTGGTCGAGGCCGACAGCGAGCTCATCTCGGGCTACTTCACCGAGTACAGCGCCTTCGGCTTCGCGGGCTTCTACTTCGCCGAGTTCGTGCAGGTGGTGGTCGTGGCCGCGCTGGTCACGACGCTCTTCCTGGGCGGCTGGCAGATCCCCTACGTGGCGCCCATGCCCGACACGTGGTGGGGCCTGGCGCTGCACGCCGGTACGTTCATCGCGAAGACCGTGTTCATGATCTGGGTCATGATGATGATCCGCTGGACGCTGCCGCGCTTCCGCTACGACCAGGTCATGGCCATCGGCTGGAAGGGCCTGCTGCCGGCGTCGCTCGTGAACATCGCCCTCACCGCGGTCATCCTGGCCGCCGTGCTGCGAGGCTGAGCCATGACGATCACCGTCAAGACCATGGAGCGCCCCGAGCGCGGGGGCCTGGCCGCGACCTACGTGCCCGAGATCCTCCGGGGCATGCTGGCGACCAGCCGGCACTTCTTCCGGAACTTCGGCACCTACCGCGACGCGCCGACCATCCTGTATCCCGAGGTGAAGCGCAAGTACAGCGAGCGCTTCCGCGGCCGTCACCGCCTGATGAAGCGCGACGACGGCTCGGTCCGCTGCGTGGCGTGCATGTGCTGCAGCACGGCCTGCCCGGCCAAGTGCATCACCATCGTGGCCGAGGACATCGGCGACAAGGGCATGGAGAAGCGCCCCAAGAGCTTCGAGATCGACCTGTTGCTCTGCATCTACTGCGGCAACTGCGTCGAGGCCTGCCCCTGCGACGCCATCCGCATGGACACCGGCATCCACGCCCCGCCCACGCTCACCCGCGCCGAGCACATCATCGACCTCGAGTGCCTGCTGGCCGCCGGCGGGCCGTCGATCTCGCCGCAGGGGGGGAAGCTGCGGTAGTCTGCGGTATCATCCCTCTCATGGAAACGCCCCCGAGACCCGGGCCCAGCGCCCATCCCAACAATTCCCTGCACGGCATCACCCTCCAGGCCATCGTGGAGCATCTGGTGGAGGATCTGGGCTGGCCGCGCATGTTCAAGGCCGTCGGGATCCGTTGTTTCCGGAACGACCCCACGATCAAATCCAGCCTGGTCTTCCTGCGGCGCACGCCGTGGGCGCGGGCCGAGGTGGAGAAGCTGTACCTGGCGACCTTGAAGAAGGGCACCGCGACCCGGCAGCGGTAGGCCGCGGGCCCGGGCCGCATCCGGGCCACGGCGCCGCGCGTTGCTTCGATTGCGGGATCGCCACGTCTCTGCTATCTTGCAGCCCTGAACCGCCTCGTCGTCGCCGTCATGGGGGCCCTGCATCGTCGTCGCCTCCGTGTCCGGTGTCCCCGCTGCCGCCTCGTGCTCGGTAACTGCATCTGCGAACGAATCCTCCCGCTCGCGTGCTCGACGCGCGTGGTCGTGGTCATGGATCCCCGCGAGGCGCGCCAGCCCTCGAACTCGGGGTGGCTGGCCGTCGACATGCTCGAGGGCGCGTCGTGCACCGTGCGCGGGCTGAAGGACGTCGCGCCCGACTTCGAGGCGGTCCGCGACCCCTCCCGGCAGGCCTACCTGCTGTTCCCCGCCGAGGGGTCGCCGGCCCTCGATCCTGCCGAGCTCGCGGCCGATGGGCGCCCCGTGACGCTGGTCGTGCCCGACGCGTGCTGGAGCCAGGCGCGGCGCATGATGCGCCGCGAGCCCGATCTCCGGCTGCTGCCCCGTCGCCGCCTGCTCGACGCCGCGCTCGGCGGGCGTGTCATGTGACCGGGCATGGGTGAACTCGACGCGCGGGACTTCCCGTCCTGGTTGACAATTCTTTGGATCAGGCGTACGTGATCGGTCGACGCGAGGTGGATCGCGTCGACACTCGCAAACAGAAGGGGGGGAAGATGAGGACGATCGGCATCTTGTTCCTGGGGGTCACGTTGTGGGCCCTGGCAGCGTGTGGTGGCGGCGATGGCGGCAGTAACGACACGGTGGCCGGCGACGACATGGCTGCCACGGCCGACACGGCGAGTGGCGACGATACAGCGGCGGGCGCCGACACCACCGACACGCCCGGTACGTGCGTCATGACCAAGGCGTCCTACATCGCGATGACGCGCTACGTCTATGTCGAGAACGCCGACCAGTCCTGCTACATCGCGTTCCGCGTCGTCGACAAGGAGGGCGAGGTCTACGAGTGGTCCAACATGGTCGAGGTCGGCGCCGAGCTGCAGGCGCAGGAAGCCGCCGCCATGGACAAGGGCAAGGTCAATGTCACCTTCCCCTGCGACGCGCCCGGCGGCAAGTGCTACGCCATGGAGGGCAAGGTCAAGATCACGAAGTTCGAGATCACCAAGGACAACGCCCTGGAAGGCGGCGACGTGACGGGCAAGAAGATCGCCGCCGACGTCGACGTCAAGGCCACCCGCGCGGGCAACAAGGGCACGGCCAAATTCTCGTTCGACCTGACGTTCTAGCCGAGGCCTTCGCCTCGAAGGCCAGTCGCTCGGGATTGTGTTCGTCGTAGTCGCGTACTCGATCCCGCGTTCATCGCGCCCCGCACGCGAACGCGTAGGCGTTCCGGAACATGCGCATCCAGGGCCCGGCCTCGCCCGGGAACAGATCGGCGGGGCGGTAGCTGAGCTGCACCGCGCGGAAGCCGCGCTCGGGGTGGGGCATCAGGATGGTGGCGCGGCCGTCGGTCGAGGTGAAGCCGGTGAGGCCGCCCTCGGAGCCGTTGGGGTTCAGCGGGTAGCGCGTGGCGGGGCGGCCGTGGCCGTCGACGAAACGCACCGCCGCCAGGCCCTCTGCCAGGATGGCCTCGCGGTCGGCCGGGCTGTCGAAGACCGCCAGGCCCTCGCCGTGGGCCACCGCGATGGGCACGCGCGAGCCCGCCATGCCCGTGAAGAGCACGGAGGGGGAGGGCAGCAGCTCGACCGTGGCGTAGCGCGCCTCGAACTGCTCGCTGACGTTGCGGCGGAACAGCGGCCAGTGCGCCGCGCCCGGGATGATGCCCTTCAGCTGGGACACCATCTGGCAGCCGTTGCAGACGCCCAGCGTGAACGTGTCGGGGCGCGCGAAGAACGCGGCGAACATGTCGGCCAGGCGCGGGTTGTACAGGATCGAGCGCGCCCAGCCGGAGCCCGCGCCCAGCACGTCGCCGTACGAGAACCCGCCGCAGGCCACCAGCCCGGCGAAGTCGGCGAGGTCCACGCGCCCGGCGTGCAGGTCGGTCATGTGCACGTCGATGGACTGGAAACCGGCCAGCGCGAAGGCGGCGGCCATCTCGACGTGGCCGTTCACGCCCTGTTCACGCAGGATCGCCACCTTGGGGGGCCGCGCGAGGGCGCGCGTCGGCGGCACCTCGTCGGGATCATAGGTCAGGTGGAAGGCCAGGCCGGGCGCGGCCGGGTCGCAGGCGTCCTCGTGCTCTTCGTCGGCGCAGGTCGGGTTGTCGCGGAGCCGCTGCAGCTGGTGCGTGAGCGACGACCAGGCGCGGCGGAGCTCGGGCAGGCCGGCGTCGAGGGCCGGGCGACTCCCCACGGCCACGCGCACGCGGGCGTCGTCGCGGGGCGTGCCCACCTCGTGCGTGAGGCCGGCCAGCCCGTGCCGGGCCAGGATCGCGAGCACCGCGTCGCGCTCGGTGACGCTGACCTGCAGCACCACGCCGAGCTCCTCCGAGAAGAGCGCCGCGAGCGGCGCGTCGGGGGCACCGGGCAGGTCGACGTCGACGCCGCGGCCGCTGGCCAGCGCCATCTCGATCAGCGTGACCGCCACGCCGCCGTCGGAGCGGTCGTGGCAGGCCAGCAGCCGTTGCTCGAGCACCAGCTGCTGCATGGCGGCGAAGAAGGCTTGGAACAGCGCCGGGTCGTCGAGGTCGGGCGGCTGGTCGCCCACCTGGTTCGTGACCTGGGCCAGGGCGCTGCCGCCCAGGCGGTTCTTCCCGGCGCCCAGGTCGATGAGCACCAGCACCGACGCGCCGGGCTTCAGGTCGGGCGTGAGCGTCGCGCGCACGTCGGTCACGGGCGCGAAGGCGCTGACGATGAGCGAGAGGGGCGCCGTCTGGCGGTGCGGTACGTTGGCGGCGTCGCTCCACACCGTGCGCATCGACAGCGAGTCCTTGCCCACCGGGATGGACACGCCGAGCGCCGGGCAGAGCTGCTGCCCGACGGCGGCCACGGTGTCGTACAGCTTGGCGTCCTCGCCGGGCTCGCCGCACGCACACATCCAGTTGGCCGACAGCTTGACCTTCCCGAGCCCGCCGACGCAGGCGCCCACCAGGTTGGTCAGCGCCTCGCCCACGGCCATACGACCGGCGGCGGGGGCGTCGATGACGGCGATGGGGGTGCGCTCGCCGGTGGCCATGGCCTCACCGGTGGTGGCGCGGTAGCCCGTGGTCGTAACGGCGCAGTCGCTGATCGGGATCTGGCGCGGCCCCGCCATCTGGTCGCGGTGGACGAGCCCGGTCACGGTGCGGTCGGCGATGGTGACCAGGAAGGTCTTGTCGGCCACCGCCGGCAGGTGCAGCACCCGGTCGAGGGCCTCGGCGGGCGCGAGGCCTGCCAGGTCGAGGGGCGGCGGCCGCGTCGGGTCGCGCGTCACGTCGCGCTGCACGCGCGGGGGCTTGCCGAGCAGCACCGCCAGGTCCATGTCGATGGGACGGTCACCGAAGTGGCTGTCCTCCAGCACCAGGCGCCCGTCGCCCGTGGCCTGCCCGATGAACGCCACCGGGCAGCGCTCGCGGCGGCAGAGCTCCTCGAAGCGCGCACGATCGGCGTCGCCGATGGCCAGCACGTAGCGCTCCTGCGCTTCGCAGCACCAGATCTCCATGGGGCTCATGGAGGTCTCTTCGTTCGGCACCGCGCGCAGCTGGAACCGGGCGCCGGTCTTCTCGACCAGTTCGGGGCAGCCGTTCGACAGGCCGCCCGCGCCGATGTCGTGGACGCTGAGGATGGGGTTCGCCGGGCCCATCGCCACGCAGGTGTCGATGACCTCCTGGCAGCGGCGCTCCATCTCGGCGTTGCCGCGCTGCACCGAGTCGAAGTCGAGCGCCTCGTCGTTCGAGCCCGTGGCCATGGACGAGGCCGCGCCGCCGCCGAGGCCGATGCGCAGCGCCGGGCCGCCGAGCTGCACGATCCAGGCGCCCGGTACGACGTCCTTCTTCTGCACGTGCTCGCGGCGGATGCTGCCCATGCCGCCCGCGATCATGATGGGCTTGTGGTATCCGAGATAGCGGTCTCCCACCTGCTCTTCGTACGTGCGGAAGAAGCCCGTGAGCTGCGGCCGGCCGAACTCGTTGCCGAAGGCGGCGCCGCCGATGGGGCCCTCGAGCATGATGGCCAGCGGCGAGGCCAGCCGGCGCGGGTGCTCGGCCCCCTCGCGTTCCCACGGCTGCACGTGCCCCGGCACGCGCAGGTTCGACACCATGAAGCCGCAGATGCCGGCCTTGGTCTTGCTGCCCGTCCCGGTGGCGGCCTCGTCGCGGATCTCGCCGCCCACGCCCGTCGCGGCGCCGGGGAAGGGCGAGATGGCCGTGGGGTGGTTGTGCGTCTCGACCTTCATGATCAGGTCGATCTGGTCGCGGGTGAAGGTGTAGGCGTGGCTGTCGGGGTCGATCTCGAGCGCCTGGGCGTCGAAGCCCTCGACCACGCTCGAGTTGTCCTTGTACGCCACCAGCGTGCCCTCGGGGTGGCAGGCGTGGGTGTGCCGGATCATCTCGAACAGCGTGCGCGGCTCTGCCCGGCCGTCGACGCGCCACGAGGCGTTGAAGATCTTGTGCCGGCAGTGCTCGGAGTTCACCTGCCCGAACATCACGAGCTCGGTGTCGGTGGGGTTGCGTCCAGCCTGGCCGTAGGCGTCGGCCAGGTAGCGCATCTCGTCGTCGCTGAGCGCCAGCCCCATGGTGCGGTTGGCCTCGGCCAGCGCGTCGAGGCCGCGGGTCAGCACGTCGAAGACCCGCCCCGGGGCGGGCGGGCGGTGGTCGAAGAAGTCGTCGAGCGCGTCGTACACGCCCTCGGTCATGCGATCGTACAGCCCATCGACGGCCCGCCCGAGATCCCGCAGGCCGAGAGATCGCCCGGACCGATCCGCGAGCCGGAAGCGCATCCCGCGCTCCACGCGCTTCACGTCGCAGAGGCCGCAGTTCCGGAAGATGTCGGTGGCCTTCGACGACCAGGGGCTGATGGTGCCCTTGCGCGGCGTGACGAAGAAGCCGTCCGCGTGGCCTCCCGGGCCGGCGGCGCTGAGCAGCGCCTTCGTGCGCGCCAGGGCTTCGGCGTCGAGGGGCCGTGCCAGGTCCAGCAGGTACACCCACCAGGCCTCGACGCCGCCTTCCGCCACGTCGGGCAGGCGCCCCCGGAGCGCGCGCTGGAGCGACTCGAGGCGGAAGCGGGAGACCGCGGGCCCGCCTTCCAACAGGAACGGTGTCATGGGAACCCTCCTCGCATGGCCGGCACGTCGCCGCCCCTCCTATCGCGAATCGGGGCGGAGCGCAACCCGCGCCGCTACTCGTGGACGCAGCCGTAGGGGTAGGTCAGCGTGCTGTCGGAGCAGTAGACCGCGCCGCAGCTGGCGCCGGCGATCATGTGGACGCGGGCGTGCTGGGTGAGGTCGCAGCCCTCTTTCAGGTTGTCGGAGGTCCAGTACCCGAGCGTGGCGTCGATGTTGAACTCCGGATCGGCGCACACGTTCGAGGCGGCCTGGCAGTCGGTGCGCGAGTACCCCGACACGGCCAGTTCGGCCAGCTCCGCCGCGGTCGGCAGGCGCCAGTCGGCCATGACCACGCCCTTGTACAGGGTCATGGACAGGTTCAGGCAGTTGGTCCGTGCCGTGGCGTAGTCGACCCTGGTGGCGCAGTAGAAGACCCAGTTCTTGCTCGTGTGGCGGTCGAGGTCGCACAGGTAGCCCGTGCCCAGGGAGTTGCGGCAGCCGTCGGTCCACCGCGCGATGCAGCTGCTGCTGCGGCAGACGCTCTCGGCGGTGGTCGACGAGCCGTCGTCGCAGAAGGTCTGCTCGTCGTAGTTGGCCTGCCCGCACCCGCTGGTGCCGTTGCACACCTTGTAGGTGCACGTGTTCGAGTCGTCGGAGCAGAAGGCGGACCAGTCCTCGTCGGTGACGCCGCTGCAGTCGTTGTCGACCCCATCGCACGGGTCGTACACGCCGGGGTGGATGGAGTTGGCGGCGTCGTTGCAGTCGGTGGTCGGGTCCGTGCTCATCGCCTCGTACGCGTCGGCGCAGTCGGTGTCGGACGACGGCGTGGTCGAGGTGGTGTCGGGCCGGTAGCCGTCGTTGTCGGCGTCGCGGTAGCACGTCTCTGCTGCGTCGCAGTTCTGATCGACGCCGTCGCCCGTGATCTCGGTCGCGTACGGCTTGATGGCGCTGTTGCCGTCGTTGCAGTCGAAGGTCGCGTTGCCCGAGCCCGAGGCGCCGCCGCCGGTCGTGCACGCCGTGGTCGACGACGTGCAGGTCGCGGGCAGGTTCACCGTCGTGGTCGCCGCCGTGCCGTAGTTGTCGTTGTCGCTGTCGACCCAGCACAGCAGCACGCCGTCGCAGTTCTCGTCGGTGTTGTTCGAGTTCAGCTCGGTGGCCGACGGGTTGATCAGGGCGTTGTAGTCGTTGCAGTCGGTGATCGGATCGGCCGCGACGGCCTCGTAGGCGTCGTTGCAGTCGAGGTCGGCTGACGAGGAGGTCGAGGTGCCGTTCGGCCGGAAGCCGTCGTTGTCGGCGTCGCGGTAGCACGTGTCGCCGCTGTCGCAGTCCTGGTCGATCCCGTCGTTCACGACCTCGGTCGCCCCCGGGTGGATCTGGTTGGCCCCGTCGTTGCAGTCGTTGGTTCCGTTGGGGCAGACGCTCGGCCACACCGAGACCCACACCGTGGTGCAGCACTGCACGCAGTCGCAGTCGCAGTAATCCCAGTCTTCCCAGCAGTATTCGTCGTCGTACCCGAAGTCGGTGACGGTCATCGAGGCATCGCAGTAGTCGTCGCCGTCGTCGTCGCAGCCCTCGTCGGCGCTGGCGTCGCAGTCGTTGTCGACGTTGTCGCAGGTGACCTCGGTGGCCTGCCAGCGGGCGTTGCACTCGGTGTAGCGCGAGGGCGAGCCGGCGGCGCAGGTCGCCCACGCGCCGCCCGTGCACATCGAGGCCACCTTCTGGCACCCGCTGCACACGCCGTTCTGCGACTCGCAGGCCGGGAGCACCAGGCTCGGGTCGGCGGCGTCGGTCACGCCGTCGCAGTCGTCGTCGGTGCCGTTGCACTGCTCGGTCTTGTCGAGCACGGACTCGGTGGCGCAGACCAGGGTGGTGAGGCCCGTGCTGCCCCACGTGGGCCCGTTGACCAGCGCGCCGTGCCGCTTGGCGCTGCTGCTGTCGAACGCCGTGGCGCCGCCGCCCTCGTTGAGGGCCCACAAGCTCACGGTGCTGGCGTCGACCGCGGGTTGCCGCAATGGCGGCGTGAAGGCGGCCGCGTACCGCTCGGTGCTCGAGACGCGCACCCACTGCACGGCGCCCTTCAGGTAGCCGTCGCCCGCGAAGACCGAGCGCCCGATCTGGATGTAGCCCTGGTCGGTCACGTCGTCGAGGCAGGCCGTGCTGGTCGACGAGGCTTCGAGCGTGCCGTTCACGAACAGCTTGGCGCCGCCCGGGCCGCACTGGGCCGCCAGGTGCACCCACTGGCCCGCCGTGAGCGACGTGGTGCCCGTGAGCGCAAATTGGCGCGTGCCGGCGCCCCACAGGTGGAACGCCGCCTTGGCGGTGGTCGAGTCGTGCGCCAGCAGGAAGGAGTTGGCGCTGACCGCGGTGCGCCCGATGTCGATGAGCCGCGACCAGCTCTGCGAGAAGTCGTCGAAGCGCACCCAGCCCTCGACAGTTGCCGACGTGAGCGTCGTGTAGGCGTTCGGGGGCAGGCTCACGTAGTCATCGCTGCCGTCGAGCACCAGCGCGGTGGAGCCGCACGTGAACGCGCCGTTGGCGCACAGGTCGCCGTCGATGCTGTCGCAGGCGGTGCCCTTCAGCGTCCAGCCGTCGTCGACGCCACCCGCGCAGTTGTCGTCGACGCCGTTGCAGGCCTCGACCACGCCGGGGTTGATGGCGGCGTTGCTGTCGACGCAGTCGCCCGTCGGGTCGGTGTCGGTGGCCTCGTTGGCGTCGTTGCAGTCGGCGTCGGTCGAGGTGACGGTCGACGTCGTGTCGGGGCGGTAGCCGTCGTTGTCGGCGTCCTTGAAGCAGATCTCGCCGCCGTCGCAGTCCTCGTCGAGCCCGTCGCCGATGAACTCGGTGGCGTACGGGTGGAAGTTCGGGTTGCCGTCGAGGCAGTCGCCGGTCGGATCGCCCACGACCGCCTCGCCGGCGTCGTTGCAGTCGGCGTCGGTCGAGACCAGCGTCGCCTCGAGGCGGTACCCGTCGTTGTCGGCGTCGACGTAGCACGTCTCGCTGCCGTCGCAGTTCTGGTCGAGGTTGTCACCGATGCCCTCGTCGGCGCCCGGGTGGACGCTGGCCCGCGTGTCGTCGCAGTCGCCGGTCGGGTCGCTGGCGATGGCCTCGCCGGAGTCGGTGCAGTCGGTGTCCAGCGACACGGTGGTCGTGGCCAGGCGGAACGTGTCGTCGTCGGCGTCGACGTAGCAGGTCTCCTTGCCGTCGCAGTTCTGGTCGACGTTGTCGCCGACCCCCTCGGAGGCGCCGGGGTTGATACCGGCCGCCGTGTCGTCGCAGTCGGTGTAGTTGGCCACGTAGCCCGCGGGCGGCGTGCACGCCTGGGTGACAATCGCCGGATGACCGTAGCCGTCGCCGTCGGCGTCGCGGAAGAACGTGAGCTTCACGCCGTCGTCGATGGTGCCGTCGCAGTCGTCGTCGAGGCCGTTGCAGGTCTCGGTCCCCGCAGGGCTGACCGTGGCGCGGGTGTCGTCGCAGTCGGCCGCGTTGGCGACGTAGCCCGCGGGGGCCGTGCACTCCTGCGCGGTGGTCGTCGCAGAGCCGTAGCCGTCGCCGTCGGCGTCACGGAAGAACGTGAGCGTCACGTTCTCGTCGATGCTGCCGTTGCAGTTGTCGTCGATGGTGTTGCAGACCTCGGTCGCGTTGGGACGCACGGCCGCGTTGAGGTCGTTGCAGTCGGTGGTGGGATCGGCGCTCCCGGCCTCGAAGGCGTCGGCGCAGTCGGTGTCGGTCGAGACCACGGTCGACGTGGCGTCGGGCCGGTAGCCGTCGTCGTCGGCGTCCTTGTAGCAGACTTCCTGGCCGTTGCAGTCCTGGTCGACGCCGTTGCCCGCGACCTCGGTGACGCCGGGGTGGATCGCGGTGCTGGCGTCGTTGCAGTCGAACGTCGTGTTGCCGAGCCCGGAGGAGCCTCCGCCCACCGTCGAGGCCCTGGCCGACGCCGTGCAGGTCAGCGGCAGCGTCACGAGCAGGGTGCCGTTCGTGCCGAACCCGTCGTTGTCATCGTCCAGCCAGCACAGCAGCTTGTCGTCGCAGTTCTCGTCGATGTCGTTCGAGGCGGTCTCGGTCGCGCCCGGGTTGATGCCCGGCGCGGCGTCGTTGCAGTCGGGGCCCGGCTTCTGCGGCGTGTAGACCGCGCAGCCCACGTAGTAGCCGTCGCCGTCGGCGTCCTTGCAGGTGCCGCACGTGTTCCAGTTGCCGACGTCGGCGTCGTCGCAGTCGGGGCCCGGATGCGACGTGTAGCGGTCGCAGCCGATGAACCACAGGTCGCCGTCGCTGTCGCGGCACGTGCCGCACGAGGTCCAGTTGTCGGTGTCGCCGTCGTTGCAGTCGGGTCCGAGGATCGTCGTGTACGCGTCGCAGCCCGCGTAGCGGGTGTCGAGGTCGACATCCCGGCACGTGGCACACTTCGTCCAGTTGTTCGGATCGGTGTCGCCGCAGTCGCCGCCGCCGTTGGGGCACACGGCCGGGGTCCCGGTCGTGGTCATGCTCCCGTCGCAGCGGTCGTCGTTGTCGTCGTCGCAGCCTTGGTCGACGGTGCCGTTGCAGTCGTCGTCGAGGTCGTTGCAGGCCTCGGTGCCCGCGGGGTTGACCGTGCCGCGCGTGTCGTCGCAGTCGATGGCGTTGCCCACGTAGCCCCCGGGGACCGAGCAGGCCTGCGTCGTGGTCGCGGCGTCGCCGTAGCCATCGGTGTCGGCGTCGCGGTAGTACGTGGTCTTGACGCCCTCGTCGGTGGTGCCGTCGCAGTCGTCGTCGATGGCGTTGCAGGTCTCGGTGCCCGCCGTCCCCGGCGTCACGCTGCAGACCGCGGGACCGGCGCCGTTCGTGATGTCGCAGATCAGCTGACCCGTCCGCGTGCAGGCGCCCGTGCCGACCGTGCAGGCGTTGCCGAGGGTCGGCCAGCCCTCGTCGTTGGTGCCGTCGCAGTCGTCGTCGGCGCCGTTGCACGTCTCGGTGACCGCCGTACCCGCGGTCGAGCACGTGCTCGACGTTCCTCCGACCGTGCACTGGGTGGTGCCGCCCGCGCACGCGCCCACGCCGCAGGGGGTGGGTACGCCGGTGACGACGCTGCCGTTCGGCCCGGTCCAGCTGAAGTCCTCGTCGTTGGCCCCGTTGCAGTCGTTGTCCTTGGCGTCGCAGCGCACCTCGGTGGTGCCGTCGTAGTCGGCGCCGTACTCGGCGGCCGTGCAGGTCCCCCAGCCCGCGGCGCCGTTGCAGAGCGAGGCCGGCTTCGTCTTGCCGGCGCAGACGCCCAGCGTCTTCTCGCACGCGCGCGCGTCGTTGGCGAGCAGGTCGGCGGCGTCGTCGCGATCGGTCGCGCCGTCGCAGTCGTCGTCGAGGCCGTTGCACATCTCGGCCGTGGCCTTCGTGTGGGTCGAGCAGGTGGTCGAAGAGCCCCCCGCCGCGCACTGCGTCAATCCCCCGGCGCACTTGCCGGTGCCGCACGCGGCGCCGACGCCCGTGACCGTCACGCCGTTCTGGCCCGTGTACGAGAAGTCCTCGTCGGCCTGGCCGCTGCAGTCGTTGTCGTAGCCGTCGCAGTGGGTCTCGACCGCGCCGTCGTACAGCGCCCCGTACGTCGCGGCGGTGCAGGCACCCCAGCCGCCGGCCCCGTTGCAGAGCGTGACGGGCTTGGTCTTGCCCGCGCACACGCCGAGCTGCAGCTCGCACGTGCGCTGATCGTTGGCGAGCAGGTCGGCGGCGTCGGTCGCGTCGGTCTTGCCGTCGCAGTCGTCGTCGACGCCGTTGCACTTCTCGGGGCTGGCCGCCAGGGCGGTCGAGCACGTGAGGGCGTTGCCGCCCGTGCACTGGGTCACGCCCCCCGCGCACGCGCCCACGCCGCAGCCCACGTTCGGGCCCGTGCGAACGGTGGCGCCGTCGGGCTCGGTCCACGAGAAGTCCTCGTCGACCTGGCCGTTGCAGTCGTTGTCCTGGCCGTCGCAGCGCAGCTCGGTGCCGGCCTCGTAGGCCGTGCCGTAGGTCGCGGCGGTGCAGGGATCCCAGCCGGCCGCCCCCTTGCAGAGCGCCGCCGGCTTGATCACGCCGGCGCAGACGCCCTGCGTGAGCTCGCAGGGCGTCGGGTCGTGCTGCAGCAGGTCGGCGGCGTCGACGGCGTCGGTCTTGCCGTCGCAGTCGTCGTCGACGCCGTTGCAGGTCTCGCCGGTCGCCGAGCCGTAGGACGAGCACTCGGTCCCCGTGTGGTCGGCCTTGCAGCGCGCCACGCCACCGGCGCAGGCGCCGACGCCGCACGCCGACCCGACGCCCGTGTAGGTCGTGCCGCTCGGGCCCACGAACGAGAAGTCCTCGTCGACCTGGCCGCTGCAGTCGTTGTCCTGGCCGTCGCACGTGGTCTCGGCGCCCGCCTGGTACCCCGGCGCCCACGCCAGGTAGATGGCGTCGGTGCACGCCTGCCACTGGCCGCTGGCGGAGCACAGGCTGGCCGGACGCTTCGCCCCGGCGCACACGCCGCCCTGGCTGCCGCACAGGGGCTGGTCGTAGCGCAGGTAACCGGCCACCACGTCGTCGGTGTCGGCGGCGTCCTTCATCCCGTCGCAGTCGTTGTCGACGTTGTCGCAGGTCTCGTGCGCGACGTTTCCGAAGGTCGAGCACGTGGTGCCGGTCTTGTCGGTCTTGCACTGGGTCTGGCCACCGGAGCAGGCGCCCACGCCGCAGGCCACGCCGACGCCGACGTAGCTGGCACCGCTCGGGCCGGCGAACGAGAAGTCTTCGTCGGCCGCGCCGTCGCAGTCGTTGTCGGCGCCGTCGCAGACCAGCTCGGTCGAGGCCGTGTAGGCCGCGCTGTACGCGGCGTAGAACGCGTCGGAGCAGGGGCTCCAGCCGCCGCCCACGCACAGGGCGGCCTTCTTCTTCGAGCCGCCGCAGACGCCGCTCTGCTTCTCGCACGCCGGCTTGTCGCCGTTCAGGAACCCCTGCGCGTCGAGGTCGTTGGCGTCGGCCGCGTCGGCCTTGCCGTCGCAGTCGTTGTCGACGCCGTCGCACTTCTCGACGGTCGCAGCGGCGTACGTGGAGCACCGCGTGCCGTTCTTCTCGGGCTTGCACTCGGTGACCCCGCCGGCGCACGCACCCGCGCCGCAGGAGGCGCCCACTCCGGTCAGCACCGCGCCGTCGGGCGTGGTGGTCTGGAAGTCCTCGTCGGTGCTGCCGTCGCAGTCGTTGTCGGCTGCGTCGCAGGCCGTCTCGAGGCCCTGCTGGAAGCGCGCGTCCTTCGCCGTGTACTCGGCGGTCGTGCACGCACCCCACGCGCCCGCCACGCAGAGCGTGACCGGCTTGGTGGCGCCGTTGCAGACGCCCAGCTGATTCTCGCAGCTCTTCGGGTCGGCGGCCAGCAGGTCGGCCGGTTCGGCGGCGTCGGTCTTGCCGTCGCAATCGTTGTCGATCGTATCGCAGACCTCGGCCGCGATGGCTCCGTAGGTCGAGCACGTGGTGCCGGTCTTGTCGGCCTTGCACTGGCTCAGGCCGCCGGCGCACGCCCCCACGCCGCAGGCCACGCCCACGCCGGTGTGCGAGGCGCCGCTCGGGCCCGTGAACGTGAAGTCCTCGTCGGCCTGGCCGCTGCAGTCGTTGTCGAGGCCGTCACAGGTGGTCTCGGTTGCGGCCTGGTACGTCGCGACCTGGGCGCCCACGTCGGCGTCGCCGCACGCCTGCCAGGCGCCGCTGACGCACAGCGTGGCCGGACGCTTGGTGCCCGCGCACACGCCCTTCTGGTTGGGGCACAGCGGCTGGTCGTAGCGCAGGAAGCCGCCGACCAGTTCTCCGACGTCGGCGGCGTCCTTCAGCCCGTCGCAGTCGTTGTCGAGGCCGTCGCAGATCTCGTTCGCGATGGCCGAGTACGTCGAGCACGTGAGGCCGGTCTTGTCGGCCTTGCACTGGGTCTGGCCTCCGGCGCAGACGCCCGCGCCGCAGGCCTGGCCCACGCCCGTGTAGGTCGTCCCGCTCGGCCCGGTCAGGCTGAAGTCCTCGTCCGTGCCGCCGTCGCAGTCGTTGTCCTGGCCGTCGCAGCCCGTCTCGGTGCCGGCCTGGTACTGGCTGGACCACGCCCCGTAGGTGGCGTTGGTGCACGCGCCCCAGGCGCCGGACACGCACAGCGACGCTGGCTTTCGCGCCGAGGCGCACGTGCCCTGCTGCTTCTCGCAGAGCGGCGCATCGCCCGTGAAGTAGCCCAGCGCGTCCAGGTCGTTCAGATCCTGGCCGTCGGTCTTGCCGTCGCAGTCGTTGTCCTGCCCGTCGCACTTCTCGGCGGAGGCGTTGGTCACCGTGCTGCAGCGGATGCCCGCCTGGTCGGACCGGCAGGCCGTCACGCCCCCGGCGCACGCGCCTGCGCCGCAGGCCTGGCCCACGCCCGAGGCGCTGGTGCCGTCGGGGAGCGTGGTCGTGAAGTCCTCGTCGGTCGCGCCGTCGCAGTCGTTGTCGGCGGCGTCGCACGCGGTCTCGGTGCCGGCCTGGTAGCGACCGTCGCGCGCCACGTACTCGGCGGCGGTGCAGGCCTGCCACGAACCCTGCACGCACAGCGTGGCGGGCTTGGACGAGCCGGCGCACACGCCCCCCTGCTTCTCGCAGGGCGTCGGATCGTTGGCGAGCAGGTCGGTGGCGTCGGCGGCGTCGGTCTTGCCGTCGCAGTCGTCGTCCAGCACGTTGCAGCGCTCGCCCTCGGCCAGGTGCTCGGTGGAGCACTGCAGGGCGGTGCCGCCGACGGCGCACTCGGTCACGCCGCCTCCGCAGCCGCCCACGCCGCACGCCGCGCCGGTGCCCATCACGGTCCGGCCGTCGAGCAGGGTCAGCGAGAAGTCCTCGTCGCTGGTGCCGCTGCAGTCGTTGTCCTTGCCGTCGCACGAGCGCTCGAGCCCGGCCTCGTAGTCGGCGTGCTGGGCGAGGTACTCGGCGTCGCCGCAGGCCTGCCACGTCCCGGCCACGCACAGGGCGGCCGGCTTCCTGGTGCCGGCGCACACGCCCTTGTCGTTGCTGCACGGAGGCTGGTCGAAGCGCAGGAAGCCCGCCACCACGTCGTCGGTGTCGGCGGCGTCCTTCTTGCCGTCGCAGTCGTTGTCGGTGTTGTCGCACACCTCGTTCGCGATGGCCGAATACGTCGAGCACGTCGTGCCGGTCTTGTCGGCCTTGCACTGGGTCTGGCCGCCGGAGCAGGCGCCCGAGCCGCAGGTCTGGCCCACGCCCGTGTAGGTCGTGCCGCTCGGGCCGGTGAACGAGAAGTCCTCGTCGACCGAGCCGTCGCAGTCGTTGTCGGCCCCGTCGCACGCGGTCTCGGTGCCGCCCTGGTACAGGGGAGAGAACGCCGTGTAGACGGCCTCGCCGCAGGGCTGCCACGCGCCGTTGACGCACAGGCTGACGGGCTTCGACGACCCGCTGCACACGCCCGCCTGCCGGTCGCAGAGCTGGCGGTCCTTGGCCAGGAGGTCGACCGGGTCCTGCGCGTCGGTCAGGCCGTCGCAGTCGTTGTCGATGCCGTCGCAGCGCTCGAAGCCGACGCCGGTGTCGGTCGAGCAGATGAGGCCGGTGGCCGTCGCGTTGCACACCACCTGGCCGCCCGTGCAGGCGCCGGTGCCGCAGGCGTCGCCCTTCTTCTGGGGCGATCCGCCGCCGGTCGGCGTGTACGAGAAGTCTTCGTCGACCGCGTCGTCGCAGTCGTTGTCGAGGCCGTCGCAGCGCGTCTCGGCGCCGGGCTCGTACTGGGCCGAGAAGGCCAGGTAGGTGGCCGCGACGCAGGGCTGCCAGGCGCCCGCCGCGCACAGGGCGGCCGGCTTCGGCGAGCCCGCGCACACGCCCTTCTGGGTCTCGCACGAGCGCGCATCGAAGGTCACCAGGTCGGCGGCGTCGGCGGCATCGGTGAGGCCGTCGCAGTCGTCGTCGATGCCGTTGCACTTCTCGGGGGCCCCCACGTAGCGCGAGGGATCGCTCGGCGCGCAGTCGAGGGTGTTGGCGGTACCGTCGCCGTCGAGGTCGTCGTCGCAGTCGTCGCCCTGCCCGTCGCCGTCGAGATCGGCCTGCAGGGGGTTCGCGGTGACGCGGCAGTTGTCGTCGCAGGCGGTCGCCGCGTTGTGGCAGGGCCCGTCGCCCAGGGTGCCCGAGCCGTCGCCGTCGTCGAGCACGCCGTCGTCGTCGTCGTCGGGATCGACGCAGTCTGACAGCCCGTCGCCGTCGGGATCGGGCATCTCCTCGTCGACCACGCCGTCGCAGTCGTTGTCCTTGGCGTCGCAGCGCGTCTCGGTGCCGGCCTCGTAGGCCGACGACCAGTCGCTGTAGGTGGCGTCGACGCAGGCTGTCCAGCCTCCCTGCTTGCAGAGCGCCGCCGGCTTCCGGGCACCGGCGCACACGCCCTGCTTCTTCTCGCAGCCCTGGCCGTCGTTGGCCACCAGGTCGGTGGCGTCGGCGGCGTCCTTCAGGCCGTCGCAGTCGTCGTCGACGTTGTTGCACGTCTCGGGCGCGATCAGGTCGTACGAGGTGCAACGGATGCCGGCCTTGTCGGCGGTGCACACGGTCGAGCCGCCGGCGCACTTGCCCACGCCGCACGCCTTGCCCACGCCGGTGTAGACCGTCCCGCTCGGCCCGGTCAGGTTGAAGTCCTCGTCGACGCTGCCGTCGCAGTCGTTGTCCCTGGTGTCGCAGGTGAGCTCGATCGAGGCCTCGTAGGCGGCGTTGTGCGCGACGTACAGGGGCGTGTCGCACGAGCCCCACGCGCCGTTGGTGCAGAGCGCCACGGGCTTCATGGCGCCCGCGCACACGCCCGCCTGCAGCAGGCAGGGCTGCGGATCGCTCGCGGCCAGGTCGGGGTCGGCGGAGTCCTTGGCGCCGTCGCAGTCATCGTCTTTGTCGTTGCAGGTCTCGGCCGCCGCCCGCGTCTCGGTCGGGCAGGTGATGCCGCTCCGGGCGGCGTTGCAGGCCGTGTAGCCGCCGGCGCACTCCCCGACGCCGCAGGCCACGTTCAAGCCCTTGACGGTCACGCCGTTCTTCAGGGTGGTGCTGAAGTCGTCGTCGGCCGCGCCGTCACAGTCGTTGTCCTCTGCGTCGCAGGTCTTCTCGAGCCCCTCTTCGTAGGCCGCGTTGAAGGCGGTGTAGGTGCCGGTGTCGCAGGCGCCCCACGCGCCCGCCTGGCACAGCGAGGCCGGCTTCGACGAGCCCGCGCACACGCCGCTCTGCTTCTCGCACGCCCGTCCGTCGTGGGCCACCAGGTCGAGGGCGTCGGCGGCGTCGGTCCGGCCGTCGCAGTCGTTGTCCTGGCCGTCGCACGTCTCGGGCGCCTGGTTCGCGTAGGTCGAGCACGTGATGCCGCCGCCGTCGGAGACCGCGCGGCACACCGTGGTGCCCCCGGCGCATGCGCCGGTGCCGCACGCCTTGCCCACGCCGGTGTAGATCGTGCCCGAGGGGCCGGTCAGCGTGAAGTCTTCGTCGGACGCGCCGTCGCAGTCGTTGTCCAGGTCGTCGCACGAGGTCTCGGTGCCGGCCTGGTAGGCCGGGTTGCGGGCCTGGTAGACGGCCGCGTTGCAGCCGCCCCACGCGCCCTCTTCGCAGAGGCTGGCGGGCTTCTGCGACCCGGCGCACACGCCTACCTGCTTGGCGCAGAGCTGGACGTCGTTGGCCTCGAGGTCGGCGGCGTCGGCGGCGTCGGTCAAGCCGTCACAGTCGTCGTCGACGCGATTGCAGGTCTCCTGGCCCGCGTTGGCCTCGCTGGGGCACGTGATGCCCGTCCCCGCGGCGTCGCAGACGGTCAGGCCGCCGGCGCAGGCGCCTTTGCCGCACGAGCGGCTCACGCCCGTGACCACGCTGCCGTCCTTGAGCGCCAGGCTGAAGTCGTCGTCCTTGGCGCCGTCGCAGTCGTTGTCGACGCCGTCACACGAGGCTTCGGCACCGTCTTCGTAGCGGGCGTCGAAGGCCTCGTACTGGTCGGCCGTGCAGGCCTGCCAGGAACCCGCCACGCACAGCGACACGGGCTTGGTGGCGCCGGCGCACACGCCCGCCGCCTTTTCGCACGAGCGCCGGTCGTTGGCGGCCAGGTCGACCGCGTCGTCGAGGTCGGTCTGGCCGTCGCAGTCGTCGTCGACGCCGTTGCACTTCTCGGCGCTCGCCTGCGCCTGGGTCGTGCAGCGCAGGCCCGCCTGGTCGGAGCGACAGGCCGTGACGCCGCCGGCGCACGCGCCCAGGCCGCAGGCCTGGCCGACCCCCGTGACGGGGGCGCCGCCGGCTCCCGCCAGCGTGAAGTCCTCGTCGATCATGCCGTCGCAGTCGTTGTCGGCGCCGTCGCAGGTGAGCTCGAGGCCGTCCTCGTAGCCAGGCGCCCAGGCCAGGTAGGCTGCCGGGTCGCAGGGTTGCCAGCCGCCGGCCGCGCAGAGCCGCGCTGGCCGCAGCGCTCCGGCGCACACGCCGCTCGAGAGCTCGCACGCCGTGCGGATCAGCCCCGCGTCGACCGCGTCGGTCTTGCCGTCGCAGTCGTCGTCGACGCCGTTGCAGGTCTCGTCGGCCTGGGGCTGGACCGAGCCGTTGGTGTCGTCGCAGTCGCCGCCCGCGCCCGCGGTGTAGGCCCCCGAGGCCTCGCACAGGCAGCGCTTGTCGTCGTCGAGGCCGAAGCCGTCGAGATCGCCGTCGCGGTAGTGCCAGAGGCAGCCCACCGCGCCCTCCTCGTCGATCGCGCCGTCGCAGTCTTCGTCGCCACCGCCGCAGCGCTCCTTGACGGCGGCGTCGCCGGTGCAGACCACGCTGGCGCCGTCGGGCGAGCAGGCGCGCCGACCGTTGGCGCACGCGTCGTCGTCGTTGCCGTCGCACGCGGCACCCAGGCCGCCGAAGTCCTCGTCGGTGCCGCCGTCGCAGTCGTTGTCCTGGCCGTCGCAGGCGCCCTGCTCGTCGTCGGCGCGGAAGCCGACGACGGCCGAGGAGTCGCAGCTCCACCCCGCCGCGCCGTTGCACGTCGCCGCCACGTTGCCCGGGTTGCACACGCCCGTCAGGCGGCAGGGGCTCGCCGAGAGCGGCAGGGCCTCGTCGGTGCCCTCGTCGCAGTCGTTGTCCTGGCCGTCGCATACCTCGGGCGTGGCCTGCGAGGCCGCGCCATCGGCGTTGGTCGAGCAGGTGGCGACCCCGCCCGTGACCGCGCACTGCACGACCCCGGCGCCGCAGACCCCGAGGCCGTCGCACGGCGCTCCGAGCGCCAGCCCGCGGTAGAGCACGCCATCGTCGGTCTGCCCGTCACAGTCGTTGTCCTGGCCGTCGCAGCTCTCGGGAGCGGCCTGCGAGGCCGACCCGTCGGGATTGGTGGAGCACGTGATGGCACCCGCCGCGCCGCACTGCACGGTGCCCACGCCGCAGACGCCCAGGCCGTCGCACGGGGCGCCGAGGCCGAGGCTGGCTCCCGAGGGATCGGCGTACGTCAGCCCCTCGTCGGACTCGCCGTCACAGTCGTCGTCCTTGCCGTTGCAGAGCTCCTGGCCCAGGTCGATCGTGCAGGCGAGGCCGGTACCCGCCGGGTCGCACACCACCACGCCGACGCATCCGCCGCTGCCGCACGTGCCGCCCTTGGACGTCCCGGCCAGCGTGAAGTCCTCGTCGGTGGCTCCGTCGCAGTCGTTGTCGACGGTGTCGCAGCTGGCCTCGACGCCGTCCTCGTAGCCGTCGACGGCTGCGTAGTCGCAGCTCCAGGCGCCGGTCACGCAGGTGGCGACCACGTTGGTGGCCGAGCACGCGCCCACGAGGCGGCACGGGCAATCGGTCGAGCGGGCGTCGAGCCCCTCGTCGGTCTGGCCGTCACAGTCGTCGTCCTGGCCGTTGCAGGTCTCGGTACCGGTGCCGGCGGCCGAGCCGCCGGGATCGGTCGAGCAGCGCGCTGCGGTCGTGCCCTGGCACTCGACCACGCCCACGCCGCACGCGCCCTCGCCGTCGCACGCCGCCCCGAGGGGCGCGCCGTGGACCAGGAACACCTCGTCGGTCAGGCCGTCGCAGTCGTCGTCCTGGCCGTTGCAGTCCTCGGCCACGTCGCCGCGAGCCGGGCCGTCGGGGTTGGTCGAGCAGGTCGGCGCGCCGCTCGCGCCGCACACGACGGTGCCGGCGCCGCACGCGCCCAGGCCGTCACAGGCGGCCCCCACGGCCAGCGAGGCCCCGCTCGGATCGTCGTACGTGAGCGCCTCGTCGGTCAGGCCGTTGCAGTCGTTGTCCTGGCCGTCGCAGAGGGTCTCGCCGTCGGGCTCGAAGCCCGCCAGGGCGCTGTAGTCGCAGTGCCACGTGCCATTCTGCGTGCAGGTGGCGTCGACCAGCGCCGGCTCGCACACGCCGCTCGTGAGGCACGGGCAGTCGGAGCTCTGCAGGCCGAGCCCTTCGTCGGTGTCGCCGTCGCAGTCGTCATCGAGGCCGTTGCAGATCTCGGCGCCGATCTCGGAGAGGGTGGGGCACGCGAGGCCGGTGCCCGTGACGTCGCACGCCGTCACCCCGCCTGCGCAAGCGCCCTCGCCGCACGGTACGCCCACGCCCTGCACGTCGAAGCGGCTCGGCAGTACGAGCGAGAAGTCTTCGTCGGTCAGGCCGTCGCAGTCGTTGTCGAGGTCGTCGCAGGTGCTCTCGACGGCCGGCTGGAACTCGGGCGAGTGCGCCTTCAGGAGCGCGTCGGAGCAGGGCCGCCACGAGCCGAACTCGCACAGGTCGGGCGTACGCAACGCACCCGCGCACACGCCGTTCTGGCGCACGCACGGCAGGATGTGCAGGTCGGGATCGGCGGCGTCGACCAAGCCGTCGCAGTCGTTGTCGAGGCCATCGCACTCCTCGAGGCCCAGACCGGCCTCGGAGCTGCACACCAGGGCCGAGCCGTCGGCCAGGCAGGCCGTCAGGCCGCCCACGCAGGCGCCCACGCCGCACGCGTGGCCGGTGCCCATCACGGTGGAGCCGTCGGGCTGCGTCAGCGCGAAGTCCTCGTCGGCGCCCCCGTCGCAGTCGTTGTCGACGCCATCGCACGAGGCTTCGGCGCCGGCTTCGAACTGGGCCGACTGGGCCAGGTAGTCGATCGCGTCGCAGGCCGCCCACGTGCCGCCGGCGCAGAGGCCCAGGGGCTTGCGGGCGCCCTCGCACGCGCCCGCCTGGTTCTCGCAGGGGCGCGCGTCGTTCAGGCCCAGGTCGGTGTCGTCACCGTCGGCCAGGCCGTCGCAGTCGTCGTCGAGGCCGTTGCACACCTCGAGGGTGGCCGCTCCGGCGGTGGAGCAGCGCAACCCCGAGCGGTCGGGCTTGCAGACCGTGAAGCCGCCCGCGCAGACGCCGCGGCCGCACTCGTGGCCGACCCCCTGCACCGACGTGCCGTCGGCGCGCACGTACGTGAAGTCTTCGTCGGTGGAGCCGTCGCAGTCGTTGTCCTGCCCGTCGCAGGCGGTCTCGACGCCCGCCTCGTAGGCCGTCGACTGTCCCGCGTAGTCGGGGGAGCCGCACGGCTGCCACTGCCCGTCGACGCACAGGGAGGTCGGCTTCGAGCTGCCGGCGCACGCGCCGATCTGGACCTCGCAGGCCTTCCCGTCGTTCAGGACCAGGTCGAGCGAGTCGCTGGCGTCGGTGTCGCCGTCGCAGTCGTCGTCCCGGCCGTTGCAGCGCTCGAAGCCCGCCGGGCTCACCTGCGCGCCCGTGCCGGGCGTGTCGTCGCAGTCGCCCCCCTGGGTGGTCACGTACGCGCCCGCCACGTCGGGGGCGCACAGGCAGCGCGCGTCGCCCGCCACGCCGAAGCCGTCGCCGTCGGCGTCGTGCAGGTACCCCACGCAGCCCTTGGCGCCCTCTTCGTCGGTGGCGCCGTCGCAGTCCTCGTCGGTGACGCCGTCGCAGGTCTCGGCCCGCGGCGCGTCGCCGTTGCACACCAGGTCGACCCCCCCGCTCGCGCACTCCCAGGTGCCGAGCGCGCACAGGTCGCCGTCGTCGGAGTCGCAGGGCTTGCCGAGATCGGCGAAGTCCTCGTCGGTCGCGCCGTCGCAGTCGTTGTCCTTGCCGTCGCAGCGCCCCGCCTCGTTGCCGGCCTGGTAGCCCGCCACGAAGCCGTAGTCGCAGGTCCAGCCCTGGTCGCCCCCGCAGGTGACGATCACGCTCGCTACCGCGCACACGCCCTGGTTCAGGCACGCGCCCTGGCCGAGCCCGAGGTCCTCGTCGGTGGAGCCGTCGCAGTCGTCGTCTTTCCCGTTGCACACCTCGTCGACGCCGCCCGGCTCGGCGCCGTCCGGGTTGGTCGAGCAGGTGGTCTCGCCCGTGTCGCCCGCGCACTGCACGACGCCCGCGCCGCACTCGCCGACGCCGTCGCACTCGGCGCCCACGGCGTTGCCGAGCCACGACAGCCCGTTGTCGACCGCGCCGTCGCAGTCGTCGTCCTGGCCGTTGCACACCTCGTCGGAGGCCTGGGACGCGCTGCCGTCGGGGTTGGTCGAGCAGGTGACGAGGCCCGTCTCGGCGCACTCGACCGTGCCGGTGCCGCACGCGCCGCGGCCGTCACACGCTTCGCCGAGGCCGCTGGCGTCGCGTCGCTCGGGATCGGCGTACACCAGGCCCTCGTCGGTCTGGCCGTCGCAGTTGTCGTCGGCGCCGTTGCACGCCTCGGGCGTGGCGTTCGGCACCAGGGTGTGCGTGCAGGCGCCCTGCTCGGGGTCGCAGTCGTCGGCGGTGCAGGCGTCGCCGTCGTCGCAGGCGATCTCCTGCGTCGTGAGGCAGGCGCCCTTCGAACAGCGCGCGGTGGCGGCGCACGCATCGCCGTTGGTGCACGCGCCGCCCTCGTTCTTGGGAAGTGCGATGCAGCTGCCGTCGAGGTTCAGGCACTGGCCCACGTTGCACGCGTCGTTCAGGTGCAGGCACTGGTTCAGCTGCCCCTGGACGCACACGCCGCCCTGACACGTATCGCTGAGCGTGCAGGGGTTCCCGTCCTCGCAGCCCACGCCGGCGGGCAGCGCCTCGAGCTCGCACACGCCGCTCTCGGGCTGGCACCGGGCCTTGCGGCAGTCGGTGTCGGTGAAGCGGTCGCAGGGCGGGGGGATGGTGTCGACGTCGAGCCGGCACTCGTGCTCGACGCAGCGCAGCACGCCGTCGCACTTGTCACCGTTGTCGAAGGGAATGCAGCCGGAGTCCTGCTCGCAGGTGCAGCCCTGCACGGTGGCATCGAACGTCCCGACGCACGCGCCCTGGACGCAGGCGTCGTCCTTGGTGCAGGTATTGCCGTCGCTGCACTGCTCGCCGTCGTCGACGGGCTGCAGGCTGCACTGGCCGTCGGCGGGGTCGCACGTGTTCCGGGTGCAGGCGGTGTCGTCGGCGTCGGGGCACGTGACGATGCTGGCGGCGTCGAGCTCGCACTTGCCGTCGGTGCAGCGCAGCACGCCGTCACAGGGGTCGCTGTTGCCGAAGGTGCCCTCGCACGTGTCGTTCGCCGGGTCGCACTCGCCGCAGCCGGGGTTGTAGGTGCCGCTCTGGCACTGCCCGTCGGCGCACTCGTCGTACATGGTGCAGGGGTTGCCGTCCTCGCACGAGATCTTGTTGTTCTTGGTGGTGCACCCCACGCCGGGCGTGCAGCTGTCGTCGGTGCAGGGGTTCTGGTCGTCGCACTCCTTCAGGCGGCCGATGCAGTTGGCCTCCTCGTCGCAGAAGTCCTCGACGGTGCATACGTCGCCGTCGTCGCAAGCCTCCTTGTAGTTCTTGGGGAAGGCTTCGCAGCGGCAGGCATCGGGGTTCCAGTCGAGGTGCTCGCACGGCCCGAGCTCGACCTCGGGGTGCTCCTCGGGCAGGCAGTTCTCCGGCACGCAGGGGCCTTCGTCGAAGGCCTCGAAGGGCTCGGCCAGGTCGAGGGCGTCGACCTCGCCGGGCTCGGGCTGGGGTTCCTGAACGTCCTTCTCGATGGGCTCGGGCACGTCGACCGCGTCGACCTCGGCCAGCTCGACCAGGTCGGAGGGCTTCACGTCGACGAGCGCGTCGGTGTCCGGCCCCACGTCGGAGAGGGCGTCGCCGTCCCCCGCGAGGTCGGGGGCCACGTCGGTGGCGGCCAGCCAATCGGGGATCGGCGGCACCTGGGTGCAGCCCCCGGCGATCAGGCCGAAAACCACCACGGCGACGAACGAGCGATGACGCGACATGCCCACCTCCGAAGACCCCCCTCTGCCGCCCGGTCGCGTGAGCGCCCCAGGACAACCGCAGGGGGGACATGCGAAACACGCTATGATCTCAGATTCAGGGCCTTGTTGTCAACGCAATCGGGCTGCCCGCGGGCGGCTCGGCCGTCCGCCGATTCTTGAGTGATTGGTCTAAGTTGGGCGCTCACCAGCCAACGGTGAACGAGAGGCCGGCGCCGCCGGGCAGCGGGAGCAGGGACACCGGCGGCGCGGGCGGCTCGGAGGGCTGGTCGCCGGGAGCGCCCCAGTCGGCGAAGAAGACCAGGTAGACGGCGCTCCCGAGTACGGCGGCGCCACCCAGGCCGTAGAACACGCCGGCCACGACGCCCTTGGAGTTCACCGAGTTGGCCAGGCTGGTGCGCCGGTCGAGCAGCGTCTTGCGCTCGGCCATCGTGAGCGTCGCGGGGTTCGTGCGGTCGATGGCGGCGATGCTGTCGACGTCCTTGTTGCGCAGCACCGAGAAGACCGCCCCTACGGCGATGAGCGCGACGCCGCCGCCGCCGCCGAGGTAGCCCCACAGGGGCGCGAGCCTGGGCTTGGCCTTGGTGCCCGCCCCGGCCTTGTCCGCCGTGGCCGCGGAGGTGTCGGCCTTCAAGAGGGCCTCGACGCGCACGATGACGCCGTCGCCCACCTCGACGCTCTTCTCGAAGGCCACGAAGCCCGGGCGCTCGACCCTGACGGCGTGGGGCCCCGCGACCACCTTCAGGCTGACGTCACGGCCCGTGCCGACCGCCACGCCGTCGACGCGCACCGTCGCGTCCGGCGCGCCCGTGGCGACCAGCAGGCGGCCTTCGGCCCTCTTCTCGGCCAGTTGCACGTTGCGGACCTCGCGCTCGCCCACCCGGACCACCAGCGTGGCGTCGGCGGTCAGGTAGCCGTCCTTCTCGAGGCGCAGCACGTGCGAGCCCGGGCTCACGTAGACGGGGAAGGGCGTGGTCGCGTTGCCGTCGGCGCCGGGGACGTTGCCGTCGACCGTGATGCGAGCGCCGGGCGGGTTGCTGTTCACCTGGATGAGCCCGCGCTCCTCGAGCAGCTTGTTCTCGAGCCCCGAGACCTGCTCTTCGACCACCTTGATGCGCCCCGTCCACTTGTCGGTGACGGCCGCGCGGTTCTTCTCGACCGAGTCGAGGAAAATCCGGTAGTACTCGAGCGTGTACTCGATCTGCCCCATCTGTTCGTAGGTGAGCGCGGCGCCCAGAATCATGCGCCAGCTGCCCTCGGGGTCGCCCTGCGCCATCGCGAGCGCCTGCTTGAACTTCTTCAGGGCGAACACGTGCCGGCCGTCCTTCAGGTCGGCCTTGGCCTCGTCGTAGAGGGCCTGGATGTCGTCGGCCGGCGCGGCCGCGACGCGTGTCGGGATCGAGGCGACGGTCAGCGCCAGCACCAGCGCGGCCAGCACAGGGACGAGGAATCGCTCGGTCAGCAGCATGGACGTGGCCCACCCGTGTCCTCTGGAGTCGCCGGACGTTACCATAGCCCCGCCGGCCTGCCAATCCTGCTTGACACCGGGCGCCCTTTCTGCTCTTATCCGGCGCCTGAGCGTACCGAGGAGGGGTGCCGTGAAGCGCACTTTTCAGCCGCACAATTTGAGACGCAAGCGGGTGCACGGATTCCGGAAGCGCATGTCCACGGCCAATGGTCGCCTGGTGCTGGCCCGCCGGCGTGCCAAGGGTCGGAAGGTGCTGACCGTCCAGATCCCGAAGAAGTAGTGAAGCGAGAAGGGTACCCCCCTTCCGTCCGGTTGCGGCGGCGACCCGAGTACCGCCGCGTGCTCGACGGGGGAAGACGGGTGCTTTCTCGTTCCCTGATCGTCTACGTCGCACCCCGGCCCGAGCCTGCCGACGGGTCGCGGCTGGGCGTCATGGCGAGCCGGAAGGTGGGCAACGCCGTCGTCCGAAACCGGGCGAAGCGCGTCTTCCGTGAGGCCTTCCGCCGGCTTCGGGCGCGCGTCACGCGGCCCGTCGACCTGGTCCTGATCGCAACGCGACGCACCGTGGGGGTCTCGACCGATGACGTCGTCCGCCAGTTGCAGACCGTGCTGCAGGAGCACGGCCTGTTCGAGTGAGCGCCCGTGAGCACCGGGCGAGCGCTCTCGCGCGATGGCCGCGTCCGACGCGTCGGCCGCGCCTTCTCTTGGGCGTTGGCGCTCCCGTTCATCCTCGCGATCCGACTCTACCAGCTCCTCGTCTCCCCGCTGCTCCCCCCTGCCTGCCGGTTCCTGCCCACGTGCTCCGAGTACGCGCGCGAGAGCCTGTCCCGCCACGGTCTGTTCCGCGGCGGCTGGCTGTCGGTGCGCCGGATCTCCCGTTGTCACCCCGGCCACCCGGGCGGCTTCGACCCGGTCCCGGAATGAGGAATCCATGCATCGTCTCTCGACGCTCCTGATCCTGACGGTCGGTTCGCTGCTGTGGGCCGACGAGATCGCCTCGGCCCCGCCGGTCGAGGCGACCGTGCCGGCGCCGGGTTCGTGGGTCGCCACGTGGCCCCTCGAGGGCACCCCGCTGGCCCGCCTGTCGACGACGACCGCGGGCGGCACGCTCGACAGCTACAAGCTGCTCGTGCCCCAGTACTCGCAGAAGGCGCGCGTCCCGGCGCCCGGCGAGCCCGAAGACCACGTGGTGCCCGGCCCCATGGAGATGGTCACGGGCTGGGACCCCGACTTCCTGCCGTTCCAGACCGGCATCGTGCCCGACTCGGGGCGCGCCGTGCAGGCCTGGCAGCTGGTCAAGGACGTGGGCGAGGTGGCCGTCGTGGCGGGTCGCGTGGCGGGCCTGGCTCGTCCGGCCGAGGCCGCCGACGGCGACACGCTGGCGCTGCTGCTGAGCGGCCGGTTCCTGCCCGTGGCGGGCTTCGACCCCGAGGGGCTGCGCCTGGCCGACGCCACCGTCACCGCCAGTGGCCCCGCGCGCCTGGTGCGCTCGTTCGTCCAGATCGGCACCGACAAGCCGGGGCGCGTGTACCGCAAGGTGGCCTCCGACGCCACGTCGGTCACGTACGTGTGGCCCGACCCCGAGCAGGTGTTCGGCGGCGTCTACGAAGAGCGCCGGCTACGCCTGACGGGCGACTACCAGGTCGCGCTCGACGTCCAGGTGCAGAACCTGGGCGCGCAGGACCTGCCGCACCGCCTGGTGCTCACCGTGCCCGGTTTCCAGAACCCCAACGCGCCCCAACCCGGCATGATGACCCCGGTCGTCGACCAGCTCCAGGCCGTCTGCTCGGCCCAGGGCACCGTGAAGCGCGAGACCCTGAAGAAGTTGGCCGAAGAGGTCGTCGAGCCCCAGGGCACCGTCGACTTCGCCGGCCTCGAGTCCCAGTACTTCCTGTCGGCCGCGGTCCCGCTGAACCTGTCGCAGTCGCGCTGCCTGCTGCGGGGCGCGCCCTACGGCGTCATCGACGCGGTGGTCGAGTCCCTGACCACCGCCGTGGCGGTCTCGCGCTCCGGGCGCTGCGTTCCCGACTGGGCCACGTGGCTGCCCGAGGCCGAGCGCTGCACCGCCGTCGCGAAGCGGCTCGGCGTGGCCGGCCTCGGCACCGTCGATCTGAAGAAGGCCCACGCCGAGCGCGCGGCGACCCTCGACGCGGCTTCCGCCAAGGCCTGGGACTCCCTGCTGGCCGCGCAGAAGGAGACCGTGGGCTACCAGTTCCTGCTGTTCGTCGGGCCCAAGGACATCGAGCGGCTGCAGGCGCTCGACCACAACCTCGTGGGCGCGCTCGACTTCTGGATCGTCGGCATCCTGGCCAAGCCCATGCTGTACGTGCTGCGCACCTTCCACAGCTGGATCCCCCACTGGGGCGTGGCCATCGTCCTGCTCACCATCCTCGTCAAGATCCTCACCTGGTACTGGAGCCACAAGAGCTTCGTCCAGATGAAGGAGATGCAGAAGCTGAAGCCCGAGATCGACAAGCTGAAGGAGAAGTACAAGGCCGACAAGACCCGTCTCAACCAGGAGACGATGGCCATGTACAAGCGCTACAAGATCAACCCGCTGGGCGGATGCCTGCCCATGCTGATCCAGATGCCGATCTGGATCGCGCTCTACCGCACCATCTACTCGTCGGTCGAGATCTACCAGGCACCCCTGTTCCTCTGGATCACCGACATGTCGGCGCCCGATCCGTACTTCGTGCTGCCGCTGGTGATGGGCGTCTCGATGTTCCTCCAGCAGTGGATGACGCCCCAGGCGGGCATGGACGAGGCGCAGGCCAAGATCATGCGCTGGATGATGCCCATCATGTTCACCGCGTTCATGCTGTTCCTGCCGTCCGGGCTCGTGCTCTACATCTTCGTGAACACGGTGCTCTCGCTCGGTCAGCAGCTCCTGATCAACCGGAAATCAACGCCCAAGGAGGCGGTCCAGTGAAAGCGTACACGTACGACGGCAGAAACGAGGAAGAGGCCCTGCGCAACGCGTCCGACGAGCTCGGCGTGCTCCCCGAAGACCTCGTCTACGAGGTGATCGAGAAGCGCAGCGGCGTGCTGGGGTTCGGGGGCCAGGTCAAGATCCGCGTGCAGTTCCGCGGCGACCTAGTCGAGCAGGAGGCCGGCGATCAGCCGCCGCCGCTGCCTGCCCCCGCGGCCGCCGCTCCCGCTCAGGCACCCGCGTCCGTTGCTCCGGCCAGCCCCGAGCAAGGTCGAGGGGCGGCCATGCAGCCCGAGCTCGAGCCGAGCGGCCCGCTCAGCGAGAAGGGCCAGCGCGCCCTCGAGGTGGCGGTGCGCATCGTGCAGGGCATGGGCCTCGAGGCCAGCGCCCGCGGCGAAGAGAACGCCGACGGCATCACCATCCACGTGCGCACCGGCGACGACAACCTCGTCATCGGCCGCGGCGGCGTGGTGCTCGACGCCATCCAGTTCCTCGTGAACAAGATCGTCAACCGTTATCCCGACGACCGCAAGTACGTGGTGGTCGACGTCAGCGGGTACCGCAAGCGCAAGACCGAGAGCCTCGAGCGCTTCGCGGCCGAGATGTGCAAGAAGACCCTGGCCACGGGCAAGGTCACGCGCCTGAAGGAGCTCACGCCCCGCGAGCGCCGGCTGGTGCACATGATCGTGGCCCAGCACGCCGGCCTCGAGAGCCGCTCCGAGGGCGACGGCGACGACCGCGTGCTGCTCATCCAGACCGCCCGCGGCCCGCGTGCTCAGGGCGCTCCGTCCGAGGACGAGGGGATGTAGGGCTTGACGCGCCCCCCGTGTCGTCCTACATTTTTGTAGGACGATGAGAGGTGCGGTATGCCGGCTCCTCAGACACAGATTTCGGCGTTCATCTCGGCGGACACCCGCGCGCTCCTCGAGCAGTATGCCGAGGCCCACGGCGTGAAGAAGGCGTGGCTCATCGAGGTGGCGCTGCTGCACCATCTGCAGGCGCTCAAAGAGCTACCGGCCGACGTGATCATCCCGCCACGACTGGTCCTGGCCAGGGCGAGCGCTGAGCGCGTACTGCAGCGCCTGGCCGATCCCGAGGCGCCCACGCCGGCCATGTGGGCCCTCTTCGCCGACGAGGGCGGCGATGCCCGCCGTTGACGTCCGCGTCCTCGCGCAGGACGACGATCGCCGCGCCTTCCGTTCCGGTAACGCCGACCTCGATCGCTTCTTCCAGCGTTTCGCAGGGCAGAACCAGTTCCGACACCACATCGGCACCACCTGGGTCGCGGTGGACGACCGGCGCGTCCTGGGGTTCGCAACGGTCTCGGCCGGACACCTGGAGCTCGACGATCTGCCGGAGCCCGCGCAGAAGGGGCTGCCGCGTCATCCCCTCCCGGTGCTGCGGCTGGCCCGCCTGGCTGTCGACGAGACCGCGCGTGGCCAGGGGCTCGGTCGATTGCTCCTGAAGACCGTGTTCCTGCTGGCACGCGAGATGAGCGCGCGCGTAGGGTGCGTTGGCGTCGTGGTCGACGCCAAGCCCGAGTCGGTTGCCTTCTACGAGACCTATGGGTTCGAAGCGTTGCAGGTCAGCCAGGGCGCGTTGGAGGACAGGCCCGAGCCGACGCCGATGTTCCTGCCGTTGGCGATGATCCCGGCCGTGGCCGCTGGCGTCGATTCGGAGTCAGTCGCAGGTCGATGAGCGCGGAAGCTTTCTTCGGCGGAGGGTGCTCACTACCGCCACCACGGCCAGCAGCATTAGCAGGGCAGGGCCCGGAGAGCTCGGTCGGCCTGCGGCCGGCTCGCAGAACAGGCCAGCCGGGGGCGGGCACTCGTAGCATCGGCCCAGGTGCTTCGCGTAGACGCCGGTCAGGCCGTCGAGTTTGTGGGTCTCGTACGCCGTGTTGCCCGCGAACGTCCATTCGGTGGCGCGCGTCCCGGCCGGCAGGCGCCCGCGCAGGCGCACCGTGTAGGGCGTCTCGGCCTCACGCACGCGCTGCTTCAGGTCCGACGCCAGGTCGATCGGGTCGAGCAGGCCGCACCCCTGGTCCTCCAGGTCGTAATCGCAGCGGGCGGCGCCCCAGGCGTCGGTGCAAGAGGCCGGGTGAACCGCGGTGTCGCCGTCGCCACAATCCACGGGCTCGACCCGCGTCGGGGTGATGCCGTTCGGGCGGGCCTGGGTGAGGGCCCCCACGTACTCGACGACGAAGCCCCCCTCGCTCATGGCCGAGAGCTTCGTCTCGATCGACGCCGCGTAGGCGTCGACGGTGAGCTCGGCAAGGCCCACGTTGGCCAGGGCGGTCGTCGCCCTTGCCGTCGCTCGAGCCGCTGGAGCCGCTCATGGGGGGGGCAGCCCGCCAGCGTGCAGTCCTCGTTGCAGTGAGCCTCCATGCAGAACGACAGGAAGGTCGGCGCCGTGAGCGCGTCGAGGTCGTCCAGCACCTTCGGATCGCTCTCGGCCACCTCGGGTAGCGCCGGCAGGGGGATGATCCACGCGGCCTCGTCGTCGCCGTCCCAGGCGTACACCGGCTCGATCCAGACCTCGAGGGCGTCGACCCGTCGCCAGATCAGCCCGCGCTGCAGCCCGACCTCGACCGGTCGCACGTCGTCCCCGATCACGGCCTTCGGCCGGAACACCATCCCGTCGGCCAGGGCGAGCGGCTCGACCGACGCCGACGCGATCACGAGCCACTTCGTGTGCGTGCTCATCAGAACCTCACCGTCAGGGAGGCGACGGGAAAGCCCGCGGCCATCCAGCCATCGGTCGGCCACCAGCCGACCACCGTGCGCCCGAGCCCGAAGTCGAAGGCCCCGCGTTTCGAGGAGAGGCGCACGCCGTAGGCGACGAAGCCCAGACCGTGAAGTCCGTGGAGCGCGGCTGGCTGACGGCGTGGACCTGGCCGAAGCCGCCGAGGACGACCAGGTTGGCCAGCAAGCGCACGTTGGGGCGAACGCGCACGACCGGGCCGGTCGTGAAGCTCCAGAGCGGCACCGTCGTGTTGCGTCCGCTCCAGTCCTCGCCCCTCGAGTAGGGCTGCGCCAGACCGATGGAGTTGGTCCAGAGCAGCAGGCCATCGGGGGTGTGCAGGTCGACCAGCCCGAGCACGGCCAGCGTGAGCACGTGCGTCGAGCGAACGTTGTACACGTAGCCGAACGCCGCCTGCACCGCCACGGTCACGACGCTGGAGGAGAACACGCGGGTCTTGACGGCCAGCACCCCCGCGAAGTGCAGCACCGGGATCGAGGTCGTGAACGACACCTCGACGCGGTCGGTGGCGCCGTACGAAAGGCCGAGGGCGACGATCTCGTAGTCGGAGATCGAGATGTCGCCCTCGTGGAGCGTCTGCGCGGTGGGACCCAGGAGCGATCGATCGCCGGGTCGGAATCCCTCCAGTCGGCCTCGACGTCGTCGGCGAGGGCCGGCGCCGCGGCCAGGCAGGCCAGGGCCACCAGCACCGCCAGGGCGGGCCCGTGTCGCCCCGCGCACGGGAAGTTGTGCATTCAGAGTATTCTTTTCTGCAGGTCCCATTGGCCGCCTAGCGATCCCTCGCGGCCCTGGCAAGGTCGAACCCCCGGCCTCTCCGGCCTTGCGTTTCGCCGGTGCTTCCCTAGAATCCCGGTGCCCCTGCGCGGAAGAACGCATGCTCCGTCCTCTCTTGCTCCCGCTGTTCGCAGCGACCTGGCTCGTCGCCTGCGGCGGCTCCGGGGACGCCTCCGACGCCGCCGGGGAGGTGCGCTTCTGCATGAGCCCGGGCGACTGCGCCGCCGACGAGACCTGCCTGAAGGGCGTGTGCGGCCGCGAGTGCCTGTGGGACGAGGACTGCGGCGACGTGAACGCCTTCGTGTGCCTCCACTACCGGTGCAACCCGGCGAGCTTGCCATACGACGACGTCCGCGAGGCCACGGCCCTCGACGTGCAGGACGTCGCGTCCCCGGACGGCTCGATCGCGTGCGACAAGGACCTCGACTGCAAGCCGTACGATCAGGTGTGCCTGAACGGGCATTGCGACAAGGAGTGCGACGAGGACGTCGACTGCGGCGACCCGTCGAAGACCTGCTATGCCCACCGCTGCTTCGCGAAGACGCCGGACGGCGCGCCCGACGCGTCCGACGCGGTCGAGCCCGACCCCGAGCCCGAGGTGGTTCAGACGAAGCCCTACGGGTCGATCTGCAGCGCGGGCAGCGAGTGCGAGGGGGAGTGGTGCGTGCAGAACCTGATCTTGAACCAGAAGACCTGCACCCAGCTCTGCGGCGGCGACGGCGACAGCGCCTCGTGCCCGGGCAAGGACGTGTGCGTGGGCCCCATCCAGGACCAGGAGGGGGTGAACCGCTTCGTGTGCGTGGCCAACGACGCCGGCAGCCAGAACTGCAACGCCTGCATGTCGGGGGTGTCGCTCACGAACCCCCAGGGCAAGTGCCTGTGCACGGTGAAGTGCCCCGACGTGTCGAAGTGCCCGTTGAACATGAGCTGCGCGCCCGTCAGCCTGGGGGGCGTCGCGACCCCGGTGTGCGTGCCGGTCGGCCAGCCCTGCGATCCGAGCCAGCCGAACACCAGCCCGTGCTACGGCGCCTGCCTGCCGCGCGACGCCAGCGCATATTTCTGCACCACCCCCTGCGACGACGCCGGTGACTGCGCCATCGGCACCGTGTGCCACGGCGAGACCGTCGAGGGCGTGCTGGTGCAGTGGTGCATCGCGCAATGAGCCTCGGAGACCTCACCCCCTGGCCCCCTCTCCCTGGCAGGAGGGGGGGAACGGATCGTCGAGGCGGCAGAGCCCCCCTCGCCCTTCAGGGAGAGGAAGGATGGGGGGGTGAGGCCCTGGCGCTCCTGTTCCTCGTGCTCGTCGCCTGCTCCACCGGCTCCGGCCAGGGCTCGGTCGTGTGCTCGGGCAACTGCGACTGCCAGCCCCCCTCCAGCGTGTGCGTCGACGGACGCTGCGCCGACGGGTGCGCCTCGACCGGTTGCCCGGAGGGCTCGTACTGCGACTCCGGCTCGGGGCTGTGCTTCCCCGAGGCGCCCAAGAACTGCCAGCGCGACCTCGACTGCAGCCCGCCCGATCGCATCTGCGCGCAGGGGCTGTGCGTGCCCGGGTGCTCGCTCACGTGCTGCTTCGGGGGCACACTCTGCAACGGCGAGACCGGCTACTGCGTCACCGACCCGCAGTACGGCTGCCGCAACGACCGTGAGTGCGACCCGCCGACGACCACGTGCGTCGAGGGGCGCTGCCTGACCCCGTCGTTCTGCATGGCCGACGTCGACTGCGACCGGCCCACCAAGGTCTGCGCGGGCGGCATCTGCCTCGACGGTTGCCTGACCCACGGCTGCCCCTCGACGGGCTCGGGGTCCGGCGATGACGCCCTGGCCTGCGACGGCACCACCGGCCGCTGTCGCGCCACCGGCGACGTCGTGGAGCCCCCCGACGCCGAGCCCGCCGACGCGGTCACGCCCGACGACACGGTCGAGCCCCCCGATCTCACGCCCGTCGACGTACCGCCGACCTCGTGCTCCAACGACACCAACTGCAACGCGCCCGTCAGCATTTGCGAGCAGGGCACCTGCGTACCGGGCTGCCTGTCGGTGGCCTGCCCCTCGGGCAAGCAGTGCAACGCCGGGCTGGGCCGCTGCGAGCCGAAGCCCGAGGTCTGCACGACCGACGCCGACTGCGCGCCGCCCGCCACCATCTGCCAGACCGGCGCGTGCGTGGCCGGCTGCGCGACCTCGGGCTGCCCCGTGGGCATTGAGTGCAACGCGTCGACGGGCCATTGCCTGCACAAGAAGAACCTGGGCGACCTGTGCACCTCGGGTAGCGAGTGCACCACGGGCACGTGCATCCAGGTGGCGTTCACCACGGGCACGACCTACGACGTGTGCGTGACCCCCTGCTGCTCAGGCTCCGACTGCCCGGCGGGCTTCGGGTGCATGCAGCAGCCGGGCGTGAAGTTCTGCATCCCCGCCACCATCTACCCGGGTGCCACGTTCCAGGTGGCCGACGGCGGGCCCTGCACCAACGCCACCCAGTGCCAGAGCGGCTCGTGCTCGTTCGGCTCCAGCGGGGGGAAGTGCGTCGAGACCTGCTGCACCACCGGCGACTGTGCGCTGGCGCCGCTGCACACCTGCCAGGGGTACACGGCCGACGCGTCCAGCCCCTTCCTCAAGCTGTGCGACCTGGACCCCGCCGAGTACAGCTACGCGTGCATGGAGTACCCCAACTGCACCGTGCCGCCGGGGCAGGCTTGCCAGAGCAGCTACGCGTGCACCACGCTGATGTGCGACGACATGTACGCCACGTCCGGGCACCTGTGCGCCGACTTCTGCTGCTCGAACGCCGACTGCCCGGCGGGGACGACGTGCCGCATGTACGCCGAGGAGACCCCGGGGTTCACGCACCCCATGATCACGCCGCTGTGCCTGAAGGACGGCACCATCCCCGTGGGCGAGGCGTGCACCACCGGCAGCGACTGCGTGGGCGGAGATTGCGTCGAAGGGACGTGCCGCGCGCTGTGCTGCACCGGCGCCGACTGCGCGCCGGGGCTGGCGTGCCGGCTGGCGATCAAGACCGACCCCGCGTACGGCATTCCGTCGTACGTCACCGCGTGTTACTGAGGCTCACCGGCGGGGGGCGCGGTCCGCGTGCCTCCGGCGGCCGGGTGCCGCCAGGGGTACCTCGACGCGGATGGTCGTTCCGCCGCCCGGGGCCTCGCCGATCGTGAACGTGCCTCCCAGGTTCGAGATGCGCTCGCGCATCCCCACGATGCCGTAGGACTCGAGGTGATCCGCGCTGGCGGCGTGGAGGCCCCTGCCGTTGTCGCGCACCGTGACGACCAGGTGGCCGCGGACGAGGCGCAGGTCCACGTCGACCCGCGTGGCGTGCGCGTGACGCGCGACGTTGGTCAACGCCTCCTGCACCACGCGGAACAGGGCGATGGCCACGCGATCGTCGATGGGCGCCAGCTCGGCCGGCAGCTGCGCGTGGACGCGGACCCCCACGCGCGCCTCGAAGTCGTCGATCAACCAGCGCAAGGCCGGCACGAGGCCCAGGTCGTCGAGGATGGCAGGGCGTAGGCGCCGTGCCAGGCGGCGCACGTCGGCCAGCATGCGATCGACCCCCGCCGACAGCGCGTCGAGCTTCTCACGGAAGCCGCCGTCCAGCCCGCCGGCGCGGGGCTCCAGCCAGCCGAGGTCGAGCTTCATGGCGGTGAGCTCCTGGCCCAGCTCGTCGTGGATCTCGCGCGCCACGGCCTTGCGCTCCTCTTCGACCAGGGTCTGCAGGTGCAGCGCGAGCCGCTTCATGTCGTCGCGGGTTCGCAGCAGCTCGTCGTCGGCGTGCTTGCGCTCGGTGATGTCCTCGACCGTGCTGAACACGCGGTACGGGCTCGCGTCGGGCGTCCTGAACTCGGGGATCGAGTTGACCAGCACCCAGCGCCGGACGCCGCCACCCGGGGGATCGACGCCCACCACGACGTCGCGCACGGCAGAGCGGGTCGCCAGCGCGCGCATCGGGGGGTGCTCGGCCGTGGGCATCGGGTGGCCGTCGGGCCTCATGACCGTCACGTGCACCTCGTCGGTCGTGGTGCCGATCGCCTGCTCCGCGGTGATGCCGAAGATCCGGAGGAAGGCCGGGTTGGCCGCCAGCACGCGCCCCTCCGCGTCCTGGTACAGCACGCCCTGGGTCATGGTCTCGAACAGCGCGCGGTACTGCCGCTCGCTCTCGCGCTGCGCCTCCTCGGCGGCCAGGCGTCGCAGGGTGGCGCCGCTCACGGCCGCGATGGCGGCGATGGCCGCGACGGACGGCTCGGACAGCTGCTCGTGCACGTGGGAGGCCACGTTGATCACGCCCACCAGCTCGCCGTCGCAGCGCAGGGCGACGACCGCGAGCCCGCGCAGCCCCTCGGCCAGACGTATGTCGTCCAGGGTGGGGGCGATGTCGCGGTACGGCCGGGAGAAGACCACGTGGTCCGAGACCAGCCGCAGCTGCGGTGCGTCGGGGGGGAAGCTGGACACGCGCTCGATGAAGGGGGCGCCGAGCCCGGCGTGCGCCACCAGGTGCACCTCGCGGGTGCGCCGGTCGACCAGGTACACGCCGCCGCTGTCGATCCCGTCGATGCGCAGGCACGCCGCGAGGATCGCGCGGGCCGCCTCGTCGCGGGCGCCGATGGCCGCGAGGGTGGACGCCACGTCGCGCTGCAGCTCGAGCATGCGGACGGCGGCGTCGACCCGGGGTGTTTCGGTGGTCATCGCGGTGGGGTCCCTACCGGCCTCCCGTCGTCCAGGCTCCACTCCTCGTGCAGGCCCACGCGCGGGCCTCCGGGGAGGCGCAGCGCGCGCAGCCGCCATCGCCAGGGGCGCTCGCGCCGGCGGAGCCACCAGCGTTCGAGGCCACCCGAGAACGGCAGCGCGCCGATCAGCGGCAGGTCGAGCAGGTCCTCGGTCACCACCTGCCAGCTGCGCGGGCCGATGGTCAGCTCGAGCTGTCCGGGCAGGGAACCGGTGACCGTGCGGGGGACCATGCGGTTGAAGAGCTCCTTGCGCAGCGGGCCGTCGAAGTCGATGGGCCCGCCGACGGCGGGCTCGGGGGTCGGCACCACGAAGGCGATCTCGTCCTGGAAGGCCCAGGCGCGCGAGAAGCCGGGAGGCCCCAGGGCGTCGGTGTCGAGCGTGCAGGTCTCCCACGAGGCCCGACCGTCGATCGGCGACTGTTGCCCATGCACGCCGCAGAGTCCTTGGGCGGTGCCGAACATGGCGACGTGGGGCGTCGAGCCGCCGCCGATCGGCGCGTCGGAGGCCATGCGATCGGCCGAGCCGACGAAGCGCACCCGGAAGCCGAGCCCCTTGGCCGACAGCCGCAGGTCGACGATGTTGATGGCGGGCTCGGTGACGATCTCGGAGGGACCGAAGCCGAGCGCCACGGTCTTCTCGTCGGGCTGCCAGCTCTTCAACGCCCAGCCGGGGTAGTGGACGGTGCCGTGCAGGGGCGCGCCCTCGCGCGGGACGATGGTGGCGGTCGCCTCGACCACGGAGCGGCGGCCGCGGCGGAGAAACCACGTCGCCACGTGGGCCACGCCCCCGTCGGGCAGGGACATCACGAAGAGGACGCGGTCGCCTCGCATGGGGTCAGGCGGGTTCGGAGCCGCCGGGCCCGTCGTCGGGGGCCTTGTCGGCGGGAGCCTCGCCGGCGCGCGGGCGCTTGGGCAGGAGCTCGAGATCGAGGCGGACGCGGATGCGGTAGTTCTCGACCAGGTGGGTCGCCAGGGCATCGACGTCGAGGCGCTCGAGGAACTCGCGGGTCTGGGCCGAGACGATGCGCAGCCCCTCGGTCTTGGCCGCGTCGATCACCTCCTTCACGTAGCCCGTGAGCTCTTTCGGCAGCACCTCGCGGATGATGGCGCGGATGCCTTCCTCGCTGGAGACCAGGGAGCGCACGCTGCCCTGGATGGCCTTCTTCATGAAGTCGGGAACGATCGACGGCTTGCGCTCGTCCATGGACGCCTCCACCTGGATTGGCCTATTATCCCGAAGCCCAACGCCGGCGCAACCGGGGATGCCATGCAGAGCGATCTGGCCCTGAGGTGGAGCCTCGACCCCGAGGTCGATTTCCTGAACCACGGCTCGTTCGGAGCCTGCCCCGTCGCGGTGCAGGTCGAGCAGGCCCGGCTGCGTGCCGAGCTGGAGCACGAGCCCATGCGCTTCCTGGTCGATCGGCTCGACGGGCGGCTGGCCGAGGCGCGCGCGGCGCTCGGCGTGTTCGTGGGCGCCGACCCGGACGACCTGGCGTTCGTCACCAACGCGACCGAGGGCGTGAACACGGTGATGGCCAGCCTGCCGCTCGGGCCCCGCGACGAGGTCCTGGTGCCCGACCACGCCTACAACGCCTGCCGCAACGCCGCCGTCGCCTGGGCCGAGCGCCGCGGCGCGTCCGTCCGGGTGGCGCACGTGCCGTTCCCGCTCGGCGGCGCCGACGCGATCGTCGAGGCCGTGCTGGCCGCTGTCACGCCCCGTACGCGCCTGGCGATGCTCGACCACGTAACCAGCCCCACGGCGCTCGTCTTCCCGCTCGAGCGCCTGATCCCCGCGCTGGCCGCGCGCGGCATCGACACGCTGGTCGACGGCGCCCACGCGCCCGGCATGCTGCCGCTCGAGCTCGACCGCCTGGGCGCGGCGTACTACACGGGCAACCTGCACAAGTGGGCGTGCGCGCCCAAGGGCGCGGCCTTCCTGTGGGTGCGACGCGATCGCCAGGCGGCGATACGGCCCTTGGTCATCAGCCACGGCGCCAATGATCCGCGCACCGACCGCAGCCGGTTCCGCCTCGAGTTCGACTGGACCGGCACGCGCGATGTGACCTCGTGGCTGGCAGTGCCCGCGGCGCTCGCGGTCCTGCAGGGCCTGGTGCCCGGCGGCTTCGAGGCGCTGATCGCCCGCAACCACGCGCTGGCGCTGCAGGCGCGCGACGTGCTCTGCCACGCGCTGGAGATCCCACCGCCGGCCCCCGACGACCGGCTCGGCTCCATGGCCTCGGTGCCGCTGCCCGTGCGCCGGGCGACCGATGGCCCCGCCGAGGTCTGGCAGTTGCGCAACGTCCTGCTGGAGCGCCACCACGTCGACGTGCCGCTCTTCGCGTGGCCCCGCGCGCCCCAGCGCTTGCTGCGCGTCAGCCTGCAGGCGTACAACTCCCTCGCCCAGGTCGAGCGGCTGGCCGACGCGTTGAAGCACGAGTTGGCAGCGGGCGCGTAGGGCCCCGAGCGGGCGTGCCCCCGGGGCAGGTCAGGACTCGGTGCCGGCCAGGGCCTGGAAGTACAGCCACTTGAGGTAGCGCGTCAGCACGCCCGGATCGTCGGCCTCGTCGAGCACGTCGATGGCCAGGTCGAACGTGGTGCCGTCCTGGTCGCGCTGGAAGCCGTGCACCGCGCAGTCGGCCACGATGGGGCGCGGGCCCTCGGCGACGGGCAGGTCGGCGGCCAGCCGCAAGTGGCTGGGGACGTGCGCCGGTGCGTTCACCGCCACGACCGTGAGGCGCGTCGTCCCGAGCAGCGAGATCGTGGCCGGGTAGCTCGCGCCGTCGACCTCGAGGGTGGCGGAGATGCGCGTCGGGATGGGCTGATCGGTCGCGCGGAGCTCGCTCGTGAGGGCGCCGACCTCGTGCGGCGTGGGCGTGCGCTCGTCGAACGGGTCCCGCAGCGTGCCGGGATCGTACAGGCCCGCGCGGGCTCGCGAGTCGGCCAGGCGGCTCACGATGCTGCGGGTGTGCAGCCCGCCGGGCTTCCTGGCGACCAGCGAGCCGGGCGTGAGCTCGGGGTGGCCCGACATGGCGGGCAGCGCCGAGGGGCGGGACTCGCGCGGGCCGTCGCTGACGGGGCGGGCGGGCTTCTTGACCTCGACGGCCGCCAGGGCGGACGGGACCTCGACGGGGGGCGGCGTCTGGACGGGCGGCGCGGCCAGGGAAGCCTGCACGGCCTCTGCGGCCTGGCTGGCCAGCTTGCGGCGATGGTGCTCGCCGGCGCGCTGCACCACGTCGAACGAGAACACGCTGCGGAAGCGCCCGGTCGCCCCCTGGGCGTGGCTCTCGGCGACCTGGGACTTCAGGCCGAGCACCTTGTTCAGGAACGAGGCGAGGTAGGCCTTCTCGCCGGTCGTGACCGCGCGTTCCCAGGCCAGCGCGACCCCCGAGGGCTCGCCCTGCAGGCGCACGACGCGGCCGAACACGTAGATGGCGCTGGCCCAGCCGCTCTCCGGCCCGAACACCACGCTGATCATGTCGCCCAGCTTGAACCGCTCGGCGTCCCGCACGCGCAGGAAGGCCCCGCCGAGGCTCACGTCGATCGGGCGGCAGGCGAGCCGGGCCCCGCTCTCGTAGGCCTGGGCGGTCTTTTCAAAGGCCCGGCGCGGGAACGCGCGGCGTTCCGACGGATCGACCATGAGACCGGCCCCCAAAACCGGCATCCCCCAATCTACCCTAGCTGACAGGGGCGTCAAGTCGTCGACCGGATCACGTCGCGCGCGACGTTCGTTGACCAGACCCGCCGAACGAGTAGGCTCGTGGGCCGTCGACAGGACCGCGGAGCGACCATGCGGACGACGTGGTGGGCGATGGTGCTGGCGGCGGCCTGGGGTGCGGCCTGTGGAAGCCCCGACGCAGGTCGCGACGCCGAGGACGGGGCCCTCGACGCACCGGTCGACGCCTCGCCCGACACGCCGGACGTGACACCCCCCGAGCCTTGCACCGCCGAGGCGTGGGGCCCGTACGGCGTGGGCGTGACCTCGCTGGCCCTGGTCGACCCCGCCCGGGGGGATCGTCCTTTGCCCGTGCTCGTGTACTACCCGTCGACCGAGCGCGGGCCCATGGCCGCCTGCACCGAGCTCTTCTGGAGCACGTCCCCCCTCGCGCGCTTCGCCGCGAAGGCCTTCTGCGCGGCGGAGGACGCGCCGCCCGACCGGGTGGGCGCGCCGTACCCGGTGGTCCTGTTCTCGCACGGCAGCGGCAGCCACAAGGAGGGGCACACGTACCTGCTCGAGTACCTGGCCGCGCGCGGCTACGTGGTGGCGGCGGTCGACCACACGGGCAACGTGGGCTTGGCGCAGGCGTTCCCGGCCGACGTGCAGATGACCCTCACGCGCGCGGAGGACCTGCACGTGCTGCAGGATGGGCTGCTCCTGCGCTTCGCCGCGCCCGACGGCGTGCTGTCCGGGCTCGGCGACGCCGACCGGGTGGGTGTCGTGGGCCACTCGTGGGGCGGCCACTCGGCGCTGTCGGTGGCCGGCCTGCTCTACTCGTGGGACGTATTTGCGCGCGCCTGCGAGGCGAAGACCACCCCGCCCGTCGACGCGTACTTCTGCCCGCTGTACGAGCACCGCGACGTGGTCGATGCCCGCTTCCGCGACCCCCGCTTGAAGGCGGCCGTCACGCTGGCGCACGACGCGGGCCACCAGGTCGCAGGGCCCGCCTGCCGCGGCGCCGCGGGCATCACGATCCCGCTCCTGCAGGTGCTCGGCGACCACGACGCCTTCCTCCAGACGGACCAGGACGGCTGGGACTGCCAGGCCCGGGCCCGCGGGCCGGCGTGCACGGTGGTCCTGAAGGGGGCCGGGCACCGCGGCTTCACCAACGCGGGCAACGAGACCGGCACGCCGTCCGACGAGCGCATGGTCGACCTGGTGCGCTGGTACGTGTCGGCGTTCCTCGATCGCCACCTGAGGGGCGTCACGGCCTGCGACGCGACGCTCGCGAGCGCGGGCGTGCGGTGGAACGCGTCGTTCGACGACCACGAGGCGGCCTGCCGGGGCGCGCTCGAGGGGCCGGGCTGCGGCGACGGGCGCCGCGACCCCGGCGAGGCCTGCGACGGCGACGCCGCGGCGTGCGAGAGCCTCGGGGCCAGCTTCGGCGGTGGCGTGGCGCCGTGTCGCCGCGATTGTTCGGGCTACGACGTCACGGGCTGCCCGGTCGTCACCGAACCGGACGCCTGGGAGGCCGTGAGCCCTGCCTTGCGCGACCCGGAGCGCTGGGGCGACGCCCGCTGCAACGATGGGACGCCGTTTACCTTCCGCGTGCGCCGGTCTCCCGTGGGCAGCCGCGAGTGGGTCTTCGCCCTGCGCGGCGGGGGCCTGTGCGACGACCAGGCGCTGCCTTGCTGGACGCGGCAGAAGGAGCTGACGACCGCCCTGCCGCAGACCGACCGCGCGCTGTTCGAGCCCGACGAGAAGACGAGTGGCGTCTTCGCGCGCGATCCGGTCGTGAACCCGGCGTTCTCCGACGCCAACCAGGTGTTCGGACCCTACTGCTCCAGCGACGCGTGGAGCGGCGCGCGCACGGAGCGCGTGCCGGTCATCGGCTCGCCCGACGGCTGGTATTTCGCCGGTCGGCTGAACGCGCGGGCCATGGTGCAGGCCGTCGTGGCGTCGTACGGCGTGGACGATCGGGCGCTGGGGACGCGGGTGCTCTGGGCCGGCGAGTCGGCCGGGTGCGTGGGAGCCATGGTCGACGCCGACCTGATCGCCGCCGCGCTGCCCATCACCGCGGCCTCCGGGCGCTTGAAGGTCCTGCTCGACGCGGGGTGGCTGGCGGCCGATTGGGACGACCCCGAGGCCCGGTTGGGTCTCTCGAAGGCGTCGGATCTCGAGACGGTGCGCCAGGCGTTCGACTTCTGGGGCGGGCAGGCCCCCGAGGCGTGCGCGACCGGTCGCCTGGCCGAGGGGGGACACCCCGGCGATTGCCTGTTCGGAGCGCTGGCGCTTCCGTACCTGCAGCGTCCGGAGCCCGAGGGGGCCGCGTTGCCCGTGCTCGTGCAACAGAGCCTGCAGGACGAGGAGCTGCTCACCTTCCACGGCCTGCAGGGCGATCCGGACGGCCTCGACCGCTACCGCCAGGCGCAGCTGGAGGAGCTGGCCGAGGCCCGCTGGCTGTTCGCCGCCGATCAGCCGTACCACGCGACGATCTTCAAGCCCGACCTGTGGAGCCTCGGCAACTCCGGCGCGACGCTCCGCGACGTGATGACGCGGTTCTGAGGCGGGGGGCTGCCCGAACGGGTGATCGTCCTGCCGTGAGCCCCGCGTCGCAGCGGGCGGCGCTCACGTTCCTGGCGGACCCGTCCACGCCACCGGCCTCGCTCACGTGCGCGTTCTGAGGCCATCGGAGCGTCGGGCGTGGCGGGGGAGGCGGAACCAACGTCGCGTCACCACCTCACGCGGACGACCAACGTCACCGCCCGAATGGTGAAGGCCTGCGAGTAGTTGTGGTAGATGGTCCAGTCGGTCGGCACGGTCCACTGCAGCAGCAGGTCCAGCCGCTTTCCGGACGTGTAGCCGGCCTCCACCCCCCAGCGGAAGATGGGATCGGACGGTGTTCCAAGCACTTCGCAGTGGCTGGCGTGGGTTCCGTAGCAGCGGGTCGCCGGTACCGCCCAGGTCTGGGCCACCCCCACCATCGCCCCGAGATGGACGTGGTCCCCGTAGGACGAGCGGACCCACAGCTGGCCCGACAACGTGCGCTCGTGCAGGTCTTCCCCCCTCGCGTCGTCCGGATTGTAGTCGTCGAAGTCCAACTCGGCGCGCACGTCCATATAGTCGCGCCAGAAGGTGGTGCGCCCGGTCGCGGCAAGGCCCCAGCCGCGGCCGGTACCTCGGCGGTGGTCCGGCAGGGTGACCCAGCCCCGGACGGCGACCCAGGGCAGGGGAAGCCCCGCGATCTCCACGCGCGGACGGAAGGGCACGACGTCGGGGCACCCCCAGGACCGGGTCACGGAGGCCGCGAGCTGCAACCAATCCGTGACGCCAGCCGCCAGACGGAGGGTGGTGGCCCCGGTGGCGACGTGGTTCCCCCCGGTGTACTGGTGGTCGTTGTACGCGTGATCGTTGACCGAGAAGTACTTGATGGTCGAGGGCACGTCGAGCTCCCACATCCCGCGGAGGAGCAGGAGCGGGCGGGTCGTCACCCGGTACAGGGCGCCCCCGGCGTCGTCGGCGACGGCCCGCGCGGGGACGCCGACGAGCCCGCAGAGCAGCAGCACGCGCATGATCGTCGTCATCGCGCGTCCCTGTCGGCCTGTCTTGATCGATTTCATCGTGCGGCCGCGCACGCCGAGTGTCAGCCGGCCGGTGACCGGGGCGACCCCCCCCGTCGGATCGCAAGCCGCTCGAGCTGGACCAGGAAGTCGGTCGGGTAGCGGCCCGCGTTGCTCAGCTGCGCCGCGGTGACGAGATCTTGGAGGTCTGCCCCGACCGATGCCGCCGCGGCCCGTCGCCCGTCGAGCCTCCCTCCGCGTCCGAGCCGTCGGCCCCGGTCATCAGCCCGTGCAGCGCGCGCACGGTGTTGAGGTTGCGGACGGTCACCTGGCGGTACAGGGGCGTGCCCACGATCTTCGGCACGCGGCTGCGGCCCCGGTTGGCCCGGTCGACGCGCCAGACCCAGGCGCCGGGGAGCTGAAGCACGTCCTCGATCTCGGGGTTCGCGCCGAGCGCCGCGCGGGCGTCCCGGGCCTCGACCTCTGGCCAGGGGAAGAAGACGTCGCACTTGGTGTGGGCGTCGTTGACCCAGTCGTCGGGCACGGCGCGGACCACGGCGGCGATCTCGTCGGCGTCGCGGAGCAGCAGCTCGACCTCGAAGCCGAAGTCGGCCAGGATGGCGCGCTCGAGGTCGCGGCCGAGCGCCGCCCGGTCTGGCGCGTCGCTGGTGAACACCACGTTGCCCGACGCGATGTACGAGCGCACCCCGCCGAGCCCCAGGCGTAGGAACGTGCGCACCAGCCGCGCCATCGGGACCTTGCGGTTGCCGCCCACGTTGATGCCGCGCAACAGGGCCACGTACGTCATGCTCGGCAGGATAGCGCGGCCGTTCACGGTGTAAACCCGATCGTACGAACACCCTCACGTCGACGGGCCGCGGGTCAGGGCGTGGGGCCCAGCAGCTTCGAGACCTCGTCCCAGGGCGTGTCGGTCTTGGGCACGCGGACCATCGTCCCCGGGCGCAGGCGGCGGAAGTTGACGTCGGGGTTGTACGACTCGATCAGCCGTAACGGCACCTTGTACTTGGCCGCTACCTGGCCGAGGAGTTGGCCCTCGGCCATCTTGTGCAGCTTGAAGTACTGCTCGGGCGAGGCCTTGGGCGCGGGTGCGGGGGCCGGGGGCGGCGTGACAGCGGGTGCTGGCGCGGGTGCGGGGGCCGGGGGCGGCGTGACCGCGGGCGCCGGCGCGGGTGCGGGGGCTGGGGGCGGCGTGACCGCGGGCGCGGGGGTGAGCGGAGCCGCCGGGGCGGGCGGCGGCGCGGGCGCCGGGGTGGGCGTCGCCGGGGTCGGTGCGGGCGCGGCGGGCGGCGGCGCGGGTGTCGCCTCGACGGCGGGGCGCGCGGAACCCGGGATCGCCGGCGCGCGATCGAGGACCTCGTGCGTCACGATGCCGCTGGCGACCGCGGCCACCAGCGCGATGACCGCGACGGTGCTCGGAGCGACCCGCCGGCGCGGCAGCTCGTCGTCGTGGCGCCGTCCCCGGGAGGTCCGCGCCGCCGGACCGGCGTCGGGCCGCAGCAGCGCGAGCTCGGACCGCTGCCGGTCGATCTCGGCTCGGGCGCGCGCCAGGTCGGAGCGCAGGGCCGCCAGCTCGCCGGGGGAAGGCAGGGCCGCGGTCGGGCCGCCCGCGTGGCTCCGCGCGGCCGTCAGGGCCGCGGCGTAGTCGGCGCGCAGCCGCTCGTTGGCCCCGTCCAGTTCGGCGCGGAGCGCGTAGACCTCGCGCTCGCGTCGGGCGAGCTGGTTGCGCAGTTGGGCGACGAACTGCTCGTCCTCGGCCAGGGGGTTGGCGTCGACCTCGCCGGTGGGGGGCTCGGGCGGGGCGGCGGGTGGCACCGGGGCGTCGTCGGGGGGCGGATCGGCACCGTCGTCGGGGGGCTGATCGACCCCGTCGTCGGGCTCGACGACGTCGGCCTCGAGCAGGTCGGGCTCGAGGGCGTCGGCCTCGGCGACCGGTACGTCGGTGCCCGAGGGGGTGCGCTCCACCGTGGCGTCGAGCAGCGCCCGCACGCGCTCGGCGGTGATGGCCGGGGACCGGTAGCGGTCGGCGCGCGCGGGCGAGGCGCGATGGTCGGCCAGGGAGCGCAGGTGCTCGCGCTCGAGCGAGTGCGTGAAGAGCGCGACCGGGATCGCCGCCGTGGCGGGGTCGGCGCGGAGCTCGTGGAGCCGCAGGAGCGCCTCGGGCACGTCGGCCGACAGCAGTACGAGGCCGTGCCGCGCCGGGTCGGGCCGAGCCGTGCCGCCTTCGTCGACCTGGAGCCTCGACGCCGCGAGCTCGACGGGGCCGAGCAGCAGGTTCGCCATCGTCGGGTCGCGGTCGAGCAGCAGGACCTGGTTCGGCGGCATGCGACGACTCCCGGCAGTTCCCGGCGAGGACACGGGTCGGATCCCGACACGTCGGTGACATCAGGCGGTCCGGCCACGTCTGCGGGTACTAGGAAATCATCCCGTTTCCCGGCTCGCGCGTCAAGCGGGTCCGGTTTGGCGGGGTCGGGACGGAAACCGATCGGCCGTGCTGACGGCGCCTGGGGCTAAGCCATGAGTCGTCGAACCGCGACGACGAGATCCCGAATGGACTGATCGTGGCTTCCCAGGCGGCGTTCGATGTCGTCGAGCGTGTGCGCCGCCCGCACGACGAACACGCTCACCTCGACAGCTCGCAACGAGTTGAGCGCGTTGGCCACCATCAGGGCCCCGTGCTCGGTGAATGCGTACGGGAGCGTCGCCGAGAAGCGGAGCCTGGAGAGGTGATCGCAAATTGCGATCACCTCGGCCTTCTCGTCGGCCGTCACCTGGAACACGAAGTCGCCGGGGAATCGGCCCGCGTTGCGTCGGACCTGCTCGTTCAGCCGGCTGGTCAGTACTCCGCCGGCAGCAGCTTCAGCTGCGCCGCGGTGAAGACGGGCCCGTCCTTGCACACATAGACCGGGCCCACGTTGCAGCGGCCGCACTTGCCGATGCCGCACTTCATGCGGTTCTCGAGGGTGGTGAACACGCGGCCTACGCTTCGCCCTCATCGAGCTTCGCGAACGCGAACTCCTGCGGGTGCAGGCGGTGGACCGCCTCGACGATCTCTCGGGCCCACAGAGCGGCGGCCCTGGCGTCCTCTACCTCGACCGAGGCCTCGCCGCCGTAGTCGCCCGTCGAGCGCATCTCGAACAAGCGATTGAATCTCGAACCGAGCCCCGCCGGCCACGTGCCGGAATGGACCAGCTCCTTGTGCACCGCGGCCTTGATCGCCGCGTGGCTCTTGAAGGTCAGGTCGGCCAAGGCGAAATGCGCCGTGACGGC
>Ga0172370_10000152_pt1 | contig 97450 bp, 66 predicted proteins | sample LakKiv5m_FD_114538 | JGI IMG/M metagenome (GOLD analysis project Ga0172370, IMG submission 114538) | Freshwater microbial communities from Kabuno Bay, South-Kivu, Congo - kab_022012_11.5m | ecosystem: Environmental > Aquatic > Freshwater > Lake | place: Democratic Republic of the Congo...
CGACGCCGACGATCTCGACCTGGCGCTCTGCCGGCGCGTCTTCGATCGCGTCGGTCGCGAGGTCGACCGCGCCAAGCTCGAAAGCCTGGGGCTGCTGGTCCGATACGGCAAGATGGTCGTTCCCTCGAACGCGGGCATGATCCTCTTCGGTCGAGACGGCGCGCGGCAACGGCTCTTCCCGGGTGCTCAGGTCCGCTGCGCGCGCTTCGCCGGCCCCGAGAAGGTCGAGTTTCTCGACTCGCTCGACATCGACGGCACGGTCCTCGAAGCGATCGATGAAGTGCCCAAGTTCATCCGGCGCAACACGCGCATGGCCGCGCGCATCCGATCGATGGTTCGCGAGAACGTACCCGAGTTCCCCGCGGTGTCCCTGCGCGAAGGGTTGATCAACGCGATCGCGCACACGGACTACAGCGAGGCCGGCATGGCGATCCGCGTGGTCGTGTTCTCGAATCGCATCGAGATTGAGAACCCGGGCACGTTCCCCTTGGGCCTGACGGTCGACGACTTCAAGCGCGGCGTCAGTCGCATCCGGAACCTGACCATCGCGCGCGTCTTCCGCGAGCTGGGCCTGATGGAGACCTGGGGCAGCGGGTACAAGCGCATTCGTGAAGACTGCGAGGCCGGCGGATACCCGATACCCGCCTGGGAAGAGGTCGGGCCGACGGTTCGGGTGAGATTCGAGCCGCATCCGGAGGTCGTTTCTACCGACACGACCGCTGGGTTTCTTCCGACACGTGTCGGAATAAATGTCGGAACAAATGTCGGAACAAATGCCGCGAAGCAGGAGTCGTCGCGGCTGCGACAGGATTGGTTCTTCGAGCAGGTTCAAGCCGGTCGCGCCGTCAGTCGGGCCGATCTCGTTGTCCGCTTCGACGTGACGCTGCGCACCGCCGAGCGCGACATCGAAGCGCTGCGAACTGCGGGCCGCATCGAGTTCGAAGGCGCGAAAAAGACGGGCCGGTATCGTGTCGTCGAGCCGAGCGGCGAATAGTAGGGGGGAGTATGGCCAAAGAGTCGAAGGCACGAACCCCGAATCGAGGCGCGCCGCTCGCTGACCATCCCGACGTCCGGACGTTCTTGGATCGCTTCGACGCCGAGATCCGCGAGTTGGTGATCCCCGAACGAGAGAGAGACGACCCGCCGACCGCGTTCGAAACCGTCGTTGACCGTTCGAGGCTCGTCGAGGCACGGCGGGAAGCGGTGCTCGATTTCGCGTCAACGTTCAACGGGAGCCCGGAGTGGTACGCCACCGGGGCCAAGTACCTTCGTGCCCTCGCCGATCAAGTCGAATGGCTCGGCAAGATGCGCACGAGAGAAGACGTGCGCCAGGTCGCGCCGCCCAAGCGGCGACGGGGAAGAAAGCCGACGTATCGCGCGACGCGGGAACTGCTTCTGGCGATCTACCTTCGATACCACTGCGACCCGCGCTGGTCTCACGGGAACATCGAGAAACTGCTTCGAGAGTTCGCGCGCCAGCGCGGCGTGCCCGACGACGAGCCGATCCACGTCGCCACCGAGTACCAGAAGCGGAAATACGACGACTTGAAGCGGCGCGACCGCCCGTTCGAGTTCGTCGAGCCCGACGTGCGACGACACCTGCTCACGGGCATGTTGGCGCCCGAGTTCGAGTGCGAACGCATCTTGGACATGATCTACGGGCGCGAGAACCCGAGCGAGTCGGCTGACGACATCGACGACGACGACATCGACGGCGACACCGACTGACCGCGGCGTGACTCCCCCTCCGAATTGAACGCAACTCTTTTCCGGAATCCGACTTGAACGTCGAGGTTTGATCGGAAGGCGACCGGCGCCGATTCCCTCCGTATCGTGCCGCACAGAGGACAACGGCACCGAAACGAGGTGGCTCATGGCGACGCGAACCGAACCCGGGCGACTTCTGAATCTGTCCGAAGTGGCCGAGCGCACCGGCCTCAGCCTGCACACGATCCGCCGTTGGGCGTCGCTGCGGCGACTCCCGATCGTGAAGATCTCGAACCGCGTCTTCGTCACCGAACGCGACCTGGATCGCCTGATCGAATCCTGGCGTCGCGACGCACGCAGCGAGTTGGCCGTCTGACGGGCGTTCGTGCCGCGAGAGGTATCCCGGTATCCAAGGGGTATCCGGAATATCCAGCGGCGCGGCGCAAGGCGGCACGCCGTGGCCGGTCCGCGCTTCAAGAACCTCGACCTCTTCAACCGCATCCGAGATCGGCGCGATCTCGAACCGGTCGAGAAGCTGATCGCGTTCGTGCTCGGGTCCCGGCGCAACTCGATGACCGGGGCGTGCTTCCCCAGGCGTTCGACGATCGCAGCTGACGCCCACGTCACCACGAAGACCGTCGCCAAGGCGCTCCACGGACTGGCGGCAAAGGGCGTCATTCGGGTCGTCGAGGGGACGGGCAGAAAGGGTCGCACGTCGAGGTTCGAGTTCCTAATCGATTCGGCCCAGGAATTCATGGAAGATCCTTCCCCGAATCCTGGCGCCGATTCCACCCGATTCGAGGAAGCAAGTTCCCCCGGAATCGAGAAGCTGAAACCAGAACGAATCGCCCTTCCCTCTATCCCTTCCCGGCGGGAAGGGAAGGTGAACGGCTCGTGTCGGTTCTGCTTCGGCTCCGGCTTCGTGGAAGTCCGGCGCAAGGTCGCGAGCGACGAGTTCGTGCCGCAGATGGGGCAATGCTCCTTTCGCGACGAAGAGCAGCGCCAGGTCTGGCGCTGCGTGTGCAACTGCCGGCACGGCCGAATCCGTCGTCGACAGATCGAACGGAGCCGCGTCCACTACCACCCGCTACTCTTCGACGGCACGATCCCCGAGGAGTGCGAGATCGTCGGGCGACCATGAACGCCCCGCGCGGTTCGCGTTCGAGCCACAGACGACACCCGTGACGCGTTCTGCGGGGGCATATGCTACAGATCCGCGGTAAGGGCCTGGAGATCGTATCGTTACACCCGGTGTTATGCTACGAATCCCACGCGTCCCGAGGGCGGCATGATACGATCTGTACGGATCGTAGCATTCACCGATTTCGTCGCGCTTTGTCCTCGGTCGTCTGTTCGCGCAGGGCCTCGACGGTGAAGCCCTCGACGCCCTCGACGGCGATCGCGCCGACTCGGCGCGGACACCCGGGATACCGTGGATACCCCGCGCGAGTCCGATTGAGGCATGGAACGGCCTGGGCCATTCGTTGCGCTTCGTCTCGGCCTGCCGCAGACCGAACGCGCCGCGAGGGCGGTTCGAACGGTGCGGATCGTCAAGGATCGGCCGATCGCCTGGATCATGCCCGGAATCGGTCGTGAAAAGCGATCATGTCGTCGCGGTCATGCCCGTCGAACGGGGGCATAGCTCGGATTACGATCGAATCGAAGCGGGTCGCGCGCGCGACGACGCGTGACGAAGCGCGGCGAGCGTGGTAGATAATCCCCGACCCAACACGGGACGAGGCGACGAGGAACCAGATGCCGATCGCTCGGTTGAGCCAACCGAGATTGCTTCGCGCCTTGGAATCCGGCGGAAGCAAGCGCGCCCCCAGACTTAGCGAGGAATCATGAGCCTGAGTGAATCCGCACGTAGGATCGTCGTCGCGGCATCGGAAGCTACGGCCGGCGCCGCTAACGAAGCAAGCCTGAGGCACGCCATCGAGATGGCACTTGAGCGCGAATGTCGCGCGCTTGGCTTCCCATGGACCCCTTATAGGCTCGATTTCACTCTCAGAAACGTTGATGGCCACATTGGGTTCGCCGATGTCGTTCACGGCGCGGTCGTGATCGAATATGAACCGCCGTCGTGCTTTGGAGGCATCGAAGGAGCTACCCTCAGGCACGCGCAGCGCCAAGCAGAGGAGTACGCGACCAGTCTGGCAAGCGAAGAGGGGCGTCCGTTAGAGCAGTACGTGATCATCGCTTGGGACGGTCGACACATCAGCTTCGGAAGAATGGTCGACTCCGCCGGGCAATGGGAACGGCTGGGAGCTTTCGGTCAGGAACCCTCAGAGCGGTTGCTTCGACTACTTCGCGACGACGGGATACCGCTGGTCCATCCCGCGATCCTCAAGGCGCTGGTCGGGCCTGAATCGCCCGTCGGCGCGTTGTTGATTCCGCAGCTGTTCTTGGCAGCTGTTGCAGCGGACGTGACGAACGTTCGCCAGGGCCGCCAGACGAAGACGACCCTTCTATTTCTGGAGTGGCGACGCCTCTTTGGGCAGGCGATAGGCATTACAACAGAGGGCTTGCAGTGCTACCTAGATGCGCAATCGCGCGCCCATAATACCAACTATGTTGATAATATACCGGCCTATTTATACGCTTTGCACACCTATATAGCGACGGTGGCGAAACTGGTCGCGGCGTTTTCGCTTCCAAGAGCTTCACAGGATATGGCTGATTCCGTAGTCCCGTTGCGTCAGAGAATGCGAGTGCTGGAGTCCGGTCGGCTGTTTCGCGATTCTGGCATTGCAAATATGTTAAACGGAGACTTTTTTTCATGGTATGTAGATGATGCTAGATGGCCAAACATTGAGGCCGGCTTGTCCGCCATGGTATCCGCATTGCGTGGTGTGTCGTTTGACTTGACTCATAAAAGGCCGGAATCGGTTAGAGATCTTTTCAAGGGCTTGTACGAAGTATTTGTCCCTAGAGAGTTGAGGCATGCACTAGGAGAAGTCTATACCCCCGACTGGCTAGCGGAACACGCATTCGACGAAATGGGATGGCTGCCCGAAAACGATCTGCTCGATCCAACGTGCGGAACCGGCACATTTTTGTTGGAGGCTATACGCCGTCGCATGGTCAACGACCGCGAGAGCGGCGGGTGCGCGACCCCGGAGCGTGTCTTAAAGGGAATATGGGGAATCGATCTCAACCCGCTGGCCGTTCTTGGCGCCAAGGCGTCGATCGTGGTCGTGCTGGGCGCTCGACTTGACTCTCGGCGTCCCATAGTCCTGCCTGTCTTCCTGGCGGACGCGATCAACTCGGCCGAGGTAACCGACGATGGGTTTTTTGAACACAAGATTCTAACGGAACTTGGTCGCGTTGAATTCAGAGTGCCCGAGAGTCTTGTCAGAAGTCCGTTAATGTATGGAGCATTTGATCGAATAAGAGCATTAATCGATTCAAACATTGGCGTTAACGATATAATGCTAAGCCTTGTGTCCCTGCTTGAGCCCCTTAGGCTTGGGACAGCCCAATTGCAGGCGCTGGAAGAAACGGTCCAGGCGTTTTCTCTCTTGCACGAACAAGGTTGGAACGGAATCTGGGCGCCAATCCTGGCAGATCGATTCGCTGCGGCCGCAATCCTCCCCGTAAGCCATATCGCGGGGAACCCGCCCTGGGTAAAGTGGAGCCACCTGCCACCTGCCTATGCTGCGTTTATCAAGCCTATGTGCCAATCTATGAACGTATTTAGTGAGGCGACATACGTTGGCGGGATTGAGTCTGACATTTCGACCGTGATAACGTTTGCCGCGATAAAAAAATGGTTGGCAGCCGATGGTAAGCTTGGGTTCTTTATTACGGCGACTGTCTTCAATAACGAAAGCAGCCAAGGGTTCAGACGCTTCGAGTACGATGACGGTAGCCCGATGGGCGCCGTCACAGGTGTTGAGGACTTCCAGGCGCTAGCGCCCTTCGAGGGTGTAACCAATCATCCGTCGTTGTTGCTGGTCACAAAAGGCCGAGGCACGTCATACCCGGTACCGTTCTCCGTGTGGAAGCCAGGGATCAACGGAAGGCCTGGGCAACAATTCCCTGACGCTGCATCGTTCAGGCGTTCGGCGACCCGTGAACGGTTGCTCGCGTGCCCAGTGTACGGGTCGGACTCTGGCCCTTGGTTGAAGGGCACCCAGGCGCAACACAACGTTTGGGAGGCGATGTTCGACGCTTCGGCACCGACCGTTTATCAGGCGCGAAAAGGGATCACGACCGACTTGAATGGCGTCTACTTTGTTCGCGTTAGGGCTCAAGCGGGCGGCGGATCGAACGTAGAGATCTCGAACGACCCGTCTATCGGGCGGACGGACGGCCTAGCACAGTTGCGCGGTTGTGTCGTCGAGAAGACGCATCTGTTTCCGCTTGCTCGCGGGAGAGGGTTGAAGCGTTTTCGGGCGGACCTAGACCCTGAGTTCCACGTAATCGTTCCGCAGCGTGGCATGCACGGCGATCCCACGTTGGCGACTTCGGCACCCCGGACGCACGGCTACTTCTTGAATTTCGAAACGACGCTGCGTGAACGCGGAAGCTATCGACGATACCAAGCCGGCCAGCCTTTCTGGTCGACGTGGAGCACCGGTCCTTACACCTTCAAACCTTACAAGGTTCTCTGGCAAGAGATGGGCGGACGCAATTTCCGCGCCGCCTACGTTGGACCCGTGGATGATCCGATCCTCGGGTCTCGCGTCGTTGTGCCGGACCATAAGCTCTATTTCGTGCCGCTGGATACCGAGAACGAGGCGGCATACCTGACCGCATTCCTCAACGCGCCGGTTGTGGCTTCGGCCGTTTCCGCGTACGCGTCACAACTGAGCCTCGGAACGAGCGTGACTGAGAACTTGAGAATCCCGCGGTTCGATCCCGAGAATGCGGACCACCGGGCGCTTTCTGATATCGCAATAGCCGTGGTTGGCGCGCGCCGCGAGGTAACGGCAGCCGAGGATCGCGAGTTGGATCGGTTGGCGCTAGCGGTCGCTAGAAGGTAGACGCAAGAACACGGGCGCCTCGACACCTCGCTTTGCCTGCTACAGAATCTGCTACAAATCGCCCGACGATCTGCTACAAAACCTGCCCAAACCCGACCAAACCCCCAGAAACGAAAACGGGGAGCACCTGGGCTCCCCGTCTCGCTTCTCTCGGGCTCCGGCTGCGTGACTTGAACACGCGACCCACGGATTAACAGTCCGTTGCTCTACCTACTGAGCTAAGCCGGAACAAGGACGACGCACTTTGTAGCGTCAGCGGTCCGGGTTGTCAATACGATTTCGCGGGCGACGGGGGCCCTGTCTGCGGATGAGGCGTGATCGGGGGGAGCTTCGCGCGGCTCGCCGCAGGATTCGTGCGGGGTCGGACGCGATTCGAGTTGACATTGCCGGCGCCCGACTGTAATAAGCCGGTCGACTGAATGGAAGTGGGAACCGGGAGGACCACGACATGGCCCTGCTGCCGCAGAAGAAGACCGAAATCGTCGAGCAACATCGTACTCACCCGACGGACACGGGATCGCCCGAGGTTCAGATCGCGCTGCTCACCGAGCGTATCAAGCTGCTCACCGAGCACTTCAAGACGCACCACAAGGACCACCACTCGCGTCGTGGTCTGCTGCAGCTCGTCGGCCAGCGCCGCCGGCTGCTGGACTACCTCAAGGTCAAGGACTTCGAGCGTTACCGCAGCCTGATTGCGACGCTCGGCATCCGCAAGTAGCCGCGAGGTTCGCCAGTCGCGCTCTCTGGCTCGATGTGCGTCTCCGTTCGGCCCCGGCAGGGTAATCACAAGACATTCCCTCCCAGCGAAAGGATGAGCCATGCCCATCACGGAAACCCTTGAGTTCTTTGGACGGACCCTCACGGTCGAGACCGGGAAGGTCGCCCGCCAGGCCGACGGATCGGTCTGGATCCGCTACGGCGACGCCGTCATGCTCGTGACCGCCGTCTCCAACAACGAGCCCCGCCCGGACCAGGACTTCTTCCCGCTCACGTGCGAGTACACCGAGAAGACGTACGCCGCGGGTCGCATCCCCGGCGGCTACTTCAAGCGCGAGGGTCGGCCGACCGAGGTCGAGATCCTCACGTCGCGCATGATCGATCGCCCCATCCGCCCGCTGTTCGCCGACGGCTACATGAACGAGACCCAGGTCATCGCGACCATGGTGTCGTTCGACCCGGCCATCGACCCTGCGCCGCTGGCCATCGTGGGCGCCTCGGCCGCGCTGCACCTCTCGAACATCCCGTTCGATGGCCCCATCGCCGCGGTGCGCATCGGTCGCAACGACGGCGAGTTCATCGTGAACCCCACCTTCAAGCAGCTCGAGACCTCCGACGTGAACCTGCTGGTTGCCTGCAGCCGCAAGGGCATCGTCATGGTCGAGGGCGGCGCGAAGTTCGTGCCCGAGGCCGAGATCGTCGAGGCCCTGATGCTGGCCCAGGAAGCGGTCGTTCCGCTGCTCGACCTGCAGGACCGCATGCGCGCCGCCAAGGGCGTGACGCCGCGTACGTTCACGCCGAAGCGCCTCGACGCCGAGCTGGCCAAGAAGCTCGAGAAGGCCGTCGAGAAGGGCTACAAGGCCGCCCAGCGCATCGCCGTCAAGCTCGAGCGCTACGCCGCCTACGACGCCACCACCAAGCAGGGCCTGGTCGACGCCGGCATCCCCGACGACCAGAAGAAGCTGGCCAAGGCGTTCCTCGACGACCTGAAGCGCGGCTACATCCGCGCCGCCATGCGCGCCGAGAAGAAGCGCATCGACGGTCGCGACTTCGTGACGGTGCGGCCCATCTGGGCCGAGACCGGCGTGCTGCCCCGCGTGCACGGCTCCGCGCTGTTCACCCGCGGCGAGACCCAGGTGCTGGCCAGCGTCACGCTCGGCACGGCCTCCGACGAGCAGCGCATCGAGGCGCTCATCGGCGACGTGGCCAAGCGCGTGCTGCTGCACTACAACTTCCCCCCCTACAGCGTGGGCGAGGTGCGTCGCACCGGCAGCCCGTCGCGCCGCGACATCGGGCACGGCAACCTGGCCCTCACGGGCCTGACGCCCAGCCTGCCGCCGCAGGAGGAGTTCCCCTACACCATCCGCATCGTGTCCGAGGTCCTCGAGTCGAACGGCTCGTCCTCGATGGCGACGGTGTGCGGCTCGTCGATGGCCCTGATGGCCGCCGGCGTGCCCGTGACGACCCCGGTGGCCGGCGTGGCCATGGGGCTCATCCGCGAAGAGGGCGAGCTGCTCGTCCTGACCGACATCCTCGGCGACGAGGATCACTACGGCGACATGGACTTCAAGGTGGTCGGCAACGCCATGGGCGTGTCGGGCATCCAGATGGACATCAAGATCGACTCGATCGACAAGGCCGTGCTGCTGAAGGCCCTGGCCCAGGCGCGCGACGGCCGGTTGCACATCCTGGGTCGCATGGCCGAGGTCATCTCGACGCCGGTCGCCGAGATGTCGCCCTTCGCGCCCAAGATCGTGACGATCAAGATCCCCGAGGATCGCATCCGCTACCTGATCGGGCCCGGCGGCAAGTACATCCGCGGCATCCAGGACCAGACCGGCGCGATCGTGAACGTCGAGGACGACGGCACGGTGCAGATCGCCGCGCTCGGCAAGGAGTCCATGGACGCGGCCATCGCGCTCGTGAACGCGGTGGGCGGCGAAGTCGAAGAGGGCGCGACCTACAAGGGCCGCGTCACCAAGATCGCCGACTTCGGCGCGTTCGTGCAGCTGATGCCCGGCACCGAGGGCCTGCTGCACATCAGCGAGATGGACTGGAAGCGCGTCGAGCACGCCTCGGACATCTGCAGCGAAGGCGACGAGATCGAGGTGAAGGTCCTGGCCATCGACAAGGCCTCGAACCGCATCCGCCTGAGCCGCCGCGCGCTGCTGAAGCCGCCGGAGCCGGGCAGCCCGGAAGAAGCCGCCATGCTGGCCGCCCAGGAACGCGCCCGCGAGGAGCGGGGTCCGCGCCGTGACGATCGCGGTCCGCGCCGCGACGATCGCGGCCCGCGCCGCGACGACCGGGGTCCGCGCCGTGACGATCGTGGCCCGCGCCGCGACGACCGGGGTCCGCGCCGTGACGATCGTGGCCCGCGCCGCGACGATCGTGGCCCGCGCCCCGAGGGCGGCTCCGAGGGTGGCGCCGTGGGTCGCGAGGCCTGGGACAAGCCCGAGCCCGGCAACAGCCGCGAGCCCGGCAACGAGCCTCAGAACTAGTCGTCTACCTCCGTCATGACCTCCGTCCAGCTACACTTCCGACGCACCCGACCCCAGGCCGGTGATCTGCCATTGCCACGCACCATGAGCCCGCACGCGGCGGGCCTGGACGTGGTGGCCGACCTGGATCAGCCCCTCGAGCTGGCCCCCGGCGCCCGAGCGGCCGTGCCCACCGGCCTGGCCGTCGAGATCCCGCCCGGCTACGAGGTGCAGGTGCGCCCGCGCAGCGGCCTGGCCCTGAAGTACGGCGTGACCGTGGCGAATGCCCCGGGCACCATCGACGCCGACTACCGCGGCGAGGTGAAGGTCATCCTGGTGAACCTGGGCGATCAGCCCTTCGTCGTGAACCGCGGTGAGCGCATCGCGCAGCTGGTCGTAGCGGCGGTGGTGCAGGCCGAGGTGGTCGAGGTCCCGGCCCTGTCCGAGACCGCGCGCGGCGAGGGCGGCTTCGGCAGCACCGGTCGGAGTTGACGCGACCTTCCTCCACGAGCCCGTGACCCCCGGGGCCTACGAACCGCGTCGGCGTCGGCGCCGGCCTGCCGCGCGCACTCCCCAGATCAGCCCCAGCAGGGGCAGCGCCACGGCGAGCACGACGACGGCGCCCTCCAGCACGGTCATTACCGCGAGCAGGGCCTGGCTCCAGGCAGGGGTCCACTGGGCGGGCCAGGGCGAGGGCAGGGGCCCCGCGGGGGTGGCAGCGGGGGCCCGGTAGCGCACGTGCAGCCAGCCCCGCGCCACGATGGCGTCGGCGATGGTCTCGGCGAACCCGGCCAGCACGGGCGCCGGGGGGTGCACCGCGTAGAACTCGGGCTCTCGTCCCTCGGCGTTGAGGTTCAGGTAGACGGGTTGGGTCCAGTCCGGCACCCGCAGCGCGTGCGAGGCCGGGATCTCGGGGTACAGCACCGGGATGCCGCGCGCCGTCGCCGCGTCGGCCAGCGCCCGGGTCTCGCGATCGCGCGTGGTGTCGACGATGCGCAGCCCAGCGGTCGAGCGCGCGACGGCCACGACCACGCGGTAGAGCGCGCTGCGTCGGAACCACCCCTCGTGCCGCTCCCGCGACGCCCCGTCGGGCGGCGGGAAGTTCTCGAGGATGAAGTCCGGATCGTCGGCGTAGGTGGGCGCCAGGTCGCCGCCGTCGAGCAGCGCGCCGTGCAGCATGCGCGGGCCGGTGGGGTAGGGTTGCAACACCACCAGGTCGGGCTGGAGCAGGTCGAGCTTCTCGCGGGCCAGGCGCGCGGCCTGCGACACGTTCTTGCCGTTCATGCCGTAGTTCCACGCCTCGACGGCGGCGAGGCCGGTGGCGCCGGAGCCCGGCAGGCGGCGAGTGAGCGCGCGCTCGAGGGCGGCGGCCAGCGTCTGGTCGTCGTTGACGCCCGCGCCGTACATGGTCGAGCCCCCCACGCACAGGACGCGATAGGTGGCGGGCGGCTTCGGCACCGGCCGATCGGGCCCGCGAGCGCCGGCGGAGCTCACGTGTACCGTGTAGGGGCGCGGCGTGGGCTCTCCCCCTTCGAAGGCCCCGGACGCGCCGGGCACGAGCTCGTAGCGCTGGAAGCGATCGGCCGACTCGCGGTACACGGCCAGGTCGGAGTTCTGGAACACCAGGCGCGCCCGGACGATTCGCTCGGAGATCCCCGTGACCCGCAGCGCGAGCTCGGCCAGGCCCAGCGTGAGGGCGGTGACGACCAGCACGAGCCCGAAGCGCGCGAGCAGCCAGAGCGCGCGCCGAAAGAGGGTGAGCATGGGGCAGAGGAGCTATTCGGGTTTGAGGCCGACCAGGTGGCCGCGGATGGCCTTGAACTTCAGGCCCATGGACGCGCCGTCCTTCACACCGTCGCCGTTGGTGTCCATGTCGGTGGGCAGCAGCGAGTTCAGCAGGTTCAGCAGCTGGTCCTTGGTCATGGGGAAGTCGCCCAGCGCGTCGGGCGGCAGGTTGTTGATGATGTCGACGACCTCCTGCTTGTTGATGGCGCCGCCGAGGATGCCGTCGAGGGTGTCGAGCTTGCCGTTGGCCACGGTGTAGGTGCCCTCCATTCGCGCGTAGAACAGCGTGATCTTCAAGGGCACGCCCGGGATGAGCGGCAGGTCGATGGGGAAGACGTAGCTGGGGCCGCCCGCCGTGAACTTGCCGTCCTTGGCCTTGAAGTTGTCGAAGAACACGAGCGGGTAGCAGTCGGGCGTCATGGTCTGCGGCTCGACCCAGTAGTCGCATACCGTGTTCTGGAAGTCGCAGGTCTCGTCGACCACCTTGCCCGCGTACATGTTGATCTGGTACGGCACGCCGTTCAGGTTGGGCGCCGCGTGCTCGAACAGGATGACGATCTGGCCTTCCTCCATGGGCTTCACGATCTGCCCGTTGGCGATGCCCGCGAACTTCGCCATGGCGTTGTCGATGCCGCCGCTGCAGCCGGGGGTGGGGCTGCACGTGGCCGGGTTGCCGTCGATGTCGAAGCCCTCGCCGGGGATGCCCTTGGTGCCGATCTGCAGGTAGTTGAACTTCGAGACCAGTTCGGCGAACTCGGGCGGGCAGTTGGTGCACAGGGTGTCGTCGCCCGCGCACACGCCCGCCGTGCACTTGTCGCCGGTCGAGCAGTCGAGGCCGTCGTCGCAGGGCCCCGTGTAGGCCGCGTGCAGGCAACCCACGGCCTTGTTGCAGCTATCGGTGGTGCAGGGGTCGCCGTCGTCGCACGGCAGCGGTGTGCCCGTGCAGGCGCCGTTGGCGCAGTGGTCGTTCGAGGTGCAGATGCTGGCGTCGTCGCAAGGCGCGCTGTTCGGCACCGTGTAGCACGCGCCCGTGGTGGGGTTGCACTTGTCGGCCGTGCAGATCTGGCCGTCGTCGCAGTACTTGGACTCGCCGACGCACTTGCCGCTGACGCACGTGTCGCCGGTCGTGCACAGGTCGTAGTCATCACAAGTCCCCGCGATGGCCGTGTGCAGGCAGCCGGCGTAGGAGTCGCACGAGTCGACCGTACACATGTTGGCGTCGTCGCAGGCGGTGGGTCCGCCGGGTTGGCAGGCGCCGGCGACGCAGGTGTCGCCGCTGGTGCAGGCGTCGCCGTCGTTGCAGGCCAGCGAGTTGTTCTCGTAGGCGCAGCCGCCGGTCTCGGGGTCGCACACGTCGGTGGTGCACGGGTTCTTGTCGTCGCAGTGGCTGAGGCCGCCCTTGCAGCAGATGTTGTTCTCGAGCGTCTTGTGCAGGCAGCCCGCGATGGGGTGGCAGCTGTCGGCGGTGCAGGAGTTGGCGTCGTCGCACGAGGTGGCCGCGGCGCCGGGGACGCACGTGCCCGTTACGCAGACGTCGCCGGAGGTGCACACGTCGCCGTCGTCGCACGCCACGCCGTCGCGGGCTTCGCTGGCGCAGCCGGTGACGGGGTCGCAGGTGTCGGCCGTGCAGTCGTTGGTGTCGGCGCACGCGAGCTTCTGGTCGCCGGCGGTACACACGCCGTCGATGCAGATGTCGCCGGTGGAGCACACATCGCCGTCGTCGCAGGGCAGGAAGTTGGCCAGGTACTGGCAGCCCACGCCGGCGAAGCACGTGTCGGTGGTGCAGGGGTTCTGGTCGTCGCAGAGCAGCGGCTCGAACAGGCACTTGCCGGCTTCGCAGCGTTCGTTGACCGTGCACGGATCGTCGTCGACGCAGTCACCCATGGCGTCCATGGTCCAGCCGAAGGGATCGACGTCTTCGAGGCACTTGGTGCACCAGTTCCCGGGCAGGCCCTTGCCGTGCTGCACGCACTGGCCGTTGATGAGGCACCAGCCCGCCTGGCGCGTGAACGTGCAGCTGCCGCCGCCGTCGCAGGCGTCGTCGGTGCAGGGGCGGCCGTCGTCGCACGCGTAGCCGGTGCCGACGCAGGCGCCGTGCAGGCAGTGGTCGTCGAAGGTGCAGGGATCGTCGTCGTCGCACGTCACGCCGTCGACGGCGCAGAAGGGCGGCGGCAGGTCGGGCTCGGGCTCGACGGTGTCGGGCTGGGGCTCGGGCTGGGGCTCGGGCTGGGGCTCGGGCTCGGCTACGTCGGGCTGGGGCTCGGGCTGGGGCTCGGGCTGGGGCTCGGCCTGGTCGACGTCGGGCACGTCGGGCACGTCGGGCACGTCGGGCGTCACGTCGGGTACGTCGGCCTGGACGTCGCCCGTGCCGGTCGAAGAGCCGGAGCAGCCGAGCAGCGCGGCGACGAGCAGCAGGGGGAGGAAGCGTCGCATGGCTGGCTCCGTCGCTAGGGGTTCGCGTAGTCGAAGGATACGTCGTCGAGCTGCCCTTGGATGTAGAGGTCGCCCGACAGCTCGTGGGACACGCGGTTCAGCCAGACCTGCAAGACCACCTTGTCGAGATCGAGCGGGATCGGCAGCGTCGCGGGGTCCATGTTCGCCAGCAGGTCCTTCAGGAAGATGGGCGGCAGGCTGAACGTGAACAGCTCGCCCATGGGGATGGCGTCGAGGGCCAGGGGGAACACGGTGTCGCGGAACAGGCTCTCGAGGGCCGGCTTCATCTGAACCATGTCGTCGTTGATGTCGGCGATCTCGAGATCGAGGAAGTCGATGCCGAGCAGGTCGAGGCCGATGGACGTGCCGGCCGGGTACTGCTGCACCGTGAGGTCGAACGCGGCCTCGAGCGACAGGTACATCGTGAGCTGGATCGACATGCCGCCGAACACGATGCCGGCGTCGACGCGCAGATCGCCCACCTGCAGGCGCGAGCGCTGGTCGCAGGCGGTGAGGGTCGGGGGCATCATGGCCGAGATCTTGATGGCCTCGATCTCGACGGGGAAGCCCTCGAGCGGGTTGCCGCCCTCGCCGCCGCCCAGGAGGCCGAGGATGTCGTCGATGGTCAGGCTGATCTCGAGCAGGCCGCTGTACCACACGGCGTGCAGCAGCTTGTTCACGAGGTCGTCCCACACGCCGATGTTCAGCTCGTCGAGGCCGTCGAAGTGCTTGAAGTCGTGCGGCGTCCAGGCGTTCTGCAGGCAGTTCGAGTTCGCCATGGCGCCAGGCAGCTCGTAGAGCGTGCCCTTCTCGCCCGCGACCATGTCGACCGTGTAGCCGATGGCCAGGCTGGGCGCGACCACCTCGACGTAGCCGGGCGTGGCCTTCAGGTGGAACTTGAGCGGCTTGTCCTCGAAGCCCGGGATGGGCAGGGGCAGCTCGACGTCCTGGTCGAAGACGAGGGTGGCCGCCAAGCCGTTCAGCATGTCCTCGAGCATGGGGGTCAGCTGGTCGGCGATGATGTCGCCGAGCATCTTCGGCAGATCGAGGTTCAGGAAGTTGAAGATGGCGCTGACCAGCCCGTTCGAGATGTCGATCTTGAGCCCCGCGATGTCGTGGGTCATGAAGACCTTCTCGACGTGCAGCACGCCGTTGGCGTCGATGCTGGGGCGCAGCGCCAGGTAGAGCACCATCTTGTCCATGCGGGCCGTCACACCGGTGCTGGCCAGGCTGCACAGGAAGCCGCCGACCTTCACGTCGATGGGCACGCCGATGTTCAGGAGCGGGATGGCGATGTACAGGTAGTCGTGCTGCGGCGAGATGTCGACGTTGCCGAGCGTGAAGTACAGGTCCTTGACCCGCACCGAGTAGTCGCACCAGGCCAGGTCGCCCGAGACCACGGGGTCGGGCACGAACGTCATGAAGTCGATGCCGCCCACGATGTACGTGGCGATGGAGGCCAGGTCGTCGAGGGTGTCGGTGTTGTCGTCGTCGAACAACTGCTGCGTGAGCAGCAACCCCAGCGAGTTGGGCACGGACTCGTCGAGGCCGTAGAACCGGCCGCTGACCTGGAAGGCCTGCACCACGCGATCGCTGTGGTGGAACTGGTCGCGTAGCACCGCGACGATCTCGTTCTGGCCCTGGTAGACGCGCAGCTCGTGCGAGAAGGTGCCGTCGGGCTTCACCTGCACCCACTCGTTGTTCATCTTCAGGTTCAGGAGCGGTGACGCCGGCATGGTCACGTAGCCGGTGACCGTGATGAAGTGCTCGGGGCCCTCGGTGGTGTCGAGGATCTGCGCGCCGCGGGGCGGGTAGGTGATCACCAGGTTCGGCAGGCACTCGGCGGTCTCGAGCGGCTCGTGCATGCAGCCGTTGGCCGGCTGGCACGTGTCGTCGGTGCACTCGTTGCCGTCGTCGCAGTTGATGGTGCCGAAGCCCGCGCACTCGCCGCCGACGCACTGGTCGACGGGCGTACACTTGTTGTGATCGGTGCAGTCGACCTCGATCGGGGTGAACACGCACCCCAGCCCCTTGACGCACGAGTCGGCGGTGCACTCCTCGCCGTCGTCGCAGATGAGCTCCTCGGTGCCGGCCAGGCAGACGCCCAGTTGGCACTTGTCGCCGCCGGTACACGGGTCGTCGTCCTCGCACCACGCCTGGTTCCACTCGTGGTAACAGCCGTCGAGCGCGTTGCAGAAGTCGTTGGTGCAGGGATCTTCGTCGTCGCAGTCGAGGCGCTCCTCGCCGCCCACGCAGCCGCCGTCGCCGCAGAAGTCGCCCGACGTGCAGACGTTGTTGTCGTCGCAGGGGGCGCCGTTCGGCGGGTAGTTGCAGCCCGCCACGGGGTCGCACACGTCGCTGGTGCAGGGGTCGGCGTCGTAGCAGTAGATATGGTACATGCCGGGCTTGCACGAGCCGTCGAGGCAGTGGTCGCCGAGGGTGCAGACGCTCTCGTCGTTGCAGGGCGCGTAGTTGTTCAGCTGGTAGCAGCCGAACTGCGGGTCGCACAGGTCGTCGGTGCAGGCGTTGCCGTCGTCGCAGGGTGGGGCGCCCGTGCCCGGGACGCAGGTGCCGCCCACGCAGGTGTCGCCGGAGGTGCAGAAGTCGCCGTCGTCGCAGGGGGCGCTGTTGTCGACCGGGAAGCAGCCGATCTGCGGGAAGCACTTGTCGTCGGTGCACGGGTTGCCGTCGGAGCAGTCGATGGGGTCGCCGCCGCAGGCGCCTTCGATGCAGTGATCGTTGGTGGTGCAGATGCTCTCGTCGTCGCAGGGCTCGCTGTTCGGCAGGTGCCTGCAGCCGAGCTTGGCGTCGCAGGTGTCGTTGGTGCAGGCGTTGCCGTCGTCGCAGACCAGCGAGTCGAGGCCGGGCTGGCACGTGCCGCCGTAGCAGAAGTCGCCGAGCGTGCACACGTTGCGGTCGTCGCAGGGCCCCTCGACGGGGGTGTGGGTGCAGCCGACCGCGGGCTGGCAGGCGTCCTTCGTGCAGTCGTTGCCGTCGTCGCAGCTCTTGGGTCCGGGCAGGCACTGGCCCGCGTCGCAGCGGTAGACCACGCAGATGCCGGGCTCGGCGCACTCGTTGGTGTCGTCGTTGGACCACGCTGTGCCGGTGACGGCCGAGATGCACTCCTGGCAGGGGTTGTCGGGGTTGGCGTCGGCTTCCCACCAGCACGCGTCGTCGATGAAGCAGAAGCCGGGGCGCGGCGTGAACTGGCACTCGCCGTCGCCGAGGCAGGTGTCGTCGGTGCACATCAGCTCGTCGTCGCACGTGTAAGGCAGGCCCACGCACGCGTTGTCGGAGCAGGTGTCGTTGCTGGTGCAGGGATCGCCGTCGTCGCAAGGCTCGCCCTCGGGGCACTCCGGGGCCACCTCGTCGGGGGCCTCGACGACCTCGATGACAGGTTCGGGTTGTGGCTCGACCTGGGGCTCGGGCTGCGGTTCGGGCGTCGGCTCGAGCAGGTCGGGCCGATCGGGCTGATCCTTGATCCAGCCTTCGCCGTGGATGCCGTCGGGCAGGTCGTTCGTGCCGGGGTCGTCGGACGGGCCCGTATCTCCGATGAGATCGGGGTCGCCCGTGGCGCTGCTCGACGAGCAGGCAACCGCTCCCAGGGCCAGGATCGCTCCGAGGGCCAGCAGGTGCTTGAACCGCATGCAGGACTCCGCCCCGTAGACCGAAGCAGGATAGCAGGAAACGAACGGCATTGCCACGGCGGCGCGGAGGGCGGAGCGGCGCGTCGGGAGCTTTCGCGGACGAGGGGGGCACGCTAAGGTGAAGACACGACCACGCACGGTGCGCTGAACGATGGGCTTGAGCGGGCTTCGACGCTTCCTGTACTACCCCGAGCGGCTGCCCGAGAACCTGCCGCTCCCCCGCCACGCGGCGGGCGCCGAAGAGGCCTGGATCACGACGACCGACGGGGAGACCATCCACGGGCTGTTCTGGTCGCCCCCGCCCGGTCGTCCCACGCTGTTGTACTTTCACGGCAACGCCGGCCACGCGTACGGCTGGGCGCTGGTGCGCGAAGACCTGGGCGCGCTCGACGCGGGGCTCTTGCTGATCGACTACCGCGGCTACGGCAAGAGCAGCGGGCGGCCCTCCGAGCGCGGGCTGGCCCTGGACGCCGAGGCGTCCCTGGCGTGGCTCGAGGCGCGGGGCATCGGCGTCGGCTCCATCGTGCCCTTCGGCAAGTCGCTGGGCGGCGGCGTCGCGGTCGAGCTGGCGCGCGGACGGGCGTTCCTGGGGCTGGTGCTCGAGTCCACCTTCACGTCGATCGGCGCGGTGTCCCGGCACCTGTTCCCGGTGTTCCCGGTCGGCGAGCTGTTCCCCGACCGCTTCGAGTCGGCGGCCAAGCTCGGCGACGTGAAGAGCCCGGTGCTGGTCATCCACGGGCGCGACGACGGGCTGATCCCGGCGAGCGAAGGCCAGGCGCTGTTCGACGCGGTGCAGGGCGTGCGCGAGCTGTGGATCGTGGCGGGCGCCGACCACAACGACGTCAGCTGGGTGGCCGGCGCGGCGTACGGTACGCGCCTGCGGTCGTGGCTCGATGGCCTGCGGCCGCCCGTGTCGGATAGTCGCCACGCGGTGTAGAGTATTCTTCACTCCGTGGGCACGTCCGGGCGGGCGTGTCCGGTCCAGGTGCCCGAATGTCCTACGGTTTTCCCGATCCGTCTCGTTGGCACGCCGGGTGCATGGTGAGAGCGGCCCCGACGAGCGGGGCTCCACAACCGACGTCCGAGGAGGATCCCATGCGTCAACGGAACCTGGTCTCGATCGCAGTTCGCGCGCTCTCCGTGGTCGCCGTGCTGGTGGCGTTCGTCGCGGTGGCCCCGGCCGCGTTCGCGAAGCCCCAGGACAAGTGCCCCGTCATGGGCGGCGACATCGACAAGAGCGTCTTCGTCGACTACGAGGGGCAGCGCGTCTACTTCTGCTGCCCCGGCTGTATCGGCAAGTTCAAGGCCGATCCCGCCACGTACCTGGCCAAGCTGAAGGCCGACGGCGTCGAGCTCGAGAAGAGCCCCGCTTCGGCAGCGACCGCGGCGAGCGCGTCGTCGGAGGCGAAGAGCTGCGGCTGCGGCGACGGCAAGACCTGCGCCAAGGACTGCGCCTGCGGTTGCGGCTGCAAGGACGGCAAGCCCTGTACGTGCGGCGACGACTGCTCGTGCCACAAGGGCGGCGAGAAGCACGGTTGCCAGAAGGCCGAGGGCGAGAAGAAGGACTGCGGCTGCGGAAAATAAATCGGGCGCAGCGAGCAGCGCCCCTACAGTGCGGGCAACACCACCCGGAACCTCACCCCCAGGCCCGCGTTCTCCACCTCGATCGTCCCCTCGTGCAGCTCGGCGATGCGCGCGCTGATGGACAGGCCGAGGCCCGTGCCGTCGGGGCGGCCGCTGTGGAAGGGATCGAACAGGCGCTCGAGGTCGGCCTCGGGGACCGGCGGCCCGTCGTTCTCGAGGGTCATCACCGCCGCGTTGCGGGCTCCGCGCGGCTCGGTGTCGACCCGGATGTCGAGGTGACCGCCGCGATCTCCGATGGCCTCGAGGGCGTTGACGGCGATGTTCAGGCCCACCTGGGCCAGGTGGTCGCGGTCACCCCGCACGCGCACCGGCTGCTCGGGAAGCACCGTCCTCACCTCGACGCCCTGGCGCCGGGCCTGGGCTCCCAGCAGCTCGACCAGCCGCTGCACCACGTCGCGCAGATCGAGGGCCACCTGCTCGGCAGGCTGCGGGCGCGCGAAGGACAGGAAGCGCTCGGCCGTGCGCTCGAGGCGCTTGAGCTCCGACACGTGGATCTCCCACAGGCGGCGCTCCTCGCAGTCCTTCGGGATGAGGGGATCGACCACCTCGGCGGTGCCGGCCAGGGCGTGCAGCGGGTTCTTGATCTCGTGGGCGATGCCGGCCACGACCTCGCCGAGGGCCGACAGGCGGCCCGCGCGCACCAGCTGCTGCTGCAGCACGCGCTGCTCGTCCAGGGCGCGCTCGAGCTCGACGCGGCGCTTGCGCTCCTGGTCGGTCAGCCAGCCGGCCACGCCGCCCACCACCACGTACAGCACGATCTCGAGCGCTTTCTCCATCCCGGCGGCGGGATCGAAGTGGTGCGCCGTCAGGAAGGCGTGGGGGTAGTAGGTGACGACCACCAGCGCGACCGCGGCCAGCGCGCCCCGCAGCCCCGCCACGAAGGCCGCGAACAGGATGGGCAGGTAGTACACGCGCCGGAGCACGTCGTGCAGCCAGTGCAGCTCGGGCGACGTGAGGAAGTGCGCGGCCGAGATGGCGATCACCGGCAGCCACACCCAGGCGATCATGCGCCCGCTGAAGAGGCTCCTAGCCTTCCCGGTGGATTCCATGCTTCTCCAGGCGGTAGATGAGCACGTGGCGCGGGATGCGCAGGTAGTTCGCGGTCTGGCTCACGTTCCAGCGCTTCAGCTGAAGGGCGCGCTCGATGACGCGCTTCTCGAGGTCGACCAGCGACAGGCCGTCGGGGGGCAGGGGCGGCCACTCGTCGCTGGTGCGTCCTCCGTTGCCTCCGGGGGGAAGGCCCTCGGGGCAGAGGCGCGGCCCCTCGCACAGGATGACCATGCGCTCGCAGGCGTTCTCGAGCTCGCGAACGTTGCCGTACCACGGTCGATTCCGAAGCTCGGCGAGCAACTCCTCGGAAAGTTCGAGGTCGCGGCCAGGGGCGAAGCGCAGGACGAAGTGCCGCGCCAGGGCCTCGAGGTCGTCGGGGCGCTCGCGCAATGGAGGTACGTGGAGCTCGACCACGTCGAGGCGGTAGAACAGGTCCTCGCGGAAGCGCCCGGCGGCGATCTCGGCGCGCAGGTCGCGGTTGGTCGCGGCCAGCACGCGGACGTCGACCGCCACCGGGTGATCGGCGCCCACCGGGTCGACGGCGCGCTCCTGCAGGCAACGCAGCAGCTTGGGCTGCAGCTCGAGGGGCAGCTCGCCCACCTCGTCGAGGAAGATCGTGCCCCCCGCGGCCTGGCGGAAGCGGCCGGCGCGGGCGCGGTCGGCGCCGGTGAACGCGCCCTTCTCGTGCCCGAACAGCTCGGCCTCGAGCAGCGCGGCCGGGATGGCGGCGCAGTTCACGACCACGAAGGGGCCTTCGGCGCGGCGGCTGCGGGCGTGCACGCGGCGCGCCAGCAACTCCTTGCCCGTGCCGCTCTCGCCGGTGATGAGCACGCCGGCGTCGGACGCGGCCACGCGATCGGCCAGCTCGACCAGCCGCCGCATGGCCTCGGAGGCGACCACCAGGGGGCGCTCGAGGCCGCGTGACTGCAGGCGCAGCGAACGCACCTCGTCGTGGAGGCGGCGGCTGGCGAGGGCCTTGTCGACGGCCCACAGCAGCTGGTCGCGGTTGAAGGGCTTGCCGATGAAGTCCCAGGCGCCGGCCTTCATGGCCTCGACCGCCAGCTCGACGTTGCCGAAGGCAGTGACGACCAGCACGGGGGTCTCGGGAGAGGTCGCCTTGATGCGCCTCAGGACCTCGAGGCCCGACAGGCCGGGCATCTTCACGTCGGTGATGACGACGGAGTGGCGCGCCGGGTCGAAGCGAGCGAGGCCCGTCTCGCCGTCGGCGGCGGTGTCGACGGCGTAGCCCGCCTTCTGCAGGTTGAACCGCGCCAGCTCGCGGCCGGCCGGGTCGTCTTCGAGCAGCAGCAGCGTAGGGGGGGTCATGCGAGCAGCCTCCGCGGTGGAGCATAGGGGCCAAGGGGGACCAAAGGCAAGCCGAGGGCGAGGCACCGCTTGATTTCGCCCAACCGCCGTGATACGCCGAGCCGCGTTGGATCGATCCTCAGAGGGAGGTCGCATCATGGCGACGAAGACCGTGAAGGACCTGGACGTCCGCGGGAAGACCGTGCTCATGCGCGTCGACTTCAACGTGCCCATCAAGGAGGGCAAGGTGAAGAACGACCGCCGCATCGTGCAGGCCCTGCCCAGCATCGAGCACGTGCTGGCCGGCGGCGCGAAGCTAGTGCTGGTCAGCCACCTGGGCCGCCCCGCCGAGAAGGGCTTCGAGCCCGAGTTCTCGATCGTGCCGGCCGCCGAGCGCCTGGCGTTGCACCTGAAGCGCCCCGTCAAGGTCGGGCCCCCGTCGGTGGTGGGCCCCGAGGCCGAGGCGATGGCCGCGGCCCTTTCGCCCGGCGAGGTGCTCATCCTCGAAAACGCGCGCTTCCACCCCGGCGAGACGTTGCCGGACAAGGCCAAGAAGAACCCGGACAAGAAGCTGACCCCCGAGCAGGCGGCGGTGACCGACGGCTTCGTCGAGGCCCTGGCGAAGCTGGGCGACGTGTACGTCAACGACGCGTTCGGCACCTGCCACCGCAAGCACGCCAGCATGTACGGCGTGGCGCGAGCCATCCAGCGGAAGGGCGGGGCGGCGGTGGCCGGCTTCCTGGTCGAGAAGGAGATCCGCTACCTGCACGAGGCCGTGTCGAGCCCCAAGCGGCCGTTCGTGGCCATCCTGGGCGGCGCCAAGGTCAGCGACAAGATCAAGCTGATCGGCAACCTGCTCGGCAAGGTCGACCGCATCCTCATCGGCGGCGCCATGGCGTACACGCTGTTGAAGGCCAAGGGCGCCGAGGTGGGCAAGAGCCTGGTCGAGGCCGACCAGGTCGACGCGATGAAGGAGCTGCTCGCGAAGGCGGGCGACAAGATCCTGCTGCCCGTCGACCACGTGGTCACCGACGACTTCGAGAACGGCGCCCCCGCCACGACCTCGGGCGTCGACATCGCCGCCGACCGGCTGGGCATGGACGTGGGACCGAAGACCGCCGGCCTGTTCGCGGACGAGATCGCCCGGGCGGGCACCGTGGTCTGGAACGGCCCCATGGGCGTGTTCGAGAAGCCCGCCTACGCGGCTGGCACGCGCGCGGTCGCCGAGGCGGTCGCGGCCGCCACCGACAAGGGCGCGGTCAGCGTGATCGGCGGCGGCGACTCGGCCACCGCCATCGAGCAGATGGGCCTCGACAAGCGCGTCACGCACGTCTCGACGGGAGGCGGCGCGAGCCTCGAGTACCTCGAGGGCAAGGCCATGCCGCCCATCGAGACCCTCGACCAGGCCTGATCCCCGCGGTCCGGCAACGGCCATGACGCCGGCGCCCCTCCCTGACCGCGTGGGCTCATCGACCCCGGGCGGGCTTCGGCCCGGTGGCGATCCCCGCGGGCGCTGGGTGGCGCTCGGCCTGTTGGTCCTCCTGGCGTGGGGGCTGCGGGCGTTCGTGGTGGCTCCGGGGCCCTTCTACGAGAACTTCCACGGGTACGCGGTGCTCGGGCTCGACCCCCTGAGCGTGCCGGGCTATCCGAGCGTGACCTCGTCGTATGTCGCGTTGATGGGGGCGCTCAGCCTGCACGGCGACGGGATGATCGCGGCCAACCGGATCGGGTCGGCGCTGCTGGTCGTTCCGGTGACCCTGCTCGCGGTCGAGCTCCTCGGGGGGTGGCTGCCCGGCCTGCTGGCGGGCGCCGTCGTGGCGGTGCACCCGCTGCTCGCGCGGTTGGGCGCGAGCGAGGACCCGCTCGCCTTCTACATGCTGACGCTGCTCTTCGGCGTCGTGCTGGGGCGTCGCGCGCTCGCCCGCGACAGCCTGACCGGCTTTGCGGGGGCCGCGGCGCTGGTCTCCGTGGCCGCCTTCGTGCGTGACGCCACCGTGATGGCCGGCCCGGTGTTCGCGGTGCTCACCTTCGGGCGCCTGCCTACGCGTCGGCGCCTGGTCTTCGTGGGCCTCGGCCTCGTGCCGTTCGCGGCCGGCGTGCTGCGCCTGGCCACCTTCGGTGCGCTGCTCCAGGGCGACGCCACGTCGTCGATCCCCACCTGGTCGGCCTGGCTGCTGACGGCCCTGCGTTGGGGCGCGATCGGGGGGCTCGAGGTCTTGCGCACGCCGTCTGCGTTCCCGATCCTCGCCCTGGGCGGGCTGGGTGTCCTCGCGTGGCGCCTGCCGCGCCCGGCGCTGCGGCTGGTGCTGGCGCTCGGATTGCTCCAGGGTCCGTTCGCGGTCGTGCTGGGTTCGGTCGCGTCGATGGTCTCGCCCTCGCGGCACCTGAGCCCGGCGGTGGTGCTGTGGGCCCTCCCGATCGGCTTCGCGCTGGCCGCCGTCACGCGGCTGGTCCGGGCGGGCCTGCCGAAGCGTGGAGCGGCGTGGACACCCGTGGTGGCGGTCGTGCTCCTCGGGGCCTCGATCTCCGACGCGCGGCCGCTCCTGACGCGCACGACGTACGTGGAGCAGGAGTACCAGGTGATGAAGGACTGCCTGCGGCAGCTGCCCGCCGAGGCGCGCTACCAGCGCATCGCCGAGGGGCCTGCCTCCCACGTCGCCAGCGAGCCGGCCTGGCTGCGCGCCGAGCGGCCGCTGTGGAAGCCGCTGGATGAGCGCGTGCTCTTCGACGATCGCTGGGCCGGCCGCCACGTACCGGCCGTGCTCCTCATCGACCACTCGTGTACCCTCGCGTCGATCGTGACCGCTGTGCCCGACTTCTCGGCGGCCACCGACGACACGCCGTGGGGCCTCATGGTTCCCGCGTGCGCCGAGGCGTTCCGGGCGCGGGAGTGGCAGACGGTCGTGCGCGTCGACCTGCCCTTCGACGACACGCAGGTCGGCGACGCGGTCGGGATCCCGGTGGGCTGCCTGATCGAGGCGTCGGAGGTTGCTCCCTGAGTCGAGGAACGCGCCGGGTGCTCCGGTGCGTTGAGATCGTCGGTCAGCTGGGGCGGGATCCGCGCCGGCGGCGGTTGTAGGCGGCCAACGGCAGCACCTCGGCGCGCTCGGGGATGAAGAGGGTGCGCACCAGCAGGCGCGCCAGCTCGGCGTCGTTGACCAGCGGGATGCCCAGGTCGGCCGCGGTGCGGCGGATGGTGTAGCCGTCGGTCAGGGTGGCCACGTCGGTCTCGCGCGTGGGCACGTTGATGACGCACTCGACGGCGCGGTCGCGGATGAGATCGACCACCGTGGGGCCCTTGCTCTCGGACACCTTGTGCACCAGCACCGACGGCACGCCGCGCTCGGCCAGGAAGCGGTGGGTGCCGCCGGTCGCGACCAGCTCGAACCCGGCCTGTACCAGCGCCTGCGCGCTCTCGAGGAACTTCAGCTTCTGCTCGTGGCCGCCGATGGAGAGCAACACGCGCTTCGCGGGGAAACGGAAGCCCACCGACCGCACCGCGTCGCGCCAGGCCTCCTCGAGCGAGTCGCCGAGGCACGCCGCCTCGCCCGTGGAGGTCATCTCGACGTACAGCACCGGGTCGGCGCCCTTCAGGCGGCTGAACGAGAACTGTGGCACCTTGACCGCCACGTGATCGAGGTCGAGCGTGCGGTACTCGCCGTGCACGTCGTCGCCCAGCATGGCGCGCGTGGCCACCTCGATGAAGTCGTAGCCCGTGGCCTTCGAGACGAAGGGGAACGACCGCGAGGCGCGCACGTTGCACTCGATGACCGAGATGACGTTGTCGCGCGCGAGCAGTTGCACGTTGAAGGGGCCGTGGATGCCGAGGGCGCGCACGATGGCCTTGGCCGCGCGCTTCGAGCGCCGGATGGTCTCCATCCAGGTGCGCTGCGGGGGCAGCACCACGGTGGCGTCGCCCGAGTGCACGCCCGACAGCTCGACGTGCTCGGAGATGGCGTAGAGCACCAGGTCGCCGTCCTGGGCCACGCCGTCGACCTCGATCTCCTTGGCGCCCACCAGGAACTTCGAGATGACCACCGGGCTGTCGCGCGACACCAGCGCGGCGCGCTCGAGGAACTGCTCGAGCGAGGCCGCGTTCTTCGCGATGTTCATGGCCGAGCCCGACAGCACGTAGGACGGGCGCACCAGCACCGGGTAGCCCACCTCGTCGGCGAAGGCGCGGGCCTCCTCGAGGGTGGTGAGCTCCTTCCACGCGGGCTGGGCCACGTCGATCTGGTCGAGCAGCTCGGCGAAGCGGTGGCGGTTCTCGGCGCGATCGATGCCGTCGGCCGACGTGCCGAGCAGGCGCACGCCGGCGTCGGCCAGGTGGCGGGCCAGCGTGTTCGGGATCTGTCCGCCCACGCTGACGATGACGCCGAGCGGGCGCTCGTGGTCGACCAGGTCGAGCACGCGCTCGAGGGTGAGCTCTTCGAAGTACAGCCGGTCGGCCACGTCGAAGTCGGTCGAGACCGTCTCGGGGTTGCAGTTGATCATGACGGTGCGGTGGCCCATCTTGCGCGCCGTGGTGCACGCGCCGACCGAGCACCAGTCGAACTCGACCGACGAGCCGATGCAGTAGGGGCCGCTGCCGAGCACGATGACCGGGCGCCCGCGCTCCTCGTGGCCCACCTCGGGCTCGGAGCCGCCGTACGTGACGTACAGGTAGTTGGTCGAGGCCGGGAACTCGCCCGCCAGCGTGTCGATGCGTCGCACGCGCGGGACCACGCCCACCTCGAGGCGGCGGGCGCGCACGTCGGCCTCGTGGCCCCCGTAGGCGCGCGCGATGGCGCGGTCGGACAACCCCAGGCGCTTCGCGGCCAGCAGGTCGTCGGCGCCGAGCGGGGTGCCGCGTTTCCAGGCCAGCTCGGCCTCGGCCCGGACCAGGCCGGCGATGCGGTCGAGGAACCAGGGATCGATGCGGCTGATGGCGTGCAGGTCGGCTACGCCGGAGCCCGCGGCGAAGGCCTGGGCCAGCGCGAACAGGCGCCGGTCGGTGGGGCGGGCGATCTCGTCGAGTGCGTCCTCGACGCGGGCGCGCGGGTCGGTGACGCCGTCGAAGCCGAGGCCGAGGGAGCGCACGGCCTTCTGCAGGGCCTCTTCGAACGTGGCGCCGATGCCCATGGACTCGCCCACGCTCTTCATCTCGGAGCCGATGCGGCGCGAGGCGGCGCGGAACTTGTGCAGGTCCCAGCGCGGCGCCTTGACGACCACGTAGTCGAGGGCGGGCTCGAAGAAGCAGCCGGTGACGCCCGTGACCGCGTTCTTCAAATCGGCCAGGCCGTGGCCCAGGGCCAGCTTGGTGGCCACCCAGGCCAGCGGGTAGCCCGTGGCCTTCGAGGCCAGCGCCGACGAGCGCGACAGGCGGGCGTTCATCTCGATGACGCGGTACTCGGCGCCGTCGGGGCGGAGCGCGAACTGCACGTTGCACTCGCCCACGATGCCGATGGCCTCGACGACGCGCAGGCTGACGGAGCGCAGGCGGTGGTACTCGTCGTTGGTCAACGTCTGCGAGGGCGCCACCACGATGCTCTCGCCCGTGTGGATGCCCATGGGGTCGAGGTTCTCCATGTTGCACACCGTCACGGCGTTGCCGTGGCGATCGCGCACCACCTCGTACTCGACCTCCTTCCACCCCGCCAGGCACTCCTCGATGAGCACCTGGGGCGTGTGAGCCAGCGCCTGGGCCACGCGCTCGGTCAGCTCGACCTCGTCGGACACGATGCCCGAGGCCAGGCCGCCCAGGCTGAAGCCGGCGCGCACCATGGCGGGCAGGCCGATCTCGCGCGCGGCCTCGAGGGCCTCGTCGAGCGAGGCGGCGGTGCGGCTGCGGGCCACGTCGACCCCGATGGCACGCATGCGCGCGGCGAAGCGCTGGCGGTCCTCGGTCTCGTCGATGGCGTCGGTGGGCGTGCCGAGCACCGTGACGCCGTACTTCTCGAACACGCCCGTGCGGGCCAGCTCGAGGCCCACGTTCAGCCCGGTCTGGCCGCCCACGTTCAAGAGCACGCCGTCGGGGCGCTCGCGGGCGATGACGCGCTCGACCACGTCGGCCTCGACCGGCAGCAGGTAGACCTGGTCGGCCAGCCCCGGCGTGGTCTGGATGGTGGCGATGTTCGGGTTCACGAGGATGGACCGGATGCCCTCCTCTTTCAACGCCTTGATGGCCTGGCTGCCCGAGTAGTCGAACTCGCCCGCCTGGCCGATGCGGAGCGCGCCGGAGCCGAGGATGAGGACCGAGGTCGGCTTCATCGGCTGCCTCCGAGCTGGGCGACGAAACGATCGAAGAGGTTGGCGCTGTCGAGGGGTCCGGGCCGCGCCTCGGGGTGGAACTGGACGGCCGAGTAAGGCCGGCGACGGTGGCGGATGCCCTCGACCGAGCCGTCGTTGGCGTTCGTGAACCACACCTCCCAGTCGTCGGGCAGGGTGGCGGGGTCGATGGCGTAGCCGTGGTTCTGGCTGGTGAGCACGCAGCGCGGTGTTCCCGACTCGCGGCAGGGCTGGTTCTGGCCGCGGTGGCCGTAGCGCAGCTTGAACGTGCGGGCGCCGGAGGCCAGGGCCAGCAGCTGGGCGCCCAGGCAGATGCCGAAGACCGGCTTGCCAAGCGCGAGCGCGCGGCGGAGCACCGCGATGGTGGCGCGGCACTGCTCGGGGTTGCCCGGGCCGTTCGAGATCAGGAGGCCGTCCCAGGCCTCGCCGGTGTAGTCGTGATCGTGGGGCACCTGCAGGACCTCGACGCCGCGCTCGACCAGCGCGCGCACGATGGAGCGCTTGGCGCCGCAGTCGACCAGTACGACGCGCAGGCGGCCGCTGCCGTGGAGCTCGGGCTCGCGCGTCGACACCTCGGCCACCACGTCGGCGCGGTTCGGGTCCTGCATGGGCACGTCGACCGAGGCGGTGCCCTCGGGGAGCAGCCGGCCGAGCAGCGTGCCGCGCTCGCGCAGCCGTAACGTGAGGGCGCGCGTGTCGATGCCCTGGATGCCGGGGATGCCCTCGCCGTGCAGCCAGGCGTCGAGCGAGCGCGGATGCCCGGCGTGGGAGGTGTCGCCGCTGAGGGTGGAGACCACGAGGCCGGCGGCCTGGATGCGCCCGGACTCGAACACGTCGGCGCCCGCGGCCGGGACCCCGTAGTTGCCGATCAGCGGGAAGGTGCAGACCAGGATCTGGCCGCGGAACGACGGGTCGGTCAGGCTCTCGGGGTAGCCCACCATGCCGGTGGTGAAGACGACCTCGCCGGCGGCGGGGGCGGCGCGACCGAAGGCGACCCCGGTGTACCGGGTCCCGTCCTCGAGCTCGAGGGTCATGCGGCGGAAGGCCTCAGGCATTCAGAGCCTCCGTCGGGGCGAGTTTCGCGAAGAGGGTACGGATCGGCCCCCCGACCGACAAGCGAAAAGGTGGGCCCGAGGTCGGGCGGTGGCCCCGGGCGGCTCTACGAGCGCTCGGCGTTTGACAACGAGCCGACGGCTGCCCTACAGTCGCGCACAAGAGTCCAAGCGGGCGCGGCGTGCCATGCAGATCCAGGTCTTCTCTGGCGGTCCCTTCTTCGTGAACAGCTACGTGCTCTACAACGATCGCGGGGGCGAGGGCGTCATCGTCGACCCCGGGCTCGAGCTCACGAAGATCAAGAGCTTCATCGGCGGCCGCAAGATCCGCATCCACTCCATCCTGCTGACGCACGGGCACGTCGACCACGTGATGTCGTTGAACGAGGCGCAAGAGACCACCGGCGCGCGCATCTGCATGCACGAGGCCGACCAGTCGCTCTACGACGGCGCCGCCGAGATGGCGCGCTACTTCGGCATCCTGACCATGGAGCCCCTGAAGCCGGTCGACTGGTACCTGAGCGAAGGCGACGACGTCATCATCGGCGAGGAGCGCCTGCAGGTCATCGCCACCCCGGGACACAGCCCGGGGGGGTTGTGCTTCCGCTACGAGGACGAGTTCGTCCTGACGGGCGACACGCTCTTCAACGACGGCATCGGTCGCACCGACCTTCCGGGTGGTTCCTACGACCAGATCCTCACGTCCATCCAGACGCGCCTGCTCACGTTGCCGCCCCAGATGGTGGTGTACCCGGGCCACGGCCCGTCGTCGACCATCGGCTTCGAGGCGGCCAACAACCCCTTCCTGGGGGGATGACGTGGGAGGCGAAGGTTTCGCGCGACTCTTCCTCGAGCCCGTCGCGACCGACAACGACCTGTTCGCCCTGGCGCTCTACCGCATCACGCGCGAGGGGCTCGTTCGGCTGGCCACGGTGGGCGAGGGCGGCGGCGGCGCGGCCGAGCGCCTGCCCCTCGTGGGCTTCCCGGCGGGGCTGGCCGCGCGCAAGGGCGAGCGGCGCCTGGCCAACGAGATCGAGGCGTCCGACGCCGCCGTGGTCGGCGGGGTCGCCGAACTGGTCGAGCCCATCCTGTTCGAGGGGCTGCCGGTCGGTGCGCTGGTGGCGGCCTCGAACGAACCGCACGGCATCAGCGACTGGGCGGTGCAGATGACGGCCCTGCTCGCGGCGCGCCTGGCACCGGTGCTGGCGTGGCCCGACGAGGCCGCGGCGCTGGCCGCCAGCGAAGCGGTCGATGCGTTGGCCGAGCGCTTCGCCGGCCGCTTCGACTGGACCGGCGTGTACGCGCGCGCCGACGCGGCGTGGCTGCAGCTGGTCGCCTTCGTGGGCGAGCCCACCGTCCACGTGCGCATCCCCGTCGAGACCGGCCTCTGCGGCGCGGCCGTGCGCGAGAACGCCGTGCAGAACGTGGCCGACGTGCGCTCCGATCCGCGCTACCTGGCGTGTTCGCTGCGCACGCGCTCCGAGCTGGTCGTGCCCGTGCGCGACGCGCAGGGCGCTGCCGTGGCCGAGATCGACATCGATAGTGATCGTCCGGGGAGGTTCACTCCCGACATCGTCGCCGCGGTCGAAGCCGCGGCGGCGGATCTAGCGGCCCACTTCGGGCGTTCGTAGGCTCCGCATGGTGTGAACGCGGGGATCGGGCGCTGGCAGCAGCTGCGCTCGAAGCCCGTCCAGCTCGTCGGGGCCGAGGCGGACGAGCTCCAGGTCGAACATCGCAGGCTGGCCGGCCCGCAGGGCGTGCGGCGACATGCCCGCGTAGAGGCGGTGGGGGAACTCGACGCGAGCGAGCGGAGCGCCCTTCGCGACGGCTTGCACGCTGGCGCAAAGCGGCTCGACACCCTCCGGCGCCAGGGTTCGATAGCAGGTCAGCTCGCGCAGGAAGAACATGGCGGCAGACGGGGGGCGTCCGGCCTGGAGCTCGGCGTCGAGGCCGCGGACCTCGACCCTGCGATGCGCGAGGCGCGCCAGGGCGTGCACGAAGGCGTGCGTGCGGTAGACGGCGTCGAGGCGGGGTGAGGGCACGTCGGAGTCGGCGCCCTCCTCGACGAAGGGGGGATCGGCGACCAGCACCAGGGCGCGCTCGGGCAGACGCGCGACGGCGTCGCGCACGAACACGAACTCGCGCTGGCTGTCGTGCCACACGTTGGTCATGACGTCGAGGTGCGTGATGGCGGGCAACGCGGCGACCGCGACGAGGCTCCAGTCGACCACCGTGCGTCGGACGGGCAGGCGCTCGAGTCGCGCTGCCAGGCGCGCCAGGCCCACACCCGCGATCGCCGCGGCCACGCCCAGGCAAGGCACCTGGTAGCGCAGGCTCTGGAGGAGAGCCTCGCCCGATCGCGAGAACGTGAGCGCGACGACCAGCACGACGCCGGTAAAGACCAGCGCCGCGAGCGTACCGAGAGAGCGCGCCGGGCCCGGCGCGGGGCGGACGGCGGAGAGCAGCGCCAGCACGGAGGCCACGACCAGCGTGCCCGGGAACCAGCGCTCGTCGAGCAGGAACAGCCGGGCCGAGGCGGCGCCGGGCTCGGCGAGCGAGCGCAGCGTGCCGAGCCACCACTGCGCCGGCACGAGCGGCAGGTGGGCGTCGTGGATCCGCAGGGGATCGGCCGCGGCGTGGAGCGCCAGCATCACCGCCACCCCCACCGCCAGGGCGAAGGCCAACCCGTCGCGACCTCGCCGGGGTATCCGTTCGACGCCGCGCGCCAGCACCGGCCACAGGGCCGCGGCCAGCGCCAGGCCTCCGAGCAGCAGCCCCACCAGCGGCGCGCCCTGGCGGGGCCGCGTCGAGACGCCCGCTGCGTAGTAGGGGACGGCGGCGGCGAGGTAGGGCGCCGCCAGCAGCACGATCGCGCCGAGCGCCAGCCACCCCGGTAACCGCGGGCGAGCCGACGTGAACCCCCGGGCCCACGCGAAGACCGCCACCTGTCCAGCGACCAGCGCCCCGGCCTCGACGACGCCCTCGGGTCGGCACTGCACGAAGAGCACCGTCGCCAGCGCCGACGAGGCCAGGTCGCAGGTTCGTCGGCGCTCGGCCCAGGCCAGCACCCGTGCGAGGGCCGTGGTGGCGAAGACGGCCGCGGGCATCTCGAGGCTGACACCGTTCGAATACCACACGGCCAGCGGCAGCGTGGCCGCGGCGACGCCCGCTGGCAGGGCGGCGCGACCGGTGGCGTCGAGGGACGAGGCCAGCTGGTACGCCGCCACGGCGAGCCCGGCGCCGAACAGCGCGTTCGCGACGAACGCCACGTCGAGCGAGGCGCCGACGAGGTCGAAGAGCGACGCCAGCAGCATGGGCACGAAGGGCGGGAGGTCGCCGGGGCTCCACCGCCAGGTGCCGTCGAGCCACGCGAGCGCCACGTCGACGGGGCCGAGGTCGGCCTGGGCCGCCACCATGGTCAGCCGGGGAGCCACGAGCCAGCGCACCAGGAAGGCCGCGACGGCGAGCGCCGCCAGCAGGAGCGCGCGACGGGGTGTGGCGCGAAGGCTGCGCAGGGCGGCGGCGCCAGCTAGCGCCAGCCACGCCAGGAAGGCGAGGGCGACCGCCGTCGGGACGAAGCGCGCGTCGTCGGAGGGCGCCACCAGGTTCCGCATCTCGTCCGCGATCGCGCCTGCGAGCGTCGAATCGGCGGGCGCGCCGGTGCAGGTCCCGTCCGCGAGGGTGGGCGCCAGCGCGTCGACCACGCGGCGCAGGCGGGCCGGCCAGTCCGGGCCGACGCCGGGCCGCACGACGGTGCTCGAGAGGAGCTGGGCGGGGAGGGCGGTCGTGGCGCGCGCGAGCCAGAGCACCGCCGCCGGGCCCTCGTCGTCGTCGAATCGCAGGAAGACCCCGGCCGGCGCGTCGCTCCAGGTGGGCTCGGGCAAGCCCTGCTCGCGGGCCAGCCGATGTGCCGGCTCGTCCGGACAGGACGACGCGCCGGCCCGCGCGGTCAACGGGACCAGGAGGGCCAGGGCCAGGATCAGGGCGCGGGGCATGCGCGCTCCGGGCGTTCAGGGTTCGACGTATCTTGCCACGCTGGCGGCGCGGCCGTCCACGGAACTCGCCTGGGCCCCGATGGCGCCGTGCCGGGTCTCCTCGACCGCGCGGGCGAGATTCGTAGGCGCCGGGGGTTGTCGCCCGGCCAACGGGACCTACCATGTTCCCGTTGGCCGGACGTGAGGAATTCGAGATGGTCGAGCTCGCGATCGCGTCGTGTCCCCAGTGCGGGACGCGCAACAGATTCGACGCCGCCCGGGACGATCTGCGCGCCGTCTGCGGCCGCTGCGGGACCCACCTGGCCGGCGCGTCCGCCGTGCCCTTCGACGTGACCGACGCCACGTTCGACGCGAAGGTCGTGAACGTCCCGGGCCCCGTGCTGGTCGACGCGTGGGCGCCCTGGTGCGGGCCGTGTCGCAAGCTCGCCCCGGTCCTCGATCGAGTCGCCGCCGAGAAGGCGGGCCGGCTCCAGGTGGCCAAGCTGAACACCGACACCAACCCGGTCACGGCGGCGCGCTACGGCATCCGCAGCATCCCCACGCTGCTGCTCATCCGTGACGGACGGCGGGTCGACGTGGCCGTGGGGGCCCTCTCGCAGGCTCAGCTGAACGATTGGCTGGCCGGGCACGGGATCGTGTAGCCGGAGACCTCCGGCGCGACTCGCGAGAAGCTACCCTACCTGCAGTGTGCTCCCCTCGATGGCGGCCAGCTGCGTGCCGTCGAACTCGAGATCGACGCGGCCCAGCCAGATGCCCGCGAAGCCGACCTGCTGGATCTGCGTGACCCCGCCGTCGGGGCGCTCGACCAGCTTGGGCTTCTTCAGCCAGCTGTGCGAGTGGCCCCCCAGGATGAGGTCGATGCCGTCGACGGTCTTGGCGAGCGAGACGTCGCCGGGGCTGTGGGCGTCGTCCTCGAGCCCCAGGTGCGACAGCGCCACGACCGCGTGCACGTTCTCCTGCTCGCGCAGCGCCTTGACGGCGGTGCGCGCAGAGTCGAACACGTCGCGAAATTCGGCGCCCTGGTGCAGGTTCGGCGCCACGAGCCCGTCGAAGGCCACGCTGAGCCCCAGGATGCCGAGGCGCACCGGCCCGAACGTCCTGACCGTCCACGGCTTCACGCGCGCGGCCAGCTCGGGATCGGTGTAGGCGTGGTTGGCGCACACGAACTGGAACCTGGCGTGCTCCATGGCCTTCTTGAGCGCGGCGGCCCCGGCGTCGAAGTCGTGGTTGCCGAGCGTGGCCAGATCGTAGCCCAGCCGCGACATGGCCTCGTACTCGGGGACACCGCCGAAGAAGTTGAAGTAGGGCGTACCCTGGAACACGTCGCCGGAGTCGGTGACCAGCACGTTGGCCTCGGCCTTGCGCACGCGGTCGATGAGGGTCTTGCGCCGCGCGACGCCCCCCAGCCCCTCGTAGCGGCCGCCGTCCTTCGGGAACGGGTCGAGGCGCGAGTGCGTGTCGTTGGTGTGCAGCAGCACGACCCTCGTGGTTTCGCCTGCCCCGAGCAGCGTCGAGGGGCCTGCCAGCAACCGGCGCGGAAGGACCGTGGCGGCGGTCAACGCGGCGCCCGTGGCGAGGAAGTCGCGGCGCTTCATCACTCGCCCCCCTTCTTCTCGAAGCGCGTGCGCCGATCGTACAGGGGCGTCAGCGTCTTGCGGGCCCGCACGGCGTCGACCAGCACCTCGCGCAGCACGAGCCCGGTGTCGACGGGGGAGGGGTCCTTCCCCAGCGCTGCCAGCTTGCCGCTGACGCGCTGCAGGTAGTCGGTGGTCACGACCACGTAGGTGGCGGCGGGGTCGACGGGCTTGTCGCCCACGCGCACGCTGATTGCCTTCTCGCCCTGCAAGACCAGCACCAGCCCGCTCTGGGGCACGCCGCCCTGGCCGGCGATCTGATCGGCCAGCTCGAGCAACTGGGCCCCGGTCAGCTTGACCAGCACCAGCCGGTTGTCGAAGGGCATCACCTCCATGACGGTGCGCAGCGTGACGGGGCCCTTGGGGATGCCCGCGCGCAGGCCGCCGTTGTTCGTGAGCGCCACGTCGGCGGGCCGTCCGAGCGAACCCGCGACCGCCTGGCGCATGACGTCGGTGACGAAGTTGCCGAGCGGCGACTCGGGGTTGCCCTTGTCGAGCTGCCCCGTGGCCTCGCCCAACACCTCGTTGACCTTGCGATCCATCTCGGTCCGCAGGGGCGCCAGGTAGGCCTCGACCTCGGGATCGGCGGGCACGTCGCGGCCGACGAGCTCGTGGCTGGGCTCGCCGACGGGACGCGCCCCGCGGGCCGCCAACGGTCCCGCGAGGGCCAGGAAGAGCACGATCGACAGCAGGCTGCGCACGGGTGACCTCGCGCGGACGGTGACGGACTGGATTCTAGACGAGGGCCCGCGTAAGATCCATGCTCCTCCGCCCACTCGCCGAAGGAGCGCGCATGAACGACGTCGGAACCCAGGAGCGCGTGGTGGTCCGGTTGCCCCAGCTCGACTGCGAGATGAAGGCGCCGCGGCGCATCACGCCCCTCGAGCTGCTCGAGCGCCTGCCGAAGCCCCTGGGGTTCCGGCCCGCGGCCGTGCTGCTCGACGGCCAGCTGCAGCACCTCACGGCGCGGTTGCACGTCGACGGCGTGCTCGAGTACCTGTCCGGCGAGACCCGCGAGGGCGGCCGCGTCTACCGTCGCAGCCTGGTCGTGCTGCTCACGGTGGCGGCGCGCACGCTCTTCCCGCAGGGTCGCCTCAAGGTGCAGCACAGCTTCGGCAAGGGCTTGTTCTGCACGGTCGACCTGAAGCGGACGCTGCGCAAGTCCGACGTCGAGGCGCTGCAGAACGAGATGCGGCGCCTGGTAGCCGAGGACCTGCCCATGGAGCGTGTGGTGGTGCCCCTGGCCGAGGCGCTCGACAAGCTGCGCGCCCAGGGCTCCGACTCCAAGATCTCGCTGCTCGAGAACAGCCAGCGCGAGGCCATCCCGCTGTGCCGCGTCCGCGACGTGTTCGAGCTGTGGCACGGCCCCTTCTTCCCGCGCACCAGCTGGATCCACGACTTCAACCTGCGCTACCACGAGCCGGGCTTCGTGCTTCACTACCCCTACTGGATGAACCCGGGGGTGCTGCCCCCCGAGAACGATCAGCCGAAGCTCTTCCGCGTGTTCCAGGAGTACGAGCGCTGGGGCCACATCCTCGGCCTCGAGACCGTGGGCGAGCTGAACCGTCGCATCATCGAGGGGCAGGGCGGCGAGGTCGTGCTGATCGCCGAGGCGCTCCACGAGAAGAAGATCGCCGAGGTGGCCGAGCAGGTGCGGGCGCGCTTCCCCCAGACGCGCGTCGTGCTCATCGCCGGGCCGTCGGCGTCGGGCAAGACCACGTTCTCGCGCCGGCTGTCGGTGCAGCTGCGGGTCGCCGGGCTGTCGCCCCAGGCCATCAGCCTCGACGACTACTTCGTCGATCGCGATCACACGCCGCGCGACGAGAACGGCGAGCTCGACTTCGAAGCGCTGCACGCCATCGACGTCCCGCTGTTCAACCTGCACCTGCTGGCCCTGCTGCAAGGTGAGGAGGTCGAGATCCCGCGCTTCGACTTCAAGACCGGCTCCCGGCGCGCCGACGGCCACCGCATGCGCCTGGGCCCGCAGGACCTCATCGTCATCGAGGGCATCCACGGGCTGAACGAGGGTCTGACCGAGCAGATCCCGGCGGCCATGAAGTTCCGCGTCTACTGCTCGGCGCTCACGCACCTGAACCTCGATCGCGAGACCAGCATGTCGACCACCGACACGCGCCTGCTGCGCCGACTGGTGCGCGATCGGCTGTTCCGCGGCTACTCGGCCGAGGAGACCCTCAGCCGCTGGCCCTCGGTCAACCGGGGCGAGTACCGCAACATCTTCCCGTTCCAGGAGGACGCCGACCTGATGTTCAACTCGGCGCTGGTCTACGAGCACGCGGCGCTGGCCGCCTACGCGCTGCCCACGCTCATGACGGTGCGCCCGGGCAGCCCCGTGTACGTCGAGGCGCGCCGGCTCGTGAACCTGCTCGGCTACTTCCTGGCCGTGCCGTCCGAGCGCATCCCGGCCACGTCGATCCTGCGCGAGTTTATCGGGGGGAGCAGCTTCCACAACTAGGGTGAATGCACGGGGCGGCCGCGCGTCTGACACGGCACGACCCTGAACGGAGGACGACCATGAGGACGATGCTCGTGGGGCTGGTTGCCCTGGCTCTTGGTGCTACGGCCGCGTCGGCTCAGGTGGGGGGCGCGCGCCGCCACGACCCGCCACCGTTGACGCAGACGGTCACCGTTTCGGGGGGAGGGCTCGACCCGGACACCGAGCGCGACATCGTCGAGGCGGTGCGCGACGCGCAGAAGGCCCTCCTGCGCCTGAGAGAGCTGCAGAACGCGCGCTGCGAGTCGGTCAAGGAGCGTGCCGACGCCGCGTCGGAGCTGATCGACGCCAAGCTCGAGCGCATCCTCCTGGCCGTCGACAAGGGCGCGCGCCGCCAGCCCGTCCAGGTGCAGGTGACCCCGCCCGAGCATCCCCGCCACCAGCACCCGGTGGTCGTGACCGAGACCGACGAGGTGCCGGAGGCCGTGGCCCCGGCGTTCCTGTTGCCCGAGGAGGTCGAACGCTTGTCGCAGGCCGTGGCCGCCGAGAGCTTCGCCGAAGACCAGCTGCGCGTGCTGCGCCTGGGCTTCACGGGCGTCCCCATCCAGGTGGCCGACGCCAAAGCGCTGCTCGCGCGCTTCAACTTCGGCGAGGACAAGCTGAAGGCCTTGCAGGTGATGGCACCCTACCTCTACGACCGCCAGAACGCCTTCCAGATCCTCGACGTGTTCACGTTCTCGGACGACAAGGCCGCCGCCCAGCGCATCCTGGCCCGCTGAGATTCTTCGCGCCGCTCCTCCGTTCCTTCCGATGGTCGTTCGGTTGGCCTTGACAGGGGCCGGTCGGATCCTTATGAATGTAATCCGACCGACCGTTCGGTCGTTATATTTCTTCCTACGGGGGCGACGTGACCGGCAAGCCCTGCGATCCCAAGAACCCCGGAACGCGCGAGCGCATCCTGGCGGCGGCGCGCGATTGCCTGGGGGAGCAGGGGGTGTGCGGCCTGACCATCGCCGGCGTGGCCCAGCGGGCGCGCGTGGCCGTGGGCACGGTCTACGCGCACTTCCCCGGCAAGCGCGTGTTGTTCCAGGCGGTGGGCGTGACCGAGCCCGACCCGTCCGGCCTGCGCGGGCGCGAGCGCAAGCTGCAGGTGCTGAAGGCCGCCCTGGGGGTCTTCCTCGATAAGGGCTACTCCGAGGCCACCATGGAAGACGTCGCCGAGCGCGCCGGCTTGTCGAAGGCCGCGCTCTACGAGTACGTCTCGGGCAAGGAGGAGCTCTTCGCGCTGGCCATCCGCAGCGGCATCGACGACGCCGAGATGGGCGCGTTCCCCTACGACGGCGACGGGATCTGGGTGGGGCCGGGCGAGGCCCCCCGGACGCCCGAGCAGTTCCTGCGGACCGTCGGACGCTGGTTCCTGTCGACCCAGCACGACAAGCACCGCGTGGCCTTCATGCGCATCGTGATCACCGAGGGCACGCGCAACCCCACCTTCGCCAAGCTGCACTTCGAGCACGTCGTGCTCGAGACCAACCGGCGCCTCTCGTCCGCGCTCATGCGCCTGGGCTGCGGCCCTGAGCCCGCCGTGCGCGACACCGTGCTGGCCTTCACCGGCCAGCTGTTCTCGTGGATCCTGGTCAACCGCCTGCTCGCGCGCACCGCGGGCTACGACGACGTGCCGTGGCTGGCCGACCCGCACGCCGACGAGGAGGCCGTGATCGAGCGCGTCGTGCAGCTCTTCCTGCACGGCGACCCGCTGCTGCGACCCGGCGCCCCTGTGGTCTCCGCCCCCGCCGAACCTCCTGACCGACGAGGTGCCCCATGACGATGACGACCTCCCTGCTGCTCGCGTGGATGACCCTGGTCGCCGCGACGCCCGGGCCCACGTTGACCCTCGACCAGGCGCTCGGCGAGGCCCGGCAGAAGAACCTCGATCTGCACGCGGCGCGCGCGAGGCTCGAGCAGGCGCACGAGATCTCGAGCAAGGTGTGGGCGGGCTACCTGCCTCAGATCGCGCTCGGGGCGTCGTACACGCGCAACCAGTACGCCGCGTCCATCGACATGCCCACGGGCTACTACATCCGCGACATGGGCAGCCCGGTCGCCGGAGGCCCCGCGTTCGATCCCACGAAGCCGATCGGCACCGACAACCCGCCCGGCGCGCCGAGCAACTACGTCATGATCCCCTCGGGGTTCGACGCGCTCGAGATCCAGAAGAAGGACCAGTTGGGCGCCCAGGTGAGCGTGACGCAGGCCCTGCTGGTGCCGGCGCTCTGGCCCGCCATCAAGAACGCCTACGTGGCCGAGGAGGTGGCCGATCTCGGCGTGGCCAACGCCGAGAACGAGATCCTGTTCGCGGTGGCCCAGCTGTACTACGGCGCCGCCGGGCTCAAGGAGGTCGTGGCGGTGCAGGAGCGCCTGCTCGAGAACGCGCGCACGCGCGAAAAGGACGCCAAGGTGCGCGTCGACGCGGGCACGGTGCCGTCCATCTTCCTGATCCGCGCGCAGATCGATCGCGCGCGCTCCGAGCAGGACCTGCTCAGGGCCCGGAACGCCTACGCCTCGGCGCGCGTGGCCCTGTCGACGCTGCTCGACCGCGACGCCGACTTCGACGTCGAGCGTCCCGCGGACCCCGAGAGCTCGTCGGCCGTCGACGCCACGACCATCGACGGGCGCCCCGATGTCAAGCTGGCGCGGCGCTCGCTCGACCTGGCCGAGAACAGCGACGACGCCGTGCTCTACAAGTACCTGCCGAACGTGGTCTTGCAGGGCCTGTGGCGCATCGCCAACACCAAGGGCTTCAGCGACTCGTACGATTACTGGGCCCTCACGCTGGGCCTGTCCTGGACGATCTGGGACGGCGGCAGCCGCGAGTCCGAGCAGCGCGAGGCCAGGGCCAAGGTGCGCGAAGCCGATCTGGTCCGCCAGGCCACCGAGCGCAAGGCCCGCGACGAGGTGACGCGCGCCCGGCTCGACCTCGAATCCGCGCGGGCGGCGCGCGTGAAGGCCGAGGAGCAGCGCCGCCTGGCACAAGAGAACATGCGGCTCGTGACCGTCAGCTACCAGAGCGGTACGGCCACGCAGGTCGAGCTGTCCGATGCCACCACCGCCCTGGCGGCGGCCGAGGTGGGCGCCGTGGCCGAGGCGCTGAACGCGCAACTGTCGGCGCTCCGGGTGCAGAAGGCCCTGGGCGCGTTCAACCCGTAACCCGCGAGCCCGATGGAGACCGACATGACCCGAACCGTCCTTCCCCTGCTGCTCCTGTCGCTCGTGGTCGCGTGCGCGAAGGCCGAAGCGCCCGCCGAGGCCGCGAAGCCGCTCCAGTTGCCGGCCGCCAGCCCGAAGGCGTCGACCGCGGCGACCGAGGCGTCGGCGCACGGCGCCCGCTGGTTCGAGGCGTCGGGCACGGCTTCGGCGGCGCGCACGTCGCGGCTGTCGACCAAGGCCGGCGGCATCCTCAAGTCGATCAAGGTGCGCGAGGGCGAGCGCGTGCAGGCCGACCAGGTGCTGTGCGAGCTCGATCCCACCGACATCGCGCTGCGCGTCGAGGCGTCGCAGGTGGCGGTGGCGCAGGCCGAGGAAGGCGTGCGGTCGGCCGAGTCGGACCTGAAGCGCGCCCAGTCGTTGTTCGACGGCGGGGCCGCGACGGACCAGGCGATCGAGAAGGCCAACCTGGGCGCGAAGATGGCCAGGCTGCAGCTGCGGGGCGCCCAGGTGGCCGTGCGCATGGCCCAGCAGGCGCTGGCCGACACGCAGCTGAAGGCGCCGTTCGCGGGCCTGGTGACCAAGGTGATGGCCGAGGAGGGCCAGATGATCACGACCATGCCCCCCGTGGTCGTGTTCGTGCTGGTCGACACCGAGACCATCGAGGTGCGCGTCCCCATCCCCGAGCGGCGCCTGGCGCAGGTGAAGCTCGGCCAGATCGTCGACGTGGCGCTGCCGGCCGTCGGGCTGGCGCGCCGGGGCCAGATCGATCGCCTGGCCGACGTGGTCGACCCCATGACACGCGCCGCCGAGGCCATCATCCGCCTCGACAACGCCGATCACGCCATCCCGGCCGGGCTCTTCGCCCAGGTCACGTTCCCGGGCCTCGCCACAGATCGCACCGAGGCCGCGCCGGCCGCGGTTCCCCCGGCGCCCGCGACGGAGGGCTAGCCGCATGGTCCTCTCCGACGTCTCCATCCGTCGCCCGGTCTTCACGATCATCCTGTCCGGACTGTTGATGCTCTTCGGGGTGCTGGCGTTCTCCAAGCTGGGCGTCGACATGATGCCCAAGATCGACAGCCCCTACGTCACGATCCAGGTCGTTTACCGCGGCGCTGACCCCGACGTGGTCGAGAACCGCGTCATCAAGCCGATCGAAGACGCCGTGTCGACCATCTCGGGCGTCAAGACCATCCGCGCCTCGGCCGTCGAGAGCTTTGGCATGGTCATCATCGAGTTCGAGATGAACGTCCCGGTCGACCGGGCCGCCCAGGACGTGCGCGACAAGCTGGCGCGCGTCCAGAAGGACCTGCCCGCCGACGCCGACCTGCCCATCATCGAGAAGCTCGAGATCGGCTCGGCGCCGGTCGTGTCGCTGGCCCTGAAGGGCCCTGCGACGGCCAGCGTGGCCGACGTCACGTACTTCGCCGAGCAGAAGCTGCGGCCGCAGCTGCAGCGCTTCAACGGCGTGGGCGTGGTCGACCTGCTCGGCAAGCAGACGCGTGAGATCCACGTGGTGGCCGACCCCGACAAGCTGCGCGCCTACAACCTGACGCTGTCCGACGTGGCGCAGCTGGTGCCCCTCGGCAACATGGACGTGCCCGGCGGGCGCATCACCGCCGGCGAGAACGAGCTGCTGGTCAAGACGCACGGCGAGGCCACCACGGTCGACGATCTCGCCAACCTGGTGCTGGCCAGCCCGGGCGGCTCCCCCATCCGGCTGCGCGACGTGGCCGTGGTCGAGGATTCGGTCGAGGAGGCCCGCACGCTGGCGGCCTTCGACGGCGAGCGCGCGCTGACCCTCTACGTTCGCAAGCAGTCCGATGCCAACACCGTGGCGGTAGCCGAGCGCGTGGTCACCGCGCTGAAGAGCGGCGAGATCCAGTTGCCCGAAGGGTACTCGCTCGAGGTCGTGCAGAACGCGTCGGTGTTCACGCGGCGCGCCATCGACTCGGTCATCGACGACCTGATCCTGGGCGCCATCATGGCCGTGCTGGTCATCCTGCTCTTCCTCAGAAACCTGCGCGCCACGTTCATCGCGTCCCTGGCGCTGCCGACCTCGGTCATCGCCACCTTCGGCGTGATCCAGGCGCTCGACTTCACCATGAACAACCTGACCATGCTGGCGCTGTCGCTCTCGATCGGCATGCTGATCGACGACGCCATCGTGGTGCTCGAGAACATCCACCGGCACCTCGAGATGGGCAAGACGCCGTTCCAGGCGGCGCACGAGGGCGTCGGGGAGATCGGCCTGGCGGTGCTCGCGACCACGTTGTCGATCGTGGCCGTGTTCGTGCCCGTGGCCTTCATGAAGGGCATCATCGGGCGCTTCTTCTACGAGTTCGGCGTCACCGTCGCGGTGGCCGTGCTGGTGTCGCTGTTCGTGTCGTTCACGCTGACGCCCATGGCCGCGGCCAAGCTGCTCGGCCACCACAAGGAGGGTCGCGTGGCGGCGGCGATCGGCCGCGCGCTCGACGTGCTCGACCGCGGCTATCGCAAGGCCGTCGGCTGGACGTTGCGGCACCGCCTGATCACGGTCGTGATCGGCGTGGCCTCGCTCGTCTTCGCCCTCAGCCTCGCCCGGCAGATCCCGTCGGAGTTCCGGCCCAAGGATGACAACGGCGAGCTCGACGTGCCGTTCTCCATGCCCGAGGGGACCAGCATCGCCGCCGCCTACGAGCGCGGCGAGGAGATCGCGCGCGTCGCGGCGGCCACGCTGCCCCGGGACGTACGGCACGTGCTCCTGACGATCGGCGCCGGCAGCACGGGCAAGGTCAACGAGGGCAACGTCTTCCTGAAGCTCACGGGCTCGAAGGAGCGCGATCGGGACCAGTGGGAGCTGGCCGCCGACCTGCGCCGCGCGTTCGCCAAGGCCTTCCCCGACGCCGACATGGGCGTCACCGACGCGGCCGTCGGCGGCTCGGCCTCGGCGGCCTTCATGTCGCGACCGCTGAACCTCGCGTTGCGGGGCGACGACTCCCACGAGCTGCGCCAGGCCGGGCTCGCGCTCATCGAGGCCCTGAAGATGGAGAAGGGCTACGTCGACCTGTCCATCTCCGACAAGGGCGCGCGCCCGCAGTTCGGCTTCGCGCTCGATCGCGACAAGATCGCGGCCGCCGGCCTGCAGCCCGCGCAAGTGGCCGGGGTCGTCCGGACCGCCATCAACGGCACCGAGGTGTCGCAGTTCCGGCAGGGCGCCGATCGCTACAAGGTGATCGTCCAGGCGCCCGAGCGCTACCGGCGCGACACGACGTCGGTGCTGTCCATGCCCCTGCGCGGCCCCATGGGGAACCTGGTCGACGTGGGCGAGCTGGTACGGCCGCTGCCCGAGGACGCGCCGGCCCAGATCGACCGCGAGGATCGCATCCGCCAGATCACGATCCTCGGCAGCCTCGAGGGCATCGCCCTGGGCCAGGCGCAGGAGCGCGCCGCCTCGATCGCGAAGGACGTGCTGCCGCCGTCGGTTCAGCTCACGTTCGGCGGCCAGGGCAAGGTCATGAAGGAGTCGTTCGGCTACCTGACCGAGGCCCTGCTCCTCGCCATCATCCTGATCTACATGGTGCTCGCGGCGCAGTTCGAGAGCTTCCTGCACCCGCTGACCATCATGGTGTCGCTGCCGCTGTCGCTGATCGGCGCGCTCGGCCTGCTCTACCTCAGCGGGCTCACCATGAGCATCATGACCTTCATCGGCATCATCATGCTGATGGGCCTGGTCACGAAGAACGCCATCCTGCTGGTCGATCGCGCCAACGCGCTGCGCGAGAGCGGCGCCTCGGTCTTCGAGGCCATGGTCGAGGCCGGGGCCACGCGCCTGCGTCCCATCCTCATGACCACCGCCGCCATGATCTTCGGCATGTTCCCGGTGGTGCTCGCGCTCGGCGAGGGCTCCGAGGGCCGCGTGCCCATGGGCGTGGTCGTCATCGGCGGCCTGCTGGCCTCGACCCTGCTCACGCTGCTGGTCGTCCCGGCGGTCTACTCCGCGTTCGAGTCCGGACGAGCCCTCCTGAAGAGGCTTTTCGGCCGCACCGCTTCGGCGTAGGGTAGCCGCGCGTCCTCTTCTTCCCGGGGTCTCTCATGGATTCGACGACGGCGTCCGACTTTCCCAAGGCCACGTCGGGCAAGCCGGGCGGCCTGCTCGGCGGGCTGCGCGTGCTCGAGCTCGGCGAGCAGCTGGCGGTGCCGGTGCTCGGCCTGGTGCTGGTCGAGCAGGGGGCCGAGGTCGTTCGCGTGATCGACACGGCGCGGCCGGCGCAGGATCCCGTGCTCGCGGCGGTCCTGGCGTGCGGCAAGCGCGAGGCGTCGCTGGACCTGGGCACGCCTGAAGGTCGCGGCATGCTGGCGCGCCTGGCCGCGTCGGCCGACGTCGTGCTCTGCGATCGCGGCGCCGTCGAGCTCGCGGAGCTCGGCCTCGATTGGGAGGCCCTGCGGGCCGGGCCGAACCCTGGCCTGGTGTCGTGCTCGATCCCCGCGTTCGCCGCCGGGGACCCCCGCGCGGGCCTGCCCGTCCACGACGCGCTGGCGGGCGCCGCCGGCTGCCTGTACGAGCGCATGCTCGGCGCGCCGCGCTTCCACGATCTGCCCATCCCGTCCGTGCTCGCCGCGCTGTTCGCCGGCAGCGGCGTGGTGGGCGCCCTGGTCGCGCGCCTGCGCACGGGGCGCGGCCAGCACGTCGAGAGCACGCTCTTCGGGTCGGCGTTGTTCGCGCAGATCCTCGGCGTGTTCATGAAGACCGGCGTCCCCCGCGGCTTCGTACCCCTGAAGCTGGTGGCCACCCCCTTCATGCGCGCCTGGCGCTGCAAGGACGGGCGCTACGCCTACCTGCACATCACGCTGCCCGCGCACAACGCGCGCATGCTCGACGTGCTCGACCAGCAGGGGCTCGGGCAGCACGCCCGTGCCCTGCGCGGCGTGCTCTCGGCCGACACCGTCCGCGACCCCAGCCAGGTGGGCTCCATCGGCGAGGCCAAGCGCATCATCCAGGTGCTCCAGCGCATCTTCCTCGAGCGCACGGCCGACGAGTGGGAGGCCAGCCTCGGCCAGGAGCTGTGCTGCATCAAGGTGCGCACGATCGACGAGTGGCTGACCGACTCGCTCGAAGCCGGGATGTCCGACGCCGCGAAGGTCGACGATCCCGTGTTCGGGCCGCTGCTCACCGCCGGCCCCGGCGTGGTGTGCCCCGAGCGGCCGGCCGTGGTGGGTCCCCGCGCCCCGGTGGCGGATCTCGAGGCGCTGGTGGCCGCGTGGCAGGCTGCCCCCAAGCCCGTCGCGGTCGTCCCCGCTGCCGGGATCCCCGCCGATCCGAAGCACCCGCTCGAGGGGCTGCGCGTGGCCGATCTGTCGCGCATCATCGCGGGCCCCTGCGCCGCGCGCATCCTGGCCGAGCTCGGCGCCGAGGTCACGTCGATCCAGAGCCCGGGCGCCCTCGACTGGCAGTTGTCGTTCCACCTGCTGTTCAACCCGGGCAAGCGCTCGGTGACCCTCGACCAGCAGAGCAACGAGGGCAAGGCTACCCTGCGGGCGCTCTTCGACGACCTGAAGCCCGACGTGGTCCTGCAGAACTACCGCCACCTCGACGTGGCGCGCTCCATCGGCGTGGGCCCCGAGGCTCTGCGCGAGCGCTTCCCCGGCCTCGTGTACGCGCACCTCAACGCCTACGGCGACGTGGGCAGGTGGCAGGAGCGCCCCGGCTTCGAGCAGGTGGTGCAGGCGGTCTCGGGCATCCAGGTGTCGTACGGCACCAACGGCGTCCCGCGGTTGTTGCCCACCCCGGTCATCGACATCGGCTCCGGGCTGGCGGGCGCCCTGGCGGCCATGCTGGGGCTCTACCACCGCGAGCGCACGGGGCAGGGCGTGTTCGTGACCACGCACCTCACCTGGGTGGCGGTGCTCCTGCAGGTCCTGAAGGTGGCCGACGTGCAGCGCGCGGCGGTGCTGGAGCAGGCGCGGGTGAGAGGCCACTCCGTGACGGCGCCCGACCCCCGGCACGCGCGGCTCGCGGGCCTGCTGCGGACGCGCGACGGCTGGGTGGCGGCCATGGGACCGCGCGAGGAGATCCTCACCTGGCTGCACGCCGAACAGGCGCGCTTCGACCCCGAGGCACCGAACCCGTTGCCCGCCGCGCTGAAGGCCTTCCGCTGGAAGCGCCTGAACGACCTGCGCCACCGCCTGTACAAGATGGGGCTGTCCGATGACATCGTGCTCGAGCCCGTGCAGCCGGCGAGCAAGGTGGTCGAGGCGCTGGCGGAGCTCGATCTGGGCCCCATCCCGCCGGTCCAGCGGCGTCCCTACGCCGGGTGCCCCAAACCCCTGGCCTTCATCGCGAGCCCCATCCGCCTGAGCCGCACGCCGGCGGTTTACGTCGAGCCGCCCACCCTGCGCGGCGCCGCCACCCGCGAGGTGCTCGCGCGCCTGGGGCACGACCTGCCCGAAGGCGCGGGCACGTTGCCGTACCCCGCCGACAAGCCGCTGCTCATCTGGCTGGTCGGGTTGATCCGTTGGGGCCTGTTCGCATGGCGGACGGGCAGTATCTAGCAGCGCCTGGCGTCGAGCATCTCGCGCACCTTGTTCAGCAGATCGTACCCGGTCACGGGCTTCGCGAGAAACTCGACGCCTTCTCCAGAGCCGGGCTTTTCCTGCACGACGTCGGCCGCGTATCCGCTGACGAACAGGACCGGCAGGTCGGGCCGCGCGGCCTTGATGACGTCGCTCACGTCCTTGCCGCTGCGCTTGGGCATGATCACGTCGAGCACCACCAGGTCGATGGCGTCCGCGTGCTCGTTGTACAACGCCAGCGCGGCGTCTCCGTCCTCGGCGACGATCACGCGGTAGCCGGCGCGCTCGAACACGTGCCGGTTCAACGCGCGTACGTCCGGGTCGTCCTCGGCCAGCAGCAACGTCTCGGTGCCCCCCGACGGCCTGGCCGGCCGCGCGGGCTCGGCCTCGACGGCCGTGACCTCGACGAGCGGCAGCGTGACCTGGAACGTGGTCCCCGCGCCGTGCTCGCTGTGCACCGAGATGTTCCCGTCGTGCTGCTTCACGATCCCGTAGACGATGGACAGCCCGAGCCCCGTGCCCTTGCCGAGCTCCTTGGTCGTGAAGAAGGGCTCGAAGATCTTCTCGCGGTTCTCGGGGTCCAGCCCGGCGCCCGTGTCCGAGACCGTGATGGCGGCGCAAGGCTTCGCGGGGTCGCGAGCGGGCCCGTCGACCCCGGCATCGTCGACGCCCTGCGCCGAGGTCGAGATCGTGAGCCGACCGCCGTCGGGCATGGCGTCGCGGGCGTTCGTGGCCAGGTTCATGAGCACCTGCTCGAGCTGCCCCACGTCGGCCATGACGACCAGGGGCTGCGGGGCGACGCGCGTGACCAGCTCGACGTCTTCGCCGATCAGCCGCGTGAGCAGGGTCTCGATGCCGCGCACGACGTGGTTCACGTCGACGGGCCTCGGACGCAGGACCTGCCGCCGACTGAAGGCGAGCAGCCCCTTGGTGAGCCGGGCTCCACGCCGCGCTGACGCGAGGATGTGGTCGATCGCCTCGGCCTGTGGGTCGTCGGACGCCAGCGACGTCCGGGCGAGGTCGGCGTACCCCAGGATGGCCGACAGGATGTTGTTGAAGTCGTGGGCCACGCCCCCCGCCAGCGTTCCGATGGCCTCCATCTTGTGCACCTGCCGCAGCTGGGCCTCGAGCTTCAGCTTGTCGGTGATGTCGACCAGGGACACCACGACCTTCGAGAGCGACTGCTCGAACCCGGGGCACACCGAAAAGTAGACCGTCGCGTTCCGCGCCTCGCCGGCGAGCGTCTTCACGACCGCGTCGCCGACGATTCGGGTATCTCCCTGCCACAGGCAGACCAACTCCTGGCGAAACATCTCGAACGATTCTGGCGTGAACACGTTCGCCAGGCCCGCCAGCAGCTCGCCCTTGCTCGTGGCTCCGTGCATCGCGAGGGCCGCCTGGTTCACGTCCTGCACCCGGGCCAGCGCCGCGGCCTCGTGGACTGCCTGGGGGTGCGCTCGCAGCCAGGCTTCGAGGTCGACCACCCCGCGCGCCCGCAGCCCGTCGAGGAACGCCTTGACCGCCGAGAAGTCTTCCTCCCAGATGGGGACCGGCGAGCTCTCGAAGGCCAGGTGATAGCGACGCTCGCTCTCCTGCAGGTCGCGGTGGATCAGCAGCGTGGTCAAGGCGTCGGCGAGTCGGCGCCCGACCTCCTGGAACAGCCGCACCTCTTCGGCCGTCCAGATCCGCTCGCGGGAGCACTGGTGAATGCCGAACGCGTAAGGCTGGCCCACCTTGGGGTGCACCGCCGTGACCATCTGCGACCGGATGTGGAAGGCTTGCGCCATACCGACGGGCAACGGGTGCCGGGAGCCCGGCCCGAACGTCACCGGTCCGTCCGTCGCGCGAAGCGTCGCGAGCAGCGCCGAGATGTCGGGGACCACCGGCACGTCGAGCCCGACCGCTGACGTAGCGGCGTACGCGGGCCGACAGCGTTCCATCGGCACCCGGAAGGTCGGCGTGGCAGGGTCGCACGGGTAGACCAGCCACGCGCGGTCGCAGTCGAGGATGGCCAGCACCACGTCGAGCACGTCCCGCATGGTCTGTTCGAGGTCGTGGGTCCCCTGGATCGCGCGGTTCACGCGGTCCATGGCCTCGAAGAAGCGCAGGTGGGCCTTGCGCTCCTCTTCGACCGGATCGAGCGACCGGAGGCGGTCGACCTCGGCGGATCCCTGCGTGCTCTCGTCCATGACTCGAGTATAACGACCGCGGGGAATTCGCGGGTCAAGAACTTCTTGGAGGACCCCGAAGGCGCTACCCCTTCGGCGTGAACTTGGCCTGGAAGAAGCGCAGCGCGGGGGGCTCGAAGGTCATCTCGAGGCCCTTGATCGTCGAGCGGTGCTTGTAGAGCGCGATCACGCTCTCGGCCACCACGTCGAGGTGCGTCTGGGTGTAGACGCGGCGCGGCAGCGTGAGGCGCACCAGCTCGAGCTTGGGGCGGTTGTGGTCGCCGGTCTTCTTGTTGCGGCCGGCCGACACGATGCCGCGCTCCATGGCGCGCACGCCCGAGTCGATGTACAGCTCCGCGGCCAGCGCCTGGGCCGGGAACTCGTCCTGGCTCAGGTGGGGCAGGAAGGCCCGCGCGTCGAGGAAGACCGCGTGACCGCCCACGGGCAGCACGATAGGCACGCCGGCCGCCACCAACTGCTGGCCCAGGTAGCGCGCCTGGTCCAGGCGGTGCGCCAGGTAGTGCTCGTCCAGCGCCTCGTAGATGCCGCGCGCCACGGCCTCCATGTCGCGGCCGGCCATGCCGCCGTACGTGTGCAGGCCTTCGAACTGCACCACGAGCTCCTTGGCGTGCAGGAAGAAGTCGTCGTCGTTCATGGCCAGGAAGCCACCGATGTTCACCAGGTGGTCCTTCTTGGCCGACATCGTGCAGCCGTCCGAGAGCGAGCCGATCTCGCGCACGATCTCCTTGACGGTCTTCTGCTCGTAGCCCTTCTCGCGCATCTTGATGAACATGGCGTTCTCGTACACGCGCGTGGCGTCGAGCATGATGCGGATGCCGTGCTTCTGGCTGAAGGCCCGCACCTCGCGCATGTTGGCCATCGAGAAGGGCTGGCCGCCGGCCATGTTCACGGTGCCGGCCAGGCAGATGTACGGGACGCGCTCGGCGCCGACCTCGGCCACCAGCTTCTCGAGCTTCTTCAGGTCGATGTTGCCCTTGAAGGGGAACTCGCTGGCGGGGTTGTGGGCCTCGTCGATGATGACGTCGACGAAGGTGGCGCCGGCGCGCTCCTGGTGCAGGCGCGTGGTCGTGAAGTACATGTTGCCGGGGACGTAGTCGCCGGCCTTGATCAGGCACTGGCTCATGATGTGCTCGGCGCCGCGCCCCTGGTGGGTCGGCACCACGTGCTTCCAGCCGTAGACGTCGTGGATGGCGTCTTCGAGGTGGTAGAAGTTCACCGAGCCGGCGTACGCCTCGTCGCCGAGCATCATGCCCGCCCACTGGCGGTCGCTCATGGCGTTGGTGCCCGAGTCGGTCAGCAGATCGATGTACACGTCCTCGGAGCGCAGCAGGAACGTGTTGTAGCCGGCTTCCCGCATCGCGCGGGCGCGCTCGTCGCGCGTCATCATCTTGATCGTCTCGACGGACTTGATGCGGTAGGGCTCGGGCAGCATCGTGGGCATGATGGGTTCCCCCAGGTTCGTCGGGCGGAACCTAATCCCTGGCCTTGGCCCGGATCAACCGAAAACGTCGTCGAAACCGTTCGAGCGATCCTTGCGGTCCGCGCGGGCGCCCGCATCTTGTAAGGAACCCGCCGGATTGGCGTGCGCGGCGTCCACCCCCGATGCGGAGGCCTCCATGTGCGGCATCCTGGCCATCCTGGGCGTGCAGGGGCAAGCCGACACCCTGCGCCCCAAGGCCCTGTCCCTCGCCCGGCGCCTGCGCCACCGCGGCCCCGACTGGAGCGGCGTGCACGCCGACGACCGCGCCATCCTGGCCCACGAACGCCTGGCCATCGTGGACGTGGAGCACGGCGCGCAGCCCCTCGTGAACCCCTCCGGCGATCGCTTCCTGGCGGTGAACGGCGAGATCTACAACCACCGCGACCTGCGCGCGGGGCTGGCGGCGCCCTACGCCTTCACGACCGAGTCCGACTGCGAGGTCATCCTGGCGTTGTACGAGCAGGGCGTGCCGCCGCCCGACCTGCTGGAGCGCCTGTCGGGCATCTTCGCCTTCGTGCTGTGGGACGCGCGCACCGGCGACTGGTTGATCGCCCGCGACCCCATCGGCGTGTGCCCCCTGTACACCGGCCGCGACGAGCGCGGGCACCTGCTGGTGGCCTCCGAGATGAAGGCGCTGGTCGACACGTGCCGCACCCTCGACGACTTCCCGCCCGGGCACTACCTGACCGCGCGCATGGCCGAGCCGGCTCCCTACTATCGCCCCGCTTGGCGCGCCTACGACGCCGTGGCCGAGGGTCCCGACGACCCGGCGCTCTTGAAAGAGGCCCTGGAGGCCGCCGTGCGCCGCCAGTTGATGTGCGACGTGCCCTACGGCGTGCTGGTCTCGGGCGGGCTCGACTCGTCGCTCATCGCCGCGATCACCACGAAGTGGGCGCCCGACCGCGTCGAGGACGACCTGAAGAGCCCAGCGTGGTGGCCCCGGGTGCACTCGTTCTCCATCGGCCTCGACGGCTCGCCCGACCTGGCCGCGGCGAAGAAGGTGGCCGACGCGCTCGGCACGGTGCACCACGCCTTCCATTTCACGGTGCAGGAGGGCCTGGACGCGCTCAGCGATGTCATCTACCACATCGAGTCCTACGACGTGACCACCGTGCGCGCGTCGACGCCCATGTACCTGATGGCCCGGCGCATCAAGGCCATGGGCATCAAGATGGTGCTGTCCGGCGAGGGGGCCGACGAGGTCTTCGGCGGCTACCTGTACTTCCACAAGGCGCCGTCGGCGCGCGAGTTCCACGACGAGACCATCCGCAAGCTGGACCTCTTGTATCGCTACGACTGCCTGCGCGCCAACAAGAGCACGGCCGCCTGGGGCATCGAGGCGCGCGTGCCCTTCCTCGATCGCGAGTTCCTCGACGTGGCCATGCGCTTCAAGCCCGCGGCCAAGATGGCGGGTCCGGGCCGCATCGAGAAGACGCCGCTCCGCCAGGCCTTCGTGGGCGCGCTCCCCGACGAGATCCTGTGGCGGCAGAAGGAGCAGTTCTCGGACGGCGTCGGCTACGCCTGGATCGACACGCTGAAAGCCACCGCCGCGGCGCGCGTGACCGACAAGGAGTTGGCCGAGGCGCCCTGGCGGTTCCCCGTGAACCCGCCGGCCACCAAGGAGGCCTACCTGTATCGCGCCCTCTTCGAGCACCACTTCCCCGGCGACGCGGCCGCGCGTCTGGTGCCCTGGGGGCCGAGCGTCGCGTGCTCCACCCCCGCCGCGCTCGAGTGGGACGAGGCTTTCAAGAAGAACGCCGACCCCTCGGGGCGGGCCGTCGCAAGCGTGCACGTCGATCCGGTGAAGGACTAGCGGCCGAGGAAGGCGCCCGGCATCCCGTCGCTCCGTGCGGGTCGGTCTCGTCGGCCTTGACCCTGTGGTGCTCGCCCGGCATACTGGATTTGCACAGCACAAGCTCGAGAAACGTCCGTGCGCGGTTCGCGTGGCGCATGCACCGTTCGTTCTGGCCTTCCGACCGATTTAGTCGAAATCCGAGCCCATGTTACTGTATTTACTGATATAAACGTCGATATGGCGCTGCAGGCCAGCGGTCGAGAAAGCGAGGAGACTCGATGCGGTCGGTAGCACGAGACTACGGAGAGGCCATCGTCGACACCGATCGCGACCGCGCGCTCGCGGTGGTTCGGGCCGCCCTCGACCGGGGGTTCACGCCGGAGCAGGTGGTGTTCGAGATCGTCGTCCCGGCCATCGACCAGATGGCCTCGCTCGACTCCGAGCAGGGGGGGGCGGATCAGCCTGGCGCAGCACTTCATGGGCGCCCAGATCGCCGCGGAGGTGGTCGAGGAGATGGTGCCGCGGTTCCGAGAGGCCCCCGAGTGCTCGGGGCGGGTCGTGATTGGCACCGCCCGCGGTGATTTTCACGGGCTCGGCAAGCAGATCGTCGTCGGCTGCTTGAAGGCGCTGATGGTCGAGGTGACCGACCTGGGGTTGAACGTGGCCCCCGAGCGCTTCGTCGACGAGGCCGTGGCCCGGGGTGCGCAGGTCATCGGCGTGTCGGCCATGATGGTCCACACGGCGCAGGGGGAACAGGGCTGCCGCGGCGTGCGAGCGGTGCTGCGAGCGCGCGGGCTCGAAGCGTGCATCAAGATCGCCGTGGGCGGGGCCCCCTACCGCTTCTGCCCCGGGCTCTATCGGACCGTGGGGGCCGACGCCTGGGCCGAGAACGGGATCCTGGCGGGGCGCGTCATCACGAAGCTGATCCGGGAGGTGGCGGCGCGATGAACGGCATGGACCGATTGAGCGCGGCCTTGAACGGGGCTCCGGCCGACCGGATCCCGGTCTTCTGCAACCTGCTCGATCAGGGGGCGAGGGAGCTGGGTCTCTCGCTTCGCGAGTACTACAGCCGTGGGGAGCACGTCGCCGAGGCGCAGCTGAAGATGCGCGCGAAGTACGGCCACGACAACCTCTGGAGCCTGTTCTACGTCGGCAGGGAGGCCGAGTTGCTGGGCTGCCGGAAGATCATCTTCGCCGACAATGGGCCCCCCAACGTGGGCCACCTGATCCTGCGAACGCCGGGGGACATCGAGCGACTGGAGGTTCCGCCCGACGTGGCCTCCCACCCGGCCTTCGCCGAAGTCCGGAAGTGCCTTCGCATCCTCAGGGGAGAGGCGGGGGGAAAGAACCCGATCTGCGCCTACCTCACGGCCTCCCTGACCCTGCCGTCCCTGCTGATGGGGATGGAGCGATGGATGCAGCTGCTGTTGCAGGGGCCGTTCGACCTGCGCGACGAGCTGCTGGCCAAGTGCTCGGACTTCTTCCGCAAGGAGATCGAGGCCTACCGGGCGGCCGGCGCCGACGTCCTGGTGTACTCCAACCCGTTCGGCTCGACCGATTTCCTTCCGCCCAGGCTGGTTCGCGAGCTGGCGCTTCCCTGGATGGAACGGGACCTGGAGCCCGGAGGGACCGCGGGCGTGGTCTACTACTGCGGCACCGCACGCATGAACGACGGCATCCCCGACGTCATCGAGCGCTTGGGCATCCGGGTGTTCTACCTGAGCCCCCTGGACGACGTCGCGGAAGGGAAGCGGCAGGTCGCCGGTCGCGGCCTGACCTGTGGCGTGATCAACGACCTCCGGTTGACCGAGTGGTCGCGGGACGAGGTCAAGGCCGAGGTGCGCCGGGTGATCGAGGCGGGGCGGCCGGGGGGACGCTTCCTGTTCGGCACGGCGGTCATGCCGTACGGCATCCCCGAGGAGAACATCCGCGCGATGCTCGAGGCGGCCTTCCTGCTCGGAAGAACGGAGACAGCATGCCTGATGTGACGACCGCTCCGGGGAGCGAGCTCGCTCGCCTGGAAGAACGCGCGCAACGCCTGGCGCAGGACAAGTCGTACCTGCAGCTGATCATCAGCCTGATGAACAAGGTGGGCGCGGCCGAGGGGCTCGAGAACGTCGTCGCGGCCCTGCTCGGGAACATCCTCGACGTCATCGGCGGCACCAACATCGTGCTCACCTACTGCGCGGACGGCGCGCTCTACGTGGCCGATCTCATGAACGCCCACCGGAAGGTCGATCGCATCGACGACGACCTCGTGCGCCGCGTGTTCGAGTCCCGCGAGGCCGTGGAGGTCATCCATGACTTCCGGAACACGCGCATGCAGCCCCCGGTCTCGGGCAACGCCTACACGTGGGCCGTCCCCCTGGTGGCGGGCAAGGACCTGGTGGGCGTCCTGAAGCTCGAGGACCTGCACGTCGCGATGCGCGAGCTGTACCGTCACCTGCCGACGTTCTTCACCTACGTCGCGAGCGTGCTGCAGAACGAGATCCTGAATCGGACGCGCCTGGAGGAGGCCGCCGAGCAGACCAGGTTCCTCGAGACCTACCAGCGCATCATCGAGACGGCCACCGAGGGCGTGTGGGTGCTGGGCCCCGACGCGCTGACCGTGCTCGTCAACCCCCGCATGGCCGCCATGATCGGTCGTTCGCCCGACGAGATGATCGGTCGCCCGGTGACCGACTTCATGCCGGCCGAGGACGCGCCCGACCAGGAGCGGGTCCTCGAGAACCGCCGGCGCGGCATCTCCGAGACCTACGAGCGCCGCTTCGTCCACCCCGACGGGCACATCGTGTGGACCGTGGCGTCCGGCACGCCGTTCCTGGACGCCGACGGCCGGTTCCAGGGCTCCTTCGCGATGGTCACCGACGTCACGGATCGCAAGCGGGCCGAGGAGGAGCGCCAGGCCAACCTGCGGTTCTTCGAGGACCTCGACCGGGTGAATCGGGCCATGCAGGGCACGAACGACCTCGATCAGATGATGCGCGACGTCCTCGACGAGGTGCTCGCGATCTTCGACTGCGATCGCGCGTGGTTCGTGGTGCCGTGCGACCCGGAGGCCCCGTCGTTCCGGGTGCCCATGGAGCGCTTCCGCCCGGAGTATCCCGGCGCCCAGCAGCAGGGGCTCGAGGTCCCCATGTTCGCCGGGCTCGCGAACGTGTGCCGCAGCCTGTTGGCGTCCAGCTCGCCGGTCCGGTTCGGGGCGGGCGCGCCGCACGACGTGCCCGAGGAGCTGGCCGGGCAGTTCGGCGTGCGGTCGCAGCTGGCCGTCGCGCTCTACCCGAAGAAGAGGGGGGCGTACGCGTTCGGGCTGCACCAGTGCTCCCGGGCGCGAGTCTGGACCGACCAGGAGGAGCGCTTGCTCCAGGAGATCGGCCGGCGGCTCACCGACGCCCTGACCAGCCTGCTGGCGCACCGCGACCTGGCGCGGCTGAGTCGAGCGCAGCGCATGCTGAGCGATTCGAACCAGACGCTGCTCCACGCCACCGACGAGACGACGCTGTTGAACCAGGTCTGCCGGCAGGTGGTCGAGGAGGGGGGGTACCTGCTGGCGTGGGTGGGGTACGCCGAGCACGACGAGGCCAAGACCATCCGCCCCGTGGCCAGCTGGGGCTGCGAGGCGGGCTACCTGGAAACCGTCGGTCTCACGTGGGACGACTCCCCGCGGGGCCGCGGGCCGGGGGGGATCGCGATCCGGACCGGGGAGCCCGCCGCCGCGAGGAACATCGGCGACGACCCGGCCTTCGCCCCGTGGCGCGACGAGGCCCTGAAGCGCGGCTTCCGCTCGGTGCTGGCGCTGCCCCTCCGCGACGACGGGCGAACGTTCGGAGCGCTCGGGGTCTACTCGGCCGAGGCGCACGCGTTCGACGACCAGGAGGTCGCGGTCCTGCGCGAGCTGGCCGCCGACCTGGCGTTCGGGATCGTCACGCTCCGCACGCGTTCCGCGCGCGACCGGGCCGAGGCCGCGAAGGCCCTCCAGGCGCGCATCTCCTCGATGTTCCTATCGATCTCGGACGACGAGACCTTCGGCGAGGTGCTGAACGTCGTCCTGGAGGTCATGCAGAGCCCGCTGGGCGCGCTCGGGTACATCGACGAAGCGGGCGATCTCATCGTGCCCACGCTGACCCGGCAGGTGTGGGACAACTGCCAGATGCCGGACAAGTCCGTCGTCTTCGCCCGCGACGCCTGGGGCGACAGCACGTTCGGCCAGGCCATCCGCGAGAAGCGGCCCGTCGTCGCCAACGCGCCGACCGACCGGCTGCCCAAGGGCCACCTGCCGCTGCTCCGGCACGTCGCCCTGCCCGTCGTCTTCCGCGACGCCACCATCGGCCTCTTCCTGGTGGCCAACAAGGAGGTGGACTACGACGACCGGGACGTCGAGACGCTGGCCGACATCGCCCGGCACGTCGCGCCGATCCTGGCGGCCCGCTTGCAGCTGCTGCGCGACAACGAGGAGCTGCGGAAGCGGAACGACGAGCTGACGGCCCTGCGCACCATCGACCAGAGCATCACGGGCAGCCTGGACCTGCGGCTGATGCTGCGCGTCATCGTCGACCAGGCCATGACCCACCTGAAGGCCGACGCGGTCTCGGTGCTGCTCGTGAACCCCCACTCGCTCCTGCTCGAGTACGCCGCGGGCAAGGGCTTCCGGTCTCGGGCCTTCGAGCGGACGTGTCTGAAGATGGGCGAGGGACGAGCCGGCCGCGCGGCCCTCGAGCGGCGTCCCCTCGGCTCGGCCGACCTGCGCGTCGAGGACCCGGACGTCCCCCGCGACCGCCAGCCGTTCCGGACCGAGGGCTTCCTCGGCCACCACGTCGCGCCCCTGGTCGCCAAGGGGCGCGTCCTGGGGGTGCTCGAGGTCTTCCATCGCCAGCCCTTCCAGCCCCGACCGGAGTGGATGGGCTTCTACGAGGCCCTGGCCGACCAGACCGCCATCGCGATCGACAGCGCCACGGCCTTCAACGACCTGCAGCAGACGAACGTGGCCCTTCGGCTCAGCTACGACGCCACGATCGAGGGCTGGGCGCGGGCGCTCGACCTGCGGGACAAGGAGACCGAGGGGCACAGCCGACGCGTGACCGACCTGACCGTACGTGTCGCGCGGACCATGTTCTTCCCGCCGGAGGCGATCGTCCACGTGCAGCGGGGCGCGCTGCTGCACGACATCGGCAAGATGGGGATCCCGGACGCGATCCTCCTGAAGCCCGGGCCCCTGACCGACCACGAGTGGACGATCATGCGCCGGCACCCGCAGCTGGCCCTCGAGATGCTGCGGCCCATCGAGCACCTCCGCCCCGCGCTCGACATCCCGCTCTGCCACCACGAGAAATGGAACGGGACCGGCTATCCGCGCGGGCTGCGTGACGAGCAGATCCCGCTGGCGGCGCGCATCTTCGCGGTCGTCGACGTGTGGGACGCCCTGACCAACGACCGGCCCTACCGCAAGGCCTGGCCTCCCGACAAGGTGCTGGCGCACGTCCGCGAGCAGGCCGGCGAGCACTTCGATCCGCAGGTGGCCGAGGCGTTCCTCGAGACGATAGGCGACCGAGCGGGCACCGACGCGTGACCGTCGCGCCTCTTCGGTCGCTGGAATTGAGAAAAGGGCAGGCCCCGGGTACACTCCTTTCATCGATGGTGTCGCGAGGGTTCCGTGGCTGCGCTCGACATGCTCCACTTTCTGGCCGAGAAGGAACCCGCGCGGCGACGCTCGGCGTCGGCGCATCGTCGTCGACTGATGGCGGTCGTCCCGAAGCTCGCGGGTCTCTTGGCCGAGACGTTTGGGGCGCGCCGCGTCTGGCTCTTCGGCTCGCTGGTCACGGGCCTGGGTCACGCGCGCTCTGACATCGACCTCGCCGTCGAAGGGCTGGCTGCGACCGACTACTTCCGCGCCTTGGCCGATCTCGGCGACGCGGCGCCCTGCAAGGTCGACCTGGTTCGGCTCGAAGACATCGACCAAGGCTTTCGGGCGCGCATCGTCGAAGAAGGGGAGTTGCTGGTTGACCGGGCTTGATCGAGCGCGGAAGCGCCTGCAGACCCTGCTCGTCGAGGTGCGTGCGGATCGCGCGTCGCTCGACGTGCTGGCGGCCGACGTGCGCGAGGCCATCAGGACGGATGGGTGGGACTCCAACGAGCCTCTGCTGGCGTTGGTCGCTATAAGGTTGCACCACTACTACACGGCGGCCGAGAGCGTGTTCGAACGGTTCGCGAGGACGTTCGAGGGGTTGCCGAAGGCCGGTGACACGTGGCACCGGGAGCTCTTGCACGCCATGACCCAGGAAGTTCCGGGAGCGCGACCCGGCATCGTGGCGCCCTCGACTGCCGAGGGGCTGCGCGAACTGCTGGCGTTTCGCCATTTCTTCCGTCACGCGTACGCGGTCGACCTCGACGGCGTCAGGCTTCGACGGCTCGCCGAGGTTCTGGTCGTGACACACGACCGGCTGGCTGCAGACCTCGATGCCTTCGTTGCGACCTTGGAAGCCGTCCTGTAGCGCCGGAGCCAGGTCAGTCTCCGAACCGGTTCACGTACCCGTGGCAGTAGGGCTCTGTGCCCTTGTGGTCGTAGTAGTCCTGATGGTACGCCTCGGCGGGCCAGAACAGAGAGACGCGCGCTCGATCGAGCGGATGTGCCTACTGGCCCGCGGCTCCGCCAAACACCGCGTCGGTCGCAGCAACGACCCGGATCAATCGCTCGCACGCGGCCCGGCTGGCTTCGGCGGGATCGTCGCCCGCGCGTCGAAAGGCCGGGTAGCGCGGAACCACCGCATACGACTTGAGAAACGTGCAGTCTTCGCGCAGGTTCGCGAGGCCGGGAAGGAAAACGAGGACCGCGTCGAGGACCACGTCCAGGTCGTGGGTGCGCGGTGGCTCGACGCCGTTTGCCACCAGCAGGGCCTTCAAGCGCTTCTCTGTCGCCTGCTGGCAATGGAACCCGATGACCGCTTCGATGTGCGGTACGCTGTCGACCAGGGTCTCGGCCGCCAGCTCGTCTTCGCCGGCCTTGTCGAGCCACGACGCCACTTCGGCGTGCTCACGCGGCTTCATGGAGCACGCGCCCTTCACGCAACGCCGTGCGGACGATGCTGGAGCACCAGTCGGCCTGGGCCGCGACCTCGGCCGGCGTGAGTACGACCACGTCGACCGGGACGCCAAGATCCCGTAGCGCGCGGTTGGCGACGTAGGCGCGCTGCGCGGGCGGAAGGTCGGTGGCCCAGACCACCAGCAGATCGTAGTCGCTGTCGGCGACGGCGTCGTTGCGCGCACGCGAGCCGAACAATACGACCTTCTGCGGGCAGGGGTGCAGCGCGTCGACGAGTCGCCTCGAAAGGAGGTCGGCCGTCTGGTCGCTCGGGCTCATCGTTGCGGCCTCTCGAACGTGTTCGGGACTAAGTATACCGGATCGGGCGATGGGCGGTCCAATCGTCTTCCGATGCCCCTGGCCCCGCTCAGTCCCCGAACCGCTTGACCCGTGCATGGCAGTAGGGCAGGGTGCCCTTGTGCTCGTAGTAGTCCTGGTGGTAGGCCTCGGCGGGCCAGAACGGGTTCGACCGGGCGTCCTCGATGCGGGTCACCACCTGGTAGCCGCGGCGCTTCAGGGCCTGGATGAGCTTCTGGATGGTGGCGCGCTCGTCGGCGTTGTTCACGAAGACGACGGAGTGGTACTGCGGCCCGAGGTCGGGACCCTGGCCGTCGGCCTGGGTCGGGTCGTGGATCTCGAAGAAGCGCTTGGCGACCTCCTCGTACGAGACCTTGTCGGGGTCGTACGTGACCTTGACCGTCTCGACGTGGCCGGTGGCGTGGCTCGACACCTCCTCATACGAGGGGTTGGGCTCGGCGCCGCCCATGTAGCCGGACTCGGCCGAGACCACGCCGGGCAGCTTCTCCAGGTAGTATTCGACGCCCCAGAAGCAGCCGCCGGCGAAGTAGGCCACCGCCGGATCCTCGGCGTCGCCGGCCGGTGCGGTGGCGGGGTCCGAGGTCCCCTCGGGGACGAAGTCGAGCGCGATGGAGTTCACGCAGTGGCGCGTGTCCTTGCGGGTCAGGTGCTCGCCATGGAAGACGTGCCCGAGGTGGGCCCCGCAGGTCGCGCACACGATCTCGGTGCGGCGGCCGTCGCCGTCGGGCTGCTCGCGGATGGCGCCCGGGATGGCCTGGTCGAAGCTGGGCCAGCCGCAGCCGGCCTCGAACTTGGCGTCACTCTCGAACAGCGGCGCGCCGCAGCGCTTGCACGTGTAGGTGCCGGGCTCTTCGAACTTGTAGTACTTGCCCGTGAAGGGCAGCTCGGTGCCCTTCTGCTCGATGACGGCGGCCTCGGCCGGGGTCAGCTTCTTCCAGGACATGGATCCTCCGGGGTTCTGGGTGGGCTCTGCCTGGCAGGTGGCAGCCGCGAGCATCACCACGACGACGAAGAGGCCGCGCGCGCGGCGAAGGGTCGCGTTCTTCATGCCGTCAAGATGCGGGCCGGGGGCGCCTCGCGCAAGGGGGCGTCACAAGAGGTCGCGCTCCAGGATGCGGCGCAGGCCGCCGACGCCCAGGTTGCGACCCGAGAGGACGACCACCACGGGGCCCGCGAGGCGCGGCAGGCGACCGGACAGGCAGGCCGCGATCGTGACCGCGGCCGAGGGCTCGACCAGCAGGTGGTGCTCGCGCAGCGCCCAGACCACCGCGCGCAGGATCTCGTCTTCGGCGCAGAGGACGGTGTCGCGCACGCGGCGGCGCAGGATCTCGAAGTTGGCCGTGCCGACGCCGCCTTCGAGGCCGCCGGCCATGGTCTCGACGCCGGGCAGGCGCGTGACGGCCGAGCCGCGCTCGAGGGAGAGCGCGAAGGCCGGCGACTGGGCGTGCTGGCAGGCGATCAGGCGCACGTCGGGCTTCGCGGCCTCGAAAGCCACCACCATGCCGGCGCCCATGCCGCCGCCGCCCACGGGCAGGATCACGGTGGCGACCTCGGGCACGTCGGCCAGGATCTCGCGGGCCAGGGTGCCGCCGTTGCCGGCCATCACGGCCTCGTCCTCGAAGGCCGAGACGAAGGGCAGGTGGCGCAGGGCGGCGTCGGAGCGGGCCAGGGCCTCGGCCTCGTCGTAGCTGTTGGTGTCGGCCACCTCGACGTCGGCACCCAACGCGCGCATGCCGCGCACCTTCGACTCGTCGGCCGTGCGCGGCACCCACACGCGCACGGGCACGCCCAGTTCGCGGCCCGCCCAGGCCAGGGCCTTGCCGTGGTTGCCGGCCGAGCAGGCCACCACGCCGCCGGCGCGAACGTCGTCGGGCAGGCGCGACAGGCTGAAGAACGCGCCGCGCAGCTTGAACGAGCCGGTGACTTGCAGGCACTCGAGCTTCAAGAGCACGGGGACGCCGAGGGCGTCGGCGAGCGCCGGGGCTTCCTCGACCGGCGTGTGGCGGATGCGCGAGGCCAGGCTGCGGGCGGCCTCGTCGATGAGCGCGACGTCGAGCATGCGACACCCCGTCGACAAGCGAAGCGGTTTCGAGACAGAATACGCGCCGGACGGTAGGGAGGCAACGGTGGGGAAGCTGCGGGCGATGGGAGCGCTGGCGCTGGTCACGGTCCTTGCCGCGTGCGGGGGAGGGGGCGGGACGGGCGACGCCGTGGGCGGTACCGACGTGCGGGAGACGACGCTGCCGGACGTCGCGCTCGAGGAGCAGTCCGAGACCGATCTGGTCGTCGCGCCGCCCTTCGACCACTGCACGCCCGACGCGCCGCCCGACGCCGCGTGCTTCGCCGCGAAGCGTGCGCCAGGCTCCGACGCGATCGCGTTGGCCACGGCGATCGCCGCCCGCCAGATGGCCGCGAGCCCGGCCGACACGCTGCCCTGGAACTGGGAAGAGGCGGTGCTGCTCCAGGCGATGCTCGAGCTGCACGCCGTGACGGGCGATCCCGCGCTGGTGGCCTATGCGAGGGCGTGGATGGACCACCACATCGCCAAGGGCTACGTCATCGCCAAGAGCGACACCTGCGCGCCCACGGCGGTGGCCATCCGGCTGGCCGCGCTCACGGGTGAGCCGGCGTACCGCCAGGTTGGCGACGAGGGGCTGACCTACCTGGTCGAGGTGGCGCACCGCACCGCCGAGGGCGGCATCAACCACCTGGGGACCTTCGACGCGCTGGGCGTCACGCTGTGGGTCGATTCGCTGTTCATGTTCGGCAACGTGTTCTTGCGCCAGGGCGAGCTGTTCGACGACCCGACGGCGCTCGGCCAGATGTCCGACCAGTTCCACATCTTCACGGACCTGCTGCAGGACCCGAACGGCTGGTACCGCCACGCCTACCAGTGGAAGAGCCCCCAGGACCCCGACGTGTACTGGGGCCGTGGCAACGGATGGGTGACGGCCGCGGGGGCCGACCTGGTGCGCGTGCTCTCGAACCGAGGGGAACGCGACACGAAGGTCGAAGACGCCTTGAAGAAACAGGTTTCGGTCATCCTGTCGACCCAGGACGCCGACTCTGGGCTGTGGTGGACGGTGGTGAACCGTCCTGGCGAGACCTACCTCGAGACCAGCGCCGCAGCGCTGTTTGCCTTCGGGATGGCACGCGGGTGGCGCTACGGCGTGCTGGGCGACGAGGTGCTGCCCGTGATCGCGAAGGCCATGAAGGGCGTGCGGGCGCGCGTCGTGACGAACGCCGAAGGCCAGCCCGTGGTCACGGGCGTGTCGGGGCCGACCACGGCGGGCACGTTCGCGAACTACGCTGCGATCGGGCAGTCCGACGACCTGCCGTTCGGGGTGGGGGCGGTGATCTACGCGCTGGTCGAGACGTCGGGGTTGCCGGACTGACCTCACCCCCAGCCCCTCTCCATGAATGGAGAGGGGGGTTCGGAAAGGTCACGGGAGGATCAGGGGGCCTTCGCCGTCCAGGCCGCCGCCGCGCTCGACCGGGGCGTTTTCGGGCGCCGTGGGCGGGTGCAACCAGGTCACGTCGTTGGCGATGCCCATCGATTCGACGCCCGGTGTCTGGTAGGTGTCGCCGCCGCCCCCGTCCAGGAACAGGCCCGTCGTGAGCAGGTGCTGGAAGCCGGTGCTGACGCCGCGATCGGCGCCGTTGGCCCAGCCGAGGGTGCCGCCGGACGCCGAGACGTACGTGTCGTTTCCGCCCCGCTCCAGGAGGATCCCGAGGCCGTTCGAGTTGCCGCTGCCGAGCGCCAGGCCCGGTGCGTTCCAGACGTCGTCGCCGCCGGCCTCGTCGACCAGGCCCAGCGAGAAGTCGTGGCCCACGCCGATGCTGGTGGCCATGGGCGGGACGTCCTGGTCGTAGCGGTCGTCGCCGCCGCCCTCGAGGAAGAGCGCCGCCGCGAAGTGCGCCGCCGAGCCCTGCACGTACCAGCGCCCGTCGTACGTGTCGTCGCCTCCGCCGTCCGCGAGCACGCCAACGCCGAACCAATAGCCGCTGGCCTGGGCGAAGATGTCGGCGCGGTAGGTGTCACGGCCGGCGCGATCACGCAGGATGCCGAGGCCCCCCGACATGTAGACGCCGTCGCTCGTGTCGGCGCGGCGGCCGAAGCCCACGCCCTGCGACATCGACGAGTTGGACTTCCCCGGGTTCTGGGGGTTGAAGTAGAGCGGTACGCCGCCCAGCGCTGGATCGCCGAGCAGCGCCTGGTAGGCGTCGTCGCCGTCGGCGTCGTAGAGCACGCCCGCGCCGAGGGCGTACGCGAAGCCCTGCGAGAGGGTCGCGCTGCGGTATTGGTCGCTGCCGCCTTCGTCGACCAGCAGCCCGATCCCGAACATCGCGGCGCCCTGCGAGAGCGCCTCGGCCTCGTACGTGTCGGTGCCGCCGTCGTCCTGCAGCAGGCCCACGCCCAGGAAGCCATAGCCCTGCGAGAGGCGCAGGCTGCGGTACGCGTCGTCGCCGCCACCGAGGTCGACGAGCAGGCCCACGCCCAGGCGCCCCGAGCCCTGGCGGCCGACCTCGGAGAGCGACACGGGGCCGTTGGTGGTGTCGGGCGCGCCGTCGGGAACCCAGCGGCCGTCGGCGTCGGCCGGCAGCAGGGCCGGGTCGGGGGCGGGGAAGACGGGGACGTAGCCGTAGGTGTCGTTGCCGCCCAGGTCGAGGTGCAGCGAGACGGGGTGCGCGGCGTCGGCCGTGGCGCCGGCCGGGATGATCACCGTGTCGTCGCCGCCCGTGTCGACCACCAGCAGGGCGTTGGGGTGGCCTTGCAGCACGGCCTGGTTGTAGGTGTCGTCCGCGCCTCCGCGGAGCAGGATGGGGCCGAGCGGCGTGGCGATGCTGGCCGAGAAGGGGGCGTCGGTAGCTGCCCCGGCCAGGTCGGCCTGCTCGACGGCCTCGAGCAGGTCGGCGGCCGCGCGGTAGAGGCGCGTGGGGCCCTCGCGGGACAGCAACGCGGCACGAACGGTGGGGTTGCCTGGAGCCGGGGCGGCCAGGCCCTTCGGGAGCACCACCAGCCCGTGCCCGGTGGCGAACAAGGACTGGACCACAGCCGCGTCGCCGATCTCGGCGTCGAGGGCTGCGCGCGCCTCGATCACGGGCCCCAGCGCGACGACGATCGGGGCCAGGCGAGACGTGACCTCGGCGGGCACGTCGGCCAGGGCGGCGGCGATCGCGACGGGGTCGGGCGCGCCGCCCGCGGCTACGATCAGGTCGGCGAGGGCCTGCTCCAGGGCGGGCGCCTCCGGGATCACCTCCGCCGGGGAGTATCGGTCGAGCAAGCCCGCGGCCAGGTCCAGGCTCAGGCGCGCGCGCGCCAACGACGACGTGCCGGCGTCGAGGGCGGTGACGATTTGCAGGGCCGTGGCGTGCGCGCGCGCCGGGAGGTCGTGCAGGGCGTGGAAGGCGGGCAGGCGCCAGGCGTCGAAGGCGAGCGAGACGGGGAAGGGCCGCAACCACGCGCTGCGGAAGCCGACGGCGCAGCGCGGGAGCCCGAGCGCCTGCAGGAGTTGGCCGACCAGCCCCTCGCCGCCGGTGGCGCAGCGACACTCGGTCGGCAGGCACACGTTACCGCCGTCGACACCCTGGGCTGCGGCGCAAACCTGGTCGGCCGCGCACCCGGCCGTCGTCGCGCAGGGCGTGGCGCAGAAGGGTGCCAGGGAGCCGTCCGGCACGACCACGCAGCGTTGCCCCGCGTCGCAATCGGCCGCGTCGCGACAGGCCCCGCCAGGCTCGCCGGTCAGTGTCAGCCCCGCGCCGCAACCGTCTGGCCCGCCGAGCGCGTAGGGCGCGCAACCCTTGGAGCCCTGCAGGCCGGGCACGCACCGCCCGAAGCCGCCGCAGTCGTCGTCGGCCTGGCAGGCGTAGGTGCAGACGCCGGGGCGCCAGTCCGTCGAGGTGCACACGCCGAAGTCGTGCTTGCAGAACCCGGCGAGCGTGTCGCCGTCACAGGGCAGGCCCGCGAAGGCGCTCCGGCAGTCGCCGCGCAACGGCACGCAGCGGTCGGTCCCGCCCACGTCGACGCACCCGAAGCCCTCGGGGCACCCGTCGACCGGGCACGTCGGAGCACAGAAGCGCTGCCCGCTGTCCTGGAAGGTGAGGCAGGCCCAGCCGGCGCCGCAGTCGGCGTCGGCGGTGCAATCGAGGGTGCAGATCATCGCGGCTACGGGGCCGGGCTCGGGCGGGGTGGTGTCGATGGGAGTGTCGCCGGGCACCGTGTCGAGCGGGAGAGCGTCGATCGGGACAGCGTCGACGACCTCGGGGGGCGTGCACGTGGCGTCGGGGGTGGCGGTGTCGATCGCGGCGTCCGCAACCGCTTCGACGGCGTCGCCGGTCGCAAGGTCGGGGTCTGCGCCACCGCCGGACGAGCCGGCGCAGCGCAGAAGCGCGGCCAACAAGAGCAGCAACAGGACCTTCATGGCGCCACCTCGATGGTACACGACGTCGACGCCTCGGCGCCGACGTCGTCGGCCACCGTCAACTCGAGGCGCCGCAAGCCCGGCGCCAGGAACAGGCGCTCGAAGCGCGGGATGGGCCCCTCGACCTTTACGCCGTCGTCGAAGAGGAAGCGCCAGCGGTTCAGCTTGCCGTCGGGGTCGGCCGAGCGGCTGCCGTCGAACGGGGCCACGCGGCCCGCGCGCACCCCGGCCGGACAGTCGAGCACGGCGAGCGGCCGCACGTTCGGCGGGCCGTTCCAGGTACCGGGGCTCGGCGCGGCCCAGGCGACCCAGTCGGCGGCGTTGTCGTCGCGATCGCGCCCGTTGACGTCGCGCCCCACCGCGGCCACGCTCCCCTCGAGCGTCAGCGGCAGGCTCTCGGCCGGACGCACGTCCTTGCTCGCGCGCGTGAGCGCCACGGCGTCGGCCACCACTTCGCGCCAGCGCAGCTCGACGCGCAGGGGCAGCCCCGCGAAGGGCAGGTCGGCCCGCAGGTCGGTCACGCCGGCGAGCGCCGGCCCGGCTTCGGAACGTGCCACCACCAGGAACCCGTCGGGGGGCACGCGCCCGGTGAGCGGCACCGTGGCGGAGCCGCGACCGCCGCCCCCCTCGAGCCGCAGCGAGAACTCCGACAGGTCGAGCCCGGGGTCGCCTTGCAGCTCGACGAAGGGCTCGGCCCCGGCGTCGCCCGGGCCGATCTCGGACAGGCGCACGCGTCCGGGGACGGGTTGGGGAACGCACACGCCGGCGTCGCACGTGAACCCGTCGGCGCAGGGCAGGGGGCTGCCCCACTCGAGGCATCCGTCGCGGTTCACGTCGGTGCACCGGCGCGCGGCCAGGCCCGACGCCGTGCAGACGCGCGTGTCGGGCGGCTTGCACTCGTCGTGGCAGCGGCGCTCGCACTCTCCGGCGACGCACACGCGGCCGTGGCTGCACGGCACGACGCTCCCCCACTCGAGGCATCCGTCACCGTCGAGATCGGCGCACGAGCGAGTACCGCCGTGCGCGTCGTCGCACTCGTCGGCGCCCTCGGCCGGGCACTCGTTGCGGCAGCCGCGCGAGCAGGAACCGTCGACGCACGCGAGCCCGGGAGGACAGGCCTGTGCGTCGCCCCACTCGCGGCAACCGTCGCCGTTCGCGTCGCCGCAGGCCCGGAACGAGTGCGGCCCCGCGCAGCGCCTGGCGCCGACCTCGGAGCACTCGTCGAAGCAGCGCGGACCGCACGCCCCGTTGGAGCACACCGTGCCGGCGGGGCAGGGCACCGGCGACGTCCACTCCACGCAGTCGTCGCCGTCGACGTCGCGGCACGAGAGCCACGCCGTGGCGTTGTCGGCGCACGCGGTCGAGGCCGACGTCGAGCACTCGCCGCCGCACCCCGCCTCGCACACGCCTCCGGCGCAGCGCTGGCCGTCGGCGCAGGACGTCACCGAGCCCCACCGGAGGCAGCCCGTGCCGTCGGGATCGGCGCAGCGCTGCACGCCGAACGGACCGGCACACCGGACGCTGCCCGCGGCGCTGCACTCGTTGCGGCAGTCGGGCACGCACGCGCCGTTGCTGCAGACACGGCCGAGGCCGCAGGGGGCCACGCTGCCCCACTCGAGCGCGCCGTCGCCGTTGGCGTCCCGGCAGGTCTGCACGCCCTGGTGGGCGGCGTCACAGCGTGCGGCTCCCGAGGGTGCGCACTCGGACGCCTTGTGCTTGCGGCACCGACCGCCGGAGCAGGTCGTGCGCTCCGTGCACGGCGTGGGCAGCGACCACTCGAGGCAGCCGTCACCGTCGGCGTCCTTGCAGACCACGAAGGCTCCACCTGCCACGCACTGGTGGGCGTCCTGCACCGTGCACTCGTCGCGGCACGCCGTGGAACAGCGGCCGTTGGCGCAGCCCTGGCCGGCCGGGCAGGTGACGGGCGTACCCCACACCAGGCACCGGCCATCGAGCGAAGACGTGCACTCCTGGAACGCGTCGCTGAGGCAACGTCGGTCGCCCTCGGCCGTGCACTCGGCGACGCACCCGGCCTGGCACGCGCCGTTGGAGCAGGATTGGCCCTTGGGACACGGGACCGCGGTGCCCCACTCGAGGCAGCCGTCGCCCTCGGTGTCGCCGCAGGTGCGCAGCCGGCCGCGGTCGCACACCGTCGCGCCCGCGCCCGGGCACTCGGAGCGACACGCGACGCGGCACTCACCGGCTGCGCACAGTGTGCCCTCGGGACACGGGGCGGCGGTGCTCCACTCGAGGCAGCCGTCGCCGTTGGCGTCACCGCAGGCGCGCAGCATCTCGCCGCGACACTCGGTGGCCCCGAGCACGGTGCACTCGGAACGGCACCGCGTCGTGCAGGCTCCGGCCGCGCAGGTCTCCCCCTGGTCGCACGCACGTGGCGGCCCCCAGTCGAGGCACCGGTCGGCGTCGAAGTGCCCGCAGGCCCGCCACGCGAAGGGGCCGTCGCACGCCAGCGCGCCGTCGGCGCTGCACTCCGGCGCGCACGTCTTGACGCAGCGCCCGTTCGAGCACGTCTGACCGTCGGGGCAGGGCACCGGATCGCTCCACTCGAGGCAGCCGTCGGCGTCGACGTCGGCGCAGGCCAACAGGCTGTCGCCATCGCAGGCCGTGGCGTCGGGTGTGCTGCACTCGTTGCGGCACGAGGGCTCGCAGGCGCCCAGCACGCAGTCGCCTCCGCCAAGCCCGCCGAGGGCCCGGCCGCCGCCGCCGCAGGGTTTGGGGTCGCCCCACTCGAGGCATCCGTTGTGGTCGCGATCGGCGCACGAGACCACCGCGTCGCCGCGGCACCGCGTGGCACCGGCGGGGGCACACTCGGCCGCGCACGTCGATCGGCACTTGCCGGCCGAGCAGGCCGTGCCCGCGGGACAGGGTGCGGGGGCCGTCCACACGAGGCAGGGGCCGGAGCGGAGCGGCGCGCACACCTGCAACCCGCGCGGCGTGCAGATCGCGGCACCCTCGGGGAAGCACGTGGAGGCGCAGAGCGTGGGCAGAGCCGCGGGGCCCGGAAGCGACGTGGCCGGCGGCGGGAGCAGCAGGAGCGCGAGGGCGATGGCGAGGAGCACAGTGGATGCCTTCGAAGGTCCGAGAAGGCATAGCCGGTTTGCGCAGCGCGCGCAAGGGGCTCGGGGAGGGATCGTAAGACCGTCCCCCAAGATCGTCAAGATCGTAAGACCGACCCCTTCTCGGCAGCGACGATCAGCGACTCCAGCGCCTGCAGGAAGCGCGAGCGATCCTTTTGCCCGAAGGGCGCCGGCCCGCCGGTCGCGAGGCCGCCCTCGCGCAGGTTCGTGAGCAGGTCGCGCGTGGCCAGCGCCTCGCCCACGTTCGAGTCGTCGAGCACGCGCGCCTTGGGGGTGAGGACCACGGCGCCCTTCGCTACCGCCCGCGCGGCCAGCGGGATGTCGCTGGTCACGACCACGTCGTGCGCCTCGGCGCGCTCGGCGATCCAGGTGTCGGCCACGTCGGTGCCGCCGGGCACGACCACCATCTCGAGCCCGGAGCGGCGAGGGAGCGCCAGGAACTTGTTGGCGACCACGAAGATGGCCCAGCGATGGCGCAGGCCCACCTGGATGGCCTCGTCCTTCACGGGGCAGGCGTCGGCGTCGAGGTAGAGGGTCTTCATGGTCTCGTCCTCATCGAGTAGACGCGCAGGGTGTGCCAGGCGGCGTCGCCGCCCTCGATCGTGACCTGGCAGACGCGAGACCAGTCGTCCCACGCCACGTCGGCGATCGACACGTCTCCGTCGGCCCCGCAGCCCAGGATGCCCTCGGAGCCGGCGGCTACGAACCCTACGCGCTCCCGAACGCCGGGAACCGTGCGCAGACGCGCCTCCAGCCAGTCGCCGTCGAAGGAGACGTCGGCCATCGGACCGTGGTGGACCTCGACGTTCGACACGACCCCCGGCCCCATCAGCACGTGTCGGTCGGTGCCCACGAACTGCCCGGGCGTCAGCGGCACCACGCGGAATACCCGCACCGCGTGGGGTGGCACGTCGGCCTCCAGGCGCCCCTCCACCTGGGTGGTCTTCCCCGCCCAGAACTCGTAGGCCAGACACGAACCAGGGCACAGGTCGTCAAGCGAAAGGTCGACGGCGTGCGTGACCGGCCCTTCGGGTCTCGGGGAGTACGGCAGGGTGGTCAGATCGGTGTTGCTGCCCCAGTTGAAGAAGGCGACCACGGCCCCCGGCGGATCCTCCTGCCGCTGCACCCACACCTCGGGGAACTCGCGCTCGAAAAGATCGAGAGGTCGACCCGTAAGGCCCGACAGGGGAAGGATCTTACGGTAGACGTCCGCCTGGTCGTCCGTGAGCGTGGTGGCGTCCTCGCCCAGCGAGATCATCCCCCCGGAGATCGCGGCCAGCGTGAACCAGGCGCGCTGCTCGTCCAGGGTGAGGTCGCGCACGAAGACCTGGTCGTTGTGGTTCCACCACACGCGCCCGTTCAGCCAGTAGCGCCGCGCCGTCATGCGCACCATGGGCTTCACGCCCTGGGCGCCCAGGCCGCCGGCGTCGTGCTCGCAGGCCGTGCCGCCCTCCCAGCAGGGCCAGGTGTCGAGCCCTACGCGCAGCGCGTCGACCAGCCCGTAGTTCTGCACCACCATGGCAATGTTGATGAAGGTGGGATCCGGCCCCACGCCCTCACGGAAGGCGCGCACGGCGTCACGGTACAGCTTCGTGGGCGTGGTCTGCCAGTCCGCGGGCCGATCGACGAGCAGCGCGTAGTAGCCGAAGTCCATCTTGACGCTCTGGAAGCCCCAGTCGGCGACGCGGCGACCCAGGTCCTTCAGGTGCGCGAGCACGTCGGGCCGCGCCAGGTCGAAGGGGTGCTGATCCTCGCCCGCCAGCACCTTGCCGTATACGTTCTTGGCCGCGAACCAGTCGGGGTGCTCCTTCCACACGCTCGATTCGCTGTGCGCCGAGAAGGGGGCGATCCACAGCTCGGGCTTCAGGCCGTGGGCGGCGATCGACGCGGCGGCCGCGGCCATCCCGTCGGGGAACTTCGCGTTGGCCCGCCAATCGCCCCAATTGTCCTGCCAGCCCCAGTCGATCTGCTGGCTGGACAGGCCCCAGGCGCCGAACAGTCGATCGAGCGCCGCCGCGTTGTCGGCGATGTAGGCGGGGTCGAGGTCGGTCCCGCGCGGCGTGTACCACGAGTCCCAGCCCGACTGCGGGGCCTCGGGCAGGTGGATGTCGTGGAACCGTGCCAGCTCGGTAGCGTAGGCCTCGAGCGACTCGAATGGCCCGGGCCCCAGGTAGAACAAGGCGGTGCCTCCCGACAGCTCGGCGCCCGGCGGGAGCTCGGTCGGCTTGGGGAAGCGCAGCTCGCCCGAGACGTGGTCCAGCTTCGACCCGTCCGACGAGGCGATGGCCACGAGCGGCACGGCCCACTCGGGGCCGAGGAAGCCGATCAGCGCGTGCGTGCCCGTGTCGAGGCCGTAGGCCAGCGCGCTCCCGCACGAGTAGGACGAGGCGCCCCCCAGGATCAGCGCGTTCTTCGTCCAGTCGGTCAGCGGCGTCGTGGCCGGGAGCACGTTCACGAAGTAGTCGACGACCTCGTCGGTGCCGTTCTGCAGCACGCGCACGCGATCAGGCGGATCGTCCGGCACCGCCAGCACCCCGCCCGTCGAGGCGTCGGCCAGGAAGGGGAACACGCGGCGGACCGTGATCGGCCCGTCCGACACGTTGCGGAACGAGGTCTCCAGGCGCGTCCCGCGAATCCCGCCGAGGGTCAGGCGAACGCTCACCTCGATGCCGACGGGCAACGTCTGGACGCACCGCACCGTCGTGGTCACGCACGCGTCCCCGTCGGGCTCCGCCTCGCACGTGAGGGGGCGGCCGGACGAGCCGACCAGGTGCGCCCCTTCCGCATCGATCGTCTCGACGGCGAGCTGCAGGCCGTGAACGTACGGGATGCCGAGCGTGCCGTGCGAGGCCCAGGCCTCGTAGTCCGCGACGGACTGCGGGCAGACCAGCTCGCCCTGCTCGAGCGCGTCGGCGGACGGGCTCGCGTCCCCGCACGCGCCGAGGCACACCAGCCCGACCCCGATCAGCCACGCCGCGGGCCTCATGCCACCCCCACGAACGCCCGCGCCGGTGCCCCGTCGAGGCCCGCCAGCTTCATGGGCAGCACGATCAGCTCGCAGGGTCCGGGCGGCGCGTCGCGGAGATCCAGCCCCTCGACGACCACGATCGGCGGCATCTCGGCCAACAGGCAGTGGTGGACGGCCAGCCCCGGGCTCGGCCAGGTTTCGACCGACGGGCTGTCGACGCCCACCAGGCGTACTCCAGCCGTCCGCAGCCAGCGCGCGGCGTCGAGCGCGAGGTGGGCGTAGGCGGCGTCGAAGGTCACGGGGAGCGGCCCGGGGCCGCGCGTCTTCACGAGCACACGCGTCGTGCCCGCTGGCACGAAGGGCGCGAGCGCGGCGACCTCGAGGCGCCGGGGCGCACGGGTACAGTCGACGATCACGGCGGGACCGCAGAGCGTCTCGAAGGGTACGGCGTCGATCCCCGGGCCCTTCGGGTCGATGTGGCAGGGCGCGTCGACGTGCGTGCCGGCGTGGGTCCCCAGCGTCAGCCAGCGCACCGCGTACGACTCGGGATCGCGCGGATCCAGCGAGGCGTGGGGCGCCGTCGCGAAGGGCGGGTCTCCCGGGTAGACCACCGTCTCGGGGCCGAGGGGCAACGTCGCGTCGAGCCAGCGCACGCCGGCCTCCCAAAAATCGATCGGCTTCGTCGCCGACCTTCCCGCGTCGCCCGACCGTCGTCAAGAGCCCATCCGCGGCATTGCGGCTTGCGCTGCCGCCGGCGCGTCCGCATAAAACGGGGGCGCGTGCGTCAGAGGAACGGCAACTTCGGAGGTCCGCCGTGGCAGACCTGAATCCGGCTCCTTTCGTCATCCTGAAGTTCGGCGGGACCAGCGTGTCCGGTCGTGCGCGCTGGGACACCATCGCCGCCGAAGCCCGGCTCCGGCTCGACGAGGGGCTCCGCCCCGTGATCGTGTGCTCGGCGTTGTCGGGCGTCTCGAATGACCTCGAGAGCCTGGTGAGCGAGGCCGCTCTCGGACGGCACGAGCCCCTGCTCGATCGGCTGCGGCAGCGCCACCGGCAGGCCGCCGACGAGCTGGGCCTGTCGTTCGACGAGGTGCTCGGCCCCGACTTCGCCGAGCTCGAGCGCCTGGCGCTGGGCGAGTCGCTGACCCACGAGTCGTCGCCGGCTCTGCAGGCCCGCATCCTCGCGTTCGGGGAACTGATGCTCACGCGCCTGGGGGCGGCATCCCTGCGTGCCCAGGGCCTGCCCTGCGCCTGGCTCGACGCCCGCGACTGGTTGATGACCGAGGAGGCTCCCACGGGCTACGCGGCGCGGGCCTACCTGTCGGCCACCTGCGCCTGCGAGCACGATCAGGCCCTCGAAGCCGCCTTCCGCGCGCTGCCCGAGCCCGTGCTGCTCACCCAGGGCTTCATCGCGCGGGACCCCGACGGTCACACGGTGCTGCTCGGCCGCGGAGGCAGCGACACCTCGGCCAGCCTCTTCGCGGCCCGCCTCGGCGCGGTGCGCTGCGAGATCTGGACCGACGTGCCCGGCGTCTATACCGCCAACCCACGACAGGTGCCGGCCGCGCGCCTGCTCACGCTGCTCGGCTACGACGAGGCCCAGGAGATCGTCTCGACGGGCGCGAAGGTGCTGCATCCGCGCTGCATCGGCCCCTTGAAGCACCACGGCATCCCGCTGCACGTGCGCTGCACCGATCGCCCCGACGCGGTGGGCACCGTGCTCTCTCCCGACGCCCCTGATGGCGAGGCGCGCGTCAAGGCCATCTCGGTCAAGCCGCGCGTCACGCTGGTGTCGCTCGAGACCTCGGGCATGTGGCAGCAGGTGGGCTTCCTGGCCGACGTGTTCTCGGTCTTCAAGAACCACGGGCTGTCGATCGACCTGGTGTCGACGTCCGAGTTCAACCTCACCGTCACGCTCGACCCGGCCTCCAACGTGACCGACGCCGCGCTCATGAAGGCGCTGGTGCGCGAGCTCTCGAAGCTCTGCCGCGTCACCGTCGTCCCGGACTGCGCGGTGGTCAGCCTGGTCGGCCGGCACATCCGCGCCATCCTGCACCGCCTGGGGCCGGCCCTCGAGCTGTTCCAGGAGCCGCGCCTGTACCTGGTGAGCCAGGCCGCGTCGGATCTCAACCTGTCGTTCGTGGTCGACCACGACCAGGCCGATCGCCTGGTGGCGCGCCTGCACGAGCTGCTGTTCGCCGACGTGCCGCTGGGCGGCCTGTTCGGGCCGACCTGGGCCGAGCAGTTCGCGCCCGAGCCGGCCTTCGACGAGGTGTCGGGCCCCACGGCGTGGTGGCGTCCCCGGCGCGCCGAGCTGCTCGCGCTGGCCGACCGGCACACGCCCTGCTACGTCTACGACCAGGGCGCGCTCGAGAAGGCCGCCCGCACGCTGAAGGGCCTCACGTCGGTCGATCGCGTGCTGTACGCCGTGAAGGCCAACGCCCACCCCGCGATCTTGAAGCTGTTCGGCAGCCTGGGGCTCGGCTTCGAGTGCGTGTCGCCCGGCGAGTTGGCCCACGTGCGCCGCACGTTGCCCGCGGTGCCCCCGTCCGAGCTGCTGTTCACGCCCAACTTCGCGTCGCGCGGCGAGTACGAGGACGCGCTGGCAGAGGGCGTGCAGGTCACCCTCGACAACCTGTTCCCCTTGGAGCGCTGGCCCGAGGTCTTCCGCGGCCGGAAGCTGTTCGTGCGCATCGATCCGGGCCACGGCCTCGGCCACCACAAGCACGTGCACACCGGCGGCGAGGCCTCGAAGTTCGGGGTGTGGCCGTCCGAGCTCGATCGCCTGGCCGAGCTGGCCGAGCGCCACGACGTGACCATCCAGGGCCTCCACGCCCATGTGGGCTCGGGCATCCTGGCCCCCGAGGCCTGGCGCACCACCGCGCTGTTCCTGGCCGGCCTGGCCGAGCGCTTCCCCACCGTGAAGGTGCTCGACGTGGGCGGCGGGCTGGGCGTCCCGTACAAGCCGGGCCAGGCGCTGCTCGACACCGCGACCCTGGATCAGAGCCTGGCCCGCGTGCGCGAGGCGAACCCCGGGGTGTCGCTGTGGCTCGAGCCCGGGCGCTTCCTGGTGGCGCGCGCCGGCGTGCTGCTCGCCAAGGTCACCCAGACCAAGCAGAAGGGCGCCACCCGCTACGTGGGCGTCGACGCCGGCATGAACTCGCTGATCCGCCCCGCGCTCTACGGCTCGTACCACGACATCGTGAACCTCAGCCGCCTCGACCAGCCCCTGACCGAGGTGGCCAACGTGGTCGGCCCCATCTGCGAGAGCGGAGACACGCTCGGCAGCGCCAGGCGCCTGCCCGAGACCGACGCGGGCGACGTGCTCTTGATCGCCACCGCTGGCGCCTACGGCGCGGTGATGAGCAGCCACTACAATTTGCGCGAGCCCGCGAGCGAGCACTTCCTGGCGAGCCGCTGACCGTTCCCGCGCGGGAAGCACGCTCAGCGGGATGTCCCCGGGACCGTGAGCGGCGACGGGGGGAACCGTTCCAGGAACGACGGCGCGGTCGACGCCGACGGGTGAAACCTCGTCAGATTCCCAGCCCCTCCAAGTACTCCTGGATCTCCTTCAGCCCCAACTGCTCCGCGTACTCGGACGGCGTGTACCAGCCGTCGTCGAGGCAGCTGATCGTGGCCAGGACCCAGCCCGGCGCCACCGGCATCTCGGTCCTCTCCTCCCACTGCTCGGACGACAGCTTCTTGCCGTCATAGAGCTTCTTCTCGGCCACCAGCTTCACCAGGGCCAGGTCGCCCGTCTCGATTGTAGGCCCAGATAGATCTCCGGACTGACGTCGCCCAGTTCCGGATCGTTCCAGTTCACGACGAGAAAGCCCACCCGCAGCTCCGGCGCGAACGTGATGGCGAGGGTGTTCCATAGCGCGAGCTCGTGGGTGGTCCCGGGCTCCTTCGTCGTCGTCGCCGAGGGGGGGGGCTCGACCCCCTCGCCGAGTACGCCAGCGAGCGCTGGATCAGCCAGGACGACGAAGGCGAGGATCGAGAGGCACACCCCGACACTACCGCTGGAACCTGACCGTGTGCCATTCATGTAGCACCCTGGACGCGATGGACCGTTCTGCTATCCTCGGCTCACGCAATACGACCACGGGGTCCCCATCTTGTCTACCCCTTCGCTTCGCCTCTGGCTCGTCGTTGTTGTCGTCCTGGCCGCGGGCTCGACGGCCACCGGTTGCGGGGAGGGCGTGCTCGGGACGGGGGCGGCTGACGTGCTGTCCGGTGACGTGACCCCCGACGGCTCGACGCCGGGGCTGCTTGCGGTGCGCCCCTCCGACTCGAGCGTTTCGACCGTGAACCTGGCCGACTACACGGTCAGCACGCACCTGGGCGCGGCCGGCGGGAGCCTGGCGCTCCCCGACGGGACCACGCTGACCCTCCCCGCCGGTGCGATGGGCGAGGACGTCGGGCTCGGGCTGCGGCCCGCGGCGAGCGCTCCGGCGGCCGAGACGGCGGGGACGATCGTGTCGGCGTGGATCGACGGCGGGCTGAGCCTCTCGAGCATCGTCGTGCCGGTCGAGGCGCCGATCGTGCTCGAGCTGCCGGCGACGCCGCCAGTCGAGGCGCTGGGTCACCCTGGCTTGCAGCTATGGATGGTGCTGCCGGACGGCGTGCAGGTGCCCGTGGACGGTACCTACGACGACAGCAGCGGAAGGTTTCGGGCCGAGTTGCTGGCGCTGCCGTCCGAGTTCACCCTGGCGGTGGTCTTCGACCCCGCGATCGTGCGCCTGGACGGCGCCGACGAGCCGGAGGGCGCCGACGAGGCGCGCAGGACGTTCCCGCTCGATGGAGCGGGCTGGCCGACCGTCGAATGGGTCCTCGACTTCGACGGGAACCGGGTGACCCTGGCCCAGGCCCGGAAGGTCCTGGCCGCCGCCCGCAAGGCCGCTCGCGCCTATTCGGACGCGGGGTTCAAGGAGCCCTTCCTGTACCGCGACGAGAGCGTGCTCGGAGAGCGCTGGCACCTGCACCTGGTTTCCGGCAAGGGCAGCTCGTTCGACGGCAACACCAAGCCCGCCTCGGCCGACGTCGCCGAGCACTTCGGGCGCCAGTACCTGAACGTCGCCCGCATCGACGCCCCGCTCGCCGATGCCCTTGGCGGCGTGGTGGCCTCGGTGGCCCACGAGCTGTTCCACGCGGTGTTCGCGTCGTACAGGGTCCCGGGCAACTGCTTCAACTTCGTCTCGGGCGGCACGACCTACTGCTACAAAAGCTACGCGGGCTACAACGAAGGCATGGCCACCGCCGTCGGCTACTTCCTCGACCAGGGCTCGCCCAAGCCGCGTCCCAGCGAGCCACCCTGCCCGCTGCACCTCCCCCTCGGCTCCTTCGACGCCGGAGCCCGGTCCCTGGCCTATCGGAACCAGGACTTCTTCGTCTTCCTGCTGCGCGCGGGCTCGCTGGCGAACGTCCGCTCGCTGCTGGCCTCGCTGGCGACGGCCGTGGTCGAGCCCGGCATGACCAACGTGGACCTGCTGGGGGCGTACGCCCAGGCCATCGAGGGAGGCGGCGTCGGCACGGACGTGCCGTTCGCGGAGCTGGTGGGCGGGTACGTGGCGAACCGGGGGTACTTCCGCGAGCCGGAGGGCCACATCTGGCCCGACGAGCCGCACGGGGGAGCGCCGGGGGCGGCGTACGTCCTGGACGCCACGCTGTTCCACGCGGCGACCGCGACCCTCGACGACGACGACTGCACCGTCGACCCCGACCGGGTCGATTGCGAGGTCACGATGCCGAACGTCGCCCCGCTCGCGGGCGCGCTGGTCCGCGTCGACGTGGCCTCGCTGGCCGAGGACTGGGCGTTCGTGCCAACCACCCTGGCCGTCTCGGCCGGCAGTGACGCCCCCACGGTCCCCTTCTGGGCCTTCGGCGAGCAGGGGGGCGTGGGAAGCCGGGAGCAGACGGTCGAGAGCGCCGACGGAGCCGAGGTCGGGATGGCCGGCGTCGACACGACCTCGCCGCAGGTGAACGTGCTGCTGACCCAGGGAACGGCCGCCGGGAACGTCACGGTCAACCTGGCCTTCACGCCCGAATCGAACGAGTTGCGCTACACGGGCATGGGCACCATGGTCGACACGAACAACGACGAGTACGGCCCGGCCACCTGCACCCAGGACCTCCCCATGGTGCTGACCCTCAAGCGTGGGCTCGGCTGGGTCGAGTTGAACTTCACCAAGCGGGTCGTGTACTTCGGCCTCGTCGACGGCGTCCGTAACTGCACGCTGCTGGACCAGACCGAGGACCTGAGCTTCTGGAGCGACTCCTTTACGTCCACCAGCTTCTCGCTGGGTGACAGCTCGCTGTACCCGGCCTGGATCGACGGGACGTACAGCCCGACAGGGGCCTACGGCGATGGAAGCACCACCTACCTGGACATCACGAAGCGCGTCACGTTCTCGTTGACCCGCGAGCCGTAGAGACCGGCCTCCTGGGCCGCCGGGTGGCGTCTTCCCGGCCTTGGCCGCCACCCCGGGCGCGCACCTCGGTCCTGTCCGCCGAAGCCTCGGTATTCGACGATCCAGCCCGACGGTCAGGAAGTACTCGGCGCGATCCGGCTCGACAGGTGCCGGGCGCTCTTGCCTCAGCCCCGGTCGACCCTATGCTTCCCGCGCCTGAAAACCCTCTTGGGGAGCCCCATGTCCGGCGCCGTCGAGACCCACGTCTTCAAGTCCGAAGCCCAGCAGCTGCTGCACCTGGTCGTCCATTCACTCTACTCGCACAAGGAGATCTTCCTGCGCGAGCTGATCTCGAACGCCAGCGACGCCATCGACAAGCGCCGCTTCGAGGCCGTGAAGAACACCGCGCTGGCCGCGCCGGCCTACCAGATACGCCTCGAGCGCGATGCCGCCGCGCGCACGCTCACCGTGGTCGACAACGGCATCGGCATGAGCCGCGCCGAGGCGATCGAGAACCTCGGCACCATCGCCCGCTCGGGCACGCGCGAGTTCCTGGCGGCGCTCAAAGCCTCGAACGGCGGCGCGGCCGACCTCATCGGCCAGTTCGGCGTCGGGTTCTACAGCTCGTTCATGGTGGCCGATCGCGTGGTGGTCGTGACGCGCCGGGTGGGAGAAGACACCGCGACGCGCTGGGAGTCAGCGGGCACCGGTGAGTACACGGTGGCCGACGACCTGCGCGCCGAGCCCGGCACGTCGGTCACGCTCTTCTTGAAGCTCGCCGATCCCGACGACGGGCTCGACGACTTCGTCGACGAGTGGGTGCTGCGCCGCGTGGTGCGCAAGTACAGCGACTTCGTGACCCACCCGATCCAGCTGTACGTCGAGACCCACGACGGCGACGGCAACGGCGACGGCGAGAAGGGCGACGAAGCGGCTCCCAAGGCTCCGACGTACGAGTGGACCACGCTCAACTCGATGAAGGCCATCTGGACGCGCCCGGCCTCCGACGTGACGAAGGAGGAGCTCGCCGACTTCTACCGTCACCTCAGCCACGACTGGGGCGAGCCCTTCGAGACCTTGAACCTGAAGGCCGAGGGTACGTTCGAGTACCAGGGCCTGGCGTTCATCCCCGAGCACGCGCCCTTCGACCTGTTCCACTTCGACGCGCCCTGGGGGCTGCAGCTGTACGCCAACCGCGTCATGATCCTCGAGCGCTCCAAGGAGCTCGTGCCGCGCTGGCTGCGCTTCCTGACGGGCGTGGTCGAGTCGCCCGACCTGCCCTTGAACGTGTCGCGCGAGCTGTTGCAGAACGACCGGCGCGTCAAGCAGATCCGCGGGCACATCGTCAAGAAGGTGCTCGGGGTCCTCACCGAGATGAAGGAGAAGGACGCCGAGCGCTACCTGAAGCTGTGGGCGACCTTCGGCCGCGTGCTGAAGGAGGGCATCCCCGAGGACGGCGACGCCCGCGAGAAGCTGGCGCCCCTGCTGCTGTTCGCCTCGACGGCCGAGCCCGTGAAGCTCACGAGCCTCCCCGAGGTCGTGGGGCGCATGAAGGAAGGCCAGGAAGCCATCTACTACCTGACCGGCGACTCGCGCGCCGCGCTCGAGAAGGCCCCGCACCTCGAGGCCTTCAAGAAGAAGGGCTACGAGGTGCTGCTGTTGACCGATCCCGTCGACGAGCTGCTGGTGTCGGCGTTGCCCGAGTTCCAGGGCAAGAAGCTCCAGTCGGTGGGCAAGGGCGAGGTGGTGCTCGGCACCGAGGAGGAGCGCAAGCAGGAGGAGGCCGCGCGCGAGGAGAAGGCCGCCGCGCACAAGGACCTGCTGACGGCGCTGCGAGTGGCCCTGCAGGAGCACGTGAAGGAGGTACGCCTCTCGACGCGCCTGACCGATTCGGCGGCCGTGCTGGTCTCGGACGAGCACGAGCTGACGCCGCACCTGGCCAAGCTGTTGAAGCAGGCGGGGCACGAGGTGCCGGAGGGCAAGCGCATCCTGGAGGTCAACGGGGATCACGCGGTGCTCGCGCGCCTCGAGGCGCTGTTCGCGGCCGATGGCACGGACCCGCGCCTCGGCGAGTACGCCACGCTACTCTACGAGCAGGCGCTGCTGGCCGAGGGCACGCCGCTCCCCGATCCCGTGGCCTTCGCCCGGCGCGTGGTCGATCTCATGGTCAAGGCGGCGGGGTAGGTCCCCCGGTCGGGGGCGCCGTCGGTGCTCCCGTCAGCATCCCGGTCAGCAGGTCGGCCACCAGCGGCGCCAGCCGGGCCTGCGAGGCGGCCGTCGGGTGCGCGTTCCTCGGGTTCACCTCGAGGTCGAAGCCGGTGAGCAGCCGGAAGGGCTGGACGCCGTCGACCGTGTGCGCCTCGAGGTAGCGTTCGAAGCCCTCGCGCGCGAGCGGGAAGCGCGAGAAGTCGACGATGCCGAGCTTCCAGCCTCCGTCGCGGGCCAGGCCCGTCAGGTAGTCGGCCACCACGCCGATGCGTTCGCGGTACCACGAGGGGATCGCGGAGAGCACCCGGAAGTCGAGGTCGTAGCGCACCATCTTGTAGCGCACCAGCAGGTCGTCGCGCACCACGTCGGCCAGCCACGAGGGCAGGCGGCGCAGGGTGGGCTCGAGCGGCAGCATCCACTCGCGCAGCGCGATCACGTCGGTGCGCGAGATGTCGTCGGAGATGAAGCTGTAGAGCACGACGTCGGGGTGGTAGGCGGCCACCACGATCTGCGTGACGCGCCCCATGCCCTCGAAGTTCAAGCCCGGCAGGCCGAAGTTCAAGACCTCGACGGCGCGCCCGCCGAGCCCGCCGCGGCGCTGGAGCTCGTCCTCGATCTGCCGGGGCAGCGTCTGCGCGTCGGTCAGGTCGAGCCCGAACACGAACGAGTCGCCCACGAAGGCCACGCGCCAGGTGTCCGCGGGCTTCTGGAGCGTACGCTCGCGATCGCGGAACCCCGCGGAGTTGGTCGAGATCTTCAAGACGTCGTACTGCGGATCGAACGACGCCTTGGTGTGCAGGTAGGGCTCGTCCCTGAGGTTCGGCCGAAAGCGCGGCACCAGCGAGTCGTCGAGGTCGAAGGCGTCGGCGCGGAGCGCGGTGAAGTTCTCGGCCAGCGGGTAGAAGAGCAGGAAGGCGAGCAGCAGCGCCAGGATGGCCGCACCGTTGACGAGCACCAGGCAACCGACGCGGCGACAACCCGGCTTCATGCTACCTCGCGAACGCCACGAGCCCGGCGTACGCGCAGAGCGCGCCGACCGAGGCGCCCGCCGTGAGGCCGACGGACGGCTGTTCGGACAGGGTCAGTCCCAGCGCCAGCCCGGTCGGCGCGGCCACGGTCAGCCAACCGACCGCGTGCGGCAGGCCGCGGCGGGCGGCCACGTCGCCGAGCAGCGCCGCCAGCACCACCAGGTTCAGCCCCGGCAGGGCCAGGGCCAGCGCCCAGGGGAACGGGCGGCCCGCCAGGCGTGCCAGCAGGAAGGGCTGGAAGGGCGGTACGAAGGCCATCCAGGCGCCCCCCGTGCCCGTGCGCTCGGCGACGGCGGCGAACGCGAACCCGAGGAAGGTGTAGACGTAGACCAGCGCCAGGGTGGCGAGCTCCATGACTCCTCCGTGCCCCGATGAAAGCCGATGCGGGCCCCCCCGTCAAGGTCGGCGTCCCGCCTCACCCCGTCGGGAGCAGCAGCCAGGGGGGCGCGGCGTCACCGTGGCCCAGGTCGGCGAGCGGTCGATCGTCGCGGGTCAGGCGCAGCAGGCCGGGCTCGACCTGCAGGCGGTTGGCGGCGGCGAACAGGGGCGCGACGCGCGTCAGGAACAGGCGGGCGGCGGCCGTGTGCGCGAACAGGGCCTCCGGCGAGCCCTCGAAGGGCAGCCAGGCGCGTTCGTAGGTGACGACGTCGTCGTGCAGCGCGCCGCCCTCGAGCGCGACCAGGGCGAAGCGATCGAACACGACCAGCGGCGCGGCCAGCAGGCGACGGGTGGGGGCCTCGCGCTCCGGCGCCACGGCGGCCAGGTGCGCCAGCAGGTCGCGGGCCAGCGCGCGAGTGGCCTCGCAGTCGGGGCGGCAGGGGTAGTGGGTCACCAGCGACACGCCGGGGACGAACGGGTTGGTCTGCGCCGGCCACGGGTTCCAGCGGCCCGGGACGAGCAGGCGGCCGAGCACCGCCGCGTCGTCGTGCCGCACCCTCCCCGCGAAGGCCTCGACGCAGCAGGGCGGATAGCCGAGCTCGGCGCCCATCCAGCGAATGGCCTCGGCGCGGTGGCCCCCCGAGCGCCTCTCGGCGGCCTCGAGCTCGACGGCGCGCGCGAGGACGGCGGGATCGTGCGCCGCCAGCAGCGTCACGTCGTCGGCCGCCGCCCCTTCGTAGAGCCGCGTCGCGGCGCCGTAGAGCCATGGGCTCTCCTGCAAGCGCCGGGCGTGCGTGCGGGTCAGCCGCTCGCGCTTCACGAGGCGTTTCAGGCCCGCGTGGAAGCCGAGCAGCTCGCCGTCGAGGGCTCCCCAATCGGGGCGCGGGCGCGCGCTGAGCTCGCGCCGGGCCGTCGCCACCGCGTCGGGGTCGTGCTGGGTGACGGTCGTCAGGCCGAAGGTGGTCGTGTTCACAGGCAGGGCCCCCAGGCCGGCGAGGCGTCCGTCAATCTCGCTTTCATTGTAGGGGGCCTTCCGCTACAGTCTCAAGCCCGAAGGGGCAGGCCTCCGCCCGAACCCCCCAACTCTGCGAGGAGCAATGGCCGGCAGTCGATTCGCGGCGCGCGAGATCACCTGTTTCGACCGCAGCGGGCGTCGAGAGGTGGTGAAGTACTCCGAGCTCATGCTGCCCATGGGCGAGGAGCGCGAGGTCTCCCTGGCCGAGTACCTCGACGACGAGGAGCAGAAGGTCTGGGAGCTGCGGCGCAACTCGCGCTCGATCGGCGACGTCATCGAGCAGCTGAACGACCTGTACCGCCTGCACCAGGTGGACACCGAGGACATGCTCGCGACGTGGGATCAGCGCACGCGCGACATCGACAAGCTGAGCCACTCCGAGCGCCTCGCGCTCATGAACTCGTACTACCTGGTCCCCAAGACCGACCACGCGAAGCTGCTCGACCGCATCATGGACTACATGATGGCGGGCGCCGAGGGCGATCACTCGGCGCACGAGCTCTCGCTCATCCGCTTCGGGCTCGACTTCACGCTGTGGTCCCTGCGCAACCTGCGCCGCAAGACGGGCGCGCCGGGCGGCTTCCACGCCGTCGAGAGCGCGCGCGGCGTGGCCAAGAACGGCCGCGGCGCCATCACCATCATGGGCGCGCTCTTCCACGACGTGCTCGAGGAGATCCTCGACGACTCCGCCGACCTCCTGTGCCAGCGCGTGGCCGAGGAGCTCCCCGACGTGCGCTGCCGCATCGAGGCGGCGGGCAAGATCAACGACGAGATCCGCCTCGACATCATCCGCTCGAACATCGACGCCTACAACAACCAGGCGTCGGGCGTCTACTACGCCATCGGGCTCTTCCTGTTCACGCACATCCGCAAGTTCCCGTTCCCCGACCGGTACTACCAGTTCCTGAACGGGCTGATGGGCGTCATCGAGAACCTCTCCCGTACGCGCGACACCAGCTACTTCAGCTACATCCAGCGGTTCGTCTACCCCAAGGAGCGCCTTCCCGATCCCATCCGCCGCGAAGATCTGGTGGCTGCCATCTCCGAGGTGTTCCCGCGCGCCGACCGGCTGCTCGACGAGTACCTCGAGAAGGTCGAGGGCTTCTACACCACGCGCTTCGGCACCTTCCGCAGCCAGGAAGAGCTGCAGCGCAACGCCTTCCGCGAGATCCTCTGCAAGATCCTCGACCGGTTGAACAACACGCGCGATCTCGATCGGCACTACTTCTCGGCCTCGAAGCGCCTGTACGGCGCCGGGTTCAAGAACCTGTACATCGTGCAGGCCATCGACGAGAAGATGCACAAGAACCTGATGCCCTCGGAGGAGCGCCGCCTGATCGACCTGAAGTTCCTGAACAAGCCGAAGGTGGCCGCGCTCTACCAGATGCTCGACGAGATCGACTTCCTCGAGCGCGAGGTGGGCAAGGCGCGGGTGCGCGAGATCGAGGAGCACATCGCGAGCCGCTACCTGCACACGCCGGCGTTCCGCGAGGTGCGCTCGCGGGCCGCAGGCAAACCCGCCGCCGACTCCACCGCGCGGCCCGTCCCCCGCAAGAGCAAGGCGCAGGCCGAGATGCCCAACGTCGACGGCACCATCGAGTTCTTCACGCGCGTCATCCTGGGCGACAAGAAGATCCTGAAGGATCTCGACGACGACCTGCCGCGCGCCGCCGCCATCGCCATCGTGTTCCGCTTCGTGTTCGAGGCGTTCCTGGCGTATCCCGTGCTCATCGAGGTCGACTCGGCCTGCGGGGAGCACGGCCCCGACGAAGAGAGCCGCTACGAGCCCTTCCGCATCCGCGGGCTCAACAAGACCCTCGAGGACCGCGTGCACGTCCCGACCCACGACGTCGCGCGCGACCTCGACCTGCGCACCTTCCGGCGGCGCATCGTCTGATTCTTGCGAGCGTCGGGCGCCTAGACGATCAACACCGGGCGGGGACTCGTCTTGACGACCGCCTCGGCCGTGCGGCCGAAGAACAGCGACTGCACCACGTTGCGACCCACGCGCGCCATCACGATCAGGTCGCAGCCGTTGGCCTGGGCGTAGGCGCCGATGGCGTCGGCGTGCTCCGAGGCGGTGATCACGTCGTAGCTCAGGCGCTGGTCGCCGATGCGGGCCACCATGGCCTTGATCTGGGCCTCGCTGTTCTCGCGGATGGCCTCGATGGCGTGGGGCGGCAGCTCGAGCGGGGGCTCGCCGGGCAGCACGGGGATGTAGCTCGGCATCTTGATCACGTGCAGCAGGCGCACGGCGGCGCCCCAGCCCTCGGCCAGGCGGATGGCCACCTCGAGGGAGGCGTCGCTGGCGGGGGAGAAGTCCGTCGTGACCAGCACCCGGCGCAGCGAGAAGTCGTCGGCGCGCGTGGCCAGGGCCGAGGCGGTGAGCACCGGCACCTTGGCTTCGCGCAGCACGCGGCGCGTGGTCGAGCCCTCGAGCACGCGCTTCACGGGGTCGATGCCCACCGTCGAGAGCGCGATCAGGTCGATGGCGTGGTCGGCGGCGTAGCCCAGGATGACGTCGGAGGCGACCCCCTTCTGCAGCGTCACGCGGACCTGGAACCCCTCGCCGTCGAGCTCGTCGGCCAGCTCGCGCAGCCAGCGGTCGCGCTTCACCTCGATCTGCTCGAAGAACACGATCAGGTCCTCGCTCGTGTGGACCGCGAACTCGGCCTCCTCCTCGGCCACGTGCAGCAGGTGGATCTGCGCCCCCGTGTCGACCAGCAGCGTCTGCACCAGGCGCAGCATGTCGAGCGACGCGTCCGAGAAGTCGAGGGGCACCAGCACGTTCTTGAACATGGGGGCCTCCACCGATGTGATGCGACTTCATGGTACGCCCGGGCGGGCGATGGGCGCAACCCCCCGGGTGGGTCAGGCGGCCCCCGCGGCCCTCAACCAGCAGAACAGGTCGGTCAGGGCGCCGATGGCCCAGTGCAGGAGCACCGCGTACACGATCGAGCGCGAGCGCCAGGCCACGATGCCCATGAGGAACGCGCCGGGGATGGCCGACAACGTCTCGCCGAAGGGCTTGCGCATGTGGATGAGGGCGCTCGGGAGCAGCTGCAAGAGCATGGCGAGCACCGGCCCCAGGCGCTTCTCCATGCCGAGCTGCAAGACCCCGCGGAAGCTGAGCTCCCAGCCCACGTAGTACACGACGTACGTCAGCTCCCAGAGCAGCGGGTTCCGCGGGGTCAGCCCGTACGCCAGGCGGGGCAGGGGGTACTCGGCCTGCAGTTCCGGGTCGCCCGCGCCGATCCACAGGAGGGGCGCCATGATCACGGCCACGAGGCCCACGTACTTCAGGCCGAAGCGCCAGTCGCCGAGGCAGACGCCGAAGTCGGCCAGGGGCTCCTTCAGGACCAGCTTGATGGCCACGACGGGTACCGCCACCAACAGCACGAGGCCGCTCGCGTACTGGCAGGCGTGCGCGAACCAGGGGCGGTAGGCGGGGTCGGTCACCAGGCGCTCGGCCGGGCCGAGGAAGGCGGTGTAGTAGAAGGGATACCAGGCCAGCGTGAGCAGCACGGCCATCCCGACGACCAGGATCAGCGAGCGCTTCTCGGCCACCAGCTTGGGGCGGAGCGTGGACCACCAGGTCATCGGGCACCTCGCGGGAAGGTCAGGCGTGGCGACAGGCTACCACGAATCGACCGTTGACGCGTGCCCTGACGTTGTCGATACTCACGCGCCGTTCCGGAGGGAGGTGATCGTGCGAATCTGCATGCTGTGCTTGGCGATGGGGCTGGTGGCGTGCTCGAGCGGCTCTTCGTCGGGCGACGACGCCGCCGATACCCGCGACCCCGAGGTCTTGGCCTTCGAGGTCGACGTGACGCACGATTCGACCCCGGAGGCCACCGACGCCGCTCTCGACGCCATCGAGGCCGCGCCGGACATGACGCACGACACGACCCCCGAGGCCGTCCTCGAGGCGTTTCATGACGCGGCCGACGAGGTCGAGGCGCCCGACGTGACACCGGACGTTCCCGGCGAGATCGCGCCCGAGACCGTCGCCGACGCACCGGGCGACGTTCCCGCGGACGTGCCGGTCGAGGCGGTGGCCGACGCGGGCCCGGACACGTCGACCGAGACGGTGGGCCCCTGGACCCAGTGCACCACCGACGCCGAGTGCCAGACGGTGCTGGGCGAGGCCGGGTACTGCAACCTGGCCTTCCCCGGCGGGCAGTGCCAGGGCTGCGACCCCTCCGACTTCCTGGCCTGCCAGGGCCTCGGCCACGATGGCCTGACGCTCACCTGCCGCGAGATGGCGCCCACGGTGTGCCTGTTCGACTGCCCGTGCCCCTCGTGGCTGCGCTGCCTCGAGAGCGAGCAGCTGTGCATCCTGAAGACGTGCTCGAGCGACGCCGAGTGCGGCCCGTTCGCGTGCCGGCCCATCTCGGCGGGCGGTACGTCGTACTGCCTGCCCGCCGAGTGATCCGTCGCCCGCTGTTCGTTCGATCTACCAGCAGAGCGCGGCGGTGAAGCTGCCGCTGACGGTGTGCGTGGCGGGCGTGCAGCTGGCGTCGGAGTACTCGACCAGCGGCACCGTGCCCTCGAAGGTACCGGAGACGGGTCCCTCAGAGAGCGAACCGGACGCCGCGGTAAGCGTCAGGGCCCCCTCGGGCTCGGCCTGCCACGAGCAGCTGCCTTCGCTGTCGGTCGTGACGCTGAGCGTGGCCTTCTGGGCGCCGAGGACGAGGTCGTAGGCCTGCACCGAGACCGTGGGTTGGTCCGTGCCGTAGGCGGTCAAGGACAGCGTGCCGTTCTCGGGGTACAGCGAGACAGTGGCCTGACTCTCCGTGAGCCGCACGGGCTGGCCGTCGACCGAGACCTCGAGCTTGCCGATGGTCAGGGCCGGGAAGGACATGGCCGACGTGAGCAGCTCGAGGCAGTTGGTCTCGGCGCTCACGACCTCCATGACCGAGCGCAGCGTGACCTCGAAGGTGGCGGTCAGGTGCGGGCGGTGACGCGCCGGGCCGCAGGTGGTGGAGAGGGCCAGGTCGAGCGTGCCCGTGACCTTGCCGCCTGCCGCGAGCGAGTCGGCCGTCCACGTGACGGTCGAGAGCTCGTCGTCGATCTCGAGGTACTCGGCGTCGACCCCGATGGTGCCGCGGCCGTTCACGATAGCGATGCCCTCGGGGGTCAGCGTGCCGCCCTGGGGCGCGTCGGCGGGCAGGCTGAGGAAGAGCACGATGGCGTCGCCGCCGGCCACCTCGATGCGGTCGGGGCTGCTCTTCAGCCACAGGTAGACGCTCACGTCGTCGCCCGGCTCGCCCACCAGGCCGAGCACGCCCAGCGTGGGAAGCCCGGCGGCGTCGAAGGTCAGGCCGTCGGGAGTCGACGCGGTCAGCTGCACCGTGCCTTCGTTGCACGCCACGAAGCCGTCCCCGCCGCCGGGCGTGCAGTCGGCCAGCGGAGCGGCCTGGCACAGCTGCGACGGGCCGCACACGGCCTCCTCGCAGTCGCCGAGGCGCAAGAGGCCGTCGCACTCCCCGGCCGACGTGCAACCGGCCTGGTCGGCGGCCACCACGCACAGCGACACGTCGCCGCCGTCGGTGCTCTTCCACACGCAGATCTCGTCGGCGGCGCAGTCGTCCTTGGACGTGCAGGCGTCGTAGCACTGCTCCTCGAAGCACACGCCGCCGGCGCAGTCGGTGTCGTCGCCGCAGCTCTTGCGGAACTTCTTGCCGTCGTCGGCGCAGGCGGCCGCGAGGAGCAGGGCGGCCAGCAGCAGGATCAGGGGTCTGGTCATGACGTCCTCCGTGGTGGGCGTAGTGTAATCGCGCGCGGGCGGTTCGCAACCGGGGCGATCGGGAACTATCTTGCCCGCGCGAGGAGGTCGCCATGTCCCGCTATCCCGGTCCCCGGAGCGCTGCGATGATCGAGGAGCTGAACCGCTACGTGGTGGTGGCGCCGCAACCGTTCGTGCTCGATCTCGCGGCCTGCGACGGGATGTGGCTGGCGACCGTGGACGGCCAACGGCTGTTCGACTGGGCGGGCTTCTTCGGCTCCAAGCTGCTCGGCCACAACCCGCCCGCGCTCCGTACGCCCGAGGCCGCGGTGAGGCTCGCGCTGGCCGCCTGCCACAAGGTGGCGAACCCCGACTTCCTCACGCCCGAGTGCCTGGCGTACTACCAGCTGGTCCACGCCCTCGCGCCGCGCTGCATGGCGGGCCCCGAGCTCGAGGTCTACGTGGTGAACTCGGGCGCCGAGGCGGTCGAGAACCTCCTGAAGTACTTCCTGAACCTGCACGCCCAGCGGCTGGCAGCGAAGGGGCGGCGGCCCGGCGTGCGGCGCTTTTTGTACTTCGAGCAGGCCTTCCACGGTCGCACGCTGTTCGCCTTGAACGTCACGCAGGTGGCGCACGACCCGGTGATGACGCGCGGCTTCCAGGGGCTCGTGCCCGGCAACCTGCAGGTGCCGTTCCCCGCGCTCGACACGTCGCGCTCGCACGAGCTGAACCTGGCCGACGTGCAGGCCAGCCTCGAGATCGTCGAGGCCGCCCTGGCCCGCTACCGCGACGAGGTGGTGGGCATCGTGGTCGAGCCCCTGCAGGGCGCCGGGGGCCACCGCGCCGCGCTGCCCGAGTTCTTCCGCGGGCTGTCCGAGTTGGCGCACCGCCACGACGTCTTCCTCGGGTTCGACGAGGTACAGACCGCCGGCGGGCAGGCGGGCGCCGTCTTCGCCGTCGACCTCTTCGACCTGCCGCACCCGCCCCAGGCCGTCGCGACGGCCAAGAAGCTCGGCAACGGCGTGCTCTACATGCGGCACCCCATGGACGATCGCGGCGTGCTCGATTCGACCTGGGGCGGCGCGCTGGTCGACATGGTGCGCTTCACGCTCGAGTGGGAGGTCGTGCGGAGCGAGCGCCTCCTCGAGCAGGTGGCGGCGAAGGCGGCGCTGCTGGTCGACGGCCTCGAAGCACTGGCGCGACGTCACCCCGACAAGCTCACGAACGTGCGGGGCCTCGGCCTCTACCAAGGCTTCAGCCTGCTGGACCCCGCCCACAAGGCGCGCCTGATCGAGGCGGCGCGCGAGCAGGAGGACCTGCTGCTGCTCGGGGCCGGCACCGACACGATCCGCCTGCGCCCGCCGCTCACGGTCACCGAGGGCGAGATCGGGCTCTTCCTCGAGAAGTTGGGGCGGCTGGTGGGGGGGTTGTAGGCTGATTTGGATTTGCGCGGTTCGCCTCACTTGCGATAGGGTTTCCTTCGTGACGCAGGAAGATCGGCGAGCATCGGATGGGTAGGAGAGCCACGGAAGCGATCGAGAGTTCGGAGCGCTCCCTTCGCCCCGCGCGGGCAACCGAGATCGAGAAGGCGTTACTCTCGGCCAAAGCCATCTATGAGGGGAGCCCCTATCACAAGAGGAACCCCGGCGACTTCGGGCTCACTCCTCCCGCCCTGCCTCGAAAGGACAAGACCCTCTGCGACGAAGCTCAAGTCCACGAGGCTCGGGTAGCGCGCGACCTGCTGCAGCGAGCCATCGAGCGCGGGCTCGTGAGCGAAGCGTTCAACAACCTCGGCTTCCCGAAGCAGCTGTGGGTCGTCGACGACGATGGGCGCGTGTTCGAGCTCATGTACGGAGGCAGCAAGACTGGGGCGTACCACGGCTACCCGGTCCGTAGGAGCGATCCCTTCTTCGACGAGGTCCTGGACGCGTGGAGAGACCGGTGATGCGGCAACTCGACTTCGAGATCCGTGATTGGCAAGCAGGCGCTGACGATGATCCTGCTTCCGACGCCACCCAGGCGGCGTTGACGATCGTGGCTGGCCCCGACCGGGTGGCCCTCACCGCGGTCGAGGACACCATCGTCCGGTCGGTGCGACCCTACATTTTCGTGCCAGTTTACCCGCTGGCGCGCTGGCTGGTCGTTCACTGGTGGCGGCTCCGCTGGGAGCCGAAGCGCGAGACCCGGGCCTGGAGACGCGCCCATTCACTGGCGGCCATTGGAAGCGGCTACGCGTGGCCGTCGCTCGAGATCTCGAGCGATGGCGAGTTCGTGCAGCTTCACGTAGACCCGGAAGACCGAAGCGATGTGGCCGCCATCCGCTACTTCCGCGAGGCCACCCTCGACGTCCCGGTCGCCGACTTCGAGGCTGCCGTGGACCAGTTCGTGCAGCAGGTCCAGGGGCGTCTGTCGCAGGTGGCGCCGGAGGAGCAGGCCCTCGCCGAGCTGTGGGCCGAGTTGCAGGAGGAACGCGCCGACGAGTGGGTCGCGCGTGAGTGCCGCTGGCAAGCGCTCGCCGGCTTCGAGCCCGGCCGGGCCCCGTCGGTGTGGTTGGACGCCGCGAGCGACCTGGCGACCAACGAGGGCCCGGCGGTCGCCGACGAGGTCGTAGCGGTGGTCCCGGAGTTGCCCGATGGCTTCCTCTCGGTCGTGGACACGCTGCAAGCGTTGCGCGGCTCGAGGGCGCGCGTCGACCTGTCGTGGTTGCCCACGCCGACCCGGGCTTCTCAGAAGGGCGAGCTCCCGTGGCAGACCGGCGAGCGCCTGGCGCACGAGGTGCGGGCGAGCATCGGGCAACCCAACGGGCCCCTCGCGACCAAGACCCTGGCCGATCTCCTGGGCGTCAAGCTTCCCCTGAGGCCCACCAACCCCACGGGAGTCCGAGCGCTCGGGGGAGGGTACCGCAATGGTCACGCCGACGGGCGAACCGCCGTCACCGTCGCGTCAACGCGGCTCGAGAGCCAGCGCTTCCACCTGTCACGAGTGATGGCCAGCGCCCTTCAGGCGCCCTGTGACCAGCACCTGCTCCCCGTCACATCCGCAGCCACGGCAAGGCAGAAGACCGAGCGAGCCTTCGCGCAAGAGCTTCTGTGCCCGTGGGTCGAGCTGGACGCCTACACGAACGCCCACGGCGTCGACGACGACGGAATCGCCGACGCGGCCGAGTACTTCGAGGTGTCGCCGTTGCTGGTGGTGTCGACGTTGGTGAACAAGAGGAAGGTGGGGCGCGGGCGGTTGGCGTAGGTGGCTTCTTCGGGTATCCTGAAGGCTGTTGGTATTGCCGAGATCAACTGGTGTGATATATATTACCCTTTACGTAGAATAGCGTTAAACTTGGCAGCTACAGTGCAAGAGTTAGCATATCTTGGTGATATCTTCTCGGTTGCCTGCGTATATAGTTTTGTCGCCGTTGGCGTAGTACCAATTTTTGATATTACACCTGCCGGTAATAATCATAAGTTTATTAAATAAATTGCTGTGTATTAAGTCGCCTATGCAGAGCTTGAGTGGGCGCTTTTTCTGTTTGCGTGAGGTAGTGTTTTGTCGAGCGTTGTGCATGTTACCTAACCTCAATGATGTAGTCGTCGAGCCAAGCGTCAAGTGCCGTCGTAGAAGTGGCTACGGCCGAAAAACCAGGGTTCTGTTCAGCCGCAGTTGTTGGATTCGAACCACTGCCAACATATACGCCGTCGATCCATACTTCGACGATATCCGACAAGATGTCGAATTCGACGCGGTTCGTATGTGCGCCGTTGGCTTTAAGGGCCGCGGCGTCGACCGACGAGAGCAATGTTTCTACGCTGCCGATCTTTTGGTAAAAGCTGACTTTGCCGTTTAATGTATCGAAGTAGACCTTGTACGCGGAAGATTTATCAGCGCGAATCTCCCAGTGGTGCGTCTTGGCCGTTCGGTTCATGACAAACTGGTGGGCTACCTTGCTGGCTGCCGTGGCATTGACAGTGGGGAGGCAGACGATGTTCCAGTCGCCCTTCATCTGATAAACGCCCGCCGACACGTAGGGGCAACCGAGGCCCGCGCAGCCCATGCAGGACGATCCGGTAGTCCACCCTTGGGCGAGGTTGTCGCTAAAGTCCTCAAAGACAACGGTCGACCATGGCTGAGGAGCAGAGGTGTTCGGCCTTACACAACGGACGCCGAAGTGCGCGTCCCGATAGTCTGTGGGAATGTGTGCGCGCGCGGAGACGCGCAGATAGGATTCGTCACCGTAGGTGAACCCATTGCCGCGCGACACGTGCTCATCACTGGTCGGCCAGAGCCACGCGGTCCCATCGGTCGGTGCGCCCTCGTACGTGTCATGATGCCAATCCTGAACCCACTCGAAGACGTTCCCTCCGACGTCGAGAGCTCCACTCCAAGAGGAGCCGGCTGGCTTCGTGCCTACTGGACTGGTTCCGCTACAACCGGCGGCTGTGCACGGGTCGCAGGCCCATGGTCTTACGGCGTCTCCACGCTCATTGAACACGGCGACATTCGACGCGCACGTGGCCGTCGTCGGATCTGCCCACGGGTATCTCCGGTGCGTCGGACCGGACGCCGCGTATTCCCACTCGGCCTCGCTCGGCATTCGTCCGCCCAGCCAAGAGCAAACCGTACCGGCCTGGGCCCACGTCAACCCGTTTTGCGGATGGCCGCTGCGTCCATTCGATGATCGATTGGTTCCCCACCCGAGACCGTCCCAACTAGCTGTAGTCGGTGACGTGCACGTTGCGCCGTTGCGAGTTGTCGTTTCACAGGCCTCGTGTTGGCTAACGGTTACCTCGTACTTGCCGATAAAGAAGCCATTCGCGAACGTTACGGTATGAACAGGTCCTTCGTCAGTCTTCCGTCCTGCCTCCGTGTTCGGGCTCCCCATTTCGAAACTACCCGGTGGAATCCAGATCCACACGTCCCACTGGCGCCATCCCGTAGGGTCTACGTTCGTGTACTCACAATGCTGCTGGGCGTTGCAGGAGGCGGTGTAGCCTGTGAGAGAGGGGCACGCCGTTGACCCACAGGTCAGCGTGACCGGGCCGATAGTGCACGTGTCCATGCAACCATCCTGGTTGTCGGCGTCACCGTCGTCACATGCCTCCCACGCGGCCTTTTTTCCGTCGCCGCACCGGGTCGCGTCGGGTGCAACGCCATAGCACTCGTCCTCCTTCCATCCCGCGCCGGTCAGGACCGACAGGTCGCGGCCATTGGCGGACGCGTCTTTCGCCGCGGTACCGCTGCCTTCGTCAAAGTGCCACAGCCCCATCGTGTTCGCGTCCGGCTCGAGCCGTCTGGCGGGAGTAAAAAGAGAATCGTATCGAACCACGTTCGAGAACCTGACCTCGTCTATCTCACGCGAGGCGTTCTGGTAGGAGGCTCCGTCCGTCGACCAGTTGTAGGCCCCGACGCTGAATGGCGCTCCGGTTGGTGCGGTGAACGCCGTCAGGTTTCCAGACGCCTTCAATTGGCCGTCGGCGAACACCTTCACGACTCCACCTTCGTAGGTTACCGCTACGTGGTGCCAGGAACCTGCGGGGAAAACGCCGACCTGTGCGAAGGTGACGTTCGTCGTGGCGGTCCCTCCTGCGTTGATCCAGAAGATGACGCCGTCGGGGCCCGCTTGTATCGCCCAGCCTTTCCAAGTTCCAGTCACCATATGGCTGACAATGCGGGTTGCGACCGCGGTCTTGAGCCAGAATTCCACCGTGAACGTCGTCACTATCAAGCCGTTGTCCACTCGCTGTGCGCCCTGGTCCTTGGCCGTGGCGAAGTAGTACCGTTCCTCGCAGGCCTCGCACCCGTCGCAGGATGATTGGTTGTTGTCGTCGCATTCCTCGGTGCTCGGATCGAGGTGCCCGTCGCCGCAGGTCTGGGTTTTGCACGCGCCGTCGACGCACACCTGGCTCGTGTCGGCGCAGTCCTGCACCTGCACGCTGGCCGAACCCACGCCGTCGCACTGCCGCACGTTGGTCGACTCGCAGAACAACGCCTCTGGCGCACACACCCACGCGGCGCAAGCGGCTGTTCCGAGCCCGGTGTCCTGGTCGCAGAAGAAACCCGTCAGGCACGTTGTCACGGTACTCGCGGCCGTGCCCGTCGCGTCACACTGCATGACCGTCGGCCCGTCGCAGTAGCGCGTGCTCGCTTCGCACAGCTTGTCCTTGCACGCACCGCCCACGCAGAACTGGCTGGTGTCGCCGCAATTGGTCCCGGCCGCCTTGGCGCTGCCGTCGGCGTTGCACGTCATGACGGTGTTGCTTTCGCAAAACACGGCGTCGGGCGCGCACACCTGGGCGTGACACGTGCCGTCCGCACAGTACTGCGTAGCAGAGCACTCGGTGATCACGTAGTCCGTGCCCGTGTCGTTGCACGTGGCCACCTTGCCCGACAGGCACTGCGCCTGCCCCGGCGAGCAGATCACGGGGACGCACTGGTCCAGCAGGCACGTGGTGTCGACGGGGCAAGGGGTGACGGCGCTGGGTCCGCTGCCGATGGCGTCGCAGAGCGCCAACGAGCCTTCGGCGGTGCAGAACGACTGGTTCGGCAGGCACGCCTGGGGCACGCACATTCCTGCGGCGCAATAGCGCCCGGCGGAGCACTCCTGCGTGTCGCCCCACGCGGTGCCGGTCACGTTGCACTGCTTCCAGGCGAAGCTGCCGTCACAGCTCAACTCGGCGGGAACGCACACGTTGGGAACGCACGCGCTTCCAAGGCACACCGCCGTCACGCCGCAATCGGTCTGGGTGGCGAACGCGCTGCCGTCGCCGTTGCAGGTGCTCAGCACGTTTTCTTCGCAGCTGATCTCCGACGGCGTGCACACCTGGGCGTGGCAGGTGCCGTCGGCGCAGTACTCTGTGGCGCCACAGGTCACTGCGTTCCCCCATCCGCTTCCGTTCGGCAGGCACGTAGAGCCAATCTTGCCCTGGCAGCGCCCGTCACCGGCAATGCATTGGTCCAAGTGGCAGTCGTTGTCGGCGCAGTAGTAGACCCCCGGGCAATCGGCGTCGGCGACGCATCGTACGCAGCGGCCCAGGGTCTTCTGACACAGCATGCCGAGCGGAGTACACGTGAGATCGGACGCGCACGGCACGTACGGCTGACACGCGTCGTCGACACAGTCGGCGTTGGCGTCGCAGTCGGCGGCAGCGATGCAGTCGACGCAGTAGCCCTTGGTCTTGTTGCATACCTGGTTTGTGCAGCTCAGCGACGAGGCGCACGGGGTGACCGCTAGGCACGTCGCGTTACGGCACACGTGGTTGGCGCCGCAGTCGGCGTCGGCCAGGCAATCGACGCAGGCGCCGGCGTTCACGTCGCAAACCTGGCCCGAGCAGTCGAGCGACGAGAAGCACGGGTCGTACTCCGCGCACTGGCTTTCGACGCAGCGGAACGAGCCCTCTCCACAGTCGTCCGCGGTCAGGCATCGGACGCAGACCTTCGTCAGCGGGTCACAGACCAGCCCGTGGCCGACGCACTGGAGATCAGAGGTGCATGGGATATCGAGGCAGGCTCCGGCAGCGTTGCAGTCCTGCGTCTCGGGACACGTGCCGCATGAGCCGCCACAGCCGTCGGTGCCGCACACGCGGCCCGCGCAGTCGACGGCGCAGTCGCACGCGCCGCCTGCCGTGCAGAACGAGTTGGGGAACACCCCGCACGACCCGCACGAGCCTCCGCAACCGTCGCTGCCGCACACCTTACCGTCGCAGGCCGTGAACGTGCAGGTGCCGCCCACGCACGATTGGCCGCATGCGCACGCGCAGTCGGTCGCACACGACTCGCAGGTCTCGGCGGGGTCGCAGGTACCGTCGCCGCACCACGGGACGTACACGCACGCGCCGGCTTCGCAGGCGTGGTGGTCGGCGCACGAGCCGCACGAACCGCCGCACCCATCGGCGCCGCACACCTTGCCGTCGCACGCGGTGAACGTGCAGGCGCCGCCCAGGCAGTCCTGCCCGCAAGCACAGCCGCAGTCGCCGGCACACGTGGCGCAGGTTTCGTCCGGATCGCACGTGCCGTCGCCGCACCAGGGGACGTAGACGCACGCGCCAGCGTCGCAGGCGTAGTGATCGGCGCACGAGCCGCACGAGCCTCCGCAGCCGTCGTTGCCGCACAGCTTGCCGTCACAGGCCGTGAACGTGCATGTGCCGCCAAGGCAAGCGTCGCCGCACGCGCAGCCGCAGTCGCCTGGGCACGTCGCGCAGTCCTCGTTCAGGACCCGGTCGCAGTTCCCGTCGCCGCACCAAGGCTGGAAGACGCAGGCGCCCGAGGCGCACTGATAGTGATCGTCGCACCCTCCGCATTCGAGTTGCGTCCCACACCCATCGTCGAGCGGGCCACAGAGCAACCCCTGCTCGGAGCAGGACGTGGGCGAACAGCACTGGGCCTGGAAGCACATGGCGGGGAGGGTACACGAGCAATCGGCTTGGCAGGTCGCGCAGTCCTCG
>Ga0172370_10000153_pt1 | contig 97008 bp, 91 predicted proteins | sample LakKiv5m_FD_114538 | JGI IMG/M metagenome (GOLD analysis project Ga0172370, IMG submission 114538) | Freshwater microbial communities from Kabuno Bay, South-Kivu, Congo - kab_022012_11.5m | ecosystem: Environmental > Aquatic > Freshwater > Lake | place: Democratic Republic of the Congo...
CAAATGGTTTATTCCTTCTTTCATAGAATCTCAATACGGAAAACTTAATCCGGCTAATAAAGTTCATAAATCAGTTCTGGATATTCTTATTAAGAATAACTTATTGAAATATCTTGACAATTCTTTTGAGCCCATTCCAAGACCCTTGGAAGCCCCTAAAGATAAAGATATGGTTAAAGATAAATTTATTGTTAAAGATAAAGATATGGTTAAAAAAAATTTTGCAAAAAATGACGAAATTAAAAATTCAGAAATGGACTCAAAAAAATTGTATTCGGTTTTTAAAGATTTCCATGAACTCTATCCCGGAAAAAAAAGAAAGTTAGAAATTGAATTTGAAAATTTCAAAAAGAAAAATGAGGACTGGAAAGAAATTATTCCAATACTTATTCCTGCCATTCAAAAAGAAGAAACGCTTCGTAAAAAAGCCAGGCAAAAATCTGAATTTTTCCCCGAGCCAAAATATCTTCAAACTTGGATCAACAAACGTTGTTGGCTCAATGAGTTTGATGATGAAATCAACAAACCACCCACCACTAACCACCAGCCACCAGCAACCGAATACCATCCGTTTGAAGAAAAATTCTTAGGGCTTAAAAATCCAGGATTACAATTCCTATTGGATTTGTCTGTCGGTTCAATAATCGAAACAAATGATTACAGACAATATAAGAAAATTTCAGATGCTCAGTTAGTCGAAGTTGATAATGAATCTAATGAATTTCTCATTCAAGACTACAAAAAACATTTTGAATCTTATTTACTAATTAATGGAAAAAATAATTTGAACCCAAATAATGAGATGTTAAACAATGAACAAGAATAGGAGCTGAACTATGAATCAAATCTTAATAAATTGCGATACAAAAGAGTTTGCTCAGGTATTACAAAAATTGGAGGAGTTATCAATTAAAGGCAATAATTTAGCGGCAGAATTATTGAAATACTTCAATACATCATTGTATTCAAAAATCCAGTTGGATTGTGAACTTGAACGATATAAAACTGAGTGCCGTGAAAAAATTCAAGGACTAAATGCTACTTAGTCTCAATACTACACAACTGAATAATCATGTAAGCCCGGAGCTATTCAGATGGCTTCGGGCTTATTATTTTAAATAAAATACTAACTGTGCCTCATTGCTTCTTGCCTAAATATATCAGCCAATCGAATAAATCCAACTTAAAATATAAATCTTGAGTTAAGCCATGGTGTCTATAGCAAAAATCCTGCGAATGTCCTGAAAAAATGATAAATGCTTGAAAAAATCAGATGTTTCAAAGACTTAGTGAACATCAGAAATTTAGTTTCAGTATGAAATTGTTAAATATCATTAAATTTAGGCAACTATTGTTTAGTATCGTTTAGTATAAGCACTGAAAAGTTTAGTTTATGATAAATATTTTTTAAATTCTTTCCAAAATAAATCAGCAATCCGGCTAATTGAATTATTTTTTTTTAAATCACAAAAATATTTTCATTTCAGGCAACAGTTTTTAAATAAAAGTTGCGTTTCAGTTAATTCCAACAGTCAGATTTAACTAATACGCAACTACTTTAAATAAATAAATAATAAAAATAATGATAGCAATCATATTAATGCAAATATTTCTATAGCAAGAGTTCTTCAGCGATTATTTGATAGAAAAAAAACAAATACTCATTAGAACAAAAATTAATTTGCTAATGTCTTCAGTTTAAATTGAAATTTTAAAATTACAGAGCATTGAATACTTTAGTTATTGATAATCTCTGTTAACAATTATGCTGATTACAACTGTTTTCAACTGTTAATGCTTCCAATTTTCCGGCAATCAAATTAGGGATTATTTCCTTAATGCTTTTACTTTCTGAAGTCCGGTAAACCTGAATACCCATTGAATTTAAATTCATCAAAGCCCTTGCTCCCATTCCGGCAACAACCACTGCTTCAACTCTTTTATCCCTTAATGGTCGAATCGGATTGCATTGCCCGTGTTCATGTTCGGCATTACCGTTGTTCAATACTTCAAAATCTTGTGAAGTTGTATCATAGATTACGAAATACGGAGCACTGCCAAAATGTCCATAAGCCATGGATTCTAAACCTTTTTGTTCTTCTGTCGGAATGCAAATTTTCATATCGTTTTCTCCTAATTAAGTTAAAATTAAATTATTTTTAAATTATATATTTTCTGTAAAAAAGTAAAAAAATTCAAACTTTTTCTAATGCTTGTTTTAAATCATCGATAATATCATCAATATCCTCGATACCAACTGAGAATCTGACTAAATCATCTGTTATACCGGCTTTTAATTTTTCTGCTTTGCTAACAGCGGCATGAGTCATTGATGCCGGATGTTGGATGAGAGTTTCGACACCACCTAATGAAACAGCCAATGTAGCTAAATGTACATTATCCATAAGCTTCTTTCCTGATTCAAATCCCCCTTTAACACCAAAGCTAATCATAGAGCCAAACCCACTCATTTGCTTCTTTGCTAATTCAAATTGCGGATGTGATTCTAATCCGGGATATTTTATCCAATCAATTTTTGGATGTGTTTCGAGAAACCGAGCAACTTTCATCGCATTTTCCTGATTTCGTTCAACTCGTAAGGAAAGTGTTTTTACTCCTCGCAAAACTAAATATGCCTGATGCGGATCCATATTACAGCCCATATAAACCATTGAATGACGTATCTTCTTGTACAAATCTGCTTCTTTTGTAATAATGATACCTCCAACAATATCAGCGTGCCCATTAATAAATTTTGTTACTGAATGAAATACAACATCAGCACCCAAATCCAATGGCTTCTGAAGATAAGGTGTAGAAAATGTGTTATCAACTACCAATACCAAATTGTGCTTCTTTGCTATTTCTGCACATTCTTTAATGTCAGTCAATTCCATTGTTGGGTTGGAAGGTGTTTCAATATACAAAACTTTTGTATTTGGCTTTATTGATGAAATAATTTCGTCCAAATTTGATGTATTAACAAATGTAGCTTCAACTCCAAATCGTGAAAAATCTTGTTCCAAAACTCCTCTTGCAGGTCCATAAACAGATGCCGTGCTAATAATATGGCTACCTGCATCTAAAAGTGCCATGTATATAGACGTAACAGCAGACATACCAGAACTTGTTGCAATCCCATCGTAGCCATTTTCAAGCTCTGCAATATTTTTTTCCAAAGCTCTTATTGTCGGATTTGCAATTCTTGTATAAATATATCCGTCACTTACACCCGAAAAACAATCTGCTCCGTGTTGTGCATTTTTGAACTTGAATGTTGAAGTTTGGTAAATTGGCACTGTGGCACTTCCAAATTGGTCTTCAAATTCTCCGGCATGAACTTGTTTTGTACTAAATCCTAAATTTTTTGTTTTCATTTTTATAATTCTTTTATTGATAAACTTTTTATTTATTCTTTATAAATAATTGATGATGCTCAGAGCTTTCCCTTAACATCTTTGTATTGCACTTTGGACAAAGTGTTTCATGGCAAGGATGCCCTTGCTGATGATGTACTTTTTCTCCGCATTTTGGACAGATACAGTAACCGCCTTTTCCCATATTTTGTGTTTGTTGTTTCATTTTCTGCTCCCGCATTTTCCGCCAATTTGGTTTTGACGGCACCCGTTGTGACCTGTACCTCTTTCGTCGCTTGAGCGGTGAATATTAGCACTACTGCATTTAGGACATTCTCCCGGTCTCTTTGTCCCAAAAGGTACCTCAAATGTATGCTTACAGTCATAGCATTTAAAATGCCTTTCTTCTGCTTCTACCATTTCTATTACCCCTCCGTTAATTTGCAAAGATTTTACATTTATAAGAAAATCAGCAATTTTTTTATGAGCCGAATTAATAATATTGCCAAATGTTTGCCTCGAAATATTCATTTGTTCCGCTGCTTTCTCCTGATAAAGTCCGTCGAAGTCAGCAAGACGTATTGCCTCGAATTCGTCAAGAGTTAAAACTACCTCATCTAACTCTTTCATCATAATTCCGGCTGGTTTAAAAAAAATCACATCCGGATTTGAAAATATTCTTCTGCATTTATGTGGTCTTGGCATATTTAATTCTTTTTAACAATATTTATATTTATTGGCAAATGCCAATAACAAAATTACAGAATTAATTAGCAAATTCCAAAAATATTTTTTTAAAAATTCAGAAATACCAATTGTATCAAGTTGAACTTATGGATTTAGTGATTGATTTCATTTAACAGGTTAACACCCGCCAACAACCCGTTTTTGATTTTTCTTTACCGGTCCTGCAGTCTTATTTTTTTTAATTAAATCAGGAATTATGTTACTTGCTCTCAATCTAAAACGATAAGTATCCTTTTCTTCTCTATTTGTTGTATCTCCGGTTAATATAGGATGTAATATTAAAGATTTGAATTCATTGAATCCACCTTTTAAGATTCTTATATTCTTATAACCAAGTTCACTTGCTAATATGGCGTATTTTCTTTCACTCAATTCATCATTGTCAATAAATACATTTACTTTATGTCTTAAAGTCAATATTTTGTTTGGCTCCTTTTCAAATAAGTTATCTAATGTAAATTGAGTAGATTTCGGTAAATTTATCTTTTCATACTCTTTTGCTGGTCTGAAATCAATTATTTGCAATCGTTTGTCCTCGCTCATAATTCTACATGATAGTTCATCAGAAGTAATTTCATTTAATTTATAGCTTTGAACCACATGTTTTTCTTCAACCATTTTTAAAAATGATCCTTTTCTTTCGGGAAAAACAAATGATGAAGTAGCTATTAATAATCCGATTATTCCCAAACCTATATAATAAGGTGTAAAACGAATAATTGGTTTCTTAATACCATTCACACGATTTTCGATTATCGAGGTAAAAATAAAAGCCATCAAAGCAACAGACGTTAATAAAAATGCAAATAATTCCTGAGAAATTCCAATAGTTTCAAATAATCTTGGATTACCCCAATTTGCTGACTTGTAAAAATCTTCAATTAAGGGATACCCCTCAGCAAATATAAGTACTCCGATAATTGCTCCTCCAATAAATATCATCGCATCAATTTTTCCAATAGCCGCCGCACAAACACTTGTCCCAGGACAAAATCCTCCGATAACAAACCCAAACCCCATAATTAATCCACCTATTACTGCTGACCAAAGATAGGTAGGATTGATGTATGTGAGGTTGATGTCTAATAATCCGAAATGCGTTAGTGCCATAACACCAATCATAGCGGTTATACCTGCGGTAAAAAACACTCTTAAGACTGTAAAATCATAACCGTAAAATAATCCAACTAATTTTTTTGAAGTCGAAAAACCTGCTTGCTCCAATATTGCGCCAAATAATATTCCAATTATTAATGCAACAATGAAATTTAAATCATTACCTATTATATCAGGAACTAATGGTCCCATTGTATTTTCTCCTTATCAAATCCAAAATTTTCTAAAAAAATATGCAAAGCCATAAGCCCCACCGAAAATTGCAAACATTGTGATTATTCCACCTGTGGACATTACTGCCATTCCACTCAACGCAGCCCCGCTTGTGCAACCCCTTCCAAGTTGTGAACCAACACCCCATAATATTCCTCCAATTATGGCTCCAAACACTCTAATTTTAATTGTAGTCTTTGGACCCTTTTCCAGTTTTAAATTCAGCCGGTTTGACATTAATCCTGAAATAAATGCACCGATAAGCACACCAACAACTTCGAACACCAACCAGTTCATTAAGGGACTTCCTTTATGTTCTTTTGAATATTCGGTATAAAATTTTGCTGTTTGAGTATGCGATGGAACCACAGTTTCAACTGTAGCAATAGTAAAACTCTTTACTGCTCCACTTGCTCCTAATCCTCTACCTGTTATATAAATTGTTGCAATTAGCAGAATTCCTAAAAGCACACCGGCTAGATAAGGATTCATGTATTTCTTTTCTTCCATTGCTAATTATTCTCCAAAGTTGATATACTAATTTCATTTGTTAAGTCTTCTGGTTTTTCTTCCTCTATCTCATCTTCCAATTCTTCGTATCCGGTTAACATTGCTTTTAAATTAGACGTGATGGTATCTCCTGTTGTAATCAAGTAAATGTGAACTATAATAAACGCTAATAAAATAAAAGCCGCCAAAGTATGCAAAACAGCAATAATTTCTAATGACTCAATATTCAATGCCTGTATCCCGCTTTGAGTCGGATATCTGTAAAACATATAAAATAATCCGGATGTAACAATTACAGGAATAACAATAATTTTCAAGCCAAAGTAAGTCAGCTTCTGCAATGGATTCAATTTACTTAAAACAGTTTTTTTTGTCGGATGGGGTGCATTTTTAAATATTCCAAATATATAATAATTCAATTGTGCCTTCATATTCTCAAATGTTGGTATATACTGTTTCCATTCTCCGGTTGTAAGATGCCAGAAAACAGCAAACACAATTAATATTAGGAACATATATGCGGCAATCGTATGATATGTAACTGCATTTTGAAATCCGAAGAAGGTATATACACCATGAATTTCAAATCCTGAAAAAGCAAGGAAGAAGATAAGCAGTGCTTGCATCCAATGCCAAAATCGTTCGAATGATTTATAAACGACAAATACTTTTTTACTCATTTTAACCCTCTTTTATTTTTCCAAGAATTTATGATCCTGATTGAACCATGTAAGACCACTCCAATCATTGAGAAAATGACTAATAATATACCGGTTGTCTCAACAGGTTTTGAAAAGTCTCTACCGGGCATATAAAAATCTCTTAATCCGTCAAGTCTTGAATTGATGCGAGTATGACATTCACTACACTCAACTGCTTGTTCTTTGGGTGCTACCATGTGATTAACGGGCCAATACATCTCAGTTCTGATAAAAGCAACCTTTCCGCTAAAAGGAAGATGAACATCTTTCATTCCCACTTCCGAAGCAGTTAGCCAGTTGAAATCCTTCCAAAATGCTCCTTCGCCTTTTTTTTCGGAAAACAGCTTTGGTTGAATCAATATTCTATTAATAGGATCGAAAGGTTGTTTTGCCGCATGAATTTTCACAGGGACAATTTTTGATTCATCATCAGAATATGAACCATTTAATTTATTTAAAATAAGAGGCTTTGTTATATCGCTAATCTTATCACCTTCTAAATAATGAGCAGCTGTACCATTGAACCAAATGTAATCCGGCTTAACATTTTTCTTCCAAATAAATCTTCCCTTGATTGACATGTACGAATGATTGCCCATACTGTCTTCCTCAGTGTAAGGTTCTCCATTTCTTAATTTACCGGCTTGCGACCAATCCCAAAACATTTTTGTTGCATTTACTTTAGCATAAGTCGGAATATGACAACTTTCACAAGCAACTTTAAGAGTATGCTTATTTAACATGTCATCGTCATGCGGATTATTGGTATGGCACTGTTCACAAGAGTTCCTGTTAGAACAAGTTGAGGCAAATGAAAATAACTTACCTGAAATAATATGTTTCTCCGTTATATGGCAATCGGTACATTGCATATTTAATCCATCTGTACCCATGTGAACATCAATATCCCGGGTTGGTTCAAACAATGACATTTCCAAATCCCCATGCTTCACATTGTTACCTCCACCACCGTAAAAGTGACAAACCCCGCAATTAGTTCGCTTTGGTTTACCGACACCTTCGGCGATTTTATTAAAATCCAAAGTAGCGACCGGAGCTCCTCCTTTTTCCTGTGCTTTTACGTAAGTTTCTGTATTATCGTGGCATACAAGACAATCAATGTTAGTTGAATCAATAAAGATTTTACCTGTTGAATCCATTCCAAAACCTATATGACATTTTGCACAACTTTCCTCATTGCCCTTAGTTCCAATACAAAAATTATTCATTACATTTTTTTTGCCTATATATACAATACCTCGACCTTGAATATATTCTTCTCTTTCCCAGTTCCAATGGTTAGATTTCATTATTTCTCTGTGCCTTTGATTATGACAACTAATGCAAGCCAGAGTAATTTGCTGGGGAGTATTGAATTTTTGTTGAAGAATTATAAACTTTGTATGGTCAACTGATGTATTATATTTTTTAGAATATTTCTCCTTCAAATTCATCGTTAAAGTAGGTTCTTGTTCATTTTGAGAAAACACTCCTATGGCTATTATTATTATCAAGCCAAACAGTGCTAAAACAGCAACAATTTTTTTCATTTTTTCCTCTCAATTTTTCAATTTGATGTCTATATAAAACATTAATGTTTTTTACTTTTCAAATCTATTTGGTAATACTACCCATTTGTTGTTTTCAAAATTTTCGAATAATTTTCTTTCGTAAATGAATTTCTGAACTTCATGATGACACTTTGAACATTTCGCTAAATTTGGATTATTTACAATAATCAATGAATCAGTTTTCAGCTTATCTTCGTGACACCCGATACATAATTTATGTAAAGCATCAGTATACGAAACTGTAATGTAAGATTTGATTTCTTTTATCTTTGAATCACCCGGAATTAACTGTTTGTGACATTCTTCGCATTTTTTTACAGTCGAATTTTTATTGGTTGCATATTTATAGTCTTTTCCTTTGCTAATATTTCTATCATGACATTTGAAGCATGATAAATTTGCTCCCTCAGATGATGAATGCCAGTCGTGTCTGAAAGCATCACCTTCATTATACATATCACTATGACATTCATAACATCCGGTTGCTTTATCACCGGGTTTGTTCAAATGGTGACATTGTCCGCAGGTAATTCCTTTTTGCTGATGGAATACGTGCTTAAAAGTAACTCCATAGTTATTCCTGTTACCATCAATTAATAAGGTATCTCCACCTCTTGCTCTGCTGACTTGGGCAGAATCAATTCCTTTATTTTCAATTTCGGTTCCTGAAATTAAAGCAAAACTCAAAGCAAATGCCAAAACAAACATGAATGAGAATTTTGTTCTGTTAACAACTTTTGTTGGTCCCAAATATATGTTAAATGAGTTGAATTTCGGTTTCACTTTTACAGGTGCATCCGGGTCTTCGGGTGTATGTTCCCAAACCTTGAAATTCTCGATGAAGAAGAAAAAAGCAAGCATTGCGAGTGAAACAACTCCTGCGGAAATAAATAATTCCATCCAAGAAGGAAAATAGAAAGTACCAATATCTGTCAGATTGTTTAAATGAGTAAGCCCGCCTACATTAAGACGGTTGAAAACTATTCCTATTACACCTGAAAGAGCGGCGATATACATAAAATTTATACTCTTTGTCAATCTTGGAATAGCCAGAATAATTAATGGTATAACTAACGAAATAAAAATCTCCATCCAGAATAAATATGTACCCCAAGCCGCATCAAACAAGAATAATCCTGCTCCTCTGAAAATAATATCTCCAAATCTTAATGCGGCGTAAATACCAATCATCCATAATGCATATTTTCTGAGCTTCATTAGTATATGAGTTTCAGGTTCTCTTTTGTAAAGCCAACTCGACGTCATGCTCTCAACCATGACCATCATCAAACCTAAATATACTGCTGAAACAAAGAATATAACGGGTATAATTGGTGAATACCATAAAGGATGCAATCTGTAAGGCATAGCTAAGAATAAACTTCCCAGGGATGACTGATGAAGTGTTGACAGCATTATGCCTAATATAACCAATGGTATTCTGATTTTGTATAAAATTTTATGAATTTTAGCCAACAATGGAATCTTAGGATATTTTTCAAGTACAACAGGTGAAAATTCTAAAGTCAATACACTTAGATATAGCATTACACACCAGCCAACTTCGAATAAAGGTGAATGAGGATTCCAGTAGATAATCATGTGCCATATGTTCCATGGCAAACCGAGGTCAAACAACAAACCAACAGCAACAGCTGCATAGCCCAGAAAAGCGGTTAATATCGCCGCTCTTGCGATAGGATGTAACTCTTTCTTACCAAATATATAATTGAAGGCAGCGATTACAAAGCCACCACCGGCAAGTGCAACTCCACCCATTACATCAAATCCAATCCAAAATCCCCATGGAGAATTATCTGTTAGATTTGTTGTAACTCCGAGTCCGTAAATAAACCTTGTTACAGCAACAGCCGATGCAACTCCAAGAATAATCCATAAAATCTGTTTGGCTTTACTAATCCTGTTCATTTGAACCTCCATCTTTAACGTTGTCAGTTATCTGTTGTCCGTTATCAGTTATATTCCCTTCTCTTTCTTGCCGGCGTTTGATAACCCAATATGTACCTGTCATTATTGCACCCATTCCGAGAAATGCAAAAGGAACAGCACCCATAGCCCATTTTGTTGTGTTTGGCAATGGTTCATTAATCTCAGGATTTCCTGCCAAATTTCTGCCTTTATCTACTCTATGATTATAATAGAATAGAAAATCGAGTGGGCAATCTTTGGATGTTATATAAATCACATTAGTACCACCGACTTCTTTTTCGCCATATATTTGATTTAAATATTTATGAGGCTCATTTGCAATTCTTTTTCTTGCTTCAACAATTAAACCTTCCCTTTCACCAAAAATAGTTGCTCCAGTCGGACAAGCTGAAGTACATGCCGGTTCTTTGAGTTTTCCGGATTTGATATTATCATAACATAAAATACATTTTTTAATATATGGTACTGAATTCTCCCAATCGTACCTTGGAATACCATACGGGCATGCCATCATGCAATAACGGCAACCCAAACATTTGTCTTTATCATACACAACTGCTCCCATTTCAGTTTTGTGTAAAGCACCTACCGGACAAACTGAGGCACATGCCGGCTCAATGCAATGTCTGCACTGTTTCCTGACAAAATATTTCTGATTAGACAGCACGGAAGTCCAGTTTTTAGATGATAACCCGTCATTTTTTTGCCATTCTCTTGGTTTATCAGGAGTTAAATTGTTAATAACCTTACAGGCATTAACGCATTCAGCACACCCTATACATTTTGTAATATCAGTTAAAATTGCTTTCATATTGTTTAAATCTCCATTTCAAAATTATTTGAGTTTTTCATTTTTAACTTCAGATTTTGTTGAGAATCTGTTATCTGATAACTTTTTACTTGCTTTTTTCACATTACTTTTAAGCCAGCCAATCCTATATTCTTTATCATAACAATCAAATTCGGGAATAAATGGTTTGATATCAAGCAATGGGGTGCCATCGAGAATATCTACATTTTGAATATATATTTTATTTTTGTCAATTTTCAATAATTTTACAATGCTCATACCAATATGATTTGGTCTTACAGGTGCCCTTGTTGCAAATACTCCGCAAGTATTTTCTCCTTTACAAATATTGCTTTCTTTTAAAAGAAATGGAGTTACTTTTAATTCAATAGAATCAGTTCTATGGAAATAATATAATAGTATTACATGTGAAAATCCTTCCAATCCATTTATTGCCGGCACATATTCCTTATTTAGATGTATAGTACCGGTCATACCTTTTGCACCTAATGGCTGAATCGGCATACCAACTGTATCTTTGAATGGGGTTTCTATATAACCTATTTCACTTAATTGTATCATTTTATTCATGCAAAAATATTATTGGGAATATAAGGATGTGAACCTTCGATAACTTCAACACCTGCTTTTGCTTTTATCTTTTGTATAATAACATCTTTATAAGGACAGTGTTCGACAATACAATTTGCTATATGAACTTTTGTCGGTTTTTCTCCTAATTTACAATTCCACAAACCGAATTGAGCCATCCTTGTTACAATCATTGAACCCGGGCATCCGCCACAGTTCAGTAAGCCGATAATTTCCGTTTCTTTATCATTATATCTTTTAAATTCACCTTCCCTGCGATTAAATCCTACTAAACAGCGTGAACAGGCAATGCAAATATCATCCATTCCTATATCACATCCTATAATCAATACTTTTTCCATTTCCGCACCTTAAAATAATTGACAATATTTTAAAATCAAATTTTCTCTCCTTCTTTACCCAAAGCAATGCTTACTTCTTCAGGCGAATAAGGTGCAAATTTCCAGCTTCTTGCTGTTATCCACTGGCTTATAGGCATTAAAATACAGTGAGCAATTTTAGTAAATGGTAATAATAGAAAAATCAGTTCACCACTTAATATGTGAATGAGTAAAAATGCTTTATATGTATCGGGGTTTATTTCTGAATTTCCGCAAATATATCCGGTTAAAAACGGCACAATTAATAAAAGGGGCCAAATAAAATCCTGCTTTCTGCTAATGCTTCTTGATGCTCTGTTGCTGAATCTTAACAGCAGTAGAATGACTCCAAATATTATAGTAATAATCGTTAACCAGTCAGCAAAATATTTACTGAAAGTTAAACCAATCCAACTTATACCGATTGAATTTTCAAAAAGTAAAGCGTGGTCGAATAAGAAAATTGGTGTTAGCAACAAACCTATATGGAATATTATAGATATTACACTATATAATGGTTTAACCCTAAATGACCTAATCGGAAAGACAAATCCAAAAGTCAGCTTTAAAACATAATTCATAGGCAGTTTCTTTTCCCTTGCTTTGCCTTTTGCTTCAAACCCATTAATAATTGATAGAATTAACACTCTTGTTAATCCTAACAACATTATTGCAAACGAAAACCTGAACAAAGGTCCTTTTGCAAATTCTAACCAAGCATCCATAAATTCTTCCTTAAATATATTTTTTTATTTTTCTTCCCATTTTCTCTTCTCCCTTCTTCTTTCTCCCTTTTCCAAATATTATTTATCAAAAACAATTGCTTTCAAAATCAAATCATGCAAACCAACCAATTCACCGTCAACTTTATTATCCTCCATAAGTTCTCTGAATTGCTTCTTGCAATTTGCACACGGGGCAACAACATAATGCGCACCGGTATCAATTATCTGCTGTGCTTTTCTTCTTCCACCAACTGAAGTTCTGTATTTTCTGATTTCATCAATCGAAACTGTTCCACCGCCACCACCGCAACAGTAGTTTTCACTTCTGTTTGGTGTCATTTCTACATAATTCTTACAAAATGATTTTAATATTTCTCTTGGTTGTTCTATAATTCTCGATTGTCTCGCTATGTTGCATGGGTCATGATAAGTTACTATTTCCGAAACAATATTTGTATCAAACTTTATTTTACCTTCTTTTACTAATTTATGAGTTAATTCAATGCAATGAACTATCTCAGGAGGATTTCCATCTTCCCAATAGGTAGGCATGAACCAGGCGCTTCTTGTTGCATGCCCACATTCACCCATCAATATTTTTTTACATTTTAATCTCTTAAATTCTTCTGCAATAACTAATATATTTCTCTTTAATATTGCATCGCTGTAAAACAATCCATAATTAATTGCATCATTGACTTTGGAACTCATTGTCCAGCTAACTCCACCTGCATGCATCGCACATGCAATGCCCATTAGTGATTCCGCTTCCATTAACCAATCCGATACAGGAGTTATAAACATATACTCAGCACCCTCAACATCTATAGGAAATTTAACGTCAACATCGTGCATTTCCTTGATTTCTTCTTCTAAAAACTCAATAGAATCAGCCATACCAATCCAAGGAATTGCTGATGTATTCCTTGTCTTACCTTCCAACTGCTCACGGGTTGAAATCAGTAATGCTCTTGGGACCAGATCCATTTCAGCCATTATATATCGTGCAAGATGTGTTATCAAACCATGGTCAATTCCCATTGGACATTCTAAAACACACTTTCTGCAGGCAGTACACTTCCAAAATGACTCAGCCATCACGTCAATATCTTCCTCATTAAATTCCCAACCACCAAATAATCTTCCGTAAATAGAACCTTCTAAAGAAAAATATCTACGGTAAATTCGCAGTAACAATTCTGAACGATAACATGGAATATCCTTAGGGTCTTGAGTCACTTGATAGATATGGCATGCAACGCTACATCTGGAACACTTTGCAGAGATTTTAACATACTGTTCAAGAATAGGTCTGTAATTGCTATGCTTCAAGATTACAGCAAATATTTCTAAAAATCTTTTTACCCTGTCTCCCTTAGGTGGCTTTTCGACAATATACTTCATTTCGGGAGTTGTTTTACCTTCAAGCTTATTCCAGATATTTTTTTCTTTAAACATACTTTTTCCATTTATAAGATTCTACATTTTCTCATTTTAATAAATGACATTCTTAAATCATTTAATTAGATTCACAAAAAAAATGTTATTCACTAGAGGTTGAAATTATTCATTCAACTTTTACAAGCAAATTTATCATAGAAATTTCTTATAAGTTAAGGAAAATCTAAAAAAATAAAATTATGTAATCGTATTGTTGTAATTATAACCTAATTATATTACATATACTTGCATAATTATTAATATTATTTAATCAGATTATTTAAAGTATTATTTTATTAACAAAATTGTCAAATAAGGACTTAAATTAATTATTATGAATATTTATTAATTTCACTGTACATGATTATTCATAAAACTGATACTAAAAAAAGTAATTTCAAGAAATTTCGATATTTTAATATTAATCAACAGAATTTCTTAAATTGTGTTTGTGAATTGAAAGAAATAAATATGAAAAAAGAAATTTCAAAATACATTGCAAATAACCTGTTCGATATAGTTCCTTACAATATCGCTGTTATTGACCTTGAACATAATATCATTGCTGCCAACAAAAACTTCCGTGAATATTTCGGTAAGGAAGAAAAAAAGAAATGTTATGAAGTTTACAAAAATCACGGGAAAAAATGCAGGCATTGCCAAATAGACAGGGTTTTTGAATATGGTGAAACGGTTGTTTCAAATGAACCCGGTATTGATAGAAATGGTAAGACTTGTCATTATGTAGTTCACCTCGCTCCAATCAGAAGTGAAGAAGGTCTTATTAATTATGTAATAGAAATGTCAATTGATATCACTGATACAACAATGTTTCAGGAGCAGTATAATCTGTTGTTCGAAAAAGTTCCAAGTTATTTGACTATTATTGACAGAGATTTCAGAATTGTAAGAGCCAATAAAAAATTCCGCGATACCTTTGGTGATAGTAAAGGGAAAAAATGCTATGAGGTTTATAAAAAGCGAAAAAGAAAGTGCAGATATTGTCCTGCCGCACAAACTTTCAAAGACGGTGAAGAACATATTTCGGCTGAAGTTGGTAAATCATTTTTAGGATTTGAAACTCACTATATTGTTAATACGACTCCCCTTTCTACAACAAGGGAAGGTGTTCAACTTGTAATGGAAATAGCAACCGATATTTCCGACTTACACAATCTTGAAGAACAACTTAGGAAAGCCCATGACCTGTATGCTACATTAATAGATAATGCCGAAGATGGCATTATAGCAATGAATGAAAATGATAAAGTGGAATTAATTAATCAATCTGCAAAAAAAATCTTGAATTGGCAATCGTTCAAAAAGCCGGTTTTATACCAAATACAGGAAATGCTACCACATGCTTTTTTTAACAAAGATATTGATGACATTATTAAATCAAATTTAAAAGAAACAAAAGTAAAAACAATCGATGGGGAAGAAATCCCTGTTAAATTTAATGCCCTTAAACTGAAAAGTAAAAAGAAAGATATTGGAAAAGTTGCATTTATACAAGATTTGAGACCAATCATCGAACTGGAAAAACAAAAACTTGAAGCAGAAAGATTAGGAGCTGTCGGACAAACAGTTGCAGGTTTAGCCCATACTATTAAGAACTTATTAATGGGACTTGAAGGTGGTATGTATATCGTTGATATTGGTCTTAGAAAAGGTGATGCAGCCAGGATCGTTGAAGGATGGGAAATTCTCCAAAAGAATTTTTATAAAACGACAAATCTTGTTAAAGGATTTTTATCATTTGCCAAAGGGAAATTACCTACTCTGTCTTTGACTAATCCGAACAAGATTATCGAAGATATTATCGAACTTTATAAGGAAACTGCAAAAGCCCAAAATGTCTCATTAATTGCAGAACTGCAAAATGACATAAAACCCGCACTGCTCGACCCTGATGGAATTGAAGCTTGTGTGACGAATCTTCTATCAAATGCTATTGATGCCGCTGTTCTTAGAGAAGATAAAAAAGGCAAGGTAATCTTAAGAACAATTGATATGGAAGATGCTCTGATTTTTGAGGTAAGCGATAATGGTTGTGGAATGGAAGCAGAAGTCTTAAAAAATGTATTTACGACTTTCTTTACAACCAAAGGTTCTAAAGGTACAGGGCTTGGTCTCCTCACAACAAATAAAATAATAATTGAGCATGGAGGAAAAATTGATGTTGAATCAGATATAGGTAAGGGGTCAACTTTCAGAATTACATTATCAAGAAAAACCCTTGAACTCTTAGCTAAGGAAATTATCAAATAATATAAAGGAGAATCTTATGAATAAATATTTTCAAAAAAAAGTTCTTGTGGTTGATGATGAAGATGATGTACGCAATTATCTAAGTTCTGCCCTCAAAGAATATGGCTTTACAGTTTATACTGCTTCAGACGGTTTTGAAGCATTGGATTCAATTCAAAAAGAAATTCCGGATTTAATTTCACTCGACCTTGTTATGCCAAAACATTCTGGAATTAAATTTTACAGAGATTTACAAAAAAATAAGGAATGGTCAAAAATTCCGGTTTTAATTGTTACTGGGCATGCTCGTGATGATTTAGGTAAAGTTGATTTCGATACTATGATGATGCAAGGTCCCGGTGTTTACCTCGAAAAACCTGTTAAACCGGAAAATTATATTGAAAAGGTTTGCCAAATGTTAAATATTGAGCCACCTGAAGAAATAAAAAACAGAAGAAAACCAATAGATGCAGACGAGTTAAGAATTAAATTGGCTGAAACTCTTGCCGGTGCAGATGCAGATACCTTGAGAAAAGCTTTGGAAATGCTCGATAAAAAGCAATAAATAATAAATAATCTAAAAGATAATATGGAGATGTTTTATGAAAAAGAAAATTTTAATAGTTGATGATGAACCCGATGTCGTTACATATCTTGCAACTTTTTTAAACGACAATGGATTTGAAACAGTAACTGCCAAAAATGGTAAGGAATGTTTATCAATGGCAAAATCGGAAAAACCGGATTTAATCACATTAGATATTACAATGCCCGAAGAATCCGGTGTTCGGGCTTTCAGAAATTTACAGGAAAGCCAAGAAACAAAGCATATACCAATAATAATTATTACCGGAGTAACAACTGATTTTAAGGAATTTATTTCTTCGAGAAAGCAGGTAAGTCCACCAACTGCATATTTTGAAAAACCGATTGACAGGATGGAATTTTTAGATAAACTTAGGAAGATTCTCAAGAATTGAAATTATTTTAAGGTTCAGGTTCTAAACAATAAACTGAGAAGTGCTCTTTGAATATTTAACGGGTCACGGTGTAACATTCAAAATCCCAGTGATCACATTTACTCAAATATTATTCTTCATTCAGACAGAATAAAAGATTGACAAATGGCAATTGGAATATCTCGCTCCGGCAGTGGAAAGAGTTTTTATACAGAGATAAAGTAATAAGGGCTGTTAAACCAAATTGAACAGCCCTTATAAAAATCTATTTTTGTACAATGAATTATTAAATTCATATCAACGAATGTTATATATTTGTTACTTATATAATGTAAGCAATTAATATATTTAATGATATTGTTATCCCTGACGGGAAAAGGACAGATTGTGTTTCGGGATGTTACTGATATGAAATCCCTTCGGGATATTCTTTCGGTTTTTCTGTTCTTCTGTCATTCCGCCTTTCGGTTATCCATTCTCCCTTTTCCCTTTTCCCTTCTCCCGAGTATCTCATTAATCTTATAAAACTCATTAAACTCATTAAACTAAATTCCCTATATTTGTATTTTGTAGAAATTTTGAATTTGGAGAAAAGATGATTCCACGTTATACGCGTCCCGAAATGGGGAAAATCTGGGAAGATGAGAATAAATATAATATCTGGCTTGAAATCGAAATCCTTGCTTGTGAAACTCAGGCACAGCTTGGCGTTATCCCTCTTGAAGCCGCTAAGGTCATCAGGGAAAAAGCTAAGGTTGATGTTAAGAAAATTCTCGAAATCGAGGAGACAACCAAGCACGATGTTATCGCTTTTCTAACAAATGTGGAAGAATATGTTGGTGAGCCCTCGAGATATATTCATCTTGGGATGACCTCCAGTGATGTTCTCGATACTTGCTTTGCAGTGCAGTGCAAACAGGCAGGTGAACTGCTTATTAAGGATTTGGAAGCACTTTGCGAAGTGCTGGGAAGACGTGCAAAGGAATTTAAGCATACCGTCTGCATAGGTCGTTCACACGGGATTCATGCAGAGCCAATGACATTCGGTTTGAAGTTTGCACTTTGGTATGACGAATGCCAAAGAAGTATAACACGCATGAGACATGCAACATCAGGAATTTCTTATGGGAAAATCAACGGTGCTGTCGGAACTTTTGAGCACATCTCCCCTATGGTCGAAAAACATGTTTGCCTGAAACTCGGTTTGAAACCTGCACTCATAACAACACAGGTCATTCAGCGGGACAAACACGCAATGTTTATGATGACTATCGCTTTGATAGGTACAATGCTCGAAAAAATTGCAATTGAGATTCGCCATCTGCAAAGAACGGAAGTTCTCGAAGCAGAGGAATTTTTCTCCAAAGGTCAAAAAGGCAGTTCTGCCATGCCGCACAAGCGAAATCCGATTTCATCAGAAAATATTGCAGGTCAGGCGAGATTGCTCAGGGCTAATGCAATGGCGGCACTCGAGAATAATGCACTTTGGCACGAAAGGGATATATCACACAGCAGTGTAGAACGGATAATTTTCCCGGATTCCACAATTTCTCTCGATTATATATTAAACAGAATGACTAATCTGCTTGACAAACTGCTTGTCTATCCCGAGAATATGCAAAAGAATATGAACATCACTCATGGACTTTATTCATCTCAGAAAGTCCTGCTCGAGCTCGCAAAGAAGGGATTGAAGCGTCAGCAAGCTTATGAAATGGTTCAAAAATCAGCTATGAGAACATGGCAGGAGAAAGTTCCATTCAAGCAAACATTGCTCGAAAACACAGAACTGATGAGCCATATCACAAAAGAGGAGATTGAAACACTCTTTAGTTATGACGAAATTTTCAAGAATGTTGATTTTATTTTTGAGAGATTGGGACTTTGATCAATTACGAATTACTAATTACTAATTACGGTAAATTATGAAAATGAAATATATAAAAGAATCTGATTCACTTTTTGTGATTTTTTCCGATTCAAAAAGTGTAGATTCATTTGAAATTGCTGATGGAGTCGTTGCTGATGTTGATTCAAACGGTAATTTAATTGGCATAGAGTTTTATTCCGCTAAGGATAAAATTGATTTTGAGAATCTGCAATTTGAAGAATTACCTTTTAACAATATTCAATTAAGAAAAGATAATATCTTGATACCAGCTTAATATCGGTGATAATATTTTTATGAGATTGGGACTTTAATCAATTATGAATTACGAATTACGGTACATTTTTATAAGAATTTTTCATGAAATTCTCGTGTTAATGAAATATCTTAACTTTTTAAAAATGGTTAATATTGTTAATATTCTTTATTTCATAGCACAAAAGCATACAATCACCGATATAACATGTCATTCACATAATTTATTTTACTTTTATTAAAATTATGATTAATTTATAAATATAATAATTATGATGATTTATTTTGTGTTGGCAAGATGAAAAAAATTATTCAATTAAGCATTTTTATATTAGTTTCAGCACTGAGTTTGTTAATAGCAAAAAATCAAAGACCCGACATAATTGGTGTTGGTCGGATCTTTCATCAAATAATAAACCATGACAGTTCTCAAGTTGTAATATCTGGAAGCAATGGTAATTTGTTTATTTTAGATGTAAATACATTTAAACTTATTGATACAATTATTGGCAGAAATACATCTTCATTGAGTTTAGCATATTATCAAAAGGGTGACTTTCTTGCATCTGGATTTAACGATGGGTACATTGAAATATATAATCTTGGTGACAGGAAAATTTTTAACGAAATACAATCCACATCAACTGATATATCAAAGTTAGATTTTTATAATGATAGCATTATTGTGAGTTGCTCTAGGAGAGATAGTGTTTTTCAATTTTGGAACATAAAAAATTCAATTCTGATGAAGCAAATAAAAATTAATAATAATGGAAATTTTCTAATAAATCACAATAACAATACAATGATAATAGGAACTTATGATTCTTTAATTTTTATTTTAGATTTGACGAATTATAACATTATTGATTCTATATTTATTCGAGTTGATTATACTGAAAATTATTTAATAGATGAAAGTGGTGAATTGGTTTTTACTGGTGTTAGGGATTCATCATATCAAATTTTTAATTACAATTTTGATATGTACAATATTAGTTCGTCGAAAACTTTTTCTGGTAATATATCGACATTTGATCCGACAAAAAAATTTATCGCTGGTTCGAATAATGTTGATTGTGTATCAATTTGGTCATACGATAGTCTAAAAATAATTTATTATCATAAATTAAATTTACGTTTTGGATGGGCTGGGCAGGTAATGTTTTTACCTGATAATAAAACAATTTTATGTTTTGGTTATGAAGATATTATAAAAATAAATTATGAAAACAATTCTGAATCTGATTCGCTTTTTTGTAATGCTGACCAAATCAATACAATAACTTTTAGCCCTGATGATAAATTCATTTTAGCGGGATACATGAGTAGTGGTATATATGCATTTAATGTTCAATATAAAGATACATTATTTTGTTTAAAGGAAGAAAAACAAAAATATAGTTTTCATTCTGTAAATGATATTGTATTCCATCCGAACGGAAAATATTTTTTAACAGCTAATTACGATGGTACTTTAAAGATGTGGGATTTTCAGAACCAAGAAATGATAATGAAATATTCAAGACATAACTTGAATGCAGAATCATGTGATTTTAGCCCAGATGGTAACAAAATAGTAAGTGGAGGTTTGGATGAAAAAATTAAAATATGGGAGACTGTGACAGGCAAAGAAATTGCTGAACTTTCGGAACACTATCATTATGTAAACACAGTTGATTATCATCCATTTGATGATAAAATCATAAGTGGTAGCACAGATGGGACTATCAGATTATGGGATGCTAATTCTTTCATAGAAATAAAAGAGGCAAGAGTTTGTGATTATGGTTGGGGTAATTATTGCGTTAAATATAATAAAGATGCAACCTTAATAGCAAGGTGCGGTGAAGACGGTAAACCTTTAGTTATAGATCCTAATACATTAAAAGTAATTAAAGCCTTGTTATGGCATAAAGAAAGATCACGATCTTTAGATTTTCACCCTATTAAAAATATATTAGCAAGTTCGGATTGTGATGGTAATATTTGTCTATGGAATCTAGATGATTTTTCATTGATTAAAACTTTTAAAGCATATACAGGATGGATTTACTCAATAGTATTTAGCCACGACGGTAAAATGTTAGCTGTTGGATGTTCAGATGGTACAATCAGAATTTGGGATACTGAAACATTAATTACCGATGTTAGTTCAGAAAAAAAAGATACTTATGGACTTAAGATTTATCCAAACCCTGCAACTAATATTTTGAATTTATATTTCAAAAACAAATTATTAACTGATATTTCTCAAATAAATATTTATTCAGGGCTTGGAAATGAATTGGAATTGCCTTTCCCAGATATAAACGGAAATCAGGTTCAACTTGATATTTCCTCTCTCCCTCAAGGTGTATATTTTATAAATGTTTCAATTAATGGTACTATTGAAAGAAGTAAGTTTGTGAAATTTTAATAATTTGCTCATATGAAAAGAAGATATTGTGACAACAATTACAATATCTTCTTCCTCAACTCTTTTTTCTCTGATTGATGCTTTTTGTCATTAAGTATTTTCTCTTTGAGTGCCTTGGGTTTTTTTCGCTTTTGTCTTTTGATTTTTTCTGCTTCTGCTTTGGCTTTTTTAATTCTTACTTCTTCCCTCTTTTCCAGCTTTTCGATTAACATTTTCATAGCAAGTTCGCGGTTCTTCTTTTGAGTACGATAAACCTCACACCTGACACTTATTCCGGTCGGAATGTGCTTCAATCTTATACATGTAGAAACCTTGTTTACATTCTGCCCACCCTTGCCACCAGAGCGAATGAAGGTTTCTTCAATGTCTTCTTTTCTTATTTCGATAGCCATATTTTTCGTTGTTAGTAATTCAATTAACAATTCACAATTAATAATTATTTTTTTTGGACTAAAGTCCATCTACCTTTGGAAAATCGTCTCCCCGACTTGAAAGTCGGGGCTATTCATTTTCTTTTTTTTGTTAGAAATTAGAAATTAGGAAAAGCAATTAAAATTATTATTTTCAAACTTCTATTTGCTAAGTTCTAAGAACTAATTGTTAATTGTTAATTATTAATTGTCAATTGTTTTCTCCTAACCAGCGTTCAGCATCAATAGCCGCCATACATCCACTACCTGCCGCAGTTACTGCCTGCCTGTAAACATGGTCTTGGCAGTCACCGCAGGCAAATACACCGGGAATATTTGTGTAAGATGACTTACCCTGAGTAATGATATACCCATTTTCATCCAAATCAATAATTCCTTTTAAAAATTTAGTACTCGGGTCATGTCCGATAGCAATAAACGCACCGTCCGCTGTCTGTTCTGTTATTTCACCGGTTTTAACATTCTTAATTTTCACACCTGTCAAGCTTTTGATTCCTTTGTTAACTGTTCCTGTATATTCATCAATGACAGAATCCAAAAGGAAATTGATTTTCGGATTTTTTTCAGCTCTTTCTGACATTATCTTTGAAGAACGGAATTCCTGACGACGATGAACTATAGTAACTGAACTGCATAGGTTTGCAAGGTAATTTGCTTCTTCCATTGCTGTATCTCCCCCACCGATAACAAATACTTTCTGGTTGCGGAAAAAGAAACCATCACATGTAGCACAAGCTGAGATTCCAACTCCCCAGTATTCATCTTCCCCTTTTGCATGAAGGCGTCTTGCAGTTGCACCGGTTGAAATAATAACCGCATCTGCAGTATATTCTTTATTGTTTGAAGTGAAAAGTTTGAATGGACGATAAGAAAAGTCCACTTTCTCTATTGTTTCATAAATTGACTTTGCACCAAACCTGTGAGCTTGCTTTCGGAAAATTTCCATCATTTCAGGTCCCATAACTCCATGTTCAAATCCGGGATAATTTTCCACTTCCGTCGTAATCATTAACTGACCTCCCGGTTGGTCTCCTTCAAATATAACTACCTCCAAATTTGCTCTGCTTGCGTAAAGTCCTGCCGTAAAACCTGCCGGTCCTGAACCGACTACTATTAACTGATGATGTTCTGCCATTATTAAATTCCTTAAATATTATTAAATTGTTTTATTTTAAAATTATCATTTTCGCTAATATAATTAATTAATTTTACGAAATTACGAAAGGCATCATAGAATATTATTATATTGGCAAAATTATTTAGTTGTTTTTGCAACTTTTTCCGAACTTGTGACTCTATTTCTTGTAAACGGATTTGAAATTTGATTTTATGAATGATAAAGACAAACAGGAAAAGTTTCTCGACTTAATCGAACCACTGCTCGATAAGCTTTACATGTATGTCCGTGCTCTGGAGAAAAACCGCATGGATGCCGAGGATTTAGCAAGTGATACAATATTAATCTGTTATCGGAATTTCGATAAACTCAAAGATGAAAAACTTTTCAAGGGATATGTTTTCAAGGTGGCACGCAATATTTACCGAAGAAAAAAGCGAAGAGAAATATTCAGGAAATATCATGAGGAAATCGCTAATGAAATTCCATCTGCAGAAGCATCTCCCGATTTGGCTCTGGATGTTGAAATTTTATACAAAGCACTTGAACAACTTCCGGTGAAACAAAGGGAAGCTGTTGTTTTGTTCGAGATTTCAGGATTTTCAATGAATGAAATTAAAGAAATACAGGGCAGTACTCTTTCGGCAGTGAAATCGAGAATAAAAAGAGGAAGAGAAAAACTAACGGAAATTTTGAATCCGGCAAGTCAAAAAAAAGACTTAATTGAATCACGTAACTCGTTTGAAAGAAAATTAATTAAAGCATAGGTAATTATATGAACGAAAATCATAAATCAATAGACAGTTATTTTGAATCTGCAAGAAAACAAAGAACAGTTTTCACAAAGGACAAGGCAGCGGGCATACTCGAAAAAGGTGAATTAATCAATAAACCATCATTTTTTTCAAAAAAAGGAGTAAAAATTATGACAGCATCAGCAGTATTAATTGTAGCCATGATTGGCTCTCTCAGTTTGGGTGTATTTGACAAATCTCCCGATGAGCCAAAACATGGAAAACAGGCAATCACTATTTCGAAAGAAATTGAAAGCGAACCAAAGGAAATAGAAAACATTTCTGAAGTAAGTAAAGGGGAAAAACCTCAAAAAATAAAGGCAACGACTTCAATGGAGTTGACTGAGCAAAACGATATGATAATTGGTATGAATTCAATAATGTTAACAGAAGATGAATTGAAAGGACTTGGAATTTGTTACGGTTCAGAGCGTGATAGTTTAACAGAAATCCCTACTATTCAATATTGGGGTAGATGTACTCCAAAAGCAGCCTTTCTTGAAATAATAAGTAAGAAATATTTTATGTCAAGAACTGAAAAATTCCCGTCAACTAAAGAAATAAATTATCTAAGATTTCAACCATTATTAATTACACAATTTGATGGTACAAAAAGATTATCATCCAAATATGAGCACCCGTCAGATTATCTAATTGAACTTAATGACTTTATGCCATTTCATCAAAATATAACAACATTTATTAGTTTAGATTTTAAACAAAATGATTTACCTGATAAATTACCATTTGTTGTACTGAAGAATCTTAGAGATTTAAATGAACTTTTCAAACAATATTTACTCCAAGAAACAACAGACAAAAATCTTTATACTAAAATTGATGAGAAATTAGAAGAATTGATTGAATATTTTAAGAAAATTTCAACAACGAATAAAACTACGGCTCAAAACAATAATGACAGTAATAACATATCAATGACTATTTACGATGAAAATCCTGATGATAGTTCAAATATTGCATATACAAAGACGATGTCTGAATTAGGAGTTAAAGTAATTTTTGAGAAGCCAAGGATTATGATGAAATCATATTTGGAAAACAATTTTAAAGATATTGAAGAAAGACTAACTTTACTCAACACTCAAATCGAAAATTATATTATGGCTAATAAACTCATAGCTATTAAGATTCCATTTAAGAATGACCTTAATAATGATGGTCTAATTTTCTGGTTTCATCCTACAAGTCAATTTATTGATTATTTACCAGAAAGATTTAGATATCAATTGACCAAAGAATTCAAATTAATCGAAAACAATGAACCATACTGTGGTGCTCCGATTGATATTGAGAAAGCGTATCTCGATGTTTGGAGAACTTGTAGCGGTGCGATAGAGAATCTTAGAATATTCCCAAATCCTGTTAAAGATATTTTGAATTTGAAATTTGAACTTAAGGAGAACAGGGAAATTTTTTTCGTTGTACATGATTTGTCAGGCAGGAAAATCAGGGATGTTTCACAAAAAGAGCAGTTTTCTACAGGTACAATTACTGTTAGTTTGAATTTGGGAGATTTAAGCAAAGGAATGTATTACATCGTTGCAAAATCGAAAAATAATGAACAAGTGATGCAAAGGTTTATAAAGGAATAACAACAATAATCATTCATGCCTGTTGGGAGAATGTAATAATAAATTTACATTCTCCTATTTTATTTTTTAGTCAACACTTCACTGCAATCTAAATGAGCTCAAACTAACAACAAAACGAATACAGCCAAACCATAAATTTTTTTATAAATCAGCTTTTTCATAATTTTCAATACAAAGAAATTTTTTTCTAAGAATAAAACTTTGTAATTTAATATTTTTATATAAATTTGAATTAATTAGATTAATAAATAAAATGAGGTCAATGGTATGGCAAAAGTAAAAGGAGATATCATAATTGATATTGAAAAATGTAAAGGTTGTGAGTTGTGTATTGAATCTTGTCCCGAGGAAACTTTAGCTTTAGCAGGTAAAATCAATCAGAAAGGTTACAGGTATGCTATCATGGTTAAACAGAATTGCACAGGTTGTGCTAATTGTGCTATCGTATGCCCTGAGGCAATTATAACAGTTTACAGGAAGGTAGAGAAAAAAGTCAAGGAAACAGCGTAATTCAGTAAAAAATGAATAACGAATTGTGAATAATTAAAATTTTTGAAAACAAACGAATTAATAAAAGGAAATTAGGAGACGCTATGGGCGAAATTAAATTAATGAAAGGTAATGAAGCTTTGGCTGAAGCTATGATCCGTGCCGGTTGTGATGCTTACTTCGGATATCCGATAACTCCACAGTCAGAAGTGTTGGAGTATTTATCGGTCGAAGTTCCATTACGAAAAACCGGTATGGTTATTCTTCAAGCAGAAAGCGAAGTAGCAGCTATTAATATGTTATATGGTGCGGGTGGATGTGGCAAAAGAGTGATGACAACATCATCGAGTCCCGGTATAAGTTTGATGCAGGAAGGTTTGTCCTACATGGCAGGTGCTGAAATTCCTGCTTTAGTGGCAAATGTGAACAGAGGTGGTCCCGGTCTTGGAACAATTCAACCATCGCAAGGAGATTACAATCAAGCAACAAAAGGTGGTGGACATGGAGATTATAATTTAATTGTTTTGGCACCTTGCAGTGTTCAGGAGATGGTTGACTTCGTAAAACTAGGATTTGAACTTGCCGAAAAATACAGAAATCCGTGTATGATTCTTGCTGACGGTGCTATTGGACAAATGATGGAAAAAGTTGAGATTTACGACCAGATTCCTCGCAAAACTGAATTTCCAGCTTGGGCGACACAGGGCAAACCAAAGGATAAGCCAAGAAGAATATTGACATCTTTGTTCATCCAATCCGAAGAAATGGAGCAGGTAAATTTACGTTTGCAAAAGAAATATAATGAAATACGTAAAAATGAAATAAGATTTGAAACTGTCAATACGGAAGATGCAGATTATATCTTTACAGGTTACGGTCTTTGTGCAAGAATTTGCAAGAAAACTATGGAACTTGCAAGAGCGAAAGGTTATAATGTAGGTTTAGTCAGACCAATAAGTCTGTTTCCGTTCCCTTACCCTGTCTATGCAGAATTGGCTCCAAAAGTAAAAGGTATGCTCGATGTCGAAATGAATGCAGGTCAGATGGTTTATGATGTTAAGCTGGCTGTTGAGGGTAAAACCAGAGTTGAATATTACGGTAGAATGGGTGGAATGATTCCTTCTCCCGATGATATTTTGGAATTCTTTGAAGAAAAATTTATTAAAGGAGGCAAATAATGAGTGAGAATCAAAATATGGATTGTGGAGTTTGTGCACTGGAAGACATCAGAAACGATGAATTCCTTATTTACAAAAAGCCACCAACATTGACCGATACTCCAATGCATTACTGCCCGGGTTGCGGTCATGGAGTTGTTCATAAGATTTTTATGGAAGTTATTCACGAGATGGGTTTACAGGAACAAACCATTGGTGTTGCTCCTGTCGGATGTTCAGTCTTTGCATATCATTATCTCAATGTTGATATGCAGGAAGCGGCACACGGACGTGCCTGTGCTGTAGCAACGGGAATCCGAAGAACGATGCAGGATAAAATTGTTTTCACGTATCAGGGAGACGGGGATTTGGCAGCTATAGGTACATCTGAGACTATCCACGCATGTAACAGAGGTGAGAATTTTCTGATTATTTTTATTAATAACGGTATTTACGGTATGACCAGCGGACAGATGGCTCCAACGACATTACCCGGAATGTATTCAACTACAACACCCTATGGTCGCGATGTGAAAACTCAGGGTCATCCATTCAAAATTACCGATGTCGTTGCCACTTTGCCAGGAACAGTTTATGTAACGAGGCAATCAGTTCACAAAACGACAAACGTCAGAAAATGCAAAAAAGCATTCGAAAAAGCAATAAGGTATCAGCAACAGGGCTTAGGCACCTGCTTCGTAGAAGTTGTATCAAACTGTCCTTCCAATTGGAAAATGACTCCCTTGGAAGCTAATAAATATGTTGAAGAAGCAATGATACCATTTTATCCGTTAGGTGATTTAAAAGTTCCGGAGGGCAAATAATATGACAGAAGAAGCAATTTTCGCAGGTTTTGGAGGACAGGGTGTTCTCTCGATGGGTATGATGTTAGCGTATTCAGGAATGAAGGAAGGCAAAGAAGTTTGCTGGATGCCGAGTTACGGTCCTGAAATGCGTGGCGGTACCGCAAATTGTATTACTATCGTTTCTGATACAATGATAAGTTCACCGATAATTTCTACATTCGACACTGTTGTTGCATTGAATCAACCGTCAGTTGACAAATTCGAAAAGAAGATTAGACCGGGAGGAAATATAATTTACGATGCAGCAAATATTCTAACTCCTCCGACAAGGACTGATATTAATATTTATGCTATTCCCGGAAGCGATGAGGCATTGAAGCTTAAAAACACAAAAGTATTGAATATGATAATCTTGGGTGCATTCATAGCCGCAAGAAAAACCGTTAAACCCGAAACTGTATTAAAAGCATTGTACGACGTTTTACCGGAAAGGCATCATAAAATGATACCTTTGAATGAGAAGGCATTTGCTATAGGGATGAGTTTTATCAAAAACAGCTGAAAGCTAAAAGCATAAAGCTAAAGAAATCCTCTGTATTAATTTGCAGAGGATTTTTTTGTAAGTTTGTTTTGGGAAAGATTATATTTTAATAAATAATTAATTTGTGAAATCATTATTAGATATATGAAAACAAACTATGATGAATATTTAGAGAAGCAAATGAATGATCCTGAATTCCGAGCTTTTTATATTATTGCAAGAGAAAAAGCGAAATTGGAATTCATGCTGTCAGATTTGCAGGATACAATTAAATCAAATTTCGATAAAAAAGCTATTTTGAGAAGTGTCAGACAAATTGGTAAACATGTTACAAGAATGGGGCTGTATTAATTATGAATAACATGTTTCATTGCAATATTTGCGGTTCATCCGAATTTGTTGAAGATAAAGTTGACAAAGTTTTCAATATTGACGGCGAGATTGTTGTGGTTGACAAAATTCCCGCTAAAATCTGTAAAAAGTGTGCTGAAGTAAGTTTCTCCAGAGATACATTGGCTCACATTCAAACAATCATTTACGGAGAACCTAAGAAATATATTCAGGCAAAATCATTCGAGTTTGCTTAGAAAATCCTCTGTATTAATTTGCAGCGGATTTTTTTGTAAGTTTGGAAAACAAATTTATCAAGTAAATTTTTGGAAAAACCATTATGAAAAAAATAATTATAATATTAATATTCATCATTATTTTACCACAAATGTCTGTTACTCAAAATGTGGTTCAAAAGGACAATATTCCAAATAATATTATCTATTTTGATTTATCAACCTTAGTAATCATGGGAAGTATTTCTGCAAATTATGAAAGGATTCTTTCCGACAATTTTTCTTTAAGAGGTGGAATTGGATTTGCATATTTCACTGATAAAATTTATTTCCCTACAATGTTAATGTGTAATTTCTTAACAAAAGGAGAAAACAAATTTGAGATTGGTTTAGGAGGTTCACTTATAACTGAAAATTATAATCCCATTAAGCCAGCATTTTCAGTTGGTTATCGTTATCAGGATAAGAATGATGGTTTTGTTTTTCGAACAGGACTTTCTTGGGTTTTTTATTATGGGATGGGCTTTCATCTTAGTCTTGGAAAAGCGTTTTAATTCAAATTGATTTGCAGGTTTTTTTTGTAAATTTGGAAAATAATAAATCATTATTTATAAATTTGTGGGTGCTGTTATGAAGAGAATTATTATTCCTGTGATTTTCTTAATATTACTTACCAACAATTTCATTAATGCTCAAAGCATTGTTGATACACTAAAGAAGCACATCTATTTTCTCGCTTCCGATTCGTTGGAAGGCAGATATTCAGGTACAAATTCAATGGAGCTTGCTACGAATTATATTGTCGAGCAATTCAAACAGGCAGGATTAAATCACTTCGGTAATAGTTACATTCAAGAGTTCCCTCTTCCCCCTTTATATGGCAAAAATATTATTGGATATGTTGAAGGTTCCGATTCAATTTTAAAACATGAGTTTATTGTTTTAGGAGCTCATTATGACCATGTCGGTTGGACAGTTAAAAATGATTCAGTCAAAGTTGTTTACAATGGTGCAGATGACAATGCTTCGGGAACTGCTTGTATAATTGAGGTAGGGAAAGAACTCGTCAAAAATAAATCTTTGCTCAAAAGAAGTGTTTTAATAATATTATTCGATGCTGAGGAAAAAGGACTTTTAGGTAGTAACTATTTCTTAAAGCATCCAACTGTTGATAAAGAAAAAATTAAAATTATGTTCAGTGTTGATATGGTCGGCTGGCTTGACAAAGGTAGTCCACTTGAGCTAAGCGGATGGGGTTCTGATGAAGATGGTCTTGATTTCGTTAAAAGTATAAAGCATGTGGAAGGACTAAATGTCAAGTATTCAACATCGAAATCTCTTTGGAAGGATTTGACAGATACAAGACCATTTTATGATGAGCAAATTCCCTGTATTTATGTATCAACCGGCTTAAACTCACCTTACCATAAACCAGAAGATGATGCTGATTTTATAAATTATGAGGGTTTGGAAAAAATAGTCCGAGAAATGTATAACGTTATAGTTGCACTTTCGTTAAAGAATAGTTTTAAATTTTGCTCCACAAATGAGCCGATAAGAACAATAAAAGAACCGGTTAAATTTGGGATGAGTTCAAGTTTATTGACAAGTAGTTTATATTATACAAAAGGTCCGTTTACTGGGAAACCTTTATCAGGATTTTCAGCAGGATTATTCACACAAGTTGACATTATGAAACATTTTTCGATTTTACCTGAGTTAAATTATTGTTATCAGGGATTTGAAAGTCCATCAGGCAAAGTCCGGCTGAACTCAGTTAACATTCCATTTAATCTTATGTATGTAATTGATAAAGATTTCCTCCGTATATCACTTTACGGAGGAGCATATTTTGACTACAGAATTAGTGGTACAATTAAAACAGAAGAAATTAATTGGAATAATAATGATTTTAATCGATTGAGTTATGGTTATCAGTTTGGTTGGTGCTTTGTAGTGTTTAATTTTCAATTAAGATTCACCGGACAGACAAGTTTAGTTGATTTCAACAAAACGGTAGATAAAAAATTTGGAAAGTTTATAAATAATTCAGCCTTTTTTACGGTTGGTTATTATTTTCTTCCATAATTACCTGTAATAAGCAACGGCTTTGACATTGCCACCGGAACTTGAACCAATATTCAGAGTAACGCCCTTTTTGTATGATTCACCGTCTGTGGAGGTATTCCCTACCTGAAACTTACATATTACGACTGATTTCTTTTCAGCGCACTTAGTATTCATTTCCTCTAAAATTAAGCTCCATGTATATTGGTCATGTTCGCTGACAACTTCAGTATTTTTTGATGATGCTTTGATTAATATACCCATAGTATTATTATCAAAAATAATGCAATCCCAAAGTTTTGGTTCATAGGTATCGTCAATTTTGGAAACTCCGGCAGTAGCAGATTCCGGAACAGGCAATTCATTGACCATCCGGTTTTTTGCAACAGACCACATACTTTGCCCGTATGAATAATAACATTCTGAACCATCAGAATTTTTTACTTTCAGGATTCCAACAGCATCAAATGTAATATTCATTTGTTCGAGGTTATCATTTGTGATTGTCAATGTAACCTTTCTTGTTTCAAGAAATTTATCAATTGCAACAACGCTTATATTTATTTCATTATCTGTCCAAGAGTTAATCAGAACTTTAATTTTGGGCTCGGAGCAGTTTATAAAACCATTCCCCTGTTGTTTTCCAAAACTTGAACCAATGATTTTAGCAACAGTACCATCCTCTGAACAACCCATAAATCCCATATAGATGCTTGGTTTTTTACATTCATAATTTTCAGGACTGAATCCTTTTAATTCTGTAACTTTCAAAGGACTGCCTACTCTGTATCTTGTAATTTCGAAGGGAATTTTATTGAGGTTTTTGAAAGAATCTTTTGTAATCTTTTTAATAGCTGAACCTTGCTTTTGCGCTTCGAGAATCGGAGAAGAGCAAAACATGATAATAATTATGATTAAATATTTTATTTTAAATTTTATCATTATATTTAGCTAATATTACACGTATTATTACTCATTAAATTGGAAAAGTCAATACGTATTTTAGTAATTACTAAATTAAATAAATATTTAAAGCAAAATCCATGCAAAAAAATAAAAAAAGCCGGAAAATTACCGACTTTTAAATTTATTGGAATTTTTTGACTTCTTAAATAATATCCGTATGTATAAATAATATAATCACTTAATACTCCAATCAACAAGGATTTGTTTTTCATAACTAGACTCAGACATCCCAAAAGAAGTAGCAATTGAAGTTGTGAGCATTTGAGCTAAACCAATATTTTTAACAAGAAATGCAGTTCCCTTCATTTCATTTGATATAGGAACATCACCAAAACCGGGTATTTTCAAGGTTCCGTTCAAATTGAAGATTATATCAAATGTATAAGCTGAATAATCTTGATTTTTTACGTTAACAATTTTCTGAACACCTCTGACAGTTTCCATCTTTAAGGAACCTGAAAAAGGAAAACCCTCAAGATCTAAATTTTCAAATGTTGTATCGATCATAGTAATTTTATCAGTAATAAAACTCCCTCTAACCAACCAACCTTCTCCTTCTTCTTCGAATGGATTTGCTTGTCCCCAATAATATAAAGTATTGTTCTCATAGTACTCATAAGTTGTATCAACCAAGAGACCGGTAAATGTGTCAAATACAATTTTAACCTTTGCCAATTTACCGCCTTTCATTTCTTCACCGATAACAACAGTAGAATCTCTGGCTATCAAAGAATCAGGTATGAAATTTTCGTCTGTTCTCCATGATTCTGTTACCCACCATGAGCCAACAGTCATTGGATAATAGGCGGAATAATCTGTTGTTGGTGTTGGATTATTCGACGAATCCTCACTACAGGATATTAGAATTGATAATATTAAAATTGTAATAACTCCTAAAAAAATGTTAAACTTTTTCATAGTATTCCTTATAAAAATATTTTAAAATTAAAACTTGTTGCAAAATTACTTAAAACATATTTTTTAAACAACTGTTATTACGAAATAATTTTTACTTTGTTACAGCTATTAGTATTTTCAATTAAATTATTATTCGCTCTGAAAAGTTTCAGAAGGATTTTTAAAATGCTGGAAGTTTGTTAATGTAAATTTCCATTCACCGTTAACTTTTTTACAAACAGCTGTCAATCTTGAGTCTAATTCAATTTCGAATTCTTGCAGGTCATTGTATTCATCGGGTAGTGTTACCTTAATTTTGCTGTAAACATCGGCTGTCAACCATGCAATATCATCTTGAATATTAATTATCGGATTTTTATATTCATATTTAATCATCTGCCAGCTTTGGGACAAATCTTTTTTATAAATTTCCATAACTGCATTATATCCTCTGCCAATGAAGTTTTTCTCTGTACCCATTGCAATAATTGATGTGTCGTTTAAGTAAGTATTCATAATACAGTCGAGATTTTTTGTACTGTAGCACTCGGCATTTTTTCTTAGCAAATCCTCGATTTTTGCTTTATCTTCAGTAGGGTCTGTGCAGGATGTTATGAATCCAAAAATTAATATTAAATACTTTAAAGATTTCATGATTATCTTTTATCAAAATTTAATTTACAAATCAGATTAATATGTCATTCCTTTTTCGGCTAAAAATTTTCGTTTTTTTTCGATAGTCAACAGTTTTTCATGAACTGCATCACCTAATTTAATTTTTCTGGAATTCACATAATTCATCAGTGCAATGAGAACATCTGCTGCTTCGTCGCAAAAGACAGACTCGTCAATATCTTTACCTTTCCATTTCTTTTTTTCTGCATTGGCAAGTTCACCTGCTTCACCATTAAGTTCAAGACAAAAAAATTCCGGAGAACGCTCCGGAAAATTTTTCTTTTGATATTCGTCAAACATATTTTGAATTTCGTTCAAATTCTTTTTTACGGAATCAGTAAAATCACTCATTGAATCCATCATAATTGATTTCTTAAAACGAAACTATTTGATTAAACAAACTTTTTGAAATTTATGAACTTTCAAACTTATAAACTGACTAATCATCACCGTTTTCATCACTCGGAACATCTCTTAACCTGTATCCAACACCTCTAATGCTTTGAATAATAGGTTTAGTGCTATCCTCACCTTCGATTTTTGACCTAAGTCTTTTGATATATACATCAATGATGTTGGACTCAGGGTCAAAATTATGTCGCCATACATGCTGGGTAATGGTGCTTCTGCTGAGAATTTTATTCTTATTTCTCATCAGATATTCCAACAATGCATATTCCTTAGTTGTAAGTTCGATTTCCTGCCCGGAACGATAGGCAAAATGCGAAACTGTATCGAGTACCAATTCTCCGCAACGAAGCTTTGTAGATTTGTCTGGACCTGTACGTCGTAGTATTGAACGCAATCTTGCTGCCAATTCCTCAAAACTGAATGGTTTTGCCAAATAGTCATCAGCACCTAAATCCAGCCCCTGTACTCTGTCATCGGTCGTTCCACGTGCAGTCAGCATCAAAATAGGTGTTAAAATACCTGCTTCCCTGAGTTCTTTTAAAACAACAAAACCGTCTTTGCCGGGCAGCATTACATCCAATAATATCGCATCAAACTGATTGTTGGTTGCCATGTTCAGACCGGCATTGCCGTCATAAGCAGTATCAACAATATATCTTTCTTCCTCAAGCCCGTGCTTTATAAAATTCGCAACTTTTCGTTCGTCTTCTATTACTAATATTCTCATATTTAAACCTTAAAACAATTAAACTATTTTAATTTAATTTTTATCCAAAAAATAGATGAACAATTTATGAAATTTTTATGAATAGCCAAAAGAAAAATATTAAATTTCTATAATTTTTTTAAAAATTAATGAGAATTACTACAAGGTTAATAATTATTGTTTATCAAAATGCTGATAATCCTTAAAAGAATTGAAATCTCCACCCCATCGCCATCCCTTTTTTAAAAATTCCTTTACTATAGGATGTTCCCCATGTAAAGAACCTGCTTTTTGGGGGTTGTATTTAGCACTGTCAGGAGAAATTTTTCCATTAGCATAAACAGCAGGATTATTGAATGGATTAATATCAATTGCCCTGCCCAAGGCATGATTGGAAAGTCGGGTAGTACTAGCAACAAAGCGATAGCAAAAAGCTGATGTGTTGTTATCAGCCATTGATGAATCATCCGACCATCCGTACCTAACTATTGGAATTACTTTGTCAACAGGAAACTTCATTTGCAATATTATCTCGAATATTTCTGAAATATCATTTTGCAATTCCTTGTGAACAACCAGCTGTCCCTGATGTAGTTTTTTATCAAAAGAGTAATATTTTACATTTATCAGTACAAGATTTTGTATTACGCCTTTTGGTGCATTTGTTCCTTCTATTGCTTGTTCAAATGTCATTTGTGAGTCAATGATAATATCAGCTTTAACTTGTAAAAAGCCATAAACAGCAAAGGTAATGACAATAAATATGAATTTTATCTCTAACATAATTATGTTGTTTCTATTTTTTAACATAAGATTTTATAAAATATACAGTATCGGGTATGGCTCTTAGTATTGACTTGATACTGAAACTATAATTTTTTCTCATATAAATTAGAGCAATTAAAGAATTAACAAAAATATACATTATCAAACCAAGGGGAATTAACTCCATTCTGTTGTTTAAAGCAACTAAATACAAAGTAGCTGTCGAGAAGCAAAGACTTATGATTGCGGAGTACAGAGCTATTTGTGGTTTTCCTAAAGCCGTTATTATGGAAAAAAGCATCAGTAAAGGCATACCAACTGCCGCTAACAGCAACAGATTAAATTGCCCGACAGCTCCGTGATAGGATACCGGTAAAAATGAAGTAATTATCAGCTCACTGAAACCTAACTCGAGTACGACTACGATAAAGACGAATGCGAGTAGAAGAAAAGATACTGCTTTAGTCATTAAATCGTTTAATGCGCTAAGGTTTTTTGCTTCAATTTGCTTAACAGCTGAAGGATAGACCAGGCCGAATGATGCATTTAAAACTTCGTCGAATATGCGGAATAAATTCTTAGCAGAGTAATAAACACCTGTTGCTTCTGTCTTAAAAAAGTATTGAACTATATACAAATCAATTGTTCTTGGCAGGTAATTTACAGCCGAGTATATTGTCCATGGCAAAGTAAATTTTACGATTTTTGAATATTTTATATCTCCTTTAAAACTGAATTTTAATTCCTTCCTAAGAAGAATTGTTGCGAATAGTGAACTAAATCCCGCTCCTGAGAAATATATCAATATCATATTATCAAATGAAAGACTGCCGTTAAAAATTATGTAAAAAACTGTTAAAAAAGTCATAATACCAAAAAATGCGGCATCTATAAAAAACAATCTTTTATAGTCCAGACAACGATAAACGATTTTAATTAAAAATGTTCTGGGGATAGCTAAAAGGATGAGAACAGGCAATGAATATCCGATTTTGATAAATCCTTCTTCACTGAAAATTATTGCAAGTTCGAATCTGAAAAGAAAAATTCCAATTGATGCAATAAATGCCATTAACAACTGTGTGATTAGTGCATAAGCATTGACTCTTTTTTTGTTTTCTTCAGACATGCCGAATTGAATTAATCCCTGAAGGGCGAATGAATCAATTACTATGTAAATCCAAGTGTGGAGAGTTATCATCAAACCAAACAATCCCCACTCGCTTGTTGGCAAAGCCCGCATCTGAAATAATGAAACAAGTCCATAAACAAAAAACAAAGATTTGTCAGCGAATGACCATGATATTTTATCTAAATGTTCCTGTATCTGCATATCTTTTTTTCATTAATTTATAAAATATCAAATTGCCAGTTGATTTTATTTAATGTACTCTTCAATATAACTTTCTTAGCAGGTATGATTACTCCGTAAGCTGGTGAATAATTATATTCTTCAATTTTTAATTCAGCATTACTGCTTTTTAAAATCAGATTAATACTTTCGCATGTAACAGTTATTTGATTTTTATCAGAAAATGCTATATTCATATTCGGCGCAAAATGAAAATGAACTTTTTTATATCCGTAAACATCACACATATCAATACCTTCTATGTAATCATCTGCAAATGTGATTATTCTTTTATGAGGTTTACCATATCCAAAGTGTTCTCCAATAAAAATCCTGTCTGAAAATTCCAGGACTTTGGCTTTTGCTCTATCACCTTTTAGCCAGAATAAATCATCTTTTGAATAGTTACTCCAGCTATTTTGTTCTTTTCCCGGAATTTCAAGTGTGTTGTGCATTTTTGTTGAACGAAAAAGATTTCTCAATTCAGGTATGGGAGTATATAAATATGTCCCAGGGTCAATTAAGACAGCATTATATCCAATGTTCAAACATAAGCTTAAATTGTCATTATGTGAATGTCCACCCTTGCCTCTTTGCCCAATCGTGCCACAACGGACTAATGATGAGTATTTATTTGTCTTATTTAAATAAATTCCAAAATCATTAAATGCAATTGATTCAATACTATCAATATCAAACCCAAAGTCTTCAAAAAACTGTTCAATATTGACAACATAATTCCTTGCTTTTTTATTTATTAAATTCTTTGATATATGATATTCCAATGAAGTATTTCTTTCAATTATATCACACAATTTATTATTACTTGTTTCGATTCCAAGCATCCCCGATAAAAATGATATTGATGATAATTCAGCATTTGTATTATCAGTTAATTCACCATTATCTGAAGTTTTATAAGGAGGAGTAAATTTAACAAATCTTCCGCTGTCATTGTCTCCGACTTGAAATGAATTTCCTGACTTATCAATAACAAATAATGAGAAGCTAACTATAGCATTTAATCTCTCCCAAAATAAATCAGGAAAAACCAAATCCCCTTCACTACTGATTTTAAATTTTTGCTTTTCGTAAGGATGTACTTTTTTGTTAATGAATATGTCGAGATATTTCTTTTTCTTTAAATTTTCAACTTTATTTTTATCAAGTGAATGGAGCAAGACTAATGAAATCAAAAACATATCAAAAACGAAATAATGATATGGTAAAGAAGCTTCAAAATTACCTCCATCAGGTAGAAACTGTTCATTTGTTTCATTGATAAACTCCTGAATAGTAAAAGCAAGCCAGGTATTTGTCAGTTCATTTGTTTGAAGATAAGCTCCTAAAAACATCAAAGCACACATATTGGTAAAGTAATGATTTCCTCTCAATCCTGAAGACCATTCGAGATTTTGTGATATATGAAGCCCATGTTCAAGTAATGATTGAGTGAATATTTCTTCAAACTCATCATCGAACTGTACACCTGCGCTTTTAAATAAATCATATGCAATCAGCCAATTAACTGCACGGATACCGACATCCATCGTACACATCCATTGAACACCAAACCGGGGAGGGTTTGATGCGATGAAATCTAATATCTCATTTTTAAATTCTAATAAATATTTGTTATCGGTTGTCTGTTGTCCGTTATCAGTAGGGAGTTTTGAGTTTTGAGTTTTAAGTTCATTATTTCCAATTGTTAATTGTGAATTGTTAATTGTTAATTGACTTACGTCTTCTACAGTTGACTGTTGACTATTGACTAGCGACTTATCAATTGTTAATTGTGAATTGTTAATTGTTAATTGACTTACGTCTTCAGCTGTTGACGGTTGACTATTGACTGGCGACTTGTCAATTGTGAATTGTGAATTGTGAATTGTTAATTGACTTACGTCTTCTACAGTTGACTGTTGACTATTAACTGGCGACTTATCAATTGTGAATTGTGAATTGTTAATTGTTAATTGACTTACATCTTCTACAGTTGACTGTTGACTATTAACTGGCGACTTATCAATTGTGAATTGTGAATTGTTAATTGTTATTTGATAAGAATAAGCCAGCCATACCAAATGCTGCATTCTTCCAAGTTCCCATGGGACTTTTATATCTGCTCCTTTAATGTTGCCGTATTTGATATCAAAAGACCACTCGGATTCATCCCAACGATATCCGGATTTAAAATCAAGCTGCCAGTCAATGGGGATATAACTACAACTAATCAAATTAGCAACTTGCAGACATTTTTCCTGATTATTAGGATTGATATTTCTTTTAAGCAATGAATCCCATGAAAAGAATTTCTCTGCAGGTGGATAGTTAATCCCCTCCAATCCATTTGTTTCACAACCATGACATACATTAACCCAGCCGGAGCCAAGCAGGTTAAATTTATGATTTAAAACATTTTTGCATACTTCAATTATCAAATTTTTATTTGAACTCAAATTATCATAATCAGGAATTTTGATATAACCATATTCAATTTTAAGAGCATCGGTTGAGCGGAATTTATCAAGGGAAGATGATTTCGGTGATATATCGAACTTACTGATTCGTTGTTTCAGACTGTCTTCGCTTTTAAGTTTATTGTCCAAAGGATTTCCCGATTCAGAAAAAAAGAAAGTTGAGCGCTCTATATCATCTAATCTTTTACGGTTTTTCGTTAAGTTTGAAAGAAATATATCATAAATTTTCCGGAAAGCAATTTCAGGAGAAATACGAAAAACCCTGTAAAAAAAAGATAACTTTTTAAGCATTTTTGGCTTATTTAAAATAAATAAAAACAAAAATAAACTCAAAATAGTTTATATACAATGTTTTGATGAGAAATTTATTTACTCAATGAATGATGCTTATCCTGCATATTTGTAGTATAAATTATTATTAGCCATTATTTCTTTTTTAAATAGAATTCTATATTATCAGCAGTAATATATATTTTTTTACATCTTTCCTCTCTTTAACTATTGAATCTTTTTTGGGCAATTGATTAATTTTTGTTTAAAATTTTCTTTAAGCCAAACACTATAATTTATTAAATTTTCATATATTTGAAATTCTTAAAAATTTGAATATTAAATATTAAAAAATATATATTATTAAATAAACATTGGAGAATTGATGAATATTTTAGTTTGTATTTCGAGAGTACCCGACACAGCTTCGAGAATTTTGGTCGGTAGTGACGGGAAAAATATTGATACACAGGGAATAAAATTTGTTGTGAATCCTTATGATGAATTCGCCATCGAAGAAGGTCTCAGATTAAGGGAAAAAAATGGTGGTACGGTTACAGCCATAGTAATAGGTACTGAAGCATCAAAAGATGTTTTACGCACTGCTCTGGCAATGGGTGTAGACAAAGCAGTCCTGGTCAAAGGCAAAGAACCGGATGATTCATTTTATGTTGCAAGGAATTTGGCTGAATATGCCAAGACAATTTCACCTGATTTGGTTTTGCTTGGAAGACAAAGCGTTGATTATGATTCACGTCAGATGGCTTCTGCACTTGGTGAAATGCTCGGAATGCCTTCAATTTCAGTTGTATCGAAACTAACAATTGAAAATGGTAAAGCAACAGCCGAAAAAGATATCGAAGGTGGTAAGGTTGTCGTGGAAGCGGCTCTCCCCTGTCTCATCAGTTGCCAAAAGGGACTGAATGACCCGAGATATCCTAAGTTGCCGGACATAATGAAGGCAAAATCAAAACCAATCGAAGAGATTGTTCCGGCTGAAACACAGAACAAAGTTACAATTCTTGATATGACAATGCCCTCGAAGAAAAGAGTCGGAAAGATTCTTGGTGCTGAAGATGCGGATATTGATGAATTGGTAAAATTGCTTCATGAAGAAGCCAAGGTTATTTAGTTTGATGAGTTTAATAAGTTTGATAAGTTTAATAAGTTGATAAGGAAAATAAATGAAAAAAATATTAGTATATATTGAACAGCAGAATGATGGTTTGAAAAGGACTTCTTTTGAAGTTATAACAGCGGCAAGGAATATTTCAGCAGGAATTCCAATGGTTGGAGTTATCTTGAATGGAAATGCCGATGTAATAAAATCAGCCGGTGATTATGGATTGAGTAAGGTAGTTAACGCAAAACATTCATTACTTGAGAAAACAAGTATAATGTCAGCGTCAGCTGTTGTCTATCAAGTAGCAAAGTCAGAAGAAGCGGATTTGATTTTATTTGCTGGTAATGCGGCGGGAATGGAAATTGCTCCAAGAGTTGCAGTAAAAATGGATGCAGGTTATATTTGTGACTGTGTTGCTTTAGAAGTAACTGAAGGGAATATTGTTGCCTCAAAGCCGGTTTATGCAGGTAAATCACAAATCAGAACAAGTGTTGATTCGGATAATAAAGTTTTTTCGTTAAGACCTAATGTTTTCACAGCGAGCAAATCTGAAGGTTCAGTTAATTGCGAAGTGATTGATTTTACACCTGAATTAACAGAATCAGACTGCAAGGATGTTGTAGTCAACGTTATGAAGAATGAAGGTAAACTGGATGTTCTCGAAGCTGATGTGATAGTTTCAGGTGGCAGAGGAATCAAAGGACCTGAGAATTATCATTTGATTGAAGCATTAGCTAATACATTGGGTGGTGCTGTAGGAGCTTCCCGTGCAGTAGTTGATGCCGGATGGCGCCCACATGCAGAGCAAGTCGGTCAAACAGGAAAAACTGTATCACCGTCTTTATATATTGCTAGCGGAATTTCAGGTGCAGTACAACATCTGGCAGGTATGTCAACATCAAAAACAATAGTTGCCATAAACAAGGATAAGGATGCTCCAATATTTAAAGTAGCAGATTATGGTATTGTTGGTGATTTGTTCGATGTTTTGCCAAAACTGAATGAGAAGATTAAATCAATTTTAAATTAACAATTAAGAATTGACAATTAACAATTTTTATAGTAAAATACACTACAAATTTTTCTGTGTAAATTTGTGTAATTGTATTTATATTAGTAGCTGAACTAATGAAAAAATTATTTTTTATTGGATTGATAATTTTATGCTTTGCATGTTCGACAGCAAAGCATGACCATGATTTTGTAGTTCCTGAATTAATTAAAGATGAAATTGATTTATTCTTTAATCAGAATGAAATGATTTTCGATTGTGCTTTAACTGTTTCATTTAAACCTGAAATCAGTGCAAAATGGCAGAAATTGCAATGGTTGAAGTCAATTGAAATTGCTATTCTTGATAAGACCAATAAGCCGATTTCTACAACAAATACTAAGGATTTCATCATTGCCGGGTCACCTGTTGACTCGAATGTATTCTTATACTTTGGAAAATTAGTTATTAAGGGTCTTACTGGGAAGGATATAAATGATTTTAAATGTGCATATAACAAATCAGCATCAAAATGGATGGTGTCAGACACAATTCAATTGAAGAATTTAATTAACCCTACCTCTGAGAGACCATTATCACTATATCCTTTTGTTGAAAACTTGAGTGATAGTTCATTGGATTTGGGCTTATTGGCTGTAAGGAAAAAGTTTGCTGATGAGTATATTCCTAATTCTGAGATAATCAGAATTGAAGTTTTGAATGATAAGAACAAAACTGTATTCAATTCGCAGGAAGGTAAAGCTTTTATGCAGATTATTATGAGTGTTGAACCTCAAAACCTTGGTGATTACTATATTTATCAGTATTCATGGGATTATCGTAACAATAATGGCTCACGTGTTCCAAGTGGAGAATACACAGTTAAAATGATGATACCTGCTGTACCCAAGCCATATATAACAGAAATTAAAATACCTGTTGAAACTAAATGACAGAGCGTGAAGCAATGGCAAGAGCTATTGAATTGGCTCGAAAAGGGACTGGATTTGTAAGCCCAAATCCGAGAGTAGGTGCTGTTATTCTCAAAGACGGTAAAATAATTAGTGAAGGGTTTCACAAAAGATTCGGTGGACCTCATGCCGAAGTCGAGGCAATTAAAAATGCGAAAGAAATTAACCTTGAAGGAGCAACAATCGTTGTAAATCTCGAACCATGCTCACATTTCGGTAAAACTCCACCCTGTTGTGATTTGATTATTGAAAAGAAATTTGCAAAGGTTGTAATCGGAATGAAAGACCCTAATACTCTTGTTGCTGGTAAGGGAATTAAGAAATTGAAAAATGCGGGGATCGAAGTTGTTACTGGAGTTTTGGAAAATGAAGCAAAATGGCTGAACAGGAGTTTCATTAAATATATCACTACCGGAATGTCTTATGTCGTCCTTAAAGTTGCACAATCACTCGACGGAAAAATTGCCTTAAGTAATGGCGAATCAAAATGGATTACTTCCGAAGCAAGCAGAATGGAAGGGCATAAGCTCAGAGCTGAGTTTGATGCTATTCTTGTAGGTAGAAATACAATCGAAAAGGATAATCCATTGCTTACTGTCCGAAATGTAAGTGGGAGAAATCCTTATCGAATTGTATTAGACACAAATTTATCACTGCCCATAAAGAGAAATGTCTTTAAAGATGAACATAGAAATAAAACAATTGTTTGTTGCTCTGAAAAGTCAGCTCAATCACAAATAGCCAAGAAACTGATTAAATCAGGTATTAAGACACTCCCTGTCAAAACAGATAAAACCAGAAGAATAGATTTGAAGGATTGTTTGAAGAAAATATCCGAACAAATTCAGATTGCATCAATACTAGTTGAGGGTGGAGCAGAGATACATTCATCATTCATAAGGCAAAATCTTGTTGACGAGCTACATATTTTCATAGCTCCTAAAATATTAGGCAAAGGAATTTCTGCTTTTGATGGTTTTGAATTAAAAAAACTCAAGGATGCAAGGAGGTTTGAGATAAAGGAAATTAAGAGGGTTGGAGAGGATTTAAGAGTGGTGTTAATTATGTAATTTTTTTAAAAACTTGAAAAAATTATAAATTATTTGTTATATGATGAGGTTTTAAATGATAAAAAATATATATTCATTGATTTTTTTTCTTTTTGTAATTTTGAACTCGTGTACTTCTCAAAATGAAAAAGATAAGGATATAAAATTAAAAATTAAAACAACTGCTGAACAAATGACAAATTCTTTAGTTAAGAAGGATTACCAGACATTTATTAAATTCAGCCATCCAAAAATAATAGAAATGATGGGAGGAAAAGACATTATGCTTAATACATTAAATGCAGGTCTTCCTGATGGCAATGAGATACGAAAAGTCTCAATATTAAATGTATCAGATACTTTGGTGGTTAATAATATCATACAATGTACATTAATAGAAGAAATCGAAATGACAGTTAATGGTGGTATATTAGTATTTAAATCAAATTTAATTGGAATCTCATATGATCAAGGTAATAACTGGTATTTTCTTGATGCAAATAATCAAATACGAGAACAAATGAAAGAACTTTTCCCTGAATTAAGCAATAGATTACAATTGAAAATATTTGGTAAACCAATATTCATTAGTAATTAAAACAGTTATTTCAACTCCCTTAATTCCCTTGCTGAATGAAGAATTGATAAAATTTCAACTTCATTAGGAGTATTTGTCCTATATATAATTCTGTAGTTTTTAAAAATTATTTCTCTAATATTCACATTTTCGAATTCGGGTACTATTCTACCGATTTGAGGCAAATCCTTTAATTTGTCGGCATGTAAAATTAATGAACGGATAAATCTTTCAGCATAGAAAACAGAATCCCTTGATATATAACTAAAAATAGAATTAATATCTTTTACTGAACGGTCTGACCAGTGGAGACTACCCATTCATCAACCTTCCTTAATAATTCATTAGTTGTAATTACTTTTCCTGAATTAACATCATCAAGACCCTCCATAACTTTGGAAACAAGGTTTAACCTGTACATAATATCTTCAATCGTTGTATTATCAGGCATTTTTTTAATGGTCTCAATTGATATATCTTTTATTTGTTCCATCTTTATCCTCATTGTTATTATATTTTATTAAGACAAAATTAATGATTATTTATTATTACGAAAAATAAATTTAATTTTCTTAATTTAAATTATTCGGTAATAAAATCCTTTTTCCATTTTTCTCTCCTCACCAAAAAATGCTAAAACAATTAGGTAAATTCCTCTCCAAATATTATTTTTATTGTTTGCATTTAATTGATTAATGAAAAAGTGTGAGTTTTATGTCTGAATTTCAGTTGATATCGAATTATAAGCCATCTGGTGACCAGCCGAAAGCTATTAATGAATTGCTTGAAGGCATATCACGTAATGACAGATATCAAACACTGCTTGGTGTTACGGGTTCAGGCAAGACATTCACAATTTCAAATATTATTCAGCAAATACAAAAGCCAACATTGATTATTTCACCGAATAAAACACTTGCGGCACAGCTTTACAGCGAGTTCAAAGGATTTTTCCCGAATAATGCTGTTGAGTATTTCATTTCGTATTATGATTACTATCAGCCGGAAGCATATATTCCTACCACCGATACATACATCGAGAAGGATTTTTCAATCAATGATGAGATTGACAGATTGCGGCTGAAAGCAACGAGTTCTTTAGTTGAAGGACGCAGAGATGTGATTATAGTAGCTTCTGTCAGCTGCATTTACAGTATCGGAAGAAAAGAAGATTTTCTTGCTCACCTCTTCCCCATTCATGTTGGGATGAAGGTTGGAAGACAGGAGCTGCTGTACAAACTAGCGGATTTATACTTTTCGAGAAATGATTTTGAATTTGCCCGGGGTACATTTCGTGTACGTGGTGATGTTATTGATGTAATCCCTGCTTATGAGGAACAATTGGCTGTTCGGATAGAACTTTTCGGAAATGAAATAGAAAAAATCAGTTTGATAAATTCGACAACAGGTAAGTCAGTTCAATATCTGGATAGCATTACAATTTTTCCGGCAAAGCTATTTGTTACTACTGAAAATCAGCTTGTAAGAGCTATGGCAGTAATTAAAGATGAGCTTTACGACAGATTGAAGCAATTGCAGATGGAAGGTAAATTACTCGAAGCTCAAAGACTGGAACAAAGGACACTTTTTGATTTAGAAATGATGAAAGAAGTTGGCTACTGTTCGGGAATCGAGAATTATTCTATGCATCTATCAGGCAGAACTCCCGGTGAAAGACCACAATGCCTATTTGATTTTTTCCCTGATGATTTTCTTTTAGTTATTGACGAAAGCCACGTAACCGTTCCGCAGCTAAGAGCAATGTTTAACGGCGACAGGTCGAGGAAATCAACTCTTGTTGAGCATGGCTTCCGTTTGCCTTCAGCTTTGGAGAACAGACCGCTTAAGTTTGAAGAGACAGAAGAAATGATGAAGCAGGTGATTTTTGTCAGTGCAACACCGGGACCTTATGAATTGGAAAAATGCGAAGGTGTTGTCGTCGAGCAGGTAATTCGTCCAACGGGTTTACTTGACCCGGAAATCAGCGTCAGACCTGTGAAAAATCAAATAGATGATTTGATACATGAAATACGACAAAGAAGTGCAAAAGGAGAAAGAGTTCTCGTTACAACATTAACAAAAAGAATGTCGGAGGACTTAACTGAGTATCTTCAAAATCTTCAGATGAAGGTTGCATATATTCACTCAGATGTTGATGCTCTTGAAAGAGTAGAAATAATTAGAGGTTTGAGATTAGGCAACCATGATGTAATTGTTGGTGTAAACTTATTGCGTGAAGGACTTGATTTGCCTGAGGTATCTCTTGTCGCTATACTTGATGCTGATAAAGAAGGATTTCTTAGAAGTGAACGCTCACTTATGCAGGTTGCAGGAAGAACAGCGAGAAATGCAGAGGGACTTGTTATTTTCTATGCTGACAGAATTACAAATTCTATGAAGGCAGTTATCGAGGAAACCAACCGCAGAAGACAAATACAAAAAGATTATAACACAGAACACAATATCAATCCGCAAACGGTTTACAAATCGCTGGAAGAAATCTTGAGTTCGACATCTGTCGCAGACATTCAGGCACATAAAGTATTCAAGTATGAAGAAGCTGAAAAGCACAAAATGCAAAAGGCGGCTGAACCACTTTACGGATATTTGACAGATGAGCAAAGAGGCGAACTTGTCGAACAGATGTTTAGCGAAATGAAAAATGCCGCACGCGAACTCGACTTCGAAAAAGCCGCAGAACTTCGCGATGAAATCCAAAAACTTCAGGCATTGGAAGGAAAAGTGAAAAAGAGAAGAAAAACGAATAAATAATATCGATCATTGGATTAATAAAAAATAGAATTTATATGACTTCGTTTATAATAAATAACTATTAAATTTAAGGGGAAAATATGCATACTGCAATTTTATCGGGAGATTCACAAAGCGAATTACAATTAATAGTGGAATTAGCAAAAAAAATGAATCTGAAAACCAAATTAATTTCTGATAAGGAAATTGATAACATTGGATTTTATAAAGCTAATGAAACCGCTTTAAGTGATTGGGATACTCCTGAAGAGGATGAAGCATGGAAGAATTTGTAAAAGGACAAGTTGTCATAATAAATTATCCATTCTCTGACTTTTCCTCTCAAAAGAAAAGACCTGCACTTGTTATTGCTACTCCCAAAGGACAAGATATTATTCTTTGTCAAATCACTTCTCAAAATCATCATGGTTCCTACTCTATTGCTTTGGATTCTGATGATTTTATTCAAGGTACTTTACATCAAAAAAGTTATATCAGACCTAATAAAATTATCAGTATAGATAAAAGCATAGTCAGCTATACTATTGGCAGTATACATAAAAGCAAACTATCAATTGTGATAGATAAAATCATAGAAATTATTAAGCACTAAATTAGTTTCAAAAAAAAATCCCCCGATTCCTCTAATCCGCAGAACTTCGAGGATGAAATCCAAAAACTTCAGTCAATGGAAGGCAAAGTGAAGAAAAGAAGGAAGTAAGCAAAATAAATCCGCAAAATTAATAACAATTCTTTTTTTTTTAAAGAGAGTTTAACTATATTTGTTGTCATAAAATTAAGTTAACTGTAAAATAATTTAATTGGAGTAGTTATGAAAAGGTTCGCTTGTATTTTTCTCGTTTTAATCTCTTATTTATTCCTCATTCAAAGTTGTGAGGAAGAATCAACAAATCCACCAAATGATAATTTGGAAATAATACCTTTAAAAGTCGGGAATTATTGGAAAGCTATTTATACTGAATATAATACACAGGGTTCAGTTATAGAAATTGATACAGTTTTATCATTTATCGACAAAGATACTATTTTGAATAAAGAAAAAGTATACAGATTAAACCAATCTCAAAATAACCCACCAGATGAATATAATATACCATTTTTGCTTAATCGTCAGGATGGATGTTACATTCTACTATTAGTAGATGAGACAATACTTAATTTATATCTTAAATATCCTGCAAAAAAAGGAGATGTCTATTCATTTATATATAATACTGTAAGTGTAGAAGAAATCAATATCAACCATACTGTCAAGGCTGGTTCTTTTAAATGTTATAAATATAAATCAGAATTAGTTGGAGAATTTGGTGACATAATACAGAGAGCTTTTCTCTATTATTCACCGGGAATTGGGCAATTATCTACCGAAAATTATGATGTTGATGACAATAATGACCTTTATTTAGAATCAAAGTGGGAGTTAATCGAATATAAGGTGAAATAAAATAGTTTTACTCATATCTTAATCATTGTGTTTCGATTGGGTAAAATCTTGATGTTATCCATGCAGGATAAGCACAAAAAATATCCTTTCGATTTAAAGTAAATTATATTGAATTTAATTTGGTTGAAAGTTGCACATTTTTATTTAGTTTCATTTTTTTTCTGATATTTAGTCTATGAGTTTCAACGGTTCTTGGACTGAGATTTAGTATTTGAGCGATTGCTTTAGAACTCAGTTCCAGTTTTGATAATGCACAAACTCTCACTTCAGTAACAGATAATTTTGGATATTGTTTCAATAATTTTACTGTAAATTGAGGATTAGCGGTTTCAAACTGAATTTCGAAAGTATTCCAGACAGATTCGCTGTTGAGCTTTTCTTCAATAGTGTTAATTATTTTATCAGCAATAACCTTGATTGATTTTGAACTTGCATTGGCAAAAGTAGTAGCTTGTTTTTTTAGTTTAAGCAAACAATTATTTTTTTCTGTCAGGAATACTGCCAGCTGGTTTAATTCCTTGTCTTTTTCAAGTATTTGTTGTTTGAGTAATTCTTCATTTTCTTTTGAAAGATTCCTTTCTCTTTCTATAAGCTCTGCAAGCTCCTTATTCAATCGTTCAATTTCTTCTTCATGATTTTTCCGCTCTGTTATATCAATTGAAGCAACCAGTATTTCGTAATCATTTTTTTGAGGATTATATATCAAAGTATTTCTTGTGAAAAGCCAAATCCACTTGCCATCCTTACGTTTTAACTTTAGTTCTAAATCAACACTATCAGTTCCAATGTTTTTACCTTGATTGGTAAACATATCCATATAAATTAAGGTTTCAGGTTTGGCAGGAAATTCAAAAATCAATGCTCTTTCATCTAAAGGCATATTTATCCATTCATCACTTGAATACCCCGAAACAACTTCAGTATGTTTATTTGTCCAATGGTAGGAAACAGAATCAACCATTACTAAAGAAATTGGAATTGCATCAATAATATCCTTCCAATAAGATTCCATATTTTCAATTTTAAAATTATCATAACCTACAGAACTTAATGTTTTTATCCGATTTCTTTGTTGTTCTAAAAACCCGCTGTTAAATTCAATAATTTTAATCAGCTCTTCTTTGCTTAGTTTAGTTAAGTCCATAATTATCCTAATTTAATGAAAATATTATCATTCTATTAAATTCATATCACTTTCTAAATTTACTTCTCTTTTATAATATAAGTATTTTTTACGTAATAGAAAAGATTAAAAAAAATTTTAATTTTGTTTGTGTTTTTATGAAAATTTAATAACTATTAATATACTTGTTTTACATTTAAAGGGAACATCTAATGAAAAATTCAATTCTTTCTCTCGTCGCAATAATTTTTATTGTTCTCTTCTTTGGTTGCAACAAATCAGAGATGACAACAAACCCCTCGACCGATGATAATTCGCTATTACCCAATGGAAAAGGTGGGAGTATTTTAGCTGCACCAGTTATAACCAATATATCTCCTTCTCCGACATACAGAAATACTATTATTACTGTCACAGGAAAGAATTTTGGTGCAACCCAAAAGAAAAGTGTTTTAACAATTAATGGAAATAACGCTCAGATTATTGAATGGAAGAAAACTTCTATTCGTGCTTATGTAAGATGGAACATTCCAAGCGGAACTGCTAAAGTTGCGGTTGTTGTTAATGGTGTAAAGAGTAATGATTACAATCTGACGGTTTTAACAAATCAACAAGTATGGATGGAAAGGAATCTTGATGTCATTACTTATCGCAATGGCGACCCGATACCTGAAGTAACCGATGCAAACGAATGGTTGAACTTAAGAACTGGTGCCTGGTGCTATTATGATAATGACCCGCTGTTAGGTCAAATTTATGGCAAATTATACAACTGGTATGCTATAAATGACCCGCGTGGATTGGCACCGGAGGGATATCGTATTCCCGAACTTTTATATGATTGGACAAATTTATCTTATAATTGGGGAAATCAGGATGTGTCTGGTGGATATCTTAAAGCGATTAGTTCATATTGGACTGCCCCAAATGTAGGAGCAAATAATGAAAGCGGTTTTACTGCACTTCCCGGTGGCTACAGAACAATGTATGGAGGTGGATTCATCGGACTGGGAACGCATGCTTGTTTTTGGTCAGCAGGAACTGTAAATTATAACGGTGAGGATACATGGGCATATAATATATCTCTATATAATAATAGTACGGAATGTATGTTCAGCATCGTGCCGAAATATACGGGAAGGTCAGTCAGATGTATTCGTGAATAATTTATAAGAAACCTCTTGGATGTCATTCTGAACGAAACGGAGTGAAGTGAAGAATCCAGAAACACCATGATTACTGGATTCTTCGCTCCGCTTGGAATGATTTGATTAAAATTTTCTGTAATTTTTCAGAAGATTCAATAAATAAATATTATGTTTTTAAAATTTTTCCTTAAGTTTGTTAAAATAAACAAATAATTAACGGAATTTGGTTTTTCATTGAGTTGCTTATGAGACCTGTTCATGCTTTTTTGTTTCTGAAAGTCGAATTTGAAAAATTTCTCTACTTTGCTCTAAAAGAGGGAATCCTATCTATTTGCATTTTGTACTTGACTTTTTTGTTTTTTAATTCATCAATTTTAATAGCGCAAGTTCCTGAGTTTCAGTGCGGAACAACAGAATACATGAACCAAATACTTAAAAATAATCCCGAATTGAAAGACAAAATTAATTATCATGAGCAATTACTTAAGGAAAAATTAAATTCAGGTTTTTTCCAAGATACTTTAGGTATCATCACAATACCTGTTGTTGTTCACATAGTTTATAATACTGACGAACAGAATCTCCCTGACATAAGAGTTTTTGAGCAAATTGAAATGTTGAACAGGGATTTTTCCGGCTTGAGAACTCAGTCAATGGGAGCTTTTTCTGACTCACTTAAAGCAAACACGGGAATACAATTTTGTCTTGCCCGGAAAGCACCGGATGGGTACCCGACAAATGGTATTGAAAGAAGGTTTACGACAGATACGGCTTTTGGATTTAATAATGCTGTAAAGTTTTATAAGTATGGTGGTTTGGATGCATGGGATCCATCAAAATATTTAAATATTTGGGTTTGCAATCTTAATATAGGAGGTTCAGGCGGATATTCACAATTTCCGGGAATAGGTAACAATGAAACATTTGGTGCTGTTATATATTATATCTATTTCGGTGGTACTGGTGCAAGACCTATTTACAATATGGGTGGTATGACAACTCATGAGTTGGGACATTGCTTTAACTTGCATCATATTTGGGGTGATGATAATGGTACTTGCGAAGGCACTGATTATTGTGCTGATACTCCGAATCAAGCTAATGCAACAACCAAATTTCATTCAGGTATTTTAACAGATTATTGTTCCCCAATAAGTCCCGGAATTATGTATATGAACTTCATGGATTACTCTTATGATAGTGTTTATGCAAATTTTACTCCAGACCAGACAGCAAGAATGAGAGCATGTTTTGATGCAGATATTGGACCATTGTATTCTCTTCTCAGTTCAGATGCCTGTATTCCACCAACCGGGATTGAAACCGAAAATAATTTTCAGAAGAAAATCATTATTTCTCCAAATCCTGCGAATGATTACATAGAGATTTCAGGAGTTTCAGGTGAGGTAAAAATATTTGATATTCTTGGTAGAGAGGTTTGGAGAGGAAAAGTGTTTGAAAATAGTAAAATTGATGTATCTGAGTTTGTGGATGGTGTGTATATTCTTATAACATCTGATAGATTACAATCAGCAAATTTCTTAATTATGAAATAATTCATTTTGTATATATTTATGGGAGTTCGATATGAAAAACTTTTACATTTTTATTTTAACAGCAATTATAATTTTATCTTCAGAAATTGTTAATGCGCAATGGGATGCCTGTGTTACCGGATTAGCTTTCGGTACGGTCAGGGATATTGCAGTTAATGGAAGCGATATATATGCGGCAACGTATCAGGGTGTTTACAAATCAACAAATAATGGCTCGAATTGGACTAAGAAAAATTATGGAATTACAAATGATACGATTTCAACTTTTCTTTTTGTAGATGATAAAGTATTTGCTGCTACACGGGGCGGAGTATTTATGTCAACCAACAATGGGACAACCTGGGTATCCAAAAATTCAGGAATGAATGGATTAATTTTATCAATGACTTCAATAGGTTCGAATATCTTTGCAGTTAAGTGGAGTGATGGAGTTTATCTTTCCACAGATTATGGAGATAATTGGATAAAGAAAAGTGAAGGATTAACCTCTCTTTATCCCGGTGATATTATGGCTAAGGGAAACACTCTTTTTCTTTGTACAGGTGATGGAATGTTTATTTCAACTGATTTTGGAGATACCTGGATTGAGAAAAACAATGGATTAACTATAAAGGATGTTAGGTCCATTACAGTAAATGAGGATAAAATTTTCATAGGACTTCAAAGCGGTGGTGTTTATATGTCCTCAGACAATGGTGAATTATGGATTCCAAAAAGCAATGGTTTAGCAGGTCCACAATTGTATGGATATGCCCTGTCGTCATATAAGAATATAATATTCTTAGGAACACTTAGCAGAGGTTTATTCATCAGCTACGATTTCGGAGAAAATTGGATTTTATCAAATTACGGTCTTGGTGGAAATGCTATCGGCACAATAGCTACAGACAGTATTTATGTTTATGCAGGTACTGATATGGGTGCTTTCAGAGCAAGACTCTCGGATATAATTGTTGATGTTGAAGATAAAAGAATAAGCGATGATATAATGATTTCTCCCAATCCAGCAAATGATTTTTTCAATTTAAATATTGATATAACACAGCTTGGAACAATTCAGATATTTTCTATTTTAGGTGAAAAAGTAATGGAGAATGAATTGGCGAAGAGAGTAGTTGTGAGTAAACTACCGGAAGGAATGTATTATATGCAAATTAATTTAGGAAATAAAATTGAAAGAACAAAATTTGTGATAATGAGGTGATTAATAAAATTGTCATTCCTGCGAATGCAGAAATCTTAAAAAAAAATGAAAGGAATGGTTATGAAAAAAATATTTTTAATATTTCTGCTATTTGGTATTAGCAGCATAGCTCAAGCACAATGGGAGCCGGATATCCGGTTGACAAATGATTCATCTTCATCTCAAATATCAAATAGTCGTGGACAGAGCATTGCAGTATCAGGTGATTTTGTACATGTTGTCTGGTATGATACAAGGAACATTTATAGAGATATTTACTATAAACGCTCTACCGATAAAGGTATAACATGGACAGATGATATAAGACTTGCTTATGGTACTCAAGATTCGCAGGACCCGGTAATTGCAGTATCCGGGAACAACGTTTTCATATCATGGAATGATACACGGCATGGCAATTACGAAGTTTATTTTAAAAAATCAACTGATAATGGTACAACTTGGGGAGTTGATACGTGTTTAACATTAGATTCATTCTTATCATTCAATCCATGCATTGCAGTCTCAGGTTCTGATTTACATCTGGTTTGGTTGGATAATCGAAATAATCTTTCATCTAATATTTATTACAAAAAATCAACTGATTTTGGAGAAACATGGAGTTCTGATTTTGTATTATCCGAAGATAATACAAATTCCTACAATGTATCAATGAGTGTTTTTGAATCAAATGTCCATGTGGTTTGGAGCGAAAGAGTTGGATTTTTCGATGTTTTTTATTGCAGGTCAACTGATGCTGGGAATACATGGAATAAAGCTGCAAATTTAAGTGATAATCCAACTTCATCTTGGACTCCTGCCATAGCCGCTAATGGTTCCCATTTGCATTTGGTATGGTCGGACAAAATTGATAAAGGAAGTCTTGGAGATTTTGAATTGTATTACATTCAATCTGCAGATAATGGCGAATCATGGAGTAATCCTGTCCGCTTAACAAATGCAGATGAAGTGAAAGAGTATGCATCCTTAGCTCTTAATAAGTCAATATTACACCTTGTATGGCACGATTACAGAAGTGGAAAAGGTGAAATATATTACAAGTGCACAACAAATAATGGAGAAGCATGGAGTGATGATTATTTATTGACAAACAATATGGGAACTACTTCTTACCAACCTTCGATTGCTCTATCTGATTCCATTGTTCATGTAATTTGGACTGACGAACGTGATGGTCCAAACGGAGAGATTTATTATAAGCGAAATCCCACGGGCAATATTTTAAATATTGAATATGAAAATCAAGTAGATAATTTATTTATTTCACCTAATCCTGCTTCTGATTATATCTATCTCAATGTTGATGATACACAGCAAGGAACAATTCAGGTTTTCTCAATTTTAGGTGAAAAAGTTTTGGAAATCAATATAGCAAACAAAATTGACGTCAGCAAACTTCCTGATGGTATTTATTATATGGCAATAATTTCAGGAAATAAAATTGAGAAAACAAATTTTGTGATTATGAGATAAAAAATGTGACTTTGCTCGTGATTGGGGCATTGTCTTTCCATTTCTAATATTACATATTTAAATAACAATTTTTCTATTAACCATTTTGTTTTTATATTTATATAATTAAACTAATGTATTTTAATTTACAAACAAAATGATACATGACTATACAAATTATTCAACAATAATTGTAAATATAGATGACAGAATTGCAAGGGTTACATTAAATCGCCCTGAAGTTCACAATGCTTTTAACAATATTCTCATCAATGACTTATACGATTGTTTTGAGAAATTGAAAAGTGAACCAAATTTACGATTGATTATCATAACCGGAAATGGAAAATCATTTTGCGCAGGTGCTGATCTGAACTGGATGAAAAGTGTTGTTAATTATTCATACGAGCAAAACCTCGAGGAATCTCTGAAATTGGCTAAACTAATGTATTTGATTTTCACACATCCTAAACCTGTAATCGCAAGGATTAACGGTTCTGCTGTGGGAGGTGGTGTCGGCTTGATGTCGGTTTGCGATATTTTAATAGCTGATGAAAATGCCATATTTGGTCTTAGTGAAGTCAAATTAGGTCTTGTTCCTGCGGTTATTGCTCCCTTTGTAATGAGCAGAATAGGTGAGTCCCATGCAAGGGAATTGTTTATTACAGGTCAAAGGATTACTGCAAAACGAGCATTTGAATTAAACTTAATCAATTACGCAGTTCCTGCCGACAGGATTGATGAAGTTGTGAATGAAAAAGCTGATTTGATTTTGCAAAACGGTCCTGAGGCAGTGAAAGCTGTTAAGGAAATGATATATAAGGTTGGACATCAGATAAAGATTGATGAAGTTCACAACTATACTGCTGAACTGATTGCCAATCTGAGATTAAGCCCTGAAGGTCAGGAAGGCATGAATGCGTTTTTAGAAAAGAGAAAACCGAATTGGACAAAATAAATTAAAAAGGGTAAAATTGATAAAAAAAGTCTTAATAGCAAATCGTAGTGAAATCGCATGCAGAATCATCCGAGCATGTAAGGAAGTGGGCATCAGAACAGTTGCTGTGTATTCAGAAGTTGATTCTGAAGCATTACATGTTCTTTCTGGGGATGAATCTGTCTGTATTGGACCTGCACCGGCATTACAATCATATTTGAATCAGGAAGTAATCATAAAAGCGGCTTTGGATACAAATTGCGATGCGATTCACCCCGGTTATGGTTTTTTAGCTGAAAACAGCGATTTTAACAGAAAAGTCAGGGATGCCGGTTTAATCTTTATAGGTCCTGACCCAAAACCAATGGAGTTACTTGGTTCAAAAGTAGCTTCAAGGCAATTAATGTTAAAGTCTGGTGTACCTGTAATACCGGGGATGAAAACGAGTTCGATGGATATATCAGAATTTGAGAAGACTGCCGATGAAATGGGTTATCCGGTTCTCATAAAAGCTTCAGCAGGTGGTGGTGGTAAAGGAATGAGGGTAGTTCTACAAAAAGATAAACTTAAAGAAGCTGTAGAGTCAGCCATGAGAGAATCCAAATCAGCTTTCGGCAGTGATGAAGTTTATCTCGAAAAGTATATTGAATCACCAAGGCATGTGGAATTCCAAATTGCCGCCGACCATCACGGCAATGCAATATATTTGTTCGAGCGTGAATGTTCTATTCAAAGGCGTCATCAAAAAATAATCGAGGAAGCTCCCTCACCTGTCATGGACCCGGAATTGCAGAAAAGTATGGGTGAAACAGCAGTGAAAGTAGCAAAAGCGGCGAATTATGACAGTGTCGGAACAGTTGAGTTCCTTGTTGACAAAGACAAAAACTTTTACTTCCTTGAGGTCAATGCGAGAATTCAGGTAGAACATCCAGTTACTGAAATGACTACAGGGATTGATTTAGTCAAACTTCAAATTGCTATAGCTAATGGAGAGAAAATCCCATATAAACAGGAAGAATTAAAACAAACCGGTCATGCAATCGAATGCAGAATTTACGCCGAAGATGCAGATAACAATTTCATGCCATCTTCAGGGACAATTCTCTTCCTCAAAGAACCTGCAGGTCCTGGGGTACGATATGATTGTGGTATTTATCAGGGTAGCAAGATTTCTGTGTTTTATGACCCCGTCCTTGCCAAACTGATAGTTTGGGGAAAAGACAGAGATGAAGCCAGGCAAAGATTGATTCTTGCTCTTAAACAAAACATTATATTAGGTGTAAAAACATCAATTAAATTTATGATAAATTGTCTCGAACATCCTGAATTTATTAACGGTAATACATTCACAAACTTCATAGAAAAGAATATGAATGAAAAAATACCCAGACCTGAATTTATACTCAATTCTGCATTAACTGCCGCTGTTTTGTTTTTGCAAAGTCAAAAGAAACAATTAGCAGTATTTTCTGAAGGAAATGGCAAGATGCCTTCACCATGGCTTTCAATAGGTAATTGGGAAATTTGTTCGTCAAAGTAATGGAGATAAAATGAAATTAAAATTTGAAAATAATATTTATGATGTGGATGTTACAATTCAGGATGAACAAGTTTCTTTAAAGCTAAACGGAAAAACTTTATTATTCAAAAAAGGGAATTCTCTGCCAAATATGTTTTCTTTAGCTTCTACTGATAATGGGAGGTTTAATCAATTCTTCACTTCAGAAGACGAAAGTCATATATATGTAAATTATGAAGGCGACTGTTTAGTGTTTGATAAGGTTAAGGAAGAAGAGAAATCATTTGACGCTAACGAAACTGAATCAGGAAATAAACAAGTCGTGCTCCCCCCTATGCCTGGGACAATAGTTAAAATTCTTGTCGAAAAAGGGCAAAACGTGAATGAAGGTGATGCTTTAATAATTGTAGAAGCAATGAAGATGGAAACCACTCTTTATGCTTCAATTGATGGCAATGTTTCAGAAGTTAATGTTCAAGCATCAGAACAGGTTGATGCTGATAAAGTGTTAATCGTTGTTGAAAAAGAAGAATAATATTTTAAATAAATAACTAATTATTTTAAGGGACTCAAATGAAAATTAAATTACAAATAATGCTACTGTTAACAATTCTGTTATCAATTAACTGCATGGCTTCTGAAAACGAAGTTTTAACCTCCAGGCAGATATTGACATGGGATTTGAGAGCATTCGTGACCACCGACAGTTTGCTTTATACTTACAATGCAGATGGAAATCCTGATACAATCTATATGTATAAATTGACAAACAATGTTTGGAATCTCGATGGCAAACGTAGTTTCATGTATGATGAGAATAAAAAGCTCAAGGAAGATATGACTGAGAGATTTATTGCGGAAGCATGGAAAAATTCTACAAGAAATCAGTATATTCTTGATGGAAATGACAATATTATTGACTCAACATATTTTACCTGGAATGACACTACCACTTTGTGGGTGGAGAATTATAAAACAAGTTCGACATTTAATACTGAAGGACAAAAAATTCTGGCTCTTGGTCAAAGATGGCAAAATAATAATTGGTCGAACAATAGATATTATACTTATCAATACAATGCTCAAAATAAGTTAGATACTGTTTTCGGGAAAAGTTGGAGACAAGGGAGCTGGCGAAATAATTCAATCGTTGTATATACCTACGATGGTAATTCTACTGAAGCTATAACAAAAACTTACTTTGGTCAAAACCTGACAAATTTCATGAAAATCGTTTATACATATACAGAAGAGTATTTATCTGAGATGTCGAATTATCTTTGGCAAAACAATGATTGGGTCTTGCAGGAAAAACAAAAATTCCTTAATGATGAAAATGAAAATTTGATAAATATATTAATACAAAAAAGCGAAACTATAGGGTGGCTGACTAATAATAGAAATACTTATTTTTATGATGGAAATAATAATAAGGCAAGAGACCTGGCTGAAAGATTAATAAATAACGTATGGCAAAATTATCGGAGAACTAATTTTTCATATGATGTTTCAAATAAATTAACCGAAGAAACAAACCAGCTATGGTCTGCAACTTCTGGCAGTTGGTCTAATCTTGATAAAACAGAATATTTTTATGACAATAACAGCAAACTGCAAATTAAATATAATTACACTTGGAAAAGTAATCAAACATGGATATATAATACCAGTTCGACTTTTAGTTATGATGATACCGAAAACACTTCTGTTGTAACAAATCAAAGATATATTGATAGTAACTCAACATGGCAGAACACTACCAAAACAAGTTCTACTTTTAATATTGACGGAAAACTTGTTGATGCAATTACAGAGAATTGGAATGTCTTGAATTTGTGGTGGAAAAATGCAACTCGTTCAAGTTCAACATTCGATGAAAGTGGTTACCTTACTCAAACGATTGACTACAGATGGATTGTTTCTTGGAATGAAGATTTCAAACGTATTTATACAAATGATGTCAATGGTAATAAAATTGTCGAATTCGGGCAGGATAAAAGAGATACAGTTTGGGTGGACAGCTTACAGTACCATTATAAATACGATAATGAAAACCGTTTGACAGAGCAATTATACATTAGAATGCGAAACTCTCAATGGGACAGTACCGAAAAACAAATGTTCTTTTACGGCGAACCTACTCCAATTGGAGTATTCGAACCATCATATAATGTCTCAGAATTATTCAACTATCCTAATCCTTTTAGCAATGAAACTATAATAGGATTTCGGGTAACAAATCCGGGAGTATTTAATTTAAATCTTTTCGATGAAAAAGGATATTTTATAGGAACAATTGGTGAAGGATATTTTGATTCTGGTGAGCATGAGGTCGAGTTTTATGCAGGTTTACTTCCCTCAGGAATTTATTATCTATCATTAATTGGTAATAATCAATCTATTGCAATAAAAAAACTGGTAATAATAAAATAAATGAAGTCTTTTTAAAATCGTCATTCTGAACGAAACGTATTGAAGTGAAGAATCTAAAACCCCATGAATAATGATGCCTTCGCTTCGCTCAGAATGACGGTTTATATAACAATCCAATGATTAAAGTTTTTTATGCGTACTATCGCAAAATGGTTTTGTAGCTGAATGTTTGCATCCACAAAGCCAGTACTTTTTCTTTTCCGTAATTCGAAATTTTACAGGTAAAAATTCAGTTCCTTTATGTGAAGAATCACAAAAGGGCTGTTTAGCAGATTTTCCACAAGCACACCACCAGTATGTGCCTTCTTCTAATTCTAAACCAAAAGGACCTTTTTGAGCTATAGTCGGTTCAAGCATATCTCCTCCAAATTTTTATTGTCAAAAAATAAATTTTAATATATCTCATTATTGCAAGATAATAACATTCCAACGAATTCTGTAATTTATTTTAAAAATTATTCAAATAAATATTTAAATTGTTGCAAAATATAAATTTTACTATTCGGGATAAATTACATAAATTTACAGTTTATAATCGAGTATTTCTGTTGTCAAATAACACGGAGGTCTGAATGAAACGAATTGCAGTATTTACAAGCGGTGGCGATGCACCCGGAATGAATGCCTTAATCAGGGCTGTTGCTAGAACCGGATTAGCAAAAGGTCTTGAAGTTTTTGGAATTTATGGTGGTTATTCCGGCATGATTGAAGGTAATTTTGAGCCATTAGGTCGCAAAGAGACAGCTAATATCATTTCTCAAGGCGGGACTATTTTAATGACAAGCCGTTCAAAAGAATTTATGCATGCCGGGGGAAGAGCGGCAGCAGCCAAGAATCTTAAAGATAAAGGTATTGAAGGTATTGTTGCCTGCGGTGGTGATGGTACTTTTCATGGAGCTCATTCGCTTTGGCTGGAACATCAGATTCCGATAATTGGTGTACCTGGCACAATTGACAACGACTTATTCGGAACAAGATATACTATTGGTTATGATACAGCAATAAATACAGCCGCACAGGCAATTGACAAAATTAGGGATACTGCATACTCTCACAATAGAATTTTTATTATAGAAGTTATGGGAAGAGACTCCGGTTTTATTGCTATGGATGTTGGAATCGCCAGCGGCGCCGAATTTGTAGCAGTTCCTGAAACCGTAACTGATATAGACCAGCTATACCAAAGAATTCTTCAACAAAAGAAAAGAAGGACAATTATTATCGTGGGTGAAGGGGATGAATTAGGTGGTGCTGTAGAATTTGCAAGGATTTTAAAAGAAAAATTCGAAATAGATGCCAAAGTTACAATTTTGGGACACATACAAAGAGGCGGAAGTCCGACTGTTCGGGACAGAGTTCTTGCTTCTTTCCTTGGTAAAGCTGCTGTAATGGCTCTACTCGAAGGTAAATCAGATGTAATGGTCGGGAAAATATATGATGAAGTAATATATACTCCTTTTGCTGAAACATGGGAAAAAAAGAAACCCTTACAAGACTGGAGGATTGATTTAGTTGACTTTTTAGCATAAAATAAAATTTCACTTAATCAGTTTTCTTTCTTTTTATAATAAAGGATACTAAAATAAGCAGTTGTTGATTTTTAAATGAAAATAGAAATAAGTTAAATATGAAAAATGTTGCACTTTTTGAAAGTACAGGAAAACCCGAAGCTATTAGATGTGCAGAGATAACAACTGCCAAACTTAAGGAATTTGGCATAAACTGTTGTTCAAGTCCTGAACTGATAGCTTCAATTCAATCTAATGAGATAAAGAAGTTTATCAAGCCATTGCCCTACGAAGAATTTGAGAAATTTGCCGATGTGTTGATTTCTTTCGGTGGAGACGGCACAATGCTCTCAGCTGCACGTCTAATGATAAAAACAGATTTACCTATAATGGGAATTAATGTCGGTAAGCTTGGATTCCTTGCCGAATATTCTGTTAAAGACTTGGATGTTACTATCAACAATCTCGTCAAAGGAAATTATCGTATTATTGACAGAACTGTTTTACAGACTGAATTGGACGGAGAAATTATTTATGCTCTTAACGATTTTGTTGTTGAGAAAAAAGACTCATCGAGAATGATAACCATCGAAGCATATACCAATAAGCACTTACTCGGTTCAATAAGGGCTGACGGATTGATTGTTACTACTCCCACAGGCTCAACTGCATATTCGCTATCTTGTGGAGGACCGATATTGACTCCTTCATCTGAAGTCATCTGTATAACACCTATTTCTCCTCATTCCTTGACATTGCGACCACTTGTCCTGCCTGATACGAATAATATTGAGCTAAAAGTCTCCTCCCCTACCGGAGAATCTATGCTTGTTGCTGATGGACAAGTAAAAAAAGTATTGAGTAATACCGATACAATTATAATAACAAAATCTGAAGAATACATTAAATTAATTAAACCCACCGACAGTTCATACTATGACCTTCTAAGGAATAAATTGCTATGGGCAGCTAATTATGGTGATATCAATATTTTTAAAAATCAAGGAACAGGATTAGATATTTTATGAATTTTCTCGCTACAATTCAATGGAGTGTTAACCCCGATATTTTTTCAATCGGACCTATAACAATCAGATATTATGGATTATTATTTGCTCTTGCATTCGTTGTAGGATACCAGATAATGTATTGGATTTTCGTAAAGGAAGGAAAAAATTTGAAGGAATTGGAATCCTTTACAATTGCAATGATTATTGGTACTGTCGTTGGAGCCAGACTCGGCCATTGTCTTTTCTATGAACCTGAATATTATCTTTCAAATCCTATCGAAATTTTAAAGGTGTGGAGAGGTGGTCTAGCAAGTCACGGTGGAGCCATTGGTCTTGTTACAGCTTTATATATTTTTATTAAATTCAAAAAAAGGGAAGTAACATTCCTATGGTTGGCAGACCGTGCCGTTATCAGCATAGCACTTGCTGCCGCTTTTATTCGTATCGGTAATTTTTTCAATTCAGAAATAATTGGCAGAGCCGCTGATTTACCATGGGCTGTAGTGTTCACTCGCTTAAATGATATTCCGAGACATCCAACTCAGATTTATGAAGCTTTGTCATATATAACGATTTTTACAATCTTATTATTAAGGTATAAAAAATACAATGTTAATTTACCGAAAGGTCAAATGCTGGGAATATTTTTAACATTACTTTTTTCTGCGAGATTTATGATAGAATTTTTCAAGGAAGTCCAGGTTAACTTTGAAGAAAGCATGTTTTTAGATATGGGACAGTTGCTCAGTATTCCGGGAATTATTGTTGGTTTGGTATTATTGATTCAATCTTTTTTTAATAATAGCGATTAATAAAAAAAGTCCGGCACATTTACCGGACTTTAAAAACTGTATCAATTATTTTGCTTTTATAATATATCTCGAACAATCAGGGCAGAGAACTAAAAGAAAGATAAAAAGCGAAGACAAAATAATTAATATCTGCGATTAGAATGACCACCACCGCCATTACGACGATTATCAGTTCTTTCTTTCCTTTGTCTTGCTTCATTAACGACGATTTTTCTGTCGCCTAATTCATGTTCGTTCAATCCCTCAATAGCTTTATGACCGCCATTTTGTTCCATCTCAACAAAACCAAAACCTTTTAGTTTACCGGTTTCGAAATCTTTAATCAGTTTTACAGAATGCACAGAACCATATTCTTCGAACAAGCTTGTGATATCTGATTCATCAACGTTGTAAGGTAAATTACCTACATAAATATTCATATAAATCCTTATTTAAAAAAAATAGTAAAAAATATCTCTGCCGGAGTAATTGACGGGATAGTTCGTTAATATTTTAGTTAAATATTAATATTTTCAATTATTTTTAACTTTTTTTGATAAAAGATTAGATATTGTAATTATCATGTTTTTTTTAAGGCATTGGCGGTGCACCTTTTTTTCCTTTTAAAAATGGGCAATAAACTGTTTGCCCACCCCCAATCATTTTAACAAAATACAAGCCATCTTCTAAACTATCTCCAAATTGTAAAATGTATTTACCCTGCTCGACAAAACCTCTGAATGCAATAATATTGAATGATTTATCAATGTTATTAATATTGATTTCAATACTTGAAGGTGTATTAATATAATATTCAATATTTCCTGAAGTTATAATCGGATTTGGGAAAACATTTAATAATTCGGGATGAGTGTAGTAATCGAACTTAAATTTTTCAGTATTAAAAACAAAGTCGGAATAATAATTCCCATCCTCAAACCAAGATAGAGATTCAGATAACTTCGCTAATGTCGTGTCATTTGCAGAATTTTTAACATCTTTCTCTAAAATTGTGAATTCATCAGTACTATCAATCATTTCATCGTTTATCGTCATCCTTATAATGTATGGTTTACCGAATTCGACTTCTTTCAATAAATAGAACATATCACATGAGCTATCGCTAACAGGATAAGTTGTTTCGATGACTTGACCGTTACTAATTAGCTCAATCTTTATTCCTGAAAGATAAAAGCCACAATTGAATTCTCCCGTCAATTGACTATATGACGTATAATTTTTAAGACAGAAATTAACAGTGCCAATTAATTGGAACTCGATTTCCTTTTTCGGTTCCTGCGTTGACTCGCAGGAAAAAAAGAAAATTGCAAACAATAAAAATGCAAAAAAGTTTTTCATAATAGTCCTCCAGATTTTTTCTTTCTAAAATACACATTATTTTTACAAAAAACAAATTTATTTTTTTTTATTAATCAATGATTATAAGTGTATATTCTATATTTAATTAGAAAAATAAAATTTCTAAAGGTAATACTTCTTCCTTTTGATAAATACAATTTTAAGAGGAATATATAATGATAAAATAAGAAGTTTCTTACTAAATTAAAAAAATGCCTGGATTAATTCTTTTTTCTTAAAATCCCAAGTATTCTGTTAAAATCCTCAGGCAAATCCGAATCAAAGTTCATTTTCTCATCAGAAACAGGATGGATGAACCCTATGATTTTTGCATGAAGCATTTGTCTTTCAGCAATTTTCAAGCAACGTTCCGCAATTTTTTTTGTATCAGGTACACCTCCTCCTCTGACCATCACATCTCCCCCATAATCCTTATCTCCCAAAACGGGGTGACCGTAATGTGAGAAATGAACGCGAATCTGGTGAGTCCTTCCTGTTCTTAACTTAACCTTTACAAGCGTAATTATCCCATATCTTTCAAGTACCCAATAGTCCGTAATTGCAGGTTTCCCATCCTTTTTAACTACTGAAAATATTTTTCTGTTTTTTGGATTTCTGCCAATATCTCCTACCATCGTACCGCTATCGGACTTTAAATCACCCCAAACGAGAGTATAATAATACCTTTCAATTGTTCTGTTCTCAAATTGTTTGGCTAATATGTGATGTAACGAAGAATCTTTTGTAATCAATAAAAGTCCTGTTGTATCTTTGTCGAGACGGTGAACTATCCCAGGTCGAACAGATTCACCTGCAAAAATTTTGCCTTCATTATATTCTTCTTCTTCAGAATCATCATCCAGTTCAATTGTAATTGCTTCACGTTTGCCTAAATGCCATAATACAGCATTTACAAGAGTTCCATTTCTGTTACCAAAACCGGGATGAGTTACCATACCCTTGGGCTTGTTAATAACCAATAAAAAATCATCTTCATACACAATTTCAAGTGGAATATTTTCCGGAATTAATTCAATTGGTGGAGGTTTCAGTATTTTACATACTATCTTATCAAGCGGCTGAATCTTTTTACTTGATTTTGCTATTTTTTTGTTTATTGTAACACATCCGTCATCAATAGCTTTTTGAATCTTGTTTCGGGTTGCATATTTCATTGAATTTGTCAGGAAAACATCAAGCCGTTCAGGATTTTGTCCGGCAGGAATATCAAATTCAAAAACTGCTTCTATCAATTTTGGATAGTTTGAATTATTATTATTTTCTCCGTTATCTGCCATATTTTATTATTTCAAAAATTTTTTTGAAAGATACAATTTGAAGAAAATATCTATTTGATAAAAAAAAGCAATTCTTAATTTGAAATTTTGTATTAATTATTCCCCAACCATTACGAAAGCACCCCAATAATAGAACTCCGGATAAACACTTTTAACATCAATTTGTGTTTCCCTGAATGCTTTTCTTTTCTCCATCCCATTCAATAGCTTTCTATAAAAAGTGCTCATAAGTACCTGTGTTGCTTCATCACTTACTGTCCACAAACTCATAATAAGAGAACGAGAACCTGCGACCTGAAATGCCCTCTGCAATCCATATACTCCTTCTCCATTTTTCACTTCTCCAAGACCAGTTTCGCAAGCGGACATCACAACCAATTCAGTATTATCCAAATTCAAATCCATAGCTTCATAAGCAGTCAGTCTGCCATCATCAATGCTGGTAGAATTTTTTATTTCTGTCGAAGTCGTTTTGGTTAGCTCATTTCTTATCGAATTTTCTGCTCCTGCAAAAAACAACATCGAGCGAAGCAATGGATTTTCGACAGCCCGTTCAGACTCCAATCCGAGAAAAACACTCTTTCCGGTTTCAACATCTTTTTCAAAATAACCGTGAGTAGCAATATGCAGGATTTTAGGGTTTTGAACTGCTTTAATGGATTCCTCTTTGGCTAAGTCTTCAAAATATGTCTGAACTTTCCATCTTTGTGAGGAAGAACCCTTTTTCGAAAGCATCTCATCTGATATTGATTCTACTTCATATCTTGTGCCGGGTAATGCAGGAATTTTTTGCACATCATCAGGATTTAAATTATATTTCGGGTCACCAAACAAAACAGCTGTGTTTTTTGTAATAGTTTTAGCTTTGCTTCTGTATTCAATTAAATCTTTTGTATTTGTCAATACTCTGATATCCAACTCATCCAGCAAGTATTTTTTAGTAACAGGATTTCTCAATGTCAGTAAGTTTATTGAATTGTAAACTCCGTCAACAGACAAAAATACCGTATTAATTCCTACTAATTCCTTACCAATTTGCGACCAGTATTTTTGAAACAGTTCCTCCTGATCCTTTGATAATATATCTGCTTCAATGTCAGAACTGATTTTAGGAGGTTGAATCCTGAGGATTTTTACTAAATTTCCATATAGTTTAATATAATTACTTTCCAACTCATTTCCGTTTTTCAGTAAAACCATTTTAGGATATTCCTTACTCTCATTTGTAATTACCAAAGCGGCGTAAAAAACAGTATCCTTTTCATCAATATTATTCTTCTCGGTATTATTTCTAAAACGAACGATTTCAATCGCTGCCTCACCCGGCTTTAAGACATTTCTAACATCCTGCCAATTAACCTCTTTTTGTTTATATGCTTTTTGAAAGTCTTCTGATTTGGATGATATAAGTTTCTCCAATTCATTTGCTTCATTTGCAATTGAATCTGGGATAATCCCCAACTCCTCTGCCTTTGAAGGATTTTGTACCAGCCACAACCAATAATTTTTCGTATTAATCCATTTATTTAACAAATCAATTACTTTTGGTTCCTTGCTTTCCCTGATTTTAGCGATAATCTTCTTTGTTGAACTTAAAATCAATCCTTTTGTTAGCAAGCAATTATTAAACATCATACCTGAAATAGATGGTTTTGAAGAGTAATATTTAGTAGCAAAACTTGTGAACTCTTCAAAATTTACACGCAAAGATGACCAAAATTGTAATTTTTCTTTTTCGCTCAAATACGGGAAAAATCTTTTTACTTGATTCAAATACTTTGACATTGCCTCAAGAAAATATGGTTCTGCTTTATCGTTTTCTCCCTTCTTACTGTACAGCATAGCTAAACCTGACAAACTTCGGGCAAAATCAGGATGCTCCGTCCCCAATAATTCTCTGCGAATATCCAACGCTTCTAAATATAAAGTTTCAGACTCATCATATTTATTCATTTGTCTGTAAAGTTCAGCAAGGTTGAATATTGTTCGTGCATAATTTGGGTGTTTCTTTCCACTAACATTCTCCCTAATATCCTTTGCTCTTAAAAACATACTTTCAGCTTTATCAAGAAAACCCATTTTTTTATAAAGTTTTGCCAAATTATCCAATGCAATTGAATAAAAAGGATTTTCTTCCCCAAACTTACTTTTATAAAGTCCCAAAGTTTTCAGAAACAAAGTATCTGCCTTTTCCAATTTACCTTCGGCATCATATAGCAAAGCCAGATTATTTAAAGTAGCAATATATTCTGGGTGTTCTTCACCCTTTTTCTTAAGTTGAACATCCAATGCCTCAATGAGCAGTGGTTCTGCCTGGTCGTATCTACCCATTGAAAAATACAATAAACCGAGATTACTCAAACTTTTTGCATAATCGGCATTATCCTTACCAAAAAGTTCTTTCCTTAATTGTACGGAATTCTTATAGATTGGTTCGGCTTCATCATACCTGCCCATCAATTTATAAAGGTCACCGATATTATTGTAAATTAATGCGATATCAGGGTGTCTATCACCCTTTAATCTTTTATTGAGCTCAAGTGATTTTTGATATAGTATGTCTGATTTGGAATATTTACCCATTCTTCTGTATAATGCTGCTAAATTATTTACAGTTTCAGCATAAGAATATCCCAAAGTATCTTTATTCAATTTTAACGATTTTTCGTATAATGGTTCAGATAAAGTAAATTTACCTGTTAACTCATAAATCAAAGCTAAATTATTCAATGTAAATGCGTATGCTGAATCCTTGGTGTTTTTCATTCTTTCCTGCAATAATTTTGCTTCTTGAATGACTTTCTCGGCTGAATTATAATCCCCTCTAAAATAATAGGTAAGTCCCAAGTTATTCAAACTGCCACAATAATATTGACTCAATTCACCATAAACACTTTTCGAAACTGAACTGTCCAGCTTTGCAATTTCCAATGTTTTCTCCAAATCATTGGAATAGTAGTAAAGGTCAATCATTATGAAAAGTGTTCGCTCATATTCCGCACTTTTTATTCCAAACTCATTAACGGACTCCTTCAATGCCCTTTCACCCCATTCAAGGGCTCTGTGGACATCTCCTTTGTCAGAATAATAACTTGTGCTGTCAAAAGTTCTTTTCCAATTTGAAGCAAATGACGAGGTATTAAACAAAATAAAAAAAAGTAATATAATCGTTAATAAATTACATAGAAACAGATTATTATATTTTAAATTATTCTTCACTTTTTTATATTCTATTTTTCTTAAAAACTTGAGAAAATGAAGGAATTTGTTTATTAAAAACTAATAATAAAACTACACCAATTGTTATACACGAATCTGCAACATTGAAAACGGGCCAATGAGTATAGTAAATACCAAAAATATTAATGTCAGGAATGTCAAACTGCATATAATCCACAACTTTACCATAAAATATAGGAGCCTCTCCATATAACACTCCGTAAAAAACCCTGTCAATCAAATTACCGACAGCACCAGCAAGAATGAATGAGACACCTAATTTAAAATACCTCGAGTATTCAGAGACTTTATTCAAATAATAAACAAGGAATCCTGATGCAAGAATTGAAAATAAACTTAATATGATTTTAGCAGGTCCAAAGCTTATACCAAATGCCATACCGGCGTTTTCAACGTATGTTATTTTTGCAAATTCTCCGATTAAACTGTAACTTTCACCCAGTCCAAAACCTTCCTTCGTTATGCCAAATACATTAAATCCCTTAACCAGAAGTTTTGTCAATTGGTCAAAAAAAACCAAAATAATCGAAAGGAAAAAAAAACTCCTTGAACCCCCATTTATTTTCATTTTTGTATATTTGTTTTATTTCTAAAATAATTCCTTCACTACAATTACTCTTTTAATGGTTCTATCCTATCAATTCCATCTTCAGGACATCTTTTTTGAATCTTGTAAGAAGCCGATAATGTCGTTATCGGAACTGCCAGCAATCTCTCTTTGGCAATCAAACATCCACAGACTCTGCAAATACCAAATGTTTTATCCTTTATTCTGCTTAATGCCTCATCGAGTTTTTTTATGTATTCATTTATTCTTTGAATCTGAGCATAAGTTTTTTCTTTTTCAAATGCCTCACTACCTTGTTCAGCCATATGCATTGAATAAATCATACTCTCCTCTGCGAAATCATAATTAGTTAAATCTTCTAATCTCTCACGAAGCATACGTAATTCCTCAATGGCTTCCTTCCTCATGTCAACAATTCTATCATGGAACATTTTCAAATCTTCCTCCGGATACCGTACTTTAGGTTTTGCCGGCATTTTATATACTTTCTCATGCAATTCCATATCTATCTTCTTCTGCTTTGAAGGAGAAACTGATTTCTTCTGAGCTGCAGGCTTTGACAATGGTCTCATTGAAATAACGATATCTTTTTTAACAGGAGTTTTTATTTGTTTCTTTTCCGTTTTCATCTTTGTCGGAGCAATTTTCTTAACCGACGTTGTTTTTTTTGTAACAATTTTGGTCTTAGATTCTTGTTTTTTGTTCACGACTTTCTTTGTTGCTTTAACATCATTGCCCTTCTTAACAATTGCTTTTTTAGCACTTACTTTTTTTGCAGACACAGCTTTTTTAGCAGGTGTTACTTTTTTAATAACAGTCTTTTTTGAGGGAGTGGTTTTCTTTACAGGTTTTACCTTGGAAACCACATTTATTTTTGGCTTCGCTGCTACAACATTCTTTTTCCCCTTACTTTTTTCATTCTTATGAGTCAATTGACTCTTCGCTACTTTCTTTTTTGCCGGCATAGCTAAACTCCTTCAAATTATATTAGAACATTATTTTCAAAATAAATAAAAAATTAAAATTTTCCGTTATAAAATTAAAATTATTGTAATTGATGTTTTTCCTTATGTTAATAATACCATTAAAATATCAATTTTGCAAACAAAAATTAATTTGTCCTTCTAATAATTCTTACAAAAATCTCGATATCGTCTATTTCAACCATCTCAGATGAAGCAAAATCAACAATTTTGATGTCGTTTGCTAAAGTCTCAGTCATGATGTAATCCTTCATTTCAAGAAGGGATTTAATGACTAAATCCTCACCATTGACTTCAATATCAATTCTGTCAACTACCTCGAACTGCATCTGCTTCCTGAGGTTTTGAACCTTACTAACAAATTCTCTTGCAATACCCTCAATTTTTAGATTCTCATCAATATGAGTATCAAGTGCTACTGTTATATTGTCTTCGGTTGCTACAAGCCATCCTTCAATATCTTCGCTTAAAATTTCAATATCTTCTAGCTCCAATTCAACATCAAAGTCTTCAATTCTTAATGAAATCCTGTTATTTTTTTCAAGTTCACAAATTTGTTCATGTGATAAATTTTTTATTAAATATGCAACCTTTTGAGATAATTTACCATATTTCTTGCCAATAATTTTAAAATCGGGTTTTGCAGATTTTTGCACAATATTGGCATCGCTTCCTACGAATTCAATTTCCTTGATATTAAGTTCTTCCTTAATAATATTTTCAAAATACTGAATATCTCTCCTGTCCTGAGGATTTATTATTGGTACTAATATTCTTTTTAATGGTTGTCTCACCTTGATTTTTGATTTCTCTCTTAAAAACCTTGCAAGTGATACTATCGTTTGTGCCAACTGCATTCTTCTTTCAAGTGCAGTATCAATCAAAGTAGCATCCGATTTCGCCAAATCACACAAATGTATAGATTCGGGTTCATCCCCATTTCTTAGTAATTGGAATAACTCTTCAGACAAATAAGGTGCACAGCTAGCTGATAAATTTAAAACACTCATCAAGACATATCTTAATGTTTTATATGCTGCAATTTTATCCTTATCTTTCTCCCCTTTCCAAAACCTCCTGCGATTCCTTCTGATATACCAATTTGACAACTCATATATTACGAAATTTTGAATTGCCCGGTGTGCCTTGGTAAGCTCGTATTCTTCCATTAACTCCGTATAATTTTTGATTAATGTATTTGTTCTTGAAATAATCCAGCGGTCAATAACAGGTCTTTCATCTATTGGAACAAAAACTTCTGCATCATCTCTGAATCCGTCAATATTAGCATATAATGCAAAAAAAGCATAAGTATTTGTCAAAGACCTAAAAAAATCAGATATAACTGTTCTTGCAATATCTTTTTCACTGAACAAAGTTGCTTTCCAAGGTGGATTATTAACGTATAAATACCATCTGACTGCATCTGCTCCATACCTTTCCATGATATCGAAAGGGTCAACAATATTCCCTTTCGACTTTGACATTTTAACACCTTTTTCATCGAGTATAAGCTCATTAACAACTATATTTTTAAAAGCAGGTTTTTCGAAAAGTGCCGTCGCAATGTTGTGCAATGTATAAAACCAACCGCGGGTTTGGTCTATACCTTCCGCAATAAAATCCCCCGGAAAACTCTCATTGAATTCTTCGACATTTTCAAAAGGATAGTGGAACTGGGCAAATGGCATCGCTCCCGAGTCAAACCAAACGTCAACGATTTCAGGTATTCTTTTATATCTCTTTCCTTTTCTTTCAAAGACAATTCTATCCACAAAAGGTCTGTGCAAATCAATTTCAAAATCCGTATTCTTAAGCTGTTCCGTTGTACCGTCTGGATACAAATATAATCCATCCTCCAATTCGGCAATTGAACCAATAGCAAATGAATCCTTGCCATCTTCGCTAACCCAAATTGGAATTGGTGTTCCCCAAAATCTGTCTCTTGATAAATTCCAGTCCTTAACCTCTTCCAGCCAATTGCCAAATCGTCCCTCACCAATTTCGGATGGCTGCCAATTTATTCCTCTGTTCAACTCAGCCATCTTATCCTTATATTCAGGAGACTTGATAAACCACGATTCTCTTGCATAATAAATTACAGGATTACCGGTTCTCCAGCAGTGAGGGTAATTATGAAGATAATCATTTGAAGATTTGTATAACTTATCTGCTTTTTTCAAATATATTACAATATCCTTATCTACACCTTCTTCAGTATGGTCAGGATAAGTAAAGTTTTTAATTGCTCTTCCTGCAAATTCCCCCATATCATCAGTAAAATGACCATTTGGAGTAACAGGTTGCTCAAAAGGTAATTTAAATTTCTTTCTCATGCTATAGTCGTCTTCACCAAATGCAGGAGCTAAGTGTACCACACCACTACCATCTTCAGTCGAAACAAAATCACCCGGTAAGACTGTTAAAGCATTTGGGTAGGCAGTTCTGTCAATCAATCTGAAATTGAATATTTGTTCGTAAACCGTACCTAATATATCTTTACCTTTAAACTCATTTAATATCTGATATTCACCTTCAAGGACACTCAACCTGTCCTTAGCTAAAATTAATAGGTCAACATATTCTTCATCTTTAACTTTTCTTTTATTTTCAACTAAAATATAATCAAAATCCAATCCAACAGCTAAAGCCACATTTGCAAGCAAAGTCCAAGGTGTTGTCGTCCAAACCAATATAGATGCACCTTTAAGAAATTCTAAAGGCGATGAAACGACTTTAAGTTTGATATAACAATTCGGGTCGCGAACTTCCTTGTACCCCCCCGGAAGAGCAAGTTCGTGGGAACTTAATGGAGTCTCAATAGTCGGTGATTGAGGTACAACTTTAAAATCTTTATAAATTAATCCTTTGTCAAAAAATTGTTTTAATGCCCACCAAACTGATTCCACATAGTTATTAGTACAAGTAATGTATGCTTTATCAAGGTCAATCCAGTACCCCATTCTACGGGTTAAATATCTCCAACCCATATCCATTTCAATATTCCGGTAAACAAATTCCTTGCATTTTTTATTGAAATTTTCTATACCAAATGAAATGACTTCATCCTTATTGTTTAGTCCCAACTCTTTTTCGACAGTAATCTCGACAGGCAAACCATGCGTATCCCATCCTGCTTGTCTTCTGACAAAATGACCGGTCATAGTCTTATATCTGCATACTGTATCCTTAATTGTCCGCGCCATTAAATGGTGTAAACCCGGTTTCCCGTTTACAGTCGGTGGTCCTTCGAAAAATGAATAAATTGGACTTCCCTTCCTTAATTCTAAGGATTTCTCAAAAATTTTGTTTTCTTCCCAAAAATCCAAAACTTTATGTTCGAGAAGCGGATAAGACAGCTTCTCGGGTAACGGCTTATACATAATTCCCTGTATTTATACTCATAAAATCAATATTCAAAAAAATCAAGCAACAATTATAACTCTTTTTTCAATAAAAAAAAAATAATTCGTTTACATTATACTTTTGAAACAAAAAAAATATTAATACGTATTAAAGATAAATTATTTTATTAATGATATTTTATTTATTAATCTATTATACTTAAATTTCTTTTTTTTATAAACACGAAATCATAACTGAATTTTTATAATTTTTAAGGACTAAAAAAAATGTACAAAAAAACAATTTATTATCTGATGTCGTTTGTGGTAATGCTTATTTTATCACAAAGTATAAACGCACAAACGAAATTGAACTTCAAAAGTTTGGACGAAACTATTCCTCTAAACCCAAAAGTGCTTTACGGAAAGTTAGACAATGGGATAACTTATTATGTTATGGAAAACAAAAAACCTGAAAACAGGGCAGAATTACAGATGGTAATTAATGCAGGTTCACTTCAGGAAGATGACGACCAGTCGGGATTAGCCCATTTTATCGAGCATATGTGCTTTAACGGTACAAAAAACTTTCCAAAAAATGATTTAGTCAAATTTCTTGAAGGACTCGGTATGAAGTTTGGCGGTGATTTAAATGCCAATACCGGATTCGACAGAACATATTATATGCTCACAATTCCTCTCGACAGAACAGGTGTTCTCGACAGCGGTTTCCAGGTTCTCGAGGACTGGTTACACTATGTTACATTTGACAATGATGAACTCGAAAAAGAAAGAGGTGTTATATTAGAAGAATGGCGACTTTATCTTAGTGCAAATCAAAGAATAATGAAAAAACAATTTCCGTATATTTTTTATAAATCAAAATATGTTGACAGATTACCTATCGGTGATACAGCCGTGATTTTGCATGCACCTCGTCAACGATTTGTTGATTTCTACCAGGATTGGTACAGAACAGACCTTACTGCTATTATTGCAGTCGGTGATTTCAATGGTAAGGAAATTGAAAAGATGATAAAGGAAAAATTCAGCGATATTCCTGTAGTCAAAAAGCCAAAGAAAAGAGAGGAATATCCTATTCAGGTACACAAAGAGCCACAAGTAACAATTGTTCAGGATAAAGAAATGCAATATACTACTGCAACTTTTTATTTCAAACACCTTGGCAAACCTGATATGACATACAAAACATATAGGCAAAACCTTGTCGACCGTATGTTATCCTCTATTTTGAGCAACAGATTGAACGAATTGACAAAAAAACCTAATCCACCCTTTCTGTTTGCTCAAGCCGCTCAAACACATTTGCTATCTAACATGTCCACATTTCTTTTGGTTGCCGCTGTTAAGGAAGATTCATTTAAAGAAGGTATTTCTACATTACTCGGAGAAGGTTTCAGAGCATTGCAGCACGGAATCACTCAAACAGAGTTGGACCGGCAGAAAAAAGAGTTGATGAGCTTTATCGAACAATTATACAAAGAAAGGGATAAAACCGAATCATCTGGCTATGCTCAAGAAATGGCGAGAAACTTCAACGAAGACGAAGCCGCACCCGGAATTGAAATCGAACTTGAATTGTATAAAAAATGGTTGCCGGAAATAACTATTGATGATTTGAACAAAGTAGTTAAAAACGGTTTAAAAAAAGAAAACCTGACAATTGCTGTCAGTGCTCCCGAAAAGGAAGGATTTACCCTACCTAATGCTCAAGAAATTCTTGAACTTTACGCAGCAGCAGAAAAGTTAAAATATGAGCCATACCTTGATAAAGTTTCAAGTTCTCCACTATTTAATAAAAAAGTATCTAAAGGTCGTATCATTTCCGAAAACCAAATTCCCGAATTAGGTATAACCGAAGTAAAATTATCAAATGGAATTAAAGTAGTTTTAAAGCCGACAGACTTCAAAAATGATGAAATATTGATGCAGGCGTATAGTCCCGGAGGTAATTCTTTGGTTGAAGATAAAGATTATGTATCTGCGGATGTAGCTGAAAACCTGATTAATGAAGCCGGTATCTCAGAGTTCGACCAAGTTCAATTGGAAAAATTATTAACTGGAAAAATAGTAAGCATCTCACCTATTATTGGCAGAATGACAGAAGGATTACGTGGCAGTTCGACACCACAGGATTTAGAGACATTATTTCAGCTTACACATTTGTACTTTACTGACCCAAGGCAGGATGATGATGCTTTCCAATCATTCATGGCAAAAATGAAAGAGCAGCTTAAAAACCAAAAACTTAATCCAAGAGCCGCATTCTCCGATACAATCAGTACCGTTATGAGTTCATACCATTACAGGTCAAGACCTTGGACTGAAGATTTATTAAAGGAAATCAATTATGATAAAGCCATGGAAATTTACAAGGATAGATTCTTCGATGCTTCAGATTTCACGTTTATCTTTGTTGGTGCATTTAACGTTGATTCCATCAAACCGTTTATTCAGCAATACCTCGGAAGTTTGCCAAACAAAAAAAGAATCGAAACAGCAAAAGATGTTGGAGAAAGATATCCTAAAGGTTCAATCGAAAAGAAAGTTCACAAAGGCATGGAAAAACAAAGCTCCGTAAGAATCGTATTTTCCGGTGATTTCAACTGGAATGATAAAGAAAGATTTGATTTGGAAGCATTACTCAATGTCTTGAATATTAAAATGAGAGAAGCTATCCGTGAGGAAAAAGGCGGAACTTATGGAGTTTATTCTTATGGTCGTCCTTCTCAATTCCCAATACCAACTTACAGGATTGATATAGGATTCGGCACCAATCCGGACAGAGTAAAGGAATTGGTAAACACTCTTTATGATTTACTAAAAGATATTCAAAAAAACAATGTGTCTGAAGAATATATAAACAAGACCAAAGAGATGTTTAAAAGACAGTTTGAAACCAGTTCAAAACAAAATAATTTCTGGCTCAGATCAATTTATGATGGTTTGTATAATGCTGACGACCTCAAAAAGATATTGTCAATACCTGAAATGGCAGACAAGCTTACAGCTGATGATATAAAAAATGCCGCAAAGAAATATTTCGACTGGAACAATTGTGCCAAATTCGAACTTTATCCCGAAGATTACAAGGAATAAAGATACATAAAAAAAAATAGGGCTATTTCGATTTATGAAGTAGCCCATTTTTTTATTAATCAATTTTTCTATTTTGTACTGTCGGCAGGTAAAATTCCTGATTTCCTCATCAACATTTCCTGAAGTAAGAGACCTGCTTTTGGGTCGGCATTACCTACAATACCACTAACTATCACCCACTTGCCCTTTTCTTTGCGAAGAGTTCTGGCAACTCTTATGAATAGCTTTGCAGATTCACTACCAATCCTAATTTCCAAAGGTGTACCAAAAATGATTGATGCTATTGTAGCATTTTCATCCATCTGTATGTCAATATCGTACATATCACCATACTTCATATTGTCAAAAGTTTTCCATTGCTCTTCCATTTTGGCTTTAAACTCAGCGAAAGTTTTTATTACTTCTGATGAATCTGTTCCAAAAAAGATGACTTCACCTGCAAGGGTTTCAATCATGTGAGAAAAATTCTTTTCTTCTGCAGCTTTGTTATATTCCTTCATAACCTGAACAATTGCTTGCTTTTCCTTTTCGATGTCTTGTAAAGAAAGCTCTTCTTTTTGTGGTGTACAGGCATAAACAAAAACCAAAATGAAAAAAGTGGTTAATATTTTCTTCATATTTCCTCCGGGGTTTTTAATAAATTTTTTAATCATTATTTTAATCTTATTGTTTCCAAAAAAAATCTATAATCATATCTATTTAAAAATATTTTTTTTCCCCAATATTAAAATTTTTTATAAAATTTACATTCATTTAGCTAAATTCATTAAATTTCAAACTTAATATAAGATATAAAATTTTTAAAAACAAGCAAGAATTTCAAAAAAAGAGAAAATCATGCTCCAAAATGTAGTTTTTTTTATAAAAAAGTTTAAAGATTAAAACTTTTTAAGATTTATTCATTAAATTAAAATTTAACTTAATAATTGAATGTTTTTTATTAAGAATATTATTCTTATTTTGTTTTTTAAAATTTTGTAATTATTCAAATAGGTTGGGTATGAAAATATTGATGTTATTTTCACTTATTAGTGTGATGCTGTTCTGCTGTACAGGTAATAAGGATTTAAAGGATAATGAAAATGGAGATATAATTATGTTCATTGATAAAGCAACTATTGACAATACGATTACCGAATTGATAAAAAAATTCGGAGCCGAACAAAAATTCCGAATAGAAAGAGGTGTTCTGCAAACCGCTGCTCTTTGGAAAGAAGAAGACGGAACTACCGAGCTATTCAAGGAATTTTGCTATAATAATTTCTTGGCTGACACCTCATCTCTCGAAAAAGTTTTCATCAGATTGTCAGAAAACCTTGAAACTATTTGGGGGCATTTCAATAAAATTACACTTGATTTAAACAAGCCGTTGCATTTAACAACTTCTGAAAAGTTTTCAATTGACGAAATTTTTGGTGCATACAGTCCCGGTGCTCACTTATCCGAAGATTTCTATAAAAATAAAATAGCTTTCATTATAACTTTAAATTTCCCTCATTATTCTTTGGAGGAAAAAACCGAATGGGGTAAAAGCTGGACAAGAAAAGACTGGGCTTATGCAAGAATGGGCGATGTTTTCACATCGAGAGTGCCAAGCGAGCTTTTGCAGGATGTATCTCAAGCCGTTACTAATGCCGATTTATATATCTCAGAGTATAATATTCTTATGGGAAAATTAGTTGATAATAAAGGTAAAAAATTATTCCCCGATGATTTGAAGCTGATTTCTCATTGGGGTTTGAGAGATGAATTAAAATCACAATATGCGGATACTATTGCAGGTTTGGAGCGACAACAAATGATTTATGAAGTTATGAAAAGAATTATAAATCAGGAAATTCCTCAATGCGTCATTAATAATTCCGAATACAATTGGAATCCCATTCAAAATAAAGTAACAAAAAATGGAAAAACAATTGATTTTAAACCCGAAGATGACACAAGATACAAACATGTATTAAATAATTTTCTTGCCGTCAAAGCGATTGACCCCTACAGCCCGAATTATCCGACATATATCAGCAGAAAATTTGAAGAAGAATTTGAAATACCTCAATCAGATGTCGAAAAACTCTTTATAGATTTTGTTTCATCTCCACAGGTTAAGGAAGTAGCCGCTTTAATTCAAAAAAGAATTGGAAGAAAACTCCAACCATTTGATATATGGTACGATGGTTTCAAAGCCCGTAGTTCGATATCTGAATCAGAATTGACAAATATGACTTCAAAAAAATATCCAAATCCTGTGGCTTTAAAAAATGACTTGACGAATATCTTACTCAAACTTGGCTTCAATTCAGAAAAAGCTAAAATGATAAGTTCAAGAGTCGAAGTTGACCCTTCAAGAGGTGCCGGACATGCCTGGGGTGCTCAAATGAAATCAGAAAATGCACATCTCAGAACAAGAATTGCCGACAAAGGAATGGACTATAAAGGATATAATATAGCTACACATGAGTTTGGACATAATGTGGAACAAACAATTACTTTAAATGATGTTGATTATTATATGCTGAATGGTGTCCCCAATACTGCTTTCACTGAGGCATGGGCATTTGTTTTCCAGAAAAGAGACCTTGAGTTATTGGGATTGAAAGAAGATAATCCCGATAAAAAAACCATGATGGTTCTCGACAATTTCTGGTCAACTTATGAAATAATGGGAGTTTCATTGGTTGATATGAATTTGTGGAAATGGTTGTATCAAAATCCCGAAGCCGATGCTAAACAGATTAAGGAAGCCACTATTCGAATTGCAAAAGAAATCTGGAATAAATATTATGCGAATGTCTTTGGCATTAAAGACCAACCAATCTTAGCGATTTATTCACACATGATTGATTATCCGTTATATTTATCGGCTTATCCCATCGGACATTTAATTGAGTTTCAGATTGAGCAGTACATTGAAAGCAAGAACCTTGGTGAGGAAATGCAAAGAATGTGCAGGCAGGGAAGGATTATACCTCAGTTCTGGATGAAAGGTGCCGTAGGTTTCGAATTATCCGTTGAGCCGACATTGAAAGCAACACAAGAAGCCATAAACAAAATGAATGTTAAAATGTAAAATATTAGCATTTTTTTCAAGTTTATATTTAGAATTGTCTTCAGAAACATTGTGAAGAATCCGGTATTGTGGATTGAGGATTCTTCACATTCTTTAATTGTCTTAAATAATAATGTCCTTCCTTTGAAATATCCTGTAAGAAATCAAAGTCAAAATTATTGTGCTTCCGATAAAGAATGTACTTTTCCAAAATTCGAGATTATAATCTGGTCTTAACACATCCTTGTCTGCATATTTAAATGGGGAGATATATCCTAAAAAATTTGCCGATGGTGTAACATTGGATATTATCTCCAGAAAATACAATCCAAGAACAATGCCTATTATTGCACCTGTGAATACCCTGCCCCTTTTAACAAGCAATGAGAAGAATAAACCGAAAGCACCGAATATCAATGTTAAAAAGTATGTGTAGATGCAAAGTATAAAATAAGAGCACAGATTATAAACTGAATTTTTAAATATTTCTAAGCTTATAAAACCAACTAATGAAGAAACAATATTCAGGAATAATAGATTAGTATGAAAAGCTAATAATTTTCCGGTTAATACATCAACTCGTTTAACAGGTTTGCTATATAAAAACTCAGCAGTTTTTTCGAACTCTTCCTTAGATATCAGTGCTGATGAAGCAATGATGGCAAACAACGCTCCCATTAGCATTGTTATCATTGTATTTCTGAGAGCATAAAAACCCAAGGCATCAGTCATCGTTTCAGGTTTAACTCCAAAACCTTTCATCATATCACCTACAAATGGCGAGTCCATGAAATCAATCAACTGGTCAACCATTCCTGACTTTATCATCTCCCGATAAAAAACCATATCCACAACAATTAATAAACAGACAAAAAATGTCCAGAATATCACAGAACGAAAAATTCTTCTTACTTCAAATTTATAAATATTAGTTATCATTTTCTGCTCCGTTATTTTTATAAAAATGAAGAAATATCTCATCTAAACTCGGGTCTTCGATTGTAACATTACTAATTTTATAATGTGAAAGGTATCCGGTCAATTCATTTAATTCACCATCAAATAAAAATCTGACTTCATTTTTTGTTCTGTGATAATTGACTATCCCATTAATATCAATTTTTTCAGGAATATTTTCGCTAAATGCTATGTGTACATTCTTTAACATATTCTTTTTTAAATTCTCGATGGTTTCAACCTTGATTATATTCCCTTGCCTGATTATGGCTACCTTGTCACAAATTCTTTGAACTTCACTCAGAACATGGGACGAAAAGAAAATTGTCATGCCGTTCTTGTTTTGCTCTTGTAATATTTCATAAAAAACAGATTGAACAAGTGGGTCCAAACCGCTCGTTGGTTCATCCAATATCAATAATTCAGGATCGTGTAACAAGGATTGGACAATCGAAACCTTTTTCTTATTTCCGGAAGAAAGGTCACTGATTTTTCTTGTCATATCCAAATCCAATGATTCTCCGAGATATTTCAATCTGCTTTCATATTCCTTCATGTTATAAAAAGAGGCAGAGTATTCCATAAGTTCCCGGACTGTCAATGAGTGATAATAATTTGATTCGGCAGGCAGATAACCAACTTTCTTTTTTATTTCATCTGACTTTTTGACAATATCAAAACCAAAAATTTCTGCTGAACCTGAAGTTGGGAAAAGAAAATTTAAAAGTGTTCTTATAGTCGTTGATTTGCCGGCTCCATTCGGACCAATAAAACCAAATATTTCACCTTTTCCGACGTTAAAACTAACATTCTTTATACCAAGCGTTCTGCCATAATATTTTGTCAGTTCAATAATTTCAATAGCATACAAAAAAATAGTCCTCTTTTTGTTAAAAAAATTAGAACAAAATTAGTATAAAAATTTTGAATAAACTTTAAGTAATATCTTTTTTAATGAATTTTTTTATTTAATATCAAATTTTATTTCATAATTTTAAAGTTTAAAAAATTTATTGATTTAGAAAAAAATGATAAAAACAGATATATTAGTAATAGGCACAGGATTGGCAGGAGCAATTGCCGCATTGACTGCCGCTGAAAGAGGCACCAAAGTATTGATGCTGACAAAAGCAGAAGAAATACTTAGCGGGAATACTCCTCAGGCGCAAGGAGGAATAATTTACAAGGGAGAAGATGATTCTCCCGAAAAGCTGAAACACGACATTCAGGAAGCCGGTGACGGTATTTGCTGGGAAACTGCTGTTGACCAACTTTGTAATGAAGGACCTAAATTAGTTAAGGAACTTCTGATAGATAAATATCTGGTAGATTTTGACCGTGATAAATTCAATCATCTTGACCTTACTGCAGAAGGTGCTCATTCCGAACCAAGAATAATTCATTCAAAAGACTCAACCGGTGAAAGAATTCAAAAAAGTATAATAAAAGAACTTTTAGCAAATAAAAATATTGAGATTTATACTAACCATACTGTCGTAGATTTACTTACACTATCACATCATTCAAAAAATTTACTCGATATTTATGAAAAACCTGCTTGTTTCGGAGCCATGGTTTTGAATAACATAGAAGGAAGAACATTTCCTGTTTACGCATCTCAGACTATACTTGCTACAGGCGGTTTAGGTCAAATTTACAGACATACTTCTAATTCGTCAGATTCTACCGGCGACGGCATTGCTCTTGCCTGGCGTGCTGGAGCAAGATGCTTCAATTTACAATACATTCAGTTCCACCCTACTACACTATATCATGAACGAGGAAGATTTCTCTTATCTGAATCAATGAGGGGTGAAGGTGCTAAGCTTATAGATAAAAATGGAAATGAATTCATGCACAAATATCATGAACAAGGCTCTTTGGCTCCAAGAGATATTGTATCTCGCGGGATTCATCAGACATTGCTTGAAACCGACCATCCATGCGTTTATCTTGATATATCGTTCAAGCAATCCGATTGGATAAAGGATAGATTTCCAAGGATATACAATTACTGCAAGTCTGCCGGAATTGATATTACAACCGAACCAATACCTGTGGTGCCGGCAGCACATTATTCCTGTGGTGGTGTTGGAGTTAATCTAAACAGTAGAACATCATTACGAAGGTTATATGCTGTTGGTGAAGTATCCTGCACAGGTGTTCATGGTGCAAACAGACTGGCTTCGACATCTTTACTTGAAAACGTTGTCTGGGGTTATCATGCAGGTGTTGATGCATCCAATCATTGCGAAAACGAAAAGTATTTTCCTGATATTTATGAATGGAAGGATGAAACCGAATACATGGACCCGGCATTAATTGCTCAGGATTGGACAAATATTAAAAATACTATGTGGAATTACGTCGGCTTAATCCGAACAAGGCAAAGACTTCTCAGAGCCGCAACTATACTAAGACATTTACAGACTGAGATAGAGCAATTTTATCAAAAAGCGAAAATGACAAGACAATTAATTCAATTAAGAAATGGTGTACAAACAGCCATTGCAGTAACTTTTGCCACACTCGAAGCAAAAGAAAGCAAAGGTTCGCATTATCTGGCAGACAAGGAGATAAGAAATGGAAATTGATTTTGATTCAAAATTATTATGGGATATTTGGTACTACTTCATTCTTTACGGTACTATTGTAATATTTGCTTTATCATTGCTCCGAAAATTTTTCCTATATTCAAGTCTAAAGAATAAACTCGGAAAAGAATACCAATCAATACCTGATATTTCAAAAATGCCAAAATGGAGAAAATATCTTGTCTTATTAATGATAATCTTATCTTTTTTGATGCTGTTTTTTATAATGATAAGGATGGAATCCTTCCTATACCTCATACCTGTATTGTTGGTAACAGGAATTGTATATTTAAACGGAAAATTGAAATCTGGATTTTGGGATATTTTTAGTACTTTCTTTTTTAGTGAAAAAGGTTTCTGTCTTTACCCCGGTAAGAATCACATTTTTACATTATCCCGCTATAATTGGGAAAGTATTGAAATAGTTAAAAATATTAATTTAAGTTCCGTAAACGAGCTTAATGTAAAAATTAAAAACAAAAATGCTTACCTCAAAATCAGGTGCAAAAAACAAAATTCCGAAAAGATTAAAAACATTTTTGAAGAAAAGGGAATTGCAATAAATTAAAGAGGAAATCTTATGTTTACTGATTATTTCGATTATTCATTTTTTTTGATTTGGAGTATAACTGATTTATTGATTGTTGTGTATATACACATTCGAATCAACAAAGTACTTGGCAAAGAAAGAAAAATACTCCCATTTGTTAATAAAACATTCAAATATTTAAACATTGTTGTTGCTTTTTTTGTATTATTTTTTGTTGCAATGGCTATAAACGACGTTATAAATTATAATCAAAATATTTTAGTAATTTTCTGGTCCCTGATTGCATGGTTGGCTTTTTATATTTTCTACAAAAAAATCAATGGATTCAATTACAACGAAAAAGGAATAGTAATTCCAACATTTTGGAATACTTTTCTTGGATTTGAAGCCATTATTTGGGACAAAATCGAAAGAGTTGAATTTGATAGAGATATAAAACAAAATATTTATGGTTTTAATATTTATATCAAATCCATTAATAAACCCATCCGCTGCTGGATTGAACGGAAAAACATGAATGAAATCAAGGACTTATTCCTTAACAATAATATTCAGCTATAAAGTCATTAGGTTTATAAAGAAATTATATTTATAATGTTTTGATTAAACCGATGATGATTATATATTTCTTGAGGCAAAAAAATTTATTTTGTTGTATAACGTTATAAATATTAAAAAATCAATATTCTGAATTACATTATGAAATTAAAAATAATAATAGAAAAACATCCTGATGGATATTGTGGCTATCCACTTGGATTCCAAAATGGTGCTATTGTCGGTCAAGGTGATACTTATTTGGAAGCATTACAAAGTACAGACTCTTCAATTCAAGCATTCATTGAATATTATGGACCGGAGGAATTTAAAAAGCATTTTCATGATGATTACAATATTCAGGAAGTTTATATTGCTGAGACCGGAGTCTTCGCATGAAATTCCCAACTGACGTTCCAAAATCAATTGTAATAAAAACATTTAAATTCATTGGTTTTAAAATTGTCAGAGAGGGAAACCACATAATCATGGAACGACTTAATTCTGATGGTACTGTTACTCCTCTCGTAATGCCAAATCACAAAACAATAAATAGCGGTACACTCAGAGCCATAATTAATCAAGTGGGATTAACCAGAGAACAATTTCTGGGCGCTTATACTAATATTTAAATTGTTATTTTTTTAATGCCTGAAATGCCTCAAACCCGTAAATACCATTGCAATATTATTATCATTCGCAGCTTTAATTACCTCCTCATCTCTTACAGAACCACCCGGCTGAATAACTGCCGTAGCTCCTGCTTCAACCGCTTGTAAAACACCGTCTGCAAACGGGAAGAAAGCATCTGAGCCAACGACCGAACCCTTCAAATCCAATCCCATCAGCTTCGCCTTCTCTACAGCTATTCTTGAAGAATCAACTCTCGACATCTGACCTGCTCCAATACCCAAAGTCCTGTCATGAGAAGTATAGACTATTGCATTTGATTTAACGTGTTTAGTAACTTTCCATGCAAACATAAGTGCTTTCATTTCCTCATCTGTTGGCTGCCTTTTAGTAACTACCTTTAATTTATCTTCGTCATAAAGTAAAACATCTGTCGTTTGAATCAAAAAACCGCCTGCAACTGATTTAACATCGTACTTAATCACATTTCTCAGGTCATCAAAATCAACTGTAATCAATCGTCTGTCTTTTTTCTTTTGCAGTATTTCTAGTGAATCATTTGTAAACTTAGGAGCAATTAATACTTCGGAAAATAATGAATGAATTGTTTCTGCAGTCTCCTTATCAACTGTTCTGTTCATGGCAATTATCCCTCCGAAAGGTGAATCTTTATCTGTCGAGAATGCCTTGTGATACGCCTCAGTTAAAGTTGCCGCAGTCCCAACTCCGCAAGGATTAGTATGTTTTATTATTGCAACTGTCGGTTCTTCAAATTCAAGTATTAACTTAGCTGCTGCATCAATGTCAATTATATTATTATTCGATAACTCCTTGCCATGCAATTTCTTAAAAATGTCATTAAAATTACCGTAAAGCATTGAACTTTGATGTGGATTTTCACCATATCTCAATGTTTGTTCCAGTTTCATTCCTAATGTTATTTTTTCTGGAAATTCAATTTCATTATATTCTCTAAAATATTTTGAGATTATTGAATCATAATATGCTGTATGCCCGAACACTTCCCCTGCAAGCTTAGACCGATAATCTTCATTGATACAACCATTGTTTTCTTTAAGCATTTGAATGATTTCCGGATATCGTGCAGGATTAACCACAGGTGCTGACCATAAGTAATTCTTAGCAGCGGAACGCAGCATAGTCGGACCCCCAATATCAATGTTTTCCACCAGTTCGTCATGAGAACTCCCCTTCGCCAGAGTTTCCTCAAAGGGATAAAGATTAACCACAAGCAAATCAATTGATTTGATATTTAAATCCTTCATTTGGTTGACATGACTTTCAACATCGAGTCTTGCAAGTAATCCGGCATGAACATTTGGATGTAAAGTCTTAACTCGACCATCCATGATTTCGGGAAATCCTGTTAACTCACTTACGCTATTAACCTTAAGACCAATATCTTTAAGTAATTTTGCCGTACCACCCGTTGAGTAAATTTCAATTCCTAACTTTATTAATTGCTCTGCAAATTCAATCAATCCCGTTTTATCGGAAACTGATATTAAAGCTGTCTTAATCTGATAATTTTCCGGTTTCAACATTTCATGTCCTCAATTTATAGTTTAACTATTTTATTTCGTCAATGTTCAAAATGCAAATTATAACTTATTGAATTTATTTTAACTCTGAACTTTTAACATTTTTTCCAAGACCGGTATTGCCTCTCCTGCCAGATAAAAGGAACCCGATATTACTGTCGCTTGTTTTTGTTCAATAGCAAATTCTATTGCCTCTGACACTTCCTCTTTTATTATCACCTCTTTGAATCCAATTTCATCGGTGATTTGCTTCAACCTCAGCAAACCAATTGCCCTCTCAATCTTTGGTCTTGTTAATATTAAATTATTGCATACTGGTTTAATTATTTGCAAAATTGTTCTTATATCCTTATCTGCCATTGCACCATATACAAAATTCCACTCTTCAATGTCAGGTCTGTGAAAATGAAGTGTTTCTGCCAATCTTTTAACCGCTCCGGGATTATGTCCTGTATCTAATAGAATCATGTTTTCATTTTGTTGGCTACTGTTTCTACTTAAATTATAAAATTCAATCCTTCCTCTTAAACATGTATTATATTTAATATTTGCCAATCCGTTGTACAGACTTTCATCACTTATTGCAAATTTGCCTTTTATTAGGTCAATAGCTGTTATCACCTCAGTAACATTCCCCAACTGATGTTCACCAGCAATGTCCAATCTAATATTTTTAAATGTTTTTCCATAATAATTCAAATCAAATGACTGCGAAAAATCTGCATTGAATTTATGGTTTTGAAAGGTAGTTAATCCACAACAATCAAATATATCGGAATTTGTATCTTTCGCTTTATCAATAAAAACCTCTTTAACTTTATCAGAGTATTTTGCTAAAACCACCGGAATTCCTTCTTTGATTATTCCGGCTTTTTCAAAAGCTATATCTTCTAAAGTATTTCCAAGATATTCGCTATGGTCAAAATCAATTGCCGTAATCATCGAAACTAAAGGAGTTAAGATATTAGTCGAATCGAACCTGCCACCCATTCCTGTTTCAATGATAGCTATATCAACTTTGTTTTTTGCAAAATATTCAAAAGCCATAACAGAAGTTATCTCAAAAAAAGTGCATCCCCATTTTTCCACTCCAATCAGTAGTTTTTCAGCAAGCTCAACCATCTCGTCATCTGTGATTTCATCATGATTAATTCTTATTCTCTCATTAAAATTGACTAAATGTGGAGATGTATATAACCCGACTCTATAACCTGCTTCCATCAGTATCGAAGCCAGCATAGAGCACACAGAACCCTTGCCGTTTGTACCGGCAACATGGATTGATGGAAACTGCAAATGTGGGTTACCAATATATTCCGAAAGATGCAATGTCCTTTCAAGACCCGGCTTAATTCCAAATCTTTGAAGTGAAAATAATGTGTTTAATATATCCTCTTTATTATTCATCTGAGTATTAACTTATTTAAATTTTATTTATTTTGCATTATTAAAAAAAGGTTTATGAATCAATAAGATAAATTTATGTCAGAAAATAATTTTAATAACAAAACAATCTGGCTCACAGGTGCAAGTAAAGGTATTGGAGCGGCTTTGGCAAAAAAGTTATCACAAACAGATGCAACATTAATACTTAGTTCTTCAAATCATGAAAGCTTAAAAAATATCATGAAGGAATTGGCTGAAAATCCAAAAATCTTCTTTTTTCCATTCGACTTACGTTCAATTGAGCAAATTAATAAAACTTATGCAAAAATCAGGCAGACACTTGGACCTATTGATATTCTTATCAATAATGCAGGAATAGGAAAGTTTGCACCCCTTATTGACTTAGCTGTAGAAGATATGAACAATATGCTCGACACAAATTTTAAAGGTTTGTTTATGCTCACAAAGAATGTTCTACCCGAAATGATCGAAAAAAAGAGCGGTATTATTCTTAATATACTCTCTGTCGTATTAAAAAAAGTTTTCACCGGCTCGTCGTTATATGCCGCATCTAAAGCGGCTGTCCTTGCTATGGATAGGTCGTTGCGGGAAGAAGTACGTAAAAATGGCATTAAAATAATCGATGTATTCCCCGGAGCTACAGAAACTGACATTTGGACTGAACATCAAAAAGAAAAATATGGTCCCAAAATGATGCAACCTGAAGACGTTGCTGATGCTATCTTTGAAGTGTTGCATTTAGCAATGAACAACAGACTAATGGTCGAAGAAATTGTCCTAAGACCACAAGATGGTGACCTTTAGTTTCAGATATAGTTTTTGATATTTATTGCTGTAATCGGCATCTTAAAATCAAATTATTTTCATTGATTATTCTATATTCAATTTAAGATTTTAGAATTCTAAATTTACTCCAATACTTGGAAGAATACCAATGTTTGTACTATATTCAGGTTTTGCGGTTCTGGGGTTCCATCGAATCTGAGCAACATTTTTCTTTGCATAAATATTTTGAATATCGAGATATGTTGTCAAAGACAAATAAGAAAAATTCCATTTCTTATCAACTCTCATATCGAGAGAATGGTAAAATGGCAGTCTTTCACCTTCGTTATATCTAGTATAATCAAGTCTTCCATTTTCGAGATACGGCGTTGTGGGAAGACCTGTTGAAGCCCTGAATTTACCTGCAACTTCCCAGTTTTCTGCAAATTTGTAACCTAATGAAAAGTTAAGTATAACTCTAGAATCGAATGCACCAACTCTTTCTATATTGTCGAGTGAGGTAAATTTTGTTTCGCTGTATGTCAGACTCAATAATCCGTAAATTGGTATTTCACTTAGTTTCTTTTGAATAAAAAGTTCTGCACCTCTTGAAAACCCTTCAGCCGACATAGAAAGTGGTTCCAAACCAAATGGAATATCGTTATTTATATCGTCAAACCCTGAAGGAGCTAAAACAGATTGTGGTCTCCAAACTCTGCCGGGGTAGTTAGAATACCATTTATAATAAACTTCAAGCTGAACTTTTAAATCTTCCATTGGTGTGTGGTCGTAACCAAGAACAAGCTGGTCTGCCTGAATTGCTTTCATAGCTTCATTAGAGCCTCCTACAAGCCAAATAAATGAAGGTGCCTGATAATATCTTCCTCCGCTGAAAGTTACAGCGGAAACATCATTCAACTGGTATATCATAGATATTCTTGGAGAAAGATAAAATTTAGGTTCTGTTATTTCATAATAATCCATTCTTCCACCAACAGTGATTTTGTAACTTCCCAATGCAGTTGTCAAACTCAGGTAAGTCGAGTTTTTGAGAGATGAAAAGCTTGTGTCAACGTTCAAATCCTGAGGTATCCCATTATTATCAGTTCTCATATAACCGGGAATGTTTATATCATAAGTAAGCTTTGAAGCATATTTAATCTGATTTCCAAACATAAGGTCCATCTTTGGATTTAGCTTAAATTCAAAATCAGTTTTTAAGCTGTTTTCACCTTCATCAGAAAGGTTTTTAAAAATTTCAACAAGGTTGGAATCACTTTGACTTGTATTGTAAGCAGTGAAAGTTCTACCTAAAGTAAACCTGCCGAATCCATTCTTAAATAATGTTTGCCAGGTTAAACCTGAAAAGTACTGATTCTGGTTAGGAACCTGTACTCTGCTGTTACCATACTTGTCATCTTCAGTTTCATTGTTGAGAGAAACAGTATTCAAAGCTCCGATTCCAATGAAAGATAACTGATTATTCTGATTTAAATGATAATGAATTTTTGTTTGAAAATCCCAATACTCAGGAATAAACGAGAATCCTGCCGCTTTGAAAATCAAATCGAGATAACTTCTTCTTGCACTGAACAAAAATGAACCATCCTGCCCAACAGGTCCTTCCAATCCTACTCCGAAACCTGTAGCGGACAGATTCACCTTTCCACCGAACATTTCATCATTACCGTTTCTTAATTGAATATTTGTTAATGATGATACTTTATTACCATACTTTGAACCAAATCCGCCTGAAGAAAAACTGACATCCTTAACAAAATCAATGTTCACAATTGACAAAGGACCTCCCGTAGCACCCTGAGAACCAAAATGATTGATATTCGGAACCTCAATATTATCTACAATGAAAAGGTTTTCAAAAGGAGCACCACCGCGAACTATCAGGTCATTTCTTCCTGCCGATGTAACGGCTACTCCCGGCAGTAAAGCAGTTGCCCTTATTACATCTTCTTGCGCTCCCGGAGACCGTCTGATATCTTCATAGCTAAGTGATTGAGTGCTTGTTACTGTTTCTGCATTTTTAATAAAAAAGCTTGCCCGAACTTCTGCCCCCTGCAATTCGATGACCTTATCAATTAGTTCAGCTTCAATCATTCTTGGCATTACAGAATTTACTGCAACATCAGTCTGAACATATTTTTCAAAGCCTATACCACTGAACTGGACAGAATAAACACCATTGGGAATATCTTTAATTTGGAACTTTCCTTTACCATCAGTAAAAGCACCAAAGTTGGTATTTAAAACTCTGACAGTAATACTCTGTAAAGGTTGTTGAGATGATTTACTCAATACTGTTCCGTAAATTACTCCTTTAGAAGAAGTTTCGTCAGTTTTTTCCTGAGCTGATAAGTTATTGAAATATAATATAATACTAAATATAATTAATAAATTTCTTTTCATCTGACTTATAGTTTTAATTGTTTTTAAAAAAATTAAATTACTACAACGAAAATGATAAATATTAATTGTTGTTAATAATTTGAAAAGTTAATTTTAAAGTAATAACTATTTGATTTCACCTATAGGTCTTGCTAATATTATCCCATGTATTCTGCCATGTGTAGTGTCTTCAGGATTTAGTGAATAAAGTGTATATTCTTTTCCTGTTGAACTTCTCCATTGATATTTATAAGGTCTTCTGTCACCTATGGTGCTTATTCCAAACCACATCCAACCAGAACCAATTCCTGAACTGTTTAAAGGATGATAATCTGAAGGATAATCTTTATTGTCAACAGGTCGTGTATCTTTATAATGACCGCTGGCTGAGCAGTCTGTTATTAGGATTTTCACTTTATTTTCAGATTCCCTGACTGCTTTGCTCCAGGCAATCATTACATGACCTGTACTTGCAGTTAAACCGGATTTAATTTTATTTTCTCTCCATTTGTCAGAATAACGTACGACAATTATATCTCCTTTTTGCAATGAATCAATTGAAGTAAATACTTTCCAGTACTTAGTTTCAACATTGAAACTATCCCCCAGAATATTTCTGAAGTAATCATAAAAACCCCATGCTCTTGGTCTTAAATCATCTGGGTGAAATTTCTTTGTTGCCGAATCGAGATTATTGTAATGGTTTTTTAATACTACTTTCAGTACAAAATCACCAACAAATCCAGAGCAATCATACTTATAGATTCCCTTTTTCTCATCCATTATATGTCCGCAATAATGAACATACTGTGTTACCTTCAAATTCTTTAAAATTGAATCTATTCTTGTAACTACTAAATAAGCAGGTGAACTCTCGGATGGCAAAGGTGTACTCTGAACAATTGGTATCTCATCAAAATTATCCGGATTTTGTGCTGTATCACCATAAATTATATCAAAAATATCAAAATCCGAGTTCTCATTTATCTCAGCTTTCTCAAAATCACTAAACCTATAAATATTATCAGTTGGTTCATCTATAGTTTCATCACAACCTATGAATGAGAAAATTATAATGATTATAAAAAATAAAAAATAATCTTTGCTAAGCATAAATACCTCAATACTATTATAACAAAACATTTAATATATTACATCAACTACAATACTACCCTGTCTTGGATAAGTTATTTCACTGCTTTTTGTTTTTGAGTGAATAATGAATTCAAAGCTTTTAGCTTCAACTCCAATCACATTTTTTGACAATGCAAATTCGATTATTTCATCTTTGGCAAATTCAAGATAATTTAAATTGATGTTTTTATCAGACATAATTTTGCAACTTTCACCACTTATAAATACTGAAAATTGATTTGGCTTAATAAATCTAAACTCGATAAAGTCACCTTCCTGAAGCTTGTGTGTTACATCACATCTGAAAAATAACTTATTGTTACCTGATGCAAACCAAACTCTGTGTAAAATCTCACCAACCTGATGCATAGCCGAACCTGAAGATGAAGCATCGAAATAACCTGCATCTATCCACTTTTCCGAGTCAGTTATTTTTCCGTCAATGACAGGCAAAACTTCACCTCTTTGCTGGACTACAGCAGGTTTGAATGACTTTGAACCAATTGGAACAAGTATTTCAGGAGGTACTTCAAGGTTTAAAATTTTGTAAATATTTTCGATATGCCATCTGAACATTACATCAAAATCTGATTTATTTTCTGCTTGATGCTCATCACCATACCACCAGAACCAGTCTGAACCCTCAGCTATATAGATTTCATCCATCGCTTTCATATAAGTTTCGGGTGAAATTTTATCTTTCAAATCCTCGAGTTTGCTTCTGATTTTAGCAAGGACACTCCATGCTGTCAGTTCTTCTTCGTGACCTATCCATATTTTGAAATTTGCATTTATCCATGACCCTGCCCTTATACTTTTTAATGGTTCGAAGTAATTATTACTCTCAGTTTTCGCCGCTTCACTAAAAGTAACTGTTGTTATATCTTCCGATGTACTGAGTATTCTGAACAGTTCTCTTTGGAAATGAATTCCGTTTTGATAATAAAATTCCCAGCAGTTTTCACCATCGAGAATAACCGGAACTACTGCAGAATCGAGACATTTTTCTCCAAATCTGCTCAATAATTCTCCGCGTATGTTTCTTAATCTGTTGCTAAAATCCCTTGCGGCATCGTGCTGGTCCCATCTTGAATACACAAAACCAATTGCATCAGAAAGAATATGGTCTCTGAAAAAAATGGAAATTTCACCTTTACCGGTTTTATATTTAACCGGAAAATACTTCATAATCGGGTCGTACTTGCTTTTCATGCTTGATGATAATACTTCTTCATCACTGGCAGTCCATTTAATACCATTTTCAATCAACATCTCCAATACCTGATTTGACAATGAACCTTCAGAGGGCCACATACCTGATGGTAAAAAACCAAAATTCTTATTATAGTATTTCAAAGCATTCTCAGTCTGAGCGAAAGCATCCTGAGGAAACTGAAAAATCTTATCAGGTATAGGATACTGTGGCAGGGCTTCCAAAGCAGACCTTGAGTCGCACAACAAAGGAAGAATCGGGTGATACATTGGTGTACAACTGAGCTCAAGCTGACCAAGTTTTTGGAGAATTGTCATTTGCTGTTTTATCGTCCTCAACACATCAAGATGCAATTCCAAAACAACAATTTTTTCCTCTTCGGTAAAATCCCTGCCTTTTTCAAATAATCGCTTTACTGCTCTGTTTTCCCTGCTCAAATAGCCGAACCACGTCAAGTTATACCATACTTGCAAATCTCTCCAATCCTTCGGGTCGAAATTCTGTAAAGCTGAGTCAGCATTTTGTCCAAGAATGAAAAGCTCATTATATCTGTAATAGGGTTTAATCATATTTTCGTAATTGCATAAAAAGAAGAGCCGCAAAATCTGCTTTTTATCATCTGCTGTTAATTTGTTTGACTTGATAAGAGTCAGTCTTTGGATTTTATCTGTGATTTCTTTGTTAACGTAGCTTTCAACCTGCATCGTCAATGATGGAACAAGATTAATTGTTTGCTTCAACTTCGGGAATTCATGCATGAGCATTGGCAAATCGAGGTAATCTTTAACACCATGCAACCTGACCCATGGTAAAATTAATTCATCATTTTTCTTATAATAAGGTTGATGAAAATGCCATAAAATTGCGACTTTCAAAGGTTTCATATTATCACCGTAATCGTTATAAAATTTCAAATATTACTTTAAGCAAACTATCACAAATCAAATAAAATGAAAAATTTAATTAACAAATTTAATCTTATTTTCAATGAAAAGCAATCGATAAAATGAAAATTAACAAACAATTATACCTAAGCTCTGATTTCTTCATGTAAACTCTGAAAAAAAGCATTATCTTTGTAATTCAGTTTTTTTCAAAATAATGTTAAATGGAGAGTTAAAATGGAAATATTTAAAAATTATATTAATGGTCAATGGGTTAGTGCTAAGTCAGGCAAAACTTTTCAAAATATCAATCCTGCAAATCGTGATGACATCATAGGAGAATTCGCATTGTCGGAGCAGGCAGATGTTGACGAAGCTGTTGTCGCCGCAAGAAAAGCATTCAAAAGCTGGAAATTGGTCCCTGCACCTAAAAGAGGTGATTTACTACGCAAAGCTGGTGATATATTTAACCGCAGAAAAGAAGAGCTTGGTCGAATTATGACTCGCGAGATGGGAAAACCGACTTTCGAAACTGAAGGCGACGTTCAGGAAGCTATTGACACTGCTTACTATGCCGCTTCCGAAACCCGCAGGTTATTTGGTCATACTGCACCAAGTGAAATGTTCGAAAAAGCAAATATGTCATTCAGAGTACCCATTGGTGTTTGTGGAATCATAACAGCATGGAATTTCCCTGTTGCTGTGCCATCATGGAAGATATTACCAGCAATTGCCGCAGGAAATACAGTCGTTTACAAGCCATCAAAGGAATCACCTCACTCGGGAGTTATTTTTGCAGAAATAATGGAAGAAGCAGGTTTCCCTGCCGGTGTTTTCAATGTTCTGACAGGTAAAGGCAGTATGGGCAATATGCTTGTTAAACATCCGGGAATTGATTTGATAGGTTTTACCGGCTCTACAGATATTGGATGCCATATCGGTGAAATTTGCGGAAGAATGAATAAAAAATGTTCTTTAGAAATGGGTGGCAAAAATGCTCAGATTGTTATGGATGATGCAAATCTTGAACTGGCTCTGGAAGGAGTTCTTTGGGGTGCATTCGGTACAACCGGTCAAAGATGCACGGCAACTTCACGGCTTATTGTTCACAAAGATATTTATGAAAAATTCTTAGGAATGTTGAAATTAAGAGCAGAATCCCTGATACTTGGCGATGGTCTTGTTAAGGGTACTCAAGTCGGTCCCCTCATTCACGAGCAGTCTCTTCAAAATTGTGCAAACTATGTGGCTAAAGCTCTTCAGGAAGGTGGCAGACTTATTTGCGGCGGTAAAAGAGCCAATGATGGCAATCTTGCTAAGGGTAGCTTTTACGAACCGACTGTCATTGCAGACGTATTGCCAACTCACACAATTTTCATGGAAGAAATCTTCGGTCCGGTTCTTGCAGTTACAAAGGCAGACAGCTTTGAACATGCTATTGAACTTCAAAACACCTGCGATTTTGGTTTATCATCCTCAATTTACACAAAGAATGTCAACAATGCTTTCAAAGCAATAAGGGATATTGAAGCAGGAATAACATACATCAATGCTCCGACAATTGGTGCTGAAGCACACATGCCTTTTGGTGGTGTCAAAGGTACAGGTAACGGACACAGAGAAGGCGGCTGGACAGTATTCGACATTTTCACAGAATGGAAAACGGTTTATATTGATTATTCCGATAAATTGCAAAGGGCACAGATAGATAATTACTAATTTTCGTGAACCGAGAACCGAGAACTGTGAACCGAAAGAGAAGTTAGAAGACTGAATCTTTCGTGAACCGAGAACCGAGAACTGTGAACCGAAAGAGAAGTCAGAAGTCTGAATCTTTCGTGAA
>Ga0172370_10000156_pt1 | contig 96335 bp, 91 predicted proteins | sample LakKiv5m_FD_114538 | JGI IMG/M metagenome (GOLD analysis project Ga0172370, IMG submission 114538) | Freshwater microbial communities from Kabuno Bay, South-Kivu, Congo - kab_022012_11.5m | ecosystem: Environmental > Aquatic > Freshwater > Lake | place: Democratic Republic of the Congo...
AACACAGTGCAAGTACCGGATGATGTGCGTGAACGCCTGTTCAAATGTTTAAACCTTGAAGAATTTATTAAACCAGAACAGAGTTAATTAATGACAAAAAAATTCCTTACTCGAAGAATAAAATATAACAAAAATAAGATTACCTGGATGTTACTAATGGGAGTTGGATTGATCCTCGTTGGAACCGCAGTATTATTGATGACAATGCAGGGTTCAGCTGAGAATAATTCATCTTCGGTCAGTGCTTATTCTACAATTCCTTTAGAGGTTAATTATCCAGCACCAGAGATCGAATTAACCGACTTATCTTTATATCCAGCAGATCTAAAGGATTATCGAAACCAAATTGTCCTTGTAAATAATTGGGCTACATGGTGCCCGCCGTGCAAAGCTGAGATGCCAACCCTAGAGACGTATTATCAAGCACATGCAAATGAAGGTTTCACGATAATAGCGATTGAATCCGGCGAATCGATAACCGAAGTTTCTGACTTTGTTGATGAATATGCGATCAGCTTCCCGGTATGGATCGATTTGGAAGGAGTTGCACTTGATGCCTTTAGCAACTGGAACCTTCCCAGTTCATATGTTATTGACAGGGATGGTATGATACGGCTGACATGGACGGGGGAAATCAGCCTTGAAATGCTTGATAAATATGTCACTCCTTTATTAAAAGAATAATAGGCTAAAATACGCCTATAAAAAAATGTTACAGTAGAATTACAGTTTATTTTCCAGCAGTTATTTTACTTGCCAGATTTGAGCAATCACACGCAGTCACTATCTCACTTCCGCGCGTCAATGTCCCCAGATAAGGTTTAATCCCATCATGCGCGATCCAACCTTCCAAATTGAATGCCAGAGTTCCATCTGCAGGGATCCACTCTCCGTTATATTTTCGTGCAAAATGAATATGCGTACCAGTCGCCCTACCGCCTTCACATGATGGATGCCCGATAGGATCACCCGCTTTTACATGAGTCCCAACTGTCAACCGCCCTTCGGTTGCAACATGAAGGTAAAGGATATTCCATCCAGTTCTTTCGTCCATATCACCATCAAGATCCAGAACAATAATACCGGTTTCAGAACGGACTACATTACCATCTGCTATGGCAGTTGCCCATATTTCAGAGGTAACACAACCTCCCCTTTCGGAAGGTGGAGCAAAATCTATGGCTGAAAATGGTTCGAGAGTTCCCCATCCAGAATGGGGTCCACCTGTATATGTCCACGACTCGCCAGCCTTGAAGGGTAAAAGGAAAATCGGTTGTTGCAGACTTACCGGTATATGAGGATCACCCAATACCCAAGGGTCTCCAAACAATTGGTTAATTGTCATTGCGATACCATCCGGACCTATCGCTCTTGTATATTCATCCAAGGGATGGTTTAAGAAATATGCCTGAATGGCAACAGTCGCAGCGTTTTGCCAAGGATCTGGTCGTTCCAGGGTGCCATTCGGATGCTCAAATGTTTTTATATGACCGCTTCTCCAACCATAATATCCATTGTTAAGGATATTCGCAGCCCAGACCAATTGCAAATAGAGACCTTCGTAAGAAAGATCGTCATTACCCAGAATAAACTCCGATGCGGGTTTGATCGGATCCGTCAGAGCCCCAGCCTGATAATCCAGTAACGCCAACAATAACATAGGGCTGATACTGAAATTTAGGGCTACCAAATCTATTATTTCTCCCCCAGAGCGGGTCTGACCACTTGCAAAAGCCCGGTAATCTTTTAACCATCCTGAGTGCAGTGCAATAAAATTACTCGTATTGAAAGGAATTGACAAGGGACCATTAATAAAAAAGTTATCGGGAACAATCTGAAACGAAGTACCCCATAATGGCAAATAATAAATGGGGATCTTCATCGGCATTCCTGGAGGCATTGTGGTTGCATCATCCGGAATAATTGGATTTGCCAACCTGATCTCTGCTTCAGTGGTATTGAAATGGATTGCAAGTGCTGCAAGAGTATCGCCAGGTTGCGCCAAATAATCCACCAATTCCCCCGGGTAGTAAGAGGGGCGCACTGCCAATGATGTTGCGGTTGCAGGTGACATGTCAATCACATCTGTACCAAAGGGGATGGTATCAAAGTTCGCAGGGGAACAAGATGCAAGAATTATACAAATGGTAAGGCAAACCAGGATTTTATTCATTATAGAGCGTAATTTTTTTCTTAATCGCCAGGTTCCCTGACAATTGAAGTGATCAAAGACCCGTTTGGAAGGGCAACAACAGTATGATCGCCCTTGGTTAATGATCCTTCGTAAGCTTTTTCTCCAGCATGTGCTATCCACCCACTTAAATCAAATGGCGATGGTCCATCAGCCAGTATCCATTCTCCATTGAATTTTCTTGCAAAATGGAAATGGGTCCCAGTTGATCTACCACCTTCACAGGACGGATGTCCGATCCGATCATCAATATTCACCAGGGTGCCTTTTGGAACCCGATCTTTTTCTGCAATATGAAGATAAAGCAGGTTCCATCCGGTTTGTTCATAGCCATCATTGTCCAGGTCGAGAATAACCACTCCATTACTGGAGCGAACTACCTGCCCTGAGGCTGCAGCCAAAACCCAAGAGTCAGACTCATAACAACCTTTCTGATCCGCAGCAGGAGCAAAATCCAATGCTGCCAAAGCACCTTCTTTTTCCCAGGCTGGGTGAGGACCACCTGTTAAATTCCATGTTTCCCCTGGAGAAAAGGGTAAATTAAGCTGAGGCTGTGTAAGGTCTGGAGGAAACAATGGTTCCACCTTTTTAGCTCTTATCCAAGGGTCTCCGAACATATTTTCATATAATTTTATAAATCCTACATTCGGATCCATAATCGCAAGCCAATCTGCGTAACTATTCTGCAAAGAGAAATAATACATTAACGCAACTGTACCCGCATTAAGATCAGGAGCGATCCTGATCTTTTCTCCTCCGATAAACGATAATTCGGTTAATTGTCCACTTCTCCATCCATAATATCCTATACTTAAATCCTTTGAAGCCAGCAGGTACTGGTTGAAAAGACCGACATAAAACAAATCTATGTAACCAAGTGGATAATCCTTATCAGCCAGGTTACTCGGTTGCCCAATTACCCAGCCACTCTGATATTCCAACAGCGCCAATAATAAGCGAGGGTTGATTGAATTATCGAGGGCCTGGCGATTGACTACATCCACCCCTGTAGTTGTCTTTGTGACCCACTCGGTGTAATTTTTTAAAAAGCCACCAGCTGCTGCAACATAACTATAAACGTCGAAATCGATAGCGGAAGGAGAAAATACGATCTCACTATCAGGCATAATTTGAACTGCAGGTGTCATTTCTGAAATCAATACCGATGGGATCGACAACAAGGTATTTGGATCTATCAAACCCTTTTCAGTTAAAATTGATCCTGACAAAATATCCGCAACATTTACACCAAAGTGGCTTGCCACAACAGGAAGGCTGTCACCTGGTTGAGAATAATAAATTATCCGGGGAGCGCTTGTTAACGCCAATTCTGGTGTACTGCTTTTACCTGGAACCAATTGTGTCGGAGTAAGTGTGGGTTCTAATGTGGGAGTTTCCGTAAGAGTAATTGCAGAAGTCGGTGTAAAGTCATAGATCTCAGTGGTCATTTCAGGTGTCGGCATACCAGAAATATTTTCGGTTGCAAGCATAGAAGGTGAGCCCCATAATGGGGTGCAGCCTGCCAAGATAAAAAACATTATCAATAAAGGAGTTAAGACTATCGACAACCTGGATGAAACCGCAATGTACTTCATGAAAATCGATTATACCATCAGGGAGTTTATTGATCTCACATCCAGCGTCGAATTGAAATACAGGCGTCCCAATATTTTATTGAATTATTGATCCCCCAACCGTCTAAATTATCGTTTGATCTGATTAATTGGATTGTTACCATCAAAAGCTTCGACCTGCTGGTCTCCCCTTGTGAGATACCCATCATATTCAATTCCTGTACCTGAAGATATCCAACCTTCGAGATCGAAAGGAACCGACCCATCGGCAGATATCCATACTCCATTGAATTTTCTGGCAAGGTGGACATGAGTCCCATTTGAGACCCCACCCTCGCAAGATGGGTGACCAACCCTGTCGCCTGCCATTAGATACATTCCTTCGGTCACTCGATCAAGGGTGTCAATATGCATATATAAAACGTTCCATCCAGTTTGTTCAAAACCATCCCCATCCAGATCCTGGACAACAGCACCGTTTGAAGATCTGACAATCAATCCATCTGCTACGGCTAAAACCCAGGCATTGCTTATCACACAACCTTGCGCTTCCCCAGGTGGTGCAAAATCTATTGCCGCCCAACCAGACCCTGAGTCCCATCCACCATGTGGTCCCCCAGTGAAAGCCCAAAAGAGATCTTTTTCAAAAGGCAATGACATTGGCGGTTGTTTTAGATTTGCAGGAATGAGGGGCTCAATAGCAAAATCAAAAGGATAACCGAATAAGTTTGTAAAAACAGAGAAGAAACCATCCTGCGTTACATCAAACTGCCAGGAGGAATAATCATCCAAATTCGCAAACAGAAGTTGAACTCCTGCTGTTCCTGAATTTATCGTAGATGCAATTGGTACCATCGTTCCATCTGCCAGGATAACATTCGGGAGGGCATTTACTTTCCAGAGATAAAACCCTGCATTCAAGGTGTTCGCTGCCCAGGTTAATTGTCTATATAAACCGATATGCCATGTATCATAAAAACCAAGTGGATAATCCAGCGTACTTGAAGCCGGTTGAGATCTTGTCAACCAGCCTGAGCGATATTCCAATATTGCTAATAACAGTCTAGGATTAACTGAGTAATTATGAGATACCAACCTGATAATTTGGGCTCCGTCCAAATTAGTTCCATCAACATCCTCTTTATAACTGGATAAGTAGCCTCCATATTTTTGAATGAAGATCGCAATATCAAAAGTCATACTCATTGGGCCAAGAACCAATTCAGAGTCCGGGATTATTTTGAAATTCGGACCCGTATCCTGGATTGATATTTGTGGAATATTAAGGACCTGACCTACATCGAGTGAGTTTGGATCGATCAATCCATTTGCCTGCATAAGGGAATCAAGGCTAACCGAAAACCTTCTTGCAATAAAACCAAGCGTATCCCCTTGCAATACTGTGTATTGGTCAGGATTCGTTTGTTGGGTTGAGACCGGTCGTGGCAAGTCTGGTGTTGGAGATAATATTGGTGAATCGGGCAGCCTGACTTGGGGCAGGCTAAAAGAAGGAGTGGGAGTTGTTCCGATAAAAGGGGTAACCGTTGAGTAACTGGAGTTCGTGACAGGTTTCCATTCAGGTGAATCAGGTGCCGCACGAACACACCCTGATAAAACTATCAATGACAATAAAATTAATTTCAGAAATTTTGTTATGCGCATTTTTTGATTCTAATGCAAATTTTCATTACCTGCACGGTCCCAGTGCATATATTATAATACCCGAACAGAATTGATACTTCACTTAATACAACTGGAAATCAAATGAGCTTATTTCATAAAAAATTTAATATTACCAACTATCGCGCTGGTAGTATTGAAGAATATACGACTGATGTAATTATTGAAGCTCCAGTGGACATTTCAATAAATGCCAAATATTGGTTAACCTTGATGTGCACTCCTTCAAATTTGGATGAGCTTGCAATCGGCTTTCTTTACAATGAAGGATTGATCAATACAATCGAAGAAATTAAAATGGTCGAGGTATGCCAAAACGGAAGTAATATTGATATCTGGCTTAATCACGAGCTGGATATTCCAAAGAGATTGCACCGAACGTCCGGTTGCACGGGTGGGACAACTTCAGTCAAGCTCGACCTAAAAAACCAAGCAAAACCATCTCCAACCAGAATATCTTCTTTGAAAATTACAAAACTTCTTGACATGCTTCAAGAAAATCAGAATTTATATGCCATGTCAGGAGGAGTTCACTCATCAGCCCTCAGCGATGGAGAGGAGCTATTAATAGTCATGGAAGATATTGGCAGACACAACACACTTGATAAAATAGCAGGGAGCTGTTTAAGGGAAAATGGCTTTCCAGCAGAGAGTATTCTAATTTCAACAGGTCGCATAAGTTCTGAAATGTTGCAAAAAGCAGCAAGAATTGGCTCAGCCATCATCATTTCACGAACATCGCCAAGTACTCTCTCTATAGAATATGCAGATCAATTGGACATTTGTATCATCGGTTACGCCAGAAAAGATCGATTTAAGATATATTCACATCCTGAATTTGTAGTCCATCCATCTGATTGAATATATATGTGACCACCGATTTGATAGTTTCAAAGGTTTGAAATCTTGGAAATTTTTTTTAGAATCAAATCCAAAAACACATTTTGTCTAAAGGAAATCCCATGCCAGACCCATTAATTGAATGTATCCCAAATTTTTCCGAGGCTCGCAGGCTTGAAGTAATAAAAGAAATCTCACTTGCAATTGAATCGATCCATAATGTCCAATTATTGGACATTCATTCGGATAATGACCATAACCGGACTGTGATCACATTCATTGGAGACCCTGCATCGGTAGAGGAAGCTGCATTCCAATCGATTAAGAGAGCTTCGGAATTAATTAATTTGGAAAATCATAAAGGTTCACACCCACGGATGGGTGCTACCGATGTAGTCCCACTTGTTCCCATCTCAGATATTTCCATGGAAGAATGTGTAAAAATTTCACGCCACCTGGCAGACAGAGTAGGAAAAGAATTACAAATTCCAATATACATGTATGAGGAATCAGCATTTACCCCTGAGCGGAAAAAACTGGAAAATATCCGCAGAGGTGAATATGAATTACTTAAAGAGGAAATTGAAACAAAAAATTCCCGTGCTCCGGACTATGGTCCTTCCAAGCTGGGACTTGCCGGAGCAACTGTCATAGGTGCAAGGAATCCATTAATCGCATTTAATGTTTACCTGGATACAGATGACCTTTCCAAAGCCAAGTCCATTGCAAAGGCAATTCGAGAATCATCCGGAGGTTTACCAACCGTCAAGGCATTGGGAATGATGGTGAATGGACTCGCTCAAGTATCAATGAATCTTACCAACTTCAGGGAAACATCTCTTTTACAAGTGGTTGATGCAATTCGAATTCTAGTGGCTAAATACCGTACAAAAATCCATCACAGCGAATTAATTGGACTTATTCCTCAAGAAGCTCTCTTGAATACCGCACTTTCTTATTTGAAATTGGATGATTTTGACAACGACCAGATCCTTGAGAATCAAATTTCGAAAATCAAATCTGAAAAAATAACCACTGATACACAATTATTGGATGAATTTGCCTCAAGCAAACCCACGCCTGGCGGAGGCTCTGCTGCAGCTTATTCAGGCGCTTTGGCAGCTGCCCTGGTTGTTATGGTAGCCAGACTAACTGTCGGAAAGAAAAAATATGCTTCCATTGAAGCTCAGATGAATGAGATCATCCTTCAGGCAGAAAAAATAAGGACACTATTAACCGAACTTGTCAAAAAAGACACATTGGCTTTCGAAGATGTTATGCAAGCGTTCAAGCTACCAAAAAATACAAGCGAGCTGGAATCCATTCGTATGCAAGCAATTGAAAAAGCGACTCAATCCGCAGCACAAGTACCAATGCAAGTTGCTCAATTAAGCGTGACCATCCTTGCACTGGCAGAGAGAGTTGTTACATTGGGGAATATTAACACGATCAGCGACGGAGGATCTGCCGGTGCGTTAGCCATGGCTTCCATTAAAGCTGCTGGATACAATGTGCGGATCAATCTCGCAAATTTATCTGACACGATCGTGCGCGAATCCATGGAGACCCAAATTGGACAGATAGAGCAACGAGCAACTATTATCGATAGTAAGCTGCTTAAATCGATCAAAACGCGTGGTGGAATCTAAGAATACCGATCAAATTCCTTTTACCAAGTAAGTATTTTAGAACAACGAATGGAGGATAAGATGAACGAACCCGAAAAAAAATTTGGATTTGAAACACGACAGATCCATGCCGGTCAACAACCTGATCCCTCCACGGGAGCCAGTGTGGTTCCATTGCATCAATCCGCTGGTTACCAGTTCCGAGACACAGAACATGCAGCACGCCTTTTTGCTCTGGAAGAATCTGGAAATATTTACACCCGGATCATGAATCCAACCACTGCAGCTTTTGAACAAAGAATTGCCAATCTCGAAGGGGGATCTGGAGCTCTGGCAACCAGTTCTGGGCATGCAGCCCAGGCTGCCGCGATCCTTACGCTTTGCCAGGCGGGTGACCATATTGTCTCATCGTCCAAATTATATGGAGGCACGATCAGCCAGTTCATTTATACTTTCCCAAGATTGGGTATCCAAGTCAGCATGGTCGATCCGACAGATCTGGATAATTTTTGCCGTGAAATCAGGCCGAACACAAAATTATTATATGGTGAAACCCTGGGAAACCCAGATCTTAGTGTTTTCCCTTTTGAAGAAATCTCCAAAATTGGACGTGAATATTCCATTCCATTATTGATTGATAATACATTCGCCACACCTTATCTGTGCAGACCTTTTGAATGGGGGGCAAATATAGTGACCCATTCAACAACAAAATTCATATGCGGTCATGGAACCTCAATTGGCGGGGTTGTAGTGGATGGTGGTCAATTCGATTGGAGAGCCAGCGGCCGTTTCCCCCAATTCACTTCACCAGACCCAGGATACCATGGAGTAATCTATGCTGATCTGGGGGAAACTGCCTTCATTACAAAAGCCCGGTCGCAACAATTGCGCGACCTGGGAGCCTGTCAATCGCCGTTTAATTCCTGGTTGATGCTGCAAGGGCTGGAAACATTGAGCTTAAGGATGGAACGACATGGGAAAAATGCACAAATGGCAGCTGAATATTTACAAAATCATCCAAAGGTAAGCTGGGTGACATATCCTGGTTTACCCACCCACCCTGACCATGAAATTGCCAAAAAATATTTATCAAAAGGAAGTGGCGGGATCCTTGGTTTTGGTATTAACGGCGGCCGCAAATCGGGAGCCAAGTTCATTAATAGCCTTAAACTGATCAGCCATGTGGCTAATGTTGGAGATACACGTAGCCTGGCCATCCATCCTGCCAGTACCACGCATAGTCAACTTAATGAAGAAGAACAAATACGTGCAGGTGTTAGCCCGGATTTCATAAGACTGAGCATCGGGCTTGAGAATATTGAGGATATTATATGGGATCTTGATCAAGCCATAAAACTGGCAGTGGAATAAAACATTTCACTGATAAATAGAAAAAAATGGATACAATCACAGAAATGTGAATGCATCCATTTTTTTCGGGATTAATTCTCTATTGGTTCATTCTTCTTAACATCATCTATTGCCTTCTTGACATTGACAAAAGGTAACAAAATCAGACCCATGACAAAGAAGAATATCAATGACAATATTGCGGGACGCAAACTTCCAAATACCTGGTTGACGACACCAAATAACATTGGACCTATCCAGGAAGTACCTCGCTCACTTATCTCATAGAATGAAAAAAATTCAGCTTCTTTACCACTGGGAACCATTTGTGAAAATAGGCTGCGGCTGATGGCCTGGCTGCCACCCATGACAAGGGCAATGAAGAATCCAAGCACCCAGAATTGCATAATGCGGGTATCACCCTTTAAGCCAAAATAAGCAAATATTGTTACCCCAGCCCAGATCACCAGGCTGATCAGAATGGATTGCTTTGCGCCAACCCAGGTCGCCAACTTGCCCCAGAACAAAGCGCCAAGGAAGGCAACAAATTGGATCATAAGGATAACCATTGTCAAAGTACTTTGATCAACTTCTATGCCTCCCCGAATGATCGGGGCAGCGGCAAAAGTAGCTGAAACAGCGATCACTGTCTGGATCCCATCGTTATACAAGAAATAAGATACAAGATATTTAATCGTTTCGGGGAAATTCTTTAATTCTTTAAGCGTTTTACCAAGCTGCTTAAATCCGACACTGATGTATGTCTCATTTTTTGGTAATCGCCTTGCTGCTTTACGTGCCCGTAAATAAGACCAAGTGAAAAACGAGAAGCCCAACCACCATACGCCGGCTGAAGCCAGATTGATACGGATGGCTAGCCCAGTTGGAACACCCAGTTTTTCATGGGTGAGATAGAAAATTAAATTGAGGAGTAATAATAATCCCCCTCCCAGATATCCCATTGCCCAGCCGTAGGAAGAGACTTTGTCCCGCTGATCTTCGCTGGCTATATCCGGTAAATAGGAATTATAGAAGACCATGGCTGCACCAAAGGTGAGGTTGGCAAGCATAAAGAGCAATCCACCCAACCACCACAAAGGTTCCGTTACAAAAAAAAGACCTATGGTCGCAATGGCTCCGATTATCGCAAACAGGCGCATCATCTGTTTACGAAGGTGTGAATAATCCGCAATAGCCCCCAATATTGGCAGGAACAGGACTTGCATGAATACAGATATGGAAACGCAATAAGGTAAAAATGAATCTGGTGCGATCGGAATTCCAAGAAATCTTGCCATACCATCCTGTGATCCCAAAGCTGCAGTCGCAGCCAATGAGGCAAGATATGGTCCGAGAAAAACCGTCCCTACCGTCGTGCTGAAAGCTGAATTTGCCCAATCATACATTGCCCAGCCACGAATTTCTTTCTTATCATTCATCAATGGTTGCTTTTCAGATTCTGACATTTCTCCTCCAGTCCAAGTATTGTTTAAGTATAACCCTCCTGGCATTTTATAGTTACATTTATTTTTGCGAGTTCTGATCATCAGCATGATATATTTCCTATAATTTACAGACAAATGTCATATCGAAAAAATTTCGATTGACTTGATGTTTTTATTAATGCTAAACTAACAATTAATTATAAACATATATTATCCAAATTATCTTGTTTGTGAAATTATACACTAATCTCAGAACTTATTCCAAGCCAAAGGAGGATAGTATGAAGAGTGTGCAAGATTCAATTGGAGATAGAGGAGTATCACGTCGCGATTTTTTAAAGCTATGCACGATGATGACCGGAGTCCTGGCGCTGCCAAAATCTTATTCAAAATTTTTTGAAGAGACACTGGCAGCGCCTGCGCGTACACCGGTCATCTGGCTGGAATTTCAAGATTGTGCAGGCTGCAGCGAGGCACTATTAAGGGCTTCCCGACCGACAGTATCCGAACTAGTCCTGGATGTTCTGGCAGTGGATTACCACGAAACCATTATGGCTGCTTCTGGAAATCTCGCGGAGGACTCCAAATCGGCTACCATTGCTGCTGGAGGATATCTTTTAGTGATCGAAGGATCCATCCCCACCGCAGAAGATGGGATCTATTGCTGCGTAGGGGGAAAAACCGCATTGCAATTATTGGATGAAGCACTTGCCAATGCGCTGGCAGTCGTTGCGGTGGGCAATTGTGCTACTTTTGGAGGACTTCCAAAAGCAAACCCAAACCCTACCAGCGCAGTATCTGTCCTTGACCTGGTAAAAGAAAAGAAACCGGTCATCAATTTACCCGGCTGCCCGTACAATCCTGTTAATCTGACAGCAACCATTGTTCATTTTTTGACCTTCAATGAACTTCCTGCGATGGATTCTCTTCATCGCCCATTATTTGCTTACGGGGCTCGCATCCATGACAATTGCGAACGCAGGGGACATTTCGATGCCGGGGAATTTGTTCAGGCTTGGGGAGATGAAGGGCATAAGAAAGGATGGTGCCTGTATCAGATGGGTTGCAAAGGACCTGTCACCTTTCATAACTGCCCATCGGTTCGATACAATGATGGCACAAGCTGGCCAGTTGCCGCAGGGCATGGATGTATCGGTTGTTCCGAGCCTGACTTCTGGGACCTGGGAGTGTATAAACAAGCCGATCTTCAGGAATACGCTCCTCCAACAACTTACGCCCCTGTGAATCCACCAGTACAAAAGATCGATTCCGGAAGCGCCGGCTTGATCGGTGGAGCAGCCGGAATCGTTGTTGGAGCTGCCAGCGTAGCTGCCTATCGTTCTTTGAACAAACCGGATGCTCCTGAGAATGCGGGTTCTTCGCCTGCAAAGGAACCATAGGTGGCTGCCATGTCGATCAGCAGACGGGATTTTTTAAAGCTTTCCAGCGCGATCGTGGGCAGTTCTCTGCTACCGAATTTGAATGTACACGCTTCGGAAGCACGTCCTTCCGGGCAACAAGTTGCCATGTTATATGATGCGACCATGTGTGTAGGATGTAATGCCTGCACAAATGCTTGCCGTCAATGGAATCATACATCCGCTGAGACCGATAATCGAAGTCTCTATGATTCCCCTCCTGAATTATCAGCAAACACCTGGACCATGATCCAGTTGCACCAAGCAGGTGATGAATATTCCTTTGTCAAACGGCAATGCATGCATTGCATTGATCCTGCCTGTGTCAGCGGCTGTCCGGTTGGGGCTTTAAAGAAATCAAATGAAGGACCTGTAACATACGATGCAGACCGTTGTATTGGATGCAGATATTGCATGTACACTTGTCCATTCCATATTCCCCGTTTTGAATGGGACGAAGTCATCCCTGTCGTAGCGAAATGTACATTTTGCTACGACAGAATCATTGATGGAAAAGGCCCAGCTTGCGCTGAGAGATGCCCAACAGGCGCTCTTGTGTGGGGTAAACGCGATGACCTAATTTCCGAAGCCGATACCCGCATCAAGGGCAGCAATCAGCGATATATTGATCATATTTACGGCGAAGATGACGCAGGAGGGACATCCGTCTTATACCTATCCGGAGTAGAATTTGCCAAGTTGGGATTGGAAAATGTAGGAACTGAACCGATCCCGGATGTCAGCGAGGGCACAGCTAATATTGTACTGCCCGGTATCATCCTGGGTGGTCCATTTCTTTTAGGCCTGATAAGGTTGGTTTCCAAGAGAGGTGGATGGGAGGAATCATGGCCAGTGTAACTGCTCCCAAGAAATTAATGTTCTCAAAAAGTCTTTACCCACTACTTGTATTAACTTTACTGGCGATCGGTCTATCCATTTTCAGGCTGGCTGTTGGTCTTGGCCCCACCACGAACATGAATGATCACTATCCCTGGGGGATCTGGATTACCATTGACCTTTTCATCATTCCCATTGCAGGAGCTGCATTTACCATATCCTTGATCAGCTTCTTCTTTGGGTATGATGATTACAGATCTGTCCTAAGACCTGCTGTTGTGGCTGGATTTCTAGGGTATCTGGTCGTAGGGATCTTACTTTTCCTGGATATTGGCAGGTGGAACCAATTTTATAATATCTTTAATCCCGGGATTTTGAACCTGCATTCTTTCCTTGAAGAGATAAGCATTTGTGTAACCCTCTATATAGGGATCCTGACACTGGAAGTCTTGCCAATCCTACTTGAAAATACAAAATTCAGGAATTCAATCAAATGGATCGATGCGGGAATTTATATCATATCCGGAGCAGGCATCCTGCTATCCACGCTTCACCAATCTTCGCTTGGATCACTCTTTCTTTTGATGAGCCATAAATTACATCCATTGTGGTACACACCCGCCCTACCATTGCTTTTCTTCCTTCAAGCAGGGTACACGGGTATGGGAGCAACAGCCATAGCAATTACACTCATTTCAAAATCCAAGAATCTACCGCTTGACCGCAAACTCATGCGGAGGATCGGCCAAGCGATGGGCATCAATTTGCTACTATATGTTTGCATAAGAATTGGAGACTGGATGGGTGCAGGCGAGATCCGTATGCTTTTGAAACCGGATGGATTTGGATGGATCGCCTGGTTGGAATTAACACTAGGAATTTTGATCCCATTGGCCATCTTATTTACCAAATTTATTGGTCATTCGCAAGGTCCATTTTGGGCAGCAGTCTTTGCATTGATGGGTACTTTCCTGAACAGGCTGGTTATCACCTGGGTTGGATTGTCAGAGCCATCTTCAATTACTTATATGCCTTCCTGGATTGAGATCTTTATAACTTTGGGGTTCATTGCAGGAGGATATATTGTTTTTGATCTGTTCGTAAAATTTTACAAATTAATGCCTGAAAAGCACCGAACAAATTAATTCCACTTTGGAGGTATTTATAATGACAAGAATTGCTATTGATCCAATTACCCGTATAGAAGGTCATCTTCGCATTGAAGTTCAAGTGGATCAGGGGTCTGTTACGGATGCTTGGGCATCCAGTACCATGTGGAGAGGGATCGAGCTAATTTTAAAAGGTCGTGATCCACGCGAAGCCTGGGCTATAACCCAGCGAATATGCGGTGTTTGAACAACAGTCCATGCTCTCAGCTCCGTGCGAGCTGTTGAAAATGCCCTGGGGATCGAAGTTCCCAACAATGCCCGAATCCTCCGGAATATTATTGAAGGAATTCAATATGTCCAGGACCATGTCATTCATTTTTACCATCTTCATGCCTTAGACTGGGTGGATATCGTCAGCGCACTAGACGCAGACCCGGTGGCAACCAGCACACTGGCACAATCCAAATCAGACTGGCCGTTATCCAGTGCAACATATTTCGCAGGTATAAAAGATAAACTTGCATCTTATGTAAGCAGCGGACAACTTGGTCCATTTGCAAATGCGTATTGGAGTCATTCTGCCTACAAATTACCTCCTGAAGCTAATTTGATGGCGGTCGCGCACTACCTCGAAGCGCTGGATTGGCAGCGTGATGTCATCCGTGCACATGCACTATTGGGAGCCAAGAACCCCCACTTGCAGACCTACCTGGTAGGAGGCATGTCCACTCCGATTGATCCGACAAGCCAGTCTGCGATCAATGCGGATACGATCATTCAACTAAAAGGATTATTCGCAAAGGCAAAGGAATTTGTGGATAAAGTATATCTACCTGACGTACTTGCTGTTGCGCCATTCTACCTTGATTGGGCATCGATCGGCGAAGGCGTTGGGAATTATCTTTCCTATGGAGATTTCCCCGGATCAGATGGAACCCCATGGCTTCCCCAAGGATTCATTCTTGGTAAAAACCTCAGTAAAGTTTACCCTGTTGACCATAATGAAATCTCTGAAGACGTTTCTCATGCCTGGTATGAATATGACGACGAAAGCAAAGGACTTCATCCCTGGGAAGGCATGACAAAACCGAATTATACCAGCCCAAAACCTCCTTACAATTTTCTCAATGTTGATGACAAATACACATGGATGAAAGCTCCCAGGCTTAAGGATCACCCGATGGAAGTCGGCCCCCTGGCCCGTATGCTTGTAGCATACGCCAGCGGACATAAACGGGTTGTTGAAGTTGTAAATTCAGTTCTAGAAACCCTTGGTGTAGGACCCGAAGCCCTCTTTTCCACTCTTGGAAGAACAGCTGCCAGGTGTATTGAAACGGTAGTTACTGCAGAAAAACTGTCAGAGTGGGTCGATGAACTTGTAGCAAGTATCGCTTCAGGAGATACAGAAATTCACGCTGGCAAAGAAATGTGGGATCCCAAGAATTGGCCCAGTGAGGCAAAAGGTTGGGGCTACACCGAAGCCCCGCGTGGAGCACTTGGTCATTGGATCCATATCAAGGATCAAAAAATCGAGAATTACCAAGCCATCGTCCCCAGCACCTGGAATTGCTCCCCTCGTGATTTCAAAGGACAGTCTGGTCCCTACGAATCAGCCCTGATTGGTACTCCAATCGCAGACGAGAAACTCCCTCTTGAAGTGTTGCGAACCATCCATTCATTTGATCCTTGCATGGCATGTGGTGTGCATTTACTTGATGTTGAAGGAAGAGAGATTAATCAGATCTCGATGGATTCTGCTGATGGTTTTATGAATCCGTTGTTAAAATTGAAAGGGCTATAAAAGCAATTGCCAAGTCAATTTAATAACGCCAAGACCCTGGTCCTGGGGGTTGGCAATTTATTAATGGCAGATGAGGGGATTGGTCTGAGAGTATTGGAAAGGTTGGTCACAACCTATGAGGTACCAGAGGAGATCCTGATCCTGGATGGAGGAACACTGGGATTGGATCTCCTCTATTACCTTGAAGGTATTTCCAATTTATTATTGCTGGATGCCGTCGATGCTCAAAAGGAACCTGGATACACAATACGTTTGGAAGGTGAGCAAGTACCTGCCTTCCTTTCCATAAAAATTTCGCCTCATCAAATAGGGGTCTCAGATATGCTGCTTGCAGCAAAATTAAAAGGCATCTACCCCCAAAATGTCGTCTTATGGGGGATACAACCTGAACGGGTCGAGATCGGACTTGAACTATCCCAAACCATGGAAAATAAGATCGATCTCCTTGTAGAGAATGTGATCTTCGAATTGAGCCAATGGGGGCATCGGCTTGCCCATAAAGTTTGATACAATATCACCCAGTTATGAGAGTGGCAGTATTTCTCAATCTGCGAGTCCAAGCCATGATCATCATTTCAATATCCGGAAAATCAAATGCATGAGCTTGCTGTCACCCAGAGTATCCTGACCATCGCCCTTGAAAACGCTCAGAAAGTGGATGCAAAACAGATCACCGGAATCAATCTCCAGATTGGGCAAATGGCAAGCCTCGTGGACGATTCGATCCAGTTTTATTGGGATATACTCAGTGAAGGGACGATCGCAATTGGAGCCAAACTAAATATCGAGCGCGTTCCAATTGAAATGCGATGTTTCGATTGCGGCAATCTATTTTCTCCCAGTCCGGATACATTCGATTGCCCGAAGTGCAATAGTATTCGCGTTCAAGTTATCCAGGGTGATGAGATGCGAGTGATTAGTATTGATGTGGAGTAGATAATGTCGACCCGTATTGAAGTTGCCGAGAAAATCCTGTCTTCCAACGATAAAATTGCAGATGAAGTTCGCAAAAAATTTGATTCAGCAGGGGTGTATGCCATAAACATCATGGCTTCACCAGGCGCGGGCAAAACAACTTTCATCATAAAATTACTGGATTCTCTGCATGGACGGTTACGCATGGGAGTGATCGAAGGCGATCTGGCATCCTCGATCGATGCCGACAAGGCAGCAGCGGCTGGTTTGCCCGCTACTCAAATTAACACCGGAGGTGAATGCCATCTGGATGCAGTGATGGTTGATGGTGCACTTCAGAACCTAAGCCTCGAACACTTAGATCTCGTGATCATTGAAAATGTCGGCAACCTTGTATGCCCGATAAATTTCAAGATCGGCAGTCATACCAATTTACTGATCGCTTCAATTCCCGAGGGAGACGACAAACCCTATAAATATCCAGGAGCATATCGCAATGTGGATGCCCTGGTCATCAGCAAGATCGACCTTTTACCCTATGTGCCTTTCGATATGGATTATTTCCGAAAAGGGGTTGAAATACTCAACCCCGGTCTCGAATCATTCCCACTATCTGCAAAAACCGGGGAAGGTATGGAAATTTGCGCTAATTGGCTCGTAAAAAAAGTAAAAAACTGGAAATCCAATTTATCGGTAGAAAATATCTAGAAGCAGAGGTGCGTCATGTGTCTTGGAATACCTGGCAAGGTAATAGAGCTATATGAAACCAACGGCATGAAAATGGCAAGGATTGATTTCAGCGGTGTAATCAAAGAAGCGTGCATGGAATACCTGCCCGAAATAAAAATTGGAGATTATACACTGGTCCATGTTGGTTTTGGGTTATCCATTATTGATGAACAAGAAGCACAAGAGACAATGGACCTATTAAACCAGATCTCAGCAATGAGCCAAGAAGAAGGATGATGATGTGAAATACATCGAAGAATATCGGGATGCTGATCTCACCAACAAATTAATAAATGAATTAACCAGTATCCTTACCAGAGATTGGACTCTGATGGAAGTCTGTGGCGGGCAGACTCACTCGATCATGAAATCTGGACTTGACCAATTATTACCTAAGAAAATCAACCTGGTACATGGTCCAGGATGCCCTGTGTGCGTAACCCCTCTTGAATTGATCGACAAGGCAATTGCCCTGGCATCACGGCCTGATGTGATCTTTACATCCTATGGAGACATGCTGCGGGTTCCCGGCTCTACCAGCGATCTTTTGTCCGTGAAAGCTGCTGGAGGTGATGTACGCATCCTTTACTCTCCCCTCGATTCACTAAAAATTGCTCAAGAAAATCCTGAAAAAACTGTTGTTTTTTTTGGGATAGGTTTTGAAACCACCGCACCTCCAAACGCAATGACAGTAGTTCAAGCCAAAGCGCAAGGAATAAGGAATTATGCCATGCTTGTTTCCCACGTGGTTGTGCCAGCAGCCATCGTTGCACTCATGGAATCCCCCGATGTAAAGGTTGATGGATTTCTTGCTGCGGGTCATGTTTGCACAGTGATGGGCTATTGGGAATACGAACAGCTTTCCCATCACTACGAAATCCCCATTGTAATAACCGGTTTTGAACCCGTGGATGTGGTTCATGGGATCCTTAAATGCATCAGGCAGTTGGAAAATAATGAACACAAAGTAGAAAATGCCTATGCCCGATCAGTTGTAAGGGAAGGCAATCCACTCGGGCAAGCCATCATCAACCAGGTATTTGAGCTTTGCGACCGGACCTGGCGTGGGATCGGACTCATTCCGCAATCCGGTTACCGTTTGCGTCAGGAATTTTCTCACTATGACGCTGAACTGCGGTTCCCCGAGATCCAATCCATTGAAACCAAAGAATCTGAGTTATGTATCAGTGGGCTTGTTTTGCAAGGTAGAAAAAAACCGCATGAATGTCCCGCATTCGGAAACCAATGTACGCCTCAAACCCCCCTTGGAGCCACCATGGTTTCCTCGGAAGGTGCATGCGCAGCCTATTACCGTTATGGAAGGTATGCAAAAAGTTAGCAAATGAAAATCTCCGGAGAAATATGATCAATAATCCCAATCTTGCTGCCTGGACCTGTCCCATACCCCTAAAAAATTATCCAACCATTGTGCTTGGGCACGGATCAGGCGGTAAAATGATGGACGACCTTATCAAACACCTTTTCTCACCGGCTTTTGATAACGAATTTTTAGCACAGCTTCACGACTCGACTGCCATTGATCTGACAGATACCTTCCAGTCCGTACCACCAAATCGTCTGGCTTTCACGACAGATTCATTCGTGGTCAGTCCACTCTTTTTTCCCGGTGGGAACATTGGAGAACTGGCAATTTTTGGCACAATAAACGACCTGGCGATGAGTGGCGCCAAACCACTTTATTTATCTGCAGGATTTATTTTAGAAGAGGGATTGCCCATGAAAACCCTTGGTTTGGTCGTTAATTCCATGGCAGCAGCCTGCAGGCGAGGAGGTGTATTAATTGCAGCGGGTGATACAAAAGTAGTTAATCGAGGTCATGGAGATGGCTTATACATCAATACCACCGGATTAGGGATAATTCCAGAAAGTGTCAATATCTCTGCAAAAAATGCCCGACCCGGGGATGCGATCCTAATTAATGGAAATGTTGGGGATCATGGGATGGCCATCATGTCTGTTCGTTCAGGGTTGGAATTCGAGACGACAATCAAGAGTGATACTGCTCCACTTAATAATCTGGTCGATTCCATTCTTGAAGTCACCACCGAGATCCATTGTCTCCGAGATGCCACACGCGGTGGATTGGCTGCTGTTCTGAACGAAATCGCAACCGCATCGAAAGCAGGGATTGAATTTGATGAGAAAGCCGTACCCATCATGCCGGAAGTAAAAGCCGCCTGCGAAGTGCTGGGGCTTGATCCATTTTATATTGCAAATGAAGGGAAAATGATCGTTGTGGTGCCAAAAGCCAAGGCTGACGAAGTATTGATGGCTATGCGTAAACATCCGCTTGGGTTAAACTCAACCATCATTGGCAGCGTGGTCGAAGAACATCCCGGAATGGTTACTGCAAGGACATCCATCGGCGGCAAACGCATTGTGGATCTACCCGCTGGCGAATTACTTCCCAGGATCTGCTGATTCAAAATACAATTTTTGCCAATTCAGCCAAACCATTCAGATCATCAAGATCCAACCACTGGAGCATGATCCGCTGTAAGCCGGCTTTTTCAAGTTCCAGGAGCTGGAGCTTTATTTCATCCCCCGCAGCTACAATAATGCCTTTCTTAATAAGATCGATAGCACTCTGATTACCTTCAGCGAGTTTAATTTCCAATTCTTCGTGCGTTCGCGCAAATCGTAAACCTGTCATCATGGATCGCGTCAAGGATTTGGGCAATCGACCCCTAGACCGGAGATATTTATCCATCTTATTATTCAGATCCAGGAATTTTTCCGGACCCAAGAAAATCGAATTCCATTCTCTTGCGAATTGAGCCGCAAGAGGAAAGGTACGCTTTATCCCATTTCCACCGATCAAGATCGGAGGTCCCCCGATCCGCCCAGGTCTTGGAAGCAAAATCGCTCCATTTGCCTGAAAAAACGTCCCTTCGAAGGTAAATGATTCATCATTATCAAATAACAATTGGATAAGCCTTAGACCTTCTTCAAAGCGATCAAATCTAGACCCAATGTCCAACAGATCAAATCCATAGATCAAATGTTCACGTTCCTGCCAACCGGCACCCAATCCGAGGGTCAATCTTCCACCTGATAGATCATCGATTGCTGAAGCCATACGCGCGGTAAACACAGGGGAACGAAATGATAATGGTGTTACCAGTGGCCCAAATTGTATTCGCCTGGTATTACAAGCCAACCAGGTTAACGATACCCACAATTCCAAAGAATCTTTATCTGGCGCAGAATTATTAGTGAAGTGGTCGGATCGATAAAGTCCATAGAATCCCAAATCTTCGACAGCTGCAACAATATTTTTCCATCGCGGCCAATCCAATCCATTTTGCCCCTCCACCATAATTCCGATATCCATTTCTCCTCCATCAAAAATCGTTCTTTATTTCTGCTTCCGCTTGATTTTTGCCTTGTCTGGATACTTAACCTTGACCTTATTTATTGTCAGACTAATTTTTGCCGCCTCCCCAAGTATAAAAAATCCCTGAGCCAAAATACGATCCAAATCTACAGAAAAAACCTGGTTTCGACTTGAGAGTTCTTCCTTGAACTCAAGCAAAGAACCACGAATACCACTGGCTCGGTGTGCCCAAATTGAATCGGAAGACAAGCGTTCGAGCCTGTTGATCAGAAGTTCGACTTGTTTAAGCTTATTCTCCCACATCCTATAACCCTACCAACGAAAAACCATTGCCAGGACTGCAACAAAGGAGGCAATCAGGATCACAATTGAAAAGATGGTGGAAAAATATTTTTGGAAACCATTATTAGCATGGATCCCCATTAACTTCCTGTTGTTTGTGAGCTTGATCAGAAAATAAAATACAAATGGTAAAACCAATGCATTTATACTCTGGGTTGCGATCGCCATTTGAAATAACGAAATTCCCGGGATTAAAATCAAAATTGCGGCTACCAATAACTGAGCCATGAACAAGACATAAAACGTCTTACCCTGGTTAAATTCAGTATCGAGGCTTCCAGATAGACCAAAAAACTCTGAAAATGCATAAGCAGTTGACAATGGAACGATTATCAATCCCATAAATGCAGCAGCCAGAAGCCCAAAAGCGAACAAAGAACCGGCCATCTGCCCCGCAAACGGTTGGATCGCCAGGGCAGCCTGCTCACCCGATTCTAAAATTATTCCATTAACATATAGAGTTGCAGCAGTGGCTGTGATCATAAAGAAAGAAAAAAAGTCGGTTAAGAACGCACCGATATATGTTTCAATTTGTGACAATTTAATGGTGTTCGCATCCATTTTTTTATCGAAAGCGAAACTACTTAAAAAGAATTGTCCCCAGGGTGTTATGGTTGTACCTATTACACCCATTCCAATAACAAGATAATTTCGTATGTAAGCCTGTGTCCATTCAACCCCATGTGGATAAAGAAGATTACTTAGTGCCAATCCCCAATCGGGCTTTGCTTTTATGGCTGAAATAATATAAACTACATAGAATAATGAGACAACCAACATGATATTTTGAGTTTGTTTATAGTTGCCCCTGGTTATGAACAAGAAAGCCAGGATCAACATACCAACAACAAAGATCCAGGGAGACAGACCCAAAATATAACTGGTTGTTTTTACAGCAACCAACTCGACAGTTACTGTTCCCAGGTTGGCGATCAATAAACCAAAGAAAATAAATACAGAGACCCTTACCCCAAATTTTTCACGGATCAGATCGGCAAGACCGCGGCGGGTGACAAGGGTTAACCGCATGCCCATTTCTTGCGTTACCGCTAAAAGGATAGTTATAAAAAAAAGTAAAAAGAGGATCGGATATCCTAAAGTTGCACCTGCAAAGGAATAAGTGGCCACTCCACCGGCATCATTATCTGCCATGGCAGTGATCGTTGCGGGTCCAAAAACCGAAAAAAGCAGGACCATTCTCCGCAGAAGGCGGTTTTTTAGCCACTTTTCCCGGTAGAGGGTTAAGATCTTTGTCATTGAAGTGATCCAAAGAATCTCGGGAGTCGCTTTTTCCAGGCTGTGGGGATGATCTTATCGAGAGCATCTTCAGAGGTTACTATCCCATGCAGACAACCCTGTTCGTCGACAACTGGTACCGCCAACAAATTGTATTTGGCAACAACCTGGGCTACTTCATCCTGATCATCCTTTAAATTGACGCTGACGACCCTTTTGTGCATAAATTCAGTCACTTTTGCATCCGGCTGAGCCATGATGAGGTCACTTAATGAAAACACTCCGATCAAATGATTATCCTCATCGGTAACATAAACGTAATAGACCAACTCAGCTTCTTCGCCTTCCTCCCTTAAAGTGTTGATCGTATTCTCGGCGGTCAAGTCAGGTTGAACGGATATATAATCCGTTGTCATCAAACCACCTGCAGAATCTTCGTTATATAAGAGAAGTTTACGAACGTCCCTGGCTTCCTCATCTTCCATCATCTCAAGCAAATTTTCGCTTCTCTGTGGGGGTAGTTCAGCCAGGAGATCCGCAGCTTCATCAGGGGACATTTCTTCCAGTAAATCCGCCACGCGTTCATCAGGCATACTCTTAACCAAACTGGCTTGATAATCGGGCTCAATTTCTTCAAGCGTATCTGCCAACATCTTGAGATCAAGGTTTTCAAGAAATTGATCAGTATCCGTCTGGCTCAAATCGCTAATGATCTCAGCCAGATCGGAAGGATGCAGCTCAGCCAATTTGCTGGCTGGTACTTTCAAGCGCATGGATTTATCATGCCGCAAGAGTTCTACAAAATCCCAGGAGATAAAACCTTTATTTAAATTTCTTTTAAAGATTGGCAAAATAAATCTGGATAATTTCGATAATCCAATCCGTCTCAAAATACCTGAAGCACCGACATCAACATTGCTAACAATTATGTGGGAATTCACTCTTAATAATTCAATATCATTAACGCGAACGACACGTGCCCCATCAATATCAATTATTTGCTTATCCAGAACTTCATCAACAAGCAAAATATCATCTTCTTTGGTTAAATAATTTTGGAATTTACCCGATTTCTGCTTGATGGAGATAGCAGCCGCCAATAAAACAACCACATCTCCGAAAGGAATGATCTTTTCCTCTTCTTTGTCTTTGATGACGATCGCATCAATAACTGGATGTTTAAAATCCTTATGGGTGCGTGCAACCAGATCTTTTAATACCCCAATCTGCTTCCCATCAAAATCGGTTACGGGTTTCCCGATCAATTCGCTTATAAAGGCCATGTCCACCTCCAGAAAAAAATACACCTTCGATGTTCTCCGAAGGTGACCCAGGCCTGCAATTAATTAATGCAATTACTCATGCATATAGATCATGCACATACCTGTAATCGCGTTTCGCTAACATTATCAATCGATAACGGACCTGGTCGTTCTTCGGAAAGTTTGAATAAATGATATTCATCTACCTGTTTTGGACTATCACTTGCGTCCACGCGATCACCTCCTTCCAATTCCTTTCCTATTGCTCATGATCATCAATATCTTATTATAACCTATAGCTGACCTCATTATCCAGACGTCGAAAAAAGTCCAGGATGGTTTCAAAGATTAATTTTTTTATGTGCCGATCCATGTATCCCGCATAAACCCTGCTTGATTGTCCACCTACCTGGATTGGAAGGAAAGCAATATTGGGTGTTTAATAAACTAACAGTCGACCAAATTTGATCGGCTGTTAGCTGTCGGGGCGGGCGGATTCGAACCGCCGACCTCACGGACCCGAACCGTGCGCTCTACCGGGCTGAGCCACGCCCCGTTGTGCGCAGGATTTTATCATACTATTAGGTGCCGAACAAGCTAAATTCAAAAAGAGAACCAACAAGATAAGAGCAAAAGTACTTCCACCAAGTGTGCCTCAGCCCATCTGTCGGTTTGGGTTGATATACAATATGAATTTGTATCGCAGTTGTCAGCATCAATGCAACTACTGTAATTCGCAAAGCGAATGCTATCATTTAGAGGATTTTTCAGATATTCATATTAAATCGGAGCTATGGAACTTTTGGAAAAAAGTTATCAAGAAAACGAGTGAAGTGTGTAAAATGCTGTCATTTGGAGTGACCCTGCGAGACCGCCAAAGAGAATATTTTTACAATAAGCTGGATAAGCTATTCTCTGAGTTCGTGAAAAATATGAAAGTAAATTTGGCAATCGCTAATTTGCACCCTTGAATAGCATTGCATCGTTAACTGCATATTTTGGAGTTCTATGCCGGAATTTAAATATTCCTATGCGCATACCGCATAAATTTTCGGAATTCGCCTGGTAACCAGGCCTTTTTTTATCATTTACGAACCCATCCGAGACCTATCCGACCACGCTCTGGTTCTATTTTTTCGATCGTAAGATCCAGAATATCACCCACTTTTAAAATTGTTCCCACCGGGATTTGGGAGCGATGCAGAAGCCCATCCTGCTTGACACCGATATCAACAAATGCCCCAAAGTCCACAACATTTCGGACTGTCCCTTTTAAAGCCATACCTGTTTCCAGATCTTCCATCGAAAGGATATCGTTCCTAAGAATTGGCGCTGGTGTATCCGAGCGAGGATCCCGTCCCGGGCGAATTAGTTGTTCCAGAATATCGTTCAATGTAGGTAATCCACAATCCAATTTCCTTGCCAAAGATTCACGCGTTTGATCAATAAGGAGCTTATCCAAAGCTTTTATTCGTTCATCAGGTTTGGAATCTGGTGTCAGACCGGACATCGAGAGCAATTTTTCAGCGATGCCATAGCTTTCGGGATGGATCGCACTGGCATCCAGGGGATATTCTCCATCACGGATGCGTAAAAAACCAGCTGCCTGTTCAAAAGCTTTTGGACCGAGCCCTGGAACATTGTGTAATTCTTGCCGGGTGTGAAATGCACCTGCGTTATCCCTGAACGCGACAATCTTTTCCGCCAACTTTGGACCGATCCCTGAAACAAATGTTAATAAAGCCGGGCTGGCTGTGTTAAAGTCCACTCCAACCGAATTTACAACACTCTCAACCACTCCTTCCAGAGCAGATGTCAATTGCCCCTGGTCCACATCGTGCTGGTACAGTCCCACACCAATTGACCTAGGATCAATCTTCACCAATTCAGCGAGCGGATCCTGTGCGCGGCGGGCGATCGAAACTGCGCCGCGTATGCTTACATCCAGATCAGGTAATTCCGCACGCGCTAGAGAACTGGCTGAATAAACACTCGCACCAGCTTCGTTTACGATCAGGTATTTAACCATTTCGGTGTTGCGAGTCAATTCTGCCACCAATTTTTCCGTTTCACGTGAGGCTGTTCCATTTCCGATGGTGATCAAATTTACATTATGACGGTCGATCAATTTCTGTAAAGTTTTAATCGATTCAGCCCACTTATTTTGTGGAGCGTGCGGGTAAATGGTTGCCGTATCCAATAGCTTCCCGGTCTCATCGACCACCGCCACTTTACTTCCAGTTCGAAATCCCGGATCTATTCCAAGCACAACTTTTCCTTGTAATGGCGGTTGGTTTAATAATGCCTTCAAGTTCGTTGAAAAGACCTGGATGGCATGAGAATCCGCCTGTTCGGATAAACCACGGCGGAGATCCCTTTCAATGGTAGGTAAAAGGAGACGGGAAGCCGAATCTTCGATTGCCATGACCAATTGATCAACCATTGGACTTAGAAGGTTGGCGGGATATTCATCATCAATGACCGAGCGCCAATCTCTTTCGGGAATAATCACCTTCACTAATAATATATTCTCTTTTTCGCCTCGATTTATCGCCAGAGTTTGATAAGGCTGAATGCGATCTATCCGGACTTCAAAATCATTGTAGGATTGAAATATCCCTTTTTCGTCGACAACCGATCCGTTCTTATCCACCCGGATCAGTGCGCTTTTGGAGGCTTTCTCTCGGACAAACTGGCGAACGGAAGCATTTTCACTTATCACCTCTGCTACGATATCACGAGCGCCAGCCAATGCATCTTCTATCGAAGTAACATTGTCATTCAGATAGCTGGCTGCAATTTTCTCTGCAGACCGGTCCCCAGGTGGCTGTTTAAGAATCACATCCGCCAATCCTTCAAGTCCTTCTTCACGAGCGATCATCGCCCTTGTACGACGTTTTGGTTTATATGGAGCATAGAGATCTTCGAGAGCCGTCATTGTCGTCGCGGCCATGACCTTGGTCTTCAGTTCATCCGTTAGTTTCCCCTGCTCATCAACAGAAGCCAGAATCGTCGCCCGGCGTGCTTCAATGGAGCGTAATCGATCCAGGAGAACACTGATCTGGCGAATTTGCTCTTCATCCAATTCTCCTGTGGCTTCTTTTCGATATCGGGCAATAAATGGGAGAGTATTCCCATCATCGAAAAGTTCTATCGTTGCATTAACTTGCGAAGGTCTTAAGCCTAATTTGGAAGCAATCGCATCAGCAATTAACATTTTTTGAACCCTGTCCTTGACCATAAAAACTGAAGTATGCCAACAAGCAATTATCAACTCGAAGTTGGAGGATTTTACCACGAGCCAATTGACTTGACCCATTTAATACTGTAAACTCATCTTAATAATTATCCCTGATCGTAAGGATTTGAAATGAAAAATAATCGGAAAACCTATCCAGTGTTCGTAGTTGTGATATTCTTTTTCTTCATTTTCCTTCACCAGACCGATAAATTGTTAATTGGCTCACTTCAAGTCCCCATCAGCCAAACATTTAACTTGAATGACCTGCAATGGGGATTGATCAATTCCGGAGCATTAATAATCGGAACGATCCTATACCCCATATGGGGATACTTGTATGATCGCTATGCACGTGCAAAATTACTGGCCCTTGCGTCCTTGATCTGGGGAGCAACCACATGGTTGAGCGCATTTGTAAGAACCTACCCCCAGTTTCTTCTGACACGTGCAACAACGGGAATAGATGATTCATCCTACCCTGGTCTGTACAGCCTGGTTGCAGATTATTTTCCTCCCAAAGTTCGCGGAAAAGTTTATGGAATTTTGCAGGTACCCCAGCCTCTGGGGTATCTGGCAGGCATGGTCCTGGCTTTAATGGTAGCGCCCATGTTGGATAGCAAGCTCCTTAACCTGGAAGGCTGGCGTTCTATTTTCTTGATCACTGGCTTTTTGGGAATAATCATGGCGGTCATCATTTTCTTATTTGTAAAAGATATGCCACGAGGTCAAGCAGAACCAGAATTTGAAGGGATGCAGGATGTTGGACAATTCAAGTTCTCGATGAAAGAAGCCAAATTAATTTTCAAGAAGAGAACCATGTGGTTCATTTTCCTGCAAGGTTTCGCGGGAGTCTTCCCTTGGAATGTTATCACTTACTTTTTTGTTGGATATCTCTTGACTGAAAGAGGATATGATAATAATTCAGTCTTGTTTGTTATGGGACCAGTCATCCTCATCCTATCTCTGGGATACTACGTTGGCGGATCGCTGGGGGATTGGTTATTCAAGAAAACCAAGAAAGGCCGCATTATTATATCCTCGCTGGGAGTGATCCTGGGAGCATTGTTCCTATTTCTGGCTTTGCTTACTCCAGTTGAACAAAGAACCACTTTTTTCATCTGGATGTCGCTGACTGCTCTGTTTATGCCATTTTCATCTCCAAATGTTCTCTCGACGATCTTTGATATAACACTCCCGGAAGTACGGTCCACCGCCCAGGCAGTGGAATATTTTATTGAGAATAGCGGCGCTGCACTGGCACCGATCATAGCCGGGTCAATCGCCTTGGCAACCACCAAACAAAATGCGATTTTAACCATTTGCATATCCACATGGGTTTTATGTTTCATTCTATACCTTGGGGCGTTATTCTTTATTGATGGAGATATCAAGACCCTCCGAGACCAAATGGCAAAACGAGCAACCGAACAAAAAAGTGCACATGAGCCTGGTTAACCATTGTGTCCGCTGACATCAGTCAGCAGGAAGAAAAAATGGATATCATTCGAGTAGATCCTGAAAACAAGAAATTGGTAGATTTGTTCATAGAACTGCCATTCAGGATCTACAAGAATATACCAGAATGGGTGCCGCCCCTTGTGATGGAAGAGCGGTCACGATTTGATGTTCGCAATTACCCTTTCTACACCCATTCACAAGCGGTTTTTTTTCTTGCCCTGGAAGGAAAAAAGGCAACAGGTCGTCTCGCGGTAATCAATAACCACCATTTTAATGACCACAACCACGAATCTACTGCCTTCTTTTATTTATTTGAGTGTGAAAATCAACCCAGCACTGCTGCATTGCTCTTCAACGCTGCTTTCGATTGGGCAAAATCACAAGGATTGAATAAAATCGTTGGCCCAAAAGGATTCACTCCCCTGGATGGTTTTGGTTTATTAACCAGAGGTTTTGAATACCGACCTGCACTTGGAATTCCATATAATCCTTCTTACTATATTGATCTTTTGAACGGCAACGGATTTGAACTAGGGAGCGAATCCGTTTCAGGCTACCTGGACACGGCAATGAAATTCCCTTCCAGGATCCATGAATTATCCGAGCGCATTCAAAAAAGGCGAGGATTAACGATTGCACATTTTAGAAACCGTAAAGACCTGATTGCCATCATCCCCAAGCTCAAAGACCTATACAATGGCGCATTGCAAGGCACAACTGATGGAACCCCCTTAACTGATTCAGAGGCCAGATCTATTGGATCTCAAATATTATGGTTTGCAGATCCAAAATTGATCAAGATCGTTTACCATAACGACCCGCTAAATTGCGAACAAAAGAAAATGGTTGGTTTTCTACTTGCTTACCCCGATATATCGGGTGCGCTACAAAGAAGACGAGGACGCATATTTCCATTCGGGTGGGTGATGATCCTGCGTGAGTTGAAAAGAACCGATTGGATAAACATCAATGGTGCTGGATTATTGGAGGAATACAGAGGCTTGGGAGGAACTGCCTTGCTATTTAGCGAGATGCAAAAGTCTATTTTTGAAAGTGGACAATTTCGCCATGCAGAAATAGTTCAAATTGGGGTTGAAAATGAGAAAATGCAACGAGAGATGGAAAATTTCGGGATTATTTTCAATAAGACCCACAGTATTTTCGAGAGAAATTTAATTTAATTATTAATCGCTATAAGAATGTGAGGGTAAGATGATAAGAATTGTGACGGATACAACCGCCGGCTTGCCAAGAGAATTGACCTTAAAATTGGATATCCCGGTATTGCCTCAAATCGTTGTTTTTGGGGAGAAGTCGTACCGCGATGACACTGAATTGGATACCATGACCTTTCTTAAATTTTTACGCTCATCACCCCAATTGCCAAAGACATCAGCTCCATCCCCGGCTCTTTACGGCCCGATCATAAATTCTGCCCTTGAAAATGGAGATACCCTGCTCTTCTTACATCCATCATCCAAGATTAGCGGGACCGTTCGTTCAGCTCAGGTGGCGTCGCAAGATCATCCTACAGCAGATATCAGAATTATTGATACCCAGACAGTTGCATGCAACCTTGGCAGCATGGTCTTGCTGGCAGATCAATGGGCAAAGGAAGGTCTTGATGCCAATTCGATCCAATCCCGCCTTGAGAAGATGATCCATACCCAACGGATCTATTTCCTGGTAGACACGCTAGAATTCCTGCACAAGGGTGGCAGGATCGGCGGAGCAAAGACTTTGATTGGTGAGATGTTACAGGTAAAGCCAATCCTTACAATCAATGATGGACAAGTTGAACCTTACGAACAGCAACGAACAAAACGGCGTGCGATCGCCAGAATGGTTGAGATCGCCAAAGAACAATGCCCACCTGAAGCCAATTCACACCTGTGCGTTATGCATGCGGATGCCTTGATAGAAGCCCAATCCCTTGTACTCCAATTGAAAGATTCCCTGGGATACAAGGAAATACCTATTTACGAAATTCCTCCAGCAATCGTAGTTCATGCTGGACCGAAAGTGCTTGGGTTGGGTTTTTTTGTATCCGCCTGAATGTCTTTTTCCAAGATAAGGTATAATCCAATTAATATCTTCACGAAAAAATGGTGAGGGAAGTTGTAAATCTTGTTCTCCAAGTAAAATTTACCCACACCACATTCGAATACAGATATTCCTTAATCCATCAAAGTTATTTCATTGGTGGCATAATCATCCGACCGGGAAGGTCAGCGCATGGACTCTGGATATTGTCGCCAGAGTTGACGAGGATGAAGGTTCCCTGCCACGGGGCAGGGTTAATCCGGGCTCAGGCCAGGAGAAAATCGAAAGATCAGCGGATGCCTTCTGGGAATGCCAAACCCAACCCCTTCCCTCCAATAAAAAACACTGCCAACAATCCCTTAAAAGTAATTTTTTGGGCAAAAAAGCAGGATTGGCTAGAACACTGGAGGGTTTCCTATGTGTGGTATTGTTGGCTATGTTGGGGAGCGTGATGCAACGCCTATTATTCTTAATGGTTTAAAGAGGCTTGAGTATCGGGGTTATGATTCAGCCGGAATTGCAATCATTCAAGACGGGAAAATAGAAATCCGCCGAGATTCGGGAAAGCTTGTACGCCTGGAAAAATTGGTTCACGATTCCCCCATCTCTGGCACACCTGGAATAGGGCATACGCGTTGGGCGACCCATGGTGCTCCAAGTGCACGCAACGCACATCCCCACCTCGGTAATTCAGGAAAGGTAGTTGTTGTCCATAACGGAATTGTTGAGAATTTCTTAGAATTAAGAGATGAGTTAACCAGCGAAGGAACCAATTTTAAATCCGATACGGATACCGAGACAATCGTCCAACTCGTGGAACATCATCGAGCATCCGGGCATCTGCTGGTGGAAGCTGCAAGGAAGACTTTTAATCAGATCCAGGGGGCACATGGTATTGTCCTCCTATCTTCCGATGAACCTGATCGAATTGTCTGTGCACGAATAGGGAATGCGGGTGGCGTTGTTATTGGCCTGGGGGAAGGTGAAAATTTTATAGCATCGGACATACCTGCCATTTTGGACCATACCCGAAAAGTCATTTTCCTTGAATCACACCAAATGGCAGTTGTTACTCGAGATTCCGTAATTGTCGAGACTCTGGATGGAGCACCTGTTAAGCCACTTGTCCATACGATCGCCTGGGATGCTGTCTCGGCTGAGAAAGGAGAATACCGGCATTTCATGCAAAAAGAAATACACGAACAGGTTCGGTCATTAACTGACACCCTTGCCGGTCGAGTGGATTTTAAAACGGGGAAGATCAGATTGCCAGAATTAAACCTTACACAAGAGCTTGCCAACCGTATCAATAAAATATTCATCGTGGCTTGCGGGACAGCCGCCTATGCCGGCATGATTGGAAAATTCCTTATCGAAAAAATTGCCCGAATTCCGTGCGAATTGGAGATCGGATCTGAATTTCGATATAAAGATCCAATCATTGACTCGAAAACAATCGTGCTTGCGATCAGCCAATCCGGAGAGACCGCAGATACACTGGCTGCAATGGAAGAAGGACGACGAAAGGGAGCAACCCTTTGGTCCATTGTTAACGCTATCGGTTCGCAGGCAATGCGAATTGCTGACGGATTTATCGCCATGCAAACAGGACCTGAGATCGGAGTTGCATCCACAAAAGCATTTACAGCTCCCATCATTGACCAGTACATGCTTGCGATCCTGTTGGCGGATTTACGCGGAGCGATTGACGCAAAAACCCGTTTCCATCTGGTTTCTGATCTGCGATTGATCCCAGACCTGGTCAGCAGGGTGCTAAATTCAGAACCTGAGATCGAAAAGATAGCCTTTGCCCTAAAAGATATTCGTGATTGTTTATACCTCGGTCGCGGCATCAATATGCCCATTGCCTATGAAGGTGCATTAAAACTAAAAGAAATATCTTACATCCATGCTGAAGGATATCCCGCTGGAGAAATGAAACATGGTCCCATCGCTTTGATCGACGAGAATATGCCTGTTATTTGCCTGGCACCTCAAGATCCCTGGCATGAGAAGATGATCAGCCAGATACAACAAGCCAAAGCCCGAGGTGGAATTGTGATCGCAATTGCAACAAATGGGGATGAGCTTATCAAACCTCTGGCAGATCACGTGATCTGGGTTCCTGAAACCCCGTGGATGCTATCGCCTGCAGTCATCGTGATTCCTCTTCAAATGCTTGCTTACCACATAGCCGCATTGCGCGGTCTGGATGTAGACCAACCCCGAAACCTGGCAAAGAGCGTTACCGTGGAATGATCCCATAAGACCAGCATGGTAGAATAGACCTTGAACCTTGATCTTAATTTTATAAGGTTGCGAGGATCTGAATGCGTGAATTCATCGATGGATCTGAAGTTGTAGCCCGGGCTTCAATAAATTCCGGGTGCAACTTTTTTTCGGGCTACCCGATCACCCCCGCAACGGGCATATTATTGCATATGCTTAAAGAGCTTCCAAAAATTGGAGGCATTGCAATCCAGGCTGAAGATGAAATCTCAGCGATGGGATTCTGTATCGGTGCAGCATTAAGCGGGGCTCGCGTAATGACCGCCACCAGTGGCCCTGGGATCAGTCTGTATAGCGAAAGCATAGGCGCAGCCATCATGTGTGAGGTTCCCATGGTGATTGTAGATTGCCAGAGAATGGGACCAGCGACCGGTGGCGCTACCACGGTTGCACAGGGGGATGTTCAATTCTTGCGTTGGGGTACTTCCGGTGGATACCCCGTGATCGTCCTGGCACCATCTTCCCTAGAGGAATGTTACGCAATCACTCAACACGCATTTGAACTTGCAGAAAAATTTCGTTCACCGGTTTTTTTAGCCTTGGATAAAGACCTGGTATATACAAGCTCAACTGTGGATACGATCGAAATCTCAAGAAAAATCATGCCAGATCGTTCATATGCGATTTTCAATGAAAAATATTTACCATTTGCGGTAGAGAACTCACAGGACACGCCTGTATTTTCCCCCTATGGAGGCGCAAACCGTGTACGAATGACCGCATCCTCCCATAATGAGGCTGGCTTTCTGGTCAAAGATCCAAAAACCGTAAATAAACTGAACGATCATCTTTTTAATAAGATAAACCAGCATGTCGATCAAATTTCGATGGGAAAGGCAGACCTTCAACCAGGTTCGAAAATTCTTTTGATCAGTTATGGTACCCCTTCTCAAGCAATGCTTGAAGCAGTAAATTATGCACGCGCACACAGAAAACAGGTTTCATCGCTAGTTGTCCAATCAATCTGGCCTGTTCCCGAGAAGTTGATCCTTGCCTGCCTGGAAGGAATACAACAAGCTTATGTAATTGAACTAAATCACGGACAATACCTGCGGGAGATCGAAAAACTGGCCAAACAGGATTTGCAGGTAATCGGGATCAACCGAGTTGACGGAGAATTGATCACTACGAAAGAAATATTGGAAAAGACCGGCTTACTATGAACACATTAATCCAAAATACATATCTTGACGAAGAAAAGCTCCCTTACCCCTTTTGCCCGGGTTGCGGACACGGAAGTATTCTAGACCAATTAAACGCCGCCTTGATAAAATTAAATATTGACCCCAGGAAGATTGTTCTCGTGACAGATATCGGTTGCCAGGGTCTTTCGGATCAATTCTTCATTACCAATGCATTTCACGGATTGCATGGACGTTCGATAACGTATGCAACAGGAATAAAAATGACAAACCCGGAATTAAAAGTCATCGTATTGATCGGTGACGGGGGTTGCGGAATAGGCGGACACCATTTGATAAATGCCGCCCGACGCAACATAGGGTTGACCGTAATTGTGTTCAATAATTTAAACTATGGGATGACGGGAGGCGAACACTCAGCCACCACCCCAACCGGTTCTTTCACTTCCAGTACTTTGCAGGGAAATCTCGAGCGTCCCATGGATATCTGCTCCACAGTCATTGTGAACGGAGCCAGTTTTGTTGCAAGGACAACCACCTTCGATCATCAACTCTCCAACATGATGGCGCAAGCCATTCAAACAGATGGATTCTCCTTAATCGACATATGGGAGTTGTGTACAGCTTACTACGTACCACGCAATAATTTCAGCAAAAAAGCTCTTGAAGACACGATCGTTAAGCTAAAATTTAAGACCGGTATACTTCAGAATGAGATCCACCCGGAGTATTCAATCGCCTACCGCGAAAATGCTCAAAAACAACTTGACAAACCTATATTTTCAAGTTATCCACTCGAAGAAAAATTTTCCCACCAGCTCAAAGAACTACAAACATTAACCATTTCCGGAACAGCTGGAAAGCGGATAGGTACGGCTGCCACCATTTTTTGCCGGGCAGCTGTGCTTTCAGGATTATTTGCGACTCAACGCGATGATTATCCGGTAACCGTTAAAACAGGATTTTCATTAGCTGAGTTTTCAATTAGCCCTGATGCAACTAAAAAAACTGGAAATACCTATCCTGATGCATTAATCGTACTTTCCATCGAAGGATTTAAGAAAGTACAATCGAAATTCGAAACTTTGCCAGAAAGTACAACCATTTATTTAGACGAGGACCTTCCGAGCATTAAAACCAAAGCAAAAGAAAAAAGACTGAATTTTAAGAAAACCGGCCTCAAAAAGGAATATTGGGCTCTGGCGAGTCTGGCTTATGTTTTGAATATCACTGGATACTTCCCCGTTGAAGCACTGGTAGAAGCCTCATCCATCCGCAAGGAATTCGCAGATGACTACCTGAAAGCAATTAATGAATCTCAAAATCTGTAATAGCTTTTTGACAATAATTCTTTTATTGGTTCTGTAAACATGTTTCTCCCGACAACCCGCATTGAAATGAAAGAACTTTACTGGGATTCGCTTGATGTGATCCTGGTGACCGGTGACAGCTATATTGACAGCCCTTATGTAGGCGTAGCAGTGATCGGAAAATTTCTTGTGAAACACGGCTTCCGTGTAGGTATTATCGCCCAACCAGACTTTAGAGGAACGGTAGACATCGGTCGATTGGGAGAACCGGTTCTTTTCTGGGGGGTAACAGCAGGTTGAGTTGACTCTATGGTTGCAAATTACACCGCTTTGAAGAAAAAAAGGCGGTCCGATGACTATACACCCGGCGGGATCAATGATCGTCGGCCAGACAGGGCCAGCATTGTTTATTCCAATCTCATAAGAAGGTTTTCCAACCAGAGTCAGCCTCCAACTCCTGTCAAACCCATTGTGCTGGGGGGTATCGAAGCCAGCCTAAGACGAGTTGCGCATTACGATTTTTGGACTAACAAGCTCAGGCGCTCCTTGTTATTCGACGCAAAAGCAGATTTCCTCCTTTACGGAATGGCAGAAAACTCCATCTTAAGTCTTGCGAATTGCTTACGGGATGGTTTAGACCCAAGATCGGTTGATGGATTATGCTACATCTCCAATGAAAAACAAACGGATTATCTGGAACTGCCTTCCTTTGAAGAAGTTGAGCGGGAAAAAGAACTGTTCACAGAAATGTTCCACACTTTTTACCGCAATAATGACCCGCTGAATGCAAAAGGCCTTGTTCAAAAACATGCAAACCGGTATCTAGTTCAAAATCCGCCATCCCAATACCAGAAACAGGCTGAGCTCGATGCAATTTACGCTCTTAATTTCGAATATAAACAACATCCATATTATGAAAAACAAGGACCCGTCAAAGCCCTGGAAACCATCCGATTTTCCATTTCCACCCACCGCGGTTGTTATGGTGAATGTAATTATTGCGCAATCGCTGTCCACGAGGGACGAACGGTCCGTTGGAGAAGCCAGGCCTCGATCCTGAAAGAAGCAGAATTATTAACAAGAACAGAAGGCTTTAAGGGCTACATTCAGGATGTTGGAGGTCCTACTGCCAATATGTACGGATATGAATGTACCAAAAAACTTAAATCCGGAAGCTGCCCGGATAAACGTTGCCTGTCTCCTGAAATATGCCCGGCATTAAAAGTAAACCACTTGCCAAATTTAAATTTGCTAAAAGAGATCCGGAAGATCAAAGGGATAAGAAAAGTATTTGTATCTTCTGGCATTCGATACGACTTGATTTTTTCCGATAAAAACTACTGCGATGAGTATATACACGAATTAACGAACCACCATGTGTCCGGTCAATTGAAAGTTGCCCCGGAACATTCCCGGGCAAATGTACTTGAGAAAATGGGAAAGCCCGCCATCAAAGATTTGTTGAATTTTAAAGAAAAATTTGATGTATATTCCAGAGCAGCGGGAAAAAACCAATTCCTCACCTACTATATGATCGCTGCCCACCCTGGTTGCGATGAAACCGACATGCAAAAGCTGAAGACATTTACAAGCAAGAAATTAAATATCAATCCAGAGCAGGTTCAAATATTTACTCCGACCCCTTCCACCTATTCCACCTTGATGTATTATACAGAGAAGGACCCATTTACAGGGAAACCTATCTTTGTGGAAAAAGATCCTGAGCGAAAACAGAAACAAAAAGGAATAATCACACAAAAGAATGGATGACCTTTTTGCTGTTGTGACCCCCGGCCTTGAATCCATTGCCTTTAAAGAAATGCAAGGATCGGGCTTGAGTCACTTAACCAAGGAGAACGGGGGGATATTATATCAGGGTGATCTAAATACAATTTATCGATCCAACCTTAATTTACGCACGGTCAGCAGAATACTTGTCCGACTTGGACATTTCCATGCGTCCGCGTTCTCAGAACTGCGCAAAAAAGCAAGCCGCTTACCCTGGGAAAAATTCATAGCACCAGGGCAACCTTTGTCCATCCGAGCGACATCGCATAAATCGAGACTGTATCACTCCGATGGTGTCGTTGAACGGATCCTGGGGGCTATAAACGATCGCCTTGGATCCATTTCCACTCACCACAAACCAAGTGGTTTGTATGAAAAAAATCCAGTTCAGTTAGTTGTGGTCAGGATCGTGAATGATGAGTGCATGATAAGCATTGATTCCTCTGGAGAATTATTGCACAGGCGGGGATATCGGCTGGAGACAGCCAAAGCACCATTGAGAGAAACCCTGGCTGCTTCACTGATAATTGCTTCCGGTTGGGATGAAAAGGCTCCCCTGCTCGATCCGTTTTGCGGATCCGGCACAATCCCAATTGAGGCGGCTTTAATGGCAAAAGGTATCCCCCCCGGATATTCACGGGAATTTTCTTTTATGCTATGGCCAAATTATGACAGAGCGATATGGGAGAATATGCTCAGCGAATACAAGATAAAGTCTTCCAAGGAACTGCCTATCATCCAGGCATCGGACAGAGATGCAGGTGCCATTGAAATTTCCAGGGCAAATGCTGAGCGAGCTGGTGTTCTAGACCTGATCGAATTTAATTGCAGAGCCATCTCTTCCATAGCGCCGCCAGACAACCCCGGTTTTATTGTTACCAACCCCCCCTACGGTCTCCGGGTATCTTCAAGCAAGGACCTTCGCAACCTTTATGCACAATTTGGAAATGTTGTCCGCAACCAATGCCTTAACTGGAAGATCACGGTTTTATGTTCAGATCTTAATTTATTGACACAAACAAAATTGAAACTGGATACATCAAGTAGATTTACTAACGGGGGAATTGGCGTTTACCTGGGGCTAGGGAATGTGGATTAATGCCCGATAAACCTGCAAGATAGCTTTCCAATTTCATCATGTTCGAGCCTGGTAACTTGAGAAAAATTCAGACCCACCAATTCATCCAGGAGGTATTTATCCATCAAGCAAAGTTCCGGGTGGTGGTTGATGATCTTGCGGTAAGGACAATTTCCTAATTTTACACGTGGTCCAGACGGACTTGCTTCCCATTGCGCTATGTAATGAAGGCTGTTCAAATAGGATATCCCCATGGTTAATTTTTTATTGACAGGGACGAACCCAGCGACTACCCCATCTTTAGCTAGCTGCCTGGCAATTGACTGAACAATTTGTTCCACTTCACCGGCGGGAACGGTTGACAACCAGGATCGTAATATTCCCATAACGAGTGTTTCGAGTCCATCCTCTATGAAAACAGTATTCACCGCATAGACCGATTCCGGCCGGCCTCTTGCCACTTTTTTGCGCAAATCTACTCTCTCAACCAATCCATCAGCAATGAGGACAGCCAAATGATGCCTGATATTGGCTGGAGTCATTTCAAGGTAGTTATTGAGCTCGGATACTGTAACAAGTTGGTGCTTTCGAATGATCTCGAAAATTTTCTGGCGGGATGTAATTTCCATAGTGTCAACTGTCATATTATAGTCATATATTTGAATTATGCAAATATATATTTACATAATTCAATTGACACACCCTGACGTATAAACTATAATCCCGCAAGTTTGATACATTCCAGTAATTTAGGAGAATGCACGATGGATGTAAAAGAAATTAATACACCCGGTTACGAAATTCCAAAGGATATTGAAGGTCAAGTAGCAATCACAACGCTCGATAAGATATACAATTGGGGTCGCAGCGCATCAGTCTGGCCGTTAATGTTCGCGCTTGCTTGTTGTGGCATCGAGTACATATGTGCCCAGGCCAGCCGATTTGACCTGTCCCGATTTGGTATGGAAGTAACACGCCCAAGCCCACGACAAAGCGACCTGATGCTGGTTTCCGGCACTGTGACCAAGAAAATGATGCCAACCATTGTTCGGTTATACAACCAGATGCCAGAACCCAAGTATGTGATCGCCATGGGTGCATGTGCATCCGGTGGTGGTCCATTTAAAGAAGGCTACAATGTGGTTTCGGGTATCGACCGGTACATACCAGTAGATGTTTATATCCCCGGCTGCCCTCCAACTCCGCAAGCACTTATTAATGGTTTGATCAAACTACAAGAAAAAATCAGCAAGCAATCCTTAAAAGCCGTACGATGGTACCAAAAAGGTGAAGACCAGGTATCGCTTCCGGTTCCCATTCTTGGACCAGATCTTATCGATCCACGAAAAATCCCGCTGATCAAAAATCATGAGAAGCAGGAGGAATTATCATGACCACACCCGTAGCAGTTGAAATACTCGATTTTTCAACAATATTTCCTAAATTTGTAACCGCAGACACCAGACCCGGTTATTCCGGTTGGGTGGTCGAAAAAGACCACCTGGTCGAATTTGCTACAAAACTACGGGATGAATATGGCTATGATCACCTTACTTCTGTAACCGGGGTTGATTACCTGCCCGAAGAGAAAATGGAAGTCGTTTATCATGCTTTCAAAACAACAGGTGGTCAAGTTCTAAATTATAAGGTCCAGATTCCACGACTTGATCCAATCGAAGTGCCATCTCTTGTGACCGTTTATCCGGGTGCTGAATTGCAAGAACGTGAGATCTGGGATCTGTTCGGGATCATTTTCACAGGTCACCCTGATCTGCGCCGCATCCTCATGTGGGAAGGTTTTGCAGGGCATCCGCTGAGAAAAGATTGGAAAGAGGCTTATTTCGAAGAAGAGAGCAAACCATACAAAACCCGATGGCCAGAAGGAAAGATAACCCAGGCTGAGGACAAGAACACCTTCAGCGATAACATAGCTTACCCGAAAGGTTTTGACCCTGAGAAATGGGTTCCCGAAGGAGAAGAAGCCCTTTATGGTGCCCTGGCCAAATATGAATACACAAACAATGATGGTATCAAGAGCGATAATATCGTTGTTAACCTGGGTCCGCAACATCCTTCCACCCATGGCGTATTTCGAGTCTCAGCGGTGCTGGATGGAGAGATCATTGCCAGCCTTAAACCTGTAATGGGATATCTGCACCGAAATCACGAAAAAATAGGTGAACGAAATACCTTTCTACAAAACATGCCTTACACGGATCGCCTGGATTACCTGTCTTCATTAAGTAACAATTTTGGATATGCCCTTACTGTTGAAAAGCTGATGAACATCGTAGTCCCGGAACGGGCAGAGTATATTCGTGTGATCATGGCTGAACTCACCCGCATCACCAATCACTGCATGGCTCTGGGCGCGTTGTTTAACGACCTGGGAACATTCTTCACCCCATTGATCTATCTACTTGAAGAACGGGAACTGATCCTGGACATCTTTGAAGCAGTAACAGGTTCACGCATGATGTGCAACTATTTCCGTTTTGGCGGTGTAGCGCGTGACTTCCCAGAAGGAACGCTCGAGATGATCAAGGGACTTGTTTTTGAAAGATTACCCAAGAAAATCGACGAGATCGACCGATTTATGAGCGAAAACGAAATAATTCGATCTCGTGGAATTGGCCAGGGTGTTCTAACGGCTGAGGATGCCATACGATTTTCAGCGACCGGTCCACTTCTGCGTGCATCCGGTGTCCCCTATGATATTCGCCGAGCAGATCCTTACAGCATTTATGATCGTTTCGACTTTGACATCATTGTCCGCCAAAATGGAGATATTTTCGACCGTTACATGGTCCGTCTTGATGAAATGCGTCAAAGCGTCCGGATCATCCAGCAAGCTATCAAAGGAATCCCAGAAGGCGAAATTCAAACCGGAAAACCCCAATATCAGGTTCGAGTTCCGGCTGGAGAATCCTACGGACGGGTTGAAAGCCCCAAAGGCGAACTTGGTTTTTATGTTGTTTCAACCGGTAAAGCCAGCCCCTGGCGTTATCATGTAAGAGCTCCATCATTCATAAACCTGACACCTTATGGGTACATGTGTGTTGGACAAAAAATCGCGGATATTGTAGCCATTCTCGGCTCAATCGATATTGTACTCGGCGAAGTTGACCGGTAGGAGAAGAGCATGTACGGTAATGGAATTCTCAAAGGTTTAGGAGTAACCCTAAAACGTTATATTGAAACATATGTTGATGATATCCGCTGGATGGGCAAACGATATTATAAAACTGAAGGTATTGCTCATCGCTCGAGCAAAGATGCCAAAGGTATATTCACAATTCAGTACCCGGAAGAAAAAGTTCCATCCCCAGAGGAATTTCGGTTCTTACCATTCCTGGTATATGACGAGGATGAAAACGGAGAACGAACCAATCGCTGTACAAGTTGCGGTATTTGCGCAAAAGTGTGCCCGCCTCAATGTATCTGGATCACACGCACAACAAACCCTGCAACAGGCCGTCCAATACCTGACCCAGCGAGGTTTTATATTGATGCAGACGTATGCATGAATTGTGGATTGTGTGCTGAATATTGTCCATTTGATGCTATTAAGATGGACCACGATTATGAACTGGCATCCTATTCACGCACAGTCATGAACCTTAAAACACTCACCAAGTCCGCCTCCTATTATGAAAAAATCCGCCCGATCAATTCTGCAAAAGAGAACAAGGCGCGCGAGGCTAAGCTGGCTGCTCGTGAAGCCGCCAGTTCGAAATCTTCATAGACGGAGTTAATATTTCACAATACTCATGGGTCGCAGTTTTTCACTGCGACCCATCATTAAACTACATGGATAAATGCGTTACCGAATTGCTCTTTCCCGACCACGTCATCCCGACCTTGATCGATACGCGCGGCGAGAATTGGCAATCTCTGGTAAAAGAATTATCCTCTTTGGAATCCAACACAATCGAAATTATGGCATTTACATTGACCATGGCGCGAATTGGGAATTGTGTATTTTGCAATTCAAGTTCATTTCGCGCAATCCAAGGATGTCGTCAATGCGCCAGACAGGCACTGAGCCGTTTCAGGGGATCCGATGAGGACCTGTTGGATCTTTATCATTCTGCAAAAATTGAAGTATCAGAATACCTGGAAAAAATGAGAAACCATGAATAATTCAATCAGTAAAGAACTCGTACTAGAAGCTCTTTCAAAAGTTCAGGAACCAGAATTGCACAAAGATCTGGTCACTTTAAATATGATCCAAAACTTGGTGATCCAGGAAGATAGTGTATCTTTTTCCATAATCCTGACGACACCTGCCTGCCCATTAAAAGGTTTGATCGAAAAGCAAGCCAGGACTGCAGTTCAAGCGATCCCGAATGTAAAAAATATAAATATCAAGATGGAATCCAACGTTCCTTCCGATGGCCGTGACAGAGGTCTATTAAATGTGCCTATACGAAATGTAATTGCTATCGCATCTGGCAAAGGAGGCGTAGGCAAAAGCACCGTATCCGTAAACCTTGCATTGGCTCTGGCTAAAAGTGGTGCCCGGGTTGGCTTGATGGACGCGGATATATATGGCCCAAATATCCCCACCATGATGGGTATTGATCACATGCCAGCGCCAAATGGAAGCAAATTGATCCCTGCTGAATCGTTCGGTGTAAAAATCATGTCTATGGGATTCCTCATAAAACCAGGACAACCCCTCATCTGGCGTGGTCCCATGCTTGTATCCGCCCTGCGAAAATTCATCAGTGATGTGGATTGGGGTGAATTGGATTACCTGATCGTGGACCTGCCCCCCGGAACTGGTGATGTACCTTTGAGCCTTGCCCAAGCGTTGCCATTAAGCGGTGTAGTCATTGTAACTCTTCCACAAAGCGTATCCCTGGAAGACGCCAGCCGCGGTCTTGAAATGTTCAGAACCCTGGAAGTCCCGATACTTGGGGTTATAGAGAATATGTTTGGAGAAATGTTCGGTGCTGGCGGTGGGGAAGATATGGCAAGTATTGCCAAGGTTGCTTTCCTGGGAGCTGTTCCGATGGAATCCGGCGTACGGATCGGTGGCGACACAGGACAACCGGTTGTCGCATCCAGTCCAAATTCGGAAGCAGCCAAAGCGCTCCAAGCTATTTCAGAACAAGTGGCTGCAAAAATCAGCATAGCAGCCCATAATAAATCCACTCCTGAAATCAATCTTATCTAATGGCTTCTGCAAGAGTATAATCTTTTCCATGCAACCTATAATTGTTGGAGTTCGTTTTCAAGAAATTGGTAAAGTCTATCACTTTGATGCAAGCGAGATCGAAGGTATCCAAGTTGGAGATCGGGTAATTGTAGATACGACCCGGGGACACCAACTTGGAGAAGTTACCCAGTTGGTTAATAATCCCGAGCACCCCAGTGATGGAAAATGGAAACTAGTGGAAAGGCGCGCAACTGCACGCGATCTTGTTCTAAGAAAAACCTGGCAAAACAAGGAAATTGAAGCATTAATAAACTGCCGGGAAAGAGCAGACGAATTACGCTTACATGGGGTAAAGATAATTGTTGCTGAATTTAATTTTGACGGCTCAAGACTTACATTCATGTACAACAGTGAATCCGAAGAAAAAGTCGAGCTAAAATCACTTCGACAGGACATGGGAAAACGTTATCCCAATTCACAAGTTGAAATGAGGCAAATAGGTCCAAGGGATGTTGCCAAGATCCTTGGTGGAATGGGGGCATGTGGGCTGGAAAAACGCTGTTGTTCGAAATTTCTCACCGATTTCAGCCCCATATCAATAAAGATGGCAAAGGAACAGGGAATTTCCTTAACTCCCACTGAGATCACAGGAATGTGTGGGAGGTTAAGATGCTGCCTTTATTATGAATTTGAAAACTACATGGCAGCTCGTAAAGAATTACCAAAACGAGGTAAACGAGTTAAGACACCGAAAGGTGAAGGAAAAGTTTCCTACATCAACCTGATCACCATGGTTGTGGTGGTTGACATACCAGAAATTGGAAAGCTCGAATTTAAGCGTGAAGAATTAGAACCATGGGATGAGCTCGAAGCTCTTCGCAGAAAATCACAAGAATCATGCAAGAACGAAGATGGTGAGTGCAACTGTGGCAAAAACGCAAACAAATAATGAAAACGTAAACACCGAATTGCTGGGAACCTGGGCAGATAAAAAGAAAATTCTTGTTATCCTGGCGCATCCGGATGACCCAGAGTTTTTTTGTGGAGCAACACTTGCCAGGTGGGTAAAACAAGGACACGAGATCCATTATTGCTTGCTAACCTGTGGTGATAAAGGTTCCAATGATCCGGAAAAATCATCCGACCAGATATGTAAAATTCGCCATGAAGAACAGACTGCAGCAGCATCGGTTATTGGAGCAAGCTCTGTTCAATTTTTGGACTTGCCAGATGGGTACCTGCTGCCTACCATTGAATTACGTCGAAGCGTGGTTCGGGTCATCCGACAAAAAAAACCAGATATCCTGGTTACCTGCGATCCAACAAATCTATTTCCCAGTGGTTCCTACCGCTTAAATCACGCAGATCACAGGTACGCCGGCCAGGTGGTTTTGGATGCCGTTTTTCCTGCTGCTGGAAATATACATTTCTTTCCTGAACTGGTTAAAGAAGAAGCCTTACAACCACATTCCCCAAAGGAAGTATGGATCTCACTTACCAGTAATCCTGATATTGTTTTTGATGTGACAGACACTTGGGATATTAAATTGAAGGCATTGTTAGAGCACAAAAGTCAAATCGGAGACCCGATCCAATTCACCGAAAGAATTCGGAACTGGAGAACTCCCGATAGTACCGAATCCGATCCACGTTATGAAGAGAGATTTCGCCTGATCAAGTGGGACTAATTATTCAATCTGGAGGAAACCATGGTCGATTTCATCAAAGAAGCTCAGCAACTATTTCCTTATACCCAATCCTTACGCAGAGATTTCCATCGCCATCCTGAATTGGGTTTTCGCGAACTTCGTACTTCGGAAATAATCGCTCGAGAACTTAAAGACCTTGGGCTGGAAGTTCAAACGGGTATAGCTGAAACAGGAGTAGTTGCCATTCTAAGTGGCAACAAACCAGGACCGGTCATCCTCATTCGGGCAGATATGGATGCCCTTCCGATCCAGGAAGAAACAAATGCAGATTATGCATCCACAATTCCCGGAATCATGCATGCTTGTGGACACGATGGTCATTCAGCGATATTACTGTCAGTGGCGAAAATCTTACACGCCCATCAGAGCGAACTTGCAGGAACTGTTAAATTCGTTTTCCAACCCGCAGAAGAAGGTCTTGGTGGTGCCGAGCGAATGATCGTTGATGGCGTGCTTACTAACCCGGTTCCTGACATAACCCTGGCCTTGCATCTTTGGAATGATAAACCAGTTGGCTGGATCGGTGTCTCCCAAGATTCTTCGATGGCTGGAGCAGAAATCTTCAAGATCAAAATCAGAGGAAAAGGCGGCCATGGAGCAGCACCTCACCTGGCAGTTGACCCAATTCTGGCATCTGCGCAGATCATCAATGCCCTGCAAAGCATAACATCACGCAATATTGCTCCGTTGAAGTCAGCAGTAGTGAGTGTTTGTACCATTAACGGTGGTGAAGCTTTTAATGTCATTCCACAAGAAGTATTACTTGCCGGCACCATCCGAACGTTCGACCTGGAAGTACGAGACAAAGTCCTAGAACGGTTTGAAGTAATTGTATATGGAATGGCAGAAACCATGGGATGCCAGGCTGAAATTGAATTGAATCGGCTCACTCCTGCAGTGATCAATCATCCTGATATCGCTACTAGAATTCAAAAGATTTCCAAAACCATGTACCCGCATGCGGATGTTGACATCAGCAACAACACAACAATGGGATCTGAGGACATGGCTTTTATGATGGAATTGGTTCCTGGTTGTTTCTTTTTTGTTGGATCCGCAAATAGTGAAAAAAATCTTGACGCAAGCCACCATCATCCTTTATTTGATTTTGATGAACAGGCTTTGCCTGAAGCGGTAGCTTTGATGGCAGCATCTGTGATGGACCTACTAAGCAACCCGGTAAGATTTTAAACACCCCAATCATTTTTTTTAAAAATCTCAAACAACAAAACTCTGTTTGAGATTTTTTAATATTAAACCATTAATATTCCCAGTTGAGTTTAAAGGTCAAAAATTCTAAAGGTCCAACATTTCCACCCCCGATTCAGGTATACGTGTATTGGTCCAAATCAAATGGTATAACAAATAAATGCAGGTCGAGATAGAGAATAACCTGTTTAAATCCTTGACTGTATCCATAAGAATGGTAAAATAGATTAATCTGATTAATCGAGATAAATATGGAATTAGACAACAAACCACTCGACCCTTTATCCAAATTTGCTAAATATCTGGCGACCCACGACCAGAAAACAGCACAGAATTTGCCTGCCCTTTCCGAGCTTAGCAAAACGCTGGATATCAGTGTTGCCAGCCTGAGGGAGCAGCTGGAAGTAGCCAGGGCACTTGGACTGGTTGAAGTTCGACCAAGAAAGGGAATCCAAAAACTAGGGTATAAATTTTCACCTGCTGTTCGGTTAAGCCTGGCATACGCTCTGGCAAATGATATTTCACACTTTGACAAATTTGCAGATCTACGTAAACATATCGAGGAAGCATATTGGTATGAATCCGTTGCAAAGCTTGCCGATGAAGATATCGATGATCTAAGATCATTGATCGAAAAAGCAACAAGTAAACTTAATGGCAACCCGATCCAAATCCCCCACACTGAACATCGTAAATTACATCTAACAATCTACAAACGTCTCGACAACGAATTTGTTTGTGGACTTTTAGATGTCTACTGGGATGCTTACGAAACCATTGGCTTAAATGTGTATACAGATTTGACTTATCTACAGGAAGTTTGGCAATTCCACCGTCAAATTGTTGAAGCGATATCCAATAAGGATTTTGACCTTGGTTATCGCCTGCTGGTCGATCATACAGATCTACTATATCAGAGACCAAATAACACGAAATAATATTATTCCATTTGTATAAGTAAGAAGGAGCGATTTAATGTCTGAACAAAAAAAGATAATCAACGATTTTTCCATCACGATCGCAACTGTAAATGGATCGGGCAGCCAAACTGCAAACACAACCATATTACGAGCTTTATTCAAAATGGGGATTCCGGTTTCCGGAAAGAACCTATTTCCTTCGAACATTCAAGGATTACCTACCTGGTATACCATCCGGGTTAACAAGGATGGATTTACCGCCCGTCGCGATGAACATGAAATTGTAATCAGCATGAATCAAGCCTCTTTTATGGAAGACCTGGCAAGCGTACTACCAGGTGGGGCTTTTTATTATGCTGACCATATCACTTTTCCTATCAATCGAACAGATATATCTGTCTACCCTATGCCTATTAAAGAATTGATCAAAAATACCGACGTATCGCCAACGCTGCGTGACTATATTGCGAACATGGTCTATGTTGGAGTTCTGGCAAATATCCTGGGTATTGATATCGAGAAGATCCAATCAGCTTTAGACTTTCACTTCAAAGGCAAACCCAAACCGATCGAATCTAATATCAATATGGTTAAAGCGGGAGCTGAATGGAGTGCTGCGAATCTCAAAAAGACCGATCCCTACCTGGTAGAACCAATGGACAAAACCAAAGGACTTATCATGGCTGATGGAAACACAGCCGCAGCATTAGGCGCAATCTATGGCGGTTTACAATTCGAAGCCTGGTATCCGATCACACCTGCTTCCAGTCTGGCTGAATCTCTGAATGAATATCTTCCCAAGCTTAGAAAAGATCCCGAAGGAAAAAGCACTTATGCTGTTGTCCAGGCTGAAGATGAATTGTCAGCCATTGGGATGGCGGTTGGTGCCGGCTGGGCAGGTCTACGGTCGATGACATCCACTTCCGGACCCGGATTGAGCTTGATGACCGAATATGCCGGAATGGCTTATTTTGCGGAAGTGCCAATTGTGGTATGGGATGTCCAACGCATGGGTCCTAGCACAGGTCTGCCGACGCGCACTTCCCAGGGCGACCTGACTTTCACCTATTTCATGGGTCACGGGGATACTCAGAATGTAATCCTGTTACCCGGTACTGTAAACGAATGCTTTGAATTCGGAAGCACAGCCCTGGATCTGGCGGAACGTCTGCAGACTCCAATATTTGTGTTGAGCGACCTGGATTTGGGCATGAACCAATGGATGACCAATGCATTTCGTTATCCAGACAAACCTCTGGATCGTGGAAAGGTTTTATGGGAAGAAGACCTTGAAAAGATCACAGACTGGGGAAGGTATCGGGATGTCGATGGAGATGGGATCCCTTATCGAACATTACCTGGTAATCGACACCCGAGAGCCGGATATTTTTCACGGGGTACTGGTCATAACGAATACGCTGTTTATAGTGAGAATTCCAAAGTTTGGGAAAGCAATATGAACAGGTTAAGACTGAAATACAAAACTGCCCGAACCATTGTACCAAAACCGATCGTAGATAATTCTGAAAATTCCGAAGTCGGTATCATCACCTATGGATCCAATGAACCTGCAGTATACGAGGCTCGAACGATCCTAAAGAATGAAGGTATACCCTGCGATTATCTAAGAATAAGAGCGTTGCCTTTCGCAGAAGAAGTCAACGAATTTGTTCAAGCCCATAAAAGGGTTTACATTGTTGAAACAAATCATGATGGACAAATGAATCAATTGATCACGATGGAATTGCCGGATAAAGCAACCAAATTCAGATCGGTCTGTCTTGATAACGGTTTTTCATTATCAGCACGGTGGGTAAAAGAAAAAATTTGCGCGATGGAGGCTAATTAACATGGTCATAAATTTATCGAACACAAACCAGATCGGATTAACAAAGAATGATTACAAAGGTCTCCCTTCCAGCCTGTGCCAGGGTTGCGGACATAACTCCATTGCCAATCAAATCATAACCGCCTGCTATGAACTCGGGGTTGTTCCTGAAGAAATTATGAAATTTAGCGGAATTGGCTGCTCCAGTAAAAGCCCTGCCTACTTCCTGAACCGCGCTTTCGGGTTCAACAGCCTGCATGGACGAATGGCACCCTTGGCGACAGGAGCGATCTTTGCAGATACAAGTTTAAAAGCCCTGGGAGTTTCGGGGGATGGAGACACAGCATCGATCGGCATGAGTGGTTTTAAACATATGGTTCGCAGGAATACACCGATGGTTTATATTGTCGAGAATAATGGCGTCTATGGATTGACCAAAGGCCAGTTCTCCGCAACAGCTGAAGTTGGACTTAATCTAAAACATCAAGGTACAAATCCTTATATGCCAGTAGATATTTGCATGGAAGCGATCATATCCAATGCCACTTTTGTTGCTAGGTCCTTTGCAGGTGACGCCAAACAAGTAAAGGAATTAATCAAAGCAGCCCTGAACCATAATGGTGTGGCTGTCCTGGACATCATAAGCCCTTGTGTAACGTTCAATAACCAGGTGAATGCTTTTCATTCCTACACTTGGGGAAAAGACCATGAAGCTCCGCTCCATGAGATCTCCTTTGTTCCAAGGCTTGATGAAATCATGATCGAAGACGATTTTCTGCCAGGAACTGTGACTGAAGTCTGTATGCATGATGGATATATGATCGCACTTAAAAAACTTGAGAAGGATTATGATCCCACTGACCGATGGCAAGCCCTACACATGCTCGAAGAATCACAGCAAAATAATTGGCTGGTTACTGGATTGATCTATATCGAATGTGATCGCCCCCCCTTGACCGAAAGACACAACCTTACCAGCACTCCACTCAACAGGTTGACTGACAAAGAGCTAAGACCTACCCACGAATCGCTCGATCAAATTAACGCAAATATGTATTAATTCTTTGACAAAATTAACGAGGCTGCCTTTTTAGGCAGTCTCGTTTGCGATTAAAGTGAAGAAAAAAGTGTTTTTGTCTTAGGAAGAAGATAGAAAAAAAACAGGGCAATTAGACGCTGCTTTTGCTTCTTTTAGATCCGCTCTACCCAACAATACTTTTAGGATAGCCTCGTTTTGCAACCAATAAATCTATTTATCATCCGGTTCCAATTTTATACAATAGAGCCATGTTCGGAATAACCCTGGCACCTAATGGATAGCCAAATATCAACACTACCTGTTGCCCAGGTATGACCAGCCCGGATGAAATCAATTCTATCTCCACACATTTGATCATCTCTTCCACACTACTCACCAAAGAAACTTGCTGGGGATAAACACCCCATGGGAAAGAGAGGCGCTGAAAAACCTTCTCATCCGGTGTAAACGCCATGATCGGTACCTGTGGCCGCATTTTTGCCATTAAGTAAGCTGATTGTCCAGAGAAAGTAAAAACTGCAATTGCAGCGACATCCCTGGCATGAGATAATTCACGGGCTGCACGTACAATTGCAGTTTCCTCCTGAAAACCTGACCCAGGTTGTTCTTGAATAAACCCCCATTCCCGATAGGCTGCCTCTGACTGACGGATGATCCGATCCATGATCGATACCGTTTCGACAGGGAATTTTCCAATTGCCGTCTCACCGGATAACATAACCATATCCGAGCCGTCAAAAATGGCATTGGCAACATCAGATGCTTCCGCTCGAGTTGGAGTAGGCTCATGGATCATAGACTCCAACATCTGGGTGGCTGTTATCACCAATTTATTCATTTTGTTGGCGGAGTAAATAATCTGTTTTTGTGCAACCGGCACATCTTCCAGATCCATTTCCACACCAAGATCTCCTCGAGCCACCATTACGCCATCTGCGGCTTCAATTATTTCTGTTAAATTGCCCAAGGCTTCGGGCTTTTCCAATTTAGCGATCAACAACTGTTGATTACTTTTTGAATATTCCTGGATGATCCTGCGGACAATATTTACATCGTCCGCTGTTCTCACAAATGAAATTGCTACAGCATCAACCCCCATCGATAACCCAAAAGCCAGATCCACTCTATCTTTTTCAGTCAGAGCAGGAATCCCAAGTGTCACCCCCGGTAAATTTATACCCTGTTGAGAGGAAAGTTTGCCTCCATTAATAACAAATGCAGTTATGGCATCCTTTTCCATTTTTTGAATTTTTAGATGAATGTTTCCATCATTCATCAAAATCCTGTCACCTGCATTTAGAGTTTGATATATCTCAGGTATATTAATAGGGATCTGATTGTTCTTACTTTTATTATAAGAATCCTGTGAGACCAATGATATGATCTGATCATTTTCAAGAATGAGTGGCGATTCAAGAATACCTATGCGAAGTTTGGGACCTTGCAAATCTTGCAAAATTCCAACCGGCAAACCTAGATTTTTCGATATCTCCCTGGTTCTTAATATGACTGCCCGATGGTCATCGTGCGAGCCATGAGAAAAATTCAACCGAACAACATTCACGCCTGCTCGAATTAATTTTTCGAGCAAATCTGGATCGTGGGAAGCAGGGCCAATTGTGGCTACAATTTTACATTTGCGCATCATACACTTGGATCACTGACGTTAAATGTAATTTAATACCCTGGCTTCTTTTTCAAGATCAGACCGGAAATCCGGGTGAGCAATATTGATAAGAGAGGTGGCGCGTTGGCGGATCGATTTTCCATATAGATCGGCAACACCGAATTCAGTGACTATATAGCGGACATGATTTCGGCTGGTCACTACTCCTGCCCCCTGTTTAAGCATCGAAGCGATGCGGCTGATGCGAGTCCCATCCCGAAGAACCGTTTCACTTGGCAAGGCTATTATCGGCACGCCGCCCTTAGAACGCGAGGCACCATATACAAAATCCAATTGTCCTCCCACGCCACTATAGAGCTTTGGTCCAATACTGTCTGCGCAGACCTGACCGGTGAGGTCTACTTCGATCGCTGAATTAATTGCCACCATTTTTTCATTCTGTGCGATCACAAAGGGATCATTAACATACTCGGTCCGGTGTAACTCGATAAGAGGATTGTCATCTACCCATTTGTATAGCCTGGTCGTTCCCAGTACAAATCCAGCAACAATTTTTCCTGGATGGAGCGTTTTTCGAGCGTTATTCAATACACCTGCATCCACCAGACCTATAACACCATCTGAAAACAGCTCTGAGTGAACCCCCAGATCTTTTTTATGGTAGAGGTATTTTAGAACTGCGTCCGGGATCGCGCCAATTCCCATTTGCATGGTCGCACCATCTGGGATCAATTCAGCAATTGAACCAGCAATCTTTTCAACAACATCGGAAGGTTCGTCTTCGCTCATCGCCAGCTCAGGAATTTGATAGTCTGCTGAAACAATGTAATTTAATCGACTTACATGTATAAAAGAATCTCCCAAAGTACGCGGCATTTTCTCGTTCACTTCTGCAATGACAATTTTTGCAGATTCTGCTGGAGATTTGGTGAGGCCAACTTCCACTCCCAAACTACAAAAGCCATGCTCATCCGGTGGAGATACATGGATTATGGCAACATCAATTGGCAAAATACCACGTTTAAACAATAATGGAAATTCGGATAATAAAACAGGTGTGAAATCAGCCCTTCCTTCATGAACTGCTTTACGAATATTTGCACTGATAAAGAATGTATTTACCCTGAGATGCCCTTCCATTTGAGGGGAGACATAATCGGCAGATCCAATTGTCAGCGCCTGACAAATTTCTACATCTTGAAGGTTTTCAGCATACTTTACCAACGCAGCCAGTGTTTTTTGAGGAACTGACACATTACCAGTCATGAAAAGTCTGTTTCCAGATTTGATTGAAGTTACAGCGACTTCCGGCGACACAATTCGCGACTGGTATTGACTATTCCAATCCATGGGAACCTCCTTTGCTGGTCAATCTGTTAAGATGCCTGAGTTCCCCGTGGTAAGTGTTCACAGCAACTTCTATGGCTTTGTTTGATTCGATCGCTTTTTCTATCCCCAAATTTGCAATTTCCAAGAGGTATGGCATGACAGCATTCACGTAGGCATGGGTTGCAGTCCGTGCGATCACACCAGGAATATTTGGTACACAAAAATGTATCACACCCTCATCTATGAAAGTTGGGTTTTCATGATTGGTGGGCCGGGAAGTTTCAAAACATCCTCCCAAATCTATACTTACATCTATGATTACTGATCTCGGCTTCATTTTTTGAACAATGGAACGGGGAACGACGATAGGTGTTCGTTCACCAGATCTCAAAACTGCTCCTATAACAACATCTGCAAAACTACAGACTTTTTCAATATTTCTTTCAGTCGAAGTCATTGTAACAACGGCTGGAAAACGGTCATTGATCTTTGTCAGGGCATCCATCCGATTATCCAAAACGGTAACATGGGCTCCCATACCGAGAAATGCCCGGGCTGAATTCGTTCCAACCACACCTGCGCCGATTATCACCACTTCAGCTGACGGGACACCTGGAACACCGCTTATCAAGATGCCCTTGCCCCCTAAATTGCTTTGTAAGAGACGAGCGGCAATCTGAACAGTCATCAACCCACAAACTTCACTGAAAGGTCGTAGGACCGGTAAAGATCCATCCGCCAGCTGAATTTGTTCAAATGCTATGGATGTGATCTCATTCTTCAATAATAAATCGATCTTATCCTGCCTGGCTGATGCCAATAGAAGATAACCTGCCAGGGCTGAGCCCGGGCGTAAAAATTCAAGCTCCTCCTGAACAGGTCTTTGAACTTTTACCAACAAATCTGATCGCCCAAAAACTTCATCCATTAAATAGACCGTACGAGCACCTGCCCGTTCATAATCAAGATCACTGAAACCAGCGCCTGCTCCTGCGCCATGCTCCACATAACAAGAATTTCCAGCACGACAGAGGATTTCAACACCCGATGGAGACAACCCCACCCGGTATTCAAAAGGCCGACGTTCATTTGGTATTCCAATATTCATGTTTCACTCCATCATCCTAAAATTCTCATAAGAATATGATCACCAAATCCGAGACATCATTTCATCAAAAGAACTTCACGTATAAGCGGTAATGCCCAATCGATCGTTTCCTTATTAATAACCAGTGGGGGTGCAAAGCGGATGATATTTTGATGTGTTTCTTTTGCCAATATCCCAAATTCCTGGAGTGCCTCACAAAAACGGCGGGCTCCCCCGGCATTAGGATTTAAGACTACCCCAATAAACAAGCCTTTTCCACGAACTTCCTTGACATGGGGACTGGAGATTTCGGATAACTGGTCCATAAAATATTCACCCAGAATGGCTGAATTTTCGATCATCTTTTCATCGATCAGAACTTTGAGTGCCTGACGGGCAACCGCAGCAGCCAAAGGATTTCCGCCAAAAGTGGAACCATGCTCACCCGGCGTAAATAATCCAAGTATTTTTTTGTCGGCAAGTACTGCTGAAATCGGATAAAATCCTCCTGACAACGCTTTCCCAATAATCGTGATATCAGGTCGGACATTTTCATGCTGGAAGGCAAAGAGCTTGCCAGTGCGTCCCAGACCAGTCTGGATCTCGTCAGCGATGAACAGGATGTTATTCTCCTTGCATATTTCCGATACCTTCAGGAGATATCCATGTGGTGGGACAACCACACCTGCTTCACCCTGGATCGGCTCCAAAAGGACAGCAGCAGTGTTAGGAGTAATGGATTTAGCGATTGCCTCTGCATCCCCATACGGAACCGAGATAAATCCAGGCGTAAACGGACCAAAATCATCGCGGTATAAGGGTTCACTGGAAAATGAAATCGTGGAAATTGTGCGACCATGGAAGTTCCCGGCACAAGTGATTATTTCCGCCTGGTGACGTGGCACCTTTTTCACCTGATAAGCCCATTTTCTTGCCAACTTCAGGGCGGTTTCGACTGCTTCTGCGCCACTGTTCATCGGCAATGACATTTCATAGGAAGTTAATTCAGCCAATTCTTTATAAAACAAGGGTAACTGATCATTGCGAAATGCCCTGGAAGTCAATGTGATTTTTTTGGCCTGATCAATCAACGTTGACAATATTTTTGGATGAACATGTCCCTGGTTTACAGCTGAATAGGCACTTAAGCAATCCAGGTATTTTTTTCCATCAACATCGTAAACCCAGACGCCTTCGCCCCGAGAAAGAACGACATCGAGTGGGTGATAGTTATTTGCTCCATACTGCTCTTCCAAGCGAATAAAATCATTTGTATTCATAGAATTGTTCCCTGCCTTAGATCACGCTCAATAAGCGAGCCAAAATCGCTTTTTGAGCATGAAGTCTATTATGAGCTTGAGGAAAAATCATAGAATGGGGACCATCTGCCACTTCATCGGTTAATTCATGATTACGGTGAGCCGGCAAGCAGTGCATAACGATAACATCTTTATCTGCCTTTGAAACCAGATTTGAATTAACTTGATAGGGTGGAAAAACTTTTTCACGTTTTGCCTGCTCTTCTTCCTGCCCCATACTTGTCCAGGTGTCTGTATAGATCACCTGCACACCTCTGACAGCTTCTTCGGGATCGGTAACAAATCCAAGCTTTGAGCCAGTTTCCTGACTGATCTTTCGGGCTATGTCAACAGGCGCTGAAGGAATTGAGTATCCCTCCGGGTTAGCGATCGTAAAGTTTGCGCCCAATTTAGCACAGACATGCATCAAAGAAACTGCCACGTTGTTTCCATCTCCGACGTATGCGACATTGATCCCTTTCATGTTGCCAAATTTCTCATAGATCGTGAGGGCATCCGCCATACCCTGACATGGGTGATTGTAGTCGCTCAAACCATTCATTACCGGGATGCTTGACCACTTAGCCAATTCCAGGACATGCTCATGCTCAAATACTCTTGCCATTAATATTGAAACATAACCAGAAAGTACACGAGCAACATCTGCGATCGATTCGCGTTTTCCAAGACCTATTTCACTCGGAGATAAATAAAGGGCATCCCCCCCCATATGACGCATGGCCATATCAAATGAGATCCTGGTTCTCAGACTTGGTTTTTGAAATATCATGCCAAGTACTTTTCCCTTGAATAACGGTCTGTTGCCACCCTCCTTGTGTTCTTTTTTAAGCAAAACTGCCAAGTCTAAAAATGATTGAATATCCTGTGAGGAATAATCCGCTATTGCCAAAAAATCTTTCATTTCATCTCCTATTTTATTACGAAGTTAAGTATCAATCCCTGGATTTGAATCGTCCAGTGTAATCAGACCGGATTAATTGTGAATATAATCACATTTTATTAGAATGCCGATATTTATTCCAATAACGTTGGATCCCATCCGCTCCCATCCTTGGCGGGTTGGCTACTTCAGATATTTGCAATGTCGCTTCACTTACTCCAAGTTTGATGCCCTGGTCATGAAGAAAAGTTGCATATTGTTCCCGAAGCACTTCTATCGGAGTGTCATCGATCGAGGCATGTTCCATCCATTGCTCATTTTCATCGAGAAGTTGTAAAGCCATTGATAAATGAGCATCGGCATCACTATAGATACCAAAATGTGTCGGAGCAATTTTATTAAAACCAATCTCCTTTAATTTTGTTAAACTATTCCGCCACTTTTCAAAATCCAACTCGGGAGGAACCAAAGGCATTCGGATATAGAAAACACCTGGAATACGAATTCCTCCCACATCACCTGTAAAACAAGTATCCTCCAATAACCATGAAATGTGATGACCGGCATGACCTGGTGTGTGGATCGCTGTGAAAGATAAATTCCCAACTTTGACCATTTCTCCATCGCCCACTGAAGTCAGTTTTTCAGAAGGAACAGGAAGAAATTCACCCCATAAATAATCCATTTTATCTTTATAAATCCTTTTTGCACTTGATAAAAGTTTTTCGGGGAATTCCATATGCGGTGCACCAAATGGATGGACAAATATTTGGGCACCCTGGGTTACCAGCCAACCAGAAGCACCAGCGTGATCCAAGTGTATGTGGGTTAGAAACACATGGGTTACATTTTCGGGTTTTAATTCATGCTCTTTGAGTTTATTTTTAAGCTCTTCAATCGTTGACCCAGGTCCGGTTTCCACCAGAGCCGCACCACCCTCATACGGAACCAGATAAGATGCAACGGCATTTTTTTTGCTCAAGAAATTCAGGTCTAGAGGAATTATAGAATGCATTCAACTTCTCCCAATGAAATTGTCATAATAATTCAAGGTTAGTATACTGTAAAAAAATATGGATATCTGGTCAGCCAGAAAACCAGGTTCTTTTATAAATGCCCTTGATCTGTGCCAATTGGCTGGCAAGGTTTTCCCCACACATTATTTTGAACACAGGTATGCTTCTAAGTTCCAGTCCTCTTTCTATCTCAACATCTCCGGATGGACCGCCAATTGATTCTGGCGCGATATATACAACCATCGGAAAAAGGTGACGGTGATCCAGGTATTCGACTGCAGTTATCAGATCCTTATTAAGGGTTGGGGTTACAATATATCCACCGCTGCCCATTGGCAAATATTTTGCATGCAAGCGCACACAACCTGAAATTGGAAGGTCACCGTCCGCTTTAAGAAATGCCAATGTCTCCAATAATTTTCCCAACTGCCTCTCACCACGTTCAGAAGGAATTACAGTAAATTGACTACCTGAACTTACCAATCCCACAGGTCTTTTTTGTTGAAGAAAATATTTGGCCAAGGAAGCTGTTGCGCTGATCGCATATTCATAGGTATCATTCGGAAGTTTAATTTGAAATCGTTTGTTTACATTCAAATAATCTTCCCTGCCTTCACTTTCACCGTCCGGCAATGAATACTGAGCATTCTTATCAGAATCCAAGAAAAACCACACCTCTGCTTGAGGATCCTGTTCGTAAGTTTTGACCATGAAACGTTGACGTTTGGCTGTTGAAGGCCAATGAACACGTTTTATCGGGTCGCCAGGAACATATTCCCTGACACCCGTGGCATGAGGAGTGGCATCCATGGTTTTTTGATGGACTTCCTTTCCTCCCGGTAGTATACCTTCCGGTTCAGGAAAATAAGGAATATCAACAGTCATAGGTAAAACAACCAGCGTGTTTCTGGCCGGATCCAATCGAGAGGAAACAAAAAGGCCAAAGGGATCTCCCGATGAAAGCAGTGTTGGTCCCAAAGAATAAGCCCCCCGTTTGGTGATCCATGCCCGGGCTGTAAATGACCTTTGTTGCATCGCTCCTATTGAAGTGAGCACCCGTGATCCGCTCTTTTGTGGAATTTGTGATAAATTCTCAATTTCAAGCCACAAGCAAACCCACCTGGATACATTCTTTATATCGTAACGCTCATCAAAAACCTTACCAACACTTGTTCGTAAACTTCGAGATCTACGGGTGACCTGGATCCCTCGCAACGAGATCAAATTCCAAAGGTAGGAGCCCAGAATCATTAACGAAACCACCATGAAAATCCTGATATAGATCATAACGCCAGTTGAAGCCCATCCAAAAAACAGGATGATTAAGAATAGGACGATAAACCAGCGCGTCCCGACAGGTCTTTTCACTACTCTACAGCTCCTGGAAAACACCGCCCGGAACCGGGATGTTCTCCACAATTTCTTCAATTATTTTTGACGAACTTATCTCCCGCAGCCTAGCAGCAGGGCTGACGATCACCCTGTGAGATAATACGAAGGATGACATTTTCTTGATATCATCTGGCAGGACAAAATTTCTGCCTCTAAGGAAAGCAAGGGCTTGTCCGGTTTTATACAACGCCAGACTACCACGTGGGCTTGCACCAAGATAGAGATCATCATTGTGTCTGGTTTGAGAAACAAGATCGACGATGTATTTTTTAATAGGCTCTGAGACATAGATCTTTTTTACAGCCTCAATTTCTTTAAGCAATTCTGCTTCGCTGACCACTGAATCAAGAGACTCGTAAGGGTGTTGGAGCTGTTGCATCTCAAGGATATTAATTTCATCGATCAAATTTGGATAGCCCATTCTAACGCGCAGAAGGAAACGGTCCAATTGTGCTTCTGGAAGAGGGAAAGTTCCTTCGTATTCGATCGGGTTTTGTGTTGCCGATACCATAAAAGGTCTGGGTAACACATGCGTTGTTCCATCAACCGTCACCTGTCTTTCCTCCATGGCTTCCAGCAATGCTGCCTGAGTTTTAGGAGTTGCCCGGTTGATCTCATCCACTAATATAATTTGAGCAAAAATAGGACCAGGTCTAAACTCAAAATCGTGGGTCACCTGATTGAAAACAGAGACACCCGTTACATCACTGGGAAGCATATCCGGAGTAAATTGCAATCTACTGAAAGTAACCCCCAATGATCTAGCTAAGGACCGAGCCAATACCGTTTTTCCCACTCCCGGAACATCCTCTATAAGAATATGACCCTGGCAAAGAAGACCAACGATCATCATTTCAATCACATTGCGCTTGCCGACTATCACCTTTTCCAGATTTTTTATCAGATCATTAGCAACTGATCGATTTTCATCCATAATAATCCTTTCTTGCCAGAATAGGTTTCTTATTCGTCAATCTGATGTTTATAGCCAGAACCTGTCAGGATCACGACAACAGGAGCCTCACATTCGTCCACACACTGTTCCAATGCGCTCCATATAATTGCAGAAGTCGGTTCCACATAAAAGCCGCGCTGGGCAAGTTTTTTTACTCCAACTTGAATGTCCCGTTCATCCACGGCTATCATCTTCCCGGAAGAGGACCTGATCTCCTTCAGGACCGCATCTCCCCGGATTGGTTGCCAGACTCGAACCCCCTCAGCCAGGGTAGGACCATCCGTGGCGAAGCGCAATCCATCCAATCCACCCGTAAAAATGGACCAAAGCGGAGCACAAGCTCGAGCCTGAACACCAACAAGGGCTGGCACTTTTGAGATCATACCAGCGCTCTTAAGAGCTTCAAAACCTCTCGCCACTCCTATTAACAGTCCGCCTTGTCCAACCGGCAGGATTACTGTGCCCGGGGTTCCATTGCCCAGTTGCTCATAGATCTCATAAGCTGTCGTAGCATATCCTGGAATATTATAGGGTAAATAGGCATGACTGGCATAAACCTCGCCACTGTCAGCCGAGGCTCGAGCTGCAACGGCAACTTCACTTCGATTACCTTTTACGGGATGTAATTCTGCCCCAAAGGCTTCGATTTGTTTTCTTTTAATTCCTGAAGAATTTTCAGGAACATAGACTTTTAAGCTTATGCCTCCCCGTGCAGAATAGGCAGCCATGGATGCCCCCGCATTGCCAGAAGAATCTTCCAAATATTTGTCAACATTTCGTGACCTGAGAATTGATGCGATCAAGCTTGAACCACGATCCTTAAAAGACCCCGTTGGATTCAAGTGTTCACATTTTATGGCGACGGCATGCCCAAAAATTTGCGTCCTGATCAGTGGCGTAGCCCCTTCACCCAACGAAATTGGTGTCACATCATGGTCTATATTGAACGTATGCCGGTATCTCCAGATCCCTGGCTGAGATGGGTCAATTTTTTCAGATTCTAAAATTATAGGATCCTTATAATCATATAAACCACCGCATACCAGGCAACGATACGGGTTGCCACTTGCCGGGTAGTCACGACCGCAATTGGTGCAAATAATCTTTGTGATGGACATTTATTCACCAGGTCTTGGATAATAGTCCCCTTCAATCCAGGACTCACCTTGAGAAGTAAATTCCTTTTTCCATATTGGTACCACCTCTTTTAATCGATCGATCCCATATCTGGCAGCTTCAAAAACACCAGTATCCCGGTGGGCGGCAGAGCAGGCTATGGTGACCGTTGGATCACCTGGAAAGAACCTACCCGTGCGCTGGATCATTGCAATCGATTCGATCTCAGGCCACTTTTCCCTGATCTCAACCGCGATACGCCGCATCATTTTTTCCGCCATCGGTTGATAGGCTTCATACTCAAGATGGGTTGTATCGTGGGGATCATTTTTTCCGGTGAAACCACGTACCATTCCCGTAAACATGACGACGGCTCCGGTTGAATTTTGCGTCAACTTCAGAAGCAATTCATCCAAAACAAGCGGGGATTCCGTGATCAAACAAATCGTTTCACCAGCCATCGTTACCCTCCAGATACAGGCGGGAAGAGAGCAATTTCCGCATTTTCAGGTATGGGAGAATTATCAAACGCGAATTCATGGTTCAGGGACACAATCACTGAAGACATAATTACTCTTAAACCCGGGAATTCATCCGCCAACATTTTTTTTAATCCAGAAATGAGCAAATCCTTGGGTATTGATTTGTTCATCTTTTGTACACCGGTGATCTCCTTCAGTGTTGCGAAAAATAATAACGTCACGTTATTCATAATTACTCCCGGAAAATGTTCCGTCTTCTTTATTTAAGATGTCACCGGACATACCGCCGTGCTTTTCGACCAGGCGGATATTTTGAATTTTCATTGTCTTTTCAACCGCTTTTGCCATATCATAGATCGTCAGAGCCGCGACAGCGACAGCAGTCAATGCTTCCATCTCAACACCCGTCTTTCCAATAGTCCGGGTAGTTGCCGTGATCATGACACCCGGGATCGAATCCTTAAAAATTAGATCAACATCAACCTTTGTTAAAGATATGGGATGGCACAAAGGGATTAAATCTGATGTTCTTTTTGCTGCAGCGATCCCGGCTATCTGGGCAACAGTTAGGACATCCCCTTTTTTAATTGACCCCTTGCGAATTAGATCCAGGGTTTCAGGTAACATTTTAACTTCACCACTTGCAACAGCGATCCGCTCGGTATCAGGTTTCGCACCTACATCCACCATTCGGGCATGACCATGGTCATCAATATGCGTCAGTTTATTATTTTTCATCCCCAAATTATACCCTCCACTGGGAATACATAGGTAATTCACCAGGAGAAGTATCATAGGTAAGGTTAAAATTTATTCAAGGTATCGCAGGACGAATATTTTTCAAATTATACATTTCAAATTATATAAAATGGATTTTCCTATTGGATGTTATAATCCGCCTGCCATGGATCTGAATATTGTAAATCGCCAATCGGGAAATTACACGGTAACCGTTCCTGTTTTTGAAGGACCTCTTGACCTTCTCCTCCAGCTGATCGAGCGCTCGGAATTGGACATCACTTCGGTTTCATTGGCGATGGTAACAGACCAGTATTTGGATCATATCCATCAACTAAAAAACATTGAAGCGGAAGAAATTTCTGCATTCCTGGTGATCGCTGCAAAACTGATCCAAATTAAATCAGAAGCCCTTCTCCCCAGACCTGCAGCGATAGAAGTCGATCATGACGATCCCGGTCTTTCACTGATCCAGCAACTGATCATTTATAAACAATTTAAAGAAATATCATTTTGGCTGCAAGAAAGAGAACTCAAAGGATTACGCTCTTATTTGCGAGTTGCCCCGATCCCAAAAATCGAAGGCCGCCTTGATCTGAGTGACATTACATTAAATGACCTGATCCTTGCTGCCGAAGAGATCATGCAAAAAGAGCAAGAAAAACTGGGTCTGGATACTGTGATAAAAGCACCAAGGATAACGATCCGGGAAAAGATCGCCCTGATTGTCAGCCATCTCACTAAAGACCAACGCTCATCTTTTTATGAAGTCATTAAAGATTCAAAATCCCGGCTGGAAGTAGTGGTCACATTTCTTGCTTTGCTGGAATTGATTAAGAAATTTCACGTAAACGTCTACCAGGAATCACTGTTTACCGACATTCAAATCGAAGCGATCACCGAATTCAACGAAAACGAAGAATTGGAAATTGAGTTCGGTGAATGAGATTTTGTTCCTTATTTCAATAGAAAATCCACAAGAATTCGATTAAATTCATCAGGGAATTCCACGCTGGCAGCATGCCCGGCTCCAGGCATAATCACCTGACGGGCACCGGGTATCCATGAAGTCATTTGCGTTTGGTGACCGGGGTGGACCGTTGTATCCTTAGCACCCGTGATAACAAGGACTGGAATATTGATCCCGGTCAACCTGGGCTTTGAATTGAAGGTCCCCAACGAACGCATAGCTGCCCGGTAGGCACGCGGATCTGCGTTTGTGATCTGCTTGATCATTTCCTTCCGCAATTCTTCTTGATCCGGTTTTGAAAAAATTCTTTCTGCCACGAATTTTGCTTGTGCCGGAAGACCGAGGGTATGGACCAGGATGAAGCGTTGAATAAAGTATAGCCAAGCTTTAAAGGATGAAGGTCTCAGGACGGAAAATGTGTTTACCAGAACCAGTTTAGACACAAGATGGGGATAGTCAAGCGTCAGTTGCTGAGCGATCGTCCCACCCATCGACAGACCAACCACATGAACGGTTGGTATATTGTTTTCCTGTAGAAAAGCAACTATATCACCGGTAACTCTCTGGATACTCCACGATTTGGTGCCTCTTTGGGATCGTCCAAACCCAGGTATGTCAACAGCAACTGGACGAAAACCGGCATCGATCAGAGCCTGGAATTGCAGAACCCAGGAGGAACCATCCACTCCCAGCCCATGCAACAACAAAACTGGAAATCCTTGGCTATCACCTGGGTCCAGATATTGAATATTCGTCATTTCCACCTCCCAGTAAAAACAAACCCCAACCATTATAGCGGTTGGGATCTGTAATTTCAAGTTTTTTCTCTGTAATTATTGATCGGAATTGTTCATTATCCAAAATCAGATCTGCTTCACTTGGCAACCTGGTATTAAGAATTCTTCCTTCCCCAAACAATACCTTCAATTCTTAGCCAGAGGCGGCGCAGGAATGAACGGGTTCGAGCAAATAACCGAAAATAGGTTGGTCGGATCATTTGCTCAGTCTCCAGTACGCCGGTCCATTGAGCAACAGAAGCCCCCCAGGTTAATCCTGCCCCGAAGCCAACCAGAACAAATTTATCACCTTTCTGTAAACGTCCATCCTTAATGGCTTCGCAGATGGCGATCGGGATCGATGCGGTTGATGTATTGCCATACCTGTCCAAATTAATCACAAATTTCTCAAGGGGAAGTTTTAATCCCCTGGCAGCAGCTTCGATAATTCTCAAATTTGCTTGATGCGGAATGATCCATTTTATATCGTCTATTGATATCCCGGCGGATGAAAGGACTTCCCTGGTCGCTTGAGCCATGACACGCGTGGCAAATCGAAAAACCTCACGACCATCCATTTGGATATAATGAAGGCCAGCCCGGATCGTAGCTTCGGTAGCTGGATTTTTACTACACCCAGCAGGAATCGAGAGTAGATCTGCTCCCGATCCATCAGAATGCAAGACAGATGATATCACTCCACCTGGTGTTTCATCTGCTTTCAATACTAATGCGCCGGCGCCATCTCCAAATAAGATGCATGTGTTGCGGTCCGTCCAATCAACAAAACGGGAAAGAGTTTCTGCTCCCACCACCAATACGACCTTTAAACTTCCACTTCTGATCGCCTGAGAAGCCATATTTAAAGCATAAATGAATCCTGTACAAGCTGCCGACAGATCAAAAGCTCCGGCTTTAGTTGCGCCGATGCGGTCCTGGATAAGACAAGCTGTCGCAGGAAACATATATTCCGGAGTAGATGTTGAGCAAATGATCAGATCTATTTCAGCAGGTTTGACCTTGGCAACAGCTAAAGCTTTCCAGGCTGCTTCTACAGCCAGCGAGGATGTGGTTTGTCCATCATATGCAATATGCCTTTCCTTGATCCCAGTCCTCTCAACAATCCATTTATCATTTGTGTCGATAATCTTTTCGAGATCAGCATTTGTAATTAGTTTATCGGGAACTGCCATTCCCCAACCAGTTATATGTGCGAACGGCATGGAAACACCTCAATAACTCTCTTTTCTAAAAATCTTTTAAGCTCTTTTGCAAAGAAATCGGTTGGCTTTCGACCTTGGATTAGATCCTTTCAACGGTCCCATCACCGCGAAACCCAACTTATCCACAATTTATAACATCAACTTGAAAATATATAAACATTACCCGGTGTATTTATTTATAATGATTGTGGCATTGTGCCCACCAAAACCGAACGAATTGGACATGACATGGGCAAGATTGGCACTTCTGGCGTTATTCGGCACATAATCCAGATCACACTCCGGATCAGGTGTTTCATAGTTAATGGTTGGCGGGATCACCCCGTCTAAGAGAGTCTGGACAGAAATAGCAGCTTCCAATGCACCAGATGCACCAAGCAGGTGCCCGGTCATCGATTTGGTGGATGAAACAGCCAGATTATAGGCATGCTCACCAAAAACAGTTCTAATCGCGGCAGATTCGCTTTTATCATTCAGATATGTACTTGTACCATGAGCATTAATGTAATCGATATCTGTTGTTTCCAGTCCTGCGCTTTTCAATGCCAATGACATACAAAGTGCTGCGCCTGCTCCATTTTCAGCTGGTGATGAAATATGAAAGGCATCGTCAGAGGTCCCATAACCACCCATTTCCGCAAGAATAATGGCGTTACGAGCCTGCGCTGAATCGAGAGATTCGAGGATCAGAATCCCAGCCCCTTCTCCCATCACAAAACCATCCCGATCTCGATCAAAAGGCCGGGAAGCCCGCTCAGGTGCATCGTTTTTCGTGGACAGGGCAGTCATTGAACCCATACCTGCGACCGCGATGGGGATTATGGATGCTTCTGAGCCACCTGCAATTATCACATCAGCAGATCCGCGCTTGATCATCTCGAACGCTTCCCCAATTGCATTTGTTCCAGTTGCACAGGCAGTAATAACAGCCATATTCGGCCCGCGCACACCCAGGTTTAATGCCACCATGCCCGGAGCTGTATCCGCCAACATCATAGGTACAAGAAAAGGGCTGACCCGATCGGGACCACGCTGATCGAGAACTGCCTGTTGTTCCAACAGTGTTCCAATCCCACCAATTCCCGTCCCGATCACCACCCCGATCCGGTCGCGGTTATCGTCTGTAATTTTTAGACCTGACCTATTAAATGCTTCCAGTGAGGATGCCATTGCCAATTGTGTAAATCGATCCATCCGGCGGGCTTCTTTACTTCCAAATATACCGGTCGGGTCAAAATCCTTTACCTCTGCTGCAATTCGTGTTTTATAAGCGCTTGCATCAAATCGCGTGATCGCAGTCACTCCAGACTTGCCAGCGAGCAAGTTCTTCCAAGTTGTAGGCCAGTTATTTCCGAGGGGGCTGATACACCCAAGGCCTGTGACCACTACCCTATTTGTCATGGTTTGATTCCTCCAAAAAAAACAACGTCCAAGTAATACCTGGACGTTATAACACAACTTGATGGAAAGGGATGCGGTGTTCGATTATTATCTAAGATGGTTCTTTACATGGTGGATCTGTTGAATATGGGCTTTATCATGCCCAACGATGACGTTGACCAATTCCAATAAATTACTTGAACCAAATATTGAATGACGGAGAGATTTTTCCCACTCTGAATGTAAATGATCCAATTCGTCCAATGTCCTTTTACGAGCTTTAATAAATTCCTGTAAAGCTTCTGTTCCAGACTGGTTGGCATAATTCCTTTCAAGCACCCAGGGATCCGTTGAGATACCAGCCACAAATGAATTCTCCTGGCTGAGTACCTTTTGAATACGGGGAAGGTTTACTTCGATCTCCACGTCCCTGAGATGACATATCACTTCTGTTATTGACCATTCCTGCGGGTCAATACGAGATCCCATGGTTTCTACACTGAGATCGGAAAATAATCCTTCCAGGACGGCAGGTGTAGACCGTAAAGTTGCAAGCACGGCTGAAGGTTTTTGAGTAGAATGCTGAAGACTTTCCAATATCCCTGATTCCAACCAGGCTCGTACGTCATCAATGTTCCCCTGCGGGATCTCTTCTCGTTCCTGTGATCCAACAACAGAATTATGAACCCAAAAAACTGGGAATCCGGCTGCCATCGCAGGTTCAATATCCATTTTCAGGTCATTCCCAATCATTACAACCGGATCATCTGGCCAGCCAAGGTGACCCATTATCTCAGGAAAATAAGCTATATTTTCTTTTGTAAAATGGGAATTCTCATAATTTGTAACATAAGCATATGGATATTCTTCTGGAGCCACACCTGCCCATCGAAGTCTGTGGTGAATAGCTTTAGAAGGAAAAAGTGGATTGGTAGCAATAACCACTCTTATATCATCTGAAATTGCCCAATTCACAAAATCAATTGCTGCCGGGAGTTGTTTTGTCAGATCCTTGAGATCTGGAAAAATCTCATCATAGAATTGGTCGATCCTGGGACGAAGGAAGCTTCGATCCACACCAATCATTGGATAAAAATTTTCATCAAAAACGTCGCATAAAAATCGTTCCGGATCTATCTTTTCCATCATTTTTTTTGTCCCACCCAAAAGAGCCTGAACCATTTTTCCCGGTTCAATAAAATCCTTTAGATAGCCTGATAAAGCCTGGAAATAGGCCGGAATGAAATTCTGCATGTTTGATTCAATGAGTGTATCATCCAGGTCGAGCAAAAGTGTTAATTTCATTTTTTTACTTCAATTTTAGGCAGGATGGGATGGCATTCACCGCAACCGATATGTGGTTCGGTAATTTTTCTTTGGACTTTGCTACAGAACGCAGATACTTTGACACGAGGTTGAAATAAACCAATGGCGGGTCTTGTTAACCTGACAAATAAGCTCATGAATTCACACGAATTTGCGCGCAGGATCGAAGGAACAGGGCAAGTCTTGCAAAGGGCAGGTTTCCATTCTTGTCCCGACTCCTTTAATAATCTGCATTCTTCATTGTTGCGTCCTCGATAATAATCCCCATAAAAATATTCGCATTCGATCCCTGCTGGTGTCCTCATTTCTGATCCTTTTCATGAAATAAGGCGAATAGAACCGATATCTACCGGTCTATTCGCCCTCAACATTTCATATAAATCTATTCCTGAACCTAAGCTCTTGTCAAGTATGCGCCAGTTCGGGTATCTACCCGGATCGTATCGCCCACATTTATAAAGTTAGGGCATTGAACCTCAAGGCCATTTGATGTTCTGACTTTTTTCGTTACACCTGTGGCTGTATCCCCTCTAACTGAAGCCTCTGCATACTCAACTTTCAAATCCACTGAAGTGGGAATTTCGATATCAATAGCCTCGCCTTCATAAAAAGTCAATTTAACTTCCATTCCTTCAACCAGGTACAAGGCTGTATCACCCAAAAGGTCTGCCTTAATTCCTGGCTGTTCGTAAGTTTCGTTATCCATGAAATAATAGAAATCACTGTCTGAATATAAAAATTGAACATTATGGAAATCCAGGCGAGCTTCCTGAACCTGGTTGCCGGAAATAAAGGTTTTATCCAATGTCGCACCAGTTCTCAGATTTCTTGCTTTAATCTTAATGGATGCATTTCCACGACCCGATTTGTTGTGGCTATAATCCAAAACTTTAAAAAGCGATCCATCCAACTCAAATGTAACACCTTTTCGAAGATCATTTACATCAATCATACTTCCTCACAGTTTTAATAAATAATAGTTATTAACAGTCTGATTATACTGCTAATATTTATTTGTATCGTTTGATAATGGTTAATTATTTGTTGGAGAGATCAATGTCAATGATGTTTTTCAGAATCCTGATCATTATTCAACAATTCAACAGCATGAGCCAAGACAGGTTGAATTACATTAAAATTCTCAACCGCAGCTTTGGGACTTCCAGGGAGATTTATGATCAAAATCTTACCGCGTATCCCTGCCACAGCTCTTGATAACATTGCGTGCGGAGTAATTTGCAGACTTCTCGATCGCATGGCTTCTGCAATCCCAGGTGCCAGGCGTTCAACCACTGCAAGAGTTGCTTCCGGTGTATTATCCCTTGGGGTAAACCCGGTTCCCCCTGTTGTCAGGATAATATCTAAATCTCCACAATCGCTCCAGGAAATCAGGGTATCTTTGATCCTATCATAATCATCAGGAATCACGGCTATGCGCAACACGGTCCAATTTGCAGATTTGATTGCCTGCTTCAATTCCGGACTGGTCAAGTCCTGGCGTTCTCCGCGCGAGGAACGATCGGAGGCGGTCAATATCCCAAAGCGGATCGACATTTCAACCGATGTCCTTTCCCATGACGAATAATTCCATTTTTTCCCAACCACGGTTCAAATAAAATTCGATGCTTTCCTGATTATCCTTTGTTACCAAAAGATAACATCTAATACATCCTTTTTTATTTAAGCGGGTTTCGAGCTCAGCCATTAATGACTCCCCAATACCCAGCTTACGATACGATTCTGAGACAGAAAGATGATAAACGATGCCCCTGCGACCATCATAACCACCCAAGACCGTTCCTACTAATTTTCCATTGATCTCAGCAATTAGAAAAAGATCTGGGTCACGCTGTTGTTTCTTCTGGATCTCTTCCAGGCTGTCTGATCTCCCAATGTGAATACCTCGTCCCGCTGAGCTCCAAAGTTTTAATATATCCGGAAAATCAGATGGTATCGTAGCTTCCCTGATAACAATTAGGGACTTATCCATTGAGGGTATTTTGGAAAATATTATTAATTATTTCGAGAAGTTCATCGGGCATATATGGTTTTAAAATGAATTCATCAGCGCCAGCCATTTTACACTTCTCACCCAAAGCCAGACCAGAGGTCATGATTACTTTAATTTTCTTCAATTCATCCTTACTTCTTAACTTTTTGATCACATCCAATCCATTTTGTTGACCGAGATGGACATCAAGCAATAATAGGTCAGGCGTTTCCTTTTGAACAAAATCCAGGATATCCTGGGATCCTGATATAAGGGTTATAACCTGATACCCCTCCAAACCAAGGAGCATCTTGAGGAGTGAGATCATGGTGGGATCATCTTCGATCACCAATATTTTGATCTTAGTACGATCTGATTTAACCCTCATCTTACACGGGAATCTTTCATATTTAATTTAGATCAATCGCATTCTCTAAGACTTCACTGACTGTTTCCACGAAAATAAATTTCAGAGACTTTTTGATCTCCTCTGGAATATCATTGATATCCAATTCATTCCGTCTAGGTAAGATCACGGTTTTTAGTCCAGCTCTATGGGCTGCAAGCATTTTTTCCTTGATGCCGCCAACAGGTAATACCTGGCCTCTTAAAGTGATCTCACCTGTCATGCCTACACCTTTTCTTACCGATCGATTGGTTAATAGTGAAACCAAAGCTATTGCCATGGTAACACCCGCAGAAGGTCCGTCTTTGGGTTGAGCCCCCGAAGGTATATGCATATGGATATCTGTTTTATCAAAAAATTCTTCGGATAAACCGATCTCCGCAGCGTGAGTCCTGACATATGAAAGGGCTGCCTTTGCAGACTCCTGCATTACATTCCCGAGCGATCCTGTCAACTGGAAACCCTTGCTGCCTGACATTTTCGTTGCTTCGATGAACAGAACGTCACCTCCAAAAGGAGTCCAGGCAAGCCCGACCGCCACACCAGGAATGGAAGTGCGGGTGTTTACCTCTTCCGGTTCTACAAAAATGGGATTGCCCAGCAATTCCCTGGCTACTTCGCCAGTTATGCGCCCGGTAATCTGCTGATCCTCTGCGATTTTCATACCGATTTTGCGGCACACTGTACCGATCTGCCTTTCCAGGTTTCTAACACCAGCCTCGCGGGTATACAATTCGATGATCGTTCTCAACGCATCAACCATGAATTTGATCTCGGGTTTTCGCAATCCATTCTCTTTGATCTGACGAGGAACCAGATATTGCCTGGCAATAGCTATCTTCTCGCGCTCGGTGTATCCTGAAAGGCGAATCACCTCCATGCGATCGAGGAGAGGTGAAGGTATGGTTCCGAGTTGATTGGCAGTGGTAATGAACATGACCTGGGAAAGGTCATAGGCAACTTCCAGGTAATTGTCCCGGAATTCGTTATTCTGTTCAGGATCCAGTACTTCCAACAGAGCTGAAGAAGGATCGCCATGGTTATCAAATACCAGTTTATCGATCTCGTCCAGCATAAATACCGGATTTTTGGATTCGATCCTGCGGAGCGCTTGTATTATCCTGCCTGGCATTGCCCCGATATAAGTGCGCCGATGCCCTCGAATTTCAGCTTCATCGCGAACACCACCTAGGGAAATACGAACAAATTTCCTGCCCATTGAGCGGGCTATGGATTGACCTAGGGATGTTTTCCCCACCCCTGGAGGTCCTACAAAACAGAGGATGACACCTTCACGCTCGTGGCGAATTTTATCTTTATACCCATTATTCGAGTTCGTTTTCCGCTCGATCCGTAATTTTCTGATCGCCAGGTATTCGAGAACCCTTTGTTTTACATCTTCCAATCCATAATGGTCATCATCCAAGATTTTCCGGGCATGGGAAATATCCAGATTGTCAGAAGGCACATCCTTCCAAGGGAGAGATACCAACCAATCCAAATAGGTTCGGATCACTCCATATTCGGCAGCAGCAGTTGGCAATCGCGAAAGGCGATCCAGCTCGCGCCGGGCTTGCTTGGCTGTCTCTTCAGGCATCTCAGCGGCATCGATTTTTTGCCTGAATTCATCCACTTCAACAGCCTGTTCGTCATGCTCACCCAGTTCTTTTTGAATTGCTTTTAATTGTTCTCTTAAAAAGTATTCACGTTGTACTTTTTCGATCTCAGACCTTGCTTCATTCTGGATCTTTTGTCCAAGGTGCAAGACCTCCCCTTCACGGACCAGAAAGCCGATCAATTTATGCAACTTGGCTTTAGCAGAATCCAATTCGAGTAATTCTTGTGCGTCCTCCAGCTCGATCCGCTGGAAATTGGCAATCGTATAGACGGTTTGAAGTGGGTCTTCAAGTATGGTTATTGAAGAAGCCAATTCGCGCGGAATTGATTGATTGATCTCTGCAATTTGAGCAAATTGATCTCTGGCATTGCGAGCCAAAGCTTCAATCTCCAGACCGGTCTCAACATCCTCGGGAAGCAACTGGATGGATGCTTTATAGTAAGGGTCTTTTTGGACAAATTCGATCAGCTTAAACCGCACCAAACCTTGAACCAGCAATCGGATCGTATCATCCGGAGCCCTAAAAAGACGGTGAATTACAGCAATGGTTCCCACAGTGTACAGATTTTCTGCTTGTGGATTTTCAAGTTCGGGATTACGGGATGCAACCAACCCAATCAAACGATCTCCCCCTGCTACATCATCCACCAGGCGGATCGAGCGAGCCTGACCGATGGTCAATGGAACAGCAGTCTGGGGATAAACAACGACCCCTCGCAGGGGAAGAATGGGAAGGACATCTGGATACTTTAGAGACTCATCAGACGTTTGTGAAGGCGTTTCCACCTGGGGGGACTCTTCCCCCTTTTTTGTCAAGCGAGTTAATATTGATGGCAAAAACAATTCCTCCAGTGAGGCTTCAGGATCGCCCAACCAGTCAAAAAAATCAATAATGTTCGAGTGCCAGCGTGATGCAGACATAGCGTATGAATTTAACCTTTTACCTGGATTTTTGTGGCTTTTATCCGAGGAATGGTGATCGTTAAAAATCCGTCATCGTAATTTGCTTTGGCATTCTCCAATGCCAGACCTTTGGGAAGTTCGACGGTTGCATTGAATTCTCCAAACCGGATCTCCATCTGACGATATGCCCGGCGTTCAATGGATTCCTTCCTGGTTCCAGTGATGTTCAAAAAAGAATCATCGATGTTAATATATATTTCAGAATTTTTCATTCCTGCAATTTCAATTTTGACGATTAAATACTCATCATTTTCGAATACATCGGTTGGCGGATTCCAGGTATAAGTCTTATTATTCACTTGCCAATCATTTGATTGAATGCGGATAAAATATGGTCCTTGACGTGATTCAGTGTTTCTTGAAAAATCAGCCATTTTATAACTCCTTACATTTATAAAGCGGCTTTGGCAGCCCCCATAACAGCCTCATAATCGGGTTCAACTCCTATTTCAGGCATATAGGCTGAATAGACAACTTTTTCATCCCGACCGATCACAAAAACAGCGCGTCTTAGCAAGCGGATTTCCTTCATAAGACATCCGTATTTCACCCCGAACTCAGCGCCCAGGTGGTCAGACAAAGTAATTACACGATCTATCCCAGCGGCACCACACCATCGTTTTTGGGTATAAGGCAAATCCATGCTGACGACTAGGACAACAATCTCCTCTGATAAGCTTGTTGCCTCCTCATTAAAACGGCGGGTTTCCCGATCACAGACCGCAGTTTCTAGAGATGGAACTGCAGCAATGATGCGGACTTTTCCAGTTGTGTCTTTCAATCCATTAAAATTTAACCAATCCGAGTTATGCAAGACGAATTCTGGGGCAACATCACCCGATTTGAGATCATTACCAACGATGATCGGGTCAATTCCTTTAAATCTTATTACACCGGTTCGCTCAATATTCATTATTTATTTTCCTTTGGACACTATGACGAGAAAATGGCGCCTCTGGCGGGACTCGAACCCACAACCAACAGCTTAGAAGGCTGCTGCTCTGTCCATTGAGCTACAGAGGCAAATGTAATGTTATTGGTTGAAAGGTCTTATGCCTTTGTAAACCCTTGGACCGCCCAAAGTTCTTAGAATTATATCCGCAGGACGTCCCAAGTACTTTCCAAACTCCGCAGGTGACATGGGAGTATTTCCGTTTGCCAAAAATGTGCGAAAAACCGCATCAACCAGGGTCGTATGATCGGTGAGAAATTCATCCTGATGGGCACAATGATTCGTGATCATATACTGAAGACCATCCATGGGCTTTACTTCTGCAGTCTCAGGATCGACCCAATCGATCAATTGATCCTCTGGAAAGGAACTCATCGCTTCCCTGTGTTCAGCGCACAATAAACCTCGCAACTCGACACGCCAATTTCGATCCATCTCTTTCCACCACTCAAAATCCAAGTGAAAGGGTGTATTTAAATTTGGTTTGATAAGACTCATTCGCTTAAATTCCGACATTCTTTACCTCAAATTAAACCTCTTCTTCCAATCGGAAGTGAAGATCACCAACATGAATAAAAGTATCGCGCGTGGCTAACAAGCTGAGCAATGGACCTGGAGGACAGCGCATGACAATATTCATTGCAGAATACAATTCCTGGGCGTGTACATGACCTTGTAAATTTAGCTTGGTCAGATCCCTCATTATCGATACAACGCTTTCTTCAAACGATTTTTTACTATTTGCGAACTGCTCCCTGGCGATATCCAGACCTGCAATATCAGGGACTGCTGCAACCATTCTCTCGTTGAAATCAGCAGTGATATTCTGCTTCAACACTGCAAAAACGATGCCTCCGTCCCTTCCCACCAGAACGGTCCGGACCCATTCTTTCTTGGGGCGGCGAGTTTTTGCATCTATTAGTACGATCCCCGGTCTATTGCTCCTGCGGATCGATATCAAGCTACCCGGAATCAGTCCACAACGATCATAATAATCCTTTAAGCCATAAACATATCTACTTTTTCTCACAACCCAGGCTGGTATCTCTTCCTTCGTATTTTCATCTACCAGGGTGAAACGGATGCGCTCTGATTCGTAAGCATATGGAATATGGGGATCCACCTTATTCGATACTGGTAATGTTCCTGCCCTCCAGTGTGAATATGTTAGGCTTAATAATGCTTCTTTCTGGCCATCCTGGGCAGAGGAGGGATCACTAAGTTCATCATCAAGTTCTTTTTCCAATTCCAACATTTCATCCGTTAGAATAGATTTATCATACTCCATCGGAATGTAGTGCAATTGAGCAGGGATCGTTCTGACTCCATCTGGCTCCAGTCGCTCAAGACACCAAAGAACTTCTCCAGCAGGACCAATTTCATCAAAACGCTTATCTTCCTGCAAAGCATAATTCATGGAGAATTCAAGCAAGTTGGAGTTTGTATCCCCTGCCATTTCAATCTGCTTCAGGATCGTTGAAGTAGTCAAAGGTTTGCCTTGAGCTTCGTCAAGGACAGCTTCAGCCAGGTTCAAGTGTCCCAGGCTGATATCAATCAGGAGCGCCCGTGGGAACCAACGTCCAGCAATCCTGACCAACCCTTCGTCTTCGTTGAGAGCCTTTAACAGAATGCTCTCAACTGAAGGAGAATACTTCTTTAATAAATCTCCCATTTCCGAATCACTTTCAGATTCGTCACTTTCAGAAGTGATATTTAATTTATGGTCGGTCAGATTTCCTGCGAATTGACGCACATTTTGACTTTCAAATTCCACATCCAGGACATCAAATTCTCCTAGATCAGGATTCAAACCTGGACGGACCGAAGTGATGATGCCTTCTTGCCAATCAAGACCAGAAAACACAATTCTTTCGCCAACAGAATATTTTTCACCAGGCAGATAAGCTTTTCCTCGATTTTTTTGTTTTTGCAATAACAATTGTTTCTCTTTTTGAACACGATTTTCGAAGAGCAATGGAGTTAATTCACTGGCTGTGCGGGGAATCTCGTTCTCAAAAAGGTAATTGTTGATAAAATCGATATCTTCTTTTGTTATTGTAAAAGTTTTCCAATAATCATCTGATAAACTTCGGAAAGCAGTGACCATAAACATCCTTGAATATATTTTTTATTCTGTGAAATTAGCTCATTAATTATACCCTACCTTGACATGCTCCCTGCAATGACTTAGCATTGAGGCAGGTAATTTAAAGAAATATACAATAAATTTTTTGAGTAATAAATTCTGACCCTCAAGGTTTTTCAATGGGAAACAAAAAACAGAATTTGGGAAAATGGGGAGAAAGGGAAGCTTCTGATTATTTAATAAGGAAGGGCTATACGATCATCGGAATGAATATTCGCACTCCATATGGTGAGATCGATATCCTGGCGTCCCTGGATCAAATCTTGATATTTGTTGAGGTAAAAACCCGCGCTACAAATTCATTTGGAAACCCCGAAATTTCCATTGATTCGCGGAAATTAAAACATATGGAACAATCCGCATTGTTCTATGTCCAGGAAAGTGGATATGAAGGCACATGGCAATGTGATGCAATCGCCCTCATAAAATCTTATCCCAATCCTGTAGAGATCGTCCACTTTGAGAATGTGGTTTCATAATATGCACAATCCTCTCGTTGTCATCGTTGGACCAACATGTGTGGGGAAAACCGAAGCCAGTATCAATCTTGCAGAAAAATTAAACGGGGAGGTAATATCAGCAGATTCAAGAACTTTCTATAAAGGGATGGACATAGGTACCGCCAAGCCTGGCAAGGAAGAGCTTGATCGTGTCCGCCACCACTTGATCAACGTCACCAACCCAGATAAACCCTGGAACCTTGCCATCTTTCAACAAAATGCGAAGGCAGCCATTTTAGAGATTTATTCCAGAAATCATATTCCTTTCCTGGTGGGGGGTACCGGCCAATTCATTCGCTCCGTTGCTTACAATTGGTCGCCTCCAGCCATCCCACCAAAGCCGATCTTGAGAAATATACTTGAACAACTTGGAGAGATCAAAGGTAAAGAATTTCTACATCATGCCTTGCAAGTTCTGGACCCTGATGCAGCACGATCGATCGACCCTCGCAATGTCCGGAGGACGATAAGAGCTCTGGAAGTGATCTTCAGTTCAGGAAAACGGTTCTCGACTCAACGGACAGAAGATACGTCACCCTACCAGTTGGTTATTATAGGCTTGCAAAGATCGCGTAACGATTTGTATGAACGGATCGATATGCGTATTGAAAAAATGTTCAAGGACGGATTCACCAAAGAAGTGAAAACGCTACTTGAGCTGGGATATTCACCTGAATTACCTGCAATGTCCGCAATTGGATATCGTGAATGTGCGAAAATAGTTTTGGGTGAAATCACTGAAGAAGAGGCGATAGTAGAAATTAAAAGGAAAACCCGAATTTTTGTCCGAAGACAGGCGAACTGGTTTAAACCAACTGATCGCAATATCCACTGGTTTGATATCTCCGGTAGAAATTATTCGGAAATTGAAAGGCTTCTTCAATCATTCTTAAAAGCAGGTTTAACACATTAAGTTCATAAAAGTTTCGATTTCCAATTGACTTTTAAGATTTTCTCCTCTATACTTATTAACGAGGTGTTTAAACCCATTTCCAATATTTTTTTTATTCTCTTTGAGGAGGAGATAAGCTATGGATGAAAAACCCTGGTTAAAACATTATGATAAAGGCGTACCAGTATCTATAAATTACCCTGCCGAACCCCTTTTCTATTTTCTGGAAGAATCAGCCCGTAAATTTCCGAACAGACCATGCACAATATTTAAAGGGGCAGAAATATCTTATAAGGAGATGAATGAACTTACAGATAGAATAGCTGCAGCTGTAACTTCACTTGGGGTGAAGAAAGGCGATCGGGTGGGGATCTTCATGCCAAATACGCCACAATTTGTGATGGTCTATTATGGGATTCTTAAAGCTGGAGGGGTTGTTGTAGCTACTAACCCGCTCTATACACCTCCTGAAATTGAACATCAAGCAAATGATGCCGGTATTGAGATCATGTTCGTTATGAGCAATTTCTATCATACGATAAAGAAAGCCCAACCAAAAACAAAAATCAAAACCCTTATTGTTTCAAATATCAAAGAAACTTTATCCCCCCTCTTGCGGGTTTTATTTACACTGGCAAAAGAGAAAAAAGGCGGTTTCAGGGTAACCCTGGAACCAGGTGATCTGTGGTTTCAAGATCTTTTATCAAAATTCAAACCAGAGGATCGCCCGCAGCTTAAAATAACCCCGGATGATACAGCTCTCTTCCAATATAGCGGCGGAACCACAGGTGTTTCCAAAGGTGCTGTGGCGATGCACCGCAACCTGGTGGCAAATACCCTGCAAATAAAAAAATGGATGACTGATCTAAAGGAAGGTGGAGAGGTATTATTAATGGGGATCCCTCTCTTCCATGTATATGGCATGGTCGCAGGAATGAACTTTGCACTTGCTTCAGCAGCCACCATGGTCATGGTCCCGAATGTTCGAGACCTACACGATGTGTTGGAAAACATTAAGAAGTATTCACCAAGCATCTTCCCGGGAGTTCCAACCCTTTACACAGCCCTGAACAATCATCCTGATGTAATTTCAGGAAAATATAATCTTTCATCGATCCGGGCATGCCTCTCAGGATCTGCCCCGCTGATGCGAGAGACAAAAGAACGCTGGGAAGCATTGAGTGGTGGTAAATTATTTGAAGGATTTGGTCTTTCAGAAGCACCCACTGCAACACATTGCAACCCTCTAATGGGAGAGAACCGAACCGGTTCGATCGGTTTGCCTTTATCGGATGTTGATTGCCGCATAATAAGCCTGGATGATGAAAAAACTGTACTTCCTACTGGAGAGATCGGCGAATTGGTCATTAAAGGACCACAAGTTATGAAAGGCTACCATAACATGCCGACTGAAACGGAGAACACTTTGCGAGGCGGCTGGTTATATACAGGTGATATTGCCCGCATGGACGAGGATGGCTATTTTTATATCGTCGACCGCAAGAAAGAATTGATCAAACCTGGTGGCTATCAAGTATGGCCAAGAGAAGTGGAAGAGGTTCTTATGGCAAACCCCAAAGTTCTGGAAGCAGGTGTGGCCGGAATACCTGATCCATATCGGGGAGAAACCGTTAAAGCCTGGATCGTTTTAAAACCAGGGGAAACTCTCACGGACGACGAAGTTAAGGCATGGTGCAAGGAACGACTTGCAGCTTATAAAGTTCCAACCCATATAGAATATCGAAATGAACTTCCCAAAACGACTGTAGGAAAGATCTTAAGGCGAGAGTTGGTTCGCCAGCACAAAGAAGCAGCGAGCTGATTTACCCACCTGTAATGAAAAACATCCTGTCATATCGACAGGATGTTTTTCATTTAATATTTATTATAATATTTCGGGTGTACCGCTTTTCTTGGGGTCAGGAGGAGGAAATATAGCTTCAAACTCTTCCCTATTCAACGTTTCAACCTGCAACAAACGCTGGGCAACCTCTTCCAACTTGTCGCGATAAGTCGTTAATATGTCGCGCGTCTTCTTGTAGGCTTCATTCACCAATAAGCGAACTTCCTGGTCAATCTTTTCAGCGATTGCTTCCGAATAATCTCTTTGCTCAGAAATTTCGCGTCCGAGGAAGATCATCTCTTCTTTTTGACCGTAAACCATCGGTCCCATTTCACCGCTCATACCCCAACGGGTAACCATGGTCCTTGCAATTTTTGTGACCCGCTCAATATCATTGGATGCACCGGAGGTTATGTCGTTGAAGACCAATTCTTCAGCAACACGTCCACCGAGCAATCCAACTAACTCTGCCAGCAATTTCTTTCGAGAGATCAGGGTACTGTCATCAGTGGGAAGGGCGAGGGTGTAGCCTCCCATCTGGCCGCGAGAGATTATGGAAACCTTCTGAACAACATTTGCTTCTGGTATGACATTCATGACAATGGCATGACCTGCTTCATGGTATGCAACCACTCGCTTCTCTTCTTCGCTTATCAATCGGCTTTTTCGCTCGGGACCAGCAATAACACGCTCAACTGCTTCTTCCAACTCAGGTTGACCGATCGCTTTTTTATTCCGTCTTGCTGCCAATATGGCAGCTTCGTTAACAGTATTCTCGAGATCCGCACCTACAAAACCTGGTGTTGAACGAGCAAGAACACCCAGGTCCATTTCGGGTTCCAATGGTTTTCCTTTGGCATGAACTTTGAGGATCGCCTCTCTGCCACGCATATCCGGGCGATCGAGAGTAACTCTTCGGTCGAATCGACCGGGGCGCAATAAGGCTGGATCCAGGATGTCAGGTCTGTTCGTAGCTGCTATTATGATAACGTTGGTATCGGTGTCAAAACCATCCATCTCCACAAGGATCTGGTTCAAGGTCTGTTCACGCTCATCGTGAGATCCACCCAACCCGGCGCCTCGTTGGCGACCAACCGCATCAATTTCGTCTACAAATACAATGCAAGGTGAATGACGTTTTGCCTGTTCAAATAGATCACGCACTCGGCTAGCGCCCACACCAACAAACATTTCGACAAATTCAGAACCGGAAATTGAGAAGAAAGGCACACTGGCTTCCCCTGACACTGCTTTCGCCATAAGTGTTTTGCCTGTTCCTGGAGGTCCAACCAATAGAACACCCTTAGGAATCCTTGCACCCAAAGCAATAAATTTTTGAGGTTCCTTCAGGAATTCAACGACTTCTTTGAGTTCTTCTTTCGCTTCCTCCACACCAGCTACATCGTCAAATGTGACAGTTGGATGATCGCCAGTGAACATCCTTGCTTTCGATTTACCAAATGCAGCAGCTGCATTATTGGAGCCTTGCGCCTGCCTGAATATGAACCAGAACAGAGCTGCCAGTAATAGAAAAGGTAAAACATATCCTGCAAGGGTCATAATCCCGACCCATGGACTGGGAGCCTGGACTTCGATCTTAACATTATCTGAAGAGAGTTTGGAGGGTGAGACACCAAGGCTGATCAACTGTTCGATAAGAGTCGTTTCAGGTTCTTTTCGCGTGGTTTGTTCAAGCTTGGTATCATCCCGGTAAATTACTTTAACTGTGTTATCTTCAGCCACAACTAGTCTAGCCACCGAATCCCCAGTTTCTAGTTGAGTGGCAAGTTCATTCAATGAAAGCGCTTTTTGAGAATCTCCCTGCTGATTTAGACTAAAATATAGCATTGATGCAATCGCTATGAATAGCAGAAAGTAAATTAAATAGGACTGGTTACGAGTATTCACATATGCCTCCTGATAATAGGTAAGATTATACCAATCTATGATTGTAATAACCAGACCGTTTTAATATCTTATATAAACTTCTTATAAATTAATATTAATCATCTTCCTGTGGAGTGGAATTATAAATAAGAGGTTTATTTCAGCTTTAGACCGTCAATTTCTAGAGTAATTTCTCATTATATAGATTTCAAGGAAATTTTTTTAGTGTCTGGTTACAACACCCAGATGATATTTATGGTAAACTTTGGACATTCGAGCGAGATGCCATGACAGAGATCACAAAAAAACAAATCCTATGTGTAGATGATGAAAACGAGATGATCGATCTCATCCGTCTGATTTTAACCCGGAGAGGTTTCGAAGTCATTGGGGCGGTCAATGGGGCATCCGCGCTTGAGATCATTCACGAGATAAAGCCAGATCTTATCCTTTTAGATCTTATGATGCCCGAAATGGATGGCTGGGAAGTTTACCAACAACTCAAATCTGATGAGTCTACTCAAAATATTCCTGTGATCGTTGTTACTGCCAAAGCACAAAGTATCGACAGGGTTTTAGGATTACATATAGCCAAGGTTGACGATTACATAACCAAACCATTCAGCCCGCAAAAATTACTCGATAGTATCGAATCTATCCTGGACAGAAAGTCCAAAACTGGCAGCGATTAATTCGATCAGCCCCAGCAAGACCTGAAATAACATAAATCATGTCTTATATAACCTATGATTGAAATTTATGTTAACGACAAACCACTCAAAAGTACAATCAGGGCTAAGTTTTGTGATTCTTTCTTCTGTCGACTGCGAGGATTGATGTTCAGGAAGAATATTTCCCTGGATGAGGGGTTGTTGCTGGTTCAGAATCGTGACAGCAGGTCAGAATCTTCCATCCACATGCTGGCTGTATGTATGGATCTAGGTATAATTTGGATCGATTCAGATCTAACAATCGTAGACAAGGTCAAAGCAAAATCATGGCGTCCTGCATATTTCCCGAAGAAACCTGCAAAGTACACTTTAGAAATTCACCCGGACCGTATGACAGAATTCAACGTAGGCGATAAGGTCTCGTTCAATGAAATATAAATTCCTGATCCTCTCAACCCTGGTGATCCTGTCATCGATCAGCTTTTCAAACGTCCGAGCCCAAACAAATACAAATCCGAACAGTCCCATTTATATTGTAGCCCCAGGCGATTCATTATTGGTAATTGCGGGAAAATTCAACATCAATTACCAAGACATTATGATCGCCAATAATATTAGCGACCCAGATCAATTATTTCCCGGTGATAGACTTATTATTCCCGGTCTGGAAGGTATAAATGGTATCTTGACCTCCGAAGTTGTTCCTTTTGGCGAATCACAAAGAAGTCTGTCGCGGCAGTATCGGATCCCGCCAACTCAATTGAGAAAACTAAATCACATAATAAGCCCTACTGAGTTCTATGCCGGCGCAAATCTGATCGTTCTACAAGATCCGGAGAAACCAGCCTGGACGAGTAGTACAAATCTCGGGTCGAATGAAACCCTGCTTGAGCTTTCCATTAAGGAAAATACCGATCCCTGGACAATCACCGGGGTGAATTATCTACCAGGGACATGGGCAGCACTTCCAGGAGATATTTTTTTTCATCCGGGTTCATCCACTGGTACATTACAAACAGGTTTACCTTCAATTTTTAATTCGATCGTTGTAATCCCTTTGCCCATAACACAAGGAAAGACCGCCCAAATCCAGGTGGATACTTCACAGGAAGTTATTCTAAGTGGTTTATTGGTTGATCGGAAACTGAATTTCTTTTCTCTTGGAAATAATTCCTATGTTTCCTTGCAAGGGGTTCATGCCTTGACTGAGCCAGGTTTATATCCGATCAGGATCGATGCAATTCTTCCGGATGGAAAGCAATTTTCATTTGAGCAGATGATCCTTATCCAGACCGGTTACTATCCTTCCGAAGAGATCCAGGTTGATCCAAAATCGATCGATCCTGCAATCACCAAACCGGAAGAAGACCTGATCAAATCCATTACAAGCAATCCAAACCCAGAAAGATACTGGGATGGTCTCTTTATGAGCCCTGCAATCCAATACGAATCGACAGGTTACTTCACTTCAAAATTCGGGAACCGAAGAAAATATATTGGGATCGGGTCCGACCTGGAAATATATGGATTTCATTCCGGTCTGGATTATGGCGGCGGGTCCGGATTGCCGATAACTTCTCCTGCTGCCGGTTATGTTGTTTATACGGGTTATCTGGATGTAAGGGGAAATGCAACGATCATTGACCATGGCTGGGGTGTTTATTCGGGTTTTTGGCATCAATCCGAGATCAAAGTTTCACCAGGTGATTTTGTCGACACGGGTCAAGTGATTGGGTTGGTTGGAGGAACTGGTCGAGTTACAGGGGCGCATCTGCATTGGGAAATCTGGGTAAATGGTGTTCAGGTGGATCCTGTCGAATGGCTGGAAACAACCTACCCCCATCCTTAACCATTCTTAGAATTCTTTTATGGATCTCTCCCTTCTTTTAAAAGGAATTTTATTGGGTTTTTCCATCGCCGCACCTGTTGGTCCGATTGGGATCATCTGCATTCGCCAGACGATTTCAAAAGGCAGATTGGCAGGTCTTTCAGCAGGACTTGGCGCTGCGAGTGCAGATGCGATCTACGGAGCTGTAGCCGGGTTTGGAATAACCTTCATATCCAATTTTCTCATCAGCCAACAATTTTTATTTAGGTTTTTTGGGGGGATATTCTTATGTTATCTTGGAATAAAAACCTTTGTTATGAAACCCAGCATCTTAAAACCCGGTACCTTAATAGATGATAACCATAACAAAGGTAACTCATCCACATACCTGACGACATTATTGCTGACGCTCACCAATCCGATGACCATTATTTCATTTGCGACCATATTCTCTGGATTGGGATTGGTGGAACCAGACGCAAATTATTCTTCAGCATTACAACTTATTTTGGGCGTTTTATTAGGGTCTACATCCTGGTGGGTACTTCTCAGCACGATCACAGGTTCAATCCGTCAAAGATTTAATATTGAGTCCATGAGATGGGTTAACAGGATTTCCGGCTTGATCATATCAAGCTTTGGATTCTATGCATTGTTCAGCTTAATTCCATAATCCATGTTAAGAATAATAAAAACACAATCAGCAACTTTATCGGGTTTTCTCGCAATACTCCTATGGAGCTCCACCGTTGCCTTCACTCGAAGTATTTCAGTGAACCTGGGACCATTTACATCTGGTGCATCGATCTACCTTATTGCTGGAATTTTGCTATACTTAATAAGATCCATAAAAAGCCACTCATTCATCGCCAGGAATAAACCCTCTCCTTTATATATTCTGGGGTGCGGGATATTATTCTTAATCTACACGGTAAGTTTATATATTGCAATCAGCCTGGCAAAAAATACCACTCAAACACTCGAAATCGGATTGATCAATTATCTTTGGCCTGGTTTGACGATCTTATTATCGATTCCCATCCTTGGGAAGAAAGCAAACTTCTGGTTGTTTCCGGGCACATTTCTTGCGCTTGGTGGAGTGTATCTTGTATTAACACAGGGTACGACGTCCAATTGGATGTCAATCGTTGAAAATTTTCAGAATTCCACGGTTCCGTATCTCTCAGGGTTCCTGGCAGCGATGGCTTGGGCACTCTACTCAAATTTCTCACGCCGCTGGGGGGATGCTGATTCTGAAGGGGCTGTTCCACTTTTTTCCATCACTACTGGCCTGACCTTTTTGATCCTTGCAATCATTTTTCCGGAAAAAATGAACTGGAATTCCAGGGTAATTCTTGAAATCTTAATTTTCTCTTTTGCAACAGCTTTAGCGTATTTATCCTGGGACATCTCGATGCGCAAAGGTAAGATCATCCTGGTAGCAGCTGGATCTTACCTTGTGCCCTTATTATCAACTATCGTCAGCAGTATTTACCTGAGGATCATACCCACCTCCAATCTCTGGTGGGGTTGCGGTTTGATCGTCGTGGGGTCGATCATAAGCTGGAGATCCCTTTTTGGTGAAGGTAATTAATGGATGGAGCGCCTAAATTAATTGTGTAAATCTCCCAATCCAAAGCTTGACGATAATATTAAACTATTGTAAGATGGTTTGAATTGCACATAAAGTAATAATGCTTTTGTACAATAATAAACATGAACGGAGGTGATGATCCCCGAAAACGTTCAATCGTATTAATTCCACCAGTTACACCAAAGCAATTCAATTCTGTTCGATTCCATGAGGAGGAAGAAGTATGTCTAAGCGTTTATTATTTGTATTTACTGCATTAATGTTAGCTGCCTTAGCCCTTTCAGCATGTGGTCCTAAAGCAGTTGCATATGAATGCACCGATGCCATCGGGTGTGTTACAGTCGCTGCTGGCGATCCCATCCATCTTGCATATGCCATGGTAATTAACGGGCCGGATGCAACTTTGGGTATCGACTCCCGCAATGGTGTTGAGATCGCACTTGCTGAAAAAGGTCAACTGCTCGGTCATGATTTTTCATTAACCGGTGAAGATGATGGATGTTCTGCTGAAGGCGGACAAGCAGCCGGCACAAAACTTGCTGCAGATCCAACCATCGTTGCTGTAATCGGAACCTCCTGCTCAAGCTCAGCTCGGGTTGCAGTGCCCCTGCTTTCACAGGCTGGCTTTGTCACCATCTCCGCTTCCAATACTGCTCCTGACCTGACCCTGCCCGGAAACGAAAACAACTGGCCTGGTTACCTACGGACAGCCCACAGTGACACCTTCCAAGGTGCTGCTGCTGCTCAATTCGCAGTGGATTATTTGCATGCCACCAAGGCTGCAACCATTCATGACGGTTCATTGTATGCTGAAAGCCTTGCAAATCAATTTGCTGAAAGCTTCCAGGGTCTTGGCGGCACAATCACCGCACAAGAAGCAGTTGATCCCAACCAGACCGACTTCAAGTCAGTACTCACCAGCCTTGCTCCCGGTGGTCCTGAATTGATCTACTACCCGATCTTCATCAAAGCTGGCGCATTGATCACCCGCCAGGCAAAGGAAACAACCGGCCTGGAGAATGTTGCTCTGATGGGCGCTGATGGTATGTTCTCACCTGACGTTTCTTCAGGTGCTGGCGATGCTTCAGAAGGTCTGTTCGTCTCAAGCCCTGATCTGTCCGCATTCAGCGAAAAATACTCAACCTACTTCCTGCCGAAATACCAGGAAATGTTTGGTTCAGAACCGATCAGCATCTTCCATGCTCATGCATATGATGCCGCCTGGCTCGTTATGAATGCCATTGAAAAAGTCGCTGTTCAAGATGCCGATGGAACCCTTCATATTCCACGACAGGCTCTTCGCGATGCCATGTATGCCACTTCTGGTTACGATGGCTTGACCGGAAAACTGTCCTGCTCACCGACCGGTGACTGCGCCAATCCGGTAATTGCTGTATACGAATACCACGCCGGAGAATATCCTCCAACCAAGGTTTGGCCGTAATCTCTTTTGCTTATTTTAAGCTCTAGTAATATCAAGAGGGGCGGGATTTCTCGCCCCTCTTGAGTAAGAATTTACCTTGAGAAGGAGTGGAAACATGCTGCGTTCCTTACGCCAACGGATAACAGTCGCGGATGTTGTGGTTTGGATCATCGGTCTTGCAATTGCATTTGTTGTAGTCTATGGTTCGATAAAAACCTTACAAGCGGGTAAATTTGATGCCCGGGTCTGGATCGACCTCACCATTACAGGTCTCGCTCTTGGGGGAGTTTATGCCCTTATTGCACTAGGATATACAATCGTTTACGGTGTTCTTAAGATGATAAATTTCGCACACAGCGAAATCTTCATGGCTGGACCTTTTACTGCTGTATTTCTTGCGCTCGCATTAAATAAATCTGGATTTTGGAATTCTCACCCCTTTATAAGTATTTTACTGGTCACAATCCTATCAGCTTCTATCTCCAGTATCCTTGCAATTCTTCTCGAGAGAATTGCATATCGCCCACTTCGAAATGCGCCACGATTGGTACCGCTCATAACAGCCATCGGCGCATCTTTTTTTCTACAATATGCCTTCAGAGGATTTTTTGGGTCAGGTTTACAGGCGTACCCAGAATTAGATATCCTAAAAGGTACCTGGACAATTGGTTCGGTACCTGTATATAAAACACAGATCGTTGTAATTGTATCCGCACTTATAATGATGGTGATCCTTTATGGTTTTGTAATGCTAACTAAAATGGGGAAAGCCATGCGAGCTGTATCTGAGGATAAAGATGTGGCTGGCTTGATGGGCATCGATGTTGACCGCATCATAAGCACAACCTTTGCAGTTGGTGGTGGAGCCGCTGGTTTGGGTGGAATTTTATATATACTTCTATTCCCGGTAGTTCATTTCTTTATGGGCTTTATTCCCGGACTCAAGGCATTTACATCAGCCGTTTTAGGTGGAATTGGTAATGTGCCAGGCGCATTCCTGGGACCATGATACTTGGTATCCTTGAAGCAGTTGGTCCTAGTTTATTCCTGAATGGCATGGGTATTCCAGCTCCTTATCAACTTAAGGATGCAATTGCATTCACAATTCTCGTCTTCATCTTGATCGTACGTCCTTCCGGTATTCTTGGTGAAAGAATAACCCAGGCGAAGGCCTAAGGAGATAATGTGATGGCAAATAGATCCAATTTAAAGAATTACATTATTGCGGGCCTGATAAATGGTGGGATCATAATTTTCCTGGGCCTGGTTGGCATGATCGAAACATTTAGCCAGAGAGACATTGTTTCCGGTGTATTAAATCTGGGATTTTTACTGTTATTCGTCCCCTATTTTATTTTTGGCTATTCTACTGCCAAAAAGGAAATTGATAGATCGATGAAGTCAGTTCTGATTGCGGGTGGTATTACAGGAATGGCAGCAGGGTTTATATCCGCATTGTTGCCAATTTTAGGCAATTTTGTAAACCTACGCGATATGTTTATGAATGCATCTCCAACCCTTTATACAACATTGGATTTCGGCCAGGGGATCTATCTGGGTGGTGTGATCCTGACCCTGGTTGCTGGAATCATAGGTATGATTGGGGCTGTTTTCCTTGTGATACCCCAAAGGATCAGGAATGCAATCCTGCAGGCAGTTGTCTGGACTGTACTGGTAGGACTTATGCGAGACCTACTGACCGTTATGATCGCCCGCTGGGGAGCCATTTCGTCGTTGTTCAAATGGTTATTTGCAACAAAAGGACTATCCATCCCCGGCGCAATAGTTATTGTGGTGTTGGTTGGATTGGTAACTTACTTTCGACCTGAAAAGAAAAAAGCCAATGTTCAACGCACGCCAAAGGTCCTAACAAAAAAACAGAAGAACGTTCAGTTAATGAAATACGGTGTTGGGATTATCCTGATGATCTTCTTACCTCAAATCCTCGGTATTTACTTCAGTGAAATACTGGATAATGTAGGGATCTATATCCTGATGGGTCTGGGATTGAACATCGTAATCGGTTTTGCAGGGCTTCTTGACCTCGGCTATGTTGCTTTTTATGCAATCGGGGCTTACGTGGTAGGTGTGCTGACCTCTCCAGAGATGGGGGCATCCCAGATAACCTTCTGGCAGGCTTTACCTTTCGCCCTGATTGCATCCGTCACAGCAGGAGTAATCCTGGGTTTGCCAGTATTAAAAATGCGCGGCGATTACCTGGCGATCGTCACGCTCGGTTTTGGTGAGATCATTCGTCTGCTTTCATTGTCGGATTGGCTGCGCCCATATCTAGGCGGCACCCAGGGGATTCAAAGGATCGCCCGTCCATTTATTGGACCGCTTGAACTTAAAACACAGGGGCAACTTTACTACCTTATTATTGCGGCGATCATAATTGCAGGATTTATTGCCTATCGCTTGAAAGATTCACATATGGGTCGTTCTTGGATGGCATTGCGTGAAGATGAAGATGTTGCCCAGGCTATGGGTATTAACCTGGTTGCCACCAAATTAACTGCATTTGCAACCGGTGCGTTCTTTGCAGGGTTGGCAGGAGCAATTTTCGCAGCAAAATTATCCTCTGCGTATCCACAAAGTTTTAACCTTTTTGTATCAATCAATGTTCTATGTTTGATCATCGTAGGCGGTATGGGTAGTATTCCAGGTGTACTGGTTGGTTCACTGGTTTTGATGGGATCTCCAGAGCTTTTACGTGAGTTTGCTGAGTATCGTTATCTCGTTTATGGTGCGATACTCGTAATCATGATGCTAGTACGCCCTGAAGGTTTATGGCCTGAAGCCCGACGAAAACTCGAATTACACGAATCGATGGATACAGAACCCATTGAAACGGAAACACCATCAGTGCCGGAAAACCCAGCTGGGTAGGAGAAAAATATGGCTGTATTAACCGCAAAGAATGTGACCAAACGCTTTGGCGGATTGGATGCCCTACAAAAAGTGGAGCTGGTTGTAAAAGAAAACGCCATCCAGAGTATTATCGGTCCAAATGGAGCCGGAAAAACTACTTTTTTCAATTGCATAACAGGTTTCTACAATCCCGAAGAAGGCGAAATATACCTGGGGGATAAATTAATAAATGGCTTATCCTCCGATCGTGTAACCCGCCTGGGTATTTCGAGAACCTACCAGAATATTCGCCTGTTCAAGAATATGACCGCTGTTGAAAATATTTTAGTTGGAATGCACCCTCATCTAAAATCAGGTATGCTTGGAGGCATCTTACGAGATCCTCGCACCAACAAAGATGAGGAGGAAGCATTAAATGAAGCCAAACGTATCCTGAAGTATGTTGGCCTGTCTGGTCAGGGAGACATGATTTCCAAGAACCTACCTTATGGAGCACAACGCAGGCTTGAAATTGCCCGTGCCCTGGCGAATAAACCCAAGTTATTACTACTAGATGAACCTACCGCTGGAATGAACCCAAGCGAGACCCAGGAGATGACAAACTTTATCGGTCAACTTCGTGATTCCATTGGGATAACCATTCTGCTCATCGAACATCAAATGCGAGTTGTGATGGGTATTTCTGAGCTGATTACGGTCCTAGATTTTGGGCAAAAAATCGCCGAAGGAACCCCTGCTGAAATCCAGAAAAATTCCAGGGTGATTGAAGCATATTTGGGACGCGGTGCTGCCAGCGGAATTTCTGAAGCCCTTGCCTGAGATGGAGATGACATTATGGCGATGCTAGAAGTAAACAACATTCATTCTTACTACGGAAACATCCATGCCTTAAAAGGTGTTTCGCTAACAGTTGAAAAAGGTGAAATTGTCACACTGATCGGTGGTAATGGCGCCGGGAAAACGACCACTTTGAGAAGTATTTCGGGTATTCTAAAACCCCGCGAGGGAACAGTTAAATTTGAAGGCGATGACATTGCCCCTTATAAACCACATAAATTGGTGGCTAAAGGTATTTCGATGGTGCCGGAAGGAAGAGGCGTATTTTCGCGGTTAACTGTTGCAGAAAATCTGGATATGGGTGCGTACATCCGCACTGACAAAGCCGGAATCAAGGAAGACCTTGAGAGAATATTTGATCTGTTACCTCGACTTAAAGAGCGTCGAAGCCAGGTAGCTGGAACACTCTCCGGTGGTGAACAGCAAATGCTGGCTACAGGGCGAGCCCTCATGTCGAGACCGCGTCTTTTATTAATGGATGAACCTTCCATGGGTCTGGCACCAGTGTTGGTGGAAAGTATTTTTGAAAAGATCGTTGATATTAACAAAGAAGGGATGACCATTCTGCTGGTTGAACAGAATGCACTTATGGCCCTCAGTATTGCCCACCGCGGTTATGTGATGCAGACCGGAGAGATTGTTCTACATGACAAGGCTTCAAACTTGCAATCCAATCCGACTGTTCAAAAAGCCTACCTAGGTATGGAGTAATAATTTTCGCATAACAACAATCATCCGAGACCCGTTTTCGAAATGAAAACGGGTCTCATGCAAAATAGACCTATTAAGGGTAATATTATTAAGATATGAAAATTTTAACTGCTGAGAATATTGTACAAGCATTACCAATGCGAGAATGCATTGAAGCAATGAAACTCGGATATGCAGCTTTGATAAGTGGAAATGCAGATGTGCCCTTAAGAACCCGGTTACAAATTCCATCACAAAATGCCGTAAGCATCTTTATGCCTGCCTTTGTTCAAGATCCCAGCGGTAATGCGCTCGCGATAAAGATCGTTTCCTTATTTCCTGGAAACCCGACCAAAGGCATGTCCTTAATTCAAGCAGCTGTTCTGGTCCTTGATACATCAACCGGCAAACCAATTGCTTTATTGGAAGGTAGCACTTTGACTGCCATACGTACAGGCGCAGGAAGCGGTGCTGCAACAGATCTGTTAGCGAGGAAAGACAGCCGAATTGCAGCGATCTTTGGAGCTGGCGCCCAGGGGAAGACTCAACTTGAAGCGATCTGTGCTGTAAGGTCCCTGGAACAAGTGTGGCTCTATGACCTTGATCCAGATCGGGCGAGCAAGTTCCTGGTTGCCATGTCTGGAAAAGACCGGATACCTGCCGACCTTCGAATCGCAGAAAATCCGATCCAAGCTGTTGAAAATGCGGATATCATTTGCTGTGCAACAACTTCAACCTCTCCTGTTTTTCCAGATATGTCATTAAAACCAGGCGTTCATATTAATGCAATCGGTTCTTATACTCCTGAGATGCAGGAAGTCCCTGGTGAAACCATCGCCCGGGCTTTAGTGGTCGTTGATTCCCGTTCAGCAACTCTCGCAGAATCAGGTGATCTTATTCGACCCATGCAAGAAGGTTTGTTCGATGAAAAACATATTTATGCAGAGATAGGAGAGATAATCACGCTTAAAAAACCCGGGCGTTCAAACTCCGATCAGATCACGTATTTCAAATCCGTTGGGATTGCTGTTCAAGATGTAATGGCTGCCCAACTGGCATTGTCAAATTCAGAACTGATGCACATAGGTCAAACGGTTCAATTTTAGTAAAAGAGGCGCCTTTATGACATTACCAAAAACAGCCGATATCGTTATCATAGGTGGAGGAGTGATGGGGGCTAGCACAGCCTACCATCTAGCAGCCCGGGGTCAGAAAAACATCCTCTTACTTGAAAAAGAAGAATTCTTTGGTCTGGGGGCTACCGGCCGCTGCGCCGGAGGCGTACGATATCAATTCTCAACCGAGATAAACGTTGAACTTTCCAAGATTAGTCTACCCATGCTTGAAAATTTCGAACATGAAATAGGACAGGACATCTGTTATCGGAAATGCGGATATTTATTTGTGCTAACAAGACCGGAAGATGTTGAATCTTTTCAGCACAATGTCAGCATGCAGCACAAGTTGGGTGTTGAAACCGAATGGTTGACTGGAGATGAAATCAGGAAACGATTACCATTGATGCATTTTGAAGATGCGATCGCTGGAACATTAAATAAGAAAGACGGATTGGTTGACCCAAACAGTGTGGTAATGGGTTATATAAATTCAGCATTACGTCTAGGAGTCCAGGCAATCAACAATGTTGAAGTGACAGGAATCCAGGTGGAAAGCGGTGAGGTTCGCGGTGTTATCACCAACAAAGGGGTCGTATCAACCCGTACCATCGTAAATGCCTGTGGTCCCTGGTCAAGCCTGGTAGGCGCTATGGCTGGCGTAAACTTACCAATTTCGCCAATTCGACGTCAAATGATGACAACATCCGCCTTGCCAGAAATACCATCCGACTTTCCGTTTGTTATCGATTTTGCCAAATCGCTCTATTTCCATCGTGAAGGAGATGGATTGTTGACAGGAATGTCCAACCAGAACGAGAAGCCAGGTTTTGACCAGAATGTTGATGAGGACTTTGAACTATTAACCCTGGAAGAATCAATAGCGCGAATGCCATTGCTTGAAAAAGCTGGCATGGTCTCCCATTGGGCCGGTCTTTACGAAGTTACCCCAGATGCTCACCCGATCTATGGCAGTACTCCAGTGAAAGGTTTCCTGGTAGTGACCGGATTTTCAGGCCATGGCTTTATGCATGGTCCCGTCTCAGGTAAATTGATGTCCGAGTACATTCTGGATGGGAAATTTAAATCATTGAATGTAAACTTTCTTGACCTGGCCAGATTTGAGGAAAACCGTCAGATCAAAGAATACAATGTTGTTTAGTACCTATCGTCAAGCCTAGAAAGAGAATACATGCCTTCTGCTGAGATCATAGCCATTGGTACAGAATTACTTTTAGGAGAAATTGCTGATACCAATACACAATATATTGCTCGAACCATCAGGGACCTGGGCATCAACATTTTCCGAACATCCATTGTTGGTGACAATAAGGACAGGATCGCCACAATGGTTCGAGAAGCCATGAACCGCTCTGAGATCATTATTACAACTGGAGGGTTGGGTCCAACAGTTGATGATCCCACCCGGGAAGCACTGGCTATGAGTTCTGGAACACAGCTAGTATTCCACCCAGAATTGTGGGATAGCATAATAAAACGATTTAATGTTACTGGCCGCAAACCAGGCGAGAATCAAAAACAACAGGCTTATATTCCTCAAAATGCAATAATCTTAAATAACCCGGTTGGGACAGCACCGGCATTTATCATTAAAACAGATAATAATGCAATCATTTCACTCCCCGGTGTACCGGCAGAGATGAAAACAATCCTGATCCAATCTGTTATTCCTTACCTTAAAGATAATTTTGAACTTAAAGAAACATTGAAGGTAAGGGTTCTTCATACAAGCGGTGCAGGCGAAGGATGGATAGATGAACAGATCAGCGATCTTGAAAAATTAGTTAATCCAACAGTCGGATTGGCAGCCCATGCCGGGATTGTGGACATCCGGATCACAGCCATGGCAGACAATGATGAGAAGGCAGAAGAAAAGATCGATAACCTGGAAACAGTAATAAAAGCCCGCTTAGGGGATCATATTTATGGTTCAGATGCATCCTCACTTGAAAGAACTGCTCTGGAAGCCACCATTGAATGCGGATGGACGGTATCTTCAGTTGAAATTGGCACAGAGGGGTTACTCTTTCAGCGCCTCACATCCTTACAAAATAAATCCTATTTAGGTGCTTTAGAAACCCCTGCAAACTCGAACCACCTGTATCAAACTGTGGACAAACATAAAAGGGATGAAATTTCGAATGTGATCCTGGGATTGGCAGTAAATTTAAAGGATAATATTTCAGAAATCCAGATCGTAATTCATACACCCAAAACAGACCATGAGCATCAAATCAACTTTTCAGGTCATCCGCAGTATGCCCCCATTCTGGGTGTTAATCTAGTCCTGGATCACCTGCGCCGGATAGCAATGGATGAAAAAAGAAAAGAATGATCGTTGGCTGAAATTGGTTTTGCCAGCGTTTCGTGAAAAGGAGAATTAATGGATCAGAGGGTTGACTTATTATTAATTAACGCCCAAATATTGACAATGGATGAAGAACTCCATCAATATAATCCCGGTGCAATTGCGATAAAAAACGATTCCATCGTTGCAGTTGGTCTTGAAAAGGAAATTTCTGGAACTTATACACCCAGCGAGACTATTGATTGTGGCGGCAAGATACTAATGCCAGGATTTGTCAACGCGCATACTCATGTTCCGATGACCCTGTTGCGAGGCCTTGCAGATGACCTTCGCCTGGATGTGTGGTTGCTTGGTTTTATGATGCCGGTTGAGCGCGAATTTGTATCTTCGGATTTTGTTCAACTGGGGACAAAACTTGCCTGCGCAGAATTGGCACAATCTGGTGTTACAAGCTTTGCAGATATGTATTATTTTGAAGAGGATGTTGCCATCGCGACAACCCAAGCCGGATTACGGGCAGTATGTTCCCAGACCGTCCTAAAATTCCCGACACCGGATGCTAAATCTTACGAAGATTCTCTGGCATACGCTCGCGATTTCATCCAGCGTTGGAAAGGACATCCGTTAATTGTCCCATCGGTGGCACCGCACGCACCATATACCTGTACAACTGAGATCCTGCAAGCCACATCTATGCTGGCCCAGGAATTTGACGTGCCACTCCACACACACCTTTCGGAAACTATTTTCGAAGTTGAAAATATTCGCAATGAAACGGGCATGCCCGTCATCCCGTATGTAAAAAAACACGGATTGTTTGATGCAAAAGTCCTGGCAGCACACTGCGTTCATATCGATCCAGGCGAAATAAGGACCCTGGCTCATGCAAAAGCCGGAGTAGCCCATAACCCATCTTCCAATCTAAAACTCGGATCCGGAATCGCACCTGTATCAAAGATGCTGGAAGCTGGCATCAATGTGGGGATCGGAACTGATGGTCCTGCATCCAATAATGACCTGGATATGTTCGAAGAAATACGCCTGACCTCGTTCCTGGCCAAAGGCACCAGCGGTGATCCAACCATCATACCTGCAGCAACTGCTCTCACCATGGCTACCCGCCTCGGTGCAAAGGCTCTCCACATAGGAGACATCACAGGGTCACTGGAACCAGGTAAGAGGGCAGATATTATCTTAATCGATATCAACCCCATCCACAATTCACCACGCTTCAATCGAGAACCTGATAACACCTACGCCAGCATCGTCTATGCCTCGAAATCCACTGATGTCACAGATGTAATGGTTAACGGTAAATGGGTTTTACGCAACCGGGTTTTATTGAACCTTGACATGGACGATCTAATTTATCATGCATCTCAATATGCCAAAAGGATCAACACGTTCCTGACTGAGCGTGAACAATCTGTTTATTCCAAATTAATTGCCCTGGGTGGTTCTACAGAAGCTGAATCTTTTGAGATACAAATAAAAGTTGAAGTACCCGAAACTGAAATGGTGTTAAAAGCGCTGATAGAATCCAAACTTGAAGTGGTTTATCACAAACATTATCACCAGCACGATGCATATTTCATTTTTTCCGACGCAGAGCAAGGAAAATTGCGTTACCGGGAAGATGAAACCATTAATGACAAAGGGGAGATCACCAATGTACGCTCCCGATTAACTTTGCTCGGAGCCAGGAGTGAGAACAATTTTCATAATGACGTATTGCTTTCCCGCAGCCGCTATCTCGCTCCCGCTGGAAATAGTTTAAGATTTTACAGGGAATATTTTAAACCATCATCAGAAATATCCGTTGACAAGGACCGATTGAGATGGCTGGTGCGTTACAAGAATACTGAATTCTATATTAATCTGGATACTTTTGAAACACCCAACCTGGGAACCTATCTCGAGATAAAAAGCCGCACATGGAGCCTAAAGGATGCTGAAAATAAAGCTCTTTTAACTGGCGAGCTTATTAAATTATTGACTGGATCTTTTGATAAAACGATTACACAGGATTATATCGAAGTGATCCAAAATAAATGATCGCTTAGATCCAATATTTTCCCTCAATGATGGAAAGCTGGGATTTCCATCAGAGGTCGAATTTTAAAAATCCAGCCAAAGCGAGATCCAAAACGGAATAAGAAGGTTTTCCTTAACAAATATTCTTTTTCCCTTGCAATTGCGCAATTTCTCACTATAATTAATCTAACATT